>Ga0315312_1000109_pt1 | contig 141564 bp, 145 predicted proteins | sample TDP7_MG_FD_203629 | JGI IMG/M metagenome (GOLD analysis project Ga0315312, IMG submission 203629) | Freshwater sediment microbial communities from Lake Towuti, South Sulawesi, Indonesia - TDP7 | ecosystem: Environmental > Aquatic > Freshwater > Lake > Sediment | place: Indonesia: South...
GCTTCCGATCATACCCACATTAGTTTAAATGACGCCTGGAGACCGGCTTATTTTGACGTAATAGTTTGTAGCAAAAACTAAACCCATTCCCCAAAACCGCAATTCCAGCCTACCTTTATCTAAAAATTGCCTATGTATGCCCTCTGGGAAGCCCTACAAGGCGCTTCTAAAATCAAGGTAAGGATAAATGTATATCCTCTTATTTTAAAAATTTGTTTTTGGCGAATTCCTAAAATACTTTCTTGTTTTCACATATACGTGAAATTTTATCTGTTAATTAAGTTTATTTAAGGGAGATTCCGGATATTTCAAAAAATTTTCAAAATTTTTTTGTTGACAAAAAATTATCAATTGGGTATTCTAAAAATACAGGATAAACCTGGGAGGAAAATAAAAAATAAGCCCCCTATCCTGTGGGGGTTAATAAAAGCCGGTAAGGGTTTTGGCCTTCCAAGTTTACCTTGCCGGCTATTTTTTTAAATAGGGTGAAGATATGATTAAGGCAGCATTATACGCCAGGGTTTCCACGGAAGAACAAACTAAGAATTACAGTATTGAGAATCAGATAGAGAACCTTAGGAAGTATTGTCAGGAGCATAATTATGAGATATTCAAAGAATACATAGATCCGGGCTATTCAGGGACCGCATTAGACCGGCCGGGGTTAATTGAACTTTTACAGGATGCCCGCCAAGGCTTGTTTGACGTTCTATTAGTTTATAAACTTGACCGACTATTCAGAAATAACCGCCATATGTATAACGTTCTCTTCGAGCTGGAAGAATTAAAGATACGATTTGTTTCGATAACTGAAGCCTTTGATACTTCCACCGCGATAGGGAAAGCCTACCTAGGTTTAGCCGGCACTTTTGCCGAATGGGAAAGGAATACCTTTGCGGAGAGGTCGGCCCTGGGAATTGAGAAGGCGGTAAGGAAAGGGAAATGGAGCGGAGGGATAGTTCCTTATGGCTATCGCCATAACCTAGAAACGGGGGAGTTAGAAATAGACAAGGAAGAAGCGGAAGTAGTCCGGATGATATTTTCTCTTTTTGTTACTGAAAAATTAAGCACGCTAAAAATCGCCGATAGGCTAAGTGCTTTAGGAACCCCTACTAAGTATGTAAATGAAAATAGGCAGATACTCAGGGGTAAAAGGAAGGTCAATACTTCTGGCAGGTGGTATCCAGGCCGCGTCATGGCCATTATTCGCAGTCCGGTTTACTATGGGGTATGGCATTATGGCAAGCGGTCTAAGAAGCGTCCTCCGGGAGACTTGATAGAAGGAAAAGCCCCGGCGATAATTTCTCAAGAGTTATTTGACCGCGCACAGGAACAGAAGAAAATTAATGCCAAGTTTTCACTGAGGCGCTGCCGGCAGCCTTACTTGCTGCGCGGACTAATAAAATGCGGAGTATGTGGAAGGACTTTTATCGGAATGCATTTTCATAAAGGCGGGGGATATTACCGCTGCAATGGTAAAAATGCCCGCTATAAGCCGTCCTGTCCTAGCAGGCCGATAAAGGCAGCCAAAATTAGCGCGATAGTCTGGGATGACGTCGTCAATTTATTACGGAACAGAAGGGTTCTTGTTGATTATGCCTATAAGCAAATCTACCAAACCTACATGTCTAACGGTAAGGAAGGCCCTTTAGTCCAAGAAATTGAAAGGATAAAAGGAATAATAAATGAAAGAACAAACGAAATTGAAAGGCTATTGGAACTCTACGCTGGGGGAACTATTCATGTCCCTGAACTAAGTAACAAAATTGAAACAAAAAAAAGGGAAAGGGATGAACTGCTGGATCACCTCTCCTGGTTGCTGAAACAACAAAATGGCTATGAGTATTGGATGAAGGGAATTAAGGCCGCAATGGAATTTCTGGAACATTTTAGCGAGAAATTGAATCAATTAAATTTTGAGAAAAAGCGGGAGATAATTCTCAACCTTGTGAGGGAAATTACAGTTACCCAAGACGGTATGGTTGATATAACCTACCAAGTCAGGCCCCCAAAGGAAATATTTGAAACTCACACGAATGCCCCTGTGGTTATTTAACCGATCCCCGCCGCCAATGTAATTGCAGCCCATTACAAATTCAAAAATACCGGGCTAAGCTCTCCGGACCACTTATGGATCGTATCGATATTCAGATTGAGGTCCCGCCGGTAAAATACCAGGAATTGCTTAATGATAGTAAAGGGGAAGATTCCCGCACTATAAGGGAACGAGTGATGCGAGCTCGGAATATTCAGAAGGAGAGATTCGTTAATAGCGGTATCTATTGCAATGCCCATATGTTTCCCCGGCAGATTCGCCAATATTGTCAAACCGATGTCGAGGGTAAGAAGCTGTTGCAATTAGCCATGACTCGACTGGGTCTTTCTGCCCGGGCGCACGATCGCATTCTCAAAGTAGCCCGAACCATCGCCGACTTGGAAGGAAATGCCCGTATCCAGCCCTCCCACATATCGGAGGGGGTAAGTTATCGCAGTCTGGACCGGGAATTGAAGTATTAAATTGACTTCGGGGAATTATTTAGGGTGATCGGGTTCACTCTCATAGGCTTAGGCAAAAAATATACATAATCTAATCTGGAATGGTGTTGATTTAGATTTTAATAACTGTATATCTTACCGTAAGGACGACCGGAATGAGGAAGGAGTTTCATAAAATCTGAATCAAGGATATTGGCCAAATCCAGAGAAAAATCTTGGCAGTAATTTTTAAGATAGGTTTCTAAGAGCGCTTTATCTTCTCTATCTGTGGGGAACATCTTTACTTCTTTTCCTACTTGATATTCCTTTATCTCACCCCGAATAAATATCCTGCCACCATGCATACCTGTGCCAACATAGTTACTTAGCAACTTGCTGTTACTATCATTTCTTAACCCCAAGACAATAATCAGACCGCCTGCCATATATTCACCCAAAAAATCGCCTGCTCTTCCACCAATAATAATTACCGGATACAAATCTTTATATACCTTCATATGGATTCCTACCCGATAACCCACATCGCCTTGAATAAAAATCTTTCCTCCCCGCATAGAATGGCCCGCAATGTCACCCGCATCACCATAGACTATAACCTTACCAGCATTCATCGTATTGCCTACACCATCCTGGGCATTAGAATTAACCACAATGGTAGGACCATCCATAAAGCAGGCCAAATCATTTCCTGGTGTACCAAAAATAGTAATCTTTATGTCGTTACCTTTAAGCCCGGCTCCAATATAGCGCTGTCCATTAATATTGTCTAAAATAATCTCTTTGGCGCCATTTTCAATGGCCAAATTAATTTTTTCGTTCAGGTCTTTATAATATAAACCTTTAGCATCTATTCTCATACTTCAATCTCTGCACCTGAAACCAAGTGCTTGCGGTATTCCTTAGGCAAACTAATCAATCCAAAATCCTCTTTTAAAAGGTGCTCTTTAAAACTACTTACATCAACTTTATCCTTAATCAATCCTGTATATATGCCCGCACGGTTAATCTCTCTTACAAAGATTGCACCAATAATTTTATTATTTTTTAGAGTGAGTTTCTTATAAACTAGTTTACCTTCATCAAGATACTTAAGGATTTCATAATCTTTTTCTTGAGGTGTAGTTATTCCCACAGAAATCGTAGGAACACCACACAGCTCTACTGAATTCATTTGAAAACTTCCCTGATATTCTTTCTTAATACCTGCCATATTGTAGCCAGCGATTTTACCTTGTCGGGTAGCATTCGGCCAGATAGCAATTAACCGATTTGTCTCTAAAAGCAAATCTTTCGCCTCACAGCAGTCACCCGCAGCATAGATATCAGAAATATTAGTTTGCATAAAATTATCTACGATAATACCCTTGTTTATTTTTATAGGTGTACCTTGAGTCAATTCTATATTCGGTTTAACACCTACCGCCACAATTAACAGCTCACATTTTATTTCCTTTTTATTTTTCAAGACTACACTTTTTATTTTTGCCTTTTGCCTTTTGACTTGAGTAATTGTATTATTGGTGATTACTTTGCAGCCTTTCTTTTCCAATGCTATCTTGATTATCTTTGATGCCTGTTGGTCAAAAGTAGCTGCCAATATCCTATCGGCTAATTCTATGACAGTTACTTTGATTTTTAACTCCATTAAAGCCTCTAAAGCCTTTAAACCAATAAGACCTCCACCTAGAATAACTGCCTCTTTTACTTTGTTGGTTTTAATATAATGAGCAATTGCTTCGGCATCAGACCATTTAGTAAATGTAAATACTCCCTCTGAATCCCTGCCTTTAATTTCAGATATAATTGGTGTTCCACCTGTAGCAATTAACAATCTATCAAAAGGAATCCTCTTGCCATCAGATAAGATAACCTCTTTCTTGTTTATATCTAATTCTTGTGCCTTCTTATTTAAAATGAGTTCTACATTATTTTCTTTATAAAAATCTGACTGAAGGTAAGGCATTCTTTCTCTATTTATGCATTTAGCCAATAAATAAGATATGAGTGGACGAGAATAATTTAGATAAGGCTCGTCGGAAATAATGGTAATCTTATTTTTTAAATCAACTTCTCTAATCGCCGTAACAGCAGAAATTGCTGCTGGTCCATTGCCAATAATTACGTGATTCATTCCATCTCCTTAAAAATAATCGCTTCGTTAGGGCAGTTTTTGATGCAAACCGGGATTTCCTCTCCCAAACACAAATCACATTTGGAAGCAACTTTTTTTGTGGTTCTGTTTCTTTGGATTACACCAAAAGGACAGACCATAATACACATCCAGCAACCTACGCATTTATCTTCGTTGCACAAAACCGCACCTGTCTTTTTATCCCGATACATTGCTCCGGTAATACAGGCCTCCAAGCAAGAAGCATCCTCACAGTGCCGGCACTGCAAGGCAAAAGATAAATATCCTTTCTCTTCTATAATAATTCTAGGCTGTGGTTTAGGATATTCTCCTTTATAAGCCTTTATTATATTCTTTGTCTTTGAATGTTGAACTAAACAATAAACTTCACAAAGCCTGCATCCCATACAGTATTCTTCCCGAATAATAATTCTTTTTTGATTTTTATCTACCATGCTTCACCTGCTGGTTTTATCCCCAAAAGTTTTAAATCTGTATCCGAAAGACCTGCTCCTCTTAATTGATCCCTATTTCCTCTTAAACTCTCAATGGCATTTATTCCCATTCCACCAAGCATTTCCTTTATTTCTAAACTCCAGGCACGCAACAAATTTACCAATCTATTTTTCGCAATCTCAGGATTCAATCTCTTTGTTAAGTAAGGATCCTGAGTGGCAATTCCCCAGTTACATTTTCCAGTATAACATTTCTGACAGACATGACAGCCCATAGCAACAAGTGCAGCTGTTCCAATATAAACTGCATCTGCACCTAAGGCAATTGCCTTAATCACATCAGCACTATTTCTAATTCCACCACCAGCAATAATTGAGGCTTGATGTCTTATCCTTTCTTCCCTTAATCTCTGATCGACTACCGCAATTGCTAACTCTATAGGAATTCCTACATTATCCCGGATTACTTTTGGTGCAGCTCCTGTCCCACCTCTAAGGCCATCTATAGCCACAAAATCTGCACCTGCTCTTACAATCCCTGAAGCAATGGGTGCAATATTATGGACTGCAGCAATCTTAACACCTACGGGTTTCTTATATCTTGTTGCTTCTTTAAGAGCAAAGATCAATTGTCTTAGATCTTCAATGGAATAGATATCATGGTGTGGTGCAGGTGATAAAGCGTCTGTTCCTACAGGAATCATTCTTGTTTGGGAGATTTCTTCAGAGACTTTCTCACCGGGTAAGTGTCCTCCAATACCAGGCTTTGCTCCTTGACCGATCTTTATCTCAATAGCTGCACCTGCCTCTAAGTATTCTTTATACACACCGAATCTACCCGAAGCACACTGAACAATTGTATTTTTACCGTATTTATAAAGGTCTTTATGTAGACCTCCCTCGCCGGTATTATACAATATTCCTACTTCTTCAGCTGCACGAGCTAAAGCTATACAGGCATTAAGGCTAATTGAACCATATGACATTGCCGTAAATAGTATAGGTGTTTCAAGTCTCAATAGAGGAGCAATCTCTATCTCTAATTTCGAATCTTTGATCTCTATCTTTTCTGGTTTTCTTCCTAAATAGGTTCTTAATTCCATAGGCTCCCTTAAAGGATCAATAGAAGGATTAGTAACTTGGGAAGCATTAAGGACAATATGGTCAAAGTAGATTGGATATGGTTTATCACAACCCATTCCAGTTAAAAGAACACCACCTGTCTCTGCTTGTTTGGTAATATCATTTATAATCTCTTTTGTCCAATTGGCATTGATTTTTAATTCAGAGGGATTTCTTTTAATTACTAAAGCACCTGTAGGACAAAGAGTCTCACAGAAATGGCATCCTACACATTTGTTTGAATCCGAGATAATCTCATCAGTCTCAATATCGTGGATGTGCACATCATTAGCACACATCCGGCAACAGACTTGACAGGTGATGCACTTTTCTTTATCGCGTTCAACTATAAATTCTGAGATTGCTGTTTTCTTTGTCATATTAATTCCTTAATCTTCCAATTACAGGCTCTCCTGCCTTTGGTAGCCAGACTCTATCAGGTTTTGGACAAATCTCTCTGATTGCTGATTCCTCAGAAGCAATATATACAAAATTATCCTTTGTTGCTGCTACCTGAGGTCTTAATTTTAAGCGGTCATTTAAACCTACCATGGTATTGGAATTTGCCACAACCACGGCAAATGGACCATTAACCAAAGCGCTTCCATAAGTAATACGCAAAGCTAAATAGAATTTTTTTTGTTCCTCAGGCATCCTTTCAATCTCTTCCCAAAATAGTGAAGTCAAGATCTTGGCGATAATCTCAAAATTCAGTTTATGTTTTCTATGTAGGAGATCGAAGAGATAAGCTATTACTTCTGTATCTGTAAATAAAGTGCACTGATAGCCATAATTTAAAAGATACCTTCTATTTATCCCATAAGATGATATCTCTCCATTATGGATTACAGACCAATCCAAGATTCCAAAAGGATGTGCACCACCCCACCAACCCACAGTATTTGTGGGAAATCTACCATGAGCTGTCCATAAATATCCTTGATATTCTTCTAAACAATAGAATCTTCCAATATCCTCAGGATATCCTACCCCTTTAAAGATACCCATATTCTTTCCTGAAGAGACAACAAAAGCTCCTTCTATTTTTGAGTTGATAAACATCACTGTATCGACTACAAAATCCTCTTCATTCTTATCCGTGTAATCTGTCGGTTTAATCTGTGAGTTTAAAAAGTATCTCCAGAGGATATTCCTCTTTTGAATCTTATCTATCTTTCTTGTGGGTATGGGTTCATCTTTCTTTATAGTGTAGAATTTCTTCAAGTAATCTTCTGTAGAAGATTTCGCATTCTCTTTATCATATAAAAGATGAAAACACCAGAAGTCTTTATATTCAGGATATATTCCATAGGCAGAAAATCCACCGCCTAATCCATTAGAACGCTCGCGCATACAGGAGATAGCCTTTATGGCTAATTCTCCATTAAACCTTTCACCATTCTGGCTCATTATTCCGATAATTCCACAAGCAGATGGAATCCGATAATCTCTATCTGGTTCTAATCTCATTTCATTTGCCTTTCTTTAATTCTGAAGTCAAGATTATTGCTTCAGCAACTTCTGTCATTGGGATTCTTCTATCCATACTATATTTCCTTATCCTCTCATAGGCTTCTTCTTCAGTTAAATTTTCTTCCTTCATCAATATTCCTTTTGCCCTCTCGATATATTTGCGTGCTTTGAGTTCTTCTTGAATGACCCGGGTCCTAACTAATAATTCTGTATTCTCAATAGCAACTGCTGCTTGATTGGCAACAGCGGTAAAGACCTCTATCTCGGTATCAGTAAATTTATGTGGGCTTGTCGTATAACAGTTTATAACTCCGATAACTTTATTCTTGACTACCATCGGAACACTCAACATCGAAACCAAACCTTCCTTTTTTGCTAACTCCTTTTCTTTATACCTTGGTTCTTTTAAAACATCTAAAATTGCCATGGGTTTATTCTCCTTTGCGACAATTCCTACAACTCCTTCACCCAATCTTAAAGACCTCTCTTTTAAATAATCTTGACTTATAGCCTGGGTTGCCCTTATCTTTAATTCCTTTATCTTCTCATCCAAAAGCCATAAAGAACAAATCTTTGAATTCATAACCTTTGCGGTAACAGTAACAATAAGTTTTAAGATGTCATCTAAATATAAATCCGAAGTAATCGCTTTACTTATCTTAGATAGGGCTTCGAGCTGTTCTTTGTAAGATACATCTTCCATCACGCACCTCCTCAAAAATTAAACTTTCCGTTTATTTACTCAATCCCTAATTTCTTAATCTTTGCGTGCATAGTATTGCGGTTAATCCCTGAGATTCTGGCTGCTTTAAGCTGATTACCTTCTGTAAATACTGTCTTTCTTAATTATTCTAATTATGTTGTTTCTATCCCAATTATCTGGAATAGTATAACATTCTTCCAAAGTTCCCGGTCCTTCGATATCAATGTGTTTGATGAATAATATCATCTGGGTAATCTAATTTTAAATCTGTAGATTAAATATCAAAATAAAGATAAAACTCATAAGGATGGGGATGTACTCTTACCTGATCTATTTCTCGTGTTCTCTTATATTCAATCCATACATCGATTACATCTTTAGTAAAGACATCCCCTTTAAAGAGAAACTCATGATCTTTCTCTAAGGCAGCGATAGCCTCTTCTAATGAACCGGGAGCAGTAGGGACTTGTGCTGCTTCCTCAGACGTCAATTCATAGGTATTCTTATCCAAAGGCTCGCCGGGGTCAATCTTATTCTGAATTCCATCTATTCCTGCCATAAGCATAGCAGCAAAGGCAAGATAGGGATTGCAGGAATTATCTGGTGGTCTAAATTCAATACGTTTTGTTTTGGGGTTTTCGGTGTATACAGGTATACGCACTGCTGCTGAACGGTTCCTCTGCGAATAGGCTAAATTAACCGGTGCTTCATAGCCCGGCACTAATCTTTTGTAAGAGTTTGTTGTTGGTGCACAAAAAGCCATTAGTGCCGGTGTATGTTTTAACAAGCCTCCAATATAATACTTAGCAGTCTGAGAAATAAATGCATATCCCTTGGGGTCAAAAAAGATGTTTTTACCATTTTTCCAGAGAGACTGATGAGTATGCATGCCACTTCCATTATCGCCAAAGAGTGGTTTAGGCATAAAGGTTGCTACCATATTATTTTTCTTAGCGATATTTTTTACCACATATTTATACATCATACATTGGTCTGCCATTCTTACCAATGTCTCAAACTTCATATCTATTTCGCATTGACCAGCAGTGGCTACCTCGTGATGATGAACCTCTATTGGAATATTTGCCTTAATCATTACCAAGATTATCCTGCTTCTTAAGTCCTGCAGAGAATCATGGGGTGGTACTGGAAAATATCCCTCTTTATAACGAGGTTTATAACCTAAATTCGGCTTTTCATCCCTACCCGAGTTCCATTCTCCTTCCATAGAATCAATATAGTAGTAACCACAATTTTCAGTTTGGTCAAAACGGATATCATTAAATATAAAAAATTCCATTTCCGGTCCCCAATAACTTGTGTCGGCGATACCAGTAGATTTTAAATATTCTGCTGCCTTTTTTGCTACATAACGTGGATCACGGGTATAAGGCTTTTTCGTAATAGGATCATAGATATCGCAGATAATACTTAAGGTCGGCACTTCACACACAGGGTCTACCACCGCGGTTGTGGGGTCAAGTTGCAAAATCATATCCGACTCTTGAATCTTTTGAAATCCTCTGATTGATGAACCATCAAAACCAATACCTTCAACCCAGATGCTTTTTACCGGATCATCGATCTCCCATAACTCGGATACAGGAATAGAAAAATGCTGCCAAAGACCAGGCAGATCATTAAATTTTAAATCTACGATTTGAATATTATTTTCTTTGATTATCTTAGATATATGTTGGATATCTTTCTCTGTAACCTTACCGTTCCAGCGTAACTGTCCCTTATCTTCTTTTGCCTCACTTACTTTTTTTATTATTTTCTTTACCATTGTCTAAAATTCTCCTTTCTCTGTGCTTATACTTTGCCTTCACCCTGCTTCTGCACACGGGAGCGGGATTCACAAAATCGCTTAAGATAATCCAAATAATGATGTAGAAGAAGAAACTTTTCTCTTAATTCCTGTGAATTATGATCCAATTCCCACTCTACTTCTGTATCTTCTAAAGCCTTTAAAGCATCAACCAAGACGCTTCTCACCACCGCCATAAAACAATTGAGTTTATCTAATCCTTTAGATTTGGCCTCTTTGAAGACATCATTAATTACTTTCCTTAACCACTCTTCATTATCTTTTTTGATATCTGTCATCTCTATGGTTTCGAGAAATAAAACAAAAAAGGCGTTCATCTGGTCGGGTTCTTTGACCATCTGAACGCCTGTGTTCCTTTTAATCTGCCTAAATCTGCACTACAATGTGCCCAATCTTATATCTTATTTTCTTATTATTACAAGTAAAAATTTGTCTTTTTGGTAACCTTTTTTGATACGAATAGCATCGATTATTTCTGCGATAAATATTTTACCATCGCCAATCTCATCAGTTTTGGCATTCTCAATTATCGTTTTAGTAATACGCTCTATGATTCTGGTAACTTCTCTTGAATCTTTTCTTTGATCTTTTTTCTTATTTTTATTACTCTTACATGAGAGATACCAAGCTTCTTGCCAATTTCTCGTAAGGTTAAACCTTCTAAACCAAGAGATAAAACTTCTTTTTCTCTTTGGGTAAGACCGTTATTTTGGATACCCATCAATAACAAATTAATATCTAAATGGTCAAAACAGAATTCTCGGTCTTTTAAACATATGCTCTTTTCTAAATCTCTATCTTCTTCGTTACTTAAAGAATCAATGCTAACAAAAATAGCACTTTGTTTTACCTTGCGCAGATAATTCTTTAAATGAAAATAACAACCTTGCAAAATGTAACTTGTGTTTTTACCCTCTAATTTTCCTTCTTGAAAAGAAATCCACAAATGTAGCAAAGCTTCCTGATATAAGTCTTCCTCATTAAAAAAGGTGAAACGACCATTGAGTTTATAGGTTATTTTCTTTAAAGTAGGTGATATTCTTTTTATCAAATCTTCAAAATTCATACTTTATCCTCTGTATTTGTTAGTTATTGGCATATTCCAAATATTCCACATATAACCTATATCCTTATTGAAATACCTTTATTTTTTAAATACTGTTTTGCTCCTTGTATTGAATACCCCCCATAGTGAAAAATAGAAGCAGCAAGAACAGCATCCGCCTTACCTTCAGTTAATGCTTCATAGAGATGTTGAAGATTTCCTGCTCCACCTGAAGCAATAACAGGAATATTTACTTCCTCAGATACTCTTTTAGTTAATTCCAAATCATAGCCATCCTTTGTTCCATCCTTATCCATACTGGTAAGGAGGATTTCACCAGCACCTAAACTTTCCGCCTCTTTTGCCCATTCTACAACATCCATACCTGTGGGTTTTCTTCCTCCGTAAGTATAAACTTCCCACTTTGATTTTTGACTTCGTTTGGCGTCTATGGCAACTACAATGCATTGGGAACCAAACTCCTCTGATGAAGTCCTGATTAAGAGAGGATTTTCCACTGCAGATGTATTTATTGATACTTTATCAGCACCACTTCTTAGAAGCAATCTAATATCTTTAATATCTCTAATCCCGCCACCCACAGTTAAGGGAATAAAGACATGTTCTGCTGTTCTTTTCACAACCTCAAGAATTATCTTACGATTCTCCACACTTGCAGTAATGTCCAGAAAAACTATCTCATCAGCACCTTCACGACTGTAGACAGATGCTGATTCTACAGGATCACCTGCATCTCTTAAATTTACAAAATTTATTCCCTTAACTACTCTACCGTCCTTAACATCCAGACAGGTTATAATTCGTTTTGCTAACATTGGGATAGGAAGTTCTCCAAAATCTTTAGCCCTAAATCACTACTTTTTTCAGGATGAAACTGAACAGCCCAGATATTATCTTTCACGATAATTGAAGGGAACTGCTCTCTATAGAAAGTTTCAGCAACTATAACATCTCTATCTTCCGGCTCAACATAGTATGAATGGACAAAATAAAAGTAAGAATTATCTGGAATCCCCTTAAAAATTTGACTTTTAACTTTGAATTTTATTTGGTTCCATCCCATATGAGGAATCTTCACGTTAGGGTTAAATCTTCTCACTTTGCCTTTAATGATATCTAAACCACTATGGATTCCGTACTCTTCGCTTTCAGTGAATAATAATTGTAATCCCAAACAGATTCCTAAAAAGGGTTTATTCTTTTTAATCACATCAAGGATTGCAGGTAGAATGCCGAGTCTCTTAAGATTTTCCATGCCTCGGTAGAATGCACCCACTCCAGGAAGTACTATTGCCTCGGCAGAGGTTATATTTTCAAGTCTATCAGTAACTTTTACCTCCGCACCAACAACTTCTAATGCTTTGGCTACACTTCTGAGATTACCCATTCCGTAATCAATGACCGCAATCATATCTTATTCCCATTCTATTGTGATTGGCGATTTAGTTGAAATATCATACACGACTCGGTTGACAACTTTGACTTTGTTAATGTCAGTCATGAATATATATTTGACCATAAAAAATTAAGGCGTTTAGCACCAATATCTGGGCCCAAAACGCCTTTGTTTTCTTTAGTAATTCTTCCTCGAACTACAAAAAAATTATAGCATATTTTATTAAGATGTCAAATTGTTTCAGCCCCACGGACTTCTTTTACCACTTCTTATACAACTCCTTATATACTTCCCCGGCAGATTCGCCAATTTACGTAATTAAGGCTACTCCGGGAGTTATTTCATAATCTGCAAAGGTAATTTATTTTTTTCCAGAAATTTCATGGTTTCACCCATGGTAAAAACCCCGGGAGTACATCCCAGTTTGGTACAGGCAGAGGCACCTACAGCACTAGCAAACTCCAGAGTTTGCGGCCAATCCCAATTTTGTAGCATCCCCATAATCAGTCCCGCATCGAAGGCGTCACCGGCGCCGGAATGATCTACCACCTCAATTTTGAATGCCGGAGTGAGGATGGTTTCTTTTCGAGTTTTCAGAAGAGCTCCCTTTTCCCCTTGGGTAATTACCGCTACCTCGCAACCATAGTTTAAGAATGTTTCCGCCTGTTCTTCTGGTTCTTCCTTGCCGGTGAGGAGGCGGGCTTCATCATCATTAGGGACAAAAATATTAGTATATGGTAAGGCCTGGCGGAGGGTATTTTCTGCCCGGTATTCCTCCCCCGCTTCCGAAGGGACCACCACATCAAGAACGGTGCGGAGACCTTTTTCACGGGCAAATTTAAGAATATTGGTTAAGGATTTCTGGTCTAGCCGGGGAATGACCAAATAGCCTCCAATGTAAAGAATCTCAGCGGCAGCAATCATTTCCAGATCAATATCTTCGTAACTAAACTCTCCGTTAGCCCCCAGGGTATGAATAAATCTGCGGTCCTGAGAAATTACCGGGATAATCATGGTCTTGGAAGTGGAGGCTTGGGAAGAAATCTTTACTCCTCGGGTGTCCAGTCCCTTAGACTTCATATCCCGGATGATAAATTCCCCAAAAATATCATTCCCTACCTTACCAATCAATCCCACCCGGGCTCCTAATTTAACCAGATCCACACCAGTATTGGCGGCGCACCCCCCGGTTTCCAGGACGATATCTTTCACCAGAATTATTTCTCCCCCTTCCGGTATGCGGGAAATGGGGGAAGATAATATGTCTGTTACCAGGATACCAACACAAGTTACATCGTATTGAGTCGGCATATTTCACCCTCCCGCCTGTATTTTTGCTACTATCATACCACCTTGGCCATTAGCGAATCAAGGAGATGAATAAAACCGCGATTTTTTCCTGTTAGTAACACGTCACTGTTAGTAACATGTCACTGTTAGTAGCCCCGGTCATGAAGGAGTGGGTATGGTAGAGGAAGTAGGAGAAGAGGTTATAGAGTTTAAAGCCGGAGATAAGGTTACCGCGCTTGGAGGAGCCTTTGGGAATTCTGTATTGATATTGATGATAAGAAGCTGGAGCTGGCCAAGAAATTTGGTGCGGATACCATTCTCAATCCCACTCGGATTGATGTGGTAGATCAAGCAATCCCTTAGACTATATAAAGGGAGTCATTGTGTTCTGAGAAACTGAGGAAGACATTCTGCTTCCGCCTCCAGCATTTCATCTACCATATCTCTAATCTGTTCCAGGTTAAGGAGGCTGGAACTTAAAGGGTCCAAGGCCACGGCTTGATAGATGGCATCCTTATGCCCGTTCAGGGCCGCCTTAACTGCCATTTCCTGAACATTGATGTTAGTGCGGTTTAAAGCGGCACACTGGGGAGGCAGGTCTCCAATGTAGCAAGGATGAATTCCCTCTCGGTCCACCAAACAGGGCACCTCTACACAGCAGCCAGGTGGGAGATTAGTAATTAATCCGCGGTTTTCTATGTTTCCATTGATCCGACAGGGTATACCAGTTTCCAGGGAATGAATAATATAAGAGGCGTACTCCTCGCTTTTTTCTAATTCGATTACTTTTTTACCGGCAATTTGTTGTTCGATTCCCTGTAAAAGGACGTCGGGTGATTGTTTGTATTCCAACCACCAGCGGAAAGACACCCCTAATTGTTCAATCTGTTGTTGATTTTTGCGGAAGTAGGGAACATATTCCGACATGTGATAGGGGGATTCAGTCACAAAATAGCCGAAGTGCTCCATTATTTTAAAGCGAACAATGTCTTTCATTTTGAATTCCCGGTATCCACCAATGACTCGATCCCAGAGATTAGGGTCCTGAGCTACCTTACGCAGAAGGGGATAGACATCTTCTCTCTTATGTCGAAGCTCCAGAAACCAGGCCATATGGTTAATTCCTGCCACCCAGTAAGACAGCTCTTTATAGGGTATCTGCATGTAGGCCGCAAGTTGCTGGGCGGTTCCCTGGACACTATGACACAGGCCTACATTTTTGATTTTGGTCGCTCGGTTCATGGCCCAACAGTTAATGGCCATGGGATTAGTGTAGTTAATTAGCAGAGCATCGGGACAGATCCGCTCCATATCCCGGCATATATCTATCATTACCGGCACCGTCCGTAACGCCCGGAATACCCCTCCCGGACCAATAGTATCTCCTACGTTCTGATTTATTCCGTATTTGTCCGGTATCTGGATATCATGCAGGTAAGCATTAAGACCCCCCACTTCGATCATTACGATGACATAGTTTGCTCCCTGCAAAGCTTCCCGGCGGTCAATGGTAGACTCAATTTTAGCTTTCCAGCGGTTCTGGTCTACCATCTTACGAGCTAACCGGGCTATTAGTCCCAGTCTCTGCTCATCAATATCCATAAGGGCGATGGTACTATCGGAAAGTTCAGGAAAAGTAAGAATATCCCACATCAACCGGGCGGAGAAAATTAAACTACCGGCACCAATCATGGCAATTTTTGGCATATTTATCCTCCTTCCTTAAAAAGATTAGGGTAAAAATAGATTAGCACAATCGATGTCCGGGATGCAATATTAATTTTCCCCAAGCTGATTTTTGACAGGAAGCAGGAAAAGTGGTAAGATAACGTTGCCTCAGTTATCTCGGAAACGAAATAGTTTTCCTCCGGTAATAAGTAATGAAGGAATCAGTATTATTCCGGGAGACTAAACTTGATAAAGGAGGTAAGAAAATGCACGCAGGGAAAATATGGGGTTTAGTGGCAATATTAACGGTATTTGCTACTTTATTGAGTGGATGCGTGCTGGTGGAAGAGAAAGGACATCCGCCGGCAGTGGTAGTGGCAAAGAAACCGCGTTTAGTTCTCATTAAGGAAATTGATGTTTATTACGCTCCCGATGTAGATATTGAACTTTATTTCTATAAGGGTTACTGGTACTGGTATAACGGGAAACATTGGTATTGGTCCCAGTATTATAATGGTCCCTGGGAAATTTTACCTCCCGGTAAGGTTCCCCCTCCTATGTTTAAAATTCCTCCCGGAATAAGAAAGAAAATAAAATAACAAGGTTAGTAACGAATTTATGGAAAAAGTACCGGCCGAAGGTTTTACTTTACAGACAGTGTGCCGGCTAACCGGGGTTAGTCCCGGTAAATTGAAATACTGGGGACGCACAGGTTTAATTTCGCCTCCCCAGCTAATGGTGGGGAAGGTTTTCCGGCGGCGTTATTCCTTCATGGATCTGGTGCAGATTAAAACTACTCGGATGCTACGGGAGAAAGGAATCAGTCTGCAAAAAATCAGGAAATGTCTGGAATTTTTGAAGACCAGAATTCCAGAAATGGCGTATCCGTTAGCCGATTTGAAATTTATCACTGATGGAGAAACAATTTTTGTGCTCACGGCAAATCGCCAAAAGGCAATCGATACCCTTGGTGGAGGACAACTGGTTTTCAGTATTGCCCTGGGAGAATTGATTAAGCAGACTCGAGAACAGGTAAAAAGTATTCTTTCCTCTGGTAAATTTGAGAACCGGTGATGGGGTATGGACTACTTGCTGGGAATAGATCTGGGGACTACTAATAGTAAGGCTATTATTTTTGACCTGGAAGGAGAAATTATATCCACCGCTTCCTGTTCTACTAAGACCCATTATGAAGAAAATAATCGTGCCTATTACCACCCGGAGGAAATCTGGGAGATGGTCTGTGAATTGATAAGAAGAGTTTTGCTACCGGTTGGTAATCCCCAATGGATCCGGGCCCTGGCTATTTCCAGCATGGGGGAAGCGGGTATTCCTGTGGATGAGAAAGGTAAATGGCTTTATCCCGCCATTGCCTGGTTTGACACTCGCACTGAACCTCAAACTCGCTGGTGGCAGCAAAATTATGATTTGCGTAAACTTAACCGTATCACCGGTCTTCCCCTCCATCCGATGTTCAGTATCAATAAAATCATGTGGCTAAAAGATAACGAACCGAATATTTTCCATGGGATGAAAAAATGGCTCTGTATGCCCGATTATTTAATTTTTCGGTTAACTGGTGAGTACGCTACTGATTTTTCCATCGCCACTCGCACCATGGCTTTCAATTTAGAAAGACGTCGCTGGTCAGAAGAAATTTTGGCGGTGGTAAATATAAATCCGGAGGTTATGCCACCTATCTATCCCAGCGGTACTATTGTTGGTAAAGTAAATTCCCAAGTTGCTTCCCAGACCGGTCTAGTAGCGGGAACACTGGTGGTAACTGGAGGGCATGATCATGTTTGTGGAGCTTTTGCCATGGGAATTGTAGAGGAAGGCTCAGTTCTTGATTCTTCAGGTACGTCAGAAAGCTTATTTGTGTGTATGGATCGAGCCCGACTTAATTTACGCCACTACCGATCGAAATTTTCTTCCGGTTGCCATGTGGCCGGGAATAAATATTACCTCTTTGGAGGTATGCAAATATCAGGTGGAGTAGTGGAATGGTTTAAAGAACAATTCGGTAAAGAAGAAAAGATTTTAGCGGGAGAGAAAGGAAGCAATATTTATGACCTACTAATGCAAGAGGCAGAAAAATCTCCTCCGGGATGTTCGGGATTATTTTTCCTTCCCCATCTGTGGGGCAGTGGTCCTCCTTCCCGAGATCCTTATTCCCGGGGAGCTTATATTGGACTTACCACCTATCATACCCGGGCAGATTTTATCCGGGCAGTGATCGAAGGTCTTTGTTACGAATTGCGTTATACTCTGGAAAGTATTGAGAAAGTCTGGGGCAGGAAAGCAGCAATCCTACGGGGTATCGGAGGAGGATTCCGTAATCGATTCTGGAGACAGCTCAAGGCCGATGCGACGGGCAGATTATATGAGATACCCGAAGTTTCCGAAGCCAGTGCTCTGGGAGCAGCGTTACTGGCGGGAATTGGGGCTGGTATATATTCCAGTGAGAAGGAGGCTCTCTCCAGAATAAAGTATGACCGAGAACTGATTTATCCTCGGCCGCATTTGCAAAAAACATATCAGCATTATTATCAAAATATTTACCTAAAGTTATACCCCACGTTGAAATCTATACATCATCAAATTCACAACCTGGAAACCAATAATTAAGGGAGACAGTTTAAGTGGAGAGAAGGGTTCTGGGTAAAACGGGATTGGGAGTGAGCATTCTGGGACTGGGGGGATTTCACCTTCTGGAAATCAGTGTGGAAGATGTTCGCAGTATTGTTGATTATTACCTGGGTATGGGAGGGAATTATCTGGAAACGGCCGCTGCTTACGGAGATGGAGAATCGGAATCCAAGATTAGAATAGCTTTTTCGGGAAGAAGGGAGGACTGTATTCTGGCTACTAAATGTCACCTGCGAAATCAATCGGAAGCGGCCCTTTTGATAGACAAAAGTCTGGAAAATCTTGGGACTGACTGGGTGGATATTCTTTTCTTGCACGGGGTTTCTACCTTTGAGGAAATGGAGACCGTACTATCTTCCCAAGGCTCTCTCCGGGCAGCGGAAGAAGCCCGTAAGGCAGGTAAAATAAGGTTTATTGGGATTACCGGTCACTGTCCGGAAGTGTTGGTAGAAGCTCTGAAACGATATTCTTTTGATGTAGTAATGGAATATTTCAACTATTTTGACCGCTTTAATTTTCCCCTGGTGGAGGAAGAAATACTTCCCCTGGCGCAGAAGCAAAATATGGGGATTATAGGTATGAAACCTCTGGCGGATGGGTTTCTCTGGCAGTCAGCAGAGTTGGCCTTTCGTTATGCTTGGAGTTTGCCCTTGGCCACGGTGGTATCCGGTATGAATACGCTGGGGATGGCTCGTAAGGACATTGCCGGGGCAGAATCTTTCCAACCTTTAACCCCCGATGAAAAAGATAAATTATTTCGGGAGGCTCCGGAATTAGGAAATTATGTCTGCCGATTGTGCAATCAGTGTCTTCCCTGTCCGCAAGGAATTAATATCCCCCAGTTATTCGTTCTGGAAGGATATTTTGACCGACAGATGCGGGATGGTATGGTCCGCAATCCGGAAGAGTTTGCTTTACGTGATCGTCTGCGTTTCTGGTACGGAAACCATGATTTTGCTCGGGATAAATACACCCGGATTCCGGTTCCCGCTAATGCCTGTAATGCCTGTGGGGAGTGTGAACCTCGATGTCCCTATCATATTCCTATCATAAGAAAGCTCCGAATAGTGGATTATAAACTTTCTCCCAAGCCAAAATTTTTTTAGGAAACTATCGGAGGTAACCTATGAAGGCAGTTATTCTTGCCGGTGGGGAAGGGACCCGGTTACGACCCTTAACCTGCAATACTCCCAAGCCCCTGGTTCCTCTGCTCAATCGTCCCTTTCTATCCTTTCAGTTAGAGCTTTTAAAAAAATATGGTATAAAGGACATAGTTTTAAGTGTGGGTTACCTGGGAGAGGAAATTCGGAGAGTCTATGGGACGGGTGAGGAATGGGGAGTAAAAATTTACTATGCTTTGGAAAAAGAACCGTTAGGAACGGGAGGAGGAATTCGCAATGCCAGTCCTTTTCTGGATGATCTCACCATTGTTTTTAACGGTGATGTACTGACCGATTTTGATCTTCTAAGGATTATTCAATATCATCATAAGAAGCATGCCCAGGCTACTATTGTTATTGTTCCAGTATCGGATCCCACCGTCTATGGTTTAGTTCTGATAGATAGCGATGGGCGAATTAGACAATTTCTGGAAAAACCGGGCTGGGAGGAGATTACCGGTAATACTATTAATGCCGGAATTTATTTATTGGAAAAAGACTTAATTAATCAGATTCCTCCGGGAATAAATTATTCGGTAGAACGTCAGTTTTTTCCTTCCCTGCTGAATCGGGATATTTCTTTTTATGGTTATACCGGGGAAGGATACTGGCTGGATGTAGGAAATAAGGAGAAGTATCTTCAAGCCCATAAAGATATTCTGCAAGGGAAAATTAAAATTGCCATTCCGGGGAAGAGAATCGGGAAAGTCTGGGTGGGAAAAGGATGTGAAATTGATCCTCATGCCCATCTTTCCGGTCCCGCAGTTATCGGCGATCACTGCCGGATAGAAGCGGGAGCAGTGATTTCATATCTTTCCGTTCTCGGGCCCCGCTGTCTGATAAAAAAAGGAGCTTATATTGAAGAGAGTATTCTGGGGGAGGAAGTGGTGCTGGAAGAAGAGGTTCACATTCAGAGTTCCATCGTGGGTAAGAAGTGCCAGATTGGAGCTCATACCTACATTGAGGAGGGAAATTTTCTAGGGGACTTTACCCGGGTAAGTCCTTATAGTCAACTTTAAAATTTTTTTCGTGGAAAAAAAATGTATTATCGGTTAGCGAAGCGGGATTTTGTTCCCGCTTTTTTCTTTCTGAATTAAGAAATAACAATCTTCCCCATTGGTGTGACGAATTGTTACATTTTTCCCTTATAAGTGCCGGAGTGGAGATAAAGATTATATGGCATGATTCCTGCTCAATTTTTCCATTAAAGAATTAATGTCTGAAAGGGGGCAGGAAAAATGGAGGAGAAACTGAAAGAGGAAAAATTGCGGGTGATTAACGCTGCCCGGCAGGAAATTGAGAAGAAATTCGGCAAAGGCTCACTCATGCGTCTGGGAGAGCACGTCCGGATTAGCAATCTAAAGATAATTTCTACTGGTGCTCTTTCCCTGGACTTAGCCCTGGGAGTAGGTGGTCTTCCCGGTGGTCGGGTAATAGAAATATTTGGACCCGAAGCTTCGGGTAAGACTACTTTGGGCTTGCAGGTTATTGCCGAGGCACAAAAGAAAGGGGGATTTGCCGCTTTCGTAGATGCCGAGCACAGTCTTGATCCCCGATGGGCTCAGATGTTAGGGGTTAACATTGATGAATTACTGCTGGCCCAGCCGGATGATGGGGAGCAGGCGCTGGAAATTGTGGAAGCTTTAGCTCGGAGTGGTGCCGTAGAGGTAATTGTGGTGGATTCAGTAGCGGCACTGGTTCCCCGGGCGGAAATTGAGGGGGAGATGGGGGATGCTCATATGGGTCTTCAGGCGCGGTTGATGTCCCAAGCCCTGCGTAAACTTACCGGTGTGCTAAGTAAGGCTAATACCTGCTGCATTTTTATCAATCAGATCCGGGAAAAAATTGGGGTTACCTTCGGTAACCCCGAAACCACCTCTGGGGGAAGGGCTCTTAAGTTTTACGCTACGGTGAGACTGGATATCCGCCGGATGGAAAATCTAAAAGAGGGGAACGAAATTACCGGTTGCCGTCTTAGGGTCCGGGTAGTAAAGAACAAGGTTGCGCCACCCTTTAAGGAGGCAGAATTTGATCTTCTTTATCAGCAAGGAGTTTCCCGAGAAGGTTGTTGGTTGGATTTGGGGTTAGACTATAAAATTATTGAGAAATCCGGTACCTGGTATTCCTTTGAAGATGTTCGTCTGGGGCAAGGTCGAGAAAATGCTCGGGATTTTTTAAGAGAACATCCGGAGATCGGGAATCGATTGGAAAGCCGGCTCCAGCATCTAGCGCAAGGGATTTTTAATTCGGCAAAGGAGGAACCGATCGGAGAAAAGGAAGAGGGTGAAAAGTTAGCCCGGGGAAAAGAAACAGACCCGTAGCAGGATAAATACCCGGTGAGAAATTACGTAAAAGGCAAATTATGTTATAATTTAGGAAGTTTTTGGGTGGGGGAGAAAATATGGCTAAAGTAAAAGCGGGAGCGAGCATTTTTCTGGAGGGAATTGTACAGGGGGTGGGTTTCCGCCCCTTTGTTCATCGGCTGGCCAATCTTTTCTGTCTCACCGGTTGGGTACTAAACTCCACCGGAGGGTTATTAGTGGAAGTAGAGGGTGATCAGGAAACCATAGAAAAGTTTTATCGGGAACTTTCCCGCCAGGCTCCTCCACTAGCTCACATCCGTCGTCAAGAAATAAAATTTCATCTTCCGCGAGGATATACTCGTTTTACGGTAAAAGAAAGTATAGAAGAGGCGGGTAGATTTGTTCTGGTCTCTCCGGATATTGCCACCTGTAGTGAATGTTTGCAGGAATTGTTTGATTCGCGGGATCGTCGATACCTTTATCCCTTTATAAATTGCACCGATTGTGGTCCTCGTTTTACCATCATTGAGGATATTCCTTACGATCGGGAAAAAACTACTATGAAGAAATTTCGGATGTGTCCTCGCTGTGAGGAGGAATATCATACTCTTATCCATCGACGCTATCATGCCGAACCAAATGCTTGCCCGGTATGTGGCCCCCGACTTTTCTTAACCGGAAAAGATGGAAAGCCATTAGAAGAATTAGTTATCGGAGAGAATAATGCTGGAGAAATAATCCGTCAAGCAGTAGCTCTTTTAAAGAAGGGTAAGATTCTAGCGGTGAAGGGTCTAGGAGGATTTCATCTTGCCTGCGATGCGGAAAATGATAATGCCGTGCGTCAGTTGCGGGAATTGAAAGGGAGGGAATGTAAACCGCTAGCGATAATGTCTTATAATCTTTCTACCGTGCAGACTTACTGTTGGGTTACTGAAGAAGAAAAAGAGCTACTGGAAAGCTCCCGGCGTCCCGTAGTGCTTTTACGAAAAAAGGAACCCTGTCCCATTTCCCAGTGGGTAGCTCCCGGCCATCGCTATTTAGGAGTTATGCTACCTTATACTCCTTTGCATTATATGCTTCTCCACAACTCTTTCCGGGCTCTGGTGATGACGAGCGGCAATTTTTGTGAAGAACCTATGGTCATCGACGATAAAGAAGCCCGGGAAAAACTTTTCCCGGTAGCCGATTATTTTCTCTTCCATGATCGTCCTATTAAAAACCGTTGTGATGATTCAGTGGTAAGAATTATTAACCACCGGCCCTCGTTTATACGCCGTGCCCGGGGATACGTTCCCTTCCCAGTGATCTTGAGGGAATCAATGCCACCGATTTTGGCCTGTGGTGCTGAACTAAAAAATACTTTCTGTCTTACCCGAGATCATTATGCTTTCTTAAGTCAACATATCGGAGATCTGAAAAACTGGGAGACCTGGGAATTTTACCGGCAAGCTATTGATCATTTTCAGAATCTTTTTCGGATAACACCGGAGATAGTAGCCCACGACCTCCATCCCGATTATCTTTCTACCCGTTATGCCCGGGAATTTACTTTTGTCCCCAAAGTAGCTGTTCAGCATCATCATGCCCATATTAAAAGTTGCCTGGTTGAGAACCAGGGCCAGGAACCGGTTATCGGGGTAGCCTTTGATGGTAGTGGATTAGGAACCGATGGAAATATCTGGGGAGGGGAATTTCTCCTGGTGGACCGGGATGGTTTTCGCAGGTTAGGCCATCTGGAATATCTTCCTTTACCAGGAGGAGATGCTGCTTCCCAGGAGCCTTACCGAATGGCAATCAGTTATCTTTACCAAACTTATGGACGCGATTTCCTAAACCAGAAAGGAGATTTTAATCATCGTCTTAGGACTCAATACCGGGATAAAGTAGAAGTTATTTTACAGATGCTGGAAAAGAAAGTGAATACCCCTCTCACTTCCAGTTGCGGCCGACTCTTCGATGCCATTTCCTCTCTTTCCGGAGTTTGTGATATTTCCACCTATGAAGGTCAGGCAGCCATGGAATTAGAAAATATTGCTGATGAAAATGAGAGGAAAATCTATCCTTATAGCCTGAGGGAAAAAGGGGGTATGATAAATATTAGTTTCCTTCCCCTGATAGAAGCAGTGGTGGCAGATTTGAATCAGAAAGTAGAGTCTTCCCGGATTTCTGCTCGATTTCACCGCACCCTGGTGCAGATGATAGTGGAAGTTTGTTCCCGTTTACAGGAAATAACCGCTCTCAATCGAGTGGCTTTCAGTGGAGGAGTATTTCAGAACCGGCTTTTAAGTGAATGGTTACTGGAAGAAATGGTAGCCAAGGGTTTTATAGTTTACTCTCATCACCAGGTTCCCGCCAATGATGGTGGAATATCTCTTGGCCAGGCAATGATTGCCTACGAAAAGACCAGAGAAAATAGAGAATGAATAAAGGAGAGAATGAATAATGTGTTTAGGAATACCGGCCCGAATTATTAAAATTGAAGGAGATAGGGCAGAGGTAGAAGCGGGAGGAATAATTCAGACCGCTTTATTAACTCTTCTTCCCGATGTGCAGGTGGGAGATTATGTAATACTACATGCGGGATTTGCTATCCAGAAGATCGATGAGCAGGAGGCGTTGGAGACTCTTCGTCTCCTGGAGTCTTTAAATTAAACTGGGATCAATGAATTAAAAGGTGATAAATTCGTGAAATGGCTAGATGAATTTCGAAAACGAGAACTGGCAGAAAAACTTCTTCCCAAAATAGAAGAACTGGCCCGGGAACCAGTAAACATCATGGATGTTTGTGGAACTCATACGGTAGCGATTTTCCGCCACGGTATCAAAGATATGCTTCCCGCTAACATCACTTTATTATCCGGACCCGGCTGTCCGGTATGTGTTACTCCTCCTTCGGAGATTGACAAAGCCATTGTCCTTTCTCGCCAGCCAGGGGTTTTGCTGGTAACTTTTGGAGATATGATGAGGGTTCCGGGAAATTTTTCCCGTCTGGAAAATGAGAGGGCCCGGGGAGCCCAGATAAAGGTGGTTTATTCGGTCCAGGAAGCACTTAATCTAGCAATGAAGTATCCCTTACTGAAAGTAGTTTTCTTGGCTATTGGGTTTGAAACTACCTCTCCCACGGTAGCATCGGTGATAATGGAGGCTTACCGGCAAAACATACTAAATTTATTTTTTCTCAATGCTCATAAACTCATACCTCCGGCTATGGGAGCATTGTTGGATAGTAAGGAGATAAATATCCACGGATTTCTCTGTCCTGGCCATGTAAGCACCATTATAGGTTCCCGTCCTTACGAATTTATTCCTCAGGATTACGGTATTCCTTGTGTTATTTCCGGATTTGAACCACTGGATATATTGCAGTCAATTTATCTTTTGTTAAAGCAGAGGACAGAAGGAGAGGCAAAAGTAGAGATCCAGTATCAAAGATGTGTAAAGCCAGAGGGTAATATTGTAGCCCAGCAGGTTCTCCAGGAAGTATTTGAAATTGACGGCTCTTTCTGGCGGGGCCTGGGTTATATTCCCCGAAGTGGTTTAAAATTGCGGGAAAAATACGCCCACCTGGATGTAGAAAGAGTGTTTGACCTTGATAGTCTCCTGCCGAAAGAAATTCCCCAGGATGTCCGGGAGGAAACTGCTGGCTGTCTTTGTGGAGAAATTCTTCGGGGGACCGAGTCTCCTCCTCAATGTCCTCTTTTTGCTACTACCTGCACACCCTATCATCCGGTGGGAGCATGTATGGTCTCCAGTGAAGGCACCTGTGCCACCTATTACAAATATCATTATAAGGTAATAACCAGTCCGAGAAAGAGAGGAGAATAGACCTTGTGGAAGAGAAGCACATTTTGTTAGCCCATGGAAGTGGAGGCCAACTGACCCGGGAATTAATTGAGAAGGTTATTGTGGAGCCGTTCCGGAATCCTATACTATCTCTCCTTCAGGATAGCGCCATCTTTTCCCGGGAAGGATTAAAGTTCGCTTTTACTACCGATTCCTTCGTGGTAAAACCCATTTTTTTCCCGGGAGGGGATATTGGGCGTTTAGCTATCTGCGGCACGGTTAATGATTTAGCTATGAGTGGGGCAGTGCCTCTTTATCTTTCCTCTTCCCTTATCCTGGAGGAAGGTTTTCCCTTAGGGGATTTGGAAAAAATTCTCGATTCCATGCGGCAAGCAGCTGAGGAAGCGGAAATAACAGTAATCACCGGGGATACCAAAGTGGTGGAAAAAGAGAGCGCCGATGGAATATTTATCAATACCGCGGGAATTGGACTGATTAAGAACGATGTAGAAATATCCCCTTTCCAGATTCGAGTAGGGGATAAGATTATAGTCAGCGGATATATTGGAGATCATGGTATGGCAGTATTAAGTGAGCGGGAAGGATTAAGTTTCCGCACAGGTCTCAAAAGTGATTGCGCTCCGCTGAATAAACTGGTGGCCAAAATGTTGCAAGTTAGCAAGAAAATTCACTGTCTTCGAGATCCTACTCGCGGAGGTCTGGCGGCAGTTCTTAATGAACTTAGTCGGCAATCCGGTCCCGGAATGATAATTGAAGAAGAGAAGGTGCCTTTGCGAGAGGAGGTTAAAGCTGCCAGTGAAATTTTGGGCATCGACCCTTTCCAGGTAGCTAATGAGGGAATTTTGGTAGCCATTGTGGATTCTCAGGAAGCAGAAAAAATTGTTGCTGCCATACGGGAAACTCCCTGGGGAAAAGCGGCGGAAATCATCGGGGAAGTAATCCCCTATCCGGAAGGAATGGTATTGTTAAAGACCGGGGTAGGAGGAACAAGGATTTTAGATATGCCTGCCGGAGAAATATTACCTCGCATTTGCTGAGGCGGAAGGAGAGGTTAAACTTGTGGAAAGTTTTCTGGTTGATAACGGGAACGATTTTTCTTATGGAATTGGGAGATAAGACTCAACTGGCCGCTATTGGTTTTGCCAGTAAGTACCATCCTCTCTGGGTTTATCTGGGTGTGATTTTCGGGATGGCTCTCTGCACCATTATTTCCGTAGCCGTGGGTAAGTTGATTGCCACCCTGGTTCCTCTGCGCTATCTAAAATTAGTGGTAGGAGTCCTTTTTGTTGGGGTGGGTATCTGGACTCTACTCAGTAAATAAAAAAATGTTGATTATAAGGCAGGCCAAATTAGAAGATTTAGAGGCCGTTACGGAAATCTATAATGAAGCTATTCAAAAAACCGTAGCCACCTTCGATACCGAACCTAAAACTATTGTAGAACAGAAGATTTGGTTTACTAATCATGGTTCTAAATATCCCATTTTAGTGGCCGAATTAGATGGTGTTATTGTGGGATGGGCGTCTTTAAGTAAATGGTCAGATCGTTGTGCTTATTCTGATACCGCCGAAGTTTCCCTCTATATCAAAGAAGGATTCCGAGGGAGAGGCATCGGGAAGAAACTTTTGCAATCAATTATAGAGGAAGGACAGAAATCAGGACTTCATACCGCAATAGCTAGAATAACTGAGGGTAATGAAATAAGTATTCATCTCCATGAATCGGTAGGATTTAAACATATTGGTATTATGAAAGAAGTAGGCCGAAAATTTGGTAAGCTTTTGGATGTATATCTAATGCAGAAAATTTATAAATAGACCCAATATGAATATTAAAATTCCGAAGCCCATTTCCGGAGGATTAATTCTTTCTTATAAATGCTCAGCCGAGTGTAAGCACTGTATGTATGCTTGTTCACCCCGGTGGAAAGACGATTGGATTTCCAAAGAGGATCTTTACATGATATTAAAGCAGTTATCAGATAAAATTGCGGCCAGTCCCTACGGTAGCAATAATGTAAATTTAAACTTCGGATTGCATTTTACTGGAGGGGAGCCATTTTTAAATTATAACTTGCTTTGTGAAGCGGTAGAAATGGCTAACGGTTTGAATATCCCTTCTATTTTTGTAGAAACAAATGCTTACTGGGCAGTTAATGATGAGATTACCAAAGAAAAATTAAGTACTCTAAAGGAAAAGGGCTTGAAGGGTATCTTGATTTCGGTTAATCCCTTTTTCCTGGAGTTTGTCCCTTTTGAACGAACTGAAAGAGCTATCCAATTCAGCCAGGAAATGTTCGGGGTTAATATGGTGGTATACCAAATTGAATATTACTGGCGATTTAAAAACTTAGGGATAAAAGGAAGGGTGTCATTGGATGATTTTCTCAAAATTGAAGAAGGAGAAAATTTTGCCAGAAATGCCGAGTTCTTTATGACCGGAAGAGCGGCTTATAAATTGAATTTCCCCCATATTTTTCCTAAGTATCCGCCAAATTATTTTTTTAAAGATAAATGTAGACCTCCTTTCTTAAGGAACTGGCATAACCATTTTGATAACTATGGTAATTTCGTTCCGGGATATTGTGGCGGTATATCTCTGGGAGACTGCCGGCAGTTAGACCAGTTACTGGCCGAGGGAATAAATCCTAAGGAATATCCAATTTTAAACTGCCTGGCAAACAATGATTTTGCCGGCTTACTGTCATTGGCTAAAGATCTTGGCTACATAGAGAATCGAGAAGGCTATTTGTCGAAATGTCATTTATGTGTAGATATCAGAAAATACCTGGCTAGTAAAAACCAGTTTAAAGAATTAGTACCCGAAGAATTTTATCGTCATTTGGAGTAGCCGGTTTTGGCTTGACAAGAGATAGGGGGTATGATAAACTTTTTATGGTGATTCGGAAAAGGTAATCTTAAAAATGGGGAGATCGTATTCCCCTTAATTTTTTGACTATTTTGTGAATTTTTTCACAAACTTGGTTCCGAGGTTCTGGGAACGGGGATGATAGAGGGAGAAACTCCGGTGGTAAAAATGGGAAAAAGAAAATCCCGGACCCACCAGCGGAAGATAAAATTTAATTCCAAATTACCGGAGGTTACCAGAGAGGTGAACAGAGAAATGGTAGAAAAAGTTGAGAACCGGATAACGGAAAAGGAAGCAGTGGTAGAGGAGCGGAAACCCATTGTTTACTATACCAATACCCGCGTGTTACCTAAAAAATACTTGCTGGATTTTCTGGCCGGAATAAAAGAATTTGGTGAAATATTTGGCCCGATAGAGAAAGAAAAGGGGAACTATATTTTTGCTCCTCTGGTAGATATGAAAAAGTTAGTTCTTGATTATCACCGAACCATTCTTCCTCCAAAGAAATTTGTTTATCCTCCGGAAGAAAAACTTTTTCAATTTACGGTAGAGGAAGGTTTTGTTGCTCCTCCTGAAGAAAAAACTCGTCGGATTCTTTTCGGAGTTCATCCTTGTGATATCCACGGGTTATCTATTCTGGATCTAGTATTTTCTCAGGATTATCCGGAAGTGCGTTATTTTTCCCGGCGGGATAGAACAGCCATTATTGGTCTCAGTTGTTTGCCCGATGATAAATGCTTCTGCCAGTCAATGAACACCGAATTTGTGGCCAAAGGATTTGACCTTCATCTTACCGATATTGGTGATGATTACTTTATTCGTATGGGGACCAGTATGGGAGAAGATATGGTAATGGCTAATGAAACTTTGTTTGAAGAAGTAAATCACAGCCATGTTTTGGCCTATAAAGATTTCGCCAATCGTAAATCCAACATGTTCAAAAGTCACATTGATCTGACCATTCTTCCTCAGATTCTGGAACTAGAATACCGTAGCGAAATCTGGGATGAATTGGGAAAGAAATGTCTCGGTTGTGGAACCTGTTCTCTGGTTTGTCCTACCTGTTACTGCTATGAGGTTTGTGATTTCCTCAATCTGGATCAGAAAAGTGGTTCCAGGGTCCGGCAATGGGATTCTTGTCTGCTCAGGGATTATGCTATTGTTGCCGGAGGCCATAATTTCCGAGCGGAGAGTTCCATCCGCATAAAGCTTCGCTATTATCACAAGCAAATTGCTTTTGTGGAAGAATACGGGCGTCCCAGTTGTGTTGGCTGCGGAAGATGTATTGCTGCTTGCCCAGCGGGGATTGATATTTTAGAGGTAATCCAAAAAATACGCGGAGAGAAGGTGTGACAGGATGGCGGTACCTGAAATAACTCTTGCCAGAAAAGATGCCCTGCAACCCTATTTAGCAAGGTTGATCCGGGTGGAACCTCTGGCACAAGATCATCATCTTTTCCAATTTCGTTTTGAAGATCCGCGGCTTAATGAAGAATTCAGTTTCAAGCCCGGACAGTTCATTATGCTTAGCGTGCTGGGAGTGGGAGAGGCTCCTTTTTCCATCAGTTCCTCCCCTACCCGGAAAGGATTAATCGATCTTTGTGTTCGTCGTATAGGACGGGTAACCACCGCTCTTTATCGGCTCAAAGAAGATAGTCTGGTGGGAATCCGCGGTCCCTACGGGAATGGTTTTCCCATTGAGAAAATGGCTGGTAATGATCTTCTGCTCATTAGTGGAGGACTGGGAATGGCTCCTTTGCGTTCCCTCCTCTGGTATGCCGTGGATAACCGTCGATTTTTCGGCCAGATTATTCTCATGTATGGAACCCGCACACCAAATGACTTACTATTCCGTCGCGAGTTAGAATCCCTATATGGTCGAACGGATCTGCAAACCTTATTGATTGTGGAGCGGGTGAATGGGAATGAATGGAAAGGAGAAATCGGGTTATTAACCGACCTTTTCAAATTTGTGGAAGTAGATCCCCGTCGCACTTATGCGGCGGTCTGTGGACCCCCAGTGATGTATAAATTTGTCCTAAGGGAACTGGTGGCCCGTAATTTTTCTAAGGACCGAATTTTGATGTCCCTGGAAAGAAAGATGCGTTGCGGAGTGGGTAAATGCGGGCATTGCAGTATTGGTTATAAATATACATGTATTGACGGTCCCATCTTCACTTACTGGGATGCTATGAATCTGCCGGAGATGGTTTAGAAAAGAGGTGATATAGTTTGAGACCCCGAATAGGGATATTTGGGCTAACCTCCTGTGCGGGAGACCAACTAGCGATAATCAACTGTGAGGACGAATTGCTGGATATTCTTTCTGTTGTGGATATAAAATCTTTTGTTATGGCTCAGTCCAGAAACGAAGGTCAAAAACTGGATGTGGCATTTGTGGAGGGTTCAGTAGTTACCCGGGAAGATGAAGAAAGACTTAAACAGATTCGTAAGGAGAGCGGTTTGCTGGTAGCTATTGGTACCTGTGCTGTCTGGGGAGGGATACCCGCTTCCCGGAATGACCTGGGCCGAAAGGAACTCTATCAAAAAGTTTATCAAAAGGAAGAAAATTTGTATGATTGTCGTCCCCGGGTTTCTCCGCTAAGCGAGATAGTTAAAGTGGATTTTGCCATTGCCGGATGTCCTATTGAAAAAGAGCAGATTATTAGCAGCGTTGCTTCTCTGGTGCATGGCGATCTTCCACTTTTACCATCTTACGCCGTTTGTTTTGAATGCAAGTTAAGGGAAAATGTTTGTTTACTGAAGGAAAAAGATCAGTTATGCTGCGGTCCGGTAACCCTTGGTGGATGTGAAGCCCGATGTCCTTCTCATTTCGTTCCCTGCAAGGGATGCCGTGGTCCGGTGCAAGAAGCCAATATTGCTTCCGAATTTGAAATCCTCGGGGAAAAGGGTTATTCCCCGGCGGATGTTGCCCGAATGCTTACTACCTTTGCCTACTCTTCGGAAGTGATCGCTCATCGGGAAGGAGGCAAACGGTGACCAGAAAAATTACCGTAGACGAAATCTCCCGCGTGGAAGGGCACGGGAAAATTCAGGTAGAAATTTCCGATGGTAAGATTACGGAACTAAAGTTAAACATCTATGAAGGCCCCCGTTTTTTTGAAGCCTTAGCGGTAGGGAGGATGTTCGATGAAATTCCAGTTATTATGTGCCGGATATGTGCCATTTGTTCAGCAGATCACAAAATAACCTCCATTATGGCTCTGGAAGATGCTCTGGGAGTGAACGTTTCTTTGCAGACCCAATTGCTGCGAGAGCTTTATTACCAAGGAGCTATAATTGAGAGCCATGCACTTCATTTGTACTTTCTGGCCCTCCCGGACTTTCTTGGTTTTGGCAGTGCGGCGGAGCTGGTTCCTCAGTATCCCGAAGAAGTTAAAAGAGGCTTGAAACTAAAGAAGCTGGGAAATACTATTCAGGAACTATTAGCTGGCCGGCCCATTCATGGAGAAAATCCGGTTATTGGCGGTTTCAGTAAGATTCCTACCGAAGAGCAATTGCAGCATTTGAAGCCTTTATTGAAAAACGCCTTGGAAGATGGAGAGAAAACTGTTCTTCTTTTCGCCCGGCTGGAATATCCGGAATGGATTAAGATTTCCAACATATTTTATGCGCTGGAACCCTGGGGAGAACATTATGGCTACTTTGGAAATAAAATCCTTTCTTCCCGGGGAGATAAAATCCCCGTGGGATCCTATCCTAAATTATGTAATGAAATGGTGGTAGCCCATTCCACTGCCAAACACAGTCAGGGGGATGAAACTCCCTTTATGGTGGGAGCACTGGCGCGGATCAATCTTTTCCACGAAAAGTTAATGCCCCGGGCCAAGAAGCTGGTTAAGAATATTGGATGGAATTTACCTTCTCAAAACATACTGCATAATAATCTGGCCCAGGCGATTGAAATTATAGATTCTCTGGAAAGGGCTTCTCAGATTATTGATGAGTTGTTAAACCGAGGATTAAAAACCGAGACTCTTCCAGCTATCAATGTGAAAAAGGGTCGAGGAGTTGCGGCCACCGAAGCTCCCCGTGGTACTCTCTACCACGAATACGAACTGGATGAAAACGGAGTTGTGGTGGGAGCAAATGTTATTACACCTACTGCTCAGAATCTGGCCCACATCGAGAGAGATTTACGCATAGCGGTTATGAACCTGATGCATCTAGATGAGGAACAAATACGCAATCGTCTGGAGATGGTAGCGCGGGCTTACGATCCCTGCATTTCCTGCGCTGCTCATCTGGTAGAATTGAAAGTTAATCGGGATTAGGATTACAACTTTTCTTCCCTTACATAAGGAACCCCCAGGGCAGCGGGGGTTCCGATTCTTTTCCTTACCGTTTCCCGGCTGGCCAGGGTAAGTACCAGTATGGTAAGTAAATAGGGCATCATTAACAGAAAGTAAACCGGGATGCGGGTTCCCACTGCTTGAATCCTCATTTGTAGGGCATTAATACCACCAAAAAGATAAGCACCTGCTACTGCTCTTACCGGATTCCAGGTAGCAAAAATAACCAGAGCAATGGCAATCCATCCTCGACCGGCAGTCATGTTTTCAATCCACATGGGGGTATAAGCCAGAGATAAATAGGCACCTCCCAAACCGGCCAGCACTCCTCCTATTAAAACGCACCGATAACGGACGGCATAAACATTCACTCCCATGGCATCGGCTGTTTCTGGGTTTTCCCCGGTAGAACGGATATTTAATCCCGGCCGAGTCCGGTAAAGCAGAATCCAGAGAAGAGGCACCAGAAGATAGGAAAAATAGACCAGAATATCCTGACGGAAAAGAATAGGCCCCAGGATAGGTATCTGACTTAATAACGGAATAACTACCGGTTTAAGCCCCTGGGCAGTTACACCGATTATCGGCTTACCCAAAAGAGCACTAAGGCCGGTGGCAAATATAGTTAATGACAATCCGCTTACTACCTGATTAGCGCGCAGAGTAATGCAGAGGAAAGCGTGAATCATGCTTACCAGTCCTCCGGCACCCAGAGCGAGGAATATTCCCAGGTAAGGATTACCGGTATAGTGGGCGGTCATGAATCCGGTAAGGGCTCCCATGAGCATCATCCCTTCCACTCCCAGGTTAAGAACTCCTGAACGTTCGGTAATTATTTCCCCTAGAGTGGCAAAAAGAATAGGGGTTCCTGCCCGAACCGCCGCCGCCAATATAGAAAGGAGAAGATATGCCATTTTTAACTTTTCTTATCTATCCTATCTTTCCAACCAATACGGTAATCAGTGAGCATTTCCCCTCCCAGAACAAAGAAAAGGATTGCCCCCTGGATCATGTTTACCATAGCGGTGGGTATTCCCAGAGATATTTTTATGGTATCCCCACCCACCAACAGTCCCCCCAAAAGGAAAGCTACCAGCAGAACTCCCAGGGGATGACGCTTGGCCAGCCAGGTAACAATAATAGCAGTATAACCGTAACCAGGAGAAAAACCGGGCTTAAGGCGCCGTTGGATGCCAGCAATTTCCGCTACTCCTGCCAATCCTGCCAGTCCACCGCTGATGAACATCACTAACAAGATTTTTCTTTCCAAATTCATCCCGGCATATCTGGCCGCTTGGGGATTTTCCCCTATTACTTTAACTTCATATCCCCAGCGCGTTTTCTTAAGAAGAAGATAGATAATAAGGGCGGCAAACAGCCCGAAAAGTAATCCTCCATGAATACGAGTGTTTCCCAGTCGAGGAAGATGAGCAACGGGGGGAAAAGTAGCAGTGAGAGGAAAGCCATAGCCCCGAGGATCTTTCCAGGGACCGTAAACCAGATAATCCACCCACAGAATGGCCACATAATTGAGAGATAAGGTGGTGATGATCTCATTCACCGAAAGTTTTGTCCTTAAAAAGCCTGGTATGGAGGCCCAGAGAGCTCCTCCCATAAAACCTAATATAAGCATTAGCGGAAGAATAATCGGAGAGGGGAGATGAGTTAAGAATAGGGCGACCCAGGTGGCGGCAAAGGCGCCCATATAAAGTTGTCCTTCGGCGCCAATATTCCAGAGCGACATGCGGGTAGCCAGTGCTACTCCTAATCCGCAGAGAATGAGGGGAATGGTTTTAACCATAGTTTCGGAAAAGCCATAAAGGCTGCCAAAGGCTCCTTCCAGCATCTTTCGATAGGCTATTATAGGAGAGACTCCGGCCGATCCCAGGAGTAGTGCACTGAAAATTAAAGATAGAATAATGGAAATTACCGGAATGGTATAGTTCCAGATACGGGATGGAGATAGACGTTTTTCAATTTTAAGAGGAATTATCAGCTTTGACCTCTTTTCAGTTAACTTTTACTTCTTTTCCGGCCATCAATAACCCCAGTTCTTCTAAGCGGGCTTCTCCTACTGGAAAGATACCCATCATCTGTCCTTCATAAAGAACCGCCACTAGGTCACTGAGAGAAAGAATTTCATCCAGATCTTCCGAAATAAGAATGACGGCACAGCCATTCTCTTGCTGTTGTAAAATTGCCTTTCTTACCATTTCGGTAGCACTAACATCCAGGCCGCGGGTGGGATAGAGAGCAATCATAAGTGCTGGTTGGGAACTTATTTCCCGGGCAAGCAAAACCTTTTGTAGGTTCCCTCCGGAAAGGAACTTAACCGGAGTGTCCAATCCAGGAGTAGCTACGGCAAACTGATTTATAAGATTCCGGGCATGTTGCTGGATTGCTTTATAATTTAGAAAGGGACCCCGGGTGAATTGCGAATTCCGATAAATTTTCAAGATGGTATTCTCGATAATTCTCAGTCTGGCTACCAATCCGGTGCCCAGGCGGTCTTCGGGGATATAACTGACTCCCAGATCGATAATCTCCCGGGGAGAGGCACGGGTGATTTCTTTCCCTCGGATAAAAATTTTTCCGGAAGTAACCGGTCGCAACCTGACAATTACTTCCGCTAGTTCTCGCTGGCCATTACCGGCTACTCCGGCAATACCCAGAATTTGTCTCTCCCGCAGACTAAAGGAAACTTTTTTCAGGGCCGGCAATCCCCGATCGTTAAGAGCGGAAATATTTTCTACTAATAGTATTACCTCTCCCGGAGAAAGAGTTTTTTTATCCACCCGGGAAAGGACTTCCCGCCCCACCATCATTTCCGAGAGGGCTCGGGGATTAGTTTCTCCGGTTAAAACGGTAGCCACCACTTTCCCTCCCCGCAAAACAGTTATACGGTCGGAGATAGCCATTACTTCCTCCAGTTTGTGGGAAATAAATATTACGCAGTGTCCTTCTGCCGTCATGGTGCGTAGAGTGCGGAAAAGTTCTTCCGTTTCCTGGGGAGTGAGAACCGAGGTGGGTTCATCGAGGATGAGAATATCCGCTCCTCGATAAAGTAATTTCACAATTTCTACTCTTTGTTGTTCTCCCACCGAAAGTTGCCAGATACGAGCTTCAGGATCAATTTTTAACCGGTATTTTTCCGAAAGGTCCCGGATTTTCGTTTCCACCTGGGAGAAGGGAAGAAAAAATCCGCCAGGATTTCCTAACATGATGTTTTCGGTTACCGTGTGGGAGGATACTAACATGAATTGCTGATGCACCATTCCAATTTCATGGCGGATGGCATCCCGGGGAGTTCGCAGATGGACTTTCTTTCCGTAAATATAAATTTCTCCACTATCCGGTCGGTAAAGGCCACTGAGAATATTCATGAGGGTAGTTTTCCCGGCACCATTTTCCCCTAAAAGGGCGTGAAGTTCTCCTCTTCGGGCCTCAAAGTTTATTCCATCATTGGCAATTACCCCGGGAAACCTTTTGGAAATTCTGTGCATTCTTACTGCCGGGATATCTTTCATCACTGGGATATGTTCCATCATAGGTACTTTTTAAATTAAACGCCGGCATCCTTTTCCGTGGGAATGCCGGCGTAATCAATATTTTTATTGCTGGAGATTAGCGGGGGATGGTGCCCACTACTCCTTCCACGAAGTAACTCATAGAAAGTTTCTCTTCGTCAGTGGCTCTCTTACCGGCAGGTATATATATTTTCCCTTCTTGATCCCGGATAGGTCCATCAAAGACATCAAAACGGCCGGCAATAATTTCTTTTTTCTTTGCCTCCACCAGTTTTTTAACTTCCTCCGGAACCATAGGGCCGAAGGAGGCAAGACCCACGATTCCTGTATCCATACCCCACCAGATTTGTTCACTTTTCCAGGCACCAGCATGCACTTTTTTTGTCAGATCCACATATAACACTCCCCAGTTCCAGATAGGAGCAGTTAAATGAGCATCAGGGGCAAAAGCACTCATATCCGAGTTGTATCCGATACAGTATTTGCCTCTGGCAGCTGCTGCCTGCTGCGCCGCTGGAGAATCCTGATGCTGAGCAATTACGTCCGCTCCTATATCCAGCAAACTTTCCGCCGCTTCTCTTTCGGTAGCGGGATCGTACCAAGTTTGAGTCCACACCACGTGGACCCGGCCTTTGGGATTGGCCTCCCTTACTCCGATGGTAAAAGCATTAATTCCCCTTATAACTTCCGGAATGGGATGGGCGGCCACATAGCCCACAATATTACTCCTGGTCATTTTGCCTGCTACCAGACCGGAAAGATATCGGGCCTGATACATACGTCCGAAATAAGTTCCAGAATTCTCCGCCGTTTTATATCCCGAGCAGTGCATGAAAACTACATGGGGGAACTTCTGAGCTACCTCAATGGTGGAATCCATATAACCAAAACTGGTAGTAAAAATAAGGTTATATCCCTGCTGGGCATACTGGGTGATTACCCGGGTAGCATCCGCTCCTTCGGGAACCGATTCCACATAGGCGGTTTCCACGTAATTCAATTGCTTCTCCAGATATTTTCTTCCCTGATCATGAGCATAAGTCCAGCCAGCGTCCCCGATCGGTCCTACATAAACAAAAGCGGCTTTTATTTTGGGCTGGGGTGGAATAACGGCCAATGATATTCCCACCCCTAAACTCCCTAAAATAAAAATCGTCAGAACTGACACAAAAATTGTCAGCAATAGTATAATTTTTACCTTACCGGTCATTATCATCCCTCCTGGGAAAATTTAAACACTATTGCTTCTCATTATAATCAACCTCGATTTTTACGTCAACTACTCCCGGATTTATATCTTCTCTATAATGATTCCGGGAAAAGAATTTTCTGCAGGTTTGAAGCTATTTCCTGGCAAGCCTTTGACAGAGGAGGAGAAAGTCCTTCCCTTAACTGGCAGCTGAGAGGCTGGATACCTAAAAATAGAACTTTGGCTCCGCTTACTTTTTGTAGATAATTGGCTAAAAAGGAAAGCGGGAAGCGATGGGTGGAGATAGTGCTACCATCAATTTCCCTGGGGGAGACTAAAGCTATCGTTCCTGGGGGGGAGTTCAAATTAGTAGCATCTAAGAAAATAACACTGGCGGGCTGAAATTTCTCTATAATACTCAGAAAATTTTCCGGATTTTCGCCGCTATTTATTAATAGCACATTGCCGCATTCTAATAATGTAGCATTTTCCGCCGAGGAATATCCTTGCCATTTCATAAGAAGGCGAATAATAGCCGGACCAATCCCATCGTCGGAACGCAATTCATTTCCCACTCCACAGAGGACGATTCTACTTCTGGGGGTTATTTCTTGCCGGAGAGTCTGTAGCCAGTCAATATCCCTTTTATTTTCCATTTCCAATTTTCAATCGCTAGGTATCTTTTAGGTATCTTTTAGGTTCTTATGCCGATAGTTTTCCCACGAACTTTTCAATAAGATAATGGAGTATTTCCCAAGCGGCATTTTTATCCAGGGGACGGTTTCCGCTACCACATTTAGGAGACTGGATGCAGGAGGGGCAGCCACTATCACATTCACAGGTGGAAACCATCTTCAAAGTAGCCTGCCAGAGCTCAGAAATAATTTCATAAGCCCGCTCCGCCAGTCCTACCCCTCCTGGATAGCCATCATAAATGAAGATGGTAGGATTCCCGGTCTGGGGATGAAAGGGAGTGGAAAGACCCCCAATATCCCACCGGTCGCACATAGCAAAAAGGGGAAAAACCGCGATAGCAGCATGTTCGGTAGCATGTAGTCCTCCCAGAAAATCCAGATCCTGGTGCTTGATTTTTTCCCCAATTTCCGAAGGCATTTCCCACCAGATGGCTATGGTTTCAAAGATATGGGGAGGTATCTGGACAGGGTGTTCCGATAGTAAAATCTGGGAGTGGATATCCCTTTTCACATAGCCGGTGACCTGTTCGGTTACCCTCACTTCCCCTTGCCGGACCCAAACATCCTGGTAAGACTTTTCCCGGTTTACATTGAGTATTTCAATTTGCTCCCAGGATCGTGGCTCAGTATAATAGTTTACTGTCACTTCCTTCACCATTACCGTGCGGGTTTCCCATTCCAGACTTATTACCTGATGCTGTTTTCCCTTATGGAGATAGATAGCTCCCGGATGGCATTCCCGGTATACTCGGGGTAGATCAGTCTCACCAATTATTTCTCCGGTAACCGAATCAACGATGGTGTAATTTTCTCCAATGGAACGGATATTTATAAATCTTTGTGGATGGGGGAATGCCGAAAGCCAGCGCTCTCGATGAATATCTTGGAAAACTTTATTCCGGGATTTAAGTTGCAGCAATACTGGCTGCATTTTATCTCCGTAATATTTTTCATCCTCTCCCCGGAGAGGATTTTCTGCCGCTGCGCATAACAAGTGGTTGGAGAGAATTGGCGAATTATTGGTATCCACAATCACCGGTTCAAATCCCCGGCTAAAAAAATCTTCCGGATTATTCATGAAATATTGATCCAGGGGATCATCGAGAGCCACCATTATGAGCAGGGCGTCTCTTTTCCCTCTCCCCACTCTACCTGCCCGCTGCCAGGTACTGGTAATAGTTCCCGGATAACCAGCTAAAATGCATACATCCAGTCCCCCCACATCAATTCCTAATTCCAGAGCACTGGTAGAAACCACTCCCATAAGTTCCTCCTCAAAAAGCTGTTGCTCAATTTCTCTCCTTTCCTCCGGTAGATAACCAGCTCGATAAGGGCTAATTTTACCGGCTAATTGAGGATCGCTTTCCAGGGACCAGATATGAATAAGTTCCGTAATTTTGCGCGCTTTAGTGAAAACCAGAGTTTTTAAATCCCTTTCTACACATTCCCGCAAAAGAGCGGTAGTTTCAGTATAAGGACTGGCGATAGGATTCCAGAAGATAATATGCCGGGCGCTCTGGGGAGCACCATTCTGATCAATAACTCGGAACTTTAATCCGGTAATTTTTTCTGAGAGCTCTCCTGGATTGGCAATGGTAGCCGAGCAAATAATAAAAAGAGGAGATGAGCCATAGAGTTCGCAGATTCGACGTAATCGGCGAATAACATGGGCTACGTGAGACCCAAAGATACCGCGATAGACGTGGAGTTCATCGATCACAATGTAGCGCAGATGTCGGAAAAATCTGGCCCAGCGGTCGTGATAGGGAAGAATCCCCAGGTGAAGCATATCGGGATTGGTTATTAGAATCCGGGGGTTCTTGCGGCGGATTCTTATACGGTGATGAGAAGGAGTATCGCCGTCATAAATTTCTGCTTCCAAAGGAGGATCGATTTCTATAAGATCGGCTAGATTTTTAATACCTTCTTGTTGATCCCGGGCTAAAGCTTTAAGCGGAAAAATATAAAGGGCGCGAGTTTCTGGTCGGGCAAGGATAGCTTCCAGAATGGGGATGTTATATACTAATGTTTTCCCGCTGGCAGTAGGGGTCACTACCGCTATATTTTCACCCCTTCGTAGTGCTTCTATAGACTCTGCCTGATGGGAATAAAGACGCTGGATGCCCATACCAGTCAGTGCGCGGGCCACGGGGGAAGAAAGTGAAATATCACGGTAGCGGGGTTCTTGGGCAGGAAGGAACCGGTAATGAACAATTTGTTCCCGATATTGTGGTGAATGGCGGAGATAATTTACAAAATCATCCAGCATTACATTATTATACGACATTTTTCCTTCCTCTCCCAGCACCTATTAAATCACTCAGCGTTTACCTCTTTTACTGGCCAGCCAGGCAAAAAGCAAGGCATTAATAGAAAAAAATGATACTGGTAAAAGAAAGGATGTCCGCAGGGAGAAATGCTGGGCGATCAAACCCATGAGAGGGGGAACGGTCATCACTCCCACCCCGCCCGAGGCAATAATAATTCCCAAGGCGGTACTGGCATAATGCCATTTTATGGTTCCGGCATAAGAAACGATGGTGGGCCATATAGGACCACAGAAAAATCCCAGTCCCAGAAATAAAACTGCCGCCCATCCGGGACGAGGAATCAGCATTGCTCCTAACATAAAAAACGCTGTGAGGACAGAAGTAAAAATGAGCAGGGAGAGGTCGCTAATACGTTCGGTAAATTTCCCGGTAAGGAGTCTACCCAGCATAACCCCTCCCCAGAAAAGGGAAAGTGCCAGCCCGGCCAGGGTTGCCGAAGTGCCAAAATTATGAGCAAAGTAGTAAGGGACCCAGCTGGCTTGACCAATTTCCGCCCCTACATAAAGAAACATCCCCAGGGCTAAAGCCGGTAACCGGGGTTCGTTCAGAATTATCCCGATAATTTTCTTTGGCGCTACTTTGTCAATTTCTGAAGGCGGAGGGAAAATTCCCCGTCGAAAAACCAATGCTACCCCAAGAGCAAAAATAGCGGTGACAAAAAAACTTGCCCGCCAGGATACTCCGGCATCCAGGAGGGAGCCTACGGTTACCGGAGCAAATACCGCGCCAATTCCATACATTACCTGGCTAAAATTAAGGGCTGCCCTCCGGCGATGGGGATAGAGGTCAGAAATGAGAGCACTTACCATCAGTTCAATAAATCCTCCTCCTGCTCCCAGCAAGAAAGAAAAAATTATGACCACTAAAAGAGCAGGAGCACTTCCTATCCCGGCACAACCTAGGGCCACAATGAAACAGCCCAGAAGTACCACCAGTCTTCTTCCCCGGTAGTCTCCCAGGTATCCCCCTCCTAAAACCGAAATTACGTAACCCAGGGAGGAGGCAAAGAAAAGCACTCCTAGTCCCGCCATATCTACCCGGAAATTCTGAGAGATTGTTTTCAATGACGGGCTGACAATATTTCCGGCGATGGCAAATGTTAGGATACTCAATAAAGACGCAATAGTGAGAAGTCGCCGGTTAGAAGCGGAAATGTAATTATCAGGTATATCGTTTTCCATGGTCCCATTTTTCAATATCACTTATTAATGTCATTTCTTGTTAGTGTCAATTCTTACGACAAACTTTTTGCATTATACGCCAATCTTTTGTTTAATTCCACTATAATTTTAGTTTCCTCTTTAATTTAGATTAGATAAGTAACTTTTCCGGGAACTTTCTTGCTTTAGGGTAAACTCCCGACACAATTTCGCTTGACAAATGAGAAATAGTGAGTATAATTATGAAAATGAAATGCAAAATCAATTTTGATGCTGGAAATGCTATAAAAAACTTAATAGCGGGAGATGAGGATGTCTAAAAACGAATCAAATCGGGGGAGTGAAAATTTTGAAAACTATCTTTCCCAGGAAGGTTTAAAGTTTTCGGAAAAAAGAGCAGCCGTAGTAGATTTGTTTTTGAAAGAGGATCATCATTTCAGTGTGGAGCAATTATACGAGAAGATAAGGCGAAGTAAGCCGGGCGTTAGTTATTCTACCGTCTATCGGGCTTTAAGATTGCTGGTGAAGGCAGGATTAGCTACCCAACGCCAATTTGAAGGAGGAAGTGTTCGATTCGAACCGGTTCATCCGCGGGAGCATCACGATCATTTAGTATGCATCAAGTGTTGGCGGGTTATTGAGTTTAAAAATCTTAAGATAGAGAAACTTCAACGGCAGGTGGGAGAGAAGAATAATTTTAAAGTAATAAGGCATAAATTTGAATTATACGGTTATTGCGAAAATTGTGCGAAATAATTTTTTGATGCCATAATGAAAATGAATTGCATAATCAGAATAGGAGACCAAATATGGAGATAAGAAATTTAGTTGAAATGAGACCGGGAGATGAAGGAATAGTGGTTGATATAAAGGGAGGATACGGACTTTTAAGAAGATTGGAATATTTAGGAGTAAGGGTGGGGGTGAAAATTAAAAAGGTGTCCTCACAATTCCTGCGTGGTCCAGTGATTATTCAAGTCGGAAATACTCAAGTAGCTCTGGGTTATGGCATGGCAAGTAAGATTTTACTAAAAGAGGAAAATTTGTCGGAAGCTGGACAGAATAGCAAATAAAGAGAGAGGAATTCATGAGAAGGATACTTTTGATTGGTAACCCTAATGTAGGGAAAAGTGTTATATTTTCGCGGCTCACCGGGGTTTACGTAATTGCTTCTAACTACCCAGGAACTACTGTGGAGTTTACTAAAGGGTATATCAGATTGGGAGGGGAAAAAGTAGAGGTAATAGATGTCCCGGGGACTTATAGTCTGGAGCCGACTTCCCGGGCGGAGGAAGTGGCATTGGAAATGTTGAACGAATCCCTGGCTAAGAGTGGTGCCCGGAGTGAGACCGACTTAGTGATAAACGTAGTCGATGCCACTAATCTGGAACGGAATCTTAACCTTACTCTCCAGTTATTGAAAAAGAAAATCCCGGTAGTGGTTTGCTTAAATCTCTGGGATGAAACCAAACATACCGGAATAACTATTGATGCCAAAAAATTGGAAGAAATTCTGGGAGTTCCGGTAGTCCCTACCACCGCTATAACCGGGGAAGGAATTGCCGAACTGGTCTCCCGGCTAAAAGAGGCTAAAACCGGTTCCTACTCCTATGATGAGCCGGAGAGATGGCATGAAATTGGCAAAATTGTAAGTCAGGTACAAACGGTAGTCCATCGTCATCATACTCTGGGGGAAAGATTAGGGGATGCCTCCATCCATCCCGGGACCGGTATCCCCCTGGCGATAATTGTTATGTATCTTGCTTTTCAACTTATAAGATTTATTGGTGAGGGGCTTATAAGATATGTTTTTGAACCACTGTTCAATAAATTTTGGGCCCCATTGGTTTTGAGACTTTCTTCACTTTTAAATTTTTCGGGATTTCTCCACGACATATTAATCGGGAAATTAATTGATGGTAAAATAGATTTTGAGACCTCATTGGGACTTCTCACTACGGGTTTGTTTGTTCCCCTGGCCATGGTTCTACCTTATGTTTTCGCTTTTTATCTAATTTTGAGTTTTCTCGAAGACTCAGGATATCTTCCCCGATTGGGGGTTCTGGTGGACAATCTGATGCACCGAGTGGGTCTTCATGGCCTGGCCATAATCCCTATGATGTTGGGACTAGGTTGTAAAGTTCCCGGAGCGCTGGCCACCAGAGTATTAGAGACACGAAGAGAAAGATTTATTGCTGCCACCCTGATGGCCATCGCCGTTCCCTGTATGGCTCAGATGGCAATGATTATTGGATTGGTAGGAAGATTTGGTGCCGGAGGACTAAGTCTGGTTTTGGGAACATTATTTGCGGTATGGATAATTTTAGGGACCCTGCTCAATTCATTCATAAAAGGAGAAAGCCCGGAAATATTTGTAGAAATCCCCCCCTATCGCCTTCCTTACTGGGATGCTTTGTTGAAAAAAATATGGGTGAGGATTGTAGGATATTTGCGAGGGGCAGTTCCCTATGTCTTTTTGGGAGTTTTCCTGGTAAATATACTTTATGTACTTCATGTTATTGATTTTGTTGGTAAACTGGTTGCTCCGGTATTAACCGGAATCTTAGGTCTTCCCCAAGAGGCGGTTATTGCTCTGATTATTGGACTTTTGCGAAAAGACGTAGCGGTGGGCATGCTCTCTCCTCTTGGTTTAACCCGGAATCAACTAATAATAGCCAGTGTAGTGCTGACCATGTATTTCCCCTGTATAGCCACTTTTGTGGTTTTGCTCAAAGAGCTGGGGATTAAGGATATGATAAAATCGGTGGCCATTATGTTTACTTCCGCTTTATTGGTGGGAGGTATGTTGAATCTGGCCTTGGGGTAGGGGATAATTAAGATGGTGATAGAACCAATATATACCGGCGAGGAATCATGAAAGATAACGTAAATCGGGAAAACTGGGGAGATATTTTCTCCGATGCGGTAGTAGCCTTAGACCGGAATTTGCGAATTATCAGCTTCTCCCGGGAAGCGGAAAGAATAACCGGCTACTCACCCCAGAAAGTTATCGGTCTTCCCTGTCCGGAAGTTTTGCGGGCTAACTTTTGTGATCAAATATGTCCCGTTAAAAGAACTTTAGAAACTGGGGAAAAAGTTTTTAATTTTGGAATTAATATTACCAACGTTAATAATGAAAAAATTCCTATCTTGGTAGATACCACTCCTCTTTACGATTATCAAGGTAAAGTAATCGGTGTGATCCAGACTTTTAAAAGTATCGCTGAAGTTTATCAACTTTCTATAGACCTTTTACAGAAAGAGACAAGACTTCAGACAGTATTGAATAGTATTGCTGATGGAGTATTCACTGTTGATACCCAATGGCGAATAACCAGTTTTAATCCTGCCGCGGAAAGAATTACCGGATACCAAGAGGAAGAAGTGATGAATAAACCCTGTCACTCCGTATTTCGAAGCCCGGCCTGTAGTGAAGGTTGCCCTCTTCGTAGAACGTTGGAGAGCGGCCAGTCCATTTACAATTTTGAAATGGAAATCCTTAATTCCCGGGGACAGGTGATTCCTATTAGCGTGAGCAACGCTTTACTCATTGACGAAGAAGGAGAAGTTATGGGGGGAGTGGAAACCTTTCGCGATTTGTCCTTGATAAAAACTTTAAGTGAGGAACTTCAAGAAAGGCATAGTTTCGGCAACATAATAGGGAAAAACGCCCAAATGCAGGAAATATATAATTTGCTTAAAATGGTAAGTGAAACATCTTCTACTGTTCTCATTCAGGGCGAAACAGGAACTGGCAAGGAATTGGTAGCCAGGGCCATTCATTATAATTCTCCTCGAAAGGATCAGCCTTTTATTAAGGTTTCATGTGCGGCTTTACCAGAGACTTTGCTGGAGAGTGAACTATTTGGTTATAAGAAAGGGGCGTTTACTGGGGCTATAAAAGATAAACCGGGAAAATTTGAGCTGGCACATGGGGGGACAATTTTTTTGGACGAAATAGGAGAAATTTCTATTCCCATCCAGACCAAATTATTAAGAGTGCTGGAAGACAAGGAATTTGAACCCCTGGGAGGTACCGAAACAATAAAGGTTGATGTCAGGGTTATTACTGCTACTAATCGTAATCTGAAGGATGCGGTGGAAAAGGGACAATTCCGTGAGGACCTTTATTACCGATTGAATGTAATTCCCATTATTCTCCCCCCTTTACGGGAAAGATCCGACGATATTCCCCTTTTAGTTAACCACTTTATTGCTAAATTTAATCAAAAGATGAGTAAAGAAATTATTTCCGTCTCCTCCCGGGCAATGGCTTTATTAGTGGATTATCCATGGCCAGGAAATATTCGTCAGCTGGAACATGCCCTGGAGCATGCTTTTATTCACTGCTCAGAAAGGATCATCGAAGTTGAGCACTTACCCCAAGAAATTCGGGAGGAAGAAACGAATTTGGTGAAAATGGTTTTGGGTTCATCAAAGCCATTTGATGAAATAGAAAGGCAGGTTATTCTGGAAACCTTGAGACGAAATCATGGGAATCGGGAAAAAACTGCACAAGCCCTCGGAATATCCCGCACCACCCTATGGCGAAAGCTCAAAAAGTATGCTATTAATTCTTTTCTTCTACCGGGATAAAAATTTCCGTTCCAAAATGATAGAACCATCTTTCAAATGTGAAACACCATAGCTTCCTGTTTTTGCTGCGATTAGTTAAATATTAATCTTCTTGTTGCATATCTGAAACAACCCCGCTAATTATTAATACCTGGTGCATTCTGTAATTCCTTATATCTTAATGGGTTAGGAGCATAATTAATCTGGCACGGAGTTTGCAGTCTTAGGAGATGGCAAATTGAATGGTCGAATTATAAACCAGGAGGCATACCAATAGAAAAGTGTATACCAATAAGAAGATGCATATCAATAAAAAGAGAAATTTTTGGAAAATGCCTCTAGGTGATAATACTGGTTTGATAAATAGTTAAAGAAAGGAGGGAGAAGCCTCGGTCCTAGGATAGAGGATTGCTGGGAAAGACCAAATGTATGGAATATTTGCTTTTTGGTGGATCTTAAAGTACGAAGTCTATCCTAGTATCTAAGGCGAATTAAATGCCAAGAGGATTTGGACGCGGAATGTGGGCTTTTGGCCCCTACGGTTTGGGTGGCTACCCATTATGGGGTGGGGGTGGAAGAGGGAATCCTTTCCCTTTCTGTCGCTTTTTCCCATGGTTGCCTCGCTGGTGGTGGGCAACTCCTTATGCCGCCTATTATGCGGCCACCACTCCCTATACCGGCTTTAGTTATCCATTCTATGGTATGGGGTATATCCCGCCTTATGGTTATCCCGGATATGGAGTAGGGTATCCAGCTTACGGCATGGGGTTCTCGGGGTACGGAACGGGATATCCCGGTTCCGCTGTTTCACCAGCGAGAACGCCATAGAAGTAAAAACTTGAATGCAATAGAAGTAAAAGATGTTAACCAGTAATAACTGATTTAGAAAGGAGTGATGAAGATGCCTTTCGGAATGGGTCCTGCCGGATGGTTTATGTGGCCCTACGTAGCTCAATGGATGAGTTATTGGTGGCCTTATGGGGGTTATGGATGGAGATTTCCAGGATATGGGATACCATACGGGTTCCCTTCCCCTTACGCACCAATGACAAAGGAGCAAGAGATGGGAATGCTGCGAGAACAGGCAAAGATTCTTCAGGCAGAATTGGATAGGGTCAATGCTCGGTTGAAAGAACTTTCCCCTAAATAGTTCGGGAGAGCAAAAACTTAGAAGAAAGTAGGATATGATTTAGAAAGTAGGATCTGATTTACAAAATTCACAAGGTTGATAGGAGGAATAAAAATGGGAAATAGATATCGCTGGTGGTACCGATTAACTGGTTTGCCGGGTTGGATGAGATTTGGATTCTCCCCCGGCTGGATTGGGAGAAGTCCCTATGGTTTAGGGCCGGCAGCTCAATATTTGTTGTACGGAAGCTGGCCCACGGCCCCGATGAACTATCTCTGGCAGACAGGACAAATTCCCTTTTATTCAACATCGGGATTTCCTATGCCCGGATTTCCCACCCCCTATGATCCCTGGGGAGCGGCATCACTAACACCTCAGCAAGAATTAGAGATGCTCAAACGACAAGCTGAACTGCTGGAGGATGAACTGGGGGAGATTGAAAAAACTATTAAAGAACATGAGGGAGGAAAGAAATGAGAATTGCAATTACGTCGACCGGTCCTGATTTATCCTCGCAGGTAGATCCTCGATTTGGGAGGTGTGCCTATTTTCTCTTCCTGGATCCTAATACCATGGAGTTTGAGGCTGTTCCCAATCCCAATGTTGAGGCTATGGGAGGTGCGGGCATTCAGTCAGCACAACTGGTCGCCAATAAAGGGGTGGAGGCTGTCCTTACCGGAAGTTGCGGTCCCAATGCATTTCAGACACTGCAGGCAGCAGGAGTTAAGGTTATAGTGGGAGTAGTAGGCACCGTTCAGGATGCGGTTATGAGATATAAGTCCGGTCAATTTCAGCCAATCCAGCAACCCAATGTCCCCCCACATTACGGAACGGGTTATGTAGGAGGTCAGCCTATGATTCTTGGCCAGCCTATAGGCCCCGGTTTTGGAAGGAGCATGGGTAGAGGGATGGGCAGAGGCTGGAGGCAAACTATGGGCCTGGGAAGAGGCTATGGAATGGGTTACGGGCCGGGCTATGGGCCGATGCCCCAGTTTCCCGTTATGGGACCGGGACCAGGTATGGGCCCCGGTGGAGCGCCGCTTACCCCGGAACAGGAGTTGCAGAATTTGAAGCAGCAGGCAGAATTCCTCCGTCAGCAGATACAGGCCATCAATCAGAGAATAGACGAACTGGAGAAAAAGAGATAAAAACCACCTTAAATAAAATGAGAGCAATCCAACAATTTCTGGGTGATGTGCAATGGGGGAATTTAGATTGGCTTATAGTAGATTCTCCACCGGGGACTGGTGATGAACCTCTTTCAATTGCGCAACTCATTCCTGCTACCGGGGCGATTATTGTCACTACTCCCCAAGCAGTTTCCCTCTTAGACTCTCGAAAGGCGGTTTCCTTTGCTAAACAACTCAATCTTCGGGTGGTAGGAATAATTGAGAATATGAGTGGATTTGTTTGTCCCAATTGTGGAGCGAAGATAGATTTATTTAAGCAAGGTGGGGGTGAAAAAGCGGCAAAAGAATTAGGGGTGCCATTTTTAGGCAAAATTCCTATCGACCCTGGAATTGTGGAATCAAGTGATAATGGAAGGCCCTATATTTCCGATCGCCGCCATTCGGAAGCTACTAAGGCTTTCCTGAAAATAGTGCAGAAAATTGTGAAGGGAGGGAAATGATGAAGATTGCTATATCTACTGACGGAGGTCTGGTATCTTCCCATTTTGGACGGTGTCCAACCTATACTATTGTGGAAATTGAAAACGGGCAAATTTTAACCCGGGAGGAAATTGATAATCCGGGTCATCAACCAGGATTCTTGCCTGAATTTCTTTATCAAAGAGGAGTTACTGACATAATCTGTGGAGGCATGGGGCCCAGGGCTCAATCCTTGTTTGGGGAAAGAGGAATTAATACCTTCCTGGGCGTGAGTGGAAAGGTGGATGAGGTAATAAAGGCGTTTGTGGAGGGTAAACTCAAGCCAGGAGAATCGCTCTGTAGGCCTGGTTCAGGAAAGGGATACGGAGTAGGAAAAAGTGAGTGCGATCACACTCCTGAGGAATAAAAAGAGGAAAACTTAATGCCCATATATGAGTATCAATGCCAAAAATGTGGAAAGGTAACGGAAATCTTTCACCAGAGATTGGAGCAGACTGGAGATATTAGCTGTTCCAATTGCGGCAGCCATGAACTTATAAAACTTTTTTCCCGTCCAGCAGCCATTATAAAGGGGAGTTCCTTGCCCAAAGGAACTACCTGCTGTGGGCAAACAGAGCGCTGCGATACCCCTCCTTGTTCTATCAATGGGGTATGTAAGAGAGATTAATTACAGGTCCCAGCAATAAGGCATTGGCTAGGGCAATGGTGGTGACTTGGGCACCAGAATTTGCTTCTCAGAGGCCAATAATTTCTCTCTTTAGTATAGATAGATTCTACCAGGTATATTAGTGGTTGAACCTTGTAATTCCATCCGGACCCAAAGTACAAGTGAGATCATTCCATTTATATTGGAGCAATTTTGATTGCGTTTATTGTCAACTTGGCTCAACTTCAGAGAGTGGGGTTTGTAGAAGATGAACTATATACTGTGGATAGCTATAGATAAAGATATACAGACTAAAATTGGAAGCTTAGGAAGAGTAAATTTTAAAAAAGGAATTTATCTTTACATGGGGTCGGCTAAGAAAAATTTTAAAGCAAGAATAAAAAGGCACTTAGTTAAAAAGAAAAAGTTATTCTGGCATATTGATTATTTACTTTCTTCAAATTTTGCTAAAATAAAGCATATTTGGGCAACTAATAAAGATAAGGAATGCAGGATAGCGCAGTTTCTTTACAAAAAAGGTTACAGTTTTATCAATAAATTTGGCAGTTCTGATTGTAAATGCCCAAGCCACATGTTTTTTATAAAAGACACTACAGGAATTAATCAACTACTAAATAAGATTGGGAAGGAGCTCTAAAATTTTTTTATGGGCGATTGCCGCAAGCATAGTAGTTAGCCTTATTTCGCTAATAGGAATTTTTAGCTTACTTTTAAATGAAAAGCTATTAAATAGAATACTTATTTTATTGGTTGGCTTTGGTGCGGGCGGGTTAATCGGTGGGGCATTTCTACATTTATTGCCCGAAGCTCTTGAGGGAAAGGAAACTCTAGTTCCTTTCTTAAATGTTATTTTTGGTTTTATCATCTTTTTTATTTTAGAAAAATACTTCTTTTGGCGGCATTGCCATAAAGGAGAAAAATGCGATATACATACCTTCACTTATTTAAATCTCATTGGAGATAAAATTCACAATTTCGGGGATGGTTTGATTATGGGAGCAAGTTTCGCTACTGATATCAGATTAGGTATAGTTGCCACCGTAGCCATAATTTTGCATGAGATACCACAGGAGTTAGGCGATTTTGGAGTTTTAATTTATGGAGGTTTTAGTAAATTTAAGGCCTTAGGTTATAATTTTGTCTCTGCTTTGACGGCAGTAGTTGGCACTATAGTTGGATATCTATTTGCCCAACGAATCTATAATTTTTCAAGTTTCCTTCTTCCTATAGCAGGTGGCGGTTTTATCTACATTGCTTCCTGTGACTTGATACCGGAATTGCACCGGCAAGCCGATATAAAAAGATCAAGTCTATCAATGTTATTTTTTATTTTAGGAATTTTACTTATGCTGGGGCTGGCATTAATTCATCATTAAAGAAACGAACATTAAAATTTTCCCTAGAAGCAATAGCTAAAGAGTATGAAAGAAAACTAAAAGTTTGTAAACTCAATGTAGTGACGGAACCGGTCCTTTAGGTCAAGGGCCAGGAACCGGTAGAGGTATGGGTAGAGGTGGTGGCAGGGGTAGGATGGGTGGTAATCGGCCTGGCGCAGGATCTGGTGGTAACTGCGTATGCCCCAGTTGTGGCACAAAAGTGCCACATCAGGCAGGTGTTCCTTGTTATTCTGTTATTTGCCCCAAGTGCGGGACAAAATTAGTAAGAGAATAACATATGGTAATCTCAGTTGCCAGCGGAAAGGGTGGGACAGGGAAGACCACGGTAGCAGTCAATTTAGCATTGTCTCTAAAGAATATTCAGTTTCTCGACTGTGACGTTGAAGAACCTAATGCCCACCTCTTTTTAAAGCCTACTATACAAGAAAAGAAGCCTGCTTTTATACCTATACCCGAAATTGAAGAGGAAAAATGCAATTATTGCGGCAGGTGCGCTGAAGTCTGCGCCTATAACGCTATCGCTGTATTACCATCATCTAATAATAAGAAGGGGGAAATTAGCAAGAAGGGAAAAATTTTAATTTTTCCCCATCTCTGCCATGGTTGCGGAGCTTGTAGTTATCTTTGCCCACAAAAAGCTATTCGAGAAGTAGATAGAGAAATTGGCACAATAGAGATTGGTAATTCTGGCTCTATCCAATTTATACACGGTTCGGTAAATATCGGCGAAGCGCTCTCCCCACCTTTAATCAGGCGGGTTAAAGAATATATTAACCCTACCAAAACGGTAATTATTGATGTGCCTCCAGGAACTTCCTGCCCGGTAGTTGCCTCGGTAAGAGAGAGTGATTATTGTATCTTAGTAACTGAACCTACACCTTTTGGGCTTAATGACTTGATATTAGCGGTTGAGGTTTTGAGAAAACTTAATATTCCATTTGGTGTAATTATCAACCGTGCTGATTTAGGTAATAAAAAAACTGACAGTTACTGCTTAAAAGAAAATATACCGATACTTATGAGAATTCCCTTTAAAAAGGAAATTGCCTCTGCTTACTCTAAAGGTATTCCTATGGTGGAGGTGTTTCCCGAATATAAGAAAGGATTCAAAGATCTTTTCAGAAATATTGAGGATAAGATAAAAAGGGAAGAAGATAGAGTCGGTCAATGAAGTCAGAGGATTAATTGAGAAATATTCCAATGTAATAGCTGTTATGCAAAATCCATCCCGGAGACGCTGATGAAACAAATAGTAGTGATCAGTGGTAAAGGCGGTACCGGAAAGACAATCATTGCCGCCGCTTTTGCCGCTTTGGCAAAGAACAAAGTTATGGCTGATTGCGATGTGGATGCCGCGGATTTACATCTATTGTTACATCCTAAAATTGTTGAACATCATGAATTCAAAAGCGGAAAAATCGCGGTAATTGACGAGGATAAGTGCATTATCTGTGGAAAGTGCTTGGCTTACTGTAGATTTAGCGCGGTGGTAGCATTTAAAAATGATGATGGCAGCCTAAAAAAAATAGGAATTGACCCAATTGCTTGCGAAGGATGTGCCTTTCGCAGTTTTATTTGCCCGGCAGAAGCCATTAGAATGAAAGAAAATACTTCCGGAGAATGGTTTATCTCCGAAACAAGATTCGGGCCTATGGTGCACGCAAAATTAGGTATTGCTGAGGAGAATTCAGGTAAACTCGTTACTCTTGTGAGGCAGAAGGCAAAAGAATTAGCTGAAAAGCAAAATTGCCATTGGGTTATCATAGATGGAGCACCAGGAATAGGCTGTCCGGTGATTGCTTCCTTATCCGGCGTAGATTTTGCTTTAGTAGTAACCGAACCGACTTTGTCTGGATTACATGATGCTGATAGAGTTATAAAGGTAGCCAGACATTTTGGAGTCTTGGTAAAACTTGTTATAAACAAATATGATTTGAATATTGATATGACAGAAAAAATAGAAAGATACTGTAGGGATAATAATATCCCGCTTATGGGAAAAATTGGTTTTGATGAGTCGGTAGTAAAGGCAATGGTAGAAGGTAAGACCATAATAGAATATCCCGATGGAAAGACTAAAGAGGAAACAAAAAAAATTTGGGATAGTCTTCTATCTATTTGAAACATTTGTTGATCAAACTTAAATATGGGTCCAAAAAACTTTAAATATATTTATGGACCGGTTACTTCCTGGAGATTAGGCAGTTCTTTAGGAATAGATTTACTTTCCCAAATATCAAAAATTTGTAGTTTTGATTGTATTTATTGTCAACTTGGCCTAACACCCACATATACAAGGGAAAGAGGATTATATGTTCCTACCGAAAAGATTGTGGAGGAATTAGAGCTATTACCTGAAATTCAAATAGATTATATTACACTCTCTGGCAGAGGTGAGCCAACCTTAGCACTAAACTTAGGTCCGGTGATAAAAGCTGTAAAAACAATTCGCAAAGAGCCGATAGCGGTTTTAACTAATTCATCTTTAATGAATAGAGAAGATGTAAGAAAGGAACTTAGTTTAGCAAATTTTGTAATAGTCAAATTAGATACCTATTCACACAAATCTTTTCAAAAAATAAATCGACCTGGACCAGATATAAAATTTAGTAGTGTTCTAAACGGAATAAAAGAGTTTAAAAAAAAATATCAGGGAAAATTAGCGCTTCAGATAATGTTTATAAAAGAAAATAAAAATAGTTTAGCAAAATTTATATATTTGACAAATTATATTAAACCGGATGAGGTCCAGATTAATACACCATTGCGACCTTCTAATATTAAGCCATTATCAAAGGAAGAAATTTTAAACATAAAAGAATGTTTTTTAGCTGAATGTAAATCTAATTTTAACAACGAGAAGCTAAATATAATTTCTGTTTATGATGATAGAATCCATAAAGAGGTTTTTCCTATCAGCGATGAGGATACAATGAAAAGAAGGGGTAAAGGAATTGGGAAAAACTGAGGATTGAACCTAAAGGGAGATTAATAATATGAGAAATTTATTAAAAAGGAACGGATATAATAATGCTGATTAAGGTTCTTTATGATAAGGATACCTTGGATAAAAATCTTCATACTGGCTGGGGAGTTTCTTTTTTAATTGAAGATAGAGTTTTATTTGATACCGGAGAGAATGGTCATTGGCTTATTGAAAATATGGAAAAACTAAATATAGAGCTTAATAGATTGGAAGTAGTGGTAATTTCTCATGACCATTGGGACCATACCGGTGGATTATGGGAATTATTAAAGAAAAGGCGAGGTCTTAATGTATATGCTTGTCCTCATTTTAGCCCAGAATTTAAAAACAAAGTGGGGAGTTTAATGGGTAATCTCGTAGAAGCAGAGAGATTTGCTGAAATTTCCAAGAATATTTATGTTACCGGCCAAATATCCGGAGAATATGCTGGTCAATATATGCCGGAGCAGGCACTGATAATGAAGACGAATAATGGAATTTCGGTAATCACCGGTTGCGCTCACCCAGGAATCTTAAAGATGTTAGAAGAAGTTAAAAAAATTTTTCCCAAGGAAATTTTTTATTTAGTATGGGGAGGATTCCACCTTATAGATAAAGAAAGAAGATTTATCGAACTTATTATTGAAGATTTTAATAAAATAGGAGTTAAAAAGGTTGGCCCTACGCATTGCAGCGGCCGAGAAGCAGAAGAAATCTTTAAAAATAAATATAAAGAAAATTTTATATCCATAAAAGTAGGCCAAATGTTAGAAGTTTAAAGAAGGGTATTAGATGAGCAAAGATGTAGTAATACGAGTATCGGATTTGACAAAATTCTACGGAAAGATTCTTGCCGTTGACCATATCAGTTTCGAGGTTGAGAAGGACGAGATTTTCGGATTTCTTGGCCCCAACGGTGCAGGGAAGACTACAACTATAAGGATGGTTACCGGGCTTTCCCGGCCTACCGATGGGAAAGCGTCCATTTTGGGTTTCAACATCAACTCCGCAATCGTGGAGGCAAAAAGGCATGTCGGAGTTGTTCCCGAAATTTCAAACCTCTATGATGAGTTGTCCGCTATTGATAACTTAGTATTCATGGCCCAACTTTACGGTGTTCCCCGCCCTCAGCGTAGAAAAAGAGCAGAAGGACTGCTGAAAACCTTTGGACTTTATGAACGGAAAGATAGCCTTTTTCGTTCCTTCTCCCGGGGCATGAAACGGGCTTTAGTAATTGCTGCCGCCTTGATTCATAACCCGGAAATTCTCTTTTTGGATGAGCCCACTGTGGGCTTAGATGTGATGGCTGCTCGCTCTTTACGCAATTTGATCAGCAACCTTCGCCAGCAGGGAATAACTATTTTCCTTACCACGCATTACTTAGAAGAGGCAGACCTTTTATGCGACCGTATTGCTATTTTAGTTAATGGACGAATTATAAAAATTGATACCCCCCAGGCTTTAAAGGCGGCGGCAGAGGAAGAATCACTAATTGAAGTCTCCTTTGATGGGAAGGTATCCAAATTGGTAGAAGACTTATCTCACAGACTTACCGATCTTAAAATAGCCGCCGTGGAAGATAATAAAGTAAGAATTTATGGAGGTACTCCTACCGATATTTATGATAATGTGTTCCAGCTTGCTAAGGAGAAAGGTATGAAGATACAATCGATGAATAGTATCAAACCGAGTCTTGAGGATGCTTTTATCAGGATTACCGGTTTGAGCCCGCTCGTTATGGCGATGGAAAAAGGTAGTAGATAAAATGTGGCGCGATAACTTACGAGGCATTTGCTATATTGCCCTAAAAGATATGAGGACTTACTATCTCAAACCTCCTTCGATTAGTTGGGGTATTTTTTTCCCTATTGCTTGGATTTTAGGATTTTATTTGAGAAATCCTCGAAGTTTTGGAGAATTAGTGCCGGGACTAATTGCGATGACCATTCTATTTAGCACTACGGCTGCCGAAGCGGTAGTTATCAATTTTGAACTTCGGCTCGGTTCTCTGGAAAGATTACTTTTAGCTCCCATTAGCTTGCCAGCGGTGCTTCTGGGAAAGATGCTGGGAGGGGCTATTTTTGGGTTTATAATGGTAACTGTGGCAACGATTGGCTCGTCAGTCGTTCTAGGACTCCATCCCGATCCGCTTTATCTTATTTTGATCATCATTCCCTCACTCTTAGTCTTCGCATCCCTTGGTGCTCTTTTATGTGTTTTAGTGAAGGAAGTATTTGAAGCTCAAACCTTGCTCAACCTGCCTCGATTTGTAATGATATTTCTGTGTGGTGTTGTCTATCCCGTCTCCGCTATGCCAACGGGATTGCAATATCTTGCTCGCGTAATGCCGCTCACCTACACTGTTAATGGACTGCAACAGTGTTTTTCGGCGAGTGCAAGCGGGATAGTTTTTACTGATACTTTAGTGCTTGTAGGATTCTTCCTTCTTTTCATTTTCCCCGCTATAAAGTTGTTTTACAAGAAGTTTGAATAGAGGAGGAGGCTCTGTTACCTCCTTATTTGATAGCTGTTCCTATTAAATGCCATATGAGGCTATGGAGAATGAAATTGGGCAATTAAGTCCGGAGTTATCGCCCAGATTAACCGCCACTCACCGCTTTCTTTTCTTTCCAGACAAACCACTCCTCCGGGATGAAAATCAACCAATGGGCGAGTTTCTGGAGCTCCGGTCAGAAGCATAGAAGTAAGTTTTTGCAGGAAGGGAAGATGTCCCACTATCATTAACTTCTGTTCTTTCCCGGTAACTTCCTTTGGCCACTGGTCTACGGGATCATTAGGAGCCAGGCCCGGCTTTTCCATAATTCCTTCTTTCGGCAGCAGGGCCTCACCGAAGATTTGGGCCGTTTGGATAGCACGGGTCTTGGAACTGTGCCAGATAGTATCCACTTTGACCTCAGCTTCTTTCAGAAATTTTGCCATCCGGGAAACATCAGTTTTACCTTTCTCGGTTAGAGGCCGTTTAGGATCCACCTCCTCCGGTTGTGCTTCACCATGTTGAACTAAATATAATTTCATAACTTCCCCCTTTTTTTCTCTTCAATAAATTTTATTTATCTTTCCTCTTGCGCAGCTGTTCGATTTCATTTTCTAAGTTTTCCGGGATTTTACAGAAGATTTCGATAACATCATGTCCTTCGGGTTAATCATAGCTGAAATTATACATAGTTCTACCCTCATTTCAGAAATCGATCTTTGATGTAGTGGCTAGTCCTATCTGTTCTCTACGGTCGCTGAAACGACTTGCGTTGTACCACAGATACCATTGATTACGAAAATACACGACATAAGGCTTATAGATGTTACAGTCATCCCAGTTTCCTTTGGGTCCTGGTCGGATGATGGGATTTTTGGGGTAGTGCTCCCAGTTATGGATGCCGTCTTTAGAACGAGCCATACCAATCCGAGCTTCTTCAAATCCCTTACCGAAACCGATGTAAAAAGCAAGATAATCTTTTTCTCTGGGAACAATACAGGCGGCAGCCACTCTATCCGCTTCCCAACCCCCCGCAGGACGCAATATGGGGTTATTAAGTTCTCGCTCCCAATGAATACCATCTTTACTTTCTGCATATCCTATGGCATCTGGTTCGTACATCTCACCAGCAGAATACCATAGCCGAAATCTGCCTTTTTCATAAAGAACGTGCGGACACATAATGCTAGATTTCTCCCAACTTCCCTGCGGTGTTAATACAGGGTTGGTTCCTAGGCGAATCCAGTTAATGCCATCTCTGCTTGTAGCTAAGCCAATAGCACTTGTTTTAGTATCTCTGTTTTGGCCGGTATACCATAAATACCATTTATCACCGACCTTTAGGACATGAGGGCGATTAACATCGTCTTTTTCCCATTTTATGGTTGAGTCTACCTCCAGGACTATACGTGGAGCTGTCCAATGAACTCCATCTATACTTTCACTATAGGCAATAGAACGCAAATCACGCCAAGAGAGCCACATAGACAACTTATCTCCCTGCGGTATCACACAAACGTCGAAAATAGCGGCAATACAATAACCCGGTCCCAACACTGGATTATCAGGACATTTCTTCCATTCATTCATTTTTTTCATCCTCCATACCTTAGTTTCCTCCACAAGAGAGGATTTCGCATCTATATACCTTGACCGGCAATCGGAATAATATTATCTCTTTACTGCTCCCAGCATAATGCCTGATACGAACTGTCTCTGGAAAAGTAAGAAAACCACAATAAGAGGTAAAATAGCAAAAGTACAACCAGCCATGATTGCCCCCCAGGGTGTAGAAAAACCAGAAATTGCTACCAGTGAAGAGATAGCTACCATTAATGTAAATTTTTCGGGGGACCTCATTACTATTAATGGCCAAAGAAAGTCATTCCATGAATACATAAAGGTCATAATCCCTAAAGCTGCTATGGCAGGTTTTACTAGCGGTAAAACGATGCGTAAATAAACTTCAAAAGGACTACAACCGTCGATTATTGCAGCTTCCAAGATGTCATTTGGAACCGTGAGCATATACTGTCGCATAAAGAAAATTCCAAAAGCGCTGGCCGCCCCGGGAATGATGAGTGCCCAGTATGTATCAACCCAATGAAGAACATTCATAACGATAAAAGCAGCTACTAAACCGGTCTCCCCAGGGATCATCATTGTAGCTAATAAAAAATAAAATAACGGTTCACGTGCCGGAAAAGAATATTTTGCAAAAGCAAAACCAGCTAGAGAACAGAAAAAAAGAGAGAGAAAAGTTAAAGATGTAGAAACAAGAGCCGTATTAAAAAGGTTACGCCATAAAGGAAGGGCATCAAAAGCAAATTTGTAATGTTCCGAACTAATTTTAGATGGTATTAGTTTAATAGCGGTGGAAAATATCTCCGCCTGCGACTTAAAAGAACTGCTTGCCATCCATAGGAAAGGGAAAAGTGCGACGACTGTTCCAGCTAGTAAGATAAGATAGATTATAAATTTAGTGGCTAAAATCTTTAAACTTGATCGTCTTTTTTTAAGTAAATTGAATTTCAATTCGACCACCTACTCAAAAGTTTGTTGTCCCCACATTTTGACCTGAGCCAGAGAAGCTAAAAAGATAAGTATAAATACGGCATACCCTAAAGCAGCAGCATAGCCCATTTTCATCCATTGAAAACCGGTTTGGAATAAGTATACTATAATGGAAAGACTGGAGTTTGCAGGTCCTCCTCCCTGGGTTAAGATGTAGGGTTCAGTAAAGATTCGAAAAGATCCAATGGTATCGATTATAAAGCAAAAAAAGAGAAGACCTTTTAACATTGGAAGAGTAATATACAAAAGAAGGTGTCGCGCATGGGCACCATCTACAATGGCCGCTTCATATAACTCCGGGTTAATACTCTGCAGTCCCGCTAGTAATACCACCATGTACCACCCAGTAGCTCGCCACAGAACTAAAAGAATTATCGCGACTTTCGACCAGTCCATACCCAGCCATTCAATCGTAGGGATACCAATTTTTTGGAGTAATAGGTTCAATATGCCAAAATCGGTATTAAATATCAGACCAAAAACTAACGCAATTGCGACAGTTGCAGTCACATTTGGTAAATAATATACCACACGGAAAAATCCTTTCATCCTTACATACTTCGAATTGAGTGTTACTGCTAATAACAACGCAAGTATCAACATTATAAACACATGCCCGAGCCACATAAAAAGTGTATTTTTTAAGGCAAGCCAAAAAACATCGTCTTTAATTAATGTTAGGTAGTTCTGTAATTTAATAGGCTTCATAGAGCCGAAGCCGGTCCATTCTTGAAAACTTAAGTAAAAAGAAAATATGATGGGGAAGAGACTGAAAATGAGGAAGGATATATAGAAAGGGGAAATAAAAAGATAGGCATGTAAATATTTCCTCATGCCGTATCTCAGACGACCTTTCAGTCCACTTAACATAATAATTTAATATGCACCGATGAAACTAGAGAATCTAATTTCACCGGTGCATATTAAATTAAACTTATTTGGAAATACCGATTTTCTTTCTTATAGTATCTCCTGCTGCCTTAATAGCTTCATCAATAGTTATTTTACCTGCCACTGCTTTTGCTAACTCAACATTTATGTAGTTAAGGGCTTCCCAATAATCTTTTGTAAACTTCATGGTATAAGCTCCCTCAAGACACTTTAATTCCATTTCTTTTTGTGACTGACCACCGTAGTAAGGATCGGGAAGATGGAAGATGCTTTCTTCCCAGACACCTTTATAGTGCGGAAGAAAAATAGTTAAGCCTCTTGAATTCATAGATTCTGCCCAGGCAACTACTCTTTCCTTGTTAAAAAACTGCCACTCGATTATTTTCTTCGCCAAATCCTTGTATTTGGAAGCAGAAATAACGCAGAGAGTGGGACCTCCTGCTTCAGAAGCATTTCCGGATCCGCCAGGGGTGAACGCGGGATATTGCATCACTCGCCACTTACCTGATAACTCAGGAGCTTGTTGTTTCAGAAATTCATCCATCCAATTAGCACTAATTAATGAAGCAAGCTTTCCTTCTTTAATTGCGGCAAACCATGATGCATCCCAATCATTCATCACGAGTCCAACTTTTTCTTTAGCAAATCTATCAATAAGCTTCAGAGCAGTAATGGCCCCTGGATCGGTATCAATAATACAATTGCCCTCTTTATCAAAGAAGTCAAGGTGTTGCTGTTCGAGAAATGCTGGAACATATAGCCAGCCCGGGGCTGCTAAAGGGATATAAGTCATATATGTTTTACCGCCGCTTGCTCCGTATATTTTTTTGCCGGCAGCAATATAATCCTCCCAGGTTCGCATACCTTCAGCACTTATTCCTGTTTTCTCGAAAATATCTACTCGGTAGAAGAGCATACAAGGATTCGGTCGCCAGGTGAAACCGTAAATTTTCCCTTTATAACTACAGGCATTAAGGAGTTCGGGGGAAAGATTTTCCTTGTACGGGGCCAGTAAATCAGTTAAGTCTTCTAACACACCAGTCGGAGCTAGCTGAATGATGCTGGGAGCATTCTGCTGGATTATATCTGGAAGGCCTGCTTTCGCTGCCCAAGAAACCATCACGCGTTGTCTGATGCCACCTTCTCCTTGGGGTATCCCGATGGCCTTGGAAATAATACCTTTGGTTAATTCGGGATGTGCCTTAGCAAAATCGGTAAGCCATTCTTGAATATACATGGGACTACCCCAGCACCAGAGTTCGAACTTCTCAGCTGCCGCTCCAGAAAAACTAAATAGAATAAAAATAGCCGCAAAAAATAAGATAATGTTTAAAATCTTCAGTTTCATAGTAATTGACCTCCTTTTTTAATCAAGCTTTTAGACATATTCAATAGTTTTTGTAAAATTAACAGCTCTCACCCCCCTTAAATTCTCAATAATTATTAAGGAAAGTAGAAGGACAAACAGCGTTGCAACTTCTCAAATGTCCCCTCTATTAAGATTCAGATTTGAGAATCACCTTTAGCATAATTACCATTGCAAGTATTATTTTGTCTTATTAGCCCCTCTTTCTGAGGCTAGCTAATCCCCGTCTTTTCATTCTTTTCTTAGCCAGAAGATCTGCTGCCTTCCTGAATCATCTCCCAAACTCTCCGGGAACTTGCTTCAATACCAAAGAGATCTCCTAATACCGGGGAGGCAAGTTCATAAGCTTTATCCACCGCTAAATAGTAAGATAGCTCTTTTACTATCTCAGTATGCTTTCTGCTATCTAACCCTATCCGCTATATCCAATGGATATAAATCTACTTACGTCTCTTTATTCCAAAATCGCGTTCTTTCTACCCCAAATTTGAAATTTCTCTTGACAGGTTTTCCCTAATAATTTATAATTAGGTCAACAAATGTTGACCATTAAATTTTTTCCCGAAAAAGAGGCGCTTACGCCCCGTCAGGAGAAAATTCTGGCGTATCTAATGGACTTTATTAAGCAGAAGGGATATCCTCCTTCCCTGCGAGAAGTTGCTCATTATCTTCAACTCCGTGGCCCCCGGGCAATAAAAAAGCACCTGGATCTTTTAGAACAGAAAGGCTATATTCGTCGTTCTCCCCGTCGTTCCCGGGCTATTGAGATTGTAGATTTAAATCTCTCGCAGATTCAATGGGTACCGCTGGTGGGAAGAGTTAAGGCCGGAACCCCGGTATTGACCTGGGAAAATATCGAAGGTTACGCTGGTTTTGATTTTTCCTTCTTTCCCGAGGGAATATTTCTGCTCCGGGTGGAGGGGGAGAGTATGCGGGATGCCCACATCCTCCCTGGTGATTATGTGGTAGTAAAGCCCCAGTCAGTGGCCGAAAACGGTGATATTGTGGTAGCTCTTCGGGAAGGGGAAACTACCGTGAAAAGATTTTTTCAGCGGCCGGGAGAAATTATTTTGCAGCCGGAAAATACCACCATGGCGCCAATAGTGATAAAGGAAGGAGAAGATTTTCGGATAATAGGAAGAGTAGTAGGAGTAATAAGAAAATACTAAGAAAAATGAGTAAAGCTGACCGGGAAAGGACCCTGTTTTTACCCCTGGAATTGGAGAATAACAATTTCTTACCGATATCCAGAAGGGAGAAGCCGGGTATACCAGAAAAACCAGGAATACCGGATATACCGGAAAAACCGGGTCTACTGAAAAAATCAGGTAGACTTAGGGAACCAGAGGTAACGGAAGAACCGGGTATATCGGGAAAAACCGAGATGTCGGGAAAACCGGGTATACCGGAAATAGCGGGTAGACCGGAAAAACCGATTATACTGGAAATATCGGAAACAAAACCAGGATTTGATAAAATCCCTTCTGGGAAATTCTTTCTTTTTTACGGTCATGCCGGGTTGTTTTCTTTTTTCACATATGCCATCAGTCAGTGGCTTCTTCTGGGGGAAAACATTGTCCTGGTAGACGGAGCTAACTGTTTTGATCCCTATGCTCTTGCTCAACTGATTCGAGGGAAAAATCCACTAATTGGGGGAAGAAGAAGAGAAGCTGAGGAATTGCTGGAACACATTTTTATTTCCCGGGCCTTTACTGCTCATCAATTGGAAGCGCTGGTAATAGACCGCCTGGAAGAAGCGCTGGAAGCATTCGCTTCCCGGATAGCAGTGATTTATGGATGTTTAAATCTTCTTTACGATGAGGATATTCCCTGGAAAGAGGCCTACCAGATTTTTTCTCGAATTGCCCAGCAGATAGATTTTCTGAAAAGAAAAGGGACTTTTGTTCTAGGAACCTGTCCTCCGGTGAAGTCTCCTACCTCTCGAAAATTACTGTTTGCGGATTTAAAACGTAAAGCGGATCGGATTTTCTTTCTCCGGGAGACCGAAAAGGGAGTCCACGTTTTGGAGGAGAATTTAATTCTGCCAAAAGTTAAAGGAAGTGTTAAAGTTAAAGGGGGTAAAGCTACGGGGAAGGTTAAAGTTTAAAGGAGGGTTTAAGCTAGGAGGAGGTTAAAGTAAGGGATGAGTGAAAGCCAAAGGAAGCGTTGAAGTTAAAGGAGGTGTTAAAGTTAAAGGAGGAGTGAAAATTAAAGGAGGCATGAACGCTGAAGGATGAATGAAAATTGAAGGAGGGGCTAATTATGGGAAGGACGCTGGCTACTTTTACCCGTCTGGTAGATGAAGAAAGGGAGCGCTGGCAGAAATTTCGCCGGGCTCTGCGTAAGGAAGATCAGGTGGCATTAGATGACCTTTTCTGTGCCGCCCGCTATCATGCGGCGGCGGGAGCTTATTTGGCGCAGGATTTTCCTTTTGAGACCGTGGTGTTGTGCATGCTGCTGGAAGAGCATAAGACTCTGCTGACTCTCCAGCAAAAAATAAAAGAACTGGAGGAGAAATTTGCCGGTCGTTAAAGGCTGGCTTTTCGATGTTTATTCTTCCGGGGACGGAATGGTTATCTGGCTGATCACGGTGGAGAACCAGCGTCTCCGGCTTGAGGATAACTTTGCCCCCACTTTTTATATCGAAGGACCTTCCACCAGGGTAATGCCCCTGCTTTCTTCTTTGATCAGCAAAGGAATGACGCTTTCCTTTCGCCTTACCGAAAAACAGGAACTTTTCTCCGGAGAATGGTGGCCGGTATGGGAAGTGAAAGTTTATCCGGCTACAAAACTTCCCCGCGTTTTAAAACAGATAACCGAGAAAGAGAGTGACCTGCAGGTTTTTAATGTTGATCTCCCTCTTTCCTGGAGATATTTTCACGAGAAAAAGGTTTTCCCTCTTGCTTTCTGCCAGGTAGAATATCATCCCCGAGAGCAGATTCTTAACTGGGAAGTTCTTGATTCTCCCCGTGATACTGACTATCAGTTTCCTCCTCTTACCAGTATAGAACTGAAAATGGAAGGAAAAGACGTCAATCCTAACCATGGAAAAAGAGGAGCCCTGGAAGTGCGGCTGGAAGGTAAGGAGCACCTTCTGGAAGTAGAAGGTAAAGAATTGATTAGTTATCTTAATGTTCTTTTACGCCGATACGATCCTGACATTATTTTCACCCACTGGGGAGATTCCTTCCTTCTTCCTCATCTTATGGAAATAGCCGGGAGAGGGCAGATTCCTCTGGCTTTAAACCGGGAGAATAACCTTCGACTTTTCCATCGTCGGGAACATTCCTATTTTTCTTATGGACAGGTGATTTACCGGGCAGGAGCCTGGATGCTCCGTGGTCGCTGGCATCTAGATTGGGAAAATTCTTTCATCCTTGCTCAGGCAGGCTGGGAAGGCCTTCTGGAACTGGCTCGATTGACGCGAATTCCGGTTCAGCAACTAGCCCGGACTTCTACCGGGACCGGTATCACTTCTATGCAGCTGGCTACTGCTCTGGAGGAAGGGATTCTTATCCCCTGGAGAAAGAAGCAGCCGGAAGATTTCAAATCGGCTCGGGATTTGATTCTGGTAGATAAAGGGGGATTAGTTTACCGCCCAGTACCTGGTTTTTATGAAGGAGTAGCGGAAATTGATTTTTCTTCCATGTTCCCCACCCTCATGGCTCAGTTTAATCTATCTCCGGAGACGGTAAAATGTCGCTGTTGTGCTCCCGGGAACTCTTCCGGGCATCGGGTTCCGGAAATTGGTTACTGGGTTTGTCGTCGGCGAAGGGGGCTGGTTCCCAAGACGCTGGAACTATTACTGGAAAAAAGAAGTTGCTACAAGCAGTTAATGAGTAAAAGTTCTGATCCTGAGCAGAAGAAAATTTATCAGGCCCGTCAGGTAGCTCTCAAATGGATGTTGGTGACCTGTTTTGGCTATCTGGGATACAAAAATGCTCGTTTCGGTAGAATTGAAGCTCACGAAGCGGTTACTGCTTACAGCCGGGAAAAACTTCTCCAGGCCAAGGAGATTGTGGAGGCGCGGGGATTTCGGATGCTCCATGCGCTGGTGGATTCCTTATGGGTGCAGAAAGAGGGGGTTTCCGAGCAAGGGGTTTCCGAGCAAGAATATCAAGAGCTGGTGAGAATTCTTTCCCAGGAGACGGGATTGCCGCTGGCTTTGGAAGGAATTTACCGGTGGATTGTTTTTCTACCATCACGCAGTTTTTCTCGCTTGGCGGTTCCCAACCGCTATTTCGGAGTATTTTTTAATGGGGAAATAAAGGTTCGCGGCCTGGAAGTTAGGCGGTCGGATGTTCCTCCCATAGTGAAAAAGGCCCAGCAGGAAATGCTGGAATATCTTTTCGCCGCTAATAATTTTCAGGAATATAGGGAGCGTATTTCCGGAGCCCGCCAAATTCTAGAGCAATATCTGGAGTATCTGAAGGAAGGGAGAGCGGATTTTGCGGAACTGGTAATAACCCGCACCCTTTCCCACCAACCACAGGATTATCAGAAAAATAGTCTACTGGCTATTGTTTCCCGCGAACTTTCTGGCCGGGGAATAAAACTTCATCCCGGAGAGTCGCTGGCCCTGATTATTACCGATTCCCGGGCCCGGGAGAAAAGCGATCGGGCACAGGCCTATGTCAATATTGATGGGGATCGAGCTTACGATCAGGAGAAATACTGCGAGCTCCTTTTGCGGGCATGGGAGCCGCTTTATTTTCCACTAAAGGGGAATTCTTCCTGATTTCCTGCGGAGTAGGAATTTATCTTTCTGATTTTCCGCGGAATAAGAATTTATCTTCCTGATTTCCTGTGGAGTAAAATTTTATCCTCCTGGTTTTCTCCGGATTGGGAATCTATCAGCGGAAGATTTTGGCAGCTAAGTTTTTCTGTAAAATTCTGCTATAATGGTGATAAATTTTTGCCGGAGGTTAACTTATGAGCAAAAAAGGCTGGATAACAGAAAAACGCTGGATAACGAAAAAACGTTGGATAATAAAAGTTTTACTTCCCCTATGGGGGATGGTTATTTGGGGTATGGTTATTACGACTTTTCCTGCCGGCGCCTGTCTGGGCGCTCGCCCGCTGGCTATGGGAGGAGCATTTGTAGCGGTATGCAACGATGCCCATGCCAGTTACTGGAATCCTGCGGGACTGGCTCTCCTTGCCCAGCAGGAGCACCCTTACCAGTTCACGGCCATGTATACCATCAATAATCGCGAGTATATTAATTATCAGGAGTGGTTTTCCTATGTGCAACCCTACCTAGATTTTTTAGGCCTGGGCATCAGTTATGTCCATGAAAAAAGTGAATATTATGTGGATACTACTCCGACTTTACACCGGGATTCCGGTTGGTTAACCAGTTCGGTTGGCTTTAGTTTCAATCCCCGCTGGGCAATGGGATGGAATATCCGGGAATATCTAAATGAGTGGCGCTGGAAAAATCAGTCTACTCTCAGCAGTGCGCTCAGTCTGGATCTGGGAGCCCTATATCAGTTAACCCCTAAAGTAAGACTGGGGATTCTGATTCAGGATATAAATCAGCCGGTAGAAACTTTTTCTTTTCCCTCAGGAGAAGGATTTTCTCTGCGTTACGGGATGAATATTCGGCCGGGAATTGCCTATTTCCCGGATCCCACCACTATCATTGCCTTGGATATTTACTACTTCACTCTGGCTAATGTGGGGGAGGATTGGCAGAGCGAAGTCCGCGTGGGAATAGAAAAGTGGATAGCAGATAATCTGGCCTTGAGAGCAGGATTTTATGGCTGGGACTTTCAGACTCTGGGAGCGGGCTACCGATGGGAAATGGCTGGTTTCCAACTGCAGATTGATTATGCCCTATTAGCCAGTAATCCCGTTTATGGGGTGGCGGGAACTCATATGCTTTCCGTGGGCGCTAAATTTTAATTTGGCGGAGATTAATTCTAAATTGGGGATCCCTAAATTCTAATTTAATGGGCCGTATATTCTAATTCAGCAGACCATCAAATTCGGCGGGCGGTAAATTCTAATTCAGCGAACCGTATATTTCACTGATTTTGACGAAAAATATTTTGGGTGAAAATGAACCGCACAAAATTGGTGAAAATGGATCGCACAAAAATTGACCTTACCCGGGGAAATGTTCTCTGGCAGGTGATCTGGCTTTCCTGGCCGGTGGTGGTAGCTATGGCTATGCAGACCGGCTACAACCTGGTAGATATGTTCTGGGTTGGACGGTTGGGCCCTTCGGCAGTAGCCGCAGTTTCTCTTTGTGGATTCCTTTTCTTTTTAGTCCTGGCGGTGGGTCAAACGCTTGGTTCCGGAACCATAGCGCTGGTAGCCCGGTTTTACGGGGAGAAGAACTACTCCCGGGCGGAATACATTCTTTTACAATCCCTTCTGCTAACAGTAGTTTTTTCTATCACTTTGGCTCTGGGGATAGGAATTTTAGCCAGACCAATCCTTATTATGCTTGGTGGTTCTCCGGAAGTTATTTCCCAGGGCACCACTTACCTGCGGATTGTAGCGGTAGGATTTTTCTTCCAAATTTTTTCTTACGTCATTAACTACGCCATGCGGGGAACCGGGGATATGAAGACTCCCATGAGAATTATGCTGGTAGCTACCATAATAAACATAATACTTGACCCTCTGCTGATATTTGGTCCCGGTTTCTTTCCTGCCTGGGGGGTGGCAGGAGCAGCAGCCGCTACTGCTATTTCCATGGCCGTTAGTTGTTTCTATGCCGCGGCCGTGCTTCTACGAGGTCGCTCCTTCATAACTTTAAAGATACCCCGGATTCTGCGTCCCGATTCTGGTTATATGCGATTGATTCTTGCTATTGGGCTTCCGGTGGGTATATCCTATACCATTATGAGTTTTAGCAACATGGCCCTTTTTCGCATTGTGGCCACTTACGGTACCCCAGCGATAGGAGCCCAGGGTATCGGCTTTAGAATAGTCCAGATGGCTACCCTTCCCGTAGTAGCGATTGCGGCAGCTACCACCACTCTGGTAGGGCAAAACCTGGGCGCTCGCGACCAAAATCGAGCCCGGGATAGTGCTTTTAAGGCCTTGCTGGTATCATCAATAGTAATGGTCTTTTTCAGTCTTTTCTTCTTCGGGATGGCATATCCCCTGATTTCTATATTTACTCCCCATACCCAGATTCGCACTCTGGGACGACAGTTTTTAAGGATTATTTCTTTTTCGCAGCTTTTCGCTGGTGCCACCATTACTCTGGGGGGAGTCTTTCGGGGAGCGGGAGATACTAAGCCTCCCATGCTGGTGGGATTAGGTAAATTAGGTCTGCTAGTTTTATTGGCTAATTTATTTTCTCGTTATCTATTTGGTTCAGTAGAAGGAGTCTGGTGGGCAATGAATATTTGCACCGGTCTGGAGACTACGGTTCTTTTCTGGTGGTTCCATAATGGTAAATGGCAGGAAAAAGAAATTACTTCTTTCTTACCTGTTCAGGAATAAACTATACGTAGTGGCGGACCGGTTTCCCGCATCAGAAAAGATTGTCCAGTATTAACATCAGCACAAAGCCGATAATTACTCCGGCAGTGGCTTCCTTTTCGTAACCCCGGCTGTGGGTCTCGGGGATAATTTCATCGCTTATTACATAAAGCATGGCTCCGGCGGCAAATGTCAGAGCTAACGGTAAAATGGGACGGGCAAAAGACACTGCTACCACCCCCAGAATTCCCCCGATAGGCTCCACTAATCCGGTAATAGTTGCGTAGCCGAGAGCTCGGTTGTGAGAATATCTTTCCCTTATCAGTGGTAAAGCTACTGCCAGTCCTTCTGGCATGTTCTGCAACCCTATAGCAATAGCCAGGGCAATACCAGCGCGGACATCTCCACTACCGAAACCTACCCCTACTGCTAAGCCTTCGGGGAAATTGTGAAGGGTGATGGCTAAAATAAAAAGCCAGATCCGTCGCAGCCGGGAAGATGGACCTTCCGCTCCCGAAACAAAATGGAGGTGAGGAGTGAGCCGGTCAGCAAGGTAGAGAAAGATTCCACCGATTATCAATCCTATACTTACCACCGCTACCCCGCTCATTCGCAGGGCGGGAATAATAAGACTGAAGGAGGTGGCGGCTAACATCACTCCGGCAGCGAATCCCAGCATACCATCCATTAACCGGTCAGAAACTCTGCGGGTAAAAAGCACTGGAAGAGCACCGGCACCAGTCGCCAGTCCAGCTCCCAGACTGGCAATTATTCCCCACCTGACATATAAAGGAATACTCAAAAATATTCTCCTTCCATCATTTCTCAACGGTTTCAATACAACATTTTAGTTGCTACAATTTCATTATAAATAATCAGCTACCAGGGTCAAGCAAAAATCCCTCAACCAATAAAAGTCTATCATCCTGTTATCAGAGGTAGACCCATCTTTGATTCCCCTTCTTTACTTTTCCCTCATTTTCATTAATAATATAGAGAGAATGTCTTGGAATACGAATTAATTCTAGCGTAGATATTATGACAACTTGATCCATTGTACGCAATAGGTTGTTGTATATCTTAGGAGGATGAATATGGGAAAATTTCAAGAGCAGTATATTGTAAACGAAGAGGGACAAAAGATGGCAGTAGTTCTTCCAATTGACGAGTACGAAGAACTTTTAGAGGATCTCCATGATCTTGCCATCATTGCTGAGCGTCGAGATGAATCCACCATATCTTTCGATGAACTTAAGAAGCGGTTGAAAGAAAATGGACTCTTATGAAATTCTATGGAAGAGATCAGCAGAACGAGAACTACGAAATATTGATCCAAAGCAACTTTCTCGAATTATCAATGCTGTGGAATCCCTCGTAGATAATCCATTTCCCCCACAATACCATAAACTCGGGGGTTCAGAGCGAGGTTATAGGATTCGAGTTGGAGATTATAGAGTGATCTATCAAGCAGATACCAAAGCAAAAATTGTGACTATTTATCATGTTCGCCATCGTAGAGAAGCTTATCGCAAATAATATCACTGACTGGTTTTTCCCTATGCCCATTGGAAGCAGCGTTGTCAATGAGGAATAGAAATATTTTTTGGTTGGTAAGGAGAAGCATTGACAAAAAATGATATTGATGGTATAATATAAAGTTGTAAGAGGAGGTGATTTTCGGGAATTATCCGGATTTTATTCTTCGTGGTGCTTTCGGCAATATTTTGCGACGCATCTGCCGTCCTCGTCCGGCGACCGATTGTTTAGTTTGTCCCCTGCGAAATTTTTGACCCTTTACCTATTCCATTCCTTCCTTTTCATATGGTAGAAGAATAGATCTACCGAAGCGCAAAAAGTCCTGCGAATTTTGTCCATTGCCATCTCATACAAACGCTTGACATCCAATTTGTAATGCCGTTTACGTTTGTAGCGGGAATACATATGCTATGCGTGAAATAAGAAAGTATCAAAAGGGGGGAATTTATGAAAATAGGTTCTATTAAACCGGAAATTATTGCCTTACGTGAATTTTTTAAAGAAGAAGCACCTTATCTTCGCATTCCTTCAATTCAACGTCAGTTTGTGTGGGATGCAGAAGATATTAAAGAGTTAATAGACTCAATCATTAGTGGCTATCCAATAGGTGCCATAATCATTTGGGAGCCGAATGCTAAATTTCCAAGTACGCCTTTAATAGGGCAGGAAAATAATGGGAAAACTCCAAAATATGTTTTAGATGGGCAACAGAGACTTACTGCATTAATGCTAATAAAGAATAGATGGGAACTAATTCGGGGGACAAAAACTATAAGAACTGCACCTATTTCATTTGTCCCTGAAAATGAAAAGTTGTATATAAGTGCTAAGAAGGGAATCGATGTTTCGCTTATAGTAAATGCTTCCCTCGCAGAACCAGAAGCTATTACAGAATTGCAAAAGAATTTTCCTACACTTTATAAGAAAGCGATGGATACAATTGGTGAAAAAATTGTGAATTATAAATTACCTTTTTATGTACTCAAGTCAGATATACCTTCCGATAGTGAAGAAAAAGTATATGAAAAAGTATATGAAAAAGTAGCAGAAATTTTTACCAGAGTGAATTCCTCTGGAGTGAAGATAGGTAATCTTGAGATGTTCCTTTCTTTTTTTGCGGCAACATTTCCTAAGGAAGAAAAAGAAAAAATTATAGCAATGCATGAGGAATTTAGCGAATCTTTTGAGTTAGATTTAGAACCTATTGTACGGTTTGTATTTTCCAAAATGGGATTGAAGCAAAATCAAATTACCAAAGTTCCTTTATTCAAAAAAGCTATCGAAAAATTAAAGGAGGAGTATTCAAAAGAGAGACATAAAATTGGTAAGATTATAGACTCTGCATATAGATCTATTAAGATTGTTATAAACATGCTTGATATAGAATTGGGAATTTCAACTACTCAATATATTCCTTCACAAAATGTTTTACTCCCCTTGTTTGATTATATTTATAATAAAAGCTATAAAAATATTGATGAAGTTCCTAAAAGCGAGAAAAATAAAATGTTTAAGTGGTTATTGATAGCGTCATTTAATGGTATTTACTCTTCTTCACCTAATAATAAGATCGAATCTGATTTGGAAATAGTCAGGAAAGATATTGATAGTTTCCCTCTAGATAAGCTTCTCAATATAATGAAAGAACGGACTGGATTTAATGCTATTCAAAAAAAGGATGTAATTAAAAATATTAATGTTTTAAGAGGAAGAACAGGCAAAGAATATCTTATGCTTCTTGACGTATTATTGTATAGAAATAAGGCAACAGACTGGGCTGGAAAAATATTAAAAAGTGAGGATGCAGCTATTCATCATATATTCACAAGAGAATTACTAAGAGAAAATGGGGAAACAAGAGATGATGTAATCAATTGGCTTGCTAACCTCACTCTTATAGCACCATCGGTAAATTCAGAAATAGGAGATCAACAGCCAGTAGGATACCTATCACAATATAACCAAGAAATATTAGAGCAACATTTTATACCGCTTAATCAGAAATTATGGGAGATTAACAATTATGAAAGCTTCTTTGAAGAAAGAGCCAAACTTATTTGGAAAGCAACAAGGAATTTATTAGAAATGTTGGGATAGAAGACACGATGGAAGCAAAATTTTGTAATTTTTATCTTATACCCAATTAGTACCTATTCGTCAATTGGTAATTTTGTATTTCGGTGAGGTGGAAAGGTTATGATTTTTCTGGGTTGGTGGAAGATATCACCTGAGGATGAGTTAGAAGAAGAGAAAAACGAAAATCATAAGAAATATGATCGTAGAAAACGCCGCAGCCGTTCAGAAGATGAGGAGGAAGAAGGTTACGATTTTTTCCGTTACGCTCCAGGTGGTCCGCGCCGCAGTTTCGGTGTTTTTAAAGTTATGCGCTGGTTCTTTCGCAAATAATAATCATTTATAAAAAGAGATAAAAGATGGGTAAAACTGTGAGTTTCCTTTATAAACTGGCACGATTGGTTAACGATATTGAAAAATTTACCAGTGGAGATCCCAAGAAAATAGTCAGAAGAGTTAAGAATAAATATATGGGCAGGAAAATAGCTAAAAAGTTGTGGAAGTTTCCATTTTAAGTAAGCTTTAAGAAAACTTTTCTTGAGTTATAGAGAAATAGCCGATGAGTAAAAGTTGGAAAATAATACTAGGAGTCAGCTACGTTCTGTTATGTTTATTGGTTAATTATCTCATCGGCTATTGTTTTCCTGCCCGAGTTAGATTTGTCATTGATGGGGATACGGTAGTCCTGGAAGACGGTACTAAACTTCGTTACATCGGAGTTGATACTCCCGACCTTAAGCCGGGAGAGGAGATTGAACCATTTGCTCAGAAAGCTTACGAAGCAAACAAAGAAATGGTGGAAGGTAAGAATGTCTGGCTGGAACTAGATGTTCAAAAATTTGATAAATACAACCGGTTGCTAGCTTATGTATTCGTAGGTTCAATTTTTGTTAATGGCTGGCTGGTCGAAAATGGTTATGCCCGGGCGGCCTGTTATCCTCCGAATGTGAAATATTATCATTATTTCCGGCACCTGGAGAAAATTTTAGAATCAGAAACTGAGTCGGAAGCGAAAGTGCTGAATGAAAAGGGCGAACTCGAATGTAATTTAAAATCTGAAGATACCGAAATTTTTCTTGGGAATAAGAGATCTAAAAAGTTTCATCTTCCGACCTGCAAATATGGCAATATGATTTATCCGGAGAATCTGGTTATTTTTAAAAGCCGGGAGGAAGCTCTGACTGCCGGTTTTCAACCGTGCAAATGGTGCCACCCTGAGGACAATAAGATAAACTTGCGGGAGGCTGAGTCTTAATCATATTTTATCATGGTGCTGTTTATTTCTGAATTTGGAACTATTGTAGAGAAGAGTGGCGAAAGGATTGTGCTTCTTAAGGATGGTAAAACTTTGGAGGAGAAACCTTTCATGGAAGTGGATCATGTCCTGGTGACCACTTCGGGAGCATCACTGTCATCTGATTTTATTCAAGAATGTGCCCAGCGAGGTATCCCGATCAGTTTTGTTTCTGCATCAGGTAAACCCTTTGCTAAACTTTATCCTCCTAATCTCAATGGTGCGGTTAAGACTCGTCGTGACCAGATGCTTGCCTATAATGATGAAAGAGGCGTAATTTTGAGTAAGGCTTTTCTAGAAGGTAAGATAAGGAATCAGATTAATCTAGTTAAATATTTCGCCAAATATATTAAACTTCAGGATTCCAATTTATATATCAAAATTTATCAAGAGTTGGAACAGTTGACTCAGATAAAGGAAGAGCTGACGAAAGTTTCCGGCCCCTGTATAGAGACTGTTCGGGATATCTTCCTTAGTCTGGAAGTAAAAGCAGCTGATATATATTGGAATCTGGTGAAGAAGTTGATCAAGGCCGATGTGAAGTTTGAAGGGAGAGAGGTTCTAGGAGCAAAAGACCCGGTTAATTCTTTATTGAATTATGGTTATGGGGTACTTTATCATCAAGTCTGGAGTGCAGTAGTCCTAGCGGGGCTAGATGAATTGGTCGGATTTCTTCATGTGGATCGTCCGGGTGAGCAGTTGCTGGTCCTTGATTTTATAGAAGAGTTTCGCCAGGCAGTGGTAGACCGGGTTGTAGTGGCCCTTATAAATAAAGGAATAAAAATCGAGATAGAAGGCGAAGACCTGAGCGAAAAAACCCGCCGTGAACTTGCGGAACGGGTATTGGCCAGACTTGAAAATGAGGAAAACTACGAGGGGAAAAGGTGTAAGATCCGGATTATCATTCAGTTACAGGCAAGGCGAATTGCCAATTTTCTAAGAGGCGAGACTTATTATCGCCCATTTGTATCCAGCTGGTAAGAAACATGTTCATATGAAGTAGATAGGTTATGAATAGCTATGAACCATGCCCCTCAGTGGTATATCGAGAGGCGATATAGGATGAAGGGTTTAGCTATCGCATCGTTTGCTATCGCATCGTTTATATTCACCGTCAATTTAAGATGGGAGGAGACAATAAACATGGTGAGAATACCACCGATAGAAGAAATTGATAGGAGATATATTAGAGGTTCATTGGAAGCATTCTTAAGTGGTAAGAAGAATCTTAACTGGATTATGGGTGTAATAGCAAAATCAGGAGTCTTACAATATAAAGGAATGCTTCAAGAGATATTTAACGATTTGCAGGGCTATGAAAAAACTCCTCGTTATCAAGAGATTTTGAAAGAATGCCAAATCCAAAAATGGCTTTAACAGTCCTATTTAAATAATGTCGGAAAGATAATATCAATAATAGTAGGAGAAAAAAATGGGAAAGTGGTTTAATGTGAGAAGTAAAGTAGTTGCCCATACAGTAATTTATATTATAATCATGGCTTTTGTTGCATCCCTCACCGGATGTGCATCTACCGGGGCATTGCAAATGAAAACACCGGTTACCATGAAACTCCGTAATTATAAGACCCTAATCGTAGCAGTATCGTCCAAGGTAACCGATACCTCCTTGGAAGCTGTCCAGATAGAAAGTATGATAGTTAATGAGCTTCGTAATAAGGGTGATTTTGAAAAGGTAGTCAGAAGCATGGGTTCACCGGATTGGATGTTCGATCTGAAATTAAATGTTGTGATCACGGCAATGCACAAAGTAAGCGTTCAAGATAGATTGTTGTTGTGGGGGGCATTTACAGGTCAAGCGTCAACCGTCTTAGAAATAGACCTCATTGACATGAGGAAAGGCGTGTCAATTGGATCTGCTACTATCGAAGGAAAATCATCTACTTTTACCAGTTTCGCGGAAGCTACTGAACAAAGTATAAAGCGGGCCGTTGAAGAGGTTGTCTCCTTTATTGAAAATAATTTATAACGCTTTCTACACTTTAGCGTTCGGTTGGGGGGCCCGAGTAGCTTCTTAACCATTTCGACTATTAAAGGTGCTTTCACATATTGAGACCGGCTGACCAGAATTTTTTGATTGCATTGTGATTCCCAATGATTATGGGACTAAAATGATCAAGCGTCGTAAATGTTCAAAAGTTGTAGAGGTGGCAGTTACTTGGAGATTGTTGTATACTATTTATAGGGTTTTGAAAGAATGAGATAGTTTTAAGGTTTATAAAAAAGAATTTAAGGAACAAGTTCTATCGTGATAAAATACACTTAGCGGAGCCGCCTTCTATTTCGCATAGTGTCCCGGTATAGGGATCATTCACCGTTAGGTTAAGGGGCTTCGCTTCGAAATATACGATGTGTGAAGAGTTTAAATATAGCACGAATAGAAGGCTGAGTAAAATATAATAAAAAATAGTTGCACTGTTTTTTCAATGAAGGCGAAATGCTCGCCAAAAGGTAAAAAATAAAATGGAAACACTAAAAAGGTATATATGGTCAATACTCCTTGCAGTAGCAATAATCGGTGGGTTGGTTATCTCCTTTTTGTTCCTTGGAGAGTTAAACCCGATAATTGCTGCAATTGGCGGCTTATTGTTTTCAGTTCCTATTCGGGTCTTTTGGCTGGCTTACACAAGTCCTATTCTCGCAATTAAAGGGGCGGAACCTGTAATTTTTAATCTGGGAGATGATATAAAGGGCATATGGAGATATAAGGCTTATAGAATCATTATACAAAATGAAGGAAGAAGTGCTGCAAAAAATTGCAAAGGATACATTATTGTGAGAGAAAGAAAGGAGAGAATTTGTTGGACAGTTCCCAAAGAGCGACCAAATGCCACGATTAACGCAAAGGATAATGAAAGGCTTGATTTCTGTGCGTTTTATAAGAGCGATCCGTCTGGCGTTCCAATTGTGGTTGAGAATAGAGTGCAACCTCCAAGGATTATTGCCTCTACTGAGGAAGGTTGGCCAGGGCTTGAGGAAACAGATCCCTATAAATGTAGGCTATTGGATGGGATAAAAGAATGCAAATGCCTTATCACAGCAGATAATGCTGACCCAATTGAAGTAGATGTTGCAATTAATGAAAGAGAGGGGGAAATCGAGATAAAATAGAAAGTTAAAACTTTTACTCGCACTATCGCCTAACATCCATTGAGAGTAACCTGTCAATAGACAATAGAAATCCATTGGGCTTGGCTATCCCCCTACAGACTTTTCTTTCATTTTAACTTTTCAAACTAATTCTGCTCTTTGACGTTTTCCCCATTTTCATCAATAATACAGATGATATAATTATCAGCGAGTGAGCACTGCGTCGCTGTCGCTCCTTGGGCGCCGCCACATTTTGCCTCCGCGTGTACGCTCCGGCAAAATGTCGTCAACCCCAGGATCGTTAGGGGATATTGTATCTGAAGGAAATAAAAAAGGAGATTTTTCACTATTTTCAGAATTTAATGTGAGCCCCTAGTTATTAGACAGGTGGCTGGAAAAAGGCACAGGGTTAAGTAGATGAAAATATGTTTGATTGCGGATCTTCATTTGTTCTCTTCTGAAATTGGAGGAAATTGGTCTGAAGATAGTTTCATCATTTTTAAAGAAGAGCTCTTACCAAAGGTGAAGGAAGAAAAACCAAATGTTATTATATTCCTTGGGGATACCTTAGATCCACTTTCGGGGAGGAGCGAGCCCACCTGGCCACGAGGGGACAAATTAAGTAGAAGATTTGTAGAAGCCCTCTATGAGAGTAATATTAAAGAGGCGTATATTCTTAAAGGTAACCATGATTATGCAGAACCTCTTAGAAATATTACAAAAATGGGAGGCCCATCGTTTATAGATAATGATTGACTCACTATTGAAGAAATAGGATTTTACTTTTTCTCTTTTAGATACCCTAATTTACAAAAGGCTATAGATGACCTTAAGTCAATCCCAGCCATTGATATTAAAAACAAGATATTACTTATGCATGAAAATGTAAATATGCATAGGGCTGAAAATATACCTGGGGAAATCATGGAAGAAATTTCAAAGAGATTTGATATAATATTCAATGGCCATGAGCATGTTTATCGGAAACCTTATGGGAATGTTTGGTGTTTATCATCTTCTCTTCCTTGGCGACCTTGGTATGGAAATAGTGATATAGAAATCTTTTGGGGCAACGGAGAACTGGAAATAACTAGGAACGAGAATAAATTTGGGTTTTGGATTTTAGACACAAGTGAAAAGGAACCTAGTTTAGTATCTGTAGATATAGGTGTAAAAATAGTAACTGTGGAATTGCAGTTCTCAGATTCGCCCGCGACGATGGTTAGAGAAAAGTTAATAAAACTCTCTGAGATAATTAATCATAAGTTAAAAATTACACCTGAAAAAACTATTGTTAGAGTTAGTTTACAAGGAACATTGAAAGAAGGGGATGAACGGATAGATGTGGGCTTTTCAGATATTGAAAGGGAATATTACTCGAATTTTTACGAAGGTAAAAGCAGGAATATTTTGCGATTAGAAGATCTAAGAGGAGGTGGAGCATACTTGAGTCGAGAGGATCTGAGATATATATCAGTAGAAGATGCATTAAATCAACTAGAGTTAGAGATACCAAAAATTAGGCCTTTCTATGGGGAAATCTCCGATCTCATCGAGAAGAAAACTTTTGATGGTGAAGTACTTATCGAGAGAATAAAAAATTCTAAGACTTTGGAGGATGTAAATGAACTTTAGGTCATTAAAAATAGATAATCTGATGGGATGTAACTACGAAATAGACTTTGATCCCAGATATACTGTGATTATTGGTGACAATAGGCAGGGCAAGACATTAACAGCGAGACTCATAATGTTAGCCTTATATGGGACTGGCCAAAGAGAGAAAGATCTGCACGATAGTTGGAAGCTTCGACCTGAAGAATTACTGCCAACTTCAGATAAGGGTTGGGTAGAATTGCAATTTGAGAAAGAGAATAAGAAATACAGAATATGTAGGGAGTTTTCTAAAAGGTCAGGAAACGTTAAGATCTATAAAGAAAATGATGGTTCATGGGATATGGTCTGCGAAAAGGACAATGACGCCAAGACCTTGTTAGAAGATGAGATTGGTATAACCCCGGGCTTAGTAAATGTGGTCATGTCAAATGAACAGAGTTTGATAGGAGCAGTCTCCTATGATGAAAAATTAAAAGCTAGCGTTTGGGAGGGATGGAAGTGGAGAACTGAGATAATGAGGGGCAACATAAAAAAGGCGAGAGAGAGGTGTGCTAAAGAGAGGAATAATTTACGGAGTGAAATAGATGGGCTAAAAGTAGCTGTGAATTCAATTTTAGAAAGATGGCTTGAAAAACGTATTTTCTTAAACCATGAAGCAAAAAAGGGCATAGATAAAGAAACTCTTGAAACGAAACTTAATGCAATAGAAAAATCGATAGATAAAGTCACCGGAAAAATTACGCATTACTCGGAATTCTACAAGAAGTTGATTGAACTGGATGATTTAGAAGATAAGAACACCGTAGAAGAAATAATAAGAATTTGTGGCGAAAAGGAAGAATTTTTAGACGAAAGAGAAGATCTTGGAAGCCTAAAAACAAAATGTGAAAATTATTCAAGCACTTTAATCAAAGTTTTGGGAAAAGGTGGAAAGGAAGGAATTCAGAATAGAATTAGAGAATTAGAAGATGAAGGAAAAAAGCTGAATTCTGCTGAGGGGCTAAAAGGAAGGAAAGAACCGATAAAAGCAGAATGCAATGTTTATCCTCCTATAGATAGAGAGAAACTGGTCATTCAAATTCCTGATGAAGTGGCTACTATGTTCAAATACGACGAGATTGCTAGTGGCGTGATAGCAGTACCATACGATGAAGAGAAAGTGAAAAGAACCAATGAAGAGAAAGAAGACTTAGAAAAATTAGTTAAAAAATTTGAGGAAGAAAAAAGCAAGCTAAAAGAGGCAAAAGATAGTTTAAGAGATAAAACAGGAAGGGAACAAGAGCAGTTAAGCGATCATAAAACAAATTTAGATGGACAAAAAACTATTTTGGAAGCTGATAAAGACCGCTATTTGGAAAACTTTGGAAAGATAAAAGAAATTCTAGTTAAAAGGTTAGATACCGCAAAGAATTGGTTCGATAAACTCTTCAATGCATTAAGTGAGGAAGAAAGCTTAAAAAAGATAAGAAAAGAGACAGTGGCTTTTATCAATCGAATCTATGAAAAAGTATACGGGTGGGATATAAATGCGAAATTGGAGTACGAAGATAAGATAATTGTGACAGACGACCATGGCAATATTAGAAGTCATCCCTCTGGGTCAGAAACACATATCATGGGTCTTGCTTGGAGGTGGATGGTAGCGAGGGGATTCGATCTTCCACTGGTACTCGATGAGCTTGATATATTGCTTGATGAGAAAAATTTTGAGAAGACGAAAAGATTAATAGAAGAGGAAATGGATAGACAAACGGTGATTCTAACATTGAGGGAAGGATTAAAAGATCTTCCTGGTAAGGTATACAAGATGATCAGAGATGGAAACACATCTACAGTTGTTCCTTTGCAACCGTGAGAGATTCCTTGAACTTGAAAGTTGGACCAGTTCTCGGATCGCAACATTGCATAACATCTATTGAAAGCGACCTTAATAGGGGGCAATAGAAATCCATCCAGTACCAGTTAATCGTGGATTCAATGACGATGTGAATATTCTTACCATAGGGCTTAAGGAATCAAAGTATAAGCGACAGGTCATTCCTTAGATTTTCCTCCTTTACTTTTTCCCCATTTTCATCAATAATACAGTAGCGGAGGAAGTATTAAATCCATATTCAGATAAATATATTCGTATTCCCGAAAAACCTTCCTATGAAGGGTATAATCTAATGATAAAATTTGTCGAAAACATTGATGACAAATCAATGCGAGAAAAACTGTCCATAGCACTTGATGGAAAAGGGGCCTTTAGACGGTTTAAAAGCGTTCTTCCTGAATATCCTAATTACAGGAAAAAATGGTTAGAATTTAAAGAAAGGGAGATGGAAAAAGAAATTATTGAATGGCTGAACAGCATTGATTTTGAACCTGTTAAAAGAGGGGTGCAAGATGAGCATTAATAACGAAATAACTATTACTATCCCTAAAAAGAGACCCTTTAAGAATGTTTATCAATTTAAAATAACCCTCCTCGGGACAAGTCCACCGGTGTGGCGAAGAATTTTGGTGCCGGAAAGTTATACGTTTTATGACTTACATGTGGCCATACAAGATTCAATGGGGTGGCAAGATTATCATTTGCATTGTTTCGAAATTAAAAAGAAGATTCCTATTGGTGGGCATAGGCTTATTCGTATAGAGAGTCCATTTAGCGGACCAGACTTATTTGGTGAACAAGAGCAACAATATACAACCGAAGTGTTTCTTAAACAGTTTTTTATTAACGAAAAATGTAAAGCGCGGTATATTTATGATTACGGTGATGGATGGCAGCATGAGGTTCTTTTGGAAAAAATCTTTCCCAAGGAGGCCAGGGTAAAATATCCTGTTTGCCTTGATGGTAAGCTGTCTTGTCCTCCGGAAGATTGCGGTAGTATACCCGGCTATTACCAATGTATTGAAGCAATTAAAAATCAGGATAACAGCGATGGGCTTCTCGATTGGTTAGGTGATTGGAAGCCAGATAATTTTGATCTTAAGCAGGTTAAGTTTGAAGATCCAAAACGGCGTTTAGAGAGAGCGTTATCTGATTAGAGCAAATAAATGAGTTAATCTCTGCCGCTTGCGGTGCGGGTTACCTTAATATATAACAGCGGATAAAAGGGAAACGAAATCCGCCTTTGGTAGACCAAATCCCCATCCCGATTTGTCGGGAGGGTTTCTTTTGTCCGCTGACGTTATACGCAACTCCGCCGTTAGTATTAAAAAGCTTAATACCGATTCTTAATGTAAAGAAGGTAGAATCATGAGTAAAAATTTCGATGCGTATGTAACACTCGATAAAACGGGTCTAGAGAATAAATACGTGATCATTGTAAATGGTGAAGTGGTGGCAAAGGGTGAGAATATTGAGGAAATGCTCTATAGAGTGCGGCAAGAATATCCTCATGAAAGACCCTTTGTGGCAAAGGTGCCTGAAGAAAGGACGTTGGTACTATGATACGTCAAAGATTCAGAGAAGAAAGAAGCAGTTTAGGGATTGTTCTTCGCCCGGTAGCGGAGGTAATTTTGGAAGAAGATAGTTTTGCCGTAGAAATACCAATGTACATAACCACTTAATCGTGGATTCAATGACGATGTGAATATTCTTACCGTGGGGCTTAATGAATCTAAGTGTAAGAGACAGGTCATTTCTTAGATTTTCCTCCTTTACTTTTTCCCCATTTTCATCAATAATACAGATGATATAAATATCGCACTACAAGGAGGTCGCTCTCAATAATTATCACAGCGTATCTGGCTTCAGTGCTTCGCACCTCCGCCCAAATTCCTCGCTCCGCTCGGAACTTCAGATACGCTTAGCCGTTATACGCAATTTCGCCTAATAAGGATGGAGTATGGAAATGAGGATTAATTTGAAAAGCGATTTGGAACAATTGTTTTATGATTTCAGATGGAAGATAAGAGGTATGATTGACGAAGATAATAATATATATCCTATTCCTCCGATACCTCAAGTTATAACCGGAATCTTTCAAGAGATAACCAAACATAAGGTTACGAACTTCTTGAGAGAGAAATACAGATGCGAGATAGTCCAAGGAGGACCGAGAGAATACCCTGAAATTACCGTTATGGGTGGCGAGTTCGGTAATAGGAAAATCGCTATTGATATGAAGACCACGAGAAGGGTTAGTGAAAATAGAATAAGCGGATTTACTGTTGGTAGCTTTGCTGGATACTTCTTGTATCCGAAAAAGAAGATGGCGGGTTGTAAATTTCCATATGGAGAATTTAACGAACATTGGATTATAGGCTTTATTTATACTTGGAATCCGGATGCAGATAGCCTGCATATGGTTTCTGATGTTGAAGTCATTGTCCAACCCAAGTGGACAATTGCTTCAAAGTCTACTGGAACAGGCACAACCTTTGCCATTGGTTCCATTAAAGATATAGATAAACTAAGAAAAGGGGAAGGGGTATTTAAGAACAAAGATGAGTTTGAAACTTATTGGAGGAGACGAGCAAGAAAAAGGCGAAGGTGATAAATGACAAGAAAATGTAATATGACAAAACAAGCTACCTTGCCCTTCATAGAGCAATTTCAGGAAGTAAGGATACCTACTACTCGCTATCAAGGCTCTAAGGCAAAACTTGTAGATTGGATTTGGGAGAACATAAAGGATTTAGATTTTTCAACTGCCTTAGACACTTTTGGGGGCACAGGGGTGGTAGGGTATTATTTGAAACAACAGGGTAAGCAGGTTTTCTACAACGATTATCTCAAATCGAATTATTATATAGGAGTAGCTTTAATTGAAAACAATACTATTAGATTAAATGAGCATGAAATCGAAAAACTTTTAACAAAAGACCCAGAATATGACTACCAATCGTTTATCGCTGAAACTTTCAAAGATATTTACTTTACAGATGAGGAGAACCAATGGCTTGATATAGTAGTTCAGAATATTGACAGGATGGAAAATACTTATAAGAAGGCATTAGCCTATTATGCTCTTTTTCAAGCCTGCTTGGTAAAGCGACCTTTTAATCTCTTTCACCGTAAAAATCTCTACCTTCGTTTCGCTAAAGTAAAAAGGACTTTCGGCAATAAGGCAACATGGGACAGACCGTTTGAAGAACATTTTATGGATTTTATCCGTGAAATTAATTACTTGGTTTATGATAACGGTAAAGAGAATAAGGCATATAATCTGGATGTGTTTGAAATAAAAGATGAGTTCGACTTAGTGTATATTGACCCCCCTTATACTTCATCAAAAGGTGTTGGTGTTGATTATAAAGATTTCTATCATTTCCTCGAAGGATTAGTAAATTATGAGAAGTGGGGAAATATGATAGACCGTAGGACTATAAATAAACGCTTTTATAGAGATAATAATCCTTGGAATAACAAGTTGAAAATCAGAGAGAAGTTCAGAGACCTCTTTGAGAAATTTCGGAATAGTATCCTTGTAATATCTTATAGATCAGATGGTATTCCTTCAATTGAACAAATAGTCTCTGATGTTAAGCTTATCAAGAGAGAAGTTCATGTTTATACCTTTGATAATTATAAGTATGTATTAAGTAATGGTAGGACGTCAGAGGTTTTGATAGTTGGAGAATAGACATGACGATGAAACGGCGTATAACATCCGAGCCTGTCGAAAAACCCTCTACACCCTTGAAAAATATATTGTGTCTTCTTCTCTGAGATGTTAGAATTTGATGTAAGAAAACTATCATGGAAGGATGGCAGACCGTTCTTGCATAGTGGAGCACATCTTTGGAGAGATAAAGGAGAATTTCAAATTCAGGAGATTTCTTCACAGGGGTCTTAGGAAGGTGAGATTGAGATGGAATATTATATGTATTGCCTATAACTTCAGGAAAACGGCTCGATTAGCCTATGGGTGACGACTTAGAGATAAGGCGGTTAGTGTATTGTGCTTCTATAGTGGCTTAATGGAGAAAAGTTGCTACGGAGATTTAACGTGATTCAAAACATACACTTGAAGAGATGCCTTGAAAAGGTAAAATATAATTTCAAAATTGAATTTTTGACAGGTTCATCCATTGAGAGCGACCTTGTTTGCCCAAAAACTTCCGGCTTCAAAAATAGTGGAAACGTTAGCCGCAAGGCACTTGTAGATGATGGTATGAACCCTTCAGAATTTTCGGAAGTGCAAGGTTATCCAGAAATAGTCAGCTTCCTTAAATTTCAAGTGGATATGTGGTTCAACGACCTTAGAATCCTATTGCGGCTACCTCTTGCCGATTTGGATTCAAAAGCAGGTTGCAATTTTACTACTGCGACTATGTTGCTTAATATCATCGCTGGAGGTTCGGTATGTTTTTACGATGTTTCAGAAAAAGCTTTCAGTCAAAGAGGCGACCGGAGTGAACGTTTTGAAAATCTCCTTATTAAGTATTACCCGTGGGAGGAAGAAAGTTTTAACTCAGAGGAGGGGAGTGAATTGCTTTATGGACAAACAAGAAACCCCCTCGTTCATAGCCTTGGCTTGGATAGGCCGCTTCAGAAACAGCCAAAAGGTAAAGGAATTGGCCTAAAAAAAGACCTCTCACAATTGAAAAAATCAACGAACTTGAAGTAAGTCTTAAAAGGCCAATGTGGTTATCTAAAACTATTATCGTTGAACCTGAATGTACTAATATTTCTATTTTAACCCTCTACTGGGGAGTTCATAGACTTCTCCATAACCTCTTTGCCGACCAAGAGCAAATGAAAAAGACTGAAGAATTCTTAAAAACAATAAGCAAATTAAATTAGGCATCTAATAGCAAACATGGCACAAGTGACTGACGTCAATATGACTTAGAGACTGCTGAGCATATATATAACGCCGGCAGGTATATTTATAGGGTCTTTATGTGCCATCTGGCATTGGAGAAGGCGCTTAAGGCAAAAATTCAAGAAATTACCGGGGAAACGCCGCCTCAAACACATGACTTAGAATATCTTGTGGGGCTTGCAAGATTATCTTCAGATGAAGATATGGAAAAGTTCATCGTGGAAATTAGCAACCTAAGTGTAGTGACCAGATACCCAAGAGACTTCCAAACGATGCTCAAGGACTTTTCATTGGAGAGAACTAAACTTATTTTGACGAAAACAAAGGAGGTTTTTCAATGGATAAAGAGATTCATCATATTATAACAGAATATAGGCGTAAGCTTGAAGCGTTGGGGATTAGGGTTAAAAGGATCATTATCTACGGCTCTTATGCCACTGGAAGAGCCAGAGAGGACAGTGATATAGATTTGGTTGTTGTATCTGATGATTTTAAAGATATGGACCTGTGGGAACGTCTGTGCCTTTTAGGTGACGCCCGCATGGGAATAAAAAGACCAATGGAGATACTTGGACTTACCGAGGAAGAATTTAAAACCGAGAGTAGCGGTACATTCGTTGGAGACGAGGTTAAGACAAGAGGGGTGGAGGTGTTATGAGCGAAAAGAAGTTAGCCAAAGTCTTTTATGCTGACTTTTGGGGATTAAGAGCGGGAAAATATAAATATCTTTTTGAAAATGCATTATAAGCCCTCAGCATAGTAAGAATTAAGGAGCTGTGTAAATGAGGATAGAAAAATTAAGTAAAATTCAAAAGAACTTAGAATTAATAACGCAAAAATGGTGGTTCTTCTTATTATTCTTTTTATTATTTTTTATTCCATCGTACAGTTCGAAAAGGTTGGATCCGAGAGAAAGTTCACAACTTGTTATCGATATACTTTCAAATGCTTTAATCTATTCCTACCCTATATTGATGCCAGTATTTAAAATAGTTCCTATTCTATTAATCATGGGAATTGTGTGGCTGGGCAACAAATTCACACGCCTTTTTAATGTTTACGTAACTTTTACCGCTGTTTTATTTACTTTCTTTCAAACAACGGCTATTACTGAAAAATATGGTTTGGCTATTCTTTTAGGTAATCTTGCCGTTTATTTAGTGGTAGCTATCTTTTGGATATGGGAAACAATCGTAAAAGAAAACGATTTTACACCTGAAAAGAGACCTTTGTGGAAATATTGGGTTGTTCCATTAGCATTTCTGGCATTTTGGTATCCCATAAATTTGAAAACACTTAAGCCGGATTTTAATCTCCTATACATTTTAACCTCAGAATCTGGGATGACTTATTGCATGATGACGCCAGTATATCTTGGGATACTCACATTATATTATCCGAAGATTAACCGAGCAACGTTGAGAGTTACCAGTTTTGCCGGATTGATTACGGGACTATTATCAGTGGTGCAATTTTTTATCTTACACTCTTATACATGGTGGATGGGAGTATTACATTTACCTCTGCTATTTATTTCTTTTTATGCATTCCTGCTCTCTCTTCGAAAAGAGGAGCTATTAAAAATTAAAATGTGAAAGGCGATGAAGTTGCCCAGCTATATATAGACATAAGATTTAAGGACAGCTTCGGAGTAATGGGTGAAATCCGGGAAGTCGTATCTCCCAAGAGACTCCTTATTAAAGTTACGATCCATTCACTATGACATTTACCATACTACGTTTACTAATTTCTCAGAAAGGAGAATTTTTATGAAGCGGGTTAAATTAGGTTACGTCGGTTGCGGTTTTATGGCTCAGAAGGTACACATTCCTAACTTTATTAGCATACCGGAGTGTGAGCTGATAGCATTGGCGGAAGTTAGAGAAAAGCTGGGGAGGAAAGTTCAGGAGCGATATCACATTCCGCGTTTCTACACTAGCCATACCGAACTGGCCCGAGATCGGGATATCGAAGCGGTGGCGGTTTCCGCTGATTTTACACTACAAGGTGAAATCGCTAAGGACTTGCTTCGCGCAGGGAAGCATGTTTTCATGGAAAAACCGATGGCGGTGACCCTCTCTCAGGCAGAGTCTATTCTGGCTGCGGGACGGGAGACCGGGGCTAAATTGATGGTTGCTTATATGAAACGCTACGATGCTGGAAATGAACTTGTCAAGAATACTATCGATAAATTTCGCTCCACGGGCGAACTTGGCAGAATAATCTTTGCCAGGAATCACGGTTTCTGCGGGGACTGGATTTGCAACCTTGATATTTCCATAGAAAAGACTGATGAGCCCATGCCTCTTTCTCCAACGCATTCACCAGACTGGCTTCCCAAAGAATTTGTAAAAAGTTATCTGGGTTACTTGCAACAATACACGCATAATATTAATCTCCTCCGTTGGTTTTTAGATGCTGGCGATAACGTGTGGGTAAGGGAAGTGGATTTCGACGATGACGGATATACCGGGGTCGTGGTGCTAGAAATGGCAGGAACGAGAACGGTAATTGAATCCGGAAGCATCTCTCATTACCGCTGGGATGAGCATACCCAGATTTATTTTCAAAACGGGTGGGTGAAAACCTGGGCGCCGCCGTTATTACTCAAAAATGTGCCGGCAGAAGTGGAAATATACCGTGCGGGTGATATCCAGGAGTTTTCGCGTCCGGTTTCCAAGCCGGTGTGGACTTGGTCTTATCGGCGGGAGGCGGAGCATTTTATAGAATGCGTGCAAAAAGGGAAACCTTTCCGCTCCTCGGGCGAAGATACTCTTACCGATGTGCGATTATTCGAGGAGATTTACCGCCTCTGGCTACATAAGAAAGGAGTAATTAGCTAAGGTGTGCAGAAGCTTAGAGGAATAAAATTACTATTGCCGAGAATTACTGTATAATATATTGGGAAAGCCGAAGGGTTAGATATATGGTAGAGTACCCATCCCAGGAGAGATTTAATCAACTTATCTGAAATCACTTTCAGCCACTTCAAACCTATCTGAGTAATAGAATTCCATGAGTCTTGGCCTATAAAAATGCTGAGACGTTACCCGATCTTAGGACTAATATTTTATTTCCATTATCTATAACACGAAACTTGCCGTCCGTTCTTTTGATCCGTTCATCGATCCAGGATTGGATATTTTCCACCGGGATAAATCCGCCTTCCTTAACTTTTTCTGGATGGAGTTGGCTGTAAAGATAAATTTTGACTTTGTTTTCTTTCATTAATTTAAGTACGCGGTCGGTTTTCCAGAGATACAATTCAAAATTTTCATCTATGAATTGGGAACACTCCTCCAGAGGTTTGTCTTTTAATTTTATGAGATTATCCCAGAACAACCTTTTGGAATTTAAATCGGGAGCAAGTCCCTCGACTTCCTCAGGAACATCCTCTCTACCCGAGCATGGGGCAATGACGAGTGCTTCTCCACCGTCCCGAATGGCACCTTTCAACGCCATATCAAAACAGTTCTGGGTACTGTAAATAGTATCGCAAACTGGTGGGCTGCCGGGAGAAATTATAAGATATTTTGTCGGTTCAACTTCAAAAAGCGAAAAATTGTCAACTGCCTTTGTCATCTCCTTGGTTATCATATCTGGATCTCCTGCCATGATCCAGAATATATTTCCACTCTCAGAAATCATATCCAGTCCGAAAGTCTGAATTTCCTTCTTTACCAGTTTCTCATCCCCATCCAAGAAAAACTTCTCAGAGATGGCCCTCCCTTCCTTCACATCGATTCCAAAAGGGTTGAATTGCCGTTGGTGGTCGTTATGCCAGGGACTTCTTCCGGCTACAGAATGGTTGTGGTCAAGTGAATTTTTATGACTCAACTTTATGGTTTCCATAGAGGCAAAACCGGGCACTACCTGTTTATCAATACAGGAATATCCATTCATATAATGGTATTTCGCCTCATGCCCGTAGACTCTTACCTCGCAAGAAAGCAGATGACTATTGATATAAAGTGGTGTTCCTTTTGTGGTCTTACCAATAAAAATAAAATCGTTTCCGTAACAATTGTTGGCTATAATTTCACAATTAATAGGTAAGTCTTTAATCGCCTCCTTAGCCCACTCCGTTATATTCTTTGCGTAGATCTCTACTTCATGGGAGCCAGTAGCAATCAGTATTTTGAGCTTTCTGGGATTACCCTTTGAAATTTCTGAAACCAGGGTAAAGATAATATCTTTTTGTAAACCGGAACGGAATTCGTCAGAGGAAATTAACCCCACCACCTTGTTTTTAACAATTTGCCTTAGAGGAGGCCTATTCACAGGATTATCTAATGCCCGGCGGATTACTTCTACTGGTTCTCCGGGAATTGCTATGCCCTCTCTTGTTTTTATTAGAGGACTGGCAAGTCTGCTTTCCAGAATGATGAAACTTATTTTACTTTTTCCATAGGTCAATGAAATTGTATTTGACATCCATGCCTCAATCTTTTAAAATTGCTGAGCACACTGCCCCTGGCTGGGGATATATTATATCCGATTTTTACAAAATGTGCTAAAAATTTAAAATTAATTTATTGGTTGAGAGGTAAAAAATGGAACAAATCTCTTTAGGGGAAACCGGATTGAGGATTTCACCCATAGGAATGGGATCCATTCAAATAACAAGATTGGAATGGAATCAAAGTATTAAAGTGGTCCGGGAAGTCATGGATCTGGGTATTAACTGGTTTGATACCGCAAGAGCGTATTTCGATAGTGAACTGCGACTGGGAGAAGCATTGAAAGGAAACCGGAATAAAGTATTTATATCTACAAAATCCGGAATGACCGATCCCAAAGATTTGCAAATTCAAATAGACGAAAGTTTACAAAGACTTCACACTGATTACATTGATATTTTTTTATTTCACGGTGATGGAGCAATAGGAAACGAAAATTTCTTGGCTCCGGGAGGAACTTTAGAAACGGCCAAGAAAGCGATAAAAGCAGGTAAAATCAGATATCTGGGATTTTCTGCTCATAGAGTTGACCCGGCAATTAAAGCCCTGGATGTTGAACAACTAAAAGTCGCTATGGTTCCGGCCAATTTTATTAGCCGGGAATTTATAGATGGGGATTTTATGGCTAAAGCGAGAAAAAACAAAATAGCCGTTGTGGCAATGAAACCCTTTGGAGGAGGAAGGATGGGGAATGCCCGAATCTGCCTTAAATTTCTTAAAAGCTATCCTAATTTAATTCCCTGCATAGGTATTGAAAAAACATTGGAGATGGCGGAAAATTTGAAAATATGGACAGAAGAGGAACCATTGACTGCGGAAGATTATAAGGAAATGAACAGGATAAAGGATTTACTCGGAGATAAGTTCTGTCGGCTTTGCTATTATTGTATGCCCTGTCCCGAAAATATTCAGATACCAAACATAACCTTCCTCAAGGTTTTTGCCAAACAGAATCCCCGGGATAAAGTGGTTACCGATGATAACCGGCAAGCAGTGGAAATGGCTAAGAAATGTACTAAATGTCGGAAATGTGTCGAAAAATGTCCTTTTCATCTGTCAATTCCCGAGATGCTAGAAGAGAATATTGCTTTCTATGAGGAATTTTCAAAAGAAAAATAAACGATTAATGTGGAAAATTAATAGCGCCATTTAACTGCATAATGCAATTTAATTGTAAAGTGTTGATTAATTGCATAACATCATTTCTTGAAGAGGGCTATGCTATTGAGAGACGTTATAAAGTAATTATTCTCGGTCTTCGATGGCGATCACTCTAGCCCAGGCGCTATCCATAGTCTTCACCTTGAAAGGAAGCGCCATAAGAAAAAATACCCTCTTTTGCAACTGATCGAGATTATCTAGCCACTCAATTAGGGGAATATCCGCCCCCAGCAATATGTTATGAAGATCCCTTACGGAAGGAGTATCCTTTGACAGCCTAACGTTATTATCTATCCCCAGCATTTTTATATGATGGTTCTTGAACCACTGAGCGGCTTCGGGAGTTAAATATGGTTTTGGTTTGATCCCCTTCAGACTTTCCTTATCGTTGTTCCGGCAGATTACTATATCCCTTTCTTGGATAATATTACCAATGGCCTTATCCATGAAAGGCGGCAATATAGCCATGTTCTCTTGAGCGTCGTCAATTTCCAATAAAATTGCTCTACCGAAATAGGTAGTCAGGGGAAGATCGGTCACATCTTTCCCGCCTTCAAAGAAATGGGCCGGTGTCTCTACGTGAGTTCCCACATGGCTATGAGTTTTGGTAATATCGTATTTGTATGCTCTATCAGAAAGAAAGCCTCTCTCAATAATAAATGGCCGGTCATCACTTCCCGGAGGAACAACCTCGTATGATAAGTCCACAATTCGATATTTGTTAAGGTCAATTTCGAACATTTTTCCTCCTCTCCTTCAATAGCTTTAGTATCTGTAAATTTTTACTGCAGTCTACGTCAGTAAGCTATTATTGCATATTTAGGAGTCAATTTCTACGATGCTTTTCTATTATTTTTTCAACTATGACTACTGAAGTATCCTTTCAAATGTTTAAGGGAAAAAGTTGCAGAATGATATAAAATTATGGCATGATATATCTAAAGGCAAATTTTCAATATCTAAGACATGCTATTGAAAGAGGGGATAGGAAATGATAATTCGAAATTATAAATTTTTATTCAGGAGTTACCGCTTAAAATGCCTGCTTGGTTTAAGCATTCTAACTCTGTTCTTAACAGGTTGTGTAAGGCTACCATTAATTTTTGATGTTGCTCCTCATCCGGTTATTGTTCAGACCGGATGTGAAACTTATGGTTTATTTGATTATTCCTGTCTGGTATGGGCGATCGTTCGTAATGATGGCGGATTAGGTATAGTAACTCTGGAGGCAACAGTTTATCAAGGCGGAAATAGCTGGACTAAAACGGCAGAAAAATTAATGCGTTCAGGTGAAGCAGATAGAATAGAAATTCACTTCCCAGAAGTTTCATTATCGGGAGGAACAATCTCTTACTCTTGTCGAGTTTACTAAAACTGGAGAAATATTCCGAAAAGATTTACCCGCGATTTGTGCAAATGTTACGTAGGAGGGATTGGGAGTGCAAAAGATGATCACCTTTAGCAATGAAGGACAGATTTTAGTAGGGACATTGCATCTGCCCGAAGGTAGAGGCCGGAAACCAGCAGTTTTGTTCTGTCATGGTTTCACCGGCAATCGTATTGAAGCACATTTTCTTTTCGTTAAGGCATCACGGGCCCTGGAGCGGGCAGGTATTGCTTCGCTAAGGTTTGACTTTCGTGGTTCTGGTGAGAGTGAAGGGGAATTTCGTGATATGACGCAATCGGCGGAGATTTCTGATGCCCGTAAAGCTTTAAGTATGTTGGCGAGGCAGCGGCAGATTGACGCCTCGCGGCTGGGTATCGTGGGACTGAGTATGGGTGGGTTGATAGCGGCTTGCTTGGTGGGCTGCGATGAGCGTATAAAGAGTGTGGTACTTTGGTCGGCAGTAGCGGATATGAAATTTGGAGTTGATCCAGAGTGGGCCGAGCGTGAGAAGGAGGCTCGTCGGAAGGGCTTTGTAGATATGGGAGGACATGCACTGGGGAAGGACTTCTTTGAGGATCTCGGTGTCAATGATCCCCTGAAGGGTATTGCCGCATCGAACTCACCGGTATTAATTATTCATGGTGCTAACGATGATGTTGTGCCGGTAAATCATGCCGACCTTTACTACCAAGTAACCCAGCGGCATGGGCGGGTGGTTAGCAAGGTAATTATTCCTGGAGCCGATCATGTTTTCTCACAGCTTGATTACGAAAAAGCGGTAATCGACAAAACCGTGAAATGGTTTCAGAAGACACTCTGACTGCCAATTTTGGATTCATTATCTGTCGGGAAAAATGAGAAAGGAATGGAAAGTAGGGTAAATTTGTAGTTTCAGATACCCGTCGTAGAATATCTGAGTTTATATTGAGAAAGAGTTTACAAAAGGGAGGTAAAGGTAGATGAACAATATTGGAAAGGAGGTTTAGGGAATGCCGGTTTTAAGTGAAAAAGTTAGGCAGCAGGTTAAGGATATGCTTAAAGATATGAAGGACTCTGTCAAATTAATGGTATTCACCCAGGAGATTGAATGCCCCACCTGTGCTGATAACCGGCAGTTAATGGAAGAATTGTCTTCTATTTCCGACAAAATAAATAGCGAGGTATATAATTTCGTCCTGGATAAGATGGCGATAGAAAGGGATCTCATCAGATCCGATATGATAAACGCTTCCGAATTCCCCCATTTAACCAATAAATACCAGGTCTTTTCCGTCCCTAAGGTAATAATCAATGAATCAATACAATTGGAAGGTGCTTTGCCCCAACAGGAATTTTTAAAATATGTGATGAAAGTGGGGGAATAAGTTAAGATGGAGTTTATATTGCCCGAAGAGGTTAAAGAGATACCGGTGATGTAACTGATGTCCCGGAGAAACAAATCGTGGTGGCGGCAGGAGAAGGAGCTAAAGCTGCTTTATCGGCTTATCATTACTTACTGAGTCAGAAAGTTACGGTAGAGTGAGGAAACAAAAATGCAGAAGGAGAGTCAAAAACTTTTCTGTCCCCTTTCATTAATTAGTTCTACCATCGCTCAATACTGCCACCGGGAAAAATGTGCCTGGTGGGTAGCCATCTCCGAAAAAGAGGGACGGTGTGTAGTGGTAGAATTGTGTTCCTTCCGGCAGACTAAAAAGAAGTCCTGATGTTAAAGAAGTTCTGACGGTGCTGACGAATAATAATTAACTTACCAGGGGTATATGGGAGGAAGCAGCAAATCTTTGGGGTGCATGCCAGAGGACGCGGCTTGATTATAAAACAAAGATGTGGCATAATCACAAGGATGGTTAAAGAAGAGGTAAAAGTTATGCACCGTATTCTGGAGAAAGAAACGCTGGCTTCCGGCATAAAAGCTATGATTATTGAGGCGCCATTAGTGGCAAGAAAAGTTAAACCCGGGCAATTTATTATTTTGCGGATTCATGAAAAAGGAGAAAGGATACCCCTTACCGTAGCTCAATTTAATCCTGAAAAAGGAACGGTAAGAATCGTTTTCCAGGAGGTAGGAAAAACTACTGAACACTTAGGAACTTTAAAGCCCGGTGATACCCTTCGGGATTTTATCGGACCCTTAGGCTTGCCTATGGAAATTAATCTTCACGGTGGCCGGGTGGTTTGTATTGCCGGGGGAGCGGTACCTATTTTTCTGGAAGCAAAGGCTTATAAGAAAGCCGGAAATGAGGTACTCACTATCCTGGGAGCCAGGACTCAAGAATTGATAATTCTGGAAAAGGAAATGCGAGAAGTAAGTGATAAAGTTTATATCACTACTGATGATGGCACATATGGAATTAAAGGATTCGTGACCGAAGCTCTGAAACGAATTATAGCTGAGGGTAGTAATGTAAGCGAAGTTTTTGCCGTGGGTCCTATTCCTATGATGAAGGCAGTCAGTGAGATAACTCGACCTTATGGGATAAAAACGCTGGTGAGTCTCAACTCTATTATGGTGGATGGCACTGGTATGTGTGGGACCTGCCGGGTTACTGTAGGCGGCAACATGAAATTCACTTGTGTGGACGGTCCTACTTTTGATGGACACCAGGTAGATTTTGATGAATTAGCCTTACGACAAAAAAGGTTCCTTGCCCAGGAAAAATTATCTTTGGAACTTTTCCGGGGAAAATGCAAAAAAGAAGCCGTGGTGGAAAGTCGACGGCCAACAAAGGAAAGTTAATAAATTAGACTGAGATCAGGGATTAGGAGAGGAATAAGGACATAGAGAAGGGTTGAATTACTGTAAAGAAGAGTTGGAGTAGCAGAGGAAATGGTTAATGGAAGGTAATAAGAAAACTGTCAGGATGCGTGGGGAAAGGCAGCCTATGCCAGAACAGGGTCCCCGTGAGCGCATCCGTAATTTTAATGAAGTGGCGTTAGGATATTCTGAAGAACAGGCTATCCTGGAAGCGCAGCGATGTTTAAATTGTAAGCGTCCCTCCTGTATTGCTGGTTGTCCGGTAGAAATTGATATTCCTGCCTTTATTAAAGCTATCAGTGATAAAAACTTTTTGGAAGCTATCCGGGTGATTCGGGAAAAGAATGATCTACCTGCCATCTGTGGAAGAGTGTGCCCCCAGGAAACTCAGTGTGAAAAGGTCTGCGTCTTGGCTAAAAAGGGTTCCCCGGTAGCCATTGGACGACTGGAAAGATTTGCTGCTGACTGGAAAGCACAGGCGGAGATTCCCATAAGGCATAAAATTTCTCCTAATGGTATAGCAGTAGCGGTGGTGGGTTCCGGTCCGGGGGGGCTCATTTGTGCTGCCGATCTAGCAAAGATGGGCTACCAGGTAACCATTTTTGAAGCCCTCCACGCCCCGGGAGGAGTTTTACGCTACGGTATTCCTGAGTTCCGATTACCTAAATCTATTCTCCAGCGGGAAGTGAAAAATGTAGAAAGTCTGGGAGTGGAAATTCGCATTGGGATGGTAATTGGAAAGACGCTGACAGTGCCGGAATTATTTAGTCAAGGTTATCGGGCGGTCTTTATTGCTACCGGTGCTGGGGCACCTAATTTCCTGGGAATACCAGGGGAAAATCTCAATGGTATCTACTCCGCTAACGAATTCTTGACTCGGGTGAATTTGATGAATGCCTATCAGTTCCCGGAATACGATACTCCTATCCGGGTAGACAAAAGAGTAGCAGTGATGGGAGGGGGTAATGTTGCTATGGATTCTGCGCGCACCGCTTTGCGCTTGGGAGCTGAGGAGGTAAGTTTGATTTATAGGCGTTCGGAAGCCGAGATGCCCGCCCGACAAGAAGAAGTGCAGCATGCGCGGGAGGAAGGGATTATTTTTCATATACTTTCCAATCCTTTGCGCTTTCTGAGCGATAACCAGGGTTGGGTGCAAGCGATGGAATGTATTAGAATGGAATTGGGTGAGCCCGACCAGTCAGGGCGGAGACGTCCGGTTCCCATTTCCGGTTCCGAATTTATTATGGAAGTAGACACAGTAATAATAGCTATTGGGACCAGCGCCAATCCCATTATTGCCCACAGTACTCCCGGACTGAAGATCAATGGGAGGGGTTATATTATTGTGGATCCGAAAACCGGTCAGACTAGCCTTCCTGGGGTTTATGCGGGAGGGGATATCGTGACTGGTGCGGCTACCGTGATCGAAGCCATGGGAGCCGGTAAAATATCGGCTCGAGCAATTGACCGACATCTTCGATAACTAAAGGTAGGTGTAAATATGGATAAGGATATTAGTAAGATTCTGGAAGGATGGGATTATTTGCCCCATGAAATTACCGTGCGGAAGATTACCGGGATTGACGGGAAGGAAAAAATTCAGATGCGCCTGGAACTGGGTCTTCTACAGATGGAGATAGAAGGGAGACCGGATTGTAAAAAGCCTTACGGGAAAGAATCTCTTTTGGAATACTATCTTTCCCTGATCGAGGAACATAAAGCAAAATATAGAACCGATGAAAAGTTTGCTCTGGATCATAATGACTGTTTAAAACTTTATGTAGAATCCTTGCAGTATTATTACCGTTATTTATGCCTCTTTAAATTGGGCGAATACGAGGGAGTGATTCGGGATACCGAACGCAATCTTCAGGTATTTAACCTGATTAAAAAGTACGCTACTGATGAAGAGGATATCCGGGCTTTTGAACAGTACCGTCCCTACTTAATTCTGATGAATATCCGGGCGCGAGCGCATTACTGTTTGGAGAGAAAGGACTACGATGAAGCATTAAAAAATATTGAGAATGGAATCAGTAGCATCGAGAATTTCTTCAAAGAATACCAACGCGCAGATCTTATTAAAAAAAGTGAAGAAATTACCTTTCTTAAAAAATGGAAAGAAGAAATCCAGCAAAATAAACCCTTAACCGAACTGGAAAAATTACAGAAAGAACTTAAGGAAGCCACCGCTCGAGAAGATTATGAACGTTGCGCCGAACTTCGTGATCGGATTCAGAAACTACAGGGAAAAAATAAAAAAGGGAGGAAAATTTCTCCTCCCAGTCGCCAGCAAAATAATAAATTGTAGATGATTAAGAGTGTACTCACCCCTTTGTTTTTCTTGACAACTTGTTAAGGATTATGGTATATATAGTATATAAAGAATAGAGGAAAAAAATCAAGGGAGGTGGTTTGCTTTATATAGATATTGAAACTATTTAAGATATTGAAAAAATTTTTCTATATGCGTTAGTTTTTTTTATAGACAAATAATTCTCCAAGTTCCAGAAAAGAATTGACGTAATGTGACTTAACTTAATCTACGAATGTGGAAACAAACTAAGACCGAAGCTGCGAGCAGGATACAATGATTTTACTCTAAGAGAGTGAGCGAAAGTCTTTTTGTAGTTTTCTGAAGGAAACCGTGTAAGAAGGTGTGGTAAAGTGCATTTGCGTGCCGAAATATTCCGGATACTTAGAGGTGAAAAGATTCAAAAAGAGGGAGGTAATATTAATGTGCTTCCCTCTTTTATTTTTAGAGAAAAGGAGTAGACTTTAAAAGGGGGTGAGAAATATTTTAGAGTATCTAAGGTAGAGATTGGGGGATAGATTCTTATAGTTACATTCAGTAAAAAGGAGGACAAAATTTATGCGTAAAGTATCAAAATTCATGATTTTAGTAGGTGCATTAATTCTTCTTACACCAGGGATAGTATTAGCACAGGCTAAGGTCGATTGGCTGCATGCCGAGGACATATCTAAAATGCCGTTGACAACGATTAATTATTGGTACTACGAAACACCGGAAAGGATTGCATTAGGGAAAGAACAGGTTAAGCAGTTTGAAAAATTGTTTCCTAATATAAGGGTTATTGGTAGACCAGCTCCTAAGTGGGTGGATAACCAGGCATTGTTAGCCTATATACGAACGGGCACAAATTCCCATGTTCATCAATCAGTTTATAATGAAGATTTATGGTATATCGACCACAATCTTCTGCTACCCCTGGAAGATCTTCCAGGATTTAAAGATTTGATGGCAAGACTCCATCCCAAGGCCAACTATGTATGGCGCGATGGCCATGTTTACAGCCTGTCATGGTATATGTCACCCATTGGCATTTTGTATAATACGAAACTTGTTCGTGAAGCCGGCCTTGACTCGGAAAACCCACCTTTAACGTATGGATCGTTCTTGGACTGGGCTAAAAAATTGACCAAAGACCGGGACGGTGATGGGAAAATAGACCAGTGGGCAATAAATCCTTGGCTGTGGGAGGAATGGTGGGTGTGGGAATTTATCGTATCCCCCTTCCAGATTGCTGCCACAGGCTCGGGTGATTTCTTAGATCCAGAAGGAACTAAACCAATAATAAATAATCCAGTAATGATTCAAATGTTAAAGCTTTTCGAGGAGCTCTATAGGAAAGGATATGCTCCCCGTGTGGAGTTCAAAGTAAACCCATTCTGGACCGGCCAAATAGCAATGAGCTACCCCACCTTAGCAGAGGAACTGTTGAGCATTAAAAGGGGTGCTCCACCTGACTTGACTTTCTTCCCAGGACCAATCCCGAAGCCGGATGATTCTCGTATTCCTGGTAACCGAACCAATCTATTCGTGCGCAACTTTGCTCTAATGAGGGAACAGAGGCAAAAGGGAGAGGCGGCTGATCGAGTTAATCGGGCGGCATGGGAGTTCATGAAGTTCGTACTATCACCCGAACAAATGGCGGCAGATTTTGCAGTAAGTGGGGCTATTCCAGGGGCCGCTGACCTTTCCGATCCTATCTTTGCCAAAACGATAAAGACGTTAGACCCCGCCATGTCATGGTTCATTGAATATGCTGAAAAGGAAGGTATCATTGGGGATATGACCCATGTTCGTACCTGTGACATTATGGGTATTCTTCAAAAGACATATCTTGAAGTCATTTACCTCAAAAAGAGTCCTGAAGAAGCTTTAGCAGAAGCAGAGCGGTTGATTAAGTATAAGTTGGAGCGTGGGTTCGACTAATACTGATTAAGTGCTGACTACTAAGGTTAATATTTCCGATTACGTGTGGTCAGGGGGGTTGATGAATACCACTCATCAATCCCCCTGGTGGCAAAAAGGAGAGAAACGTGATTAAAAAGTGGGATCGTATTGCCTTATTATTTATTAGCCCTTTTGTGATTTACTTTGCTCTGCTTGTAGCCTACCCCATTTTTATGGCTTTAGCCTCAAGTTTATCAGACTGGAATATTCTAACTGGCGAAATGAAATGGCGAGGTCTTGTCTACTATAAGAAAGTTTTTCAAGATTCTCTTTTTTATAAAAGTTTAAAGAATAGCTTTGTTTATTTAATAGTTCAGGTGCCTTTGTCAATCGGTATCGGAATGTTTGTGGCGTTACTTCTTAACCAAAGAATTAGGTTTCGCACATTTTTCCGGACAGCGTATTTCCTTCCATTACCAACTTCAGTAATTATTCTGTCTATCCTATGGTCCTGGATATATCAAACGGAAGGGGGAGTGCTAAATTATCTTCTAAGTTTAGTGGGTTTACCGGCAGTGGGATGGTTGACTTCCGAACGTTTGTCGATGGTATCTATCGCCCTCATGAAAGTCTGGACGGATATAGGGCTTTATTCTGTCTTGTTCCTGGGAGCTTTGCAGGCAGTGCCCAAGGAACTCCTGGAATCCGGGAAATTGGATGGAGCTACGTCCTGGCAATTATTTTGGCACATAACTTTACCGTTACTAAATCCGGCAATTGTATTTTCCGTGGTAATGGCTACCATCTGGGGTTTACAAATTTTTGCCGAGCCTTTCTTGATGACTCAAGGGGGGCCAATTGATAGTAGCCAGACCCTGGCGCTTTATCTATACCGGGAGGCTTTTATCTGGAGTCGTTTAGGCTATGGCTGTGCTATTGGGGTAGTCACAAGTCTTATAATACTTCTTGCAACTTTGATGCAACGTCGTCTTATTGAACAAAGAATCTCCTATTAGCTTACTGAGCAAGAATCCGTGAATTTTTGCTTAAAGTCTCTTTATGGGATTTGCTGAGAGAGGAGTATGGGAGATGAAAAGTGGATTAAGGACATTGGTAAGGCCAAGTTTAATATTGACCTATGTAATATTACTCCTGGGGACAGTGATCTGTCTCTTTCCATTCTATTGGATGGCAAGTAACTCCTTTAAGCCCAATTATGAAGTAATCAAACTTCCCCCAAATTTGCTCCCAAGAAAGTGGACCATTGAAAACTATTTATATGTGTTTGAGAGCATGGATGTAGGGCGAACTTTTTTTAACAGTGGCTTTGTAGCCGCAGCCCAAGTATTACTTAATCTTCTTTTATCGAGTCTGGTAGCTTATGCACTAGCCAAATTACGTTTCCCAGGTAAGAGCGCTCTTTTCAACGTAGTTATAGCACAAATTATGATTCCATTTTACCTTTTTATCGTTCCACTTTTCCTTTTAATGGATAAATACCGCTTGATTGATACCTATTGGGCACTTATAGTGCCAGGGTGTGTTTCATCTTTCAGTATATTCTTACTCCGTCAAGCATTTTTAACCGTTCCCAATGATTATATCGAAGCAGCTCTTGTTGACGGTGCGAATCATTTTTATATACTTTTTAAGATTTGTTTTCCTATGATTAAACCCATGGCTTTTACGGTAGCTCTCGTTACTTTCCATTGGAGTTGGAACAGTTTCCTCTGGCCTTTTTTGGTTGTAGTGCGAGATTCGATGACTACCATCCCCGTTGCACTGGCAAGATATCAAGATCTCCAAGGTATCATGTCTTTTCGCTGGGGTGCCATGATGGCCGCCCTCACAATTGCTGCCGTTCCTATTCTGATATTTTTCCTCTTTGCCCAGAAGCGTTATGTAGAAGCGTTTACTATGAGCGGACTCAAAGGATAGATGATATAAGAAGAGCCTAAAATTGAATAATGAAGGAGTAAATAAAAATGCGGGGAATAAAATTTTTAGGAAATGGGCAATTAGTAGTCCAGGATTTTCCTAACCCTAAGAGTAACGGCCAAAATGTGGTGATAAAAGTAAGGGCTTCCGCAATTTGTGGAAGTGATCTGCATGCTTATTTTGCGCCTACGAAGTTGGAGTCCATTCCTGGCCATGAAGTAGCAGGAGAGGTTTTTGAAATTGACAAGCCAGCTTACCTTAAGAAAGGGGACCAAGTAGCTATTCACAATATGATAAGCTGCGGCAAATGTGAGTTCTGCCTTGCCGGCGATTGGATTTTCTGCAATCAGGTAAAGGTATTGGGATTCCATTTTCACGGTGGAGACACAGAGTATGTATTGGTACCGGAAAGGAATTGTTTCCTATTACCCGATGATTTATCTTTTGAACAGGGTGCTTTATTGGGCGACGCGGTGGGTACACCTTATCGGGCTATAAAACGTCTGGGGGTAAATGGAACTCACACGGTAGCTTTATTCGGATTGGGCCCCGTGGGATTGGGAGCTCTTCTGATTTTAAAATTTCTAAATTGTAAAGTAATTTCGGTCGAGACCAGTGAATATAGACTAAATATGGGGAAAAAATTGGGGGCCGATTTAGTTGTGAATCCCCAAAAAGAGAATGTGTTGGCCAGGATTAAAGAATATACCAACGGTCAGGGGGTAGATATTTCTATAGATTGTGCTGGAAAGGAAACTACCGAGAATCAAGCATTGGATGTAGTAAAAAAGAGGGGTAAAGTGGCTTTTGTGGGAGAAAACGCATCTGCTACCATTAAACCTAGTGATCAGTTTATTAGAAAGGAGCTCACGGTTATCGGTTCCTGGTATTTTAATGCTGGGGAGTATCAGGAATTAATAAATCTTCTTCATCGTGGTTTAGGCATAGAGAGAATAATTACGCACCGTTTTAGCTTAGAAAAAGCTGATGAGGCTTTCAAAACTTTCGCCAGCGGAAAATCCGGAAAGGTAGTTTTTGTACCCGGTTAGCTCTCTCTCATGTAGGAGGATCGAATATGACATTTCGGTTAGGTTGCTCTACTATTGTTTATCGTAAGATGAGTTTAGAAGAGGCCTTGACAGAAATTAAGGGACAGGGGTTCGATATCGTGGACATCGGAATGATTCCCGGTTTTTGTCCCCATTTTAACCCCGTAGTGGCTACGGAAGAAGATAAGGCAAAACTACGAGCACTCGTTGAAAAAATGGACCTTAGGGTGTCCACCCTAAACGTTTGCAGTGGTAATTTAACAGAAAGAAAACAAGAAATTGAATTCATAAAGTATTCACTAGCCTTGGGAAAGTATCTGGGTGCCTATGCCGTTACTGTTCAGTCCGGTATTTTGGTTTCTCCTCAAGACTGGTGGAAAGTTGCTAAGCAGATAGTGAAGGACTTTAAAGAGCTTGCCCGTTATGCGCGAGATAATGGACAGGACTTAGCGATTGAGATTCACAAGGAGATGCTTATTGAAACACCAAAACAGGCGACTGAGTTTCTGGACCTGGTAGACAAGGAAAATGTTGGTGTGACTTTCGATCCCGCCCATCTAATATGGTCAGGCATAGACCCGGTGGAGGCAGTCTATCAACTGAAGGAATCTATAAAACACGTTCACCTCAAAGATGCCCGGAACAAGGATATACACTATCCAGTAGGGGATGGGGTAGTGAACTTTAGAGAGCTTCTTCGAGCTTTAAAAAAAATTAACTATGTTCGCACGCTGGCACTGGAAATCGAGCCGCTAAGTGATCATCTCCAAGATATTAACCACGCGGTAAAGAAAAGTAGAGACTATCTTGTCCCACTTTTGGAAGTATAATTCGGACCAGCGAGTTTCATTACCCGCTAAACGTTAATGAAAATACCAAGATGTAAAATCAAACTAAACATATAACAGGAGGAATAAAATGGCAAAAATAGCATTTATTGGAGCAGGAAGTATAGTTTTTTGTAAAACTTTAATGATGGACATCATGGCTACCGAAGCCTTAAAGGATAGCATAATTGTCTTAATGAATCGTACTAACGAAAATCGCAAGTTAGATAGGATAGAAGAATTTGCCAGAAAAGTAGTCAAGGAGAATAATCTTCCCACAAGGATTATAGCAACATTGGACAGAAGAGAAGCACTCAAAAATGCCGATTATGTGATCAATATGATACAGGTAGGCGGTGTTAGTGCTTTTCAAAAAGATTATGAAATTCCTATGAAATATGGCGTTGACCAATGTATTGGAGATACTATGGGACCGGGTGGAATTTTTAGAGCCTTGAGAACTATCCCGGTGGTGCTTGATATTGCTAAGGATATGGAGGAGCTATGTCCGAACGCTTTGCTTTTAAATTATACCAATCCCATGGCCATGGTGTGCTGGGTTTTAGGGGAAGAGACCAATATTAATTTTGTAGGACTTTGCCACGGAGTGCAAACTACCTTAGATTTGATATCTCGCTATGTGGGAGTGGATAAAAGGGATATAAATTATCTGTGTGCGGGCATAAACCATATGGACTGGTTTTTAAAACTGGAAAAAGATGGAGAAGATCTTTACCCAATATTAAGGGAGAATATTGAAAAACCAGAGTATTATATAAACGAAAAAGTGCGTTGTGAAGTTATGAGGCACTTCGGCTATTTTATGACTGAAAGTAGCGGACATCTTTCCGAATATGTGCCTTGGTTCAGAAAAAATAAGAAAGCTCTAAATTTATATTGCGATCAACCATCTTTTGGTGGCGAGACCGGTGCCTATTATAAATGGTGTAGGAAGATTGCGGATAAATTTAGGGAGGTAAATTACCTGGAATATGAGTCCACAAAGCTTGGGAGTAGGAGTAATGAATACTGTTCGTATATAATTGAGGCTATAGAAACAGGAAAGATTTTTAGGTTTAGTGGTAATGTAAGGAATAATGGTTTAATTACCAATTTACCCTCCGATTGCTGTGTGGAAATACCGGTTTATGCGGATCGGGCGGGTTTACATCGCACTTATATCGGCGACTTACCACCACAGTGTGCTGCTTTATGCATGAGCAATATAATCCCGCAAGGCTTAGCCGTTAAGGCCGCCTTAACCGGAGATTTTGACCATGTAGTTCATGCTGTCGCTATCGATCCCCTATCTTCGGCGGTGTTAACTTTAAAAGAAGTAAGAGATTTGGCAATTGAGATGTATGAAGCGGAAAGAGAGTATTTACCGCAATTCGATAGCAGGAAAATAAAGAGAACGCCAATAATTGAAATTCCTAAAGGAACGAAGGGTGTAGATGTACCTCTTGACCCGGCACTGGCTATTGCGGATAGATTTAGAAAATTGTTAGAATGAAATCATGAGATCCGTTAGCGATTTCTTTAAAAAGAGGGAGGTAGCTAAAAATGGTAAAAGCCTATGAAACCGACCTGGAATTCTCAGGTATGGGGGGCAGAGCTATTGTGGTAGAGTTCGGAAAGCCTTATCGGCTTGTTTTCTGGGCGGGAGCCCAGTATGTCGGATGCTGGGATCTGGGTGGTGGGGTATGGTTCACTCCCGAATGGTTAGAAACTAATAGTCCCGAGGACCTTCACTGTTATGAACCAATAATGGATAAGCAACTCCTATATTCGAGAGTTAAGATCATGGAAAGGGGTCCCGCCAGAGCAAAGGTTCATTGGCATTATGCATGCAATGATTTAAGATATAGAGTGTTTAATGGGAATACCTTCGCCGATGAATATTATACGGTTTATCCCGATGGGATAGCGATCCGAAAATTGGTGGCCTGGCCGGGTGATGAAAATGATCATGGGGGGAACCCCAACTTCTGGCAGGTTCTGGAATATATTCTTATCAACGAGGCAGGAGTGAGCCCCTTTGACACTGTGAATAAGTCTAAGGCCTTCAGTTTTAGAAATGAAAAAGGTAATGAAATATCATACGGATTTCCTCTACCCACCCCCCGGAAGCCGCTTTGCCAAAGGAATCCAGAAGTTGCAAGCTGGAAAACTTTCATTGGTCAGTTACATCTTGTTAACCGACCCAGTCCTTTTGTAATATTTCCCAATGATCAAAGACTTTTTCCCCATAAACCGTGTACCGAATGCGGGAAAGATCATCCCTGGTTTGGGCTCTTTGCCGGAGCATCAGTATTCAAACACTGGCCTGCTTATCCACGAGAAGATTTTGTGCTGGCGGTTGCAGCCGACAAAGATGAAATGGGTAAAGTGGCGACGCATACCTCTTTTTTAGATTGCAACTATACCTCTATACCCGCAGATCGACCGCCAAGACCAACCAGCTGGCTATTTTTAACTGGAGCCCAGGTGGATGATTCTATTGATTTACTGGAGTTAGCCAATGCGTGGTTAAATCCTGCTCGCGTTACTACGGGGTTTGAAAAAGAGGGGGAGACCGATATCGAAGGATGTGCGCAAGGCCGTGTGCTGTATGAGGGTTATGCCTATTCGCAACGGGCCTATACCTTCCGTAAACTCGGGGAGGACGAAATTAGCTTCCGACTGGAACCAGAAGTTGATGTTATTAACCCGGTATTTGTAATAGATGGATGGCTGGGACAGGAGGCAATAGTGGAAATAAATGGTGGTAGAGTCCCATTAAATAGATACCAGGTTCAACGGGAAGGATCGGAGATCATCGTTTGGTTGGAGCAAAGGATAAGGGAAAAAGTTAATGTCAGGGTAGTAGGAGGTAAGAAATAGCATCAAAATGGAATTTTCGCTTGACAAAGGTGGATGAAATTAATATAATTTGAAGCACAAATTATTAGTTACTGCTGTTATCCTTCGTGAGTGTCTCCTCCTTGAAAAATGGAGATTTTTTTAAGGGTATATTTGTGAAAATTTTCACGAATAGGATTCAGAGCGATGCCGGATAACTATGATATCTATTTCATTTCGCGAGATAATTTAAATCGCCTCTGGGAAAAATTAGTAATAGAATTTAACTTATATTTCCTTCAGGACTTTGAAGGTCAACTGTTTTATCAGTTAATTGATTCCCCTGAGCGGCTACGAAATTCCCCTCCTCCGGTATATGACCGATTCCGTTCTGTTATTTCAATGAAAGCCTTTTTCTTCCTTCCCCGGCAAAAAGTAGGAGGATATTTCTCACCGGAGAGCTCCTCCCTATCTCCAGTTTCCCGTCCCCGTATGATAGTGGGGCTAAAAGCTTGTGACCTGATAGCCCTGAGAACTCTAGATCAGGTTTTCCTGGAGGAAGCCACGGAAGAGCCTCTTTATCGTATTTACCGGGAAAATACCTTTTTAATCAGCAGTGACTGCACTGATTCATTAGAGGTATGTTTCTGTACCCTTCTTGGTTATCATCCTTATCCTGACCAAAGGTTTGATTGGAATTTATCGCCTCTAAAGGAAGGCTTTCTAGTAGAAGTTGGTTCTCTGCAAGGGGCAAAACTGCTGAACAGTTATCAGCCTTTTTTCCGGAATTTTTCTCCTGATCAGATTACTTCCCGAGAGGAAAATCGCCAACTTATTCAGAATCAGGTAATGCAGCGGAATCGTGATTTTTTTATTTCCCGGCCCTACCATGAAGTTATTAAGGCTAATTTTGAATCTCGGGTATGGGAAGAAAAATCTCAAGAGTGTATTGAGTGTATTGCCTGTATTCATACCTGTCCTACTTGTTATTGTTTTTTCCTTTCCGATCAAAGGCTATTTATGGAATATCAGCGATTCCAAAACTGGGATGCCTGTTATTATGCCGGATTTGCCCGGGTGGCCGGGGGTGCTAATCCTCGCGCTTTAATGGTGGAAAGATGGCGTCATCGCTATGTTCACAAATTTGATTATTATCGTGACCGCTATGGCTGGGATGCCTGTTCGGGCTGCGGACGCTGTATCGCTGTTTGTCCCGCTAAGATTGATATGCGCGATACAATTAAAAGATTAAGTCAAGAACACTCTCTGACCGGCGTAAGAAAATAGATTGGGATAAAAAGGTATGTTTTCGGTGAGCAGGGAAAAAACTTTGGAAAATCCTTATCAACCTACGGAAGCCCCTATAGAAGACATTATTGAAGAAACACCTAACATTAAAACCTTTGTCCTGCGTCCCCGTAAACCGATAGAGTTTCAGGCGGGACAATTCGTGCAGATTACTGCTCCCGGTTGGGGGGAAGCCCCTTTTACGCCTTCTTCTTCTCCCTATGAAAAGGAAAGGCTGGAGGTAACTATAATGCAGGTGGGAACGGTTACTTCCATCTTGCATAATCTTTATCCCCGGGAGGTAATTGGCATCCGGGGACCTTATGGGAAGGGTTATCCGCTGGAAAAATTTTACGGTAAAGAAGTAGTGATTGTAGGAGGAGGGGTGGGATTGGCTCCTCTTCGTTCTCTTTTACTTACTTTATTCGAGCAAATAGAAAAGTTTCCCCGTGTCCGTTTGCGTTATGGAGCTCGGAGTCCTAAAGATCTGGTTTATAAAAATAGTCTAAAAGAATGGTCCCGCCGGGAAAATGTGGAAGTAGTAACTACGGTAGACATGGGTGATGAAACCTGGACTGGGCATGTGGGCCTGGTGACTACCATTCTGGATGATTTAAAGGGGAATGCTAATACGGTAGCGGTGGTTTGTGGACCTCCCATAATGATGAGGTTTGTTACCTTAAAATTATTAGATTGCAATTTTTCGTCGGAGAATATATTCCTTTCCCTGGAAAAAAATATGAGTTGTGGAATTGGTAAGTGTGGGCATTGTATGTTAGGAAAATATTATGTCTGCCGTGATGGTCCGGTATTCACTTATGCGCAGATTAAGGATTTGCCAGCAATTTTTGATTAAAGTGGGATAATTATTAAAGTGGGATAATTAATGGAGAAAAAGTCCCCAACAATATGTTTCCTATGTTCCTTAGGATGCGGTCTGACTATTCGCACTGAAGATCATCGGGTTTTAGATCTGGAATATGATTCCTCATTTCCAGTAAATGAAGGAGCTCTCTGTGTCCGAGGGAATTACCTGATAGAACTTTTGAATCATCCCCGGAGGCTACTTTCGCCGCTGATTTATGAAAAAGGTCAGTGCCGGGAAGTTAACCTTCAAGAAGCGCTGAAACTATCCGCCACTCAAATCCGAAATATTAAAAGAAAAGCCGGAGGAGAATCTCTGGGAGTTATCATGAGTGGTAATTGCACTCGGGAAGAGGCTTTTCTCGCTCGGGAATTGGCTACCGGCATTCTTAAAACTTCCCATTTTGATAGTCTGGTAGAAGAAGAAGATTATCAATTGCTTTCCGCCGGAGAAATCTTCGGAGCAGGTAGAATGACCATTATTGAAAAATTAGCCCGGGCGGAGGTAATTCTAGTGGTAGGAGATGTTTTCTCTAAATCTCCCATTTTGGCGAGACATCTTTTAAATTTCCGTTATGCTAAACGGGGAAACCTTTTTATAGTAATAGATTCTAAACGCAGTGTTACCACCGGGTTTGCCGGTCTCCATCTTCAGAATCTACCGGGAAGGGAAGCTCTGGTTCTGGCGGGGATGATTACTTATTTGCTCACGGTTACTAGAAGCAGTTGGAAAAGAAAAATTTCTCCATTAGGAAAGAATTTACCTGGTCTGGAAGATATTGCCCGGGTTTCCGGAATAGATTCCCCATTAATTATCCAGGCCGCCCAAAGTTTCCTCAACGCTACCCGAGGAGTTATTATACTGGCTCCCAATTTTGGCCGATGGGTGGATATTAATCTGGTAGCTCAATTAGCCGGGATAATATGTCTACTTACGGGTAGAGATAAAAAACTTCTTTTCATGCTTACTACCGGTAATGCTCGGGGAGTTTTCCCCTGGCAGGGAAAAAGGGGCAGTATGCGAACTCCGGAAATGATTGAAGCGGGAGCGGCAGGAAAGATTAAGGGGTTGCTGATCCTGGGAGCAGATCTTTCCTCTCTTTACCCGGGACACCTATTAGATAAATTAAAAGCCAATTTGTCCTTCTTTATTCATACCGGTCCCTTCGCTCTCCCCGGCTTAGGCAATTGGGGAGTGCAATTTCCATCAGTCCTTTGGACGGAAAAATCAGGAAGTGTAATTACCAGCGATGGAGGGAAGCAAAAAATTTGGCCGGTGCTCTCTCCCCCGGGGGAGGCAAAATCGGAGATGGAGCTCATTGCTTCTTTAGCCGCTCAGCTGGGAGAAAAGAATTTTTTACTACATTTGAAAAGAATGAGTAAAAGACCTCCTCGCCTGGAAAAAGAACTTCTCGATGAGGATATTCTCCGGCAATTGAAATTGGATGATCTTGGGAGAAGATTATTGAATCTTTATTCCCGAATAAGCAAAAAAGAAGAAAATTATCCTTTCCGGCTTTTGGGTGATATTATGGTAGACCATGGAGGAGATGGAGCTATAACCCGGCAGGTTTCCTGGGCGAAGGAAGAAGCAGGGGAGCCCATAATTGAGATTAATCCCGAAGATGGGGAAAAGTTAAATCTAACCAAGGAAACTAAGGTACAGATTAAATCCCGGGAAGGAGAAATGACTCCCGGAATAAAATTAACCCCCAGAGTAGCTCCGGGTGTAGTAGCTCTTCCGGTTCACTTTCCCGAGGTAAGAAATCTTTTTACCGGGACAATAATTCCCCAGCGGCATAGCCTGGAAGTGGAACCGGAGCCAGTTTCTCTCTTTCCGGTAAAGGAGGAAAAATAAGCCGAGGCGAGGAAACCTTTTCCAGAAGCAATGTAGAGGCTCAATTTATTGAGCCCGTTAAGGCGGGTTTGATAAATCAAACCCCCTACGGATTATGGAAACGGGTTTGATGAATCAAACCCCTACAAATGATGGCTGCGGAAATGATATAGGAAGTTTTAGGGGAGAAAAGTAATGGCTTTAATGGAAGTGGAGAAGCAAACGATAGAGGAACAAGTAATCACCCTGGATCTGGACTACTGCATCGGTTGCCGGAGTTGTATGGCGGCCTGTTATTTCAGCCACTATCATTCTCCTCGAGTCTTCCCGGCGGAAATAAGGGAAGAGGCCCTTTTGCCACTTATCTGTCGTCACTGTCCGGATGCTCCCTGTGTGCGAGCTTGTTTCAATCAGGCCATGAAAAGGGAAGAAAATGGAGTGGTTCATCGCAGTGACGTTCTCTGCGTGGGGTGTAAATCCTGCGCTTATGCCTGTCCTTTTGGCGTTATTGATCCGGAATTAAAATCTTTTATTATTGGTAAATGTGACCTCTGCTTCCAGACATTAAAGGAAGGGAAGAAACCGGCCTGCGTTTCTTCCTGCGTTACCGGAGCGTTAAAATTTGAGAAACTGAGCGAACTTTCCCGGGATCCGAAAAATCTTTTTTTAGGGGCTCGGTTTTTAGCTCATAATCGTTTAAAGAGGCGCGGATAATGGCATCATCAATAGGGGAAGCCATATTAAATCTTATCTTTTTCCCGGGCCTGGTTTTTACTGCGGTGGTGGGCTTATTAGTGAGCTGGATTGATCGCAAGATTTCCGCCCGGATTCAGTGGCGTAAAGGACCACCCTGGTACCAATCCTTTGCCGATTTTATAAAATTGCTGGGGAAAGAGATTATTCTTCCTGAAGGAAGAAAAAGGTCGGGTTTTCTTCTGGCTCCTTTGATAGGCCTTGCGGGGATTACATTGGTTTCTACTATTGTCTGGAAAGCAAATCTATCTTCATCTTTGCTGGAAGAAGGCTTTGTAGGGGACCTGATTGTGGTTCTTTATCTTTTAACCCTGCCTTCTCTGGCTATTATTATTGGCGGCTCCGCTTCCGGCAATCCTTATGCCTCGGTAGGAGCCAGTCGGGAGATAAAACTGCTCCTGGGTTACGAATTGCCTTTTCTACTGGCAATTTTTACCGCCATAGTAAAGACTGGTGGGGCCATTGAATTTTCTCGTATTCTAGCTTTTCAGCAGGGGCGTCCGCTGGTGGGATATCTTTCGGGAGCGATCGCCTTTCTGGTGGCTATTATTTGCTGCCAGGCGAAATTAGGATTAGTACCTTTTGATATTGCCGAAGCAGAAACCGAAATTATTGCCGGTCCTCTGGTAGAATATTCGGGAGCTTCCCTGGCAGTGTTCCGTATTAACCGGGCAATGCTGCTTTTCGTATTACCAGTTTTTCTAATAACCGTTTTCTGGGGCGGGATGGTTTTCGATAGCTGGCGAATGGCAATTTATTCCCTAATTAAATATCTGGTAATTCTCGTTATCATAATCCTGATAAAAAATACCAATCCCCGCTTAAGAATTGATCAAGCTTTAAAATTCTGTTGGGGACCGCTTACTGGTCTTTCTCTTCTGGGATTGGTTCTGGCCATGGTGGGGGTCTAAATTATGGGAATTAAAAATTGGGCACTTAAAAAATCTCCCTGGGTATTTCATTTTGCGGCTAGTCCCTGTAACAATTGTGATATTGAAATTTTAGATTGTCTCACTCCGCGATTCGATGTGGAGCGTTTTGGAATTTTGAAAGTGGGAAGTCCCCGGCATGCTGATGCCATTTTGGTGACCGGGATTGTAAACCGGCAGACGGCTCCCCGCTTGCGGCGGATATATGAACAGACGGCCAAGCCCTGCTTGGTGATTGCGATAGGAGCCTGTGCCTGTGGGGGAGGAGTGTTTAAAGGGAGTTATCATATGGCAGGGCCGGTAGATAAAATTATTCCCGTGGATATTTATATTCCCGGTTGTCCTCCCAAACCAGAAGCTATTATTATGGGAGTGGTAAAAGCATTAGCTATTTTATGAGATTAGGCCAGAAAAAAGCGAAGGTGAATTGGTGTTCCAGACACTGGAAGAATTGAAGAAAGAACTGGGGAATAAAATTCTAAGTATTAAAGAACACTCCCCCAAGAGATTTTATGTGGAAGTAAAGCCGGAGGATGTTCCGGAATTTATTCGCTTTCTTTTTGATAAAAAGGGAGCACGGCTTTCCATCGTCTCCGGAGTTGATGTCCGGGAGGGGATAGAAATTTTGTATCATATGACCTTTGACCGGGAAGGTAAAATTATTACGGTAAGAACCTTAGTTCCTAAACCTTTCCCGGAAATAGAGTCACTGGCTAACTTTCTACCCGCTGCTAACTGGATTGAAAGGGAGATTTACGACTTATTGGGAGTAAAATTTAGAGGTCATCCAGATTTTCGGCGGTTACTCTTATCCGATGATTGGCCGGAAGGGGTTTATCCTTTAAGGAGAAAGGAACCATGAGGACGGTTATTCCCATAGGACCTTACCATCCCTTACAAGAAGAGGCAGAATTCTTTCAACTGGTAGTGGAAGGGGAAAAGGTAGTAGATATTGATGTCCGGCTAAGTTATATGCACCGGGGGATTGAGTATCTGGCCCAGTCAAAAACCTATGACCAGGTGGTTTTCCTGGTGGAGAGAATCTGTGGAATTTGTTCTAATTCCCATCCTATTGCTTTCTGTCAGGCGGTAGAAGATTTAGCAGCTATTGAAGTTCCACCTCGGGGACTCTATCTGCGGACGGTGGTGGCGGAACTGGAAAGACTTCATAGTCATTTATTATGGCTGGGATTGGCGGGGCATTTCATCGGATATGATACCGTTTTTCGCTGGGCCTGGCGTTATCGGGAGCCGGTGCTGGACCTATTCGAAAAAATTACTGGCAATCGTAATCATTACGCCATGATGCGTATCGGTGGGGTAAGGAGAGATATTCGTGAGGAAGACCGGGGAGAAATTTTGCGGGCTCTTGACCAATTGACACCGATAGTGCAGATGTTCACTAATGCCGTGCTTGATGATCCGGTGATTGCTGCCCGGCTTAAAGGAGTGGGGGTGCTAAAGCCGGAAGATGCCCGTCTTTACTGCGCCGTGGGCCCTACCGCCCGCGCTTCTGGTCTGGAGATAGATGTTCGCCGGGATCATCCTTATGCCGCTTACGATAAAATTCCCTGGAAAGTGATTACCCAGCCAGAAGGTGATGTTTTTGCGAAAGCAGTAGTCCGGCTTCTGGAAATGATAGAATCTATTAATATAATTCGTCACTGTGTGGAGAATTTACCTGCGGGAGATGTTTACACCGAAATAAGGGAGATTCCTCCTGGGGAAGGAATCGGGCATGCGGAAGCTCCTCGGGGAGAAGTTTTTCATTATGTGCGTTCTGACGGAAGTAATTTCCCCCAGCGGGTAAAAATCCGGGCCCCCAGTTATATGAATGTGCCTACTTTCAAAGCTACCGTGATTGGGGGGACTATTTCTGATGCTACCATCACTCTGGCAGCCGTAGACCCCTGTTATTGCTGCACGGAAAGAATGATGGTCAAGGAGGTTAAAACTGGTAAGCCCTGTCTTAGGGGAGAAGATTTATTGCGGCTGAGCCGGGAGAAGACTGCCCGGTTGCGAGCCCTTTATCCATCAACTTTAGACAAATTTTTTTCTTGAAAGATGAAGCTATAATCCTTAAAGAAGAAGTTATAAAAAGCGGGAAGGAAAATGAATGTTATTTTCTATAGTGCTATCTTATTGCCCCTGTTAGGGTCCCTGGTAGTGGCTTTTGGGGGTAGATATCTCCGACGGATAATAGCCCTACCTCTTTTGCTGGTGACCTTTTTGTTATTGATATTACTTATTTCCCCTATTTTGCGGAACCAGGTGATAATTCCGGTCAGAGTAGTAGAAGAAAGCAGTGGTTTTTATTTCCTCTGGCTACCGGATAAAATTGGGTTATTCTTCGCCCTGATTTTCGCTTTTATGGGACTCCTGACATTGATTTATTCCCTGGGATATATAAACCAATATCCTCATCAGCAGGAGTATTATTTTATTCTTACTTTAATAATTGGCTCCCTCATTGGTTTAGCTTTTGCCGGGAATCTGATTCTGATTTATATTTTCTGGGAAATTGCTGCTATTGGAACCTGGCGATTGGTAGGATTTTACCGGGAACCGGAACCGGTGAAGTTCGCTAATAAAGCTTTTATTATGACCTTTTTTGGTGCCTCTTTAATGCTTCTGGGATTCATTCTCATTTACGGGAAATACGAAACCTTTAATCTTACAGAATTAAGCGATAAACCGATTAGCGGAATTGCTCTCAGTTTGATTTTCTTAGGCATAATTGCCAAATCGGCTACTTTACCTTTACAGACCTGGTTACCCGATGCTTATCCCGCCGCTCCTTCTTCTATGAGTGCTCTGCTCGCCAGCACGGTGGATAAAATTGGTCTGGTGGTTTTTGCCAGAATTTTTATCCAGACGGGGGGAATTTCCTACCCCGGGATTCTTATTTTAGCCGCCATCAGTTTTCTGGTGGCTGGGGGAGCAGCATTGATGGAAACGGATACGAAGAAGATTATTGCTTATTCTACCATTGCGCAGATGGGGGCAATACTTATCGGTTTGGGATTGATGGAGAAAATGGGTATTATTGCTGGATTGCTGTTAATTCTTACTCATGCCCTTTCTAAGGCGGGGCTATTCCTGGGTGCGGGAATAGTGGAGCGAAATTGCGGGGGAAGAGATATTCACAAATTGGGAGGACTCATTCGCACTATGCCCTTAACCGGCTTAGCCTTTTTGGTATGCTGTTTATCCCTTATTGGAATCCCTCCTTTTATCGGTTTTTACAGCAAGTTCTGGCTGGTTTCGGCTAGTGTAAAAACGGGGCACTTATGGTTGGCTGCTTTAATTATTGTAGGTTCCATATTTACTTTACTTTATCTTTTGCGCTTATTTAACGCCATTTTCTTGGGAGAAACTAAATTTGCTCGTGCGCGGGAAGAGAATAAACTGATGGTAGCCCCGGTAGTAATTCTAGGAGTCTTTTCTTTATTGTTAGGAGTGTTTATAACTTATACTATGGGTCTGGTAGAGCCGGCAGGTGAAGAATTAGTTAGAAGTACGATTCCGGCATTAATTTCTGGAAGGTTGCCGTGATTCCATCACTTCTTCTAATACCAATTTTCCTTCCCTTAGTAGCTGCCATAGTCTGCTTCCTTATCCCGGAGAAAAGGAACCGAGGTTACGGGGGAGAAATTCTGGCCTTGATAATCAATCTTTTAGGATTGATTCTGGCAATATTCTTTTTCGCCCGCGGGGAAACCAATTATACCTTGTTACGGGGGCCACTAGGGTTAGAATTCAGTTGTCGGAGTTATCATTTTAGCAGTTTTATCCTGATGGCGGTTTATCTTTTCGGAGTTTTGATTACTCTTTATTCCTGGCCTTTTATGACTTCCTTCAATTTCCGTCGGGGATACTATGCTGGGGTTCTTTCTACCGTAGGAGGAGCTGCCGGAGTAGTATTGACTAATAATTTAATCTGGTTATTGATTTTCTGGGGCTGGGTGCTGCTCATGCTTTATGTTCTTATCAATACTGGTGGGGTTAATGCTTACCGGGCGGCCAATAAAAGTTTAATCATCTTGGGAGTGGCAGATTTTGCTCTCATATTGGGTATTGCTCTGGTCTGGCAGCTAGCCGGAACCTTAACCATGAGCTATATTCGTATCCCGGTAAATAGCGGACTGGCTACTGTCGCCTTTTTACTGATGATGGCGGGGGCTATCGCCAAGGCGGGAACCTTGCCCTTTCATACCTGGATACCCGATGCGGCGGAAGCAGCGCCGGTTCCGGTAATGGCTTTTATGCCCGCAGCACTGGACAAACTTCTGGGAATTTATCTTCTGGGAAGAATAGTGATAGATTTCTTTTCTCTGAATATTTCTATGAATCATGTGCTGATGGTAATCGGTGCGGTCACTATCATTGCGGCAGTGATGATGGCTCTCATTCAGAAGGATCTTAAGCGTTTACTTTCCTACCATGCGGTAAGCCAGGTGGGTTATATGGTTTTAGGATTGGGAACCGGTAATCCTCTGGGTCTGGCGGGGGGTATTTTCCATATGGTAAATAATGCCATTTATAAAAGTTGTCTCTTCTTAGGGGGCGGTGCGGTTGAGCACCGGGTAAAAACTACTACCCTCAGTCAACTGGGAGGGCTGGCCCGGGTAATGCCGGTTAGTTTTGCTACTTTTCTTATTGCTGCTCTTTCCATTTCGGGGGTTCCTCCCTTCAATGGATTTGTTTCTAAATGGTTGGTTTATCAGGGGGTAATTAAGAGCGGAACTTCTGCCTTTCCTTTTTATCTTGCGGCCGCTCTGTTCGGAAGTGCTTTAACTCTGGCTTCTTTTATTAAAGCTATTCATTCTGTTTTTCTGGGGAAGGAAATTCCGGGAGCAACTAAAATAAAAGAAACAGGAATAGCGATGCTTATTCCCATGGGCATTCTCGCTTCCCTGTGTGTAATTTTTGGTATCTTTGCTCAGTGGCCACTGAATAGTTTTATCGGTCCGGTAGTGGGACTGAAGGTAGGACAAATTCCCTTTGCTCTGAATCTCTTAGGTATCTGGAGTCCTACTCTGGCTACTTTACTTTTACTGGTGGGACTTCTGCTGGGTTTAATTATTTACCGCTGGGGTCGTTTCCCTCGTTTGCGCACAGATATTACTTATGCGGCCGGAGAAGTGTTAAGTGGGGAAGAAGCAAGAGTTCCTGGCACTTATTTTTATGATTCGGTAAGAGAACTGGGATTTTTAAAGAATATCTATCAGAGAGCCGAGGCCCGGCTTTTTGATTTCTATGAATGGGGTATGGCCTTTTCCCGGGCGCTGGCCTACGGACTTTATCACTGGATTGACCGGGTGCTGGATCGCTTTTACTACTACGTGGTGAATGGAATATATCAAGTTACCGGTGGACTTAGTAAAATCCATAGTGGACTCTTGCCCCTTTATGTTTACTGGACTATTCTGGGTTTATTGATTGTTCTGTTAGTCTTGATTAGATAGGAGAAGGTAAAAGAAAATGTTAGTATTGTATGTTTTACTGGCCTTTATGATTGTTGCCGCTCTGGTGGCGATTGAAACCCGGGATCTTCTTTCCTCATTAATCTCTTTAGGAGCGGTTGGTTTTGCTCTCACGGTAGTTTTTCTTCTTCTGCAAGCTCCGGATTTAGCTATTGTGCAGATTGTAGTAGAAATTCTAACCCTGGTAATTATGATTGCAGTTATATTTCGGACTACTCGTATTGATACTACTGTGAAAGATCGTAGCCTCCGAGAAATTGTTTTGTTATGTGTGGGGCTGGTTGTTTTACTGGTATTTCTGGGAGGGCTGGGAACATTGATTTTCCGGGGATTACCGTCTTTCGGAGAGCCACCTTTACGGGTTTCGGAATATTATCTCCGGGAGGGGCTCCAGGAAACTGGAGCTTCTGATCTGGTGGCTTCTATTATTCTGGATTATCGGGGTTATGATACTTTAGGGGAAGCGATGGTTCTTTTCACCGCCGTTATGGGAGTGCTAGCGGTTTTACGGACTATTGGGAGAAAGAAATCATGAAAGTTCAAGGTAGACAAGCGAAAAGAAGAGAAAAGATAGATAAAAGAAGAGAAAAGATGGAAAAAAGAGTAGAAAAGATAGATAAAAAAGGAATGACCCTCATTGTAAGGACGGTTACTCGCCTGATGGCAGGATTGATTGTTCTTTACAGTATTTACATCATTCTTCACGGGCATCTCACTCCCGGAGGTGGATTTGCCGGAGGAGTCATTTTTACGGCTGCTTTCGTTCTTATAACTCTGGCTTACGGGAAAGAAGAAGCTTTTGCCCGGATGCGGGAGTCATTTTTCCATTTCCTGGAAAGCCTGGGAGGAATTATTTTCCTGGTTACTGCTCTTCTGGGGTTTATCGCCGGTTATTTCTTTCTGAACTTACTTCCCAAAGGTAAGCCATTAGCTCTTCCCTCCGCTGGTATTATTCCTGTTTGCAATATTGGCATCGGGATTAAGGTGGGAGCGGGGTTGTTTATGGTCTTTCTTGCTCTGGTAATTATTGGATTTGCCGATGAAAATAAAGGTGAGGATAAAAAATGATTATCTACGTTATGGGATTTATACTCTTCGGACTGGGTATTTATTGTGTGATGGTTAAGCGAAATCTTATTAAAATTGTTATTGGTTTCGCCATTATGGAGTATGCGGTGAATTTACTTTTTGCCATTGTGGGTTACCGCAAAGGGGGATTGGCTCCCATTATAACTGCTCGCGGGAAAGCTTACTTTGTAGATCCTCTACCCCAGGCATTGGTGCTCACCGCTATCGTAATTGCCCTGGCTACTACTGCCCTTTTATTAGCAGTTTGTGTTCGCCTTTATGAAAAATATCACACCTTTGACATCCGGGAGATTCGCCGTTTGAAAGGATAATTTTAAATATAATATATTTACCTGTAAGGGCTTGATTTATCAAGCCCAAAGACGGGTTCAATAAATTGAACCCTTACAAAATAGATGTAACTATTTATGATGTTTTATATAATCCCAGGAAAGGCGGGATAAAGAAATGGGTTTTATGCCAGTTCTGGTGGTCATACCCCTGGCAGCAGCGCTGATTATACCGCTAACTGGTAGGATATGGCGTAGAAGTGGAGATTTATTAGGTAGTCTGGCTACCGGGGTTCTGGTGGTGTTATCCCTTCTTCTGACTTATTATGTCTCCCGGGTGGGATTTCTAAAATATTATCTTGGAGGCTGGGCTATTCGGGAAGGGATCACCATTGGTATCGGAATGGTAGCCGACAGTCTTACTGTGCTCATGCTACTAGTGGTAAATTCTGTCAGTTTCCTGGTGAGTATTTATTCCATTTCCTACATGGAAAAATACACTGCTAAACCACTTTATTATACCCTGCTAATGTTAATGGTGGCCGGCATGAACGGCATTATCCTTACCGGTGACTTATTTAATCTATTTGTATTCTTTGAAATCGCCGTTATTTCTTCCTACGCTCTGGTGGCCTTTGGGACCGAAGAGGAAGAATTGGAAGCTTCTTTTAAGTACCAGGTATTGAGCAGCCTGGGCTCCTTATCTATTCTTCTGGGGATAGTTATAATCCTCGGACGCACGGGAGCCTTGAATATGGCCGATATTTCCACTTTGCTGGCTACTCAGCCGCGAGCTTTTAGTTTAAACTTTGTTGCCGCTCTCTTTCTTTTTGGATTTGGTCTAAAAGCGTCACTGGTTCCTTTCCATGCCTGGCTGCCCGATGCTCATCCTGCCGCACCCTCACCGGTGTCGGCTATGCTTTCCGGAGTTTTTATTAAAGTAGCGGGTGTTTATGCTCTAACCCGGATATTCTTTAATGTCCTGGGAATGACCGCTACCCTTTCTTCTCTCTTACTCATTCTGGGTATTATTTCCATGGTGGTGGGAGCATTGTTGGCCCTGGGCCAGGAGGATATAAAAAGGCTGCTGGCTTATTCCAGTATCAGTCAGATTGGATACGTAATGATTGGTTTGGGAACCGGAACCCCTTTGGGGATTCTGGGAGGATTGTTCCATCTATTCAATCATGCTACCTTCAAATCTTTGTTGTTCCTTTGTGCGGGTAGTGCCGAGTACACAACGGGAACGCGCGAACTAAAGAAATTAGGGGGGCTTACCGAACGTATGCCCATTTCCGGATATACTTCCGCTATAGGTTCCCTGGCGATTGCCGGAGTTCCCCCTTTCAATGGATTCTGGAGTAAACTTTTTATAGTTATTGCCCTTGTTCAGTCCGGAAAGTGGGCGGTGGCAGTGATTACCATTTTAATCAGTGTGCTGACTTTAGGATATTTTTTAAAGGTTCAAAGATTGGCATTTTTTGGCCGGATTCCTGAGCGCTGGAAAAATATCCGGGAAGTTCCCGGAGGAATGTGTTTTGCTCTAATCGTTTTAGCAATTATCTGTCTACTGGTAGGAATTACTTTCCCTTGGTTTCTGCGCAACCTTTTTAATCCGGCGGTTCAGGTCCTTCTCCAGGGAACGGGATATGCCCAGCTAATTCTGGGAAGTGGAGGATAAAATAGCAGAAAAATGCAAGGACAAATCTGGGCCCTATTAAAAGGAAGAATTGTCTATTTCATAATTACCTTTGGATTCTGGTTACTTTTTTCCTGGGCAGTTGATCTATCCCATCTGGTAGTGGGAATTGTTGTTTCTCTAACAATAGTTTTCTGGTTTGGAGATATATTTCTCCACCAAGCATACAGTATTTTTCCGATTAAAAGGATTGCCCGGTTTATATATTATCTACCCCGTTTTGTCTGGGAAATGATTAAAGCCAATGTTGATGTGGCTTACCGGGTAATTCATCCCCGGATGCCCATCCGACCTGGAATTGTAAAAATAAAAACTGATCTTCGCACTGATGTAGGAATAACGGCGCTGGCTAATTCCATTACTCTTACCCCGGGAACTATGACCTTAGACCTGGAAGATGGTTATCTTTATATTCACTGGATTAATGTTAAAGCCACTGAAGTGGAGGAAGCTTCTTCCCTTATCTCCGAAAAATTCGAGAGACATCTTCGACACATTTTCGGTTAAGGAGGATAATTTTTCATGATACCTTTGTATTTTTCTCTACCTTTAATGCTATGCTGTTTCCTCTGTCTTTATCGTATATTTAGGGGTCCCACTCCCGCCGATCGGATTGTAGCAATTGATTTTTTAGGTTTGATTGTGGTAGGTTTCTGTGCTCTTTTAGCTTATTACAGTAAAGAGGGTTTTTTAATGGATGTAGCTTTGGCCTTCGCCCTTTTCGGCTTTATCGGGACAATAAGTTTAGCCAAGTACCTCGAGGGGAGGGGATTGGGTGATTAGGTATCTGGGTTTTCTCTGTATCAGTGTAGGGATTTTGTTCGATTTTTTTGGCTCCCTCGGTCTGGTAAGATTTCCCGATGTTTATAACCGGTTGCAGGCAGCTACCAAATGTGTAACCTTTGGAACCATTGGGCTGTTGTTTGGAATTTTCCTGCTCAGTGGTTTTTCTCAGTTAGGGATGAAGGCTTTGTTGTGTATAGCTTTCTTCTTGCTCACCTCTCCGGTAGGAGCCCATGCTATCGCCCGCGGAGCTTATCTTTCAGGAATTAAACTCTGGAAAAAGTCAGTGGTGGATAAATACGGTGATGACCGAGGGGTCAGCGGTATTGATAAGGATTAATTAGCGGTATTGATAAGGATTAACTATATAAAAGTGACTGCCCTTTCCCTGTTCTAAAAGGAAACAAGAGTGAAAAAACCAGGTTGAAAGAATTGCCAGAGGTGGTATTAAAAAGTAAAGACGTTTTTCTTGCCCGGAGGAAAAAGAAGTGAGAAAACCCAAGTTGAGAGAATTGAGAGAAGCAGTAAAAGCACTGATTAAAGGACCCTACACCACTAAATTTCCCCGCCTACCCTCTATCCCTCCGGAGACTTATCGGGGTAAGATGGTCTTTGACGCTGAAGAATGTGTGGGTTGTGGAGCTTGCCGGGAAGTATGTCCGGCAGAAGCGATTGAAATTATCGATGAGGTAAAGGAAGGCAAGGGTAAAAGACGCCTGATCCGCCATTTTGATGACTGTATCTTTTGCGGTCAGTGTCATTATGAATGTATTACGGGAGAGGGAACCCGGATTACCCAGGAATATGATTTGGCAGTAAAGGATAGAAAAGAAGCTATTGACGCGCTGGAAAAAGACCTGGTAATTTGTGAAATCTGCGGTGGAGTGATTACCGCGGTGGATCATCTTCGCTGGCTGATCAAGAAACTGGGACCTATGATTTATGCCAATCCTACTTTAACCCTGACCTCTCATCGGGAACTTTCCCTGGCCGAGGAAGTTCCCCGCACAGAAGTCCCCATAGGCCGTCAGGATCACATACGTATCCTCTGTCCCCGTTGCCGCCGAGCCGTTATCTTTACCGAAGAATGGGGCAAATAGACCCTTTTCTGCTTAATTCCCCCTGAGGCTCATTTTGCAAATTTCTCTTATAACTATTTAAACTACTGTTATCTAATAGAGGCTTACTCTTTCCTTCTTCCCGACAGTCTCAACTAATGGACTTTTATTATTAAACATTATGCCTGCTCATGGTGGTTAACATTATGTCTATTTTCGCTTGGTTACTAATTTCGTGCTTTTTAGAGCTACGTATCATCTGTTTTTAGGACTCTTCAATCCAATAACTGATAAAGCAGAAGTATGGGCAGACTCCTTCATAACTGGAAGTAATGTAAAATATTTGGGGTAATTTTGGATTGACACATGGATTTTGGCATATGGATAAAGAGATCTTTCTCCTTTATGAGTTATGGGAAATTCGGCTAAATTGTGCTAAAATTAATAAGTGAAATAATATGAATGGTATTTCTGTCTCAGCCGATATAATAGGTAGAATCAATAATATAGAGGAACTTAGTAACTTTTTAGCAAAACTTGGGTATAAAACGGAACCCCGCCCTTTGTATATTCCTGGACTTGACCTTCCTGAGAGTACCCAAAAACTGCTCACAGATTTGCAGCTAATTGCTGAGTATGACCAAAGGTTTCAAATATATTTTGGTAAAACCACTACAATGCGTAGAACCGACTTCCGCAACATCTTAGAGCCTTTTTATCGTCGCTATCCTCAAATAAATTCCTTATTTGCATTTACCAATAATTGGGAGGAAATAGCATTTGTAAGCCCTGAAAGAATAGCACTAGAACCTAAAAAAGCTAAACTCCGCTTGAGGATTCTTTTAGTCGATCCTCAAAATGTTTATCATACAGACTTGGAGGTTCTCCGTAGTATTTCAATTTCCCCTGAAGAACAAAGGGCTGATATTATATGGCAGAAACATCTTGAAGCGTTCAATGTGGAGAAGGTTACAAAGGGATTCTTTGAGGCATATAAATTTGCCTTGAACTATATAAAAGAAATTTTACCTTCCCAAAACAAGGCTTCTTATCAAGAGGTCCATTCTTTTGCTCAACAATTTCTATCCCGTATAATGTTTTTATATTATGTTCAAAAAAAGGGATGGCTCAAGTGGAAGGATTATATTCAAGACAAAAGATATATAAAGAAGCTCTGGGAGAAGTATAAGGATTCTAATTCTAAAAAAGATACCTTTTACTCTTTATGGCTTTCTTCTTTATTCTTTCAGGCATTTAATAAGAAGCATGGATATATGTCGGTTAATTTTCCTGATGAAATCAAAGAATCTTTCAGTCTGATGCCATTTTTAAACGGTGGTCTTTTTACTGAAAATGAATTAGACAAGATTGGTTTTGAAATTCCGGATGAGGTATTTAAGATGCTTTTTGAAATGGACCCATCTGATGGGAGAAAAGGATTCTTAGAGAAATATAATTTTACTATTCGTGAAGACACACCCTTTGAAGTTGAGGTTGCCGTTGATCCTGAGATGCTTGGTAAGGTTTATGAATCATTAATTTCGGAAGAAGAAAGGGGTAAAGCCGGGATATTTTATACACCCAGAGTTGAGATTGACTATATGTGTAGACTCTCCATAGTTGAATATCTTTTTGAGGAAACAAAGATTTCTAAAACAAAACTTATCCCTCTAATCTTTGAACCACAGAGAATAGTAGATGATTCAGAGATAGAGTTTGAAAATTTGAGAAAAATAAGAGAAGCAATTGATAGAGTGAAAATTGTCGATCCTGCTGTTGGTTCTGCTTCATTTTTAGTGGGAATGATGAATGTGCTTGTTGAGATCATGAGAAATCTCTCATTAAGAGTTGATAAAAGGGAAGAGAATCTATTTGCCTTAAAGAATAAAGTGTTATCTGAAAATCTTTACGGTGTTGATGTAAAAGATTGGGCAGTGATGGTAGGTGAGCTTCGACTTTGGCTTTCTCTTATAATTGAAACGGAAGAAAAATTTATGGATATTTATACAAAACCCCTTCTTCCAAATCTAACATTCAAAATGCGACAGGGAGATAGCCTTGTAGAAGAGATCGCAAATATGCCCATCTCCTTGAGAAGTAAGTTTGCTTATATTCCGCCCAATATAAAAAGCAAAATAATTATGCTGGTTGATAGGAAGGTGGAATATTTTAGTGGTAGGCGAAGTGCCGATTTGAAAGAAAAAGAGGAGATTGAAAAACTTGAAAATGAGATTTTTAAAGATATTGTCAGTAATGAAATTAAAAAACTCGAAGATGAAAAAAATAGAATAAAAAATCAACTTTATGCCCCAAAGCCAAAACAAATGGAGATGTTCGGATTGAGTCCAGAACAGGTAGATCTCTTTGAAAGGGAAATCCAAAAATTAAAAGAGAGATGGCAAGAGGTAAAACAAGAAGAGGAACGTTTTAGGAAGATTTTAGACGAGATTGGGGAGAAGAGGGGAAAGGATTATTTCCTTTGGGAGATTGACTTTGCCGAAGTTTTTGCTGAAAAGGGTGGGTTTGATATCGTTATTGGCAATCCTCCGTATGTAAGACAAGAGATGATCGCCTTTCCACTTGAGAGAGAAGAAGGCCGCGATCCGGATGAATGGCGAGAAAGAAAGAGATTATATAAGGAGAAATTAGTCCAATCGGTGAAGATGCATTGGGGTGAATCTGTAAAAATAGATAAAAGGAGCGACCTCTATATTTATTTTTACTACCACGGATTGGCTCTTCTTCGTCCTGTTGGAGTATTTTGTTTCATAAATTCTAATTCCTGGCTTGATGTCGGATATGGAGCAAGTTTACAGGAATTTTTACTTAAAAATATGGAACCTGTCTATATAATTGACAACTTAGCAAAGCGGTCGTTTGCTGAATCGGATATAAATACTGTGATTGTTTTAATAAAAAGGCCAAAAGATAAATTGCAGGATAACATAATAAAATTTGTTGCTTTTAAGAAACCTTTTGAAGAGGTTCTAAAGACAGATCCACTCATCAAAATTGACCAAGCACAGGGAAAATTATTAACCGATGATTACCGCCTATTTCCAAAGAAGAAAAGCGAACTCCTTGAAGAAGGTTTGGAAATACCCGAAGAGGGTAAAGAAGAGCTGATTAAAGACTCATTGAATTTACCTTATATAGGTAATAAATGGGGCGGAAAGTATTTAAGAGCACCAGAGATATTCTTCAAGATTTTAGAAAAAGGGAAGGGGAAACTTGTCCGCCTGGGAAATATTGCTGACATCGAAACTTATTTAAACACTGGCGGAGCAGATGACTTCTTTATTGTAAAACAAGCAGGACCAGAATTGTCAAGTTATATCCCAATAACAGGTTTCTCTAAAGAGTGGAGAAGAGAAGGCTTTCCACATTTTTATATTGAAAAAAAATTTCTACGACCGTTTATAAAGTCACCTATGGAAATTTCAAACATTATAGCTACTGAAACAACAGCACCGTGGCTACTCTTAGTATTATCGGTTAAACCCATCTTACTTGAAAAAACCAAAGCTTTTAGATATATTTTGTGGGGCGAGCAACAAGGCTTTAACAAACGTAGCGGTTGTATAAAACGCACACCGTGGTGGAAACTACCACCTCAAGCAATTAATCCTGGGAAAGTAATGTGGCCACGTCTGCACGATGATTACCATAAGGTTGTGTATAATCCTTTGGAAATTAGCTATACTAACTTTTATGCACTTCATACAAAAGGAAACCCAAGGATAATAGTTTCTATCTTATTCTCATCCTTCTCCGTTATGGTTAAGGAAATATTTGGGAAATGCATGTATGGAGGAGGGGTACTTAAAACAGATGGTATAGATTTGGAAATGATCATATCTTTATCTCCCTCAACTCTCACAGCCTCCTGTCGACAACGGCTTTTAGAAATCTTTGACCAGATCACAAGACGCGAGATTAGGAGCATCTTCGAAGAAATTGGTCTTCCCAAGCCAAACAGGGATTACAGTAACATTGACCCTGAAGATGCCTCGCTTGATAAAGTCCTTCCAGACCGTAGGGAACTCGATAAAATTATCTTTGAAGTACTAGGTTTAACCGAGGAGGAGCAACTAGAGGTCTATCGTGCAGTGGTTGAGCTTGTGAAAAACAGGCTTGTTAAAGCAAGGAGTATCCGATGAAAGATAAAATTTATGAAGCTTATAGTGACGAATCTGGTTTTCATGCAGAGCGTTTTCAAAGTTTAAGTGTTGTTTCAGGAGAAAGGTGCGCCTTAGAATCATTAAGGAAGGAGTTGTCCGATATTCTTAAAGCCCACTCATTATCCGAGCTAAAATGGGAGGATGTGAAAGGACATAAACCCAAGTTGCAATGCGCTAACAAATTTTTAAAAATTGCTATAAAATATGCGTGCGAAGGGAAAGTTAGAATTGATGTTTTATTATGGGATGTTCAAGATTCACGACACGCAATTTGTGGCAGAAATGATATAAAAAATTTGGGGCGCATGTATTACAAAATTTTAGTTCATATTGCCCGAAGATGGAAGTGTAAAAAGTGGAGTGTTTTCCCAGATATAAATTCGGCTATTAATTGGGAGGGAAATACGAGAATATCTGAATATGACGCGACTTAAAAAGCCTTCTCCCTCAATACCATCCCTATTAGCTTTAATCGAGCAAGAACAAAAACCACCGTTTCTCCATTTTGAGCACATTGAAACCAGAAGTTCTAAAGATGAACCGATTGTTCAACTTGCTGACCTCTTTGCAGGTTTTGCTAGATTCTCGAGAGAAAAAGGGAAAAGATATTGGAGTTGGTTAAAAACGGAAGAGACTAAGTGTCAACCTAGTCTTTTTCTAATAGAAGATAATAATTCAGGAGAGATATCAAAAGCAGATAAAGCCCGTTTTAGCCTACTAAGAGAATTTGATAATTTTTGTAAAAAACGAAAATTGGGCGTAAGTCTCAAAGAAAAAAAGTATTTATGGACACCAAATCCCGAAAATCCCGTTAATTTTTGGAGCTATGAACCACAACATGAAATGGACAAAGCGCCAACCAGACTGGCAGGGAATAGACTAAATCAGCTTTGAAGTACTGGGCTTAACCGAAGAGGAGCAACTTGAGGTGTATCGGGCAGTGGTTGAAGTTGTGAAAAACAGGCTTGTAAAGGCAAAGAGCGTATAAGATGAGAAAAACACTAAAAGTAATAAATGAACTGAAAGGGAAGAAATTAATTGATGACTATGCAATAGGTGGTGGTATTGCAGCATTATTTTACATAGAGCCTTTTCTTACTTATGATTTAGATGTGTTTATAATATTGTCAAAGAAAGAGAAAGAAGAAAATCTAATTCTACTCTCTCCAATATTCGATTATCTTAAAAAAAGAGGGTATTCATGGAAGGGTGAACATATAATTATAGAAGGAATTCCGGTTCAATTCATTCCTGCCGATGAACTTGAAGAAGAGGCGGTGTTAAATGCAAGGGAAATTGAGTATGAAAAGATAAAAACGAAAGTCATCACGCCAGAGTATCTGACTGCTATGCTTTTAAGGGCAGGTAGAAGAAAGGATATTGAAAAAATTGAGAAACTTTTGGAGCAGACAGAGATTGATAAGGAAAAACTTTGCGATATATTGCACAGGCATCGTTTGATGAAAAAATTTAAGTCTTTTAAAAACAAAAAGTTATGAAGGGTGAAAATATGAAGAAGGTAAAGATTGTTATAGCAAAGAATAGAATAATCACACGGAAGGAATTATTTGAAAGAAAAGAGAAATTTCATAAAGAACAGGCAAAATTGCCATTTGAAGAAAAGATTAAGACATTGGTTAAATTGCAAGAAATAGCGAGTTTTGTGAAAGGAGATTTTGAGAAACCGGCAATATGGAAGATTTAATGTTAAATTGGCAACAAGGAGACCTCGGTAACTTACTTGACTCAAAGGGTGAAAAAAGATTAGCCCAGAAAAAAGCAAGGATGAAAAATCTCTTAAAAATTGCTGAGCCTGATGAGGCTTTATATCGTGAGATTATGCTATCGCTGGGATATAAAAATAATAAGATCCAATTCCTCGAACTGGCAATGATTTTACCATATTCAGAAATATGCAAATTTAAAACTGAGGAGAAAATTGAAAAGGCACTCTTTTATCGTGCCGGTTTCATAAATATGGGAGATGGATTGCCAAAAGATTTTGATTTTTCTCTAAAGATGGAAAAATCTGTCTGGAACTATAAAGGAATAAGGCCGGCGAACTTCCCTGAAAAAAGGATTAAAAGTATTTCAGGTTTACTTTTTGAGTCCTGTGAAAAAGGGCTTTTCAAATATTTCAAGCAAAAGATCGAAGAAAACTACACTCAAGTTATAGAGAAAAGTAAAGCAGTAAGAGTTGTCAATAAAATTATTTCTTTTCAGGGGGCTGGTAAAACAAGAAGGTTAGAAATTTTCTTTAATATTATACTTCCATTTTTCGAAGTAATTTTTGAAAACGGTGGGAAAAAAGAAAATGTCAAATTTCTTGAAGACTTGTATTCTAATCATCCACCGCTCTTAGATAACTCAGTTACAAAATCAATGAAAAGAGAACTTTTCAAAGAACAAAATGAATCTGATGTAATAAATTCAGTTAAGCGGTATATGGGTTTAATTCAACTTTATAATGAAGCAGTAAAAGAGGAAGAAAATGATAATACCTGATATCATTGATAATAGTACACTCGGGAAAAGATTAGCGGATGTACTGAGTGAAGTTATCGTCCCTAAAGCAAAGGTATATATTGCCTCAGGGTACTTTAATCTTGGTGGATTTAGGCTTATCAAGGATAAACTTAAAGATGCCCAGGAGGTCTTAATTCTTCTTGGAAGGGCGCTTTCGCCGCAAGATATTTTCTCTCCGGATGGTTTACGTGAAGAACTTCGTCAAGAGGCAGAAGAAAATATGGATACTCTTGAAGCTAAAAATCTTGTTCAAGAATTTCTTCGATGGTTAGAATATCCTGAGGTTCAGATCAAAATCTATAAGAAGCATTTCTTCCATGGCAAATTCTATATTATAGAAGGAATTCCTGTTATTGGTTCAATAGCAATATCCGGCTCCTCGAATTTTACCGAGGCCGGTTTAACTCATAATACCGAGTTGAATATGGTGCAAAAGCAACAGAGTGCGGTTAGTGACTTAAAACAAGTTTTTGACCGACTATGGGATGAAAGTGAAGATTATAAAGAAGACTTAAGATCACTTTATTCTGATTTCACGGCATTTTATACACCCTATGAGGTATATTTAAAGACTCTTTATGCCTATTTTGAAGATAAATTTACAGATGTATCACCGGCTGAAGAAATTCCCAGTCCTATAATACTCACCAATTTTCAAAGGGATGGTTACCTTGCCGCCTTGCAGGCAATAGACAATTATGGTGGTGTCCTTCTTTCTGATTCCGTGGGATTGGGTAAAACTTATTTAGCATTAAGGATCCTTGATGATTTTGCTTACAGGTTGAGACAGAAGGCTCTGATTATATGTCCCGCTCAATTGAAAGATGTTCTGTGGGAACCAAAATTAAGAGATGCGGGAATAAGAGCGGATATAGTTCATCGTGAGAAAGTAAGTAGGGATTTCCCTATTGAAAAATATGCTGAGTACGATTTGATTGTCGTAGACGAATCTCATAATTTTCGTAACAGTCAGACGAATTGCTGGAAGAATCTTTTTTCGACAATACATAAAGGGAAACCAAAAAAGACTATTTTAATAACGGCCACCCCCGTGAATAATAATGTTTTTGATCTCTACAATCAGATAAGATTAATAACCAGGGATAATGATGATTTCTTCAAGTCTGCAGGTATTACAAGTTTATGGGGTTACTTTCTTAAAGCGGATAAGGATAAAGAAACATTGTATGAACTTTTAGAAGAAATCGCTGTCCGCCGAAGTCGGCCTTTCATAAAGAAATATTATCCCAATGCAATGATTGATGGTGAACCAGTGAAGTTCCCTGAAAGGAAATTATACACCGTTCGCTACAATCTTAATAACACATATCAGGGAATTTATGAAGACTGTTCCAGAGCAATCGAAGAGCTTATTCTTGCAAGTTATAATGTCGATGCTTATAGAAAAGAGATTAAAGAACAAAATCTTGAATTATTTGAAAATATAAAGAGAACCCTCCTTTCTAAGGGATGGAAAGAAAACGATGTGAATGATTTCTTAATGAAATTAGGGCGGAATGAATCTGTTATTGCAATACTAAAAGTACTTTTCTTAAAAAGACTTGAATCAAGCATTGAAGCATTTAGAATAAGTGTTAGACGTCTTATTGATTTTCAAGAGAAGTTTCATGAAATCTTTAACGAAGGCAGAATATTAGATAGGGAAAATTATAGAAGTTTTTTCTTCGAGTTTGAAGCTGATGAATTTAAAGAAGAAATGGAAGCAATTAGATTGCGCTTGGAAGAATTGCCGAGGATTAATATGGCTGACTATGAAATTGATAAAATTCGCAACGCCGTGATTAAAGATATTGAGGTTTTAAAGAATATTTATAACAAAGTGGAAAGTATAGAAGCAAAGCAGGATGCCAAATTACAAACTTTGCTTGATGTATTAAAAGGGCTGAAAGGTAGAAAGGTTGTTATCTTTGGATACTTTAAAGATACCATGAGGTATCTCTATAAGTATTTGGGAGGGAATAATGAATGGCTTGTGAAAATAGCTTCGAAAGAGGAACGGGAATATGTGGAAAAATTTTTAAATGAGATGGGGCTTAAACCTGAGAAAATAAGTATAACAGATAGTGAGGTTAAACCCGAAGAAAGAAGAGACCGTATAATTCGTTTCTCTCCAATTTCTAATAAGGGACCAGACCTTAAAGGAACTGGAAAGGAAATACAAATCCTTTTAAGCACCGATGTTTTATCTGAAGGACAAAATCTTCAAGATGCCGACACTGTTATAAACTATGACCTACCATGGAATCCTGTTCGGCTTATTCAAAGAATAGGAAGAATTGATCGTCTAAAATCTCCTCACAATTTTGTCTATCTCTATAACTTCTTCCCCGAAGATGTATTGGAATCTATTTTAGGAATTTTGGAACGTCTTTATGAAAAACTTGATTCCATAAATCGTAGTGTTGGTTTAGATGTTTCAACTCTTGGAGAAACCCCAAATCCTAAAGACTTTGGATATATCCGAGAGCTTTTTACAGGAAAGGCCGCAGTCTTGGATGAATTAGAAGGGATCTCGGAATTGGCCATAGGTGAATTCTTGAAAGAAGAACTACTTGAATACTTAAAAGAGATAGGAAAAGAGAGGATAAAAAGAATACCAAATGGTGTAGGAAGCGGATATAGGAAATCAGGACATCGCGGACTTTTTGCGGCTTTCAAAGACAAGGAACGCCACTATTGGTGTTATTATGACTTGAATACAGGTAAAATTTCTGAGAATAAATTAGAGATTATCCGTCTCATTAGATGCAGAAGAGAAGAGCCACGGGTAGAATTGGATTTCGAACCTTATGATATCATTCAGAAATTAAAGGAACATATCCTTGCCCGTTTGAGGACAGCGACTTTGAAGCCTCCCAAACTTAAAAGTCCCCAGAATAATATTGTCAATTGGCTTCAAGGTTTAGGAAATAGGGGTGTAGCTCTTTTAGAATATTTCTCGGTACCCCTTCCCGACATATATCTTCGCGATTTACGAAAGTTGTGGATGCATAAAGCATCTTCTGAGGAAGTGCTAATACTAAATCTTCGAGATTTTAAAGATAATCATCCAATGCCGACAATAGGAAAAACAACTTTTACGGATGAAGAACCCCAACTGAAACTGGTTAGTTACATAGGTTTAACAAATTAGAGTAGGATGGACCAAAAATACTCGAGATTCCAATTTTTTGTCAATTTTTTTAAATAAATTCATAATAGAACTGAGATTGCCTTGCACGAATTGACAATTGTTCGTAATCTGCTTAGAATTGTGGAGGAAAAAGCCCGGATGCATGGAGTTAAGCAGATAACCGGCATCCGGTTAGTGGTAGGAGAACTTAATCTGGTAGTGCCGGAAACTTTACATTTCTGTTTTGAAGTGGCTTCCCGGGGAACGGTTGCCCAGGGGGCAACATTAGAGATTAAAGAAGTTCCGCTGGAGTTTCAATGTAATAATTGCGGCCATCATTTCTCTCTTTCCAGCCGGAAAGAAATTTCTTCCGGGGAGGAAGGGGGAATGGGCTGTCCGCATTGTCACGGCCAGGAACTGGAAATCCGGGCAGGTCGGGAACTTTATCTGGAAAGTATGGAGGGAGAATAAAAATCTTATCGGAAGGTATCGAAGGAGAATAAAATCGGAGGAGAATAAAATGGAAATAAAAGTGCTCACTGACCTTTTAGAAGCTAATGATACCATTGCCCAGGAAAACCATCGCCTGTTAGCTGATTGCGGTGTTAAAGCCATCAACTTGATGAGTTCTCCCGGGGCCGGTAAAACTGCCCTCCTGGAAAAGACGCTTTCTGTCTTGAAAGATGAAATTGCCATGGGAGTGATTTTGGGTGATGTCAGTACTTCCCGGGATGCCGAAAGATTAGCCGGTTACGGTATTACATTACTGCAAATTAATACCCGGCATTTTGGGGGAACCTGTCATTTGGATGCTAATATGATAAAAAGCGCTCTTTCACATTTTGATTTAAATAAACTGGATATATTATTTATCGAAAATGTAGGTAATCTGGTGTGTCCAGCCGCCATTAATCTCGGGGAAGATTATAAAGTAGTAATTTTGAGTGTTACTGAAGGGGATGATAAACCCGCCAAGTACCCCGCTATGTTTGAAAAGGCGGATTTATTAATCATCAATAAAATTGATCTACTTCCCCATACTGATTGTAATCTGGAAATTATTAAAAAAGATGCCCGCCTTTTAAATTCCCGCCTTAAAATTCAGGAACTTTCCGCCCGGACCGGAGAAGGACTTCCCCAGTGGTGGGAATGGTTAAGATCCCTGTGTAATTGAAGTTAGTCAGGATCTCCTCCGGTTTTTTTGGGGTCAGCAGTTCTTGGGAGTGATAATAGTTATTTCTCTCTGCAACCAGAGTTCACATGGTTTCCTCTCACGGTACCATCAAGTAGTTCCTGTTGGTGGGAGCGGTTAAAGTCCCTCCGCGACTCAGTTCCTTGGCGAAGCGGTTCTCTGGAGAGGAATTAGGTTTTGGCGGCCTCAATATGATCTTGTAAATATGAGCTTGTAATAGTCCCTGGAACTATCGAGGCTTTCCGCGATAGGATGTTTGGAGGTCTCTTGGATGAATTGACAGATTAATAATTGTGTGTTATTAATCATCTTTGACGGGAAATGATTGAGATCAATCGAGAACAACTAAATAATCTGTGTAATGAATTTGGACTTTCATTTGTTGCCTTATTTGGTTCAAGGTTAACGGAAGGCAAATCATTTAAGAAAGATTTTGATTTTGCGGTTTTAGCTGGAAGTCCCTTGAATAGAGATAAAGAATTAGAATTAATCAATCGATTTTCTCAAATTTTAAAAAGCGATGATGTAGATATAGTCGTTTTAAATTTTGCTTCACCCCTTCTTCAATATGAAGTGGCACAAGAAGCTGTGCTTCTCTATGAGAGATTTTCTGGTTCGTTTAATGATTTCAGATGTCTGGCCATTAGGAAATGGAATGATAATAAAAAATTTATGGACTTAAAAATGGATTACATTAAGGACTTTATAAAGGAGAAATTCCTTGCTTAAGATTGATGTAATAAAAGAAAAATTAGCAAAGCTGGTCGAGTTTTTAAAAGAATTAGAAAAGGTTAAGCCTCTTTCTTTCGAAGATTATGATTTAAACCCTGCTATTAAACGCTCTTGCGAAAGGCTGATTCAATTAATTGTTGAAACTGCCGCTGATATTAATAGTAGTGTTATTGTTGGTCTTAAAGATTTTCCACCTAAGGATTATTATGATACATTTATTAAAGCAGGGGAGGTAGGGTTGCTCTCCCTTGAGCTATCTGATAAATTAGCTCCTTGGGCAGGCTTGAGAAATAGGTTAGTTCATGAATATGCCCAGATTAAAGATAGGCTGGTCTATGAGAAGGTGGAGCCAACGATTGAGAGTTTTGCTGAATATGTTCGTCAAGTTCAGAGATTTATAGAGTCCCACAAATAGTCTAACCACGGATATTGATCTCAATCGCTATCATTTCTTACTGTTGGGTGCGATTTTGTAAGAGTTTACGCATACTAAATGTTCATACCGGCCTGACCAAAAAAGTGATGCCGAAATTCGGGAGCGGAAACAAATGTTTGTTTATCCTCAAAAATATCAAGTAATCGTAGTGGGAGGCGGTCATGCCGGTTGTGAAGCAGCCCTGGCGGCTGCTCGCCTGGAATGTAAGACTCTGCTTATTACCATGAATCTGGATACCATTGGACTTATGTCCTGTAACCCGGCAGTGGGAGGACTGGCTAAAGGTCAACTGGTGAAAGAGATTGACGCTCTGGGAGGAGAGATGGGCAAAGCTACTGATAGCACGGGAATTCAGTTCCGGCGCTTGAATACCAGTAAGGGACCAGCAGTTTGGTCCTCCCGAGCGCAGGCCGATCGTCAGAAATACCGTCTTTATATGAAGTCAGTGCTGGAGAAGCAGTCCCATCTTCATCTCAAACAGGGTTTGGTGGAGCGGATCTTGGTGGAGGGCGATACGGTAGTAGGAGTGGAGACTTTCACCGGGGAAAGTTATCCGGGAGAGGCAGTAATTATTACTCCGGGAACTTTTCTCAACGGCTTGATCCATATAGGCTTGGTTCATTTTCCGGCGGGGAGGATGGGAGAATTTCCCGCCCAGGGATTATCCCGCAGTTTACAAGAATTAGGTTTTGTGATGGGGAGATTCAAGACCGGCACCTGTCCCCGTCTGGATGGTAAAACCATTGATTTTTCCCGTCTAATCTCCCAGTATGGAGATAATCCTCCCATTCCCTTTTCCTTCTCCACCGAAAGGATTGAACAATCTCCGGTACCCTGTTATATTACTTTTACCAATCTCCAAACCCACGAGATAATTCGTAGCGGTCTGGATCGCTCTCCTCTTTATACCGGGATTATAAAAGCCACCGGTGTGAGGTACTGTCCCTCCATCGAAGATAAAGTGGTAAAATTTCCCGATAAAGATCGGCATCAGATTTTCCTGGAACCGGAAGGCCTGGATACCAATGAATACTATCCTAATGGTCTTTCTACCAGTCTTCCCCTGGATATTCAGTTGAAAATGCTCCGCAGTATTGAAGGTCTGGAAGTGGTAGAGATGACCCGTTCGGGTTATGGTATCGAGCATGACTACGTGGATCCAACACAATTGTTCCCTACCCTGGAAACCAAGTTATTCCGCAATCTCTATCTTGCTGGGCAGATTAACGGGACTACTGGCTATGAAGAGGCTGCTGCGCAGGGGCTGATTGCCGGGATTAATGCTGTTCTTCGAGTTAAAGGGAAAGAGCCTTTAATTCTTGATCGCTCCCGGGCTTACATCGGAGTGATGATTGATGATTTGGTGACCAAGGGGACCAATGAACCCTACCGCATGTTTACTTCCCGGGCGGAGTACCGCTTAGTTTTGCGGGAAGATAATGCCGATTTGAGACTGCGGGAATTGGGTTATGAAATTGGTTTGGTAGGGGAAGAAGAATACCAGAAATACCGTACGCGGAAGGAGATGATTGAACGAGAACTTAAGCGATTAAAGGAGATAAGAGTTTTTCCGGTAGATGATTTAAACTATAAACTTCAGGATTGGGGGGTTAGTGCTCTGAAGCACCCGGTAACTCTGGAAGAACTTTTGCGGCGACCGGAGATTGATTATCATAAAATGCGTTCTCTGGGATATCTACCGGATACTCTTCCCCCCGATGTCATTCAGGAGGTAGAGATTGAAGTTAAGTATCGGGGATACATCGAACGTCAGGAAAAAGAAATTGAAAGATTTCGCAAAATTGAGGAGATACGTATTCCTCCGGATTTGGATTTCTATCATATTCCCGGTCTCTCCACCGAGGTGAAACAGAAACTTTCCCGCTATCGTCCCATCTCCTTGGGACAGGCTTCCCGCATTTCGGGAATTACTCCCGTAGCTATCTCAATTCTTATGGTTTACCTAAAAAAGAAACCCCGCTGAAATTCCCCCTACCCCCTTATGATTTCCAGCGGAGTAATTATTTTTGGTGGAAGTTACCAGCCGGCTTTTAGCATTTCCGAAACTAATCGCACTTTCTCAATATCCCCTCCCGGCGGTAACTCATCGGAGATTCCTAAAAGAGCATAAAAGGTCTCTTCCAATCCCAGGTAATCAAGGATTAATCGCTGGAAAGGGGAATGTAATAGCCCTCCAAAGGGTATATGGGGAGTGCCGAAGAATAAAATCCATCCGAAGAATTATAGCATGAACAATTCGGCAGTTGAACGGATTTTTCATCCGGAGTATAATACGATATTGTGTATAGACTCTAATAAGGAGAATGAAAGAGCATGAAGTGCGCAATTGCCGTAGAAAATCTGGTCAAGATCTATCCTGGAGGTATCAAAGCAGTAGACAACGTCTCTTTTGAAGTTAACGAAGGGGAAATTTTCGGCTTTCTTGGACCTAATGGAGCGGGTAAAACCAGTACGATTTGGATGCTTATTACTCTTTCCAAAATTACTTCCGGAAAGGCTTATATTGCTGACCTTGATGTGGCAAAATATCCCGAAAAGGTGCGCCAGGTTATAGGCTACGTTGCTCAAGACACTGCAGTAGATGATGCGCTTACCGGCTGGGAAAACATCCGCCTCCAGGCAAGGTTTTATCATCTTTCTAAAGAAATTTATGAGTCACGTATCAGAGAAGTAATGGAACTGGTTCAACTCACCGAAAGAGGGAAGGATCTGGTAGAGACTTACTCCGGGGGAATGCGAAAAAGATTAGATATTGCTTCTGGCCTTATTCACCGGCCAAAAATACTTTTTCTGGATGAACCTACTTTAGGTTTAGATGCCCAAACTCGTCGGGAAATCTGGTCATATATCAAACACCTGCGTGATGAGTATGGGATTACTATTTTTCTCACCACTCATTATATGGAGGAAGCTGACCAACTCTGCGACCGAGTTGCTATCATCGATCGGGGGATAATAAAAGCAATTGATTCCCCACAATCATTGGAGAAAAAAATTGGAGGAGACGTGATTCGTTTAAAATTCAGTGAGGAAAATCTTGTCCACAATGCGGCAGCCCTGGAAAGAATTAAGAATTTATATCCTGTGAAAAGTGTCGTTTTGCAGGAAGACTACTGGGCCATCATCACCGAAAATGGGGATCGGCTGATCCCAAAGATATTCTCCCTGGTGCAAGAATCAGGAGCGAGCATCGAAGCCATTGAAATGAAGAGACCGACTCTCGAGGACGTGTACCTGCATCTGACAGGAAGAGGACTTCGTGATGCTGAAGCAAGGGGTGAAGACTGGAAAGTAAAAACTCACCAATTGCGAAGAGCCAGGTGGTCAGGGAGGTAAGAGTGCAATGAGAAGGCTAATAATCGACCTCTGGAATGTGTGCTGGCGCGAATTACTCCATTTCTTCCGTCAGCGAATGCGAATATTAATGTCTATTGTTCAACCAGTAATCTGGTTAGCACTGATGGGCAATATGATGTCCGGAATTAGTAACTTCCCCAACGCCGCCCATTTCTTCGGCGGGAAGAACTATATCACCTTCATGACTCCTGGTATCATGGTTATGACTGCGTTATTCGGAGGCATATTTGGTGGATTATCGGTGGTATGGGACAGGAGATTCGGTTATTTATATAGACTTCTTTCGTCCCCCATTTCTCGCATGTCTATACCTTTAGGAAAAATGGCCGCCAGCAGTCTTCAATCCGGGTTTCAGGTGATACTAATTATTTTCATCGCCTTACTTCTCGGAGTACATTTTTCCACCGGGGTTCCGGGCATTTTGGTCATTATTCTGATCATTATGTTTTTCGGTTTTGGAATCTCAGGGATCTCAGTGGGATTGGGAGCGGTGATTAAACGTCATGAAACAATGATGGCAGTGGTTAACTTTTTTACCATGCCGCTCATGTTCACAAGCAATGCACTATTCCCTACTCAGCTCATGCCTAAGTGGCTTGCTACTATTGCCAAAATTAATCCCGTCTCTTATGTAATAGCACCTCTACGGGCACTTACACTCGGGGGATGGACCTGGACAACGCTATTGCCCGATCTGGCGGTATTAGTAATCTTTGGAGTGGTCACCGCTATCATTGCCGGTTTGCTATTCCGCAGGACTATTGTTTGATTTGAACGGCCAACCATTCTTTAAAGCATACTCTTAGCTATCTCTAAAAGGAAGCCTCTCTTCTTCCGTGATGGAAAACAAATCATCAGGCTGGGTGATTGAGAAAACCGTTTGAAGGCGAAGCGGGCATGGTTCCTCTCCGGATAGGAGAGCGAAGCCTGAAACCGAGCTAGCTTTGCCTCGCTGGGGCAAAGCTAGCGTGTTTTCGAAACACCCAACCCGATCCTTGCAGACCCATCTTTGTCCCTGTCACGGAATTGGAGATGCTTCCCCATTTAAAAAAGTATTTTGACAGAATCTGCCTCCGGATGTTATAATTAAAAACCATTTTGCCAAATGCATTTAAAATCATGAATGTTCCTGAATCCCAGACAAATTTTTCTTCTCCGGAGGAGAGAAATTACCGGCGACTGAAAGAGTTTGCTCAATCGGAAGGAGTGGCTCTCTTTGGAGTAACCAATATCGAATCCTTTAAACAAGAATTTTTCTTTCCTTTTTCATTAACTGCTAATCTGAACCGGGCGGTAGTTGTGGCTGTTCGTCTTTCCGAAAAAATTTTAGAAGAAATTGAAGATCACCCTACCCCTCTTTATTATCACCATTACCGCCAAATTAATATTTTTCTTGACCAATTGGCTTTACGCTTAGCTAATTTTATACAAGAGCAAAATTGGGAAGTCTTGCCGGTTCCCGCTTCTCAGATAATCGACTGGGAAAATCAGCGAGGGCATCTTTCTCACAAGAAAATGGCAGTAAAGGCAGGGTTGGGATGGATAGGTAGGAATAACTTACTGGTAAATCCCAATCTGGGAGCGCAGATTCGATTGGTAACTATTCTTACCAATATGCCTTTAAAAATAGATTCTCCCACTATCGGGGATTGTGGACCCTGCCACGCCTGTATCCCGGTTTGTCCCGCCGGTGCTATCGGGGAGAACTCGGAAGAATTTGACCATTTAAAATGCTATCAGCAATTAAAGCTTTTTAGGAAATTGGGATATACCCAGCAATTTATCTGCGGAATTTGTGTGAAGGCTTGTAAAGGAGTTTCCCATTAGACCACCGGAAAATGGGGACTTTTAAAAATTATGTCTAAAAAGTTAATTGCTGATTATGAAGAAATAAAAAACCCGCTTTTTTCTTCCACATTTTACCCCAGTCTTGCTTTTCTTTTTTATACTGGAGTGAGATTGCTGTTTGATCTTCGTATGAAAGGTCTGGAGAATTTTCATTTTCGACCCTCTACTCTTATCATTACTAATCACAAACGAGATCTCGATGTGGTAGTGATTGGACCTTCGCTGTATTTTAGCAAAAAAAATTTTTCTCGTTCTCCCATCCATTTTATAGCTCGGGAAGATCTATTTGAGCCGGGATTTCTGGCGGAAATGGCACCTTTCCCTCAATGGATCCGCCGGCGATTAAATTCTTTTAATCTAAACTCTCTTATGCGGTCTTTACATGCTTATCCCATGCGCCGTTTTCCCGAACGCACAGTGAAAGAGATTTTAACTGAAGCCCGAGAGATTTTTGGCAATTGGGAAATCAGCCAGATTTTGAAACCGGAATGGCAAGAAAAATTCCGAATTCGAGCCAGAATGATTGGGAAATATGAAAAACTGCTACACATCAATGATGTATTACACTGGGATTTCCGGGAGATCTGGTGTCCGCCAGGCAGAATAAATATGTTGCGGGGAAAAGAGATTCAAGAAACAATGCAAAAACATCAGCGAGAAATAATTGATAAACAGCTCTCCTGGTTTGTGAAGATTCTTGATCGGGGAGGGATTGTTTTTTTGACTCCCGAAGGTACCCTTTCACCAGATGGAAGGTTCTGTCGGATAAGAGATGCTCTTTATCGCCTTGCCCGAGGAGCAAAGGTCCCTTTACATCTTTTGCCAGTAAATATCACCTATGATTTCATGAATCGAAAGAAAATTTCCATTTACCTTAATGTCGGCCAGGAAATTGATGGACTGGAAGACCTTGGCCGAGCGACGCTTGAAGCTCTTGCCCGATCTCGAATTCTTGCTTTGTCGGTCGTTACTTTTAGTCAACTAGCAAGCTTTTATCTATGGCAGAAAGCCAGGAAATCTATTGTTTTAATAAGAACAGAGGATTTTGTCCGTGATTTATGGAAAATGGTGGTGGAAAGTAAAAACTACCACTTACCAATTGACGATCGCTTACTGGATTCCAAATATTTTCATCGCCGATTAAAAGGTTTGATGGAGTTTTGTTTGCAGCATGTCCCTCCCATAATCTATCAGTCCGCCGGGCAACTAAGACTAAACTCCTCTGCTATTCTGGATGAGAATCAGAAGACCTGGAAGGAAAATCCCATATGTTACGGGGTTAATGAACTGGAACCTTTTCATTCTCTTCTGGAGGTAGTTTATCAGAAAGCTTCTCTTCAAAGTTAATTAGCGGACTACTGGAAAGCCGCGGAAGAGAGGTTTTTTATAATATTCTAACGATAAAAAGTTAATAGAATAGAGGAGGGCATTGCGAAGGAAATCTTTTTTCCAACGGCGAGAAGAGGTCGGTACCAGAAAATCGTCAAGAATGAGTACTTTCCCTACTTTTCTTAACCGGTCAGTTATTTCATTGTCTGCCTGAAGATTTACATTGAAATTCCAGCCCCCTGCCCGCAAAAAGGGTTCCTGTCTCACTGCTAGATTAGGACCCCAAAGGTGCGGTCCCCTCCCTGCCGACTTATCAAACCAGTAAATTACCGGGAAGAAATATTTTTCAAAGAGATGAATTTTCCAATCGGCATCGTAAAAGGTAATTCTTCCCCCTACCGCTACTACTTCTGGATTTTTCTGGAAGCAGTCTACCAATGTGGAGAGCCAATGGGTAGGGACCACAGCATCGGCATCAGTAGTGGCTATGATTTCACCCCGGGCTTCAGCAAAACCTCGAGCCACGGCGTAAACATATCCCTGGCGCTTTTCCTGGACTATTTTAGCTCCCCACCCCCGGGCAATATCGGCTGTCCGGTCGGTACTATTATTATCTACCACGATGATTTCGTAATGACCGGTATAATCCTGTTTTTTAATTGACTCCAGGCAGCGAGCTATTAATTTTTCCTCATTATAGGCCGGTATCACTACCGAAATTTTCATTTTCTTCTCCCCCAAATTCCTCTCCGCTTCTCTGTCATATTCCCCTAAATTCCGCTATATTATAATTCTCTCTCTTTTTCCCTGTCAACCTTTTTGCACAATTTTTCCAGAAGGGCTAACGGTATGTGAAATCAAGATATCGGTTGACGGGAATTCTATTTCCCCGATGTTCTCGTTCAGACAGATTAGTGACACCTAAACGCTAATGAGTAGTGGTAAAATAGGTGTTACTATGAGCATCTATGGAACGGTTCTTCCTAAAGCCAGTTTTCTTGCTTCTCTGGCAA
>Ga0315312_1000110_pt1 | contig 139072 bp, 97 predicted proteins | sample TDP7_MG_FD_203629 | JGI IMG/M metagenome (GOLD analysis project Ga0315312, IMG submission 203629) | Freshwater sediment microbial communities from Lake Towuti, South Sulawesi, Indonesia - TDP7 | ecosystem: Environmental > Aquatic > Freshwater > Lake > Sediment | place: Indonesia: South Sulawesi...
TCATAATACCAGGTGGCTTAGAACATCCTATCGAATAAAAGAAATCGCCTTAACCAATAGACACGCTGCTTAACCATGACCGGAGAATACACCAAACCAAATTACACACTTTTCTTGACATTACCCAGGTCAAGAGGCCGACCAGAAAAATGATGACATTGCCGGGGATTCCTGAGAAAATGTCTGCACGAAAATCGAGATGGAAGAGAGCCTTAGATGGCGGTCGGGGCACTTGCCCGCGGCCGGCCCGGCCGGCGACGAAAAGCGAACATTCTGGAGGAGATTGATGGCAAAGTACGTTTACTTTTTCGGACAGAACAACGCCGAGGGAAATGCGTCCATGAGGAACCTCCTCGGAGGCAAAGGAGCCAACCTCGCGGAGATGGCCGGACTGGGAATCCCTGTTCCGCCCGGTTTCACCATAACTACGGAAGTCTGTACCTACTATTACCAGAACGACGGCAAGTATCCCGGAGGGCTTGACAAACACGTCAAGGAGAACCTGCGCAGGGTCGAGGAGCTTATGGGCGCCCGGTTCGGCGACCCGCAGAACCCTCTTCTTGTCTCCGTCCGCTCGGGGGCGAGAGCTTCCATGCCGGGAATGATGGACACCGTCCTCAATCTCGGCCTGAACGATGAGACTGTCAAGGGACTCATCGCCAAAACCGGAAACCCCAGAATGGTCTACGACAGCTACCGGCGCTTCGTGCAGATGTATGCAGAGGTGGTGATGGGGGCAAAAACCGATGAGTTCGAGGAACTGATACAGGCCAAGAAGAAAAAAAGAGGAGTCGAGGACGATACCGAGCTGACCGCCGAGGACCTCAAAGAACTCGTCGAGGAGTTCAAGGAGGTCGTCCGCAGGAAGACCGGTAAGGAATTTCCCACTGACCCGAAGGAGCAACTGTGGGGAGCGATAGGGGCGGTCTTCCGGTCCTGGGACACGCCGCGTGCGGTGGCTTATCGGCAGCTTCACGGTATTCCGGAGGACTGGGGGACGGCGGTCAACGTCCAGGCGATGGTCTTCGGGAACATGGGCAACAGCTCTGCGACGGGGGTTGCCTTCACGAGAGACCCCGGCAGCGGGGAGAAGAGGTTCTTCGGCGAATACCTCGTCAACGCGCAGGGAGAGGACGTAGTTGCCGGCATTCGCACGCCCCATCCCATAAACGTCGCCCAGAAGGGAGGCTCCTCCCTCACCTCTCTCGAAGAGGAGATGCCCGAAATCTATGACGAGTTAGTGGACATTTACCAGACCCTCGAGGCCCATTACACCGACATGCAGGATATAGAGTTCACCATCCAGGAAGGGAAGCTCTATATGCTCCAGACCAGAACCGGCAAGAGAACCGGGTTCGCCGCCGTACGCATAGCCGGGGACATGGTCGAGGAGGGCTTGATAGACGAGAGAGAAGCGCTGCGGAGGGTTGAGCCGGGGCATCTCCTTCAGCTCCTGGCGCCGGTCTTTGAAGCGAAAGCAAAAGACAAGGCCATCAAGGAAGGAAGACTCCTTGCGAAGGGGCTCAACGCAGGCCCCGGCGCTGCTTGCGGAAGGGTTGTCTTCTCGGCGGAGAAAGCCGTCGAAATGGCCAGCCGGGGCGAGAAAGTCATCCTCACCCGCACCGAGACTTCCCCGGAGGACATATCGGGTATGGCAAAAGCCGCCGGTATCCTCACCTCCACCGGGGGAACCACTTCCCATGCGGCGGTTGTTGCCAGAGGAATGGGGAAAAGCTGCATCGTCGGCTGCGGCGCCCTCAGCATTGACTATGCGAGTCGCAGCATGTCGGTGCGCGATACGGTCATCAAGGAGGGAGATTTCATCTCCATAGACGGCACAACCGGCGAAGTTATTCTCGGCGAGTTGCCGACTATCCCCTCGGAAGTCATCCAGGTTCTCATCCAGAAAACGAAAAAGCCGGAGGATTCGAGGGTGTTCCAGCAGTTCTCGAAGCTGATGAGTTGGGCTGATAGGCATCGCAGGCTCGGCGTGCGAGCGAACGCCGACACGCCAGCCGATGCCGCCGCGGCCAGGAGCTTCGGAGCGGAGGGAATAGGGTTGACCAGAACCGAGCACATGTTCTTCGAAGGGGACAGGATTGATGCCGTGCGGGAGATGATTCTCGCGGATGATTCGGAAGGAAGAAGGAAAGCGCTCGCAAAGATTATGCCCATGCAAAAGCAGGATTTCATAGGGATTTTCGAGGTCATGGAAGGCCTCCCCGTGACCATCCGTTTCCTCGACCCTCCTCTGCACGAGTTCCTTCCCCACAACGACAAGGAAGTCGAGGAGCTCTCCGAGCAGATGGGTGTGCCCGTAAGCAGGCTTAAACAAAAAGTGCAGAGCCTCCGGGAAGCTAACCCAATGCTCGGCCATCGCGGGTGCCGGCTTGGCATCGCCTATCCGGAGATTTCTGAGATGCAGGCAAGAGCAATCCTCGAGGCCGCCTGCGAGCTGATCAAAAAGGGGAAAGAGATCATCCCGGAGATTATGATTCCTCTCGTCGGGCACGTCAACGAGTTGAGGGGGCAGAAGGAAATCGTTGATAGGGTTGCGAAGGAGACCGCCCAGAAATACGGCGTCGCAATTGACTACAGAGTCGGCACAATGGTTGAACTGCCAAGGGCTGCTCTCACAGCCGACCAGGTTGCCCAAGAAGCCGAGTTCTTCTCCTTCGGGACAAATGACCTCACCCAGACCACATTTGGCATCAGCAGGGACGATGCGGGAACTTTCCTTCCCGTCTATGTCGAGAAGAGGATTCTTCCCCGGGACCCATTCCAGTCAATAGACAGGGAGGGGGTCGGGTTGCTGATGAAGATAGGAGTCGAGAAAGGAAGAGCCACCCGCCCCGACCTGAAGATAGGCATTTGCGGAGAGCACGGAGGAGACCCCAACTCGGTCGAGTTTTGCCACGAAATAGGGCTTGATTACGTTAGCTGCTCGCCGTATCGCGTCCCGATAGCTCGCCTGGCTGCGGCGAGGGCCAACCTGGAGGTCACGGCGGAAGATTTTTAAGCCCATTTTCGGCTGAGTTGGCCCGTGGCGTGCTTGTGGGTTGAGCCGCAGGAATGCGTTCGCTATGATAAAAGCCCGAGGCACCGCGAAGAAAGCTCTTATTCCCTGCGGCTGAATGGCGACGAGGAGTATCAACCGGTTGTTTTGCGAATAGGTATGACTCGAGAAGAGTTCAACCCAGTCGAGCTTTACCTCAAGGAAATCGGCCCCATCCCTCGACTCAGCGAGGCGGAGGAAAAGAGGCTGTTCAGGAAAGCGGAAATGGGCGACAAGCAAGCAAGAAACGCCATCGTTAAAGCTAACCTCAAGCTTGTCATCAAGATAGCCAAGAAATACGCCCGGCTCGGCCTCTCTTTCATGGACCTGGTCGAGGAAGGAAATCTCGGCCTCGTCAGAGCCGCAGAAAAATTCGACCTGACCAAGGGGTGCAAGTTCTCTACATACGCATCGTGGTGGATCAAGCAGTTCATCATGCGGGCGCTCGCAAATCAGGGCAAGACCATTCGTCTCCCCGTGTACATGGTTGACAGAATTGCCAAAATCGAGCGTGTGATAACCGATTTCAAAAACAAGTCCGGCAGAGACCCCTCCATTCAGGAGATTGCCGAGAAGGTGAAGCTCCCCGAGGACAAGGTCGCCCAGATTTTCAAAATCGCCCGCACGACCGAATCCATCAGCGCACAGTTGGGCGAGGACCAAGAGGTGATTGACACCATACAGGATACATCCGCCATTAAAGCCGAAAAGGTCATCGCAAACGTGATGCTTCAGGAGGAACTCATTGACCTTTTAAGCCACCTCAAGCCGCGGGAGATGGAAGTCCTCTCTAAGAGGTTCGGGCTTGATGGCGAAGCGCCTATGAAGTTGAAGGAAATCGGCGAGCAACTCAAAATCTCCAGGGAGAGAGTCCGGCAGATCGAGCAGGTCGCCCTCCGCAAGCTCAAGAAAATAATGAAGAGCAAACGCATCCTCTACACCGACTTCTGACCGGGACGGCGACAGCACACCGCCGGTGTCAAGCTTTTCCCCAAAGGTTCAGCCTGCAAGAATGGGGTATCCGATGAAAAGCCTCACCGAGGACCTGCGAAAGACCATCCGGGACATCCCCGATTTTCCAAAGCCGGGAATTATCTTCAAGGACATCACGCCGGTTTTGAAGTCGGCGGAACTCTTCCGCAGGGTGATTGAAGCGTTCTTCCGGAGGTATCGGGACAAGGGGATTACCGCCATCGTGGCAATAGAAGCTCGCGGATTCATCTTCGGAGGGGCTTTGGCGGAGCGAATGGGTGTTTCTTTCGTTCCGGTTCGGAAGAAGGGGAAGCTCCCCTACAAGACCGTCTCCGCGACCTACGAGCTCGAATACGGGACCGATTCCGTCGAGATGCACAGCGACGCCCTTAAGCCCCGCGATCGCGTTGTCGTCCTCGATGACCTCGTCGCCACCGGCGGAACCGCCGAAGCCACCGCCCGCCTTTGCGAAAAGCTCGGCGCGGAGGTCGTGGAACTGGCCTTTGTCATCGAGCTTGCATTTCTCAACCCGCGAGAGAAGCTGAATCGTTACCCGGTTTTCTCGATGGTCACCTTTGGTTAGGCAAGCTCCCGCGTATGGCGTGTGGCTCCCGGTTGCCAATCTGTTCTGTCAGAACTCTGTCGTGCTTCTGGTCGGTCTTCCACCTGTGAGTTCCTTCCGCGTTGTGTGTGCTGTCCTTAGCGAGAGCTCTCCGGGCCAAAAACCCTCGTTTGAGGACGCTCCCCGGTGTCACGAACCTGTGTAGGCGTGAAGGCCGGCCAAAAGGTAGTTCACCCCGAAGTACGTGAACAGGACGAAAAGAAAGCCTATCACGGAGAGAATCGCCTGGAGCTGCGGCAGCGATTTCACCTTCACGCCGAGCCACCCGCCGGAAAATCGGACGTGAAGGAAGAATGCGTACACCACCCACGTTATGAGCGACCATGTCTCTTTCGGGTCCCAACCCCAGTACCTTCCCCACGCAACGTTCGCCCAAACCGAGCCTGTGATAATCCCTATCGTCAGAAATGGAAAGCCAAAAGCGATTGTTCTCGAGACAAGGTTGGACAGCAGCGAGCCTCTTTCGTCGCCAGCAGCAGTTCTCTTGTTGAGGAGAATTACCAGCCCCACTGAAACCATCCCCGCGACGACGAGGCTGCCGACAATTATCGCTCCCGCGCTCCAGCCGCGGACTTTTCCGAAAACCTCACTTTTTCTCCCCATGCCATAGACCAAACCCCCTACGAGGCCCACCGCTGAAAGGGACGTCAGAAATGCCGAGGCTTTCCGCAGTATCCCGCCATGCCTCAGAAGGAATATCAGCCCCACTAAATAAGAAACCCCAAAACAAGCGTAGCTGATGAAGCAAAAGGTAACGTGCAGCGTCAACCATAAGTTGTTCCTCAGCGCGGGGACGAGCGGCTCTATCCCCCAGTCGAAAAGGTTCGCGTATGCCAGCGCCAGAAGAGCAAGCAAAGAAGCCCCGGCGCCAATTATCCTCGGCGAATAGAGCAGCTCTACAATCAGACACGTGACGGCGATGCCGAGGCTGAATAAGACCAGAGTTTCAAACGTGTTGGCAAAGGGCGGACGTTCCCCTTCGACCCATCGCCATCCCATGAACACCGCCTGGCAGACCGCGCCAGCTATCAAGCAAAAAATCGCCGCGGCTCGGAAGCCCCTTTTGTGACTCGCGTAGTGGACGGCGAACGACAGCGCCGCCGTAAAGTACCCCACCTCCGCAATAGTGAAGAAAAGTCTTGCTGCCGACATGAGATATTCTTTGGATGCTTATTTGAGACGAAAGAGTTTTCGGGGCCTATTTGGCCGGACGCCTCCTTCACCAGGAAAATCCAGTCATCATAGAGGATGAACAAAAGTCCCGCACAAATCAACACAAACACGACATACGTCGAAGGCACGCCGGTGTCCTGGCAATTTCCAGGCCCCTCCGAATCGCCCTGCGCTGCGCCGACAGAATTCATGAATCGCGTGCTGTCCTTGTTTCTGAAGCCCTTTCTCACTTCTTGACCGGGCTTTTGGTTCGGCTTTTTATATACGGCTAAGTCCTCATTTCTATTTCTTGGATCTCCGCAGGGAGTCCCATTCACGGGTAATCGAAGGCAGGCTTTGAGCCGCCGCCTTGGCGCATTCGCCGCAGCTTCTCGAATATTCGCCCTCTCAAAGTCGCTGCCGGACTTGGCCCTTTTGGGCCTGCCGTTCACTTTCCTTTCGCCCGCCGCACTTCCTGGACTATTGAGAGTCTCTTCGCCAAAGGAACGCGCTACAACGAGCGGACAGCTCTCCCCGTGCGTGGCACGGGCATCCCGCGTGTGCGACTCTGATTTCGACGGGAGCATCATCCTCGGCCACGCCGATCCTTCCAGGACCGAGGGATTACATTTCAGGCTTGTTTGCCATTGACAGGCCGCAGGCAGAGATGTATCTTATATCTGCAAACTCGGACAACGACTATGATTTCATGAAGGAGTTACGTATGCTGACGTGTCCCAATTGTGGAGCTGAGAACCGATATGAAGCGATCTTCTGCCGCGGATGCGGTAAGAAGCTCGAGATTATTGACGAGCTTACCGTCGAGAACATCGAGGAAAAGACAGGTGCAAAAAGGAGGAGGCGCAAGAAAGATAAATCGGAGCTAACTCCGAAACAGCTTCACCGAAGGAGCATCATCAAGAACTCAATTCGCATCGCGGTCATCCTTCTGGTAGCATTTGCCGTTTACCTGACGCAGCAGACACCTTCTGTTTCTGCAATCCCCACGTCTGAGGGCAGCAGGAAGAGCTTCGTCCAGAAAAAGAGGGAGCTCCGCGCCGGCGGCACGGTAACCGTCAGCGAAAAGGAACTCAATTCCTACGTCGCCGGGCTGCTGTCGGGGATGAAGGGGAGCAAAGCCGTCAAGTTTGAGAACGTCCAGATCGCCCTCGGAAACAAAAAGGACAAGGAAGAGATAGCTGTCAGGATGTACGTAAGGCTTTTCGGAAAGAGGACGCTGTTTCAGTTGTTTGGGAAGTTGAAGCAAACTGGCGGACACATCAAGTTCTCACCGACCACGTTCGCAAAAGTAGGCAAGCTCCCTTATCCGGCTTTCGTGATGAAATGGCACTGCAAGAACGTCCTGAGCGACTTGAAGAGCGACACGGACTTCTTCAACAAGCTGACCGAAGCGACCATCAAGGACGTTGAGCTGAAGTCTTACGTGGCGACCGTCAGCACCGGGAGCGACCGCTTCCGGGACAGGCTCGACCAGCAAGGATGCGAATGGGAGGAAGAAGGCGGCAACAAGATAAAAATCTTCGTCACCGACAAGGAAGGGACAGGCAAAATCTCGTCTGCCGCCAGGGAGGCAGGCATCGTGACGCCGCGCCTCTCAGCAGGGAAATCGGAAGCAAGGACTCGGATAGTCCTGAAGACCGCCGGCAAATCGTGAGCCACGTTCATCGAAAATGCCGGGCGGCCTGGAGGGCAAAGGGGAATAAAAGCTTGACATTCTTTCGTGGCATCATGTAAGTAGTAGGACAATTATGAGAAACAGCGCCGTTTCAAAACAACGCCAGCCGCTTGACAGATGCACGATGTCGGGTGGGTTTGCATCGCGCGGGAGCGTGTGTTTCGGCGCAGTTTGGTTCTGGTATTTCTACTTTAGCAGCCTCTCCGGGAGGAGTCCCTGAGATAGTTTTCGTCTCCGGCTTCAGTCAGCCTCGGGACTCCGGTAGTTCCGAGGCTGTTTTTTCATTGACAAGCCAAACAATGCGGTGCAAACAGTTGCACGGAACGCCCACTTAAGGGAGGGAGCACATGATTGTCGTCATGAAACGCGGCGCATCCCCGGAGGAAAAAGAGCGAGTCTATCAAGAGCTTCGGCTCGCTGGCCTGAGGTATCAGGCCATCGAGGGCGTGGAACGAACAGTCATCGGTGTCATCGGCACGCAGACAGAGACGCGAAAAGTTCAACTCGACGTTCTGCCGGGCGTCGAAAAGGTCATCCCAATCCTCAGACCGTACAAGCTGGCCAGCCGCGAGCTGAAGAAAGACGATACAATCATCGTCGTCAACGGCGTTCGGATAGGGGGGAATCAAGTTGTGGTCGCGGCCGGCCCTTGCTCGGTGGAGGACCAGGAGTCCCTCATAGCCGTCGCCGGGTTCGTCAAGGAATCAGGCGCCGCGCTGCTGAGAGGAGGGGCATTTAAGCCCAGGACTTCTCCATACGCTTTCCAGGGGCATGGCGAGCCTGCCCTGAAGTATCTGGCTCGTGCAAGAGAAGTGACTGGACTTCCCGTGGTCACGGAGGTCATGGACACAAAGGACATTCCCTTGGTCTCAAAATATGCTGACATACTGCAAGTCGGGGCGAGGAACATGAGCAACTTCAGTCTCCTCAAGGAGCTCGGCAAGCAGCCCAAGCCGATCCTCCTGAAGAGGGGGACAGCCTCAACTGTGACCGAGCTGCTCATGTCAGCCGAGTACGTCCTGTCCGGGGGAAATATGAACGTTATCCTCTGCGAGAGAGGTATTCGCACCTTCGAAAATGGCACGAGAAATACCCTCGACCTCAGCGCCGTTCCTGCGCTCAAAGAGGCGACGCACCTGCCGGTATTCGTTGACCCAAGCCACGGAACCGGCCGGAGACAATACGTGGAGGCTATGTCGAAGGCCGCCATCGCCGCGGGCGCAGACGGTCTCCTTGTGGAGGTTCATTCCAATCCGGAGAAAGCCCTCAGCGACGGCGAGCAATCGCTCGACCCGAACGATTTCGCTGGGCTCATGGATGGCGTTCGGCGCATCGCCGAGGCTACGGGCAAGAGCCTTCGGTCGTTAAACGGATGAGCCAGTGGCTTCCGATGTAGGGGGTTCGCAGAAAGCGTCGCGGTATAACCACGGGATTCAGGGAGGTGAGAAGTGGTTCACCTTTACCTCGGAGACGGCAAAGGGAAAACTTCTGCGGCTATCGGTCTGGCAGTCAGAGCAGCCGGGGCTGGCCTCAAGGTGGTCATCGTCTTTTTCGACAAAGGGACCGCCCCGCCGGACCAGCCCAACCAGCTCTATTCAGAACGCACTGTCCTTCGTTCTATTCCTAATATTGACGTCTTCTCCTTCGGCTTCCCAAGGTTTTTTCCTGGCAAACCTTTCCGGGGCGGATTGAGTGAGGAGGATGCCAGCGAGGCAAAGCGCGCATATGAGTTTTCCGCCAGAATCATCGAAGGCAAAAGTTACTCCGTCGTCATCCTTGACGAGATACTCAACATGGTGCGGCTCGGAGTCCTTTCCGAAGAGCAGGTCAGCTCCCTCATCGAGCTTTCCCGCCGGCCGCCGGATACGGAGCTTGTTCTCACGGGACAGATTGATTCCCCTTCCCTGATTCAAAAGGCAGACCTTGTAACCGAGATGCGGAAGGTCAAGCACTATTCTGATTCCGGAAAACCTGCCCGAAGGGGAATCGAGTATTAAGACGGGGTCTCGCTTTTGGGGATGGCCGTTCCTTCCGCACGAGGACCCGGCGGGGACGGCAAGCTCTGCGATAAGTCACCGCCAATTTTGATCCCCCCTTGCTTCAAAAGGACGCTGACCAGGAAAGCCATTATCAGCCCGCTCAGAACAATCAAAAGCATGAGGTCGCTGTGGGTGAGCGTCGCATACCTGTTGGTCACAAACCGCGACGCAAACTTCGGAATTAACTCGCCGCGCAACTTCTCAGCAGAGTTGGCCGCCATGAAAAGCATGACGACCGTCGCAATGAGAGTCGCCGGAATTGTGAATTTCACGAACAAAAGAATCAGCGCTGCCTCCGCCAGGACTATGACGCACAGGTCGGTAGTGAAAAGATTTGCACGGTAGAGCGGCGTCAGGTCCCTGACACCATCCCCCTTGACCTCAGAACCGTCCTCTCTCTCACCGGAAACCGTCGAAAAGCCCTTGTCTGTCCTTGCGTTGCGGTCATAGCGCAACATGACCGTGAACATGACCAGCATTGATAACAGAATGCAAAGGAAAAGAATAAAAAAACTGTAAATGAACCTGCTGGAACTATCGGGCATTTGCCACCTTTGTTTGTCTCCAGAAGCACAGCACAACAGCCTGAACGGTCCTCTTAAGAACGAGTCCCCCTCTCAGGTTTAGTTCTCTCCGAGCCGCATCGCAACGTTTCGCTTCGCAACTCGCATCAACTCCAGACTCTACTTTAAGCCGTACCTTTTCGACAGTTTATGAATACCCCTGCGGCTCAATCCGCAGCGCCTGGCCGCCTTTGACATGCTCCCGTTGCATTCCAAGAGGATGTGTCTTACGTAGGCCCTCTGGAATTCGCTTTGGACAAGCATCTTCGCCTCATGATACTTCATGGACAGCAAGTCCGGGCGACTCGAAACGTTAGGTGACGTTGCTTTGCTCAAGTCTATTTCGTTAGCCTTGATGACCGGCCCGCTCGACACTATCAGTGCCCTCTGGATGACGTTCTCCAGCTCGCGAACGTTGCCCGGCCAGGTGTGCTTCAGGAGCTTGTTCATGGCGGCCTTCGCCAGGATTTTTGGCGCAATTCCCTGTTCGCGGGAGTACTTCTGAAGAAAATGATGAGCCAAGAGCGGGATGTCTTCGCGTCTCTCCCGCAGAGGAGGAAGAGTCATCTCCACGACGTTGAGCCTGTAATACAGGTCTTTCCTGAAGTCTCCCGAGTCCACCATCTCCCTCAGGTTCCTGTTCGACGCCGCCAGAAATCTCACGTCCACCTTTATCCTCTCCGAACTTCCCACCGGCACAACCTCCCCGTCTTGCATAGCCCGCAGAAGTTTCCCCTGAAGGTGTCTCGACATCGAGCCAATCTCGTCGAGGAAAATTGTGCCGCGGTGGGCGCTTTCCAGCAGCCCCATCTTGTCATTGTGCGCGCCGGTGAATGCCCCCTTTCTGTATCCAAACAGCTCGCTCTCCAGAAGTGTCTCCGGCAGAGATGCCGAGTTTATGGCAAGGAACTTCAGGTTCCTTCTTGGACTGTTGTCATGGATAGCCCGCGCCACAAGTTCCTTTCCCGTTCCGCTTTCCCCCTGGATGATGACAGGAGCAGTAGTAGGCGCGACTTTCCTTATCAAATCGAATATCTCCTGCATCCGTGCGCAGCGGCCGACCATGTCCTCGAAAGGACGCTCGTCTTCGACCCGTTGGCTGACGGACTTCCCGCAGGCTCTAAGCGCCCTTTTCCTCAGCGCCTTTTTGACCGACAGGGTCAACGACTCCATGCCAAGGGGCTTAGTCAGAAGGTCGAACGCCCCAAGCGATATCGCCTTAACCGCGAGATTGACGGAACCGTCCGCACTCGTCAGAACAACCTCCGTGTCCGGATGAAGCACCTTGGCAACCTTAAGAAACTCCAGGCCCGTCATATCCCGCATTTTCGTGTCGGCGATAATCAGGTCAAACTCCTTCTCCCTCAGCCGTCTGAGAGCCTCTCCGGCGCTGCGAGTCTTTTCGCTCTTGAACCCCTCACTCCTTAGCGCCTCGCCGATCAAAGAGAGAGAATCGCGACTATCGTCAACCACGAGAATAGCTGCCTCGCCCATACCCGACCTTTCGTCCCCGATGCTGCCTGAATGCGTTTGTCCTTCTGCCATGACCGAATGATCCCCTCAATTCAAGGGGGCCCATTGACTGACAAACAAGTTACGACCTCGCCTTGTTCGAGCTGCTCCGTAAGATCGTAGCGCGGTCACTTTTTTCCCGCGAGCTTTCCCCAACACTGCGAGCGGACAAATCTCTTTACGAAGGAAACCGCACCGTATCCTCACCGAAAATAATCCTACCAAATATCACAGACAGGTTCAATGCCCATCAGGCGGATTTCCCGAAAAAACCCTGCGAGCCTTGCCATCCCGCTGGCGGGGTGCTTGAATTCCTCGACGAACGGCCCTCCCGGCCCTCTTTCTGAAGTCCGGCAGACCCGCTGAGCTGGAGGAATCATCGGTGCACCTCTCGAGGAATCGGGGCCGACACCCCTGCCCTCTGCGGAGCCGGCTCGCTTTCCAAAACGCAAGAGCCGCGCGCTCACCTCAGCTCCATTATGCGGACGCTCCGAAACCACACCTTATCCGCGGGGAGGTGATTCTGAAGTCCGATGTATCCCTCCTGGCCCCTTTCTCCGGTAAACTCGTTGATTTTCAAACCGTTCAGGACGATTGTGTATTCTTGCCCGACGACCGTGATCTCGAACGTGTTCCACTCGCCGGGTTCGCGTGACGCGAAACCCGTCGGCGCCTTGATCGCATAGATGCTCCCGGTGCGATGAATGGGGTCGTAAGAATCGGCAATCTGGATTTCATATCCCTGATTAACGGCATCCCAGGGTGATTCCGGTGCGTTGGGAAACCGCACAAAAATCCCTGAATTTGAGTCTTTCTTCTCGGCTTTCCACTCCACCAACAGAACGAAATCTTTGAACTTCTTCTCCTTGTACCAGAGGAGGCCCATCCCTCCGTCGGTCCTCAGGGTCCCATCTTTCTCGATTACGAACCCGCCCGGGCCGGTCATCTTCCAGCCGGTGAGGTCCTTGCCATTGTACAAGTCAACGAATCCGCCTTTCGGGATTTCCCTCCCGGCGGCCCATGCGATGCCCTGCGTGACCAGCCTCAGCAGACTCAGGCTGCTCCACGACTCCATGGAGTGGCCAAGGGCCGTATAGAAAACCCTCCCCTTCCCATAAGTCTTGGTCCAGGCAATCGGGCGCACAAGTCCGTCATCAGGGCTCTGGCATGCCAGCAGAACGTGCTTGTCTTCCAGGTCGCATTGCTCGTGATAGTAGAACTCGTCCATTATTTCGAAGTTCGCAATCCCTTCCAGAATCGGATGCTCTCCCTCGACCCGAAGAATGCTCATCTTCCGGTAAGGCTCGTGCCTGACGAAGCTCGCCCCGGTCATCCGGACGTACTCCGGATTCGTTTTGAAAGCTTCGGTCGCGCTGTGAATTCCGACCCATCCCCCGCCATTCCGAACGAAGTTGAGGTATCCAGCCATCTGCCGCTCGGTAATGTTCGTCCAGTTGCTTGCGTTGTACGCGACGATTACGTCGTACTTCTTATTCAGCTCCGGGTCTTCCAGAACGGCGATGTTCGACGGGATGGTCGCCTTTTCGGCTTTCGGAAACCCTTCCGGTGGGTTGTCTAATCGCACGAGGTCTGCTTTTATGTCGAGCCTCTGGCTTGCCGCATCGAGCATCGCCTTAGACCCAGCCTCGTAGGGATGATGCTCTCCTCCCAGCAAAACCAGCAGCCGAACAGGCTCGCCCTGCGACGTCGCTGCCATCCCGCAGAGCAGAAATCCCATCGCCAAAAATGTCAGAATTGCCGCCTGATGGTCTTTCATCGTTCCTCTTCCTCCCTTCGACCGACACGTTTGTTTGACTTCATCTTCTGCACTTTTCTCGGCTAATTCTTCTCCGCGATGACTCTCCCTCTGCAAACGGTCAACTCGACATTCAAACTCGAATCGAGGATGAGAATGTCCGCGTCGCAGCCCCTTTCAATTCTCCCCTTCGTTTTCTGCATGCCGAGCACCGTCGCCGGCGTGAGGGTGGCCATCGTCACCGCTTCTTGCAAAGACAAGCCCCCGAGTTTGACCGCATTCCTGACCGCCCTGTCCATCGTCAGAATGCTTCCAGCGAGCCATCTCTTGCGCCTCCCGACGGTATATCCCGCTTCCATCACCCTGATCCTGTCTTTCCCCTTGCGATAAGTACCAGGTGGAAGACCCGTTACAAACGCAGCGTCGGTAATTAGCGCCACTTTCTCGGCCCCCTTGCACCTCACAACGGGCATCAGCATGGCAGGATGAAAATGGAATCCATCCATTATCACACTTCCGCAAAGTTCCTCCATGCACAGAAAACTTCCCACCACTCCCGGCTCGACGCCAAGCCACCCGTCTTCCTGCTCCTTCCGGTAAGGCCAGTCGGTCGTGTTGCCGACGTGCGTCACGAAAGATAGCCCATTTTTCACCGCCTCGCGCATGCACTTGTACCCGGCGCACGAATGGCTTGCGGCGACCACAATCCCTTCCGCTTTCAGCAGGCGGATTACCTTTTCCGCACCCTCAAGCTCCGGAGCGAGAGTGACCATCCTTATCTCCCCCGGTGCTGACTCAAGCCACCTGCGAACCTCCCTCACGTCCGGTCTTCGCAGGAGGCTTGCCGGATGAGCTCCCCGACGCTGCGGGTTCAGGAACGGCCCTTCCACGTGGACGCCTGCCACCGGCTCAGCGTACTCCGATTTCGACCGCCGGAACGCCGCTACGCGCCGGATGCTCTCCAGCATTTTTTGCGGCGTATCAGCCAGCACTGTAGCCAGCATTGTCGTCGTGCCGTGTTCAACGAAAAATCGAACGATCTCTTCGAATTTGTCCTCGGTGCTCTGAGAGAACTCTTCCCCTTTTGCCCCGTTCACCTGTAAGTCAATATATCCAGGAACAACGGTTTTCCCCGACGCGCTGATGGTCCTGTCGGGCCTCTCGCGTAACTGAATCTCGGCTTCAGCGACCTGTCTTATCTTCTCCTGCTCAACAAAGACAGAGCCCTTCTCTATTATCCGCGTGGGCGTGATGATTCTGCCATTTTTTATCAAAAGGGAACTCATCAGATGCCAAGGCGCTCTCCAAGTTCCTCGAGAAATCCCTTCGAGTCTCGGTATGCCTCGTCGAGGTTTTCCACCCCGCCGATGTCAATCGCGACGTAGCCGTCGAATTCGTGCTTCGCCAGGGCACGGAATATGCCTTCCCAGTCAATCGTTCCTTTCCCGAGCGGCAGGTGCTCATTAGTCCGGCTGTCGTTGTCGGAGGCATGCACGTATTTGATTCGCTTCCCAAGTTTCTCCACGCTCAGCGGCAGGATTTCCTTTTGTGCGTTCTGGTGGCCAGTGTCGAGAACCGCCGCAAAATTCTCGTCGTTGACGTGATCCATGAGCCGCAGCATCGCGTCGGTGTTGCTGACAATCTCTCCGACGCGAGGTTCCATCGTCAGGATGAGGTCTGCCCGAGCGGCTTTCCGCGCGCAGACCTTCACCGTCTCAACCAGGACTTCCCACTGCTCTTCCCAGCGAAATCCCGGGTCTACCTCCACCCGGAACGGCTTGCCGAACTTTATGGCGTCCTTATATGGCGCTTCACCTTTGAACTTCAGCGGCGGGGTGAAGCTGTCGAGCTGGATTGTCTCGCAGCCAAAATATTTCGCAAGCTCTATGCCGACATCGAAAAGGTTCAGTCCCTCTTTCCTCTCACGCGGGTCGAGGCTTACCGTCGAGGGAAGCACAGGACAAAAATTCACCACGCGAAGACCCAGCTTCTCGCAGTGCGATTTCAGCTCTGCCCGCCGAGAATGAATCGCCAGGAGATTGTCCTTTCGCACCCCTTCCAGCTCCACGTTCGTGAAGCCCAGCCGCGCCATATCCTCCATAGCAGCAAACGTATCCGGGATGCTCGGTGGGTAGCCGTATTTGCTTATCGCATACAGCCAGCAACAGGCGATTTTCATTTTTCCGCAGCCTCCTTTGCCGCGTCCTGCGCTCGCCTGCGCCCCCTTCCTCCCCTCTCCCCAGCCCGCCGAGAATCCAACCTAACAAAAGCCCGTTGCCCTTTCAACCCTTTTCTCTGCGACCGCAAAGCCTGAGCGTTTTTTTTGCCCTGCCGTCAGGACCCGGCCTCTAAAGCACGCCGCCTCATTGTTCAGTTCTCCGCCTTCTCCTGGGGTAATTTCCTCCGAGCCGGAGCATCCCCCAAAGATGGCGTCTTTCGTAGTGCAGGTCCCGCGCAAAACCAAGCGGCAAAAAGCTTCATTGTTACTTTCCGCCTTTGCGTACTTGCGCAGGAGCCCCGGCCGGCACACCGCTCGCAACAAATATCTTCGCCCCTCTCAGGGTTGCATGTCGAACCAATTACCCACCAGGCTGTCACAATTCCAGCCCCCGCGCGCGGTCTGGCATGCCTTCCTCCGAAAGTCTCATCGCGAACGAACATCATGCACCACTTGCGGGTGCCACACATTTTGTTTGACTTTACGATGCGGTAGGTTTAGAAAAAATCACCGTGCGGGGAGATTTCGCCCACCCAGTATGGGGTGAATGACTTGTTGCGCATCCCTCTCGATAAAATGTCACCAACTGACCCGAAATTGTCGGCTTTCATGGAGCGGATTGTAATTCTCAGCATTCTGACAGCGATGCTCGCGACGCACCTCTTTGTGGCTCACAAGATGGCGTTTCTGGGGTTCTATTATCTTCCAATCCTGCTGGCGGGTTACTTCTGCGGGAAAAGAATTGCCCTGCTTTCGAGCATACTGGCTGTTTTCCTGGTTGTGCTGTACTCCCTTGTAGTCCCAGAAAAAATGTGGCCCGAGATTGGTAGAAAGAAAGAACAACTCGCTGCGCTTACGGCGGGCACGGGACGCTGGGAAAAGGTCAATGAGGAGATTGGAAGGGAAAAATTCAAGTTTCACTTCTCCCTGGTAGCGTGGGGAAGCTTTCTGGTTTTATCGGCAATTGCCTCAAGCGCCCTTTACGAGCAAAAGCAGAAGAGAATTGAGGAGCTTCGCCACGCGTACGTCGGGCTGCTGGAGATTTTGACAAAATACTTAGAACTTTCGGACAGGTATTCGGTTGGGCGGTCCGTGAGAGTCGCGGAGCTTTCGAGCGCCACTGCTCGTGGGCTGAACCTGGCGCCGGAAACAACGGAGAATATCCGCATAGCCGCTTTGCTGCATGACCTGGGCCATAAGGAAACCAGCGCATTGATCCTGGGGAAATCCGCTGAGCTGGGGAAGGAGTCCGGCGCTGCAATCACCGCCCAAAGCGTCAACGGGCAGCAGGTTCTTCGTTCTGTCAGCTCGGTCCTGGAGGGAGTGATTCCAATTGTAAATGCGTATCAAGAATACTTTGTTGGCGAAAGACCGGAAAGAGCCCCTGACTCGGTTGCCAGGGCGGCCGAGATTATCGCGATTTGTCGCGCCTACGACGATGTGGTTACCGGAACACCGACGAGGAAAGCGAAACCTCCCGGTGAGGCGCTTGAAATGATTCGCGCCAGCTCCGGGAAGGAATTCAGGTCCGAGGCCGTGGAAGCATTCGAGAAAGCTGTCCGAACAGGGGCGGGCAGGGTCGAGATGGGCGAAGCGCCCCAGGGAACGTGAACGCCCGGTCGTTTTGTGAACAAGGAGTCCGGCAATGGAACGGATGAAATCGTTTGTCGCCGAGAACCTCGAGAAGGTCGCCGTTCTCTTCGTACTCGCAGGGGTGGGGCTGATACACTTCTTCGTCGTGGACAAGCTTCCGTTTTTGAGCTTTTACTACCTTCCCGTTCTTCTGGCGGCGTGGGGGTGCGGCCGCAGAACAGCTTTGCTCGTCAGCGTGCTGGCGGTGCTCGTCGTGGCGCTGTACGCGGTTGCCACGCCTCCGAACTTCGACGAGACAATCGCCAGCAGACTCCGGGAGTTGAACGACCGGAAGGCGAAGGGCGCCCCCGAAGTGCAATTGGCGGCCATTGAAGAACAAATCGCCAACAGGGAACTCGATATTCATCTCTCCCTGGCATCATGGGGTTCGTTTCTGATTCTGGCAGCGGCTCTCGTCGGCACGCTTTATGAGCAAAAGGAGAAAAGAGCCGAAGAGCTCAAGCAGGCCTATGTCGGGATCCTCGAGATGCTCACCAAGTGCCTCGAATGCACCGACTGGCACGTCTTAGGCCACTCGCAGAGGGTCGCGGAGCTCGCTGTCGAAGTCGCCCGCGAGCTGAAGCTCCCGGACACCGCCATCGAGAAGGTTAAGGTCGGCGGGCTGCTGCACGATATAGGGAAGGTGGAAGTCAGCCTGGCGGCTCTTCAAAAGACCGGCACGCTCACCAAGGAAGAACGAGAAGAAATCGGCAAGCACCCACTGAAGGGGGCGGCAATCCTGCGGTCTGTGGAGGTAGTTCTACGGGACGTCATCCCCATTGTGAGGCTTCACCATCAGCGCATCGTGAATCCCGATGTGCGGGTTCCTGGCCTGCCCGACATGCGGCTTGATAGGGAACTGAGGCTTTGCATAGGGACGATTGCCGTCGCGGATACCTACGACGCCATTGTCTGCGACCGCCCCTATCGCCCGGGCAAGCTTCCCTGGCAGGCTGTGGAGGAGATTGAAGCTCATTCCGGGACACAGTTCGACCCGGAAGTCGTGAAAGCTTTCAAGAAAGTCATGTCCCGCAAAATGTGACGAACGCGCGCGCCTCCGTCGGCTTCGCATGAGGAAGGAGCGTTGAATAGACGTGGCTCACGCCGCAGAATCTGTCACCATACCTCGACTCGATAATACCGCTCCCTTACGGAAGGAAACTCATCGTCGAATTGGACGCCGCTGGTGGAATCGCGCGGCCCGCCAAGCGGCAGCCATTCTCCGTCTGGGGTCGAGGCATAGTAGACCTGATAGTATTTGCAAGAGGTTGTCGGCCACTTGATCTGAAAACAGCCATCGCTGACGCTGATCGCAGTGAGACCGAAAAATGAGGAGCTGTCGGCAGGATTAGTTCCCGCCGCAAATTCGCCGAGGTTCGTGCTGCCGTCGAGGTCATAGTCCGCTTCCGGTGAGGGCGATATGCTGCCGAACCAGGTGATTTCCCACTCGTCCGGCAAACCGTCGTCGTCGCTATCCGGATCAGGCGGCTCGAGGGGGCGAACGACCACGATGTAATTGCTGTGGACTCTGGCTGGGTCCTGGGCGTTACCGCCTAAGACAACTTTTCCGCGGTGAAAGAGCTTCACGTAGAAATCGTGGTATCTTGACTCACTGTCCTTCTGAACGTATTGCCTGAACCCGGTCGCTCGCCACGTTCCATCTGCCAACCAAGCGGGCAGAGTTTCGTTTGCCCGGAAGCCGACCCAGACTTCCACGTCGAAGGTGACGTTGAAGGTCAGGTATTCGGCTGACTTGTTGCCGCGGTCAGCGTCGGGCGCGTTGGGAAGACGAATCTGGATGGCGCCGGAGGACAACTCCTGGGGAATCGGTGCGCCGATGCGGTACTGGAGCCAATCCGAATAAACGTAGCCGCCAACGGCGTAATCCCCGACGAGGAAGCTGCTGCCTGTGCTCAACCAAATGTCGGAAATCTCGACATGGAACTGCGTCGGGAACTCGGTGTTCGTCCGCCAGGCGATTGCATTGCCGAGAGACGACGCGTCGGTGACGTTGCTGACCGTCAGGACATAAGTGCGCCCGCCGGACATTGGCGCTGTCGTCAGCTCGACGGTACGACCGTCTGGCTGCAACGTGGCCGACATCACCGAAACCCAGTCTGTGAGGCGATAGTTTGCCGGGTTGTTGGCCGAATGGGAGCTTACCGGCTCGTCGAAAACAATGCGTATTCTGTCCTGGGCAACAGCCTCCACGTTCAAGATTCGCGGCGGCACGTTGTCCTGCGGAGTGGTGACGGCGATTTCGGCTGCCTGGGATTTTGTCCCGCCACAGTTGACTGCCACGACCTCGTATCGGTAAGAAGTGTTTTCCCGGACGGTCTGGTCGGTGTAAGAAAGCTCAGTCAGCCCGGCCGCGACGAGGACCCCATCCCGGGTCACTTCGTAGCCGAGTATTCCGCTGTCGGGGTCGCTCGCTGCTCCCCATGAAAGAACGACAGTGTGATAATCGGGCGTTTCCGCTGAGAGGGGTGCGGGCGTACTCGGAGGCGTCGGGTCGCTGAGAATCAATGCCTGAAACGATGTCGGCTCCGACCACTGGCTCCAGCGATTCGTGTTGTCGCGGTGCTTCACGCGCCACTCATACCATTCCCGGTTCACAAACGTCTCCGCCGGCACCACGACGGAGATTTTGTTCTTGGCGTCGTCTCCGCTGTCCCATAGCGGATACGCCCAATCCCCTCCTTCTTTGATGATAATCCACCGGCTTGCTGCGTGGGAGTCTCCATTCGGGTCGGAGAAGGAAGATGAGACCAGGAGAGGAATTCCCTGAGCCTCCGCACCATCAGGCGGGCTTTGATTGAGCGGCTTGTTTGGGATGTCCGGGTCGCTCGCCCAGCCCAGCATGGTTGCCCTCTGGTTGTTTATCCAGCTCTTCAATCCGGCGATTCTGACGTCGAGGGGCCGGAAGAGGTTCTGCCAGGGAGTCTGCTCCAATTGACCCTGGAATGGATAAGGGTTGGGCAGAGGCATCTGGTCCCAGCGGTCGCGGTCGGCTTCCGTCATCTCGATGATGAGCTCTCGCCACTCGTCAATAATTGGAAAGATGTGCTCTGGCGTATATATTAGCTGGAGGATTTCCCGAAGGCGGTTTCTGTACTCCACGCCGAAAATGTCCGGGTAGGTCCCGAGAATGCGGTCAACGAAGGGCCCATTGCCGCCTCCGTAAGGAACATCGAATGTCAGGTCGAGGTCCCAGGGAAAGACTTCCCACAGGCCGGTCTGTGGATTCCGGTAATAGTAGTAGTTTTTTCCGGCGTGGATGTCGGTGTGATGGATTGCGTCAACGATTGCGTGGTAGGAATACCACGATTGGAGGTTGAAATTTTTTCTCCACCAATCCACCGTCGGCGAACCATGATAGCCGTTCCAGAAAGCGTTAATATCCGACTCGTCGAGAGGAGGTATGTCGTTAATTTCCTTCTCCCACTTCCCGTTAAGGGCACCGGTGTCTATCTTGTATAAATTGCCCGTGAGAGGATGCCCGTGAGTCTTGAGAAGGTTATCGTCGGGCTGCTCCACTTCTGTGAAAAGACCGTAGAAGTCCCCCTTGTACTGGTCAGCCCCGGTCTCGCTGACGTCGTCAATGATTCTAAAATGGACCCACGTCGTGTATGAGAAGCGAACTCCTGCGTCCCGGAACAATCGGTGTCCGAGAGATTCGTACATCCCTTCTTCGCCCCGCTTGCCGGTCCAGACCTGCTGAATGTTGGAGTTGAGGTTGAGCTTCTTTCTCTTCTCCGGGTAAACGTTCCCGTAGTTGTCTTTCATTACGAACCGGCGTCCTCTATTGAACTTGACCTTGTAGGCGCGCTTGTGCTGGTGATAGCGGTGCACCCCGCCTCGCAATCGAAAATAGATGTGGTCGTAGACTACCCCGTCATAGACGAACGTCCCCCGCCACCGAAAGTCGTGCCGACCGACCTTATCCCAGAACGGAATCTCCTTGTATTCGCATTCCAGAACGTCGTACGCTTTCGCGATGAGGTGGTAAACGGGAACCTTGCTCAGAACTGTATGCGTGCGGGGCTGACCGAGATAAGTGGTGCTGGCGTAATAAGGCGGAACGCCGTCGTAAACGAAATAGGCGTAATTCTTCGAAGGGTCAGATTCTCGCGGAGCGCGGTTGACCTTTTGTTCGGGCGAGGCGTCCCGAGCATAGATGATGTACCGGACCAATGTCCGGTGGGCCTGAGGAGGGAGCGTTGCAGTGTAAATGCCATCGCCAGCCGCGGCGTCTCCGTCGAGACCGATGTCGTTCATGCTGACGCTCGTCCAGTTGGTCTGATATTCCGGATCGAAGATGCGGATGTAACGCCCCGGCTGCACAGCCTGATACGCCACCCACACAGCCGACAATCCGTCCGCATCCCTGACTTTCGCGGTAACCAGGACATCATCGGAATCTTTCGGTTGGTCGGGAGAGTGGTCGGCCTTTGTGATGTAGGGGGCGCTATTGGTGGAAAAAGCATTGTTTTGCCTACCCGGCGAGGATGGCGAGCCGTCAGCCCAGTTCCTCCCAAAATCGTTGTCGTCATAGGGGTTGATCAGCTCCAGCGAAGGGCCTTCCCCGTCCGGAAGTATCGGCCACGGCTCGTCGTCGTGAAAATCAACGTAGTCCACGATGACCCCGTTGGGATTTCTGAGAGCGACCGTTTGCCCGCCCGTGGAGGTAAGGCCTTGGAAACTCCCGAATAGCTTATCGGCCAGACGGTTGGTGTATGCCCACTTCATGTCGGCAGCAATGACAGCATATTCTCCCGGAAGGATCGTCGCCGCTGCCGGAAAGGTGAAGCTCGCATCCCCAGCCAATTGCCAGCCATTGAGGGAAATCTCTTCGCCGCCGATGTTTAGAATCTCGATGAACTTCTCTTTCTGCTCCGCCGAGAGGGGATGGTACATAATCTCGTTGATGACTACATCGGTGTCGTGGGCAAGAGGGTTGTACTGGGAGTTCCGTTGCCCCGGTGTGCCTCTCGGTGCCGAGGAGAGGCTCGGCCCCCAATTGGAGAAAATGGCGTTTTCCGAGAACGGGTTCACCAGCTCCAGGGAAGGGCCGTTTCCATCCGGCTCCGATGGCCACGGAAGTTCGTCCCCATAGTCCACCTCGTCAACAACCTGGGGCGTTGCCGACGCGTCAACCAGCGTTATTTTCTCCCCGGAATTCTCAAGCCGCCCGTCGAAATTCCCGAGCGTGTTGGCGATGGCGTAGCAGGATTCGACCTTCACTCTGTTCTTGCATACGACCACGTATTCGCCGGCAGGAAGAATGTAGGAGGGAAACGTGAAGTAGATTCCATCGGAGAACGACCACCCGGTTAGGTCAACGTCCTCCCCGCCGCTATTGAGCAACTCCACAAACTCGTAGTCCTCGTCAAGCCCCTGCTCCGGCGAAGGGTTGTACATTATCTCACTGATAACCACGTCGCCGACGGCAACACAGCAGGCCTGCGAGAAAGCGACCGCCATCGCAAGAAGAATTCTCCGAGGTACTTTTGCCATCCTGTCACCTTTCCAGAGCGAACTGCGCCCCGTGGCCCCCCCCCTCATTCAGCGAACGCAAGTAATTATAGCAGAAAACGCTTCGGCGCTCAAGGTTCTCGACGAGAAAAACTCGTGCGGCGAGAGGAGAAACTGCGGTGTCGTGAGCGGGGTCTGGGGTCGGGGGCCTGGGGTCTGCGCTGAACCTGAACCCCGAGCCCTGACCCCTGTCCGATTGCGCGGGCACCCCCCCTGCCGAGGCTCACGGAGACCACATGATCCGCAGGGCAGTCAGCTCTTCATTTCCAGAAGCTCGATTTGCTCGAGGTCGCCGATGCCAAGGCCCATCTCCGCGGCGAGCTCGATGTGCGTTATCGGAGGACGAATCGGACCGGACGTTCCCACCTCGTGGCGCTTAGCGAGAATCTCCTTCGCGGCGATAGTGTCCATGGCTACCGGGTCGGTGCAGGCCATCATCCCCGAATAGCTCCAGAAAAATGCCGGACTGAATCCGGGGCCGCCGTCGTACTGTGCGCGAGCACCGTCCAGGATGATAAGGCGGGTTTTCTTGCGGATCGGGTCGAGAGCGTTAAGGTCCGCAGCACGCGAGCATCGGTCATCATGAAAGTCGCTCGGGTTCGGGACACTGCCAAGGTGATTCTTCAAAGAGGCGGTGATACCGGAGATGCCATGGTGCTTCAGAACCGGCACATTGATCAGAGCGTCAACTTCCTCAGCGAGAATCTTGCTTATCTTCGTTTCAACTCCCCTGACCTTGACCGGATGAACGTATTCTTTCGTTCCGTAGCACTTGGCCCCTTTCGGCGAATCGCTGAGCTTGAAGCCGCATTTCGTAAGGTCGTCGTCGGAGCGGTCGAAGACGATAATTCGGGTCCTGTCGAGACCGGCATCCGACATGCTCTCGATAATCGCCTCGACAATCTCGGGGTTGGTGGTTATCGGCGGGTAAAGGCAGTTGACCTTTATCGCTATTCTCTCCTTCGGCGAGAAAAGCGCCTTCCATCCCTCGGAGATGGAGCACTTTCCGGTCAGCTCACAGACCAGCCGATCCACCATCCTCCGCGCGACGACGGCGTCAACTTTCCTGTCCTTGAAGTAGGCCGTATCTCGGGTCAATACCACCCGGCTCTTCTTGGCTTCTGCTCCTGCCCCTCTGACGAAGTTCTCGCCCAAAGCGGCCCCGACTGCACTTCTGAGCGTGGCTCTCAGGAATTCCCTCCGCGAGATGAGTCCGCTGCATTGCGACCCCATTGGACGAGACTTTCCTGAACCGTAGTCACCGCTCATCATCGCATCAACCTCCATTTATGCTATCCTTCGCGGCTTTCTTTCGACGGCGGCCATAATTGCACGGAGAGAACTCAGCGTCAATGCGGTTCTTGCCGGCCGTGGGCGGTTCTGAAAAAGCCTCCAGAAAAGAAGGCCCACCCCCAATGGGATGAGCCTTTCACAGCTCCGTAGGGACGACCGGTCCCTCGCTATGCTTCCGCTGTCGGACAAAGTCTCCCTGCCGTGCGGGATGTTCCTCAATCACGCACAGGGACGGCAGCCACCTGCGCGTCCGCCTGAAACCCGGCCACCTGTCCTCTTATTTACTGCTGCGGCGGCGCAACGCCCAAGTCAATAACTGGCCTTATCTCAACCCTCGTGGAATGCGGCGGGATCACCGTCCCGTCCGGCAGCAACAGTTCGTTCATGTCAACGTTCAGTATCAGCGGCGGTATCATGGGCGGAATCACCGGTATCAGCGGTATGTGAATGATGAGAACCGGCCTCATGAACTCATTCGGCGGTATGGCACCGACGAACGGCTGGTCTGGCGGTATCGTCACTTCCAGCAAACGCTCCAGAGGGAATTGGGTCGAGTCGTAGGAGACCTCTATGTCCGCCGCGTCCTCAGCCCCAGTCAAGTCCATCTGAACCATTTCTGTCGGATAGCCAAGGACGAGCTGAGGCCTCTCCATCGTAATTTCGGTGAAAACGTCAAAGAACGAGTTAACAGAGGGCTGATCGAGCTGAATCACCCCGTTCCACTCGACCGGATGCGGGTTGGCCACCGGAAGTGGAACAACAATCCACCGGCACGGCCGAAGCGTCGGGATGTTTCCGGCGCTGCAAGCCCAGTTGTTGTTCTGAATCAGGCAATCGTCGACCTCCAGAATATGCCCGTTGGGATACGCTGGATTGTGCCAGAAGCAGGGAATAGGCGCACCAAACGGGTCAATGTTCTTGTTATCCGGGTCAACCCGAACCTTTATGGAGTTGCAGTTCTGCTTGGGATGCCAGGGGATTTTCAGCGTGACGCTCGAGTTGGGCGTGATGCGCTCGATAACCGCTTTGGCCAGCCGGCAGGGGCCCTTGTCGTACCAGTAGTAGTTGTTGCAGCAGACATTCCACGGAACGTGGTACACCTCTACGTTGACGCATTTGACAACCGGGGTGCCGTCGTTGTAAACGGTAATCGGAATGAAGCTGTTCTTGTCGCAAACGCGGCTTGCCGAAAGCCAGTCGCCGATCTCCACCCGAAGGTCAGTCCTCGTTGGCCCTGGGATGATTTCCACCCTGTAAAATCGGCCTCGCACGTCGGTAATGGCGGGCCGGTCCACGTCCCCGGCGTCCAGAACCGACAGGGGCAGCCCGGTCCCGTTTTGAACGCCGCCAAAAGGCGACCAGGGCCCTCCCGGTTCAGGCGCCCAATAGACCTGGTAGCTTTCCCCTTCCAGGGTGTCCAGGCCGATCTCCACTATCGGTCTGATGAAGGCTTCCCTGGGAGTGAAGGGGAGGACTGTGACCTCGTAGACGTAAAGGTCGCCTTCCGGGTCAACCTCGACTGTGAAGCTGCCGCCCTTCCTTTTGTCCGTCAGCATACCGGTCGCCTTCACAGTCCACGTACCCCCGTCTGCGGGTTCCAGGCCTACCGCCAAACCACTGATATTCTCCGTGCTGACGATTCTCGGAGTGGAGGGTTTTTCCTTTTCAAAGGCTTTGGTCACCACCTGGAAAAAGCCTTCTTTGTCGGCGGTTACCGTGATGTCGAACGTGTAGATTGTGGCGTCAGCGGACCTGCATACGACCACCAGAAAAAGACCGACGAAAACAATACCAGCAATAGTTCTCATTCCTCCATCTCCTTAAGATTGGTTGATGCCGAAACTTCTCTCTTCTTCACGATTCGAAAACTTCGATTTCCCGGCTTTTTCTCACCTCCTTTCACGAGCGGTTCAACAGCAGCACCACCCTCCCTTGTATCGCTGAACACCTTGAGGCCCTTCGGGATCCATCTGAGAAACATGCCCACACCGGAACAGATTGCCCCTCATTTGCCCGCATGTCAAGAAAAAACGCCGCTCATCTGAGGCAAGGCGGCTATGGTTCTCTCGCGCGCCAGCGGCTGCCTTATCCGCGGCGTCAACGGGGCGGTTCAAGTCGCACGACGATGGCAGTCATGTCATCGAGGGGCAGCCCGCCGCCGGCGAACCGCTTCGGCGCCCGGCAAACCTCATCGGCGATGACCTGGGGTGGCTGTGTGAGTTGTTGCCGGAACGTTCGCACGAGGTTCTCCTGCCCGAACCAGCGGCCCTGTGAATCTACCGCTTCAACGATGCCGTCGGTGTAAAGGACGACCGTATCGCCCCGGGCCATCGGCATCTCCATCTCCGGATTTTCCGGCAACTCGATCTGGGCTCCCAAAAGTGGGGCGGACGAATCAAGCGTGGTGATTTCGCATCTCCCCCGACATAGAAGGGGCCCCGGATGACCGGCGTTGGCGTATCTCAACAGCATCCTTTCCGCATCGAGGAGACAGTAGAAAAGCGTCAGGGGGCTTTCCCCTCCAAACCTGTTCATCCCCTCATTGATGGTGTGAAGCACGGACGATGGAGACGGGTCATCTCTGACAGCCTCTGCGAAAAGAGACTTCACAATCCCCGTCCTCATCGCGGCCACCACGCCGTGCCCGAAGACGTCCGCAACGACCATCGCCACAACGCCCGGCGAAATAGGGCAGAAATCGTAGAAGTCGCCCCCAAGAGCCTCGCTTGGCATATAGCGAATGCCACATCTCACTCCCGGAATAGGTGGAAGACTTGTCGGCAAGAGGCTGGCCTGGAATTCCTTTGCCTGCTCCAGATGGCGCTCGAGCTGCTCCGTGTAAGCGAGGTTCTGCTTTTGCAGCCGCTGCGTCCAGACGCACCGCTCCACCAGTGTCTCGATTACTTCCTTCTGGAACGGCTTCGTCACAAAGTAGAACGCCTGGTCTTGAATAGCCTCGATGAGCTTTTCTTCCGAAGCCGAGCCTGACATGATGATGACTTCGGTCTGGGGGCGGTAGAGCTTGATCGTTCGCAGGAGCTGAAATCCGTCCATCCTCGGCATCCTCAGGTCCACGATGGCAATATCATATTCCTTCTCGCCCAGCTTGCGAACGGCTTCCTCCCCGGAGCCTGCTGTGTCGGTACTGTACTTACGGGAGAGAATTCGCTTCAGAGCACGCTGGATTCCTGCCTCATCGTCCACCACAAGAATGCTGGGTAAATCTTTTCCCTGCTCAATCACCGCTCTCACTTCCACCCGCTGCCGGGAAGTCAACAAAGACCGTCGTCCCCTTTCCCGGCTCGCTTTCTATTCGCATTCTCCCATTGCTTTCCCACACGATTGACCGACAGATGGACAACCCCAGCCCCGTTCCATCCTTCTTCGTCGTAAAGAACGGCTCCATGACCCTTCGTAGGTTTTCTTTCTCTATCCCAACGCCGGTATCTTTGAACGAGATGCGCACCATTCCTCTGTCCCTGTAAGCCTTGATTTTCAGGACTCCTCCCTGGGGCATTGCATCCCGAGCGTTTGTGATAATGTTGAAGAAAACTTGCTGGAGCCGATTTGGGTTAGCCTCGACTCGAGGGAGTTCACTCCCCTCGATCTCCATCTCGACCGATATTCCCCGAGTGTTCAATCCCCGCTCAAGGAGCTTGACGCCATCACGTATGCTCTTGCTCACGTCTACCGCAACACGCTGCCGGGCCTCGGCACTCTTGGCATAGTCGAGCATGCTCCCGAATATGCGAGCGCAAAGCTTGACGTTTTCCTCTATGTATCGCATGTCCTTGAGGAGCTCTTCGGGGTTGGCACAGGCTTCTTTCAGGTCACTAATGATTGACTGAACCAGGGGAAGAACAGCTCCCAGGGCATTGTTGATGTCGTGGGAAACGCCCCTGGCAATTTCCAGGATTCCGAGTCTTTTCTCCGATTCTATGGTTCTCTCGTGCAAGGTCGCGCTCAATTGAGAGCTCCGGATCGCCGCCTCCGCTTGAGGCAAGAATTCCTGAACCACCTCCACGTCATCAGGACCGAATGCTTCCGAAATTCGGCTGGAGACTTTCAGCAGGCCCAACAGTTGTCCGCCTGCCCGCAGCGGGGCGCAGATGATGCTGTTCTCTTGCGGGACAGACCTATCCCTGTTGTAATCCACAATCCGCAGAACCCCTACATAGTAAGGCGAGCCCCACGCCTTCCACTCTGCGTCGCCGCTCCTGCTGAAAGTCAACGGCACCTCCCTGTTGAGGAGAAATCCATTCACAGCCGGGTCGGTCGGGAGTTCCAGTCCGACCGCGTCGCTCTTTCCTTTTCGCCAGGTGATTTTCTCCGCCTGCACGACGAAAGCGTCCTTGTCGCCGTCAAGAATCATGATTCCGGCGCTGTGGTCGTATCCTATGAGGTCTTCCAGGCCGTCGAGCAGTCGGTAGAAAACGTCCTTCGGACGAAGACCACGCAGGATTTCACGGCTTATTCGCGCCCTGACTGCGAGCCGCCGTACCTCTTCCCTGTGGGTGACTTCCGCAGAGATGCGGTCAGCCAGCCGGCACAGAAATTTCCCATCTCCTTTCTCGAAGGGTTTTCGTCTCCTCAATCCGATGGCGCCTACAGCCCTATTGTTGACTTTCAAAGGCGCCAGGATAGTGTCACTGGATACCGGCGGCCTTTTGTTCTCAATGAACTCGGATAGAAGGTTCAGGTCCCATTCCCCTTTTTGCTGCGCTCGCAGCTCGATCCGCACACCATCAGTCGCTTTGTCACGAAACGCGACGCACCCATCGCTCGCCCCAAAAAACCGCACAGCTTCCCTCAGCCCGAACCTGTATATCTTTTGTTCAGCCTTGACTCGCTCCACCTTCTCGACAAAACGAGCGAAGAAAAACAGTTTTTTCAGGAGGTCTTTATCCGACATCTATCCTTCTTTTATGTTTATGTTGAGCTTGTCAGTTGCACGAAGGAGAGCCTCTGCCCGCAGGGGTCGAGGGCGACCGTGCCTCTCGGGCGTCCTCCAAACAAGCCTCTTACCTTCGCCATCTTATTACAGAAAAAGGCGCTCTTATCAGCCCTTCTCTCGCAGCTCGAAAAGAGCGTTTCCTGCGGATGGCTTCCGGTTTCAAATCGGTATCCACTCAGCGCGCTTCACCGGCGATGACGCTCTCCGGTATCTCAAAATCTATCAGAACGAGGTTGTTTTCCGAAGCGACGTTGAGGCGGCCGATCATCTCCGCGGCCTCCTCCATCCGTCCGAATTGGCCTATCTTCGGCACAAGAATCTTGGCAACGGCAACCAAGCCCGCGATGAGCTTGGCGCTGCCCGCATCACTGGCCACGAAGATCACCCGCGTAGCTATCCCCTCCTCGCTGGCCGCGAAAGACAACGCCACGCCTCGCCCTGTCCCCAATGCATCGAATAACTGTCCGAGAACGTTTGCCCCGACCATGCCGCCGAAGATTCCCGCTGACCTGGAAACCCTCTCCGCCGCCATCTTCATCTCGCGAGGAAAGGATATGGCGATGCTTATCTCCCCGCGTGTCCCAATTCGACGAAGAATTGCTCCACAATCGCTGCGAGACCCTGCGCTCATCGCTCCCAGAGCTGCCCCGTCGGCCACATCTATGACCTGGTGTACCGCCGCGGGTGTCCCTGTCGCCAGAATGTCCTCTGCAACCAGAGCCACCGCAAGGTCTTCTTGCGGAGCCCTCCAGAGGCTCCTTTGGCGATATTTTTGAACAAGCCAGCCGCTTTCCGAAAGCTTTTTGACAACCGTGCCAAAGCCGCCTTTCGCCTGCACGATAAGCCCAAACTCGCCCAGACCCTTTTCCGAAGGAGGGTGCTGGCCGCCCATCAGCCCGTCGTAATCAATCTTCGCAAAGCCCGCAACGCTCACAACATCTTGCGGCGTGATACCCACGGAAGTCAGAGTCTTCTCCACCTGCGAGATGTCGAACACCCTGCGGACAATCCGATTTCCGGCCAGCTCCTTGTATCCCACCGTCGCGATAAGGTCCGCTTGCGAAGGGACAAGGTCAACCGGACGCCTGCCTGGCCGCTTTTCTCCCCAGCACGAAACGCAGCTCAGCGCAACGAGAATTATAACGCCCGGCCGCCAATGTCTTTCCACTCTCCGATTCATTTTCGCTCCAGCTGCGCCTTCGGGCTATACTATCAGACCCTTCCGGGACTTCCACCAAAAACCTACAACCGCCGCGCGACGCGACCACAGTCCTCTCATTCAGAAATCCGATGACGTATTCTTCTATGACAGGATAAAAAGGATGGACAGGATTCCGCTAATCCTGTGCCGGCGTTTTCAGTCATATCAGTTTGGGTCATTCGAAAGCCGTGTATGGCAGGCCTGCCCCACGCCCCGCGGGAGCGCGGGGGGTGTCAGCTTGGTGCCATCTCTTTCATGTTCCGGCCATCCTGTGAATTTGTCGAAAATCTTCTCGCTTTTCGCCCTCCCTTTGGCCGGGATGCTCCTCCGCATTTGTGAATTGACGTGCTTAGCTACCAGCAAACTTTAATCCACATTTCTATGTCAGTGCGCGCAACCGCTCGAAGGGGACCAAGTCACTGAATTCAAAAAGGGTCCCCATGGCCAGGTTGTCCGTCTCGATGCCCTCTTCCTGGCACGCGGCGAGGGGATTCAACCCTGCCTTTACGATAATCCCCGTCCGACCCTCCCCAACCGGAATATCCAGCAGCGGTTGACCCGGTCTGCCTATTACCATTATTGCCCCAAGCCCAATTTCCCCAAGCCTTTTGCTCAGCCTTTCAGCGAGGTTCAAGGCCGCCGATGGTATCTCCCGAAAACTTGCCCCGATGATTCCCGTTCGAGTCGCCAGTACGTTGCCGACGCTCGTCATCCTCCCTTTTATGAATATTTCCAGTGGGTCAAGTGTCGTACCGTCGTAATTGATTAGCTGCGTGAACCGGACTGGCTGACCACCCCTCACCTCAAGCAGCCCACCGAACCGTGAGGTCACGGGAATCCCTTCCTTGAGAAAAATCCCGTTTATTGTGACGCTGCAAACAGTGCCGATGGCCGTTTTCCCTTCTGGAACGACAAACTCACCGACTTGTTCCCCTGCACGACCGACGACCACAAACCCTCCCATTCCCAGCCCGGCTTGAAAGACCGACGTAACCCGCTGGGCAGCACGGGGCACGTCCTCGTTTCTGACAGTCGAGATGTTAAGTATTATTGTCCCGGCCACCCGGTGCGGACAGAAAGTCATTCGGTACGAAAGCTCGTCAATCCGCGACACCACAAGCCCCACCTTCTCGAAAACGAACGAATCCGAAACCTCCATCATCCCTGCCGGAGTAATCATCCGACCGCGTCTTCCAAATTTCCTGGTGAACCCCCTTCGGTCGGTCCAGGCGAGATAATACCGCACGGTCCTCTGGCTCAGGTCAATCCCATAAGCCTGTATTTCCCTGCGCACACGTGTCGCGCCAAGCGGTTTGTTTCGCTTTTGAAGAGTTCGCAAAATGGCCATCAGAATTTTTTTCGTTTTTTCCTGCACGTTGTCCTCCCCAATTAGGCAATCTCTCCGCAACATTACCTTGAGGTACAGCAGCTTTCAAGCAAAATGCGGCAAATTTGCCTTATCTCCTCAGAAACGCCAGCCGCGCTCTTTCCTCTTGACATCGCATAGTTCGGACGGTAGCATGCCGCCGTGATTTCCAGAGGCAACTCCGCAGCCAGCGCAGGGAAAGGCAATATTTTGCTGTCTGGAAAGAACCGTGGTTGCCTCTGAAGTTCTCGCCAAGGCGCTCAATTCTACTGCTGTGGCGAGGGGCTTTGCAATCGAGCCATAGAGAGATAAGGAGGAACCTGCAGGCGGAGGAGTGACGCCGCCCCGCCATGGCGGGGCAGTCCCGAGGGCGTGTCGCCCTCGATGGGGACAGGATGCCCCTCGCACAGCCAGCAAGATGCTGGCGATACAATCGGCCGGAAGGTCGCCCGGCATTTAACGGGAGGGAAAATGGTTGATGCATCGGAAATCATGGAACGGGTCACAGGGGAAAACCCTGGCGAGCCTGAATTCCATCAGGCTGTGCACGAGGTTTTGACATCCATTATACCCGTTCTGGAGAGGAATCCAAGTTACGTCAAAGCTAAGATATTTGAGCGCATCGTCGAGCCCGAAAGGCAAATAATATTCCGAGTTCCATGGCAGGATGACAAGGGAGAGGTCCACATCAACCGTGGCTTTCGGGTAGAGTTCAATAGTGCTATCGGGCCTTACAAAGGCGGGCTGCGATTTCATCCCTCCGTTAATCTGGGAATCATCAAGTTCCTGGGGTTCGAGCAGATTCTCAAGAATGCACTGACGGGTCTGGCGATGGGCGGCGGGAAGGGAGGATCGGATTTCGACCCGAAAGGAAAAAGCGATGACGAGGTGATGCGGTTCTGCCAGAGCTTCATGACTGAGCTTACCCGGCACGTTGGCGCTGACACAGATGTCCCAGCCGGCGACATCGGCGTCGGTGCCCGCGAAATCGGCTTCATGTTCGGCCAGTATAAACGGATGAAGAACGTGTTCGAAGGTGTTTTCACCGGAAAAAGAGTCGGCTGGGGCGGCAGCCTCGTGCGGACGGAGGCAACTGGCTACGGCCTCATCTACTTTCTCCAGGAAATGCTGCGCTCAAAGGGCAAGACAATTGAGGGGATGACCGTCGTCAGCTCCGGCTCCGGAAACGTCTCCATCTATGCCGCAGAGAAATGCCGGCAGCTCGGCGCGAAAGTCGTCGCCATGAGCGATTCCAACGGCTACATCTACGACCCCGAAGGCATAGACCTCCAGACTATCAAGCGGATCAAGGAAGCTGAACGAGGCAGAATAAGGGAATACGTCAAGGAGCATCAACGTGCCTCCTTCCACGAGGACTGGAAAAGCATCTGGTCCATCAAGACAGACATCGCCCTTCCTAACGCCACTCAGAACGAAATTGACAAAAAGGACGCCGAGGTGCTCGTCCGAAACGGTGTCCTCGCGGTCGCTGAAGGCGCCAACATGCCATCTACGCCTGAAGCAATACAGGTCTTCCTGAATGCCGGCGTTCTCTTCGGACCGGCGAAGGCTGCCAACGCCGGGGGGGTGGCCGTCTCGGGCCTTGAGATGGCCCAAAACAGCCAGAGGGTCTCCTGGACATTCGAAGAAACCGACCAGAAGCTCAAGACCATAATGCGCAATATCTTCAGCGGCGCCAGCGAAGCTGCTGAGGAGTACGGCTGCCCCGGCAACCTCGTCGTCGGAGCGAACATAGCAGGGTTCATCAAAGTCGCCGATGCCATGCTCGATCAGGGGCTTGTCTGACCTGAGAGGCAAGGGGCGGTCACCACAGAGACACAAAGCATCTCACACCGTATCGCCAGCGTCTCGTCCCGCCCCGCGGGACGCGGGGGATCCTGCGGGCGAAACTGCGTCCGCAGCGGGGGCGAGACGCCCCCGGGACAGCCGCCCAGAGGGCAGCGTTACACCCGGTCCCTATGCGCCTCTTCATGCCTTTGTGGTTGACCGAATCCGGGGTTTCAAATCCCCAGCGCCCAGTAAGCTCTGAAAAACGGGAGCTGACAGTCCCGCCGAAGTCTGGCTGCAAGCGCGCCTCGCCAGGAATCTCTCGCCTGCTGCGTCTACCTGTCAACCCCGCGGAGCGGGGCGGGGTTATTCGCGAATCAGCCTGACCTCATTTGCCGCCTCGAGTAGCTCTTCGTTTACCGGAGACGAGTTGACAAGAAGACGCAATGGCTCTCGCAGCCCTCCTTGCGCTGTGGTAAAATATTTTATAGGCGATTTGGGGGTGCTTTTTGTAGCATTTTGCGGCCGGTGTCAGCGCGTACTCAGTCCCGCAAAGGGCGAACCCCCCCGCGTTCCCGCGGGGCGGGGTCGGAACCAGGGCACCGGTTCATTTTTAACGCGGTGGAGGTTGCTGAAATTGGTCACGATGAAAGCGCGTCTTTATTTCTCATTAGGGGTTTCTTTTCTGTGTTTAGCGGCGAATGCATACATATCGAGTGCGGGCGGTGCCGTCGTAATCAACGAGATCATGTACAATCCAAGTCCGGAGCAGGGGAACGACGAATATTACGAGTATATCGAGCTGCACAACACCGCTTCCGCGGTTGCTAACATTGGTGGCTGGAAACTCCGAGACGGTGACCCGACGCACGAGCCTTTCGTCATGCCGGCCAACACGAAAATTGAGGCCAACGGCTACCTTGTGGTCTGCAGCAACTTCAGCTTCATCTATTACACCTACGGAATCTCCAACGCGATAGGGAACTTTTCCGGCAGGTTCGGCCTGGGAAACGATGGCGAGACCATCATCCTGTGGGACGCTTCCGACAATGTGGTTGACCAGGTAACGTACAATGACGCATATCCCTGGCCGTTTCAGCCGGACGCCGACGGTCCTTCCCTGGAGCGGGTCAATCCCCTCGCTCCAAGCGACGACCCCCATAATTGGGCTGCGAGCGTTCCCGCCGGCGACCACGGAACCCCCGGCAAGAGGAACTCTCTCTTCTCGGACGGGACGGCGCCTCGCGTGGTTATCAATGAGATACATTATCATCCCGCCTCGAATAGCGACGATGACGAATACGTCGAGCTTTATAACTCAACCGCTTCCGAGGTGAGTCTGGTTGGCTGGGAATTCACCAACGGAATCTCCTTCACTTTCCCCCCGAACAGTACAATCGCCCCTTTCGGACACTTAGTGGTCTGCAAGAACCAGGACTGGCTCCGGGCGAACTACGACATCCAAAACGTCGCGGGAAATTTCGTCGGCTCTCTGGACAATAATGGCGAGACGATAGTGCTGCGAGACCAAACGGGACGGCTTGTCAATTTCGTGGCTTACAGCGACGAGCGGTACTGGCCTGTTGCCGCCGACGGCTACGGGCCTTCTCTCGAATGCATTAACCCGATTCTCCCGAACAGTGACCCGGCCAACTGGGCGAGCAGTTTCTTCGCCCGCAGGTGGGTTCACGTGCAGTCCGACCCGGCATCGCCAACCGGAGACGTTTTATACTTCTACCTCAATGGGGAAGGTGAAGTTCTCCTGGACGATGTGGCGCTCGTCCCCGAGGCTGGCGGCCAAAACCTCATCCCCAGCGGAGATTTCGAGAACGGCGATGCCGATCTCGCCAAGTGCGGAAACCACTCCACTTCAACCATCATTCACACGGCTGCCCATTCGGGGTCGGCTTGCATGAAGATTATATCCACCGGTGACGGAGGGGGCGGCGAATGGCGCAACTATGTCGGCATTTCCTTGCCCGGCATTTCTTTCCCCGGCAGCTATCTGGGCGTTCAACCCGAACCATCAACGGCCAGTCGAACCGTTCCCTCGCAGGGTCGAAGCGCTGCCCTCGCAGGGCAAAGGTACGTTCTTTCTTTCTGGGCCAGGCCTCTGAAAGGTGAAACAAGACTGACCGCAAGAGTTGCAAACAGCCGCAGCACGAATGGAATTTACGCGGCCATAGACCTGGCAGAAGAAGGGTTCGCTTCCACGCCCGGCTCGCAGAACACCGCCAGCCTCCAGAATCTCCCTCCATTCATCTATCGCGTGCGTCATTCGCCGGAAGCCCCCACCCCCAAGGACTCCACCACCATAACCGCTCGCGTCGTGGACTACGATCCGGGTTCGTCGGTCTCGGTGTCTCTGGAATACAACACGCGAGGAGAGTGGATTCCGCTGCTGATGTACGACGATGGTCAACATGGCGATGGTCAGGCTGCGGACGGCGAGTTCGGCGCGCTAATTCTCAGGCAGCCGAGCTACTCGATCGTCCGCTACCGGGTCGTGGCGCAGGATGACCGCGGCGCCGTCACAGTTTCCCCGGACGCCGACGATATGAAACCCTCTTTTGCATATTTCTCCTGCGACCAACTGAGTTCCGCAGGCCCGCCCTTCTATTTCCTCTTCGTCAGCGACGAGAACCTCCTTCGCCTTGAACAACTCGGTTCGCGCGATGACTATGTGCCGGCCACTTTTATTTACGCCGGGCACGTATATGACGATGTCGGCGTCCGATGGTACGGGAGCTTTTCAGAACGCATCGCCTCAAGAAAAAAGAGTTGGAGGATAAAACTCAACGGGTGGGAGGAGATGGACGGGCTGGACTCTCTCATCTTGCTGGGGGGCGATTACGACGATGCGAGCCTCCGCGGCGGGGCCTGCCTCAGAGAAATGCTGACCCAACTTGTCTTCAAGTATGCGGGGTGCGCATATAGCGAAACCCAGCACGTTCAGCTATACCTCAACGGCTCCTTTTACGGCTTGATGCTTCGCGTTGAACGGCCTGATACCGCTTACCTCGAAAGAAACCTCAGGGACAGCAGCGGAGACCTCTTCCAGGCTCAAAGCCTTCCGGGGCAGCCTCCGAGCAACATGAGCGTCCTTCCCTCCTACGACGATTATGTCTTCGCCTACGATAGAAAGACTAACCGGCTGGAGTCTCACGACCGCCTGGTGAACCTCATCGAAGACCTGAACTCCAAACCCGAGAATGAAATAAGAGATTTCTTTTACCAGAATTTGAAAGTGGATAAGTACGGGAGCTATCTCGCTGCGGTGGCTATGACGCAGAACTGGGTAAGCCCATCGCGCGACTATTACCTCTTCTATGGCAGAGACCTTTCCGCCAGCCAGGAAACCTACCTATGGGAACTGATGCCATGGGGCGGCGAGCATAACTGGGAACGGCCAAGTCTCCCGGTCCTCAACGGCATCGTCGGCGAAAACGAATATTCTCTCCCCGACATGATGCGAACGCGGTTCTTCGCTGTCCCTGAGCTGAGGGGGCAATTCGCAAACCGTCTCCAGCAACTGTTGGACACAACCTACACCGAAGCGCACCTTTTCTCTGTCATTGACCTGGCTCGCGCCCGGATTGAGAGCACCGCAAACCGCGACCGCGATTACTGGTGGCCGGAGGCCGATTCGCTCGCCGAGCACGTTGCGGCCCTCAAGAACAATGTCTCAGCCAGGCGAGCTTTCCTCTACTCGTGGCTCGACGGCATCGAAGGGCCGGCTCAGCCTGTGAACGTCGCCCCCCCTTGCGGTGCTCATTACGTCTCCGACCCAATCGTGCTCGTCGGTAGCGAATTTTCTGGGATTGCCGGAACCTTCCATGAGTCGAGCCAATGGCAGGTCCGGGCAAGCGATGGGCTTTACAGCACCCCGGTCTGGGAGTCCGGGGAAGACCCGGCCAATAAGACCTCAATCACCCTGCCGCCCGGCTTGCTCCCGGGAGACGAAAAATTCTTCTGGCGAGTGCGATATAAGGACGACCGGGGAATGTGGAGCCTCTGGTCCGACGAGACTTCGTTCACTACTGACCTCGACACAACCCCTCCTTCCGTTCTCTTCGCCCACGCAAGAGTAGATGTTCCCGACGAGGTGGTGGTGTGCTTCAGCGAGCCGGTTGACACTGCCTCGGCCGAGACGCTTTCCAACTATGTCCTCAACGATGGCGATTCACCGGAGGCAGCTTCTCTCTCTGCCGACGGCTTCACCGTAACGCTGAAGGTTTCTCCGGGTCTGCCGCTTTTCTCGGTAACGGTCAGCAACGTCTCTGACAGGGCGACTTCTCCCAACGTCATACAACCGGACACCACAGTCCCCATACAGGCCTGGTCTTCCAGTGAAACGAGAATCAACTTTCAGCCGGACTCCGAGCCGCTTCCACCCGGATACCTCAAGGATGCCGGCGCTGCCTTTGACCAGGGGAGAGGTTACGGATGGACAACCGACATCCGAAACCTCGCTGTGGTCAGAAAACTTCAGACCGACCCGCGCCTGGATACCCTCCTTCAGTTCGGCGGCGAGGGATCGGCGTGGGAACTCGCTCTGCCATCCGGGGCGAAGTACCGCGTAACCGTTTGCATTGGCGACGCCGCATCGGAATCCGTCTATAACCTCGCCATCGAAGGACGTTTCGTCACCGTGGGGCTTTACTTGCCTGCGAACGAGTTCCGCGAAGTCACAACAGAGGTTGATGTTGCCGACGGCCACCTCACTCTCTACGGCGGCAGCATTTACAAAGGGACTCGCATCGCCTACATTCACGTTCTTTCCAGCGCAAGCGCTTTCAGAGTGGCCAGTACTGCTGTCAACGCTTCCAACTCACAGTGGGTAAACATAACGTGGAACTACTCGCCGAGCAGGGACTATACGATTCATTGGTCGGATGACCTGTTGTCCTGGAACGCCGTTACGCCCGATCCCGGTGACATGGTGATTGACGAGCAACACGGGACCGCCACCTGGATAGACAAAGGAACCTCCCCGGGCATGGGCGGTCTTCCGCCGGGACAGGCAAGGCGCCGCTTCTACAAGGTGGAGCTTTTGACTCAGTAGGACGCGCATGACATTTCGCTGCTCTGGGGTCACTGACCCTTCCTTAACTAATGCGGGATGCTGACACGCGTGAGTGCAGAAACGACGTAACGCTGCCCTCTGGGCGGCTGTATCGGGGGCGTCTCGCCCCCGTTGCGGACGCAGTTTCGCCCGCAGGATCCCGCCGAAGGCGGGACAAGACGCTGGCGGTACGATTCCTTTGAGATGATTAACCCCGCCCGAAGGCGGGGTCAATGTCTTTCTGGTGAGAGCTTACTGGGCGCTGGCGACTTCAAAGCCCGTATTCGGTCAACCACAAAGGCATGAAGAGGCGGGTAGGGACCCCGTGTAACGCTGCCCTCTGGGCGGCTGTATCGGGGGCGTCTCGCCCCCGCTGCGGACGCAGTTTCGCCCGCAGGATCCCCCGCGTCCCGCGGGGCGGGACGAGACGCTGGCGGTACGGTGTGAGATGCTATGTGTCTTTGTGGTGACCGCTCCTCAACCCGAAGGCAATCTCCGCCTTTTATGGAATCGGCAGTCTGTGCGGCCCCTGCCCCGGCTCCCTCGACAAAGCGGCCCCGCGTTCCGCGGGGGGTTATTGCCGAAGCGTTCCCCTCGTAGGGGTCAGCCTATCCGCCAGGCGCACCACCCTCCTGCCGAGCTCCTGGCACTGTTTCCGGGCACGCTCGTCGGGAGAACCAATCGAAACCGGCCCATAGTGGTCTCCTGAGGGTATTCCCTGGACGACCATCCCGTGAATAAGGAACGCATTCAAAATGTCCAGGATTGTCGTCTCGTTGCCCCCACCGATGTTTGCCGACGAGGAAAATCCGGCTCCCACTTTCCCCTCCAGTTGCCCGTGGAACTCCACGCTTTCGTCCAGAAGCTTTTTGACTTCCGCCGCCATGGAACCGTAATAGACCGGCGACCCGATAATTATCGCATCGTAATTGAGGAGCTCTTCCGCTTTAGCTTCCTCAACCTTCTTGAGCGTCACCTCGCCCCCAGCCTCTTGGGCCCCTCTGGCCGCGTGTTCTGCCATTCGTTTGGTATTCCCGGTGCGCGAGTAGTACAGGATAAGAACCTTACTTGCCATCGTCAGCCTCCTTCACCCTGATAGTTACAGCGCGGCTTTCCCCCGCCCCGGGCGGGGGCGTGACCATCTATGCGCCCATTCCTGAATGCAAACCCTTGTTGCCTCAGAAGGATAACCGCATCCAATCTCTTTTCTCAATCCCAAAAATTCTTCCGGGCAGCTCGGTTCCCCGCGACCGCGAGGAGGCAATTCCTCTTGGTATAGAGGGGGCTCACCCGTAGGCCAGCCCAAGACCCCGCCCTCAGCGGGGCTTGGTTCTCCCCCTTCAGTGGAAAATCAGGATAGTTGACTCGCGGTCCTTCCGGGAGTAGAATTAAGTAAAAATCGGCTCTGCAACCCGGCAGAGAAGATGCACTCTCGCCTTTGGCGGGATTGGCGTAAGATAGGGGCGGCTATATGAAGACCTTTCACGGGCGAGATGCCCGTGCCACGAGGAGGCAGTCGGTTTTTCCGGGCGTGCTCTGAACCACATGTCTTATCTCTCAATTCTGTCGTTGGGGGAGATGGTGTTATGCCCTGCGGGCGAAAACGAAGAAAAGCAAAGATAAACAGACATAAGAGGAAGAAACGCCTCAGAAGAGACAGGCACAAGAAGAAGTAGGCAGCCCCGCCCCGCGGGAGCGCGGGGGTCTCTTCTGGGCGCGGCAACCGGCCCCTGGTGGGGTGACGGTAGTGCGGAGGATGCCCATGCTAAGGCAGTTCGAGGAACGTCGTATGAAAAGGCACGCACGGCGTGGCATCCCGCCCTTGGCGGGATGTGGAGCCCGTCTGGTGGTCGCGGTGGTTTTTGTTGTCACCCCAATGGCGTGTCCCGCCCCGCTCGAGGGCGGGGGATTCGCCACCAGCGACTTTCAGCCCGACTTCATCAGCGCGGAGGCCATCGCCGAAGACCAGGGGAGCCTCGCCCAGGCAGAGTTCGGCGCCATTGTGATCCGCGCAAAGTATTACGAGGCGTCGGGAGATTACGAAAAAGCCAAAGAGACCTACCGGCAGGCTATTGCGAAGTTCCCGGACTGGGCCTACGCCTACCTTCAGCTTGCCAACCTCCTTCTCGGGCGACAGGAGATGGATTCCCGCATCCAATACCTGGAAAAAGCGATAGAGCTCGATCCGCGGATGAAGGAAGCCTATGAGGCTGTTGGCCTTTGCTACACAATGAGAAATGAGATTGACAAGGCCATTTCCACTTATGCAAAGGCTGTCCAGAATGTCGAGGACACCGCCGCGGCGGTGTTGTTTTACTCGAAGCTTGCGGAAGCATATCTTTCCCTGGAGAAAGCGAAGGAAGCAGAGGACGTTCTCCTGGAAGCCTGTGCCCGCCACGCCGCCTCGCCTGAGCCCTGGTTGGACCTGATGAAATTCTACCTGAGCAGACGGCAGTCCGAGAAAGCCGATGAGACCTTCGAGAAGGCGCTGAAGGCCACCGGAAATAGCCTGAGGTTTCTTCGGGGAGCAAGGGACCTCTACCACAACTGGAAAAGGGGAGACAGAGCCCTTGCAGTTCTTGAAAGGACACTGGAGCTTTACCCCGAATCATCGCAGTCGTGGCTTCAGCTTGTCCGCCAGTATCTTTCCATAGGCGAGAAGGAAAAGGCTAAGGAAGCAGCGCAGAAGGCAATTGCCGCCCTGGGGGTGTATGACGAAGACCTCTTCTCTTCCCTGGCTGTTGCGTATGTCAACGCCGGGGAGGAGGAGTCGGCAATCGCAATTCTGACGGAGGGAACAAATTTTCACGGCGGGTCCCCGGAGTTGTGGAGGTCTCTGGCGGCGCTGCACGAGCGAAAGGGGGAAACAAAAGAGGCCAGGGAGTGCTACCGGAAGCTTATCTCCATAGAGCCTTCCAGAATAGAGGAACGCAGGCGTGTTGCCTTTTCCTACCTGGTGGAGAAAGACTACGAGAGCGCGATCAAGGAACTGTTAGAGGCAGTGCGGCTTTTCCCGAACGTCACAAGGCTCAAGGTTGACCTCGCAAACGTCTACCTTGCCAGCGGCCAGTTTGAGGAAGGGGAGAAGGTGTACCTGGATCTGGTGAAAGCCCGGCCGGGCGACTCCGATGCCCACCTTCTGCTCGCAAACTACTACCTGAAGGGGAACAGGCCGGAAAAGATGGAGCAAGCTATCCAGGCGGCCGTGCAGCTCGAAAAGGAGCCCGCCGGGCAAGCAAGGGTTTTTTCGCTCATGGGCCAGGCGGCCCTCGAAAGAAAAGAGATAGCGATGGCGATCAGCTTCCTCCAGGAAGCGGCAAACAGAAAACCGGACGATCCTTCCCAGTTCTATGCTCTCGCACAGGCACATCTTTTAGCAGGCGATAGGGAGAAAGGCGCCGAGCATCTCCGGAAGGCAATCGAACTGACGACTTCACCTGTCCCGGAATGGCTTCTGACACTCGGGAAGACCTATCGCCACCTCGGTAAGAAGCAGGAGGCTGAAGAGAGCTTCGGCAAAGCAGTTGGGCTCCTCAAGGAGGCCTGCGAAAAGGACCCGAAGAACTCCCTCGCCCTGTACGCCCTCGGGCAGGCTTATGAGACGGTGGAGAACGACCGCCTGGCCGCGGAAGCTTACTTTAAGTGCGTTCAACTCCAACCCGAAAACGGCGACCTCCGATACAAGCTTGCAACCGTCTACAGCGAGATGCGTAACCACCAGGAGGCTCAGAAGCAACTCGAAAGAGCGATTAAGCTTCCGTCGCCAAAGCCGGAGTGGTTTGTCCTCCTGGGCGAGGTCTATGGCACCACTGGCAGGAAAGCGGAAGCTTCCAAGGCGTTTGAGAAGGCGATTTCTCTCCTCCGCGAAGAACTGGACAAAAGGCCAGAGGACTTGCGGGTCTGGGCTGCCACAGGAGAGGCTTACAGCAGCGCCAAAGACTATCCGAACGCCGTCGAGGCTCTCCGTAAGGCTATCGAGCTTGCAGGAGAAAGGGCCGATTTCCGACTCCACATCGCCCTGGCGCGCGCCCTCGAAAGTTCTGGCGAGAACGAAGCCGCTAAGGAGCAATACCTCAAGGCCGCAGCTTTCCTCCAGAAAGCCGCTGAAGAGAATCCAAGCGACCCCGACAATTTCCTCCGTCTGGGTCTGATTTACCAGAGGTTGCGTGACTCCGCAAAATCGGCCGAGGCTCTCTCGAAGGGAATCGAGCTTGCGGGCGGCGAGGCTTCGTATACGTCTTACGTGGCTCTCGCGGATTCCCTCGAGAAGAGCGGCAAGCCCGAAATGGCCAAGGCTGAATACCAGAAGGCCCATACCCTCCTGTCAGAGCGCATCAAGGAGCATCCCGACGACATATTCGCCCACTACATGCTCGCCAACGTCTGCGAGAAAGTCGGCGACCTCGAGCAGTGCGAACGAGAATACAGAAAGGTCATTGAGCTTGACCCCTATTTCGCCGCCGCCTACAACAACCTCGGTTACACCTGGATAGATAGAGACCTCAACCTCGAGGAGGCCATCAGCCTTGTCCGCAAAGCGTTAGAACTCGAGCCCGACAACGGCGCTTATATTGACAGCCTCGGATGGGCCTATTTCAAGCTCGGCAAACTCGACGAAGCGCTTTCAGAGCTCCAGCGTGCCCTCAAGTTTGAGGGCACCGACCCCGCTATCTACGAACACATTGGGGACGTTTACAAAGCCAAGAACATGATCAAGGAAGCCATTGAGTACTGGCAAAAAGCTCTCCAGATGAACCCCCTCGACCAGAAAACAAAAGAGAAGATAGAAAAGAACCAGAACGCCCTTCCCTCCACCGAAGACAAAACCCAGCCCGAGGGGTCTTGACCCCGCCCTGGCGGGGTGTCCTGTGGCGTGTCTACTCCGGGGAGGATACAGTAGGGCGCTGACCACAAAGACACAAAGCATGTCGCAAGGGTTCTTATGCGTGTCTTCGTGCCTTTGTGGTCGGCGGAACCCACGGCCGGCTGACATTTCGCCGCGGCGCGTCGCGGGAGTAGGCTATAGGTTTCGCAGGATACAGGGGTGAAGGCTATCCCTGCGGAGGAGTTGCCGCGATGCTTCCTGTTTCCGCCATGAGGGAGCGGGGTTGCAAGGCTCAGAACCGGCAGAAAACACGCCCAGAACATGTTCGACTATCCAAAAAAGTACGATGTGATTGTTGTCGGAGGAGGGCACGCAGGATGCGAAGCAGCCCTCGCCTCCGCCCGAATGGGGATGTCCACTCTTTTGCTGACCATCAACCTCGATACGATAGCCCAGATGTCCTGCAACCCGGCGGTCGGGGGATTGGCAAAGGGGCATCTTGTCCGCGAGATAGACGCCCTCGGCGGCGAAATGGGCAAAATCACTGACAGAACCACCATCCACTTTCGGATGCTCAACCTTAGAAAAGGGCCGGCTGTCTGGGCGCCAAGAGCGCAGGCTGATAAGAAAGCCTACCAGTTCGCCTTCAAGGAAGCTCTTGAAAAGCAGGACAACCTCGACGTCAAGCAAGCTCTCGTCGCCGGCATCGTGACCGAGAATGGCAAAGCCACCGGGGTAACTACCAGCGGGGACGCCCGTTACTCCGGAAGAGCCGTTATCCTCTCTACGGGAACGTTCCTCAATGGGCTTATCCACATTGGCCTTGAATCTTTCCCTGCCGGAAGGGCAGGCGAAATTCCGTCCGTCGAACTCTCTGACAACCTTCGCTCCCTCGGCTTTGCTCTTGGCAGACTTAAGACCGGTACGCCTCCCCGAATCAACGCCCGCACCGTTGACTTCTCCCGCGTCGTTGAACAGCCACCGGATTCACATCCGGGGCGGTTCTCCCACAGCGACACCCCGCCAAGGCGGGGCAGCGTCCCCTGCTACATAACGTACACCAACAAGCGAACCGCCGAGATTATCCGCAGCAACCTCGACCGCTCTCCCCTGTACGGCGGTAAGATCAAAGGCACCGGCGTCCGATACTGTCCTTCCATCGAAGATAAAATCGTTCGCTTCCCGAACAAGGAATCGCACCACATTTTCCTCGAGCCAGAAGGCCTCAACACGGAGGAAATCTACGTCAACGGCGCCTCCACCAGCCTCCCTTACGACGTGCAAATTGAAATGATTCGCTCCATCCGCGGACTCGAAAATGCCGAGATCATGCGACCCGGTTACGCCATTGAGTACGATTTCGCTTTTCCGACGCAGGTCAGAGCCACCCTGGAAACTAAGCTTATCGAGGGGCTTTACTTCGCCGGGCAGATAAATGGCACCTCCGGTTATGAGGAAGCCGCCGCCCAGGGGATAATCGCCGGCATCAACGCCGCTCTGAAGCTTCGCGGTGATCCGCCGTTCGTCCTCGACCGGTCGCAGGCTTACATCGGCGTTCTGATTGACGACCTGGTGACCAAGGGGACTAACGAACCCTACCGGATGTTCACCTCCCGCGCCGAATATCGCCTCCTCCTTCGACAGGACAATGCTGACCTCCGCCTCGCAAAGTACGGGCAGCGCTTCGGCCTGGTCGGGGATGATCTCTTCCGCTCCGTAGAGGAAAAAAGAGGGGCCATCGAGTCCGAACTCGCTCGCCTCAAGACAGTTTTCACTCGCGGAGACCGGACAGGCGATGGCGCAGGCTCTCTTTCCCAGGTTCTCAAGCGTCCCGGAGTCACATATACCGACCTCAAAACTCGCTTCCCGGACAAGGTGGGCTCTTTCCCAGAAGAAATCGAAAGACAGATCGAGCTGGAAGTCAAATACGAAGGGTACATAGAGCGGCAGAAACAGCAAGTGCAGCGCTTTCAGAAAATGGAAAGCGAGCTACTCCCCCCTTCCGCAGACTATGCCGCCATTAAGGGCCTGCGCCGAGAAGCCGTAGAAAAGCTCACAAGAGTCCAGCCCCGCTCCCTCGGCCAGGCTTCCCGCATCTCCGGCGTTTCCCCGGCAGATATCTCCGTGCTCATAGTCTGGCTGAAGAAGAATGACGGCTAAGGGTCGGGCATCCGAGAGCTCCCTGTCAATCGGTCATGAATGCAAAATAGAGCGATAAAGGCGCCGCCCGGAGCATCAGCGTCCACTTTTGTTCCGCCATTCTTTGAACCTTTTCCCGCGAGGTGGCACATATAGGCGATGAATGAGGCAGAGCTTGTCGCTGCGCTCAAGAGCGGAAACCACTTGGCTGTGGAGCAACTGGTCAATCGCTACGGGGAAAGGCTGCTCCGCTCTGTGTACCTTCTGTGCGGCAACGAGACTGACGCACAGGACCTGGTCCAGGACACGCTGCTTGTGGCGATAAGGTCCGCGCAGCGCTTTCACGGCAGGTCCGCCCTTTACACCTGGCTGTACGGGATTCTCCTTAACCTGACACGCCATTACCATCGAAAGCGAAAGGGGACCATTTGCAGCGATAACCTGCCGCAACAAAAGCTTGCCGAGCGCCCGCGTCCAGAACACGCCGATATGGACCGGGCGGCGTTCATCCTTGCCGATGCCATCCAGCGGCTTTCGCCCGCGCACCGCGAGGTAATCATTTTTCGCTATTACGAAGGAATGAAAATCGCCGAAATCGCCAGTCTCGTCAGGACGACGCCGGGCACCGTCAAGTCTCGCCTCCATTACGCGACCAGGCGTCTTCGAGAACTGATTCCGAAGGAGTTGAACCTTTTTCGCCCCGGTGGCACACACAAAAGGACAAAACCATGAACTGCAAGAAATGCCAGAAACTGTTGTACGAATACATTGACGAGGCGCTCCCTCCGAGAACGCGGGCTTCCTTCGAGGAACACGTTCAAGGCTGTCATGAATGCCGGCAGCAGCTTCTTCGGGAGCAAGATTTCTCCGGAAGCACCTCCGAACTCCTTCATCGCAGGACGGAGTCCCTGAGGCTCAGGCAGGATTCGCAGCGTGGCCTTCTGGACGCTCTACAATCCGGTGCGTCGCCGAGAATTCGTCAGTACGGATGGCGTCCATTGCTGCGGCCGGCTGTCGTTCTGGTGACTGCTGCGTGTTTTGCCATCGTGGCTGCTGTGGCGCTGCGCGGGCACAAGCCCGCATCGCCCAAGCCCAGCCCCACCGCCCCGCCATTGCGGGGTCCGGAATCGTTCCTCGTCTGCACAGCTACCATTTACGCCGATGAGGCAAAAACCGATTGGATAGAACGAAGGATGATTGTCGAGACGCGAAATGGCCGCGAGGGACAGCTCAGGATCGTAGCGCGGAAAAACCCGAAACCCGATCAAACCAACCAAAAAGAGGAGGAACAGTCATGAGCAAAATCGTATTGGTCGCCGCTCTCACGTTTCTGCTTGTCAGTATTGCCCACGGGCAGAAAAGCGAATTGCCGGACATGCGTACGCCTTCGGTTAACGCGGGCGGAACGGCGGATGTCCCAGCCCCGCAAGCGACCGAAGGGACAGGTGGCTACGGAGGTCCATCTACCGCGGGCGTGGCGGAAGGTGCGGGTGAAACCGCCCCCACGACAAGACCCGCGGGGTTGCGAACCGCTCCCGGGAGGGGGACCGAGCCTGAACCCCAACCTCAAACGCCTGGGGTTGAAGCTGGCGCAGCCGTGCCCGGAACCGGCTACGTGATCACATTGCGCGACGCTGTAACCGGCGCCGTTCACGTATTTGAAGTGCGCGAGGGCGCGAGCGTCACTCTGGGCGACAAAGCGTACGTCATAGCTTCGTTCAGGACGTCCGGCGGAAGGCGAGTTCTTGCCGCCAAGAAAACGCCCGAGCAGATCCGGCTCGAACACAAACTGCGAAGCACGATCCTGCCCGAGCTGAAATTCGAAGATAGCGACCTCGGAGAAACGGCCGATTTCCTGTCCCGCGAGGGGGATGTGAACATAATAGTGGCACCTACTGACCTGGCGAAGGACTCGGATTTGAAGATTTCTCTTCGCCTGAAAAACATCCCTCTCTACGACGCGATCCGTTACGTGGCAGAAGCGGTTCAGCTCAGATTCAGGGTTGATGACCACGCGGTCGTCATTACGACACCGTGACCACGGTGCATTTTTCCGTATGGGGCCTCCCATTGAAGCCTGTACTATGAAAGGAAGGGCGAAGGCGCCCGGCATCCTTCGGTCCATCGCCAGTAAGCCGCCGCCTTCCCGCGGGGCGGGGTAAAGCGCGGTGCTGGATTGTTTCGGCAAGGGTCGATAACGGAAAGACGCAGAGGCTCCGATGTTTCCCGCGCCTTTGCGCGTCTGCGTTCCATGGTGCTCCATTGTCAATGCAAGGGCCATTAGATAAGCAAAGACCAATAGAAAGAGAGATTCGCACTTTGTTTTTCTTTCGGGCGCTGCTTCGCACGGCATGTTCGCGCGAGATCTTGCCTCCGGCCTCAGTCGCGCTGAAGCGACCGGACGGCAGGAACTGGCAACGGTTGGCATTGTGCGCAGGATTGATTTTGCTTGGCTGCCTTGCCACTGCTCTTGCTGGGGCTTCCGAAAGAGACTGGGCGGTGCCGTTCGCACGCCGAAAGGCAGTCCTGGAGCTTCAGAGAGTGCCGGAAAGTCCGGCTGCTTACGTGGAGTTTTTCTCCGGCGGACACTGCCGCCAGGACGGAGCTGACATACGCATACTCGATGATAAAGGCGGCGCAGTCCCGCACCGAATCATGTCCATCGGGCCGGGAGACCGATTCCTGATTACCTACAAGCCGACGGACTCCAACAAGTATTTTCTCTATTACGGGCAGCCCGACCCCGCCGTCGGCGGGGCTGCTCCTTCCCCCTGGCAGCCGCAATGCGGGGTCTTTCTGCGGACATACAGCCGTCCCCCCGGAAGCAGCGACACCGCCCCTCAACTGGAGACGATGGTTCGCTCTGTCAGCTCTCTCTTCGGCAGCGGCTACAGGCCCATGATCTTCGACGGCTACAACCCCTATGGCCGTTCCGATGACTATGTCTCAATCTATACCGCGCACCTGAAGATACAAAAAGCGGGCAAATACTTCTTCGCGACGAATTCGGACGATTCTTCCGCCCTCTATGTGGACGGCAAGCTCGTGGCCGCTTATCCGGGGACACACGACGCGAGCGCACGCGAGGGCGAGAAAAGCGGCTCAGCTTCCCTTCTCGCAGGAGTTCATCTTCTAACTTATTACCACGTCGAATACACCGGTCCTCAAGCGAATACCGCCGCCTGGAAGCAGCCGGGCGAAAAATTCTTCACGCCGATACCGGCAGAGGCTTTCGTCCCCATAAGCACCTCCAGCATTACCGCGGTGGAAGATAAGGATGGTCCTGTCCTCGATTTCTCATTCGAGATAGGCGAAATCTACGTCCCTGAGGGCGCGAGTCCGCTGGTCTCAGTGAAATTCCGCCCCTTCTCCCTTACCCTGGCCAAGGAATGCTCGTGCTTGTGGGAATTCGGGGATGGCGAGAGGTCGAACGAGAGAGAGCCCACTCACGTCTACCTCAGCGAGGATCTTTTCCCCGTCTCCCTGACGGTTCTCGACGAGGAGAAGAAGCGCCATACAGCCGCCCACTACGTACCTGTGAATCACCTCGAAGACCACAACACCAAAAACCCGGAAGAAACAAGGCAATCATTTCAGAAGATTGTCCAGGGATACACATGCCGGAGATTCTCAGCGGATCAGCTGGAGACACTGCACGATTTCTATGCCAGCAGTGAGGGGAACGAATCGCAGGTTTCCGCAATCGCCTCCATTCTTCTGAAAGCCGTCCCCGGCAGTCAGGTCGAAAGACGGGCCAAGTTTATGCTCTCGTGGGCGCGCGCCAATAAAGCCAGCAATCTTAGAAGCATTCACCTTCAGCGCGCCCGGTTCTATCAGCAAGCCGCAAAAATTACGCAAGCGAAGCGAACCAGAGCCGAAGCCCTCCTAAGATTAGGGGATGTCAACTTCCATTTCCTCGACGATAAGGACGCTGCACTCAACTGCTACAGAATCGTCGTCAATGAAAACGCCGACGAGAAGCTCACCCGGGAGGCTTTGATCAACCAGGGGGACATCTACCTGTTCTCCGGAGACCTCGCGACCGCAAAGAGCTTCTATAACCAGGCTGGCATACTGCCCCAGGACGTCAAGGGCGCCGAGGCGCTGCGAACATCTTACGGCAACCTGATCGAAGGATATATCAGGCAGGGGGACTTCAAAGCTGCCCTGGAGGCCGTAGAGGCCTGGGAATGGAAATATCCGATGATTAAGACCGAGGGCTACTCGTTCATCCTCAGGGCGAGAATCGCCTTCGCCGGCGGCGACATGAGGGAAGTTCAGAGGCTCACCGGATGCATCGTACAGACCCTTCAGGAAGATTCCTTCAAGGCCGAGGCGTATTACCTGCTCATCTCGGCACTGCTCAAAGACGGACAGGTTGGCCTCGCCCGCAAACACTTTCAGCTTCTAATGGAGAGCTTCCCTCGAGACAGGCACGTTGACATGCTCAAGCCGTTCTTTCAATGAAACAGAAGAGGTGGAGCGCTTTCTCTTAATCCGGCCCCAGCGGCCGCGCATCCCGCGCGGTCCTTTCCCCTCGATCTCGGCTACAAAGCCTGCCTGCTGTTTGGCACGCCTTATCCCCATGGCCCCTCGTTCCTCCGCTTCCGTGTCCCTTCGGCGGTGCGGAGCAACCCTTTTCCCCCGCGCTCACCTCCCCATTCTTGGTCCGAATCCCGGTGGACCCTCCCGGCCGAACGACACCAGGCCAGAATCTCGTATTACCTCTTCGGGGATGTTGTATTTTCGCCCCAGGTCACCGATCTCCCGCATCCTCTGGAACTGGATAATCCGGTCAACCTGCTCGGCGAGTTGATCCGCACTATCCGCCTCATCCAGCGACCTCAACTGCCGCTCCACGAACTCCCTCCTGCGGTCATCGGGCATCCCCTCCAATGCCCTGGAGACCATCGCACGAGCCTCCTCGGCTTTCTGCTCGGGGGAAAGTGCCGCCGAATACCTCTTTTTCATTTCCTCCATATCGGCGAGGAATTGCTGCTTTGTGGTGGGGTCCGCGATTCTCCCTGAAAAATTGTTCGCAAGAATGTCCAGGCGACGGGAGAGCTCCTGTGGGTCGCTCAACGCTCGCCACGCAGCACCGCGGTCCCTGAGAGCCTCGCGCTCCCCGCTGCCTGCTTCCTCAGTCCTAAATCCGGTGACCTCTCCCTGGACGCTTACAACTTGTTCCTGGAGAAGGGCTATCTGACGAAGAACGTCCTGGTATTCCTTTGTCGAGGCGAAATTCGACGAGACAAACACCTGCCTTTTCTCGGTTGGCTCAGCCGCTCCTCCACCCGCCAGAAGGGCGTTGATCCTCCTCTCAATAGCAGACAGTTTCTCATCAGCAGCCTCTATCTTTTTCGACATCTGCGAGATGGACTCGGCATTCTCTTTCTGGCGCGACAAAAGCTCTCTAACCGGTTGCTCGTTGCTGCCGTCTTTGCACCCCCAGCAACACAGGGCCAAAATCACCGCGATCCCTGACCGTTTTATCAGCATCGCATTTCTCCTCACTTCAGAAAGCTATTGTACAGTGGCGAGCGAAGTCCGCCACCTGTGGCCCTCCGCCCACGTTTCTCGGGGCCTGCAACCCGCGGTCACGCACAAAAGCCCGACCCGCTCCCGTCGTCCTTACCGCGGGTTCCCAACTCACGGTTTCGGATCGTCCCGCGGCTCAGCCTCCGCCACCTCTGCCCGGGCCGCGACCGCCGCGTCCTCCAAAGTCGCCTCCCATGGCCGGAAGACCTACATCCGTCAGTACCTCTCGTGGTATGTTATATTTTTCTGACAGTTCCCTCAACTGCCGGAACGTCTGAAACCGGGTGTACCGCTCAAGCCTTCCCGCCAGCTCCTCTCCCGAAGCCGACTGCAGCGACTGCAACTCCCTGTTCATGAACTCGCGGCTTCTTTCGTTCTGCTCATTGTTAAGCCTTTCCGTCAGCTCCGCGACAACGCGCTGATGGAGCTCCTCAGTGCTTTGCCCGGCCGACAGACCCCGTTTGAACTGGAGGACATCCGTTTCAAACTGTCGCCTTAAAGCAGAGTCCTGTATTTTCGGCGAGAAGTTTTGAAGGAGCGTATCCAGCCTGCCGCTGAGCTGATTGGGATCGTTCATCGCCCTCATCATTTCGCCCGGATCCCTGAGCCGTGCCCGCTCTCGCTCCCTGGCCGCGTCGTCGCGCGTCGCCGCGACGCTGCTCTGCGCCTGGTTCACCTGCTGTTGAATGGAAGAAAGCATTGCCACAATCTGCTTGTATTCGGGCGTCTCTTTGAACTCCACCACTTGCGGCCCGCTTGTCTTTGTCTCGGCGGATGTCGGTGCCGCAGTGGAACCAGAGGGAGGACTGATTTTCCCAAGGGATTGCTCAATTTGCTCGAGCCTGCCCGTTATCCCTTCGACTCTCCCGGCTAACTTCTTGACCTCTTCACCCTGCTTTTCGTGTTCAATGGCAATGTCCACCAGCCTTCGATCAAACTTCTTCTCCTCGCACCCGATAATCCCCAACAACAGAGCACAAACCACCGCTATAACATACTTACTCATCGCTCTCCTCCTTTGCTGTAGCCTGCTGGGGCAGTCCTTGCTGCGCCGTTCAGTGCCAGACCGCGAGCGATCCGTATTTGCGAGTACCATACGCCAGCCGTGGTCTGGGCGAGGACACTCCTCTTCCCCCGTGCCCCCACACACAGCCAGCCAACGCCGCTATTCTACTTTAGACGCACCCTCTCCCGCAATGGTTTAAAGAGTAGCACCGGATGCGGATACCTTTCGGGCCCCCAGCCACGAGCCGCATTCTTGCCCCTTCTTCGGGCTCGGAACGGGTCTGTCGCTTCCATGCAGCAGCGCCCCGGTGCTAATGCGCCATGAAGTTGTGTCATTGAGCGAGAAGCGCGTGCTGGAGGCCGATTCAGAAGGGGCCGAACTGTTCTGTCCGGCAAAGCGACGCATTTGTCATCGAAGCCAAAGACGAGCGGCGCACGCTTCAGATGGCAGTAAAGCACAAATGAGCCAGCCTCCTCGACCCACAAACGGCCGACGAGCTCCAGAAAGAAAACTCCTGAGGGGGCAAGAGTAACTCTCGCGGCTCACGGTGGGCGATGGCCGAACTGTGTTCCGCGGCGCAGCCGCAGCCGCCTCTTCTGAGCGTTTGACAGGCCCGCGGAATCTGGTAATATGTCCGGAGTGAGGAGAACCCCATCGCCCCGAGACGGGCGGCAGGTGTCCTTTCGGTTCGCGTTTGCTCTCGCGGTGACTATAAACAAGTCGCGGGTGGTAAGTCTTTCTCCGTTCTGATAGCAGGAAATGAACACACAACCCGATTGCCAATCCCTGAGATGGTACGCCGTCTATACGAAGAGCCGGCACGAGAAAAAGGTCTACAGGCAACTGGTGCCCAAAATCCAGGAGGTTTTTCTCCCGCTGGTCAGGGTTTGGAGCAGCCGAAAGGACAGGCGGGCCAAGTACGATAAGCCGGTTCTTCCGGGATACCTTTTCTTCCGCGACGTACTAACTCCCACAACGCGCCTGTCGGTCCTTGAGACCTTTGGGGTGGTGCGGATTCTTTCCTCCAAGTCAGGGGAGGGCGCGCTGCCGGAGCCTATCCCGGACGAGCAAATCGAGTCTCTGAAAATCCTCACGGAATCCAGACGCGAAATCCACCCCTGCGACTACCTCACCGTCGGAGAGAAAGTTGAGGTCATTGCCGGGCCGTTTATGGGGGCCCACGGAACACTCCTGCGGGTTAACCCGAAAACCAGCCGCCTTGTGGTGTCCCTCGATGTGGTCAACCAGGCAGTGGCCGTTGATATTGACGTCGCCGACGTTAAGAAAATGGAGGACTGAAAGGCAAGCCCCGAAGGCCGCACAGCCGGTTGCAGGAAGCAGCATTGCCCTTGACGCTTCGGCCCGGGTCGGCACGATTGGCGGCGGTCTCGCTTCGAGCTGATAGTGCCCGCCAGCGACTTTGGCTTCGCCAATATCCGTCGGCCGGCGCGAGGAAATCGTGGTCAGCATGTCTTCGACTCCGCCAAACAGCGCATTGCCGCGGCTCGGTCGCAGCCGCCAGCATGTTCCAAAACCCAGTCCCTAATCTCAGACAACAAGGAGGAGAAAAGTGCTTGCAGCGGTGCTCGAGGGAGTCAGGCGAATGGTCCTTAAAGAACTCCCGCGCCCGACCGCCGGGCAAGGCGAGGCGATAGTGAGGATAAAAGCCTGTGGCATTTGCCTGACCGATTATTGCGCATATACGGGCCGCAGAGCCAACTGGAAACCCGGGCAGATCGTCGGGCACGAGATGAGCGGCATTGTCGAGGAAGTGGGCGACGGGGTGGAAACTTTCAAGCCGGGGGATGAGGTCATCGTTTCCCCTGCCGTGTTCTGCGGGCAATGCGAGTACTGCAAATGCGGACTTCAACATTATTGTCCCAACGGCGCTGTCATTGGCGGAGAAGGGTTCGACAACGTATTGCCCGGGGGATTCGCCGAGTTCGTCAGGGCGCCCGTCCAGGCGCTCTATCTGAAGCCGCCGAACGTTTCTTTCCCGGCAGCGGCTCTCACGGAACCACTGGCGGGCTCTTACAAGGGGCTCATCTCTTACACACGCCTCACTGTTGGAGAAGATGTCGTCATAATCGGCGCCGGGGCCATGGGACTTCTTCTCACACAGATCGCCCACGCTGCCGGCGCAGGGACTCTCCTTCTCATTGACATAGCCGATTACAAGCTCGAATACGCGAAAAAATGCGGCGCCACCCACACCATCAACTCAACAAGAGATGACGCCGCAAAAGCCGTCGCCGCGATCCTTCCGAAAGGACCGGACATAGTCTTCGAGTCCGCCGGCGCCCTTCAAGCAGCCGAACTCGCCTTCGAGCTTTGCCGGCGAGGCACAAGGATCAACATGTTCGGGGTCATCGTCCCCGGAACCATACCCGTTTCCCCAGCTAAGATACATTTTTCCGAAACTCGCATGGACGCCTCCTTTTCCGTCACACCCAGGGTCATGGTCAAAGCAATTGACCTGATGCGAAAGGGGCTCGTTGACACCAGCAAAATCATCACCCATCAAATCCCTCTCTCCGAAATCCAGAAAGCCCTTGACATTATGGGAACCACCGAGAGGATTAAAGTCGTTGTTATCCCCTGAGCGGAATCCGGGGCATCTCCATTGCCCGCCGCAGAGGTCTTTCGGGAAAAGACCAACGTTCAGCGCCCGAGAAGCCGCCATAACCGTCCGTCCGCCCGCAAAGCGCCATAGGAGATCTCCCCGCCAACTTCTCGTTGCCGGCGTTGGCCAGGAATTGCGCATTTTTCCGCTTCCAAACCGCCTCGCTGAGCGTAATTTTCCCCGCTATTGCGGCCATTGTCTCATCTTCTTCAGGGGCCGTAGCCCGAATTTCCAGGTAGGTCGCCCCCCACCCGAGAGGGAAAAGGAATTCATATCCCACGGAATCCCTTCGGGTTATGTTGGTCGAAAACTTTCCTCCGCATCCCCCTCTGGCATCTTTTGTGCTTATCGGGTTCCTTCCGACATGGTGCGCACTTTTCCCAGAAAGGTGTTGAACGGCGCGTGGTTCGTCTGTTACATTTGCGTGGGAAGTCCAACCGAAATTCCCTTCGCTTGAGGGGCTCTGGAGGCAGTCGTGATGCTCCGCAGGAAGAATAATAGATTGTCTGTCGGGCTGGATGTTGGAAGCTCCTCGGTCAAGCTTGTGGGGCTGATTCACGAAGGAGGGAAGAAGCTGAGGCTGTGGAAATACGGCGTCCGGTCGTTTCCGGCCGGGCCAAGCAAGTCTCTTGACAGCGAGGCCGTGCGACTTGTCAAGGAAATCATGTCGGAGCTAAAAATCGAGCACAAGGAGGTGATTGCGTCGCTGCCGGGGACGTCCGCAGTTGTGCGCTACATTCAGATGCCGAGGATGACCCGTCAGGAAGCCAGGGATGCCTTGAAATACGAAGCGGCTCACTACATCCCATTCAAGCCAGAAGAGGCGCAAATGGATTGCTTCATCCTCGACAACGGCTCCGGCCAGAAGGGCGAGACAATGAAGCTGATGCTCGTCGCCGCCAGGAAAAAAGAAGCCGAAAAACGCGTGGAGATGCTGGAGCAGGCTGACCTATCGCCGGTGGTCCTTGACGTGGACTCTATTGCGACCCTGAACGCGTTCGAGACCACCGGGATGCTTTCCGGCCAGAAAGATGCCATAGGCCTGATCAATATTGGGGCTCGTCAGACAAATCTGAACGTGATTCAGGATGGTTTCCCTGCCTTCACTCGCGACATCGAGGTCGGCGGCGGCGGCATAACCGTGGCGATAGCTCGCGGCTTGGGGGTAAATCTTGCCGATGCCGAGGGGCTGAAGGTCTCCGGTGACGCTATCATCCAGCCGCACCTGGAGATTGTGCTGAAGTCAATTGTTCACCAACTGCGGTCCTCTTTTGATTACTACCAGGGGAGCTCAGCAAGAGAAGTCAAGAAAGTTTATGTAAGCGGCGGAACGTCTCTGCTGAGGGACCTGAAAGAATTTCTCGCAGAATCTCTCGGCATTCCCACCGAGCCTTGGGACACCTTCAAAGGGATAGACACCTCCGATTTCCAGCACGATGCTGCGCTTTCTGCTCTGGCTCCTCTCCTAACGGTGGCTGTGGGACTGGCCAGCAGGAGAACCGACCTGTCATGATAGAGATAAGTCTTCTGCCTGTTGACGAAGAGGTCAAGGCGAAATCGGCCCAGAAGGGATTAGGCTTCGCGGTCCCGAGGTTCATTCCGCGTGGCTTCGGAGTTGCGGTTGTCATTCTTCTGGCAATGTACTTCCTTTCGCACATGCGAGCTTCCTCTCTGTCGAGCACGCTGCGGGACAAGGAGCATACATTATCCGACTACAGGAAGGATGCGCTGAAAGCCCAGACCATCGAGGCGAAACTTCCGACTTTGAGAGAGAGGGCAAACGTATTCCAGACTCGCCTCGAAAAGCAGAAGCTCTGGTCGCGGATGCTACAGGAAATCATTCTCTGCTGTCCCGATGAAGTCCGGATTTCGGAAATCAAGCTCGTCCCCTTGCGAACAGGGACTACTGCCAGAGAAGCAAAAGAACTCGTGATTTCCGGTTTCTACGAGAGCGGCGGGAACCTCGAGATGGTCTTCAAGGAGAGGTTGCAGAAGGCCAAGACAATGGCAACTCATTATCAGATTTTCATCCCCATGACCACCCAGCCCCAGGCTGACAGAACTAATTTCTGGATTCACTGCAGAGAACAATAAATGCGGGTCATCGAGTCATGAAGTACACAAAAGAACAAGCTGAGATGCTGGCTCTCTTGGTTTTGATGGGATGTGCGGTCGTGGTCCTTTCCTTCCTTTATCTGGTAAAGCCGAACTTCGCCGCCGTCGCACAGTACAAAAGCGAATTGCAGAAGACAGAATCCGAAATCGCAACGCTCAGCAACGCAACGGTAGCCGTTGCCAAAGCACAGAAGGAGCTGGAGACCCTGACAGCGACGATCCAGCGTGGCGAAAAGGCGGTTTTCTCCGGACTGGAAACTGACCCTCCCCTCAGCGAGATTTGCGTTCGCGCCGCCACTGAGCTGAACTTGAAGCCGGCCTACGGAGTCCAGACAAGCACGGCGCTGCTTGAGTTCGCGGAGCCGGGGCACGACGGAAAGCCCGTCACCCGTCATTACGATGAAGTTTCCCGGACCCTGGACATCCATTCTGCCGACTTTTTCACCCTGTCCCGCTTTCTCAGCGCTATGGAGAAAGCGAACGAGGGGCTGAGAGTTACGCATCTGGAAATCTCAAACAGCGCCCTCAGCCCCAAGGAGCAGGACGAGGGGAAAGTCAAAGCCAAGCTCGAGCTGGGGATGCTGGGGATAAGGGAAGGGCAAAGGTCACCGGAGCCAATTGACGTATCCGGCCACCAGGATTTCGACGTGGCTCAAAAACGAAATCCTTTTGGCCCCCCAGGTGGGTCGCTCGCAGTGGCCAAAGACCCCCTGAGAGGCGTCAAAGACGTCCTCAGCCGCGTCAAGGTCACCGGGATATGGTCGGACAAGCTCATCATCGAAATCCAGGGGGGCGGAAGCGTTACCCTCAACACAGACGAGACCTTCGTTTTGGCGGGAATAACTCTGAGGTACGTCTCCGGGTCCGCTGAGTCTTTCGTGTTCGATGCGGTGGACTACGGAAAACGGTACAAATTAACCACAAACTGGAAAGGGCAGGTCAGGACAGTCACAGAGGAGGAGGCAAAATGAATCGTCCAAGGAATCTCATGGTAATCACCATGGCAGCCGTCTCGGGGCTGATTCTCTTGGCTGGCAGCGTCCTCGCCGAGGCGGAGGCGCCTGCCGGAGCCGAACAGCCCGCGGAGGAGGCTCCCCCGACGGCCGTCGAAGCGGAAGTCCCGCCAGAGGAAGTGATTGCACCGGAAGAAGTCGTGCCGACGGTAACAATCACCCCCACGGGTCTTATCAGCTTTGATTTCAGGGAGGCCCCGGTCCGGGACGTGCTGCGGCTCTTCGCCCGGCAGGTCAACGTCAACATCGTGGCCACCCCTGCCGTCGTCGGGACCGTCAGCATGAAGCTCGACAATGTCAGGTGGCGAAAGGCGCTCGAGCTTATTCTGGAAGTCAATAAGCTCAAAATGACCGAAGACACGGAAAATAACATCATCAAGGTCTTGACCGAGGCGGAAGTCGCCGCCGAGCCGATGGTCACCAAGGTTTACCACCTCAGCTACCTCAGCGCCGCTGACTATGAGGTGGAGACACTCGATTACGAGGAGGGCAAGAGGGTCAAGAAGACCAGGGTCATGGAAGGCGCCGCCAAGAAGCTCAAGCCCCTCGTCGCAGAAAACGAGACAATGGAAGCTGACGCGGCGGGCAATAAGCTGATCGTCCATGCTACCCCGGCATCCCACGACAGGGTGAAAGCAGCCTTAGCGGAGCTCGATAAGCAGACCAGGCAGGTCGAGATAAAAGTGCAGTTCATCGAGGCTTCAACCGAGGCAGCCAAGAACCTCGGCATCAAGTGGGATTTCCTCAGGGAGTACGGAGCCGAAGCCACCGACGTGGCAAGAGTGTTCAGCAAAACAATCGGCAAGACTGACACCTCCCGCACCGGCTTCTCCGATGAGAGCACAACCGAGGAGCGTACCCTCAGCAGCTGGACCGACTCGACCATCGGCGGTGTTTCCAGCAGGGATGTCATTGACTCCTTCTCGCGGGATATCGGAGGACTGCGAACGGCAACAGCCGGCTGGGACCGGGCACGCGATGTTGCTTCGGAGACCATAAAGACCGCCACTCTCTCAGCAGACAAGCTGAGACTTGTGGTCAGCGCTCTGCTCGAGGACAGCGGCGCAAAGTTGGTTTCGCATCCGAGGATATTCACCGTTGACAACAAGCAGGCAACCATAAGGGCGGTCAAGGAATGGCCTATACCGAGGTACAGCTACAATGGCGAGACCGGAACGTGGGAAATCAACGGCTTCGACTTCAAGGACATCGGCATTACTCTGAGGGTCACCCCTCACATCAACGCCGACAACTTCATCACCCTGGACGTTGACCCGGAGGTCAGCGCCGTGGTCGGGGAGAAGACGTTCGAAGAGGTTTCCCTTCCCCTTGTTGACACCCGCAACGCTGCGACTCGTGTCATCGTGAAAAGCGGGGAGGCCCTCGTCATCGGAGGCCTCGTCAAGACAGACGAAATCTTGAAGAAATCCGGTCTCCCGCTGTTAAAGGACATACCGCTTCTCGGCAACCTGTTCAGACACACTTCGAAGACTTCGATAGACCTTGACCTGATGATTTTGATAACGCCGACAATTGTCGAGGGACCGGCCGCCGCGGTTGTTGCTCCACCTACGGAGTAGGGAGCCAAGACGCGTCACAGCCGCTCCTCCGGGCACGGCATAATAGGGGCGTTTGCGGGCGAGAGAGGAGGTTTTTCGCCCGCCGACGCCGCTTGCAGAATGCGGGAAACGTCCGACGAATGTAAGGAGGGGGCGACGGAGTTGTCTCCTTCGGTGCTCCGGCTGGCCCGGCCCCGGTCACACGACAGCAAGCAGGAGGGAGTTCCAATGTGAGGAAACAAATCGTAATTAACGTCGAGGATACCGAAAAGCGTATCGCCCTCCTGGAGGACGGCGTGCTCGAGGAGTTTTACTTTGAACGCAGCGGCAACAAGAGGTTGGCGGGGAGCATATGCCGGGGAAAAGTCTCCAAAGTTGTCCCCGGTATTCAGGCATGTTTTGTAGGTATCGGGCTGAGGAAAAACGGTTTTCTTCACGTATCGGACATCATTGATCCCAGCAAGACTTATGCGGAGGTGGTGGGAGAGGAACTGAATGACACTGCCGCGGCCCAAAAACCCGTGAAGAAGACCATAGAGGAGTTAGTGCACGCGGGGGATGACCTTCTGGTGCAGGTGGTCAAAGAGCCTCTCGGCGACAAGGGGCCGCGCCTGACCACAAACATCAGTCTGCCGGGAAGGTGCCTGGTTCTCCTTCCGAAGTCGCCGCGGAAAGGCATTTCTCGACGGATTGAAGACCCCGCGGAGCGCGAAAGGCTGAGGAAAATCCTCGACCCGCTCTCCGTCCCGGGCAACATGGGCGTGATAGTGCGGACATTCGCACAGGGTGGGACGAAAAAGGATTTCTTCAGAGACATGAGGCTTCTCCTCTACCTCTGGAAGAAGATAGAGAAAAAATACAAAGAGGCAGGCAAACCGACAGTCCTCCACGAGGAGACTGACATCGTCAAGAGGTTTCTTCGTGACGCCATGTCTGGAGAAATTGAACGGGTGGTCGTTGACTCTAAGAGGGAATACAAGGAGCTGAAGAAATTCATTCACTCGACTTTGCCCAAATGCAGGACAGAGATTGAGCTTTACAGGGGCAAGGCTCCCATATTTGAGAAGTACGGCCTGGAAAAGGAGATAGAAAAGGTTTTCAAGAACACTGTCCGTCTGAAATGCGGAGGTTATCTGGTCATCGAGAAGAGCGAGGCGTTAGTCGCCATAGACGTCAACACCGGGCGCAATGTCGGCGCTGACGATGCCGAGGAGACGATTCTGGCGACGAATATCGAGGCTGCTCGTGAGATCGCCCGCCAGCTTCGTCTGAGGAACATGGGGGGCATCATCGTCATTGACTTTATTGATATGAAAACCAAGACCAACAGAAAGCTCGTCTACGAGGAGCTGAAGAGAAGCCTCAAGAGGGACAAGGCCAAGACATTCCTTCTGCCAATTTCTGAGCTCGGTTTGCTCGAGATGACAAGAGAAAGGGACAGGGAAAGCCTCGGAGAAGCTCTCTTTGGGAAGTGCCCTTATTGTAACGGGACAGGCGATGTGAAACTCCCCGAAACTGTCAGCATCGAAATTCAGAGGGAACTAAGGAAGATAGGCTCCGACAGAAACAACGTGGATGTGAAGGTCTACGCTCACCCGACGGTGGTCGAGAGGCTTAAGACGGAAGACTCCGGCGCCTTGGGGAAGATTCTGAAGCGCGGCAAGATGAACGTAGAGCTTCTTTCAGTCAGCGATTACCACCTTGAGCAGTGGAACTGCTACGCAGAGGAACCGCGCCACGCCCGCGAGTGAGGTGGAGGAAATGGCCATGGGCAAGAGTATTCTTGTGGTTGACGACGAACAATCCATGAGAATCTTCCTGACCAAGATTCTTCTTCAGGAAAATTACTCGGTGGTCACGGCCTCTTCCGGGGCAGAAGCGGTCAACAGAGTAACCTGCGACGAGCCGGACATCATCCTTCTCGACCTGCGGCTGCCGGACATGGACGGCATGGTTGTCCTCGAGAGGGTCAAGAAAGTCCTCCCGGCCATTCCCGTCATCATCATCACAGCCCATGGGGGCGTCCAGAGCGCGGTGGAGGCTATGAAGAAGGGGGCTTACCATTACCTGACCAAGCCGTTCAAAGTGGACGAACTCCTCATCACCATCGAAATGGCCCTTGAGCGTGAGATACTTCGCCGGGAAGTTGCCCACTTCCGCAAACAGCACCGGAAGGACCACCAGACGGACTACATCGTCGGCAAGAGCCATGCCATGAAGAAAGTCCAGGAAATGCTCGACCGAATAACCGAAAGCGATGCCACAAACGTCCTCATTTACGGGGAAAGCGGCACCGGCAAGCAGTTGATCGCAAACGCGATTCATTACCGAAGCCGCCGTGCATCGAAGCCCTTCGTCGAGGTCAATTGCGCTTCCATCCCCGACACTCTGATGGAGAGCGAGCTTTTCGGGTTCGAGCGAGGTGCTTTTACCGACGCCAGGGAGAAGAAGAGCGGGCTTCTGGAAGAAGCCGACGGAGGAACATTCTTCTTCGACGAAATAGGGGATATGTCCGTCCACCTTCAATCCAAGCTGTTGAAGTTCCTCGACACGAAAACGTTCCGAAGGGTCGGCGGGACTAAGGAGATTCATGTGGACATCCGCATCATAGCCGCCACAAACCAGAACCTCCTGGCGGCGGTTGAGAGAAAAGCCTTCCGGGCAGACCTGTTTTACCGCCTCAACGTGGCCACACTCGTCCTGCCGCCGCTCAGGAGCCGAAAGGAGGACATTCCCCTTCTGGCGGAGCATTTCATGAAAGAGAGCAGCCAGAAGCTCGGCAAGAAGATGGACGGCATTTCACCACAGGCGCGCCAGATGCTTTTAGACTACGACTGGCCTGGGAATGTCCGCGAGCTGGAAAACGTCATAGAGAGGGGAGCAATCCTTTGTTCGGACGGCATCATTGACACAACTCACCTTCCGCTGAACCTGACTCGCCCCCTGGCGCGGGGTGGAATGGCCGAGTCCCGCCAGGAGGCGGCATTGCAGACTGACGGAATATCCATTGACAGCGGCAGGTCCATGAAAGAAATCGTCCAGAGCGTCGAGATGAAGCTCATAAGCGACGCCTTGCGGCGATGCGCCGGAAATCAGGTCCGGGCCGCAAAGCTTCTCGGCATTACCAGGGACATTTTGAGATATAGAATGAAACAGTACGGCGTTCAGTCGGGAAGGTTTGACTGACCTTCTCTCGGAATTGGCAACGCCGTCAGGTCACAGCGCCGGGGGAAGTTGGGCATTTGAAAGAAGGGATCGGGACGTCGTCTCCGGGGGGCACGTTCGACACGAAATGGTGCCTCATTGATGACCGAAGAGAACAAAAACCAGCAGCCGCCAAGGCGTATCTTGATAGTGGAAGACGAAGAGACCCTTGCCTTCTTTCTGGCGCACAGCTTGATGGCTGAAGCAGAAGATTACGAGGTCTTGACCGCAGCGGATGCGGAGACGGCGGTGGCGAAAATGGAGGAGAGACCCTTCGACATTGTCATTTCGGACATTGTGCTGCCACGAATGGACGGCCTTTCTCTCCTTCGGCAGACCCGAAAGCGATGGCCGCAAACGAAGGTCATCCTGATGACAGCTTACGGCTCGCCGCAGATAAAGAGCCGGGCGCAGCAGTCGGGCGCATTCGCTTACGTGGAAAAGCCTTTTATGTACAACAAAATGCGCGACCTGGTGCTTGGCGCACTCCAGCAGGCAGAGACGCCTTCGCCAGCGGAATGAGTCCTCGGTTAATTCCTGCGCCCGCGGCCAGGCGAGGAACGAGCCGCGTCGAAATTGAATCGAAAGGGAATCGTGGGGGCCATGAAACAGCTCAATGAAATTCTCGACGAAATCGCTGGCGACCCGTCCGTACGGTTCGCGGCGCTGGTTTCGAGAGATGGCTTTCTCATCGAGAACTCATCCTCGGCGGGTGAGGCCGAGGAGATGGCGGCTGCTCGGGCAGCGCAGCTATTCTTCTCCGCCGAACTGGTTGGCGAGGAACTGCTCAGCGGCGGGATAAAGCAAATCGTCGTTAGGTATCAGAATGGTTTGCTTGTTGTGGACCCTGTCAACTCCACAGCGCTTTTGCTGATAGCGGTGGCCAGCGAGGCCGTGATGCCCTGGGTACGCTTCGCCGTCGCGAAGTACTTGCCGGAAATCAGCGGGAGGATTTGAAAGGTTAAACACAAGGGAACTGAATCGGGTTGAAAGCCCCGGCCGTGCACCCCGCGAAACGCGGGGTAAAGCGATGTGCATTTCGCGGCCGCGGCTGACAGTATGCGGACACATACCAGGAAAAGAGTCAGACAATGTCCACTATCAACTACGCATCCAAAGAGGTTTTCTTCAAAATCGTCTACTACGGCTGCGGCCTTTGCGGTAAGACAACTAACCTCCAGTATATTCACAAAAACGTCCCCTCGGCCAACAAGGGGAATCTGGTCTCTCTTGCCACTGAGACTGACCGCACGCTTTTCTTCGACTTCCTTCCGATTGATGCAATCAAGATAGGAGGCTTTACCACCAAGTTCCAGCTTTACACCGTCCCCGGACAGGTTCAGTACAATGCCACCAGAAAGCTCGTTCTTCGCGGTGTAGATGGCATCGTTTTCGTGGCCGATTCCCAATGGGAAAAGATGAGGGAGAACGTGGAGAGCTTCCGCAACTTGGAGGAAAACCTCGCCGAGTACGACTACTCCCTCGACGACATTCCATACGTGCTTCAGTACAACAAGAGAGACCTCGATAACAAAGGCCCGGTGGAATATCTCGACTATCTTCTCAATCGAAGGGAGGTCAGAGTAGCGGCATTTGAATCCGTTGCCATTAGAGGCACCGGCGTATTCGCTACTCTCAATCGCATCGCTAAGCTCGTCCTGCACAAGCTTAGCCAGGAAATGAAATCGAAGGCTTCGTGAAGAGGAGGGCTGACCCCGCCCTTGGCGGGGTCGCCTCAATGGTATGGGGACTTTGCCACAGGTGAAAGATGGCACTCGTCGGTGACCTCAAAGACCTCAACATAGCGACAATTGTCCAGCTCAACTGCGTGGAGAAGAATACTGCGCAGCTGACGGTTACGACCCGCAAAGGCCCCGCCGCAATCTTCTTCAACAAAGGCGAGATCGTTGACGCGAAGTTCGCAGGCGAGAGAGGCCAGGATGCCCTCTACCGGATACTGAGCCTGACCGAAGGAGAATTTCGCGTCACGCCTATAACCCCGCCAGAGGCGGGGGAAAGGACGATTTTCACATCCTGGGAAGGACTCCTCCTGGAAGGAATGAGGGTCATTGATGAAGCCGAGAAGGGAAAGACCAGAATCGCCCAGTCTGTCGGAAAGGAGCTGGATAACACCCCGGAGGTCGAGTGCTATGTCATCGCTTCCAAGAAAGGGGAAGTGATAGTCACCAACCGAGCCGAACAAGCCGAAAAGCTCGCCGCAGCCGCTGTTCTGCTGGCGTGGAAAGGACAGGAGATTTCCTCCAGAACTGCCCTCGGAGAGATGTGCTTCTCAACGCTCCTGGCGAAAAAGAGGCTGACATTCTTCATGAATTGCGGCGGGCTGGTGGCTGCCATTGTCGCCGGAAAGCCTGCGGTTTCGGAGCCTCTGTATGCCCTCGTGGACAACATCCGCGAAAAACTCAAATACTGCGAACTGATGCACCTTCGGCACGAGGCGGAGGTTGCGCGATGACTTTCAAGTCAGGTAAGGCATGATGGCTTTGGACGCGAAAACTTTAGCTCCTAAAAAGCTGCGAGGCCTCACTGAAATCCTCTCCCCCCTCGGAGAGGTCAACGGCGTCCAGGACTATCTCCTGGCGGACCGCCACGGTAGAATCCTCGCCAGGAAACCCGACTCCCTCTGGAAAGAGGAGATAGCCGTTGCCTGGGCAAGAGACGTTGTGCAGGCCGCGGAAATTTTTGCTTCTTTGTCGCCAGCGGATTCAGATGAACGAGTCTTCCACTTCCGGTTCGAAGGAGCGGTTCTCTTAGTATGGGATTTGGGCAGCGCGTTTTTGTTAGCGCTCTGCAGCGATGAGGCGAATCTATCCATCGCGCGGATGACCGCCAACGTGGTTAAGGAGGAGCTGAAAAAGGACAAGCAGTTCAGGATGTATTTCGATCGGCCAGCTGGCTCGCATTTCACCTTGCTGGCCAAGGAGGCTGTCGGCAGCGAGCTGTACAAGTGCGTCGAGGCCCTGAAATAGAAGCAGCCTTGGAGTGCGTTTTGCCATGGTACGCGAGGAAATCATGGGGCGAATCGAACGAGAACTCACCCTCGTTATGGGGCCGTTGGCTCCTGTAATCATCAGGAACAAAGCTGCTGAATTCGGCAAGACCATGGAAGACTTTCCTGAGTCCAAAATTGCAGAATTAGTCGAAGAAATCAGCTTTGAGATACACAACCATCTCAAAAAAATAGAATTTCAGCGGGCGGCTCTCAAGATTCTGAGAGAAGATTCGCAGCGGCTCATCGTCTCGGAAAAGGGCAGGCCTGCTCCGATCCGCGCAAGCGATCAGGGCGCCAACCCCGTTTCGCCGGAGCTTCTCCGCGTGGATGGCCTGAGCAATTCCCGGACAGGGAGGCTAAACCGTGAGGAAAAACCATGACTCCCGGCACAGGCCTCGCCTGAGGCGGCAGCTTTTCGCAGCCTGGACTCTTTTTTTGACTGGCGTGGCGGGCGTGCTGTTTCTGGCAATGGGGACCAAGGTCGCCGCGCTCATCCTCCAGACTGAACTGGAGAAGCTGCGCCCCGCCGCCTGGAAGCTCAAGGAGGCTTGTGAGGACTATTTCATGTCTCCCTCCGACCGGGAGTTGACCATGAGATTTGCCAAGATCCTCCAGGAGTTTCCCGATATCTCTTACGTGTTCTTTGTTGACCGACATGGCAGGACCCTCTACCGCGGCAACGATGAGATGATCGCTTCCCTCAGACCTCGCCTGATGGAACTTAATCCTGCAAAACCTGGCCTGAACGATGTCAAAGTCATCCAGGCCAGCGGCGAGACCTACGTCAACATCAGTGAGATGACCTCCACTCTGCCGCCCCTGCCCGTCCACCTGGGCTTCGCCAAGTCCCTGACGGACGCTCGCACACGCAGCCTGCTGTGGAACCGCGGCGCCATAACGTTCGTTGTTTTAGCCGGGGGACTACTCGGCGGCCTTGTTGTGCTGGCGTGGCTGACTGAGCCGTTCATTGCCCTCTCAGCCGACGCGGAAAGGTTGAGCATGGGGGATATGAATGTCAGATTAGACTTGAAATCCAGGGGAGAAATTGGGAGAGTATACCAATCTCTCGACAGGCTGAGAGAAAGCATTATGTACGCGCTGAGAAAGCTTGACAATGAGGGGCCAGCCCCGCCCCAGGCGGGGCGCCCGCAGCGCACGCAACCCAGGGAATAACAGCCGCCAAAAGGAGAGCGGAGATGGCTCAACCTGATGCCGAGGGCATCCCGAGCGCAGCACCAGCAGGATTCCTCAAACGAGACCAAACCACGGGCGAAGTCCGAACCGCCAACGACAAACGAGCGGTTATCGTGACCGGAGACCTCTTGAAGGCCCTCAACGACTCCCTCACACAGAGGTTGGCCGAGCAGTATGATGAAGTCCTCTACTCCGCCGGCCGAACCTGGGGGACAGGGGCTTTCCCGGAGTTTGCCCAAAAAGTCTCCGCGGCTCATAAAAGCCTCTATCATACCCGGAACATGAGCCTCAGCGATTTCAAGCAGGAGTTCAATAGCTACCTGGCCGGGCACGGATGGGGGCGATTCGATATCTCCGAGAAATATGACCTGATTTTCGTTGACTTGCTGTCATCTGCATATCCGGAAATGCTCGGCAAAGGCGGGGCGATGACATGCTCCTTGATGGCTGGCTTTTTCGCCGGTTTCTTCAGTGAGCTGATAGGGGTGGAGCTGGGCTGTATCGAGCTTCGGTGCGCCGCTGCCGGCGCGGACAAATGCACCTTCGTTGTGGCGGACTCCGCCGTGACCAGCTCCGTTAGAAAATGGATGTCGCGGGGAAGAAGCTTCGACGAAATCGTCGCGGCCATCGGCGCCAAGGAGTACCAGGGAAAGAAGTAACGCCATCCACGACCCGATGCGAATAGCATCAAAGCGCAGCCGGCGCAGCTTGTGGCACGGTTTGAGGAGGAAGCCTTCCAAATGGACCCTAAAACGGAACGAGACGAGCAGCCATACGACGAGACTCTGGATGCCGCTAAGATTTTCGAGGAGATCACTGCCTCCTCGGGAGAGAAGCCGCCCTCGCCCGTCGCCGGGGCCGAGGAACTCAACGTAGAACGCGAGAGCGCACGTTTAGAAGAGCCTTCACCGGGTGAGAAACAGAAGCCGGCTGAGCCATCCATCGGAGAGCTATTCTCTGGCTTGGTGAAAATGTCCCCGCCGGAAAAGATTCGGCTCGAGGAAGGCTCCATTGGGTCGCTGTTCAAGAAGTATATAGGGAAGCGGGCGTGATCCCATGGCGAAAATCATCGCCGTCGCCAACCGCAAGGGCGGCGTCGGTAAAACAACGACTGCTATCTGCCTCGCTCACTTCCTGGGTCGCCACGACAGAAGCGTTCTGCTCATTGACCTCGACCCACAGAACGCGTTGAGCTCGGCTGCCATTCCCCCGCACAGGAAGACATTCGCCGGAGCCATTGACATCGTCCGCGGCGCGGCCGATGCCCGCGATGTCATCAGCCCCACCCCGTTGGCGAACGTTGACCTCATCCCGTATGGCAGCGCAGAATCTCTTTCGCAGGACCACGAGGCGCTGTTCGCATTGGCCCATACCAGGCAACAATTCGCTCAGTCCCTGGAAAACCTGCCGAAGCCATACGATTACGTCTTGGTTGACTCGCCGCCCGGTTCGTCCGCCATCGTGCAGCTCGCTCTTTTGTGCGCTGAGTCGGTCATCATCCCCCTGCAATGCCAGCCGCTTGCTCTGCGAATCATGCCCCGCATCCTCACGGACATCAAGCGTCTGATTTCCTCAGCCAGACCATCCTTCAAAATCGAGGGAGTGCTCCTGACAATGTACGACGATTGGGACCCTATCTCCCAGTCTGTCGCCCACCAGGTCTGGTCGTTTTTCCCCCACGAATTGATTTTCCGAGTGGCCATCCGAAGAAGCCACATCTTTCAGGACATCTTCATCCCGGATAAAAACGCGCTGCTCCAGGAGAATCCGCCGGAAGAACTATTCGACTACGACCTCGTTGCCCAATCAATTCTGTCGAGGGAACACAAAGCGCCTCCTGGGCTGTAGAAATCTCCCCTCAACACGAGATATTTGTCACCGGCGCCGCCGATGCCTTTCATGAACCTCCCGGTCCCCTCAAGGCCAAGATGCAGGAAACGCCGCGCCTGCAAGCGCAGGTTACCGCGGGGAGCAAACAAGGTACTGCGGGCTTTCGCTCACCTCAATGTTCAACTGCCCTCCCTTTGTGCCGACCTCTCGCGTCTGTCCGGCCATGGAAACCACGTGCAGGCGCTCTGCCTGCGCCGGAAGAGTGACAGCGCGCGCTTCGCGCGATGCCCAGACTGCGATGACTTTCTTCTTGCCGTCGGAGAACAGGACGGCGTAATCGTCCGGGGATTCAAGCGGGATTCTCCTGACGAATTCAAGTCCGCTCAGTGTCTCAAGCAGCGTCCTCGCCGCCACATACGATGGTTTCAGCTCGTAGGCATACGTCACGATGCCGAAATTGTGCTCTGTCTCCTTCGGGTCAGGGCCGTCGTCGTGCCAGTCGTACCAGATGCTCAATCTCACATCGTTCATCAGGTTAACCAGGAATTGCCGCGCGAGGTACGATGCCTGCTTTTCCCGTGAAAACGGAACGCCCCCGTAATGCATCAGCGAATACCCCCACTCGCCGGACAGAATCGGCAGTCCCTTTTTCTCCGGCGGGGCGTACTTGTCAATGAGCTCCCGGAGCTTCTTGTATTCGGGCATTGCGCTTTCTGGCTCATTCATCCGATAAGGATGAACGGTAACACCGTCGAGCCATTCGAGAAGCCCCGCCTGAAAAACCTTCTCGACGAATCTCAAATCAATCCCGGACGTGGCCGGACCCACGATTGTGCACCTCGGGTCGGCCTCCCGAAGAGCCTTGCAGACCTCAACTGCCAGAGCGCAGTAGTCCTCAACATTCGCCCTCGGCCTCCAGAACTTGTCGAGGTTCGGCTCGTTCCATATCTCCCAGATAATCCCCTTGCCCGAGAAACGCTTTGCCGCTGCTGCCGCAAATCGGCAAAACGCGGCCCTTCCTTCTTCTGTGTGCGGAGCCAGCCCGCTGTCATAATGCCTGTTGCCGTAGTCGAGAATGAAAAGGGGGCGAATCCTCCGCACGGCCAGAGAATTCACGAGCCGCTCGTACCCGGGAAAATCGTACTTCCCCTTCTCTCGCTCGACGCGACTCCACGTGAAATCCATCCGCACGAATCGGAATCCTGCCGCCGCAATCATCTCAACGTCCTTCTCCCGCGGCTCGACAAAATGAATGTTCACGCCAAACTGAAGCGGAATCGTCCTCCCCGGAATCCCCTCTGCCATTGCCTCTTCGGGTTGGGATGCCCTTTCGATGCTCTCCATAGCGCCCGACGAAGCCCACATGCAAACCGACAAAGCAGCCAGGAGGCCGCACCCAAACCACCTCAACCCCTGCAAACCAGACCACTGCTCGCACATCTTCTTTTTCCTTTCACGTTGATGGTCAAATCCTCCCTATAGCAATTCTCTTCGGGTGATACTGTACTAAACTACCACCTCGCCGGATTGTCAACCATGCACAAAGGTTTCATGAAAACTTTCCCCGAAAAAATTGTCTTGCCCCCAGGCGAAAATTATGCGAATGTCATGCGGCTATGGGCTGCCGCTAAGCGGATTGCGGCTCATCTCAGGCTGCGGAATTTTTGCCTTGACAACACAATATATTGTGGTATCATGCGCTCTCGCCACTACATAAAGCACAATTCTAATTGTCCACTATTTCGCACTTTAGCTCAGGAAGAGGGGAGGTTGCACAGTGGGAAATATCGCTACTGATGCCATTGGTAGCTCCCGGTTAGCCTCCGAGTCGCGCGAGAAGTTTGGTCCGGAGGAGGAGCTTCAGCTCACGGAGAACGCCCTGATAGTCTTAGAGAGGCGATACCTCATCAAGGACGATAACGGAGCCACCTGCGAGACGCCGGTGGACATGTTCCGGCGGGTGGCCAGGAACATCGCCAAGGCAGATGCGCTCTATGACGACCACACAGACCTCACCAAGAGCGAGGATGAATTCTACCGCCTGATGATAAGCGTTGAGTTCATGCCGAACTCTCCGACGCTGATGAACGCCGGACGGAGGCTCCAGCAGCTCGCGGCATGCTTTGTTCTCCCGGTTGAGGACAACATGGAGAGCATTTTCCAGGCGGTGAAGGACACCGCTCTCGTTCACAAAAGCGGGGGTGGGACCGGCTTCTCCTTTTCCCATCTCCGGCCCAAAAACGACCTCGTCAGCACAACCTACGGCCTCTCGAGCGGCCCCGTCTCTTTCATGCAGGTTTTCGACGCCGCCACCCACGCTGTCAACCAGGGCGGATTTCGGCGCGGCGCCAACATGGGGATTCTTCACGCGACGCATCCGGACATCCTTGAGTTCATCACCTGCAAAAGAGACCACACCAAGCTCAACAACTTCAACATATCCGTCGCGGTCAACGATGAGTTCATGCGAGCAGTCATCAACGACGAAGAATACCAGACCATCAACCCGCGAAATGGGAAGGTCGCCGAGACACTTCGGGCAAAGGAGGTGTTCGACCTCATGGTGAATACGGCCTGGGAGTGCGGCGACCCCGGGATCGTCTTCATTGACAGAATCAACGACGACAACCCAACCCCTCACATCGGCAAGATCGAAAGCACCAACCCATGCGGCGAGCAGCCCCTCCTCCCATATGAAGCCTGCAACCTCGGCTCCATCAACCTCTCCAAGGCGGTCAGAGACGGAAGCGTTGATTACCCGAGGCTCCGCAGGATCGTCCGCACGTCCGTCCATTTCCTCGACAATGTCATAGATATGAGCGAATTCCCCATCGAGAAGATTCACGATATGGTTCATGCCAACCGAAAAATCGGCCTCGGGGTCATGGGCTGGGCGGACATGCTGATTCTCCTTGGTATCCCTTACGATTCGGATGAGGCTATCCAGCTCGCAAAAGAAGTCATGGCCTTCATTACCTCCGAGGCTCGCAAGATGTCCGAGGAGCTCGCTGAGAAGAGAGGAGCTTTCCCGAACTTCCCCGGCAGCGTCTACGACAAGCCCGGCGTAAACAAGCTCCGCAATGGTACCCTCACCACAATAGCCCCCACCGGCACTATAAGCATCATCGCCGGCTGTTCCAGCGGCATCGAGCCGATTTTTGGCGTCTGCTTCGTCAGGAAAAACGTCCTCGACGGCGACGAGCTGGTAGAGGTCAATCCATACTTCGAGAGGATTGCGAAGGAGGAGGGGTTCTACTCCGACGAACTCATGAAAAGAATCGCCGCCGTTGGCTCACTCAAGGATTTCCCCGAAATACCCGACCGAGTAAAGAGGCTTTTCGTATGCGCCCACGACATCTCCCCCGAATGGCACGTCAAGATGCAAGCCGCCTTCCAGCAATTCACCCATAACGCCGTCTCAAAGACCGTCAATTTCCCCAAGTCCGCCACAAAGGACGACGTGAAGAAAGTCTACTTGCTCGCCTACCAGCTCGGATGCAAGGGAGTGACCATCTACCGCGACGGAAGCCGCGAGGCTCAGGTCCTCAATAGAATCACCGATACATCCCAGCCTCCTCAGCCCGCTCCCACGAAACCTGCCAGAAGAAAAAAGAGGCCCAAGGTCCTCAAGGGTCGAACAATCAGAATGGAGACCGGCTGCGGAACTCTCTACGTCACCATCAACGAGGATGATGACGGCTTCTTCGAGCTGTTCAACACCATGGGGAAAGCAGGCGGATGCGCTGCGAGCCAATCGGAGGCTATCGGGCGCCTCGTCTCCCTCGCATGGCGAACCGGCATCCGCACCGAAGAAATCGTCAAACAGCTCTCTGGCATTTGCTGCCACAAGCACCTCGGCGTCGGCAAAGACAAAATCCTCTCCTGTGCAGATGCCATCGCCAGAGCCATAAGAGAATACGGCGACCCCATCTGGAAGAACCGCGATGAAATGCCCTACTTCATGAGAGGCGCATGCATAGCCTGCGGCGGCCAGCTCGAACCGGAAGGCGGTTGCTTCGTATGCCGCTCCTGCGGCTTCTCCGACTGCCCATGAAATCGAGCTTCAACGCGAAAACGCCCGTTCCCCCGAGCAGCGCGTGCTGAGGCCTTTCGTGAGAACCCACCACGCAAGGTGTTTCCCGGGTTCCATCGGCGAAGCTAAGCCCCTTTCCCGCAGTCCGAACCGTCAAAGGGAGAAGCTCCCGGGCGCATGGCTGAGGCGGGCGCTTGGGGCTTCAGCAGATTGTCCAGGACGAGAAGCCCCGCGGGGCATGGTTGAGGCGAAAGAAAGAGCCTTTCAGCCGGCAAAAAATCGGGAAGCCCCGGGGCGCATGGTTGACGCGGATTCACTGTTTCCTCTTTTCTCTCGGTTGTCGAGAAGCCCCGGGCGCATGGTTGACGCGAAAGGCCGGGAAAAAATCGAGAAGCCCCGGGGCGCATGGTTGACGCGGATTCACTGTTTCCTCTTTTCTCTCGGTTGTCGAGAAGCCCCCCGGCGCATCGTTGACACCGCGCGTCGGTCCCAGCAATTGGCGAAAAACTCGTTGACAAACCGGAGAAGCGGCCTTTGAATCGGCGCAGACCTAAATTGGGTAGAGTGGGTTCAGCAGCTTCTTTCCTTACCTCAAGATCGTTCTTCACCTTAGGCGGAGGACTTGCAATGAAAAATATGCCATTCTTGCGACCTCTTGCTTTTCTATGGCTCCTTGTCCTGGCAACTTCGCTCTCGGCGTTCGCGCAGAACGGCGAAAAGCACGAGGAAAACAAGTGGTCCATAGGAATCGGTCCCTCCTATCGAGGCGGGATGGACCTGCGGATTTCCGGCACATCGCGCGTTCAAGAGGGGAATCTCCACGTTACGGCCACGTACCGCTCTGATCCGCCAGAGGTGGGACCGGAGAATGCCCCGGCCGACCGCACGTATTCTGACGGGTGGGTCCGCATGGACCCCGGCACTCAGCTCGACGGCTTGACCTGGTACTGGAGCGATAAAAGGGCGGACCAGTACGACCCGGGAAGCCAAACGATTTCCTTCCACCAGACCGGCGGCACTATGGTGGATCGCTCCATTGACTCAGACCTTCGCCTGTCAGAAAGCGAAAGCTTGGACGGCTGCGGCCCCACGCTTACGCTGACCCGGCAGCTGTGCTCCCGGAATAGCTGCCGCATTCATCTCGGAGTCAGCCTGGGCTATGTTGCCTTCGGCGGGGGCGCTTCGGCATCAACATTTTCCGAGAGCTATGCAGAAACTGCCTATGACGTCGTTGATGTATACGACGCTTCCAAGGGAGGACCGCCGCCGGGCTATCCGACCCAGGCCTACGACTGCCCGAACGGCTATCTCGGCCCGGGATACTTGATTTCAAACACTCCCACGTCTCGACAGCGCGTCCCCACAGGCTCCATGGATTTCATGAGCGCCAGCAACGCCGTTCGATTTGATATTGACGGCCATCTCCTGGACCTGCGACTGGGACCCCGTTTGGACATCAGCCTCGGGAAACGTGCGTGGCTGATTCTCACCCCGGCAGTCTCCCTGAATCATGTCCACCTTGACGTTGATCGAGACGAGGACTTCGTCGCGAGCTACTCGGATGGCGCGACTGCCGTCGTACAGCATTGGTCCGACTCCGGGAGCGAATCCGATTTCCTGTTCGGTTTGGGCCTCGGTGCCGGAATCGAGGTCCCTTTGAGCAACCGATGGTTCCTGGCGGCTCACGGTCGGTATGACTGGGTGCCCCAGGAGCAAAAGATGGAAATAGGGCCGAACAAACTTGAGACCGACCTCAGTGGCTATACAGTTGGCGCCGAGGTCGGTGTAACCTTCTGACTCGGCCAGCCACGGCCCGAATACGCGCCGTGGCCAGTTCAGGCGAAAGAAAAAAAGTGCAATCGTGGAGGTGTCCGTGATGAAAGAGAAAATTACCTGGGTAGCGGCCCTGCTAACTCTATTCTGCGGCGCGTTAATGGGCTTTGCCAATCGCAGTTACGGGCAATGTGCCCCACTCACCCTGCGAATAAACGAGGTATATCCCCTGCCGAAGAGTGGCGATTGGCAATGGGTGGAGCTATTGAATTACGGCGGAGACCCGGTGAATGCCCGGGGCGTTTTTGTCACTGACGAGGAAGAGCACGGATACATGATACCCCCGAGCCTCCCCGATATCCCGCCCCGCGCATTCGTCCTCGTAGTGTTCGATGGCAAAGGGAGCGACAAAAATGACCTCGATTTCGCAGGTGACAACATGGCGGCTCTTCATACCCCCGCGGGTTTCGTCAACCCCTTTGCCGCTACTGGTGACCAATGCGCCCTCTACCGCGGCGACAATCGTACAAGCCGCTCGATCCAGTGCTTTGTCGCCTGGGGGACTGAGCCCGGCAAGGAGGCTGAACGGGCGGTCGAGGCGGGGATATGGCCCAACAAGTCGGTCTTCCTGGCGATTCTGGCCGAGACAAGCATCGAGGGCCCTCAGGCCCTTCTACACCAGGGCGGGTCGTTTGGCCTTGCCGGCAGCAAGGCTCGCCCCAGCAATCTCGATGACTGGAACGTATATGAGGCGGGACAGGTCACACCCGGAGCGCCCAATCCTCTTCTGGCCGCCCCACAGCTCTACGTCCCTTCAAACGGGACGCAGACTTCGGAGGGCCTCTTCTGGTTCGGCTGGGGACCGACGGCAAACGCAGCTTCCTACCAGCTTCAGGTATGTTCCGATTCGGAGTGCACGGTTCCGATTATAGACGTCTCCGGAATCACCGAAACCTCCTACCGTCCGGCGAATCCTCTCGCTGCCGATGCCGTCTACTATTGGCGGATAAGGGCCTTTGACGCGGAGAAGAATCCCGGTCCGTGGTCCGAAACGTGGAAGGTCACGGTCGGGTCTCCGGTGCCACCAGGCGGCGGTGTGCCGAAACCTGGCCCTCCCCCGGAGAATCCTGTTGCCCCGGAGGAAGAAAAGAGCCAAGCCACTTTCACGGTCTCCGGTCGGGTCATTGACTCGCGAACAAACCACGGTCTCCAGGGGGCTGAGGTGAGCCTCAACGGCCGGACTACCCTCACGAACGCCGCAGGGGCTTTCACATTTGCGGGTGTCGCGCCCGACCTGTACCTTCTAACAGGGACACTCCAGCACTATACGGTTGCTCTCAGGGTCATCTATGTCAGCGGCAACCTTACCAACCAGGACCTTGCGGCCACGGGGGATAGGCGGGTGTTAGGCGTAACCTCGCTGAGCGCTCGCAAGGACACCACCATGCTCTGTCTCCTCGGGTGCGAAGAGGATAACACCAACGGTAATGTCTGGGACGCCGACCACCTGGCGCGACCCACCTGGGGACCACACGAAAGCTGGTACTGCTGGGCGACAGCCGCACGCATGCTGAACAACTACCGCGGCGGGGACATCACCCGCGATGAGATAGTGTATGAGGTCAAACGCGACCTTCTGCATGGGGCAGCAGCGGGGGCCACCCGCGCCGACGGCTACGCATCATTGCGATATGCTCTCAGGACAGACGACGCCCACCTACACATAACAGAGGCGCGCCCAAGCGAAGAAGACGTGGTCGCCTTCATTGACGCGAACCGTCCGATACGCTACTCCACCGGAGGGCACGCCATGGTCGTTGATGGCTATGAATATCGAGACCGAGAACTATGGGCCCGTTTCCTGAACACCGATAACAATGGGACCATAGCGTTCAACAAGTGGACCACTGAGGCCTTCGCCTGGTGTGCCATTCCGGAGACAGGTTTGGCGGCAAGGAGCACCGACGCCGACATCGCCAGAAACTCCGATGCCGACGGCATCAATGACTTCGATGAAAAGCACCGTTTCGCATCTTCGGAGACCAGGCCAGATACCGACGGCGATGACGTCCCCGACAAGAAGGAAATCATCAGCTATACCTTTCGTACTCCCAAGCCCAATATCAATGTTGATGGGGACGGTGTTCGCCCCGAGGCTGACAAAGACTCCGATAACGGCGGCCTGGAAGATGGCGAGGAGGACACCAACTTCAACGGAAAGATGGACCCCAAGGAAACCGACCCCTATGACCCGAAGGATGACCTCCGTCTCGACCTCATCTTCTGCATTGATTCAACCGGAAGCATGTGGGATGACATTGGCGCCGCCAAAGCCGCAGCCGCGGCCATCGTGGATGAGGTCGCAAACCGGACGGACGACTACCGCATCGCCGTAGTGGATTACCGCGACTTCCCGGTCGACCCCTATGGCGACCCTGGCGACTATACTTACCGGGACGTTCTGGGTTTCAGCAAGGACAAAGGCGCAATTATAGGTGCGATCAATTCCCTTTACGCGGACGGTGGGGCCGACTGGGATGAATCCGTCTATTCTGCATTAATGCACTGCATCAACGCCTCCTCGCTCGGCGGATGGCGCGGAGAACCAATCCCAAAGCAGATAATCCACATGTGCGATGCTCCGCCGCATGACCCCGAACCTTTCACGGGTTACACTTCGGCTTCTGTAATCGCCGCTGCTGCGGCCGCCGACCCAGTCGTCATCTCGGCCGTGATCATCGGGCGAGATTTGGAGGCAAAAACCACTTTTGAGGGCCTGGCAGCGGCCACCGGAGGCATAGTCACAACCGCAGCGGGAGCTGCCGAGGTCGTCTCAGCCCTCATGGAGGTCATATCCGCAATCGCCAAATCTCCCCCCGTAGCCTCGGCAGGTGGCCCCTACACTGGCGCACCGGGCGTCCCAATCACTCTTGATGCCTCGGCGACCTGGGACCCCGATGGGTGCGGCTCCCCGCCGTTCGATATCGTACTTTACGAGTGGGACTGGGATGGCGATGGAATCTTCGATGAACAAACAACCTTTCCCACTATCACCCACTCGTGGCCACTTGGCTTCTCCGGCGAAATCAGACTCAGGGCCACGGACCGCGATTGCCTTCAGGCCGTTGCCACTGCAAGCCTTTCCATGGGACCTACTGACCTTTCGGCCTTCACTACTTCTCTCTTCACTGATTGGGAACTCAACTACCGCACAGGAACACTCTTCGGCACCCTGCAAATCACCAATACCAGCACTCACAAGCTTATCAGGAACACCTTCTGGTATGTCGCCGAGCCGAGTGAATTCGTTCACTTGATGCATCCCGACGGCACAACCGATGAGGGTTACGATTACGTTGACATCACAGCCCAGGTCTTGGCTCAGCTTCCGAGCATCGGCGACGGCGACAATGAGCTCGATCCGGGCGAAACAGTGACCATCACGGGAATCGAGTTCTACAGCCGGGACCGATCCGATCCGCAGGGATTCCTCGAAGGAATCTGGGGTATCGATCCTCCGCTTACCCCCGTACATCTCGCCATTGGGAAGGTCGCAAAGAGCCCCGACGGCTCCGTGCAGCTTGAATGGAACTCCATCGAAGGCGCAACCTACCGGGTATTATGCACCCAGGATATGGTGAACTGGTCGGAAGCTGCGACAACACAACAGGTGGTGTGGACGGACAAGAGCGCCGACGACGCCGCACGGAGGTTTTACAGGATCGAGGTTCGGTGACACCGCCACGCCTCTCACGGGGCACGCCGCCGAAAATTCGTCGGCAGGAAAAAGGCTGAGAGGGAGCTGTCGCGCGGTGCCGCTGCCCTACAGTGCCCCAACCACTCAGGGTTATGATAGCCAATCGGTCAGGAGGCGGGTGAGAAGGCGGACCCCGAAGCCGGTCGCGCCTTTTGGGACATAGGGCTTCTCCTTCTCGACCCAGGATGTCCCTGCCACGTCGAGGTGAGCCCAGGGATAATTGGCGACGAACTTCTGGAGGAACTTCGCCGCAACGATTGTCTGGCCCGGTTTTCCGCCGGTGTTGGTCGTATCTGCGACCTCGCTCTTCAAAGGCTCCGCGTAATCGTCCCAGAGAGGGAGCTCCCAGACCCTTTCCCAGGTCTGCTCCGCAGCTCGCTTGATTCTCTCGATTAAGGCCCGGTCATTCCCGAGAAGCCCGCTGGCATGCTCCCCGAGTGCGATGACGCACGCCCCTGTCAGCGTGGCGATGTCAATGACGGCCTGGGGCTTGTAACTGCCTGCGTAGTGCAGCGCGTCCGCCAACAGAAGTCTCCCCTCAGCATCGGTGCTCAGAATCTCGACGGTTTTGCCGGAAGCCATCCTCAGAATGTCTCCCGGCTTGAGGGCTGTCCCGCTGGGGAGGTTCTCAGCCGCCGGGACAAGCCCGACTACACGCAACGGCAGCTTTAACTGCGAAATGGCGTCCAGTGTGCAAAGCACAACCGCCGCCCCTGCCATATCCCCCTTCATCTCGTCCATCTTCTCCGAAGGCTTGATGGATATTCCGCCGCTGTCAAAAGTAATCCCTTTGCCCACAATTACTATCGGCGCCGCCGAAGCCTCCCGCGGAGCGTACTCAACAATGATAAAACGCGGCGTATTGGTGCTCCCCTTCCCGACGCCGAGTATTCCGTTCATCTTGCGTCGCTTCAGCTCTTCCGGCCCCATGACGCGGCATTTCATTCCAGGCCGGCGGGCGAGTTTTCGCGCATACCCGGCAAGCGCTGCCGGCGTAACTTCGTTTGAAGGAGCGTTGGTGAGGTCCCGCGCACGGTTCGCTGCCCCCGACGTCAGCTCCGCGTACCCCACGGCCTTTCTGAGCGGACCAACTCGCTTCTCATCTTCCGTGAGCACCCTGAGCCGAGAAATCTGCTTGTTTTGCTCTTCCGGCTCGGTCTTGTACTTGGCGAACTTGTAAAGGGAGAGAATCGCCCCTTCCACTATGGCGACTGCCAGCTCCTCGAAAACCACCGCAGAATTCACAAAAACGTCCGCCCAAACGGTCACGTCTCTCAGGCTTCGGTCGCGGCAGAAAGTACAGGCTTTCCCAACAGCCTGGCGCGCTCTGTCTGAATTGTATTCCTCCCGTTTGCCCAGGCCGGTCAGGACAATCCTCGAGGCTGCCACAGTTCCTCCGGCAGGGAAATAGACAGCCTCGTTGAGCTTGCCCGTGAACTCCCCTTTTTTCAGAATGTCAGAGATGACGCTTCCGGAAGCTCTATCAAACGATTCGGCCGCCCCGGAGAGCTTTCTTTCTCCCTCGAAAATCCCTGCGACGATGGCGTCCGTTTTGACTTGCGTGGCTCTTCCCGAAAGGGCACCAATTTTCACTTTTTCCTCTCCTCCATGGGAATATTTGCAGCCTACCCGGGCTCGGAACAGGTTAATCCGGCGTGGTTTCGATTCTCAGACCTGTCCTCGAGATGCGATAATCAATCAGGTCCGCCCCGTCGCTGACCAAAGATTCAATCACAGCCTCTCGCCTATCGGGCTCAACAAACGTAATCATACATCCACCGCCTCCCGCCCCGCAGAGTTTGCTGGCAATGGCGCCGTTTTTTTCCGCGTTTGCGATCATTCGGTCAACCGTCGGGTTCGTAACGCCTTCCGCGAGGTCTCGCCTATTCTCCCATTCCTTCCGGAGGCTCTTTCCGAAAGCATCCAGGTCCCACCGCCCCAAGGCCTCATGCATCTCAAGTGCTATTTCCTTGATGGCGTGCATCTTGGCTACGGTAATCGGGTTGCCGTCGAGATAGTTCTTTACCATTGCCCAGTTCGTGAGAGCTGAGAATCGCGGCTCTCCGGCAAATGTCAGCACAAGCCTTTTGTTGAGCTCCTCCAGAAGCGACGGATCCGATGTAACTTCTTCTCTCCAGGCGCCTGTTACGTCGAACCATATCGCGCTGACCCCACCGAACATAGCTGCAAAATAATCCTGCTTGCCGGTCATGGTGCCAATGGATTGAGCCTCCAGGTTCGCTCCGATGTCAATCAGCTCCATTGGGGAGTACTTTTTGTCCCGGAGATGATTCAGCGCGCCGCTAAGCGCGATAAGGAGAGCCGAAGACGCCCCCAGGCCAGACCCTTTCCGGACGTTGTTCTGGGTGGTGATTTTCCACCCCGGAGGCGGACCGTAGAACTTCGTGACCCTCGCAACCAGGTCAAGAGGGCCGCCCACAGGAAGTTCCGAAGCCGTCGCCGCCTCGACGGAAAGACCCAGGTCCCTCGAACGTACCACCACCTTTTCTTCTTCTATCTCCTCCAGCCAGACCTGGCTGGTGAGATTCACCGCCATATTGATAGTCAAACCAAAGTCCTCGAAAATATACAGGGGGAAAATGTCCAGAGTTCCCCCCGCCAGGTCAACTCGATTCGGCGTGCTCGCCTCAATAATCATCGCCTGCCCCGCAGGTCTTCGAAGAGAAGATCGTATTTTGGGCCGAACTGCTGCGGCACGCCCTTTGTCCTCGTGCCGCTTGCGACAAGTCCACATGGCCCCCTTCTGTTGTTTGCGGAAAACCGCCTGTGGAAGCTCTCCTATCATACGTTGCATTAGAGGATACATCAACCCGCCGAAACTTCAATACTTTACTTTCCACCCCGAGGACAGCCCACGCCGATGGGCAGGCACTTCCGAACTCGGTGGCGGTGGCAATGCGCGACCCGCCGGCGGCGAAAGCGCCCCGAGCAGAAGCGGATCAGCCGGACCAGTGTCCTTGACCCAAGGCCTGCCGCCCCACGGTTCCACCGACGTAGATGCGGAAGCGGTGCGACATCCCCTTGGTCCACGCGATCGGGCGCCCGAACGAGTTTGCGACGGCTCCCGGTGGCATCTATTTTCTTTCAAGTCCAAAGGAGTTATGGTATAAATATTCCGCGCAAGTCGGCGGCCGCTTCAGAAAGCCCGGGAAGTCTGCCGTTTAACCCTCTGTACGGCACAAGGCCGACTTTGCACCGAGCAGACGAGCGGGCGTAGCTCAATGGTAGAGCCCCAGCCTTCCAAGCTGGCCATGTGAGTTCGATTCTCATCGCCCGCTCCATTCCCTTATCATACGGGTATGGGGCTTCATCCGGTCGTGTATCCTCCGGTCAGGCCATCCTTGTGTAAGGGAAGCTTTTGACTTTCGCGCGATTTCGGCGTATGCTAAAAAAAATCGGCGAAAACGAAAGTCGGTATTTCTTTCTCCTGCCGGACAAATGCGCGGCGTTGGAAGTTAGTCAAACAATCAAAAGCATTCTGAGGAGGAAACAAAAGCTTGCCCGATGTGACAATTAAATCTCTCCTCGAGGCTGGTGTCCATTTCGGACACCAAACCCGCAGGTGGAATCCCAAAATGAAGAGGTTCATTTTCGAGGAGAGAAATGGGATTCATATCCTCGACCTTCAGCAGACTATCTCCCAGCTTCAAAAGGCAGCCCATGCCCTCAGAGAGATTGTCCTGGGAGGTGGGTCCGTTCTTTTCGTGGGGACAAAGAAACAAGCCAAAGAAACCATCTACAGGGCCTCCACGCGCTGCGCCATGTTCTACGTCAACGAGAGATGGCTCGGCGGGACCATCACCAACAACGTGACTATCAGAAAAAGCATCGGGCGACTTCGAGAGTTGGAGGCCATGTCGCAGGACGGGACATTCGAGAAGCTCCCCAAGAAGGAGGTGGCGCGGCTCCTCCGGGAAAAGGCCAAGCTTCACAAATACCTCGACGGCATCAAGGAAATGGATGGTCTTCCGTCGGCTCTCTTCGTTGTGGATACCAGGAGAGAGAAAATCGCAATTGCAGAGGCAAGGAAGACGGGTATCCCGGTGGTGGCCATGGTGGATTCCAACTCGGACCCGGACATGGTTGATTATCCGATAGCTGCCAACGACGATGCAATCAAGTCAGTCTCCTTGATAAGCAACGTTATCGCCGATTACATCGTCGAGGCGCAGAACGAGCTTTACAAGAGCCGTCCGGAGGCTGCACCTGAAAAGGAAAAGCCCCCGGCTGAGGGGGCCGCTGATACCGCTGCCGTCGGAGAAACCACGGCCCTTCGGCCACCGCCCTCGTTAGAGCCGGGTCCACCAGCAGTAACTGAAAATTGACGCGGTTTGCCAAAAACTCTCAGGAGGAGACAAGCCGGGAAAATGGACATAAGTGCGTCACTGGTCAAGGAGCTAAGGCAGAGGACGAACGCTGGAATAATGGAGTGCAAAACCGCCCTCGAGGAATCCAACGGCGACATAGAAGCCGCCATTCACATTCTCCGCAAGAAGGGGCTGGCCATTGCCGAGAAAAAGGCCCACCGCGAGGTCCCCGAGGGGATCGTTGCATCTTACATTCATCTCGGTGGCAAAATAGGCGTCTTAGTGGAGGTAAACTGCGAGACCGACTTCGTCGCTCGCAGCGAGGTCTTCCGCGAGTTCGTCAAGGACATCACCATGCAAATTGCGGCGATGAACCCGAGGTACATCAGCCGCGAAGTCGTGCCGCCGGAGGTTATCGAGAAGGAGAAAGAGAAATATCGCTCCGAGCTTGCCGGCAAGCCTCCTCACATTATCGAGAAGATCGTCGAGGGGAAGACAAACAAATTCTTCTTCTCGGAGAAATGCCTTCTCGACCAGCCGTTCATTAAAGACCCGGAGATGACCATCAGCGACTGCCTCAAACAGAAAATAGCCGAGCTTCGGGAGAATATCGTCATCCGCAGGTTCGTCCGCTACAGCATGGGGGAGGATGAGTAAGACTGTGAGCAAGCCCCAGCCCGCCCGTCCCTCGACGAAAAGCACCCCCGCAAAAGTCGAGCAGCGCGAAATATCTGCCAGCACTCACGAGGAGAAAGACGCCGGGACAGCCCGGCCCCTTTATCGAAGGGTCCTCCTGAAACTTAGCGGTGAGGCCCTGAAGGGGCAAAGGGCGTACGGCATTGACCCGGACGTCTGCAGGCGCATCGCCGCAGAGGTCAAAGAGGTGCGAGACCTCGGCGTCGAAGTCGCCATCGTCGTAGGCGGCGGAAACATCTTTCGCGGCGTATCGGCGTCCGCCAAGGGGATGGACAGGACCACCGCCGATTACGTCGGAATGCTGGCCACTGTCATGAATGGAATGGCCCTCCAGGATGCTTTGGAGAAAGCCGGCGTGCCCACACGCGTCCACAGCGCCATCGAAATCAAGGAGCTCGCCGAGCCTTTCATTCGAAGAAGAGCCGTCAAGCAGCTCCAGGGCGGCATGGTTGTCATATTCGTCGGCGGAACCGGAAACCCTTTCTTTTCCACCGACACCACCGCTGCCCTGAGAGCCATCGAGATCAACGCCGAGGTCGTCCTGAAAGCCACAAGAGTGGATGGCGTTTACTCCGCGGACCCCGAGGTTGTAGCGGACGCCAGGAAATTCGACGAGCTGACCTATCTTGAAGTCATTGACAAACAGTTGAAGGTCATGGACACCACTGCCGTCACTCTCAGCATGGACAACAACATCCCGGTGGTTGTCTTCGACCTGACAAAACAAGGAAATCTCAGAAAACTCCTCTTGGGAGAGAAAATCGGAACTATCATCAGGGGTTCACATCATGCCTCTCGACAACCTTCTCAGGGAAACAAAGGCTAAGATGGACAAATCGGTGGAGTTCGTCCGCAGCGAGTTCGCCACCATAAGAACCGGAAAAGCTTCCCCTGCCCTCGTGGAAAACATCGCAGTGGACTATTACGGCACCAAGACACGCCTCCGGGAGCTGGCCAACATCTCCACGCCGGAGCCGAGATTGATTGTCATTCATCCATGGGACCCGGGCGCAGTCGGCGCAGTTATAAAAGCCGTCGAACAGTCCAACCTCGGCGTTACTCCCATCACCGATGGCAAGCTTATCCGCATACCAATTCCCGAACTCAGCGAGGAGCGCAGAAAAGACCTCAGCAAACTCGTCAAAAAAATGGCCGAAGACGGAAAAGTAGCCCTCCGCAACGTCCGCCGCTCCGCCAATGAAGAAATCAAGCGCCTCCGCAAAGAGGGCCTTGTGCCTGAAGACGACAGCTTCCGCGAGGAGCACGAAGTCCAAAAGATCACCGACGAGCACATCGAGAAGATTGACGAGCTTTTGAAGCACAAAGAGGCGGAAATCATGGAAGTCTGACTCGCACAAGGCCGGGCATCGCAGACTCTTCGTCCTACTGTGAAGAACGCCGAGCTTGCAGAGAAGCCCACGAACTCGTCGGTGAGCTTGACCTTTCGGTCCGCGTGCTTGGGAGGCCTCGCCTGCTCGGCGCCACAACATCGCTCATCCGAGGGCGCACCCCAAGGACGCCGGCGCCCGCGGAAATGCAGCACTCGTTCGCAACCGAGTGCTCTATCTCATCCGGCTGCCCGAGCCTGTGCTTTGTTTTGGGCAAAGCTCTGGGACACGACGGTTTTCGCGGCGCACAATTTCCGCGGCCCACTGTTGACCTCGCCGCGTTTTTCCCCTACTATTATAGGGATGTGGGCCGGTAGCTCAGTCGGTAGAGCAATGGCCTTTTAAGCCATAGGTCGAAGGTTCGATTCCTTCCCGGCTCACTCTTCTCGGCTTTCCGGGAGAACTCGGAATCGCAGCGGGTAGAATATCGTGCGGCCCTCTCCACCCACTTCGTGTTTCGGGCTTCCGTGCGAAGAGCTCAAAAACATTGCCGCCGACGCGCCCAAGGATCTCGGAAGCCGATTCAGCGACCCTATCGTCTAGTCTGGTCAAGGACACCGGGTTTTCATCCCGGCAACACGGGTTCAAATCCCGTTAGGGTCGCATTCCTTCCCCCTGGCGTAATTGCTGAGCGCCGCAGTGGCCGACGGCGCTCAAAGCGCGCACCAAAGGGCAGGAACTCCGTGGCCGATTTTCGTGTCCGCGATGGAGCGCGATTGGACGGACTTCAAAGGCATTATGCCGCCCAATGGCTGACCTGGGGGCTGGGGATTTTGGCGTCGGAGGGTCAGTTGCCGCCGAGAAGCAAAAAAGGGTTACCCTGACATTTCGGCAAACGAGTCCGGAGTCCCCTCTCGAACAAGCCCGCCTGAATCGTGCGGCGAGCAACACAGCGAGGCCAGCCAACGCAAGGCGGTTGACCGACTCCGGTTCGGGTCTATGAACCGTACCCCCACGAGGTACTTTGCATTAAGTGCCGCAGTCCAGACCACCTCGCCCAGCGCACGAAGACCTTTCGTTACCCGAAGTGGAAATGAGGGAGGGGAGTTGGCTACAAGTTCTGCCTCTTGTGGGAGGGCGAATTCGAGTCCAAGAATGCTGGAAACCTCAGCCTTCCTGTTGCTCTCGAAAGCCAACCCCCCTTCAGAAATGTTCTTCCCAACAGTGTCCGCAGCGACGAAATCGGTTTCGTAACAAGGGGTGTCGGAAGGAGAAGTGGCCATTGGCCTGAGACGAACGTCAATTGTCCGCACACAAAACTCTGCCGCAACTCTCGGAAACCGCCTCCTATCGTCGCCCTGATAATCCCTTTGAATCATAAAACCTCCGGCCCAAATTATTCGGCCGAATCTGTTGACAAGACGCATTCGCCCCTTGCGGCCAGTGTGGATGCAAAAAAACATCAACCCAGCGCCAGTGGCATCGAGGCGCGTCTCAGTGAAGCAAGAGCCGAGCCAAACGAGATAAGGCACGCAACTGCCTCGGCCGCAGGGAAGAGCGGGAACGCGCCCCAGGGGGCATCCCGTCCGCCTGTTTCCAAAAGTCAACATTCATTGCACCCTGGAAACGCCACCTCGTGGGCCGCGCTCCTTCTCCACGGAGCAACCTCCGTCAAGACCAGCCGCAGTTGTGTCCTTTCGCCTGGCGAAAGACAGAGCTGCCGGGAACATACCTGACCGTCTCAGTTCGCCTTAATCCATTCGAGAACTGAAATCACGGCGTTTGAGCCCTGTCTGGCATTGGCTATCCTGATGAGAACTGCGCCAGCTTCTGTCTCCTTTTCGCTCACTCTGTGCTCAACCCAGCGGCCTCTCTGGAAGTTTTCGACTACCCCCAGCAACTTCTCGCCAACCATCACGCTCTGCTTGCGACCGCTCTGGAAGTTGTCCGGGTCGAGCACAAACAACCGCACCGTTCCGGCGACGCCCTTGGGCACGGTTAGCTCTATCTGCACCTCTTCCTCGCTCGCGCGGCAGTGGTACACGGGCATGCTCCACCCATCGTAAGCGAAACCTCTCCTGGCGACGGCGTCATATCCCGGTTCGGCGAAGACTACCTCCTTCTCGGGCCGCCCGCAAAGCATGTGCAGGCAGACGCCACGCTTTCGAAGCGGTTCCGCCGACGGGAGCTTCTCCTCGCGCAGCCAGAATGGATTCTCCGATGCCGGGGAACGCTTTTCAGAGGCAGGCAGTGTCGGCAGAAGCGAATGCGGTTCCGTCTGATACCAATAAACCACGCTCGAAAACTCCAATTCGCTCCCCGGCTTGGAAAATTGCGTGCGGAAAACCGGGTCCTCGTTTTTTCCGAAGCCAATTGTTACCCGCAGCGATTTCTCAAAGCTTATGGCGTCGCTGCAAAAAAACCGATATGCTGCCGCCCCTTTGAAGAACGCGAAGAAGCCCGTCAGCGGAAACATGCTTTCCGTCGGCGGAAAGCCCCAACTGAATCCGAACGAATCTTCCAGTCCCTGAAACTCGATCGAAGGCTCTTCCTCTCCGTCAATGTAGAACTTTTCATTCTCGTCCACCGGATAACCGGGTCGGCCCGGTAAGCGGACAGTCACATTCCATCCGACGAACTTCCCTTTCCCCTTCGCCTCCATGGCAACGTAGTCCCGCTGCCCAAGGAGCAGCGCTTCCTGGCGCCAATGCGCGTGGAAATAGCCGCTATCCTCCGGAATACGGTCAACTCCCCCATACATCACGTAGCTGTAGCAGGGCATGATCCGCCACAATTCGTCGCCCGGCTCCACCGCACCGTCGTAAACCAGTTCAATTCTCGCTGACTTGCGGAATGGCATCGGAAAATAGGCGTTGAATCCCCGTCGTTTGTTGACGAAGGCCGTGTTCACAACCTCCCGCGTCCCGGCCGGGTCGCAAAAGAAATCCACCAGCGGGCAATCAACGCTCGGCGAATCTTCGCCGTCCCAGAACATTTTTATCAGTACGTCCCGGTTCAGCTTCAGCACCTGCGGCATCGCGAAGTGAATCATCGTGATGACCGCCGGGCCCTGAATCTCCGCCACTACTACTCGCTTCGACGTGTTGAAGCGAGCACTCAGCGGGTTTTCAATCCATAGCGCGTTCTGAGCCGCCGTTCGTCCCGGTGTCAGCCGCGCCAGTCCGGGCACATCAATCTCCTGTGCTCTCGCAATGGAAACAGTCGCTCCCATCATCAACGCAAATACAGCAAATCGCCCTATCATCTTGCCATCTCCTTCCTTTTCAGGTTCTTGCGGCCTCAACGATATGCCTCTTGCCCATCGTTCATTTCACAGTTTTCCTCCCGCTTCTGTTCTGCCCGTCGGGTCTCGACCTCGCCTCTCGCCAACGCCCCCGCCGTGTTTCAGTTCGCGCCATATCCTAACGCTGTCAATTCAGGCAAACAACTTATTCCAAGCCCCCTTTCTTCAAGCTTTCTTTTGAGTTATGCCGGACTGGCCATGGAGCCCCTCCCCCGCCCAGCCCCGCACGAAGGATACGGTGCCTTTCAGCACGGCCCGTCGCAACAGCGTGGCTCTATTTCAGGGCACCTCGCCCAGCGGGGCTCACGGGCGGGACGCCCGGTCCACCACAGCCTACTTTTCTGACGGGAGCTCGGCTCGAGCGTGCGAGTGCCTCCCCGACTCGCAGCCGCACCCTGTCGGAAGATGCGCTTGACACACCGGCCTAATCCGGACATCATCTTCAAAAACCTCAATCCCAGGCGGCCTCAGGGGGAATGGAATGGAAAAAACAAGAGATAGTGGCGACTCAGGCGCCCGGCGCAGCGACACGGATAAGCCGGCGATTTCTCGACGTGCTTTTCTCGGAAATGTAGCCCTCGGCCTCGGGGGTTTCCTCTGTCCGAGCTTGGCCTCGTCCGAGGCCGAGCGTAGTCAGGCCAGCGATGCGGCGCGGGTGGTCATTGTCCGGAATCCCGCGGTCATTGCCGAAGGCAAGGTCAACCCTGAGATTGCCGAGGAAATGGTTCACCGCGCCGTGTGCCTTCTGACCGGCAAAACCGACCGAACCCTTGCCTGGAGATCGCTTTTCTCACCGAAAGAAAGAGTCGCCATAAAAGTCAACACCCGCCATCCACCTGTCGCCGGAAATCGTGAGATTCCCGACGCAATAGTCAACGGCCTGAAGAGCGCCGGCGTTGACGAGAACCGCATAATCATCTTCGACTTCCTGGACCATGAATTAGCAAGGTGCGGATATGACCTGAACGATTCGTCGAAGGGCGTCCGCTGTCACGCGATCAGAGAATGTACTGAGATGATGGCGGGCCCGGTTCGGGTCAGCCTCTCCAAAATCATAACCGAGCAGGCCGACGCCATCATCAACGTCCCTGCCCTCCGGCATCACAACGTAGCCGGCGTTACCGTTTCAATGAAAAACCACCTCGGCAGCATCCAGAACCCCAGAGACCTGCATACTGATAACTGCTTGTACGTGGCTGACCTCAACGCCCTTGACCCGATCCGAAAGAAGAGCCGATTGATCCTCGTTGACGGCATCCTTGCCCAATACGATGGCGGGCCGTCCTACAGGCGGCAATTTGCCTGGGAATATGCCGGATTGATGGCCGCCACAGACACGGTAGCAGTGGATACCGTCGCCGCGAATGAGATAATCGCTCACCGGCACAACAACGGGATCGAGGGGCCAATCCGGCCCGCGGTCAAACATATCGCCAGAGCCGCCGAAATTGGCCTTGGCGTCGGGGACTTCAACAAAATCAGCGTGCTCCGGCAAGAAGCCTGAGCCAACTCGGGTCCACCTGCCGCAGATGCAGTCGCATCGGGGCTGAGCAGCCGCTGCTCTTGCGGCCCGATTCTGGAAACTCGGCTCGCCCGCTGAGAACTCCTCGGCGGGAATCTTGGGGTCCTCGGCATCACGGCAGGTTGCCAGGGGCCGTGCCCCCCGTAATACTAAGGCGCAAGAACGGCAACGGGGGGCCTGACTGTCCCACGGGGGGCGGGCGGCATGTGACGTGGTTAGCTGCTGGGTGTACGCTGGCATTTTGCGGGCTGTGCCGGAGGCATCTTGCCTTCAGAGAGCGAGGGCGGGACGCCCTCGCGACAGCCGCCGAGACGGCGGCGTTACCCTTGGCCCCTGCCAGGGAAAAACCGCGGCACGTTGGCGAGGGCAATGCGAGTTCGCTCACGACGAAACTGTCTGCGGTGATCGGAAGGCCGCTCTTCCGTTTCGCCCCGTTCACAAAGGAGGCGTTAGGATGCGAAGTGAAATGACAAGACGCGATTTCCTCGGATTCGCTGCGGCATTTGCGGTAGCTGCCAGACAGGGCATCGCAACTCCTGGACAGCCCGCCAGTGGAAGCCCTGAAAGCCCGGGCGATATGCCGACGGTAAAACTCGGACCGCTTCGGATATCTCGTCTTATCATCGGCGGAAATCCCTTTTCCGGCAATTCTCATTTTTCGCCGGAGCTGAGCAAGGAGATGAAGGAGTATTACACTCCGGAGCGAATCAAGGCTGCCCTCAAAGAAGCCAGCAGGTTTGGCGTCAACGCCATCCTGGCGCGAGCGGACGCCAACATCATGGGCGTCCTGCGGGAATACTGGAAGGAGGGCGGCTCCATCCGAATATGGTTTGCCCAGCACGCCCCCGAAAAGCCTTCCGTGATTGAGAACATTGACGAGGCGGCTGAGGCAGGTGCGAAGGCCGTTTACATTCACGGGGGAGTCGTGGACAAGATGTTCGCGAAGGGAGAGCTCGAAAAAATCTGGCCGTGGCTGGAGCACATCAAGGAAAAGGGGCTGCTCGCGGGGATGGCTGCCCATCGCCCGGAAGTCCATCTCGCCGCACACGAAATGAAGCTCCCCGTGGACTTCTACTGCCAGTGCTTCTACAATCTGACCATCCGCGGCGAGAATTACCTCCCAGAAGACCGCGACATGGCAGTTCAGACCGTCCGCCAACTCCGCAAACCCGTCATCGCCTACAAAATAATGGCAGCCGGCCGCAATGAGCCGACGGAAGCCTTCCGCTACGCCTTCTCTCACCTGAGACCGGGAGACGCTGTCTGCGTCGGCGTCTTTCCCAAGCACAGACCGCGTGAAATCGAGCAGGACGCGACATTGACCCGAGAATTCGGCAAGCCGCAGCCGGGTGAAAAACCCTCTGGACAACGCAAGCGATTCGTGCTATTGACTTAGTGTAGACGTGTCAGGGACGGAGGGCGCAGTTGCGAGGGTGGGAAATGAAATCAGCGCCCGTGCGCTCCGTCTGGTTACTTTTTGTGCCCTGTTTTTGTGTCGCTGTAATCCCCGCTCACGGCGACACTCATTACGCCTCCAAGAGCGGCTCCAACACACCGCCTTACACTTCCTGGGAAACTGCTTCCTCATCCATCCAGAGCGCCATTGACGCCGCCTCCGAAGGCGACACCGTCCTCATCGGCCCGGGCACCTTCGAGGAAAGCATCGTCATGAAAGGCGGGGTCGTTTTGAGCGGGGCCGGAGCAGAGCTTACTATCATAGACGGTACGCGAGGCCCCCTCGTCACTTGTGTCGGGGCGACGGGCTCAGCGATTGAGAACCTGACCATTACAGGGGGCGGCACGTCCGGGAGTGGTGGGGGGATTTACATCGAGGATTCTGACCGACTGACGATTCGCAACTGCGCAATCAGGGGCAACTATGCAGAGTACCGGAAAGCCGCGGCGTATCCGGCACAGCGACTGGAAGCCCCTGCGCAAAAGCGGCCAATCACGTCCGCCGAGCTTGATTACGGCCACTACGAGGAATCGGGGGGCGGCATCTTCGCGCTGAGCTCGGAGGTGACAATTGAGGACTGCGTCGTCGAGAAGAATGTCGCCGGATGGGCAGGCGGTGGAATCTTCCTTGGCTGCTCGGGCAAGGTGTGCAAGATAACACGCTGCGAGGTCATAGGGAACACGGCTCGAACTGGCCCTGGCGGCGGAATCGCCTGCTACTGCCTGGGCGAAATAGCCGATTGCGTAGTGGCGAACAACGTCGCCGAAGGTGATGGCGGCGGAGTCTGGTGCGGTGATACTGTGGGCATCCGGCGCTGCCTCGTTTACAACAACAGTGCGGGGACACCCTATACGTATGAATACGAACAATGCGGGGGCGGAGTCTTCTACGGCGGCGGGCCTGAGAAAGGGATCATCAACTGCGTCATCGTCGGCAATTGGGCGCTTCGCGGCTCGGGAATCTTCTGGGAGGCGAACGCAAATGTGGTCAATTGCACTATCCTTTTCAACACCGCCGGCAAAGGCTTTGGGGCCATCGAGGTCGCCCTGCCAGCTCAAATCTATGGCACCTATGAGAACATCACGAATTGCATCGTCCATTCGCACGGTTATTATGAGGATCGCGCGGTGTGGCGGGCGACGTATTCGGCGGTAAGCTCCAAATATCATCGGGAAGGAGAGGGGAACATATGGGAAGACACCATTGTCGGGGCTTTCCGCGTCCATGGGCGGATCAAGGTTCAATCCGTCGTCTACGACCCGCAGCGCGACATGACCATGGTCCTATGCCGGGAAGGGATTGGCGAGGACGATCAGTACAGGCACATGTTCGCGGATACCCGGACACCGCGTTTCCTGATAGCAGGCAACGCGGGCAACGAGGTTGTTTGCCACGGCCAGGTTGACCCCAAAGTGGTCGGAGCGACGTTTGAGATAACGGACTTTTCCCTCAGCGCGGATTCGCCCTGCATTGATGCGGGAAACAATGAGGCAGACTACCTTCCGGAAGAGGACAAAACCGGGGCTTTTCGAGTCTATCGCGGAAGAGACCAATGGCGGGTGGATATGGGTGCCTACGAGTACAACTCCCGCCGATTCGGGATTGCGGCGATTCACCCGACTGCGGAGCCGGGCGAGGTCAAAATCACCTGGAACAGCCAGCCCCTCCCCGGCAAAACCTATTCGCTCCATCTCTCCTCCGACCTTGCCAATTGGACGCTCGGGGGTTCCAATATCCCGCCGCAGGCTGACTTAACCTCCTGGATTGACCCCTCCTTCGGCGCCTTCCGCCGGCGCTTTTACCGCGTGTCGTCTCCTTGAAACCTGGCCGCAATCCGCCGCTTCGTTGGCGCCTCGGCCGACAGCGCCTCCACCACGACCTGTCTTTTTCGAGCCGCGTCCTCCCTGAGAAACCCGCACTCCCTGCCGCCGCCGCTTGAAAGGGTGCGGATGTACTTGCGGGCGCTGCTCACTCGTAGCGCCGTCCCGCATTCTGCGGCTGTTGCGGGGGCGTCTCGCCTTCGGCATCGCGGGCGGGATGCGCTCCCACATCCTGCGTGGGCGGAGCTGGCCGCGCAATACTTGGGTAACGCTGCCCTCTGGGCGGCTGTCCTGAGGGCGTCTCGCCCTCAGAAGGGGGCTATGATGCGCTCTCCCGCCCCACTGAAGGCCCCTGACAAGATGCCAGCGTTACACGGCGCCTCCAAACCGCCACAAGCGCCCCACGCTGTCGGCTTCGTCACCAACAGAAACAGCCAGCGTAACTGCACGTGGTCCCCTATTCGGACAATCGCCAGTCAGGTGGATTTACCTGAGCGGCTGCGGCTTTCCCTACCAAGGTCCCTTCGAAGTCAGCAGTCAAAGCTCGTGGCTGCTAAAAATATTCCCGGAGCAGGGAACCTTGAGCGAAATTTCTTCGTTGACAATTGCCGAGAATTTGGTAAATTATAAGCGATTTCTGGCAGTTTTTTACCGAAACTGCCAGCTTTCGGTCAGCGGGAACCCAGGCGGCCGGGGGTGCGATGTTGTTCGCCATCGCGGGAATAAGACGCCGACGGCAACGGAAGGAGCGGAGATGAGAATCCTGGAAAAGAGCGTCGCAGAACGAAGGAGGATGAAAATCCTCAATGCGTTGGTGAGCACGTACATTTCGACTGGCTCACCCGTTCCTTCGTCTCGCGTTCTTGCGAAATCGCGGCTGGATTTAAGCCCCGCGACCGTTCGCAGCGTTATGGCTGCGCTTGATGAACTTGGCCTGACCGTTCAGCCGCACGCCTCCGCCGGAAGGATACCGACGCACAGAGGCTTCAGGGCGTTCGTGGAATCGCTTGTCTTCGACGATTCTGCCGCTCGCGCATTCTGGGCTGACACGGAGAGCAACGATGAGGTTTTCACAGACCGGGATGTGAGCATAGGCGGCCTTCTGGAAAGATGCTGTTCGTTGTTGTCAGAGGCTTCGGAAGAAGCCGGGGTCGTCCTATCGCCCGGTTTCGTGAACGATACTGTCAGGGAAATCAAGCTGGTTGAAGTTGACGCGGGGCGTGTCCTGGCGGTGGTCATCTCAGACCTCGGGATTGTTACGAGCAGCACCCTCCAAATCGGGCAGAAGCTGAGCTACTTCAACCTCAGGAGAATCGAGCAATACCTGAACGCAAGGCTGAGAGGCCCCGATTTCGGTGACATTTTCACGGAGGGCTATCTGAACGCCATCGAAAAGGAGGCCGCTGACAGGCTCTACAGTGAGGTAGTCCTGAAATATCTGATAAGCGGAGCGAGCGGCGGCAGACGCCAGCTCTTTCTGGAAGGGGTCTCACGGGTCTTCGAAAAGAAAGAGATGCATAGTCCGGACGCAGCCTGCTGGGCAGTCCGGTTCTTTGAAGATAAAGCAAGGTTAACGCGGCTCATGGCGTCATGCCAGCGAAAGGAGGGCGTGACCGTCCTCATAGCCGATGACATACAGCCCGGCAGCGGGGCCGGGGTGGAACTGGCACTCGCAGCGGCTCCTTACAAAGTCAATTCCATACCGGCTGGCGCCCTGGGAGTTATCGGCTCAATGCGGATGAGGTATTCAAGAATTGTTCCTCTTGTAGAGCAGGGCGTCTCTCTCGTCAGCAGAAAGCTGTCGGAAATATGTGGGCGCGCGAAGATTGATTTCGACCCCGGCTGTTCTTTCAGCATGGCGCTGCGACCGAGAGTCTGGCCGCAGGCCGGGCCTTGAGAGCCTCGTGCTCGGCCCGAGGCATCGCCGCCGACAGCCGAAGCCCGCTCAGGAATTCTCCAGGAGGGAATTGATGGAGGAAACGACAGAACAAAAAGCTCAACGGGACGCCGACGTTTCCCGGAAGGCGGAGACCGCCCCCGAGAATAAGCCGGAGCAACCCGCACCGACCAAAAAGCGAAAAAGACCGAAAGATGTTCGCGTCCCCGAGGGAGAGCTGAACGAGCTGAGGGAAAAGGCTGCCCTTGTGGAGCAATACTTCGACCGGCTCCTTCGCCTCCAGGCCGATTTCGAGAACTTTCGCAAGAGAAAGGAGAAAGAGAGGCTTGAAACGATTAAATACGCTACCGAGGAGCTTGTCTGCGAGCTTGTGCCAATCTTGAGCAACTTCGAAAGGGCTCTTGCTGCGGCTGAGAAAGCCTCTCACGTCAAAGGATTCGCCGACGGAGTTGAACTCATTCTCAAGCAATTTAAGAAGGTGCTGAAAGAACGCGGGATCGAGGAGATTTGCCCTGTGGACGCTCCTTTCGACCCCTACAAGCATGAAGCAATAGAGAAGGTTATCACCAGTGACCTCCCGGAAGGCCATGTAGTTGAAGTTTTCCGGACAGGGTATGCCCTTAACGACAGGGTTCTTCAACCGGCTGCGGTTAAAGTCGCGGTTGCCCCGCCCCCAGCCGCGTCCGAAGCCGGAGGGAAAGAAGCTTCTTCCCCGGGAGCACAACAAGAAGGAAACGCCCCGGAGAAGATTGAAACTGAGACATCCGAAGAGAGTGAGATAAAGGAGGGAGAAACAAATGGCTAAAGTCATAGGAATAGACCTCGGCACGACGAACTCTTGTGTCGCGGTCATGGAGGGAGGCGAGCCGAATGTTATCGCAAACGCAGAGGGCGGACGGGTCACGCCTTCCGTGGTAGGGTTCACGAAGACCGGAGAGCGCCTTGTCGGCATCACGGCGAAAAACCAGGCCATCATGAACCCTGAGAACACCGTTTATTCCATCAAGAGGTTCATGGGGCGAAGGTACAACGAGGTAGGCCAGGAAATTAAGCTTGTCCCCTACAAGGTGTCAATGGACGGCGACGGAAACGCAGTGGTTTCGGCCGGAGAAAAAGAGTACACCCCGCCCGAGATTTCCGCGATGATCCTCCAAAAAATGAAGCAGACTGCGGAGGATTACCTCGGCGAAAAGGTTACCGACGCTGTCGTAACGGTTCCCGCCTACTTCAACGACAGCCAGCGACAGGCCACAAAGGACGCCGGTCGAATCGCCGGCCTCAACGTCCTGAGAATAATCAATGAGCCAACCGCCGCGTCTCTCGCGTACGGACTGGACAAGAAAAAGGACGAGAAAATAGCCGTCTACGACCTCGGCGGAGGGACCTTCGATATTTCAATTCTCGAGATAGGCGAGGGAGTCTTCGAGGTCAAGTCCACTAATGGAGACACTCACCTCGGCGGCGACGATTTCGACCAGAGGATCATTAACTGGATGGTTGAGGAATTCAAGAGGGAGCATGGTATTGACCTCAGCAGGGACAGGCGAACCCTCCAGAGGCTCAAGGAAGCCGCCGAAAAGGCGAAGTGCGAGCTTTCCAGCGCCCAGCAGACGGAGATCAATCTGCCGTTCGTCTCCATGGATGCATCCGGGCCGCTCCACTTCGTCAAAACCCTCACTCGCGCCAAGCTGGAGCAGCTCGTCGCCGACCTCGTCGAAAAAACGAGAGGCCCGGTCATTCAGGCTCTGGAAGACGCCAAGCTCAGACCGGACGAAATTGACGAGGTCATCCTCGTCGGCGGCCAGACAAGGATGCCTGCCGTGCAGGCTCTCGTCAGGGAAATTTTCAGAAAGGAGCCCCATAAGGGGGTCAACCCCGACGAGGTTGTCGCGGTCGGCGCCGCGATTCAGGGCGGTGTCCTGAAGGGAGAGGTCAAGGACGTCCTTCTCCTCGACGTTACACCTCTTTCCCTTGGAATCGAGACCCTCGGCGGCATCTTCACGAGGCTCATCGAGAGGAATACGACCATCCCCACTCGGAAAGGACAGATATTCTCCACCGCCGAAGACAATCAGAACGCCGTCAGCATCCATGTCCTCCAGGGCGAGAGGGAAATGGCCGCCTATAACAGGACACTCGGCCGCTTTGACCTCGTCGGCATCCCACCTGCTCCTCGTGGCATGCCGCAGATCGAAGTGACGTTCGATATAGACGCCAATGGCATCGTCCACGTCTCCGCAAAGGACCTCGGCACCGGAAAGGAGCAGAAAATCCGCATCGAATCGTCCAGCGGTCTGACCGAGGAAGAAATTCAGAGGATGGTCAAGGATGCCGGCGCCCACGAGTCCGAAGACAAGCGGAAGAGAGAACAGGCCGAAGTCCGCAACCAGTCGGACATGCTCATCTACACCGTCGAGAAAACACTCAAGGAGCACGGCGATAAGGTCGGCCCCAGCGAAAGAACCAGGGTCGAAACCGCAATCGAAAAACTGAGAAAAGCCATCGAATCCGGCTCCGTCGAGGACATGAAGAAAGGGATGGAGGAGCTTCAGCAGGCTTCCCATAAAATCGCCGAGATGATGTATCAGCAAGCCACTCGCCAGCAGCAGGCTCAAAAAGAAGCTGAGCGGGAATCAGCCTCCGCCGAACCGCAGGAGGAAAAGCCTAAGCGGAAGAAAGAAGAGGACATCGTTGACGCCGACTACGAAGTCGTTGACGAAGATAAAGACACGAAGGAGAGATAGGCCGTGCTACGGGCTCAGGGGTCAGCCCGGTGGACCCCGTAGTCGCTGCGCAGCGCCGCCCAAGCAACACGGAGGCCCATTAGTATGAACGCTTCCTCCCCGAAGGGGACACTCACGGCGCGCTCCGTCGATAATCTGCAAACCTTGTACACAGTCGTGGTCGCCCTGGCCCTCGCGCAGGCGATTAAATCCCTGCTAAACGTCGCAGGCGAGGAGGGACGGCTGACGATTAATGTAGAGCAGATCCCGACCTTCGCTGCGCTCCTGTTCACCCTCATTCCGTTCCACCACGGCGCGAGCCGGTACCTGGACGAAGCGTACATCCCAACGAGGCCTCAGGGCCGTCCCCTGACAGGCTTAGTGCATTTCTTTCTCTTCTTCATCGAAGCGCTCGCCCTCTATGTCATGGCGCTGCTCACACCCCGGCCAAAGCTGTTCTTCTTCGCGCTCGCGGGCCTGCTCGGGATAGATCTCGTTTGGCTCGTGTTTGTTTACTTTAGCGCACGCCCCAGCTTCCAAAAGGTAAGGTGCTGGTTCTGGCTGAACTTGCCCACGGTCATAATCGTATTGATCCTCAACGCAGGTCGATTCATGGCCGACGGCGCGTGCAAGTGGCTGGTGCTGGCCGCGCTGGTTTTGGTACGCACGGGCCTGGACTACGAGCTGGGGCGGCGGTTCTACTGGCCTGATGAGAACGCAGACGTCGCTGGTACCCCCCGGGGTTGACCCCGTCCCGGTTCGTCGGCAGCCAATCCGGCATTGCTCGCGTCAGCCGACAGGGGCACCGCGGGTGCCCGGGCGCGACTAGCCCCTCACCGTCTGGGTGGGCTGGGGCTTGTCGTCCGAGGCGTCAGATCGCGGCAAAAATGGCAAGGAAGAGAGATTACTACGAAACGCTGGAAGTTGGGAGGGATGCCAGCACGGAGGACATCAAGAAAGCCTACCGCCGGCTGGCGATGAAGCACCATCCTGACAAAAACCCCGGCGATAAAGGCGCAGAGGAACGCTTCAAGGAGGTCTCGGAGGCCTACGAGGTTCTCTCCGACCCCGAAAAGCGCCGGACATACGACCAGTTCGGCCATGCCGCCTTTGAGGGCGCCGGAGCGGCCTACCGCGGTTTCCAGGAATTCGACCTGGACGAGGCCCTGCGGACTTTCAGCGGCGTTTTTGGCGACGGCATCTTCGATACGTTTTTCGGGGACGTTTTCGGTCGCAGAACCAGAACTGCGGCCGCTCGCGGTTCCGACCTGCGGTACGACCTGACCATCACCTTCGAGGAATCCGCCTTCGGCACCAAGAAAGAAATAACCATCCCCAAAACAGACGCCTGCGGAACGTGCCGCGGGTCAGGCGCCAGGCCCGGCACAACCAGGACGGCTTGCCCTCGCTGCGGCGGGTCGGGCCAAATCAGGTCCGTTCAGGGCTTCTTTGCAATCCAGAGGACGTGCGACCGATGCCAGGGAACCGGCACAATCGTCTCCCAGCCCTGCACCGAATGCGCCGGCACCGGCAGAGTCCGGACCAGGAAAACCCTTTCCGTGGCAATTCCCGCCGGAGTCGAGGAAGGTACAACACTGCGAATCCCCGGCGAAGGGGAAGCAGGCGAGCGAGGCGGCCCGCCCGGGAATTTATATGTGGTGATAGACGTTGAGCCTCATCCCATCTTTGACAGGCACGCCGACGACATTCTTTGCGAAGTCCCAATCACCTTCACGACAGCCGCTCTCGGCGGCGAAATCGAAGTCCCGACTCTCGACGGCAAAGCTCTACTGAAAATTCCCCCTGGCACCTCCACCGGAAAGATTTTCCGCCTGAAAGGGAAAGGAATTGTGAGTAGAAGAGGATACGGCAGGGGCGACCAGCACGTCAGGGTCATCGTCGAAACGCCCCAGAAACTCAGCAAGCAGCAGAGGCAGCTCTTAGAGGAGCTTTCAGCCTCCACAAGTGACAGAGAATATCCCCAGAGAGCCGCTTTCATCGCTAAAATGAACAAGCTGTACGGGAAGTGAGGCAGCCGGAGCTTCCCGAGAGCACTTTGTCAACCTTCCCGTCGGGAGTTCGCAATGGCGCACGCAAGATTTTACGTCCCTCCCGAAGACATCTCCGGAGACAAAGCCGTGATTAAAGGAGACCAGGCCCGCCACATAGTCTCGGTCCTGAGAAAGAAGCCGGGAGACGATATCGTCCTGTTCGACGGTCGGGGAACGGAATACACCGCTAAGATTCTTCGCGTCAGCCGCGATTGCGTCGTCGCTACGGTCGCCGCAAAGGAGGTTCATGACTCAGCCGAGCGGCCAGCTATTGGGCTGTATGTCGCCTTGCCGAAGGGAAAGAGGTTTGACCTCGTCGTCGAGAAAGCTACGGAGCTCGGCGCCGATTCCATAACGCCTCTGGTCACTGTCAGGAGCGTCGTCAGGCTCGATGACCGCACCATCTCCGCCAAGCTCGACCGATGGCAGCGGATAGCCGTCGCGGCGTCCAAACAGTGCCGCAGGTCAACCTTGCCGCGAATCAACCGGCCAGTGGATTTTTCGGAGGCGAGCAAGGAGCTGCCGGAATCGGTCTTCGCCATGGTCGCGCAATCCTCCGGCGACGCTTGCCCCATTTACGACGTTCTCCAGGAGATGCGGCCCTCTCACAGAGAGATAAGAATCTACATCGGACCGGAAGGCGACTTCACTCCCGAAGAAATGGAGATGGCTAAAAAAGCCGGCATGCGATTCGTCTCACTCGGCGAAAACATCCTGCGGACTGAAACGGCCGCCGTAGCTTCCCTCGCTGCCATCGCCTGCTTTCTCGACCGGCGCTCCAGAACTCCAGCACGTACTCTGAGTCGTGAGGATTGAGGTGAAACCCTCTTGAAAGCACAGACCCCCATTCCCGCAAAGTCCGGAGAACGCAGCAGGAACGCTTACGATAAAGCTCTGACTTTCCTCCTGGCGCTTCTGGCGTTCCTCATTCCGCTGAAGTTTGGCGTCCCGAACCTGGATGCGGGTTCGCCAACTGTCCCTCTCGACCTCGCGGGAATCGGCAAGCATCTGAAGGACTTCTTCACCGCGCTCTTCTCGTCAAACCCATTGTCCGCGCTGAGCGTATTGTCCAACGTTCTATCCTGGCCGTGGCCGGAGGAGATGGCGCAATTGCTTATCCTCCTCGCCTTTTTCCTCTGGGGGATGAAGGTTCTTTCATCAGGAAGCTTCCTCCTGAAGGTCGGGAGAATTGACGCCGCGATGTGGCTTTTTGTCCTTTGGGGGCTGGCGGCAACTCTCCTATCGCCGGGCTTCCACTCCAGCATGGTTATTCTCAAGCAGTTTGTCAGCTACGGCCTCCTTTACTTCCTGGCCGTCCACGCTCTCGATGACCCCGACAAGCAGAGAACCGTTCTGCGGTGTTTTCTGGCCTCCACTGCAATCGTCGCGGCGCTCGCTCTTTACCAGTTTTTTGTGGGCCTTGAGGCAACTCGCCCCGTCGTCAAACGCTACATCCCAGCCGAGCTTCAGGCCGATTTCATGAGGAGGATCGGCCGCCGAAGAGTCTTTTCAGTATTCGTTTATCCGAACTCTCTCGCCGGTTTCCTTCTTCTGGCTTTTCCGCTGACGCTGTTCTACGCAGGGATGCGCAGTGACTGGCTCGCCAGGAGGAATGTCTGGAAGTTGATTGCTTACGTCGTCGTGCTCCCCTTAGCGTGCTTCGTCTCCTTTTTGCTGACCCAATCGAAGGGGGGCTATTTGACCCTTCTCGTCGTGGCGTGCGCCTCCGTCGTCGCGGCGAGGAAAAGGCTTGGCCTGAAACCAAAAGTCCTGCTGGTAGGCTTCCTTGCGGCGTTAATTCTCCTGTCCGGCATTCTCCTTTCGCCGCCCGGTCGCAGGCTCATCGTCGAGAAGGGACGCTTCACTTTCGCCGAGAGACTCGATTACTGGAAGGCCGGCTGCCGCATGTTCCTGAGAAGCCCTGTCATCGGAAATGGATTCAATTCCTTTGGGCTTCTCTACCCTCGATATCGCTCACCGGGCGCCGGCGAAGCCCGAACCGCCCACAACAACTTCCTCCAGATACAGGTCGAGACAGGCCTGGTCGGCTTCCTTTTCTTCGCTGCGGTCTGGGTCTTCGGCCTGGCTGCAGCAAGGCCGTTTCTGCGCGATTACGTCAGGGGCGAAAAAACTGACCCGCTCAAGACGGCAATTGTCCTCTCGGCGGCCACGGGAATTTCCTGTTTCCTCATCCACAGTCTGGCCGATTTCGACCTTTACATTCCGGGGATTGCCATGACTCTCTGGCTTTTCCTGGGATTGATGGTGGGGAGCGCCTCTTCAGCACAGGGGCGGCAAATTCTTCTCTCCGGGCAGCGGGCCACTTTGTACACTTTAGCCCTCCTCGGTGTCTGCGGCTTCGGCATCTTCTACACATCCAAGACCCTCAATTCGGGCGCCCACCTTGCGATGGCTCAGTCCATCCTCCAGGACACCGACCAGCCGCCGGGGCTCGCTGAATACGACCGCGCCATAGCCGAAGTCAGAAAAGCCATGAAGTGGGACGCAACCAATCATAACCTCCATCTTTTCCTCGCCCGCACATATTCTCGCCTGAGCCGATATGACGACGCTCTGGCTGAGTACGCCGCCGCTGACGGCCTCCTCCACCACCTTTCGCCGACTATCGCCCACCATACCGCCCAGACCATCCTCACAAAGATGGAGGCGGAAAGGAGGGTGGACTGGCCGACAATCCTGCGACACTTCAGGACCGCGGTATCCCGCTCCCCCGCAAGTGCCTTTCATCGGCTTATCTTAGCCTACTACCTGGCGCAGGCAGGCCAATTCCACCAGAGCCAGAAGGAATTGCAAACAACCAGGCAGCTCGAGCCTTCCGGGAAGCAAGCCCTCAAGACCGCCGCAATCATCTACGGGGACGACCCTATCGTTGACGAGCTGAAGCTCTTTTTCGCAGGAAGCCGCGGCACTTCCGCGCCTCGTGAAACGACGGGGACGGCGGAAAAGGGATTGTGAGCTTCGCAGCAAGCGCGCCCTGTAAAGGCTTATTGCTGTCCCACTGGCGGGGTAAGGTGCAGGAAAGCCCCCGTGTGCCGTGTCCTGCGCCCTGTCCCCTTGAGACCGCACACAGTAGACGGGACACAGGCGGCAAGGGGCCTCTGAGCTGCGCGATGTGGGAAAAATCGCCCGATTCCCCGCTTCGGATGCTCGCCGCCCACGGAAAAGAGCCCCAGCCCCTACTCAGCAGGAGTGATGCTTCCCCGGTAAGACGCCGCAGCTACTCCGTAGGCTTCCAGAAAGCCCTTCAACTTGGCGGCACGCGTGGGGTGGCGCATCTTCCGCAAGGCCTTGGCTTCGATCTGGCGGACCCGTTCGCGTGTTACGTTGAACTCGTTGCCGACTTCCTCCAGCGTCCGCTGGCAGCCATCGTCCAATCCGAATCGCAGCGTCAGCACTCGCCTCTCCCTCGGCGTGAGCGTGGACAGCACTTCCTGGATTTTCTCCTTCAGAAGGGTGTATCCCGTAGCCTCCGCAGGGGATTCAGCTCCCTTGTCCTCGATGAAGTCGCCAAAGTGGCTGTCATCGCTGTCGCCGATGGGTGTCTGAAGAGATATTGGGTGCTGGGCAATTTTCAGGATGCCCCGGACTTTATCAGAGGGGAGATTCATTTCCTCCGCAAGGTCTTCAGGGGTAGGCTCTCGCCCTTGCTCCTGGACAAGCTTCTTTGAAGCGCGAACAAGCTTATTGATTGTCTCAATCATGTGGACAGGTATCCGGATGGTCCTGGCCTGATCGGCAATTGAGCGAGTGATGGCCTGGCGAATCCACCACGTCGCATACGTGCTGAACTTGTATCCTCGGCGATACTCGAACTTCTCGACAGCCTTCATCAACCCCATGTTTCCTTCCTGGATGAGGTCCAGGAAAGACAATCCCCTGTTGGTGTATTTCTTGGCGATGCTTATGACCAGCCGCAGGTTGGCCTCGACCATTTCGCTTTTGGCCGTGCGCGCCTCATCCATCCACTTGTGAAGCTCAAGCACCTCGTTGCAGAACTCGTCAAGATTTTTGCCGACCGAAGCCTCTATCCGCGCCAGCTTCATCTTCTCGCTCTTTATTTCTTCCTGCAAGGAAGCTTTCCTCCCCTGCGCCTGCAGCTGAGCGATTCGCCTCTTGGAGTCGCACACTTTCTCGTAAATGGCCACCACTGCATCGCAAAAAATGTCAATCGCCTTTTGCTTGAAGTGGTACTTGCCTACGAGGTCCCGGATGATGGTCTGGGTCCTTTTGACCTGCGTGTCGAGCTTCTTTTTCTCCGCAGCCGAAATCCTCTTTCGCCTCCGTTTCTCCAGAAGGAGAGTCAGCCTTTCGTCTGCCCTCTCCAGCCGCTCGCAGTACTTCGGGAGAAGCCCCATCAACCTCTCCCGGTCCTTGACCGCCCTTTCCTGGACTATCCTGTCGAAGCGCTCCTTCCCCGCCTCCAATCGTTTCGCCAGCGCAATGACTTCCTTCGGCGTCTGCCGGAAATGTACAATCCGATTGCGGATTTCCTCTTCCGCCTTCTCGATCCTCTTGGAGATTTCAACTTCCTGCTCTCGCGTCAGAAGAGGAACTTGCCCCATCTGCCTCAGGTACATCCGCACAGGGTCGTCAAGGACATCTAACCTCTCCTCTTCCCTCCTTTTCTCCGCTACTTTGCCCCTCTTTTCCCACCGGGACGGCTGCTTCTCCGCCTCGGAAGTGTCCATGATTTCTATGTCCATCCCCCTCAGCAGAATCATGATGGAGTCTATCTCCTCCGCGGAGACTATCTCCTCCGGCAGTATCTCATTGATGTCATCGTACGTGATGTATCCTTTCTCGGAACTGAGATGGATAAGCTCTCGAATCCTTTTGTTTCTCTCCTGTTTGCTCATCTACCCTCACCTGCTTCTCAATATGAGTCCACGACGATTGCGGTGGAATGACCGCCTTGTATATTCCACTCTCGCTCTGACGTCAACACCTTTTTGTCTAACGATGGAAAGACTTCTCCGCTCTGCAAAGGGCATCGTATTCGGCTAAGAGTGGCCTGATGTCCGCGCCTTCCTTCTGCGCGCGTGCGACCCTCTCCTGAAGCTCCTTCTTTTTCTGCAACTGCCCCTGTTTAAGTGCCCTTTCAATCAAATCGTTTGCCGCCTCCATGGCCCTTTCCGACTCCATAGGTTCCAAAATAAACCCTGAGATCATCTCAGCTTCCCGGGGCTCGTCGGCCGTCCCCAGCAGCGTTTCGGCTTCGACTTCCTTTCCTTGCCGGTGAAGCGAGAGGATTGCCTCGGCAAGCCGCCTGCAAACAGGGTCCCTGAAATCTTCGGCGGTTAGGCGCTCCGCGACGAGACTTCGGACCTTCTGGTTCGAAAGCATGTATCCGATTAGGCTCTTTTCGCGTTCCACCTCCGCGAAATTCTCCCGCACCTCCGTTCTCGAATCAGGGCCGGGGCCGGAGGGCGAAAAGGGGCGAAACCCTCCGCGGATTCTTCTGATTTCGGCCCTGAGAGCTGCCTCCGCGATCCGCAGCAACCCCGCAATCTTCTGTATCCACGTTTCCCTGACAATTGCGCTTGGGCTCTTGTTCGCGCTCAAGAGCATCTGCCCCGCAATCGCTCGCCGCCCGGCGAGTGTCCCCTCATCGTGCTTTTTTTTCAGGACATCGTATTGAAAGTCCACCAACTCCACCGCTCCTTCGATGAGCTTTTTGAACTCCTCGGCCCCTTTCTGCCGAATGAATAGGTCCGGGTCGTATCCGGGCGGCACGACAGCCACTCGCACGTCCAGCTCCACCTCCATCAGCGGCTCGAAGCTCCGCAGCGTGGCATCTTGCCCGGCAGAATCCGAATCGAAAGCAAAGATAACCTCCGAGCAATATCTCTTCAACAGCCTCGCCTGGCTGTGCGTGAAGGACGTCCCCTGAGCCGCAACCGCGTTGCCGAAGCCCGCCTGGTCAATGGTGATAAGGTCCATGTGCCCTTCGCAAACAATAGCCCGGTTTTGCTTGGATATCTCGTTCCTGGAGAAGTTCAGCCCGTAAAGAACTTCGCTCTTGTTGAACAGGGGAGATTCCGGCGAGTTTATGTACTTCGGCGACTCATCTTCCTGCTCCGGGCAAGGCACAACACGCCCGCTGAATCCTATCGCACGACCCCGCGGATCGAAAATCGGGAACATCACCCGATTCCGGAACCGGTCGTAGTAGCCGGGGGAGTTTTCTCTCGGAACGACCAGGCCCACCTGTTCCAGAAGGGAAGGGCTGAAACCAGAGCTTGCCCGATTCAAAAGCGAATCCCATGCATTCGGAGCGTATCCTAAGCAGAACTTCTCCTGCGTCGGCTCCGCCACACCCCGTTCCCGCAAATACTTCAAGGCCGCCTCCCCGCCCGGCTTTTTCAACTGCTCCCGGAAGTAAGCCACCGCGAACGAGACCGCCGCGAACATCTTCTCCGTTCGCTGTTCGTCTCTTCGGCTGACCCTCCTTTCCGGAAGAGCTATTCCGGCTTTCTGGGCAAGTGTTGCCACCGCTTCCTGAAAGCTCAGCTTATCTTTCGCCATCAGGAAGTGGAAAGCGTTGCCTCCTTTCTGGCAGCCGAAACACTTGAAAAGCTGCTTCTCCCGGCTGACCATGAATGAAGGCGTCTTCTCAGCGTGGAATGGACAAAGCGCCTTGTAGTTGCGACCGGCTTTCTTTAGGGGAAAGTAGGAGGATACCAGCTCGACTATATCCGTCTCAGCCAGTATCCTGCGAAGGACTTGATCCGAAATAAAAGTGCCCACTCTTCAGCGGTCCTGCTAAAGCAGGATTTCGTTTGGCTGATACAAAAGGCTTACCCGGTATGTAATATCTCTGGTGCAGTTCCTTCCCCTGGCTAATCGCTGTCCCGCGGCTAACCGCAAGATAAAGTTTCGGCTCTCGCTCCGGAGGACGCACGAGCAACTCCAGGCCCGTCAGACCGCACCCCTTCATCCTTCCGTCAAGAGCCAGAGCCGCAGTCACGCGGCCCGGCCCCTTACTCAGACGCGTTGCCTTGCCAGTTCCGCGGACTCCTATCATCTCCGCCACGCCCTCGACCGGCTTCACACGCCTAACGAGAACGCCACCCGGAACTCCCTTTCTTTCAACAACTATATTTAGCAGAAAGTGGTTCCCCTCTGCAAGATAATAAATGTAGGCTTTTCTGTAATCCCTCAATCCTTCACGGCGGAACTCGTCTCAGACACCCACATGGGACGCTGCTTTTGAGGGAATAGCGGGATGCGCTGGACCGGAAAGCCCAATAGAAACCGACGCCGATAATCATGCAATCGTGTCAGAAATAGCCCATCGAACCTGCGAATCAGACCACTCACCATTTTTCAGGCAAGGGAGCGCACGAGCGCCAAGATTAGATGCCACGACGTGAGAAAATGGCATTCCCGATCGCAGCGTGGAATCGCAGTCGAACCTACTTGTTGTTGTTTCGGCCCCTCTTGAACGACTCCACTACTTCCTCGTAACCCCGTTTTTCCTTTTCGACCTTCTTCTTTTTGACAGCGGATGTGGGTGAGGCGAGTACCTCGCTAATGGTGGGACTGACTTTGCTCACTTCTTTGAAGAAGGCCGCTCCTATCCGCGACTGATTGCTTATCTGGTCATTTATCTCGGGGTTAGCTATGAGCATGAGGACAACCAGGCACAGCGCAGTGAACAGGGTTCCCCGCAAAGCTCCCGCTAACATTCCACCGATCGCGTCAACAATCGGCGGCAGCCTCTTGGCCAGCAGGTTCGTAAGCCACCTGTCCAAGAAATAGGCCACAAGCGCAATGGCAAAACAAATTGCAATGTACGCAGCGAGCGTTGCATACGTCGTCGGCAAGGGGATGTAAGGCTTCAGCGGCTTGCTCAATGCCTCCCCGAAAACAAGGCACAGGAACAGCACTGTCGCGAACCCAACCACCCCAAGAAGCGTGGTTATCAAGCCCCTCCGGTAGCCCTCGTAAAGAGAGCCAAGCACTATCACAGTTATTGTCGTGTCAACCAGAACTTCCGCCATTTTTGCAGTGCCCCTTCCTACCTCACAGGATTTTGCCTTCAGTGCGCAATTTTACGCAGCGCCGCTCTTCTCAGCACGTGAAACTTCCTAATGCTGTCAGATAGCAAACTCCGTTCCAATATCGGCAATTGCGACGCGAGATTCGCGCGAAGCGGCCGCAGCAACACCGGTTCAGTCAGTTCATGGGCACCGCCTCAGGGTCTGAAGACCCGCGCCCTGGCAAGTAAGAGTCACGGCACCGTCTCCGTCACGCGTCTCATGGTTTCCGACGCAGGGGAAGACCGGGATGCGGGAGATCAGAGCGCCCGCCGGGCGGAAGAAATGGGGTATCCACTCAAGAACATCCCCTCCCTCGCACGCCAGGTCGCCCGTGTGGAGGATGAAGGCCGGATACTCTTCCTCCGACATGCAGCCGCCCCTCAGTATTCCAAGGCAAGCAACGTCCCGGTGATCGGGGTTGAACGTGGGGTTCGAGTTGGCATAACGACTGTCTCCATACACGATGAAGCTGAAATGGGAGATGCCTGCCTGGCTTCCCAAAACGGGGAGGCCCTTGGGCGCCCAGCTCGAGAATAACCGTTCTATCGCTTCGCGTAGTGCTCCACAATTCCTCATAATAACACCCACGCCTCACGGATAGGGGCTGGCGGTTACCCTGAAGAAGCCCTTGTCCCAGGAGAACAGGTGGTACGAACAGTCCAGGACGAACGCGTGACTCGTAATCCCCTGGCGCGAACGCCAGAAGTCGACGTGTGCCCACAGACCCGCTTTCGGGCGGTAGCTATACTCAAAGCAATACCAATACCCGGGCTGCGCGGGATGCACGAAATGGACCTGGTTGCCTTCGATGAAGATTCCGGTGATTGTGAAGGCGTCCCAGGGATCGAGGGGATTCGTGCCCTGGGCGACTTCCCTGTCGTCGGGCGTCCCATCGTTGTCGGTGTCCGCTAAGGTTGGGTCTGTCCCGTGAACGTGCACCTCCTCTCCGTCGAGGAGGCCATCGCCATCGGTATCATAGCCGTGCGGATCGCTGAGATACCGCTGCTCTTCCCGGTCGGTCAAGCCATCGCCATCGGCATCGCCCGACCCATCGCGATCGAGGTTTCCGAAATGCTCTGTCTCCCAGTCGTCCCGCATGTTATCCCCATCCGTATCCACAAGCTCGCTTGTCGTCGCCTCCGAGGTATTTCCGTAGGCTCCCATGTTAATCCCGCCGCCATTCGGCTCAGGCTCATTGCTGTAATCCGAAGATGGATCGCCGGCATCAATACAGGGCGAATCGCGCCGCAGGTGATAGTTGTTGTCGCGGAATGTCTCAGGGTCGTTATCGGCGCCATCCGGGTCAACGAAACGGGGCTCTTCCGCAATGTTGCCCTCGCCGCCGTGTGTCCAGCCCTCAATGCAGGAATAAGTTGGTGCAGAGGAGTAACCAAGCTGCACGCCATCGGGGGGGTCATTTCCCCAGATGATGCAGTTGAGGATCGCGGCGTCGCAGCCGTACAGGCCGCCCGCGGCGGAGTAGCCTCCGGCGGCCGAATTGCCTACGATGGTGTTATTCTCGATGGTGCCATGGCAATGGGCCAATGCGCCCCCGGGACCGTCATCCCAATACTGTCCGTCGGCAGCGTTCCCGGCAATGATGTTATTGCGAATGATGCCGTGGCAAGTATACAGCCCGGCGCCATCCCTTGCCAGGTTCGAGAAGATGACGTTGTTCTCGATCCTGCCACTGCAAGCATGCAGGCCGCCACCGGATCCGGCCGAGTTCCCGCAGATTCTGTTGCTGCGAATGAGGCCATCGCAACAATATATTCCCCCGCCCGAGTTTCTGGTGATAACGTTGTGCTCGATGGTCGCGTGAGTGCCAATCTTGACGTGAGTCGCAGGGTCCCACCCGCCCCCATTGATTCCGCCTCCGCGGTCGGCGGAACCGTTCTGAATACTAAAGCCCGAAAGAACGCAGCTTTCGTCCTCGGTCCCGGAAAAGGTGACGACGGAGCCGGCTTGATTGCCGTCCAGAATCGTATTGGCCACTACCTTCGGATGTAGCGGGTCTATGCTCCTCAGAACAACATTTCTACCCCCGAATCTGACATTTTCAACGTAGAGCCCTGGATAGACTACGATCTCATCGCCCTCAATGGCCTCGCACAGAGCCGTCTGTATAGTCTGGTAGCGCCGTCCGGTGGTCAGGTTCTCGACAAGCGTCCGCGCTGGTGTCGCAGGGTCCCATGCGTAGAGATACTCCATGATGTTCGGGATGCGGTCGCCATCGGCGTCAGCGGCACCGTACTGTTCAAGGTCTCCAAACCAATGCACCTCCCAGAGGTCGGGGAGGCCGTCGGCATCCGTGTCCGGAGATTTGGAAGCGGCCTCTGGCGTATTCCCATAAGCGCCCATATTCACGCGTCCTCCGTTCGGCTCGGGCTCCTTCGAGAAGGGCGAACTCGGATCGCCCGCGTCTATGCAAGGCGACCATGATCTGAGATGGAAATCGCCGTTGTCGGCATTAACGAAGTACGGGTTGAAAGCTATGTTGCCCTCGCCTCCTCCCATCCACTCTTCAATGCAGCAATAGGTAGGCGCGCTTGAGTTGCTAATCTGGCCTATGCGGCGCGGGGTGTTTCCCCAGACGATGCAGTTGCGGATGGTGCCGTGACAGTTGTCCACTGCGGCGTCCCACTCAGTGGAGTTGCCGTAAATTGTGTTGTTCTCTACTGTGCCGCTGCAGCCATAAAGCGCTGCGCCAGACCAGTCGGCTGCGTTGCGCGTGATGATGTTGTTGCGAATTAAGCCGGCGCAGCGGTACAGGCCGCCGCCTTGTTTGGCCAGGTTTGACGTGATGATGTTGCTCTCAATGATGCCATCACATAACCCGACCCCTGAGCCGGAATTTCCGGAAATGGTGCAGTTCCTGATTGTCGCGTGAGCCGGGTAGTTCCAGGTCCCGCCAGAGATGCCAGCGCCGTACTCCCCGGACCCATTGCGAATGGTGAAGCCCGACAGAACGCACGTTTCCTCTTCTGTCCCCAGGAAGGTGACGACGGGGCCGGCCTGGTTGCCATCAATGATCGTGTTGGCGACGACTGCGGGATTCGATGGATCGGTGCTTCGCAGGATGATATTCTCCCCGCTGAAGTGAATGTTCTCGAGGTAGGTCCCCTCGGCGACGATGACCGTGTCCGGCTCGGATGCGGCGTGAATCCCTTCCTGGATCGTTGTGAAGGCGGTCTCCCAGGTGGTCCCGTCACCGGAGAAAGGCAGCGACCCGTCCACATGCCAGCACGCAGGCGGAACTATTGGGCTGAAACCTCGATGGTATTCCTCGATGTTTGAGATGCCGTCGTCGTCCGGGTCGTCGTTCGGCCCCCGGGCGAGGTCGCCGAGGAATCGCGTCTCCCAGTCATCGGGGAGGCCATCGTTGTCGCCGTCAGGGGATTTACACGCGGCCTCAGGGGTATTTGCGTAGGCGCCCATATTGACTCGCTGACCGTTTGGCTCAGGCTCCCTGGAAAAAGGAGAGGTTGGATCGCCAGCATCTACGCAAGGAGACCAGCTCCTGAGATGAAAGTCATCGTTGTCGGGGTCCACAAAGTAAGGAAAGTAGTTGATATTCCCTTCTCCGCCCCCGCGCCAACGCTCGATGCAGGAGTATGTTGGAGTGGAGCAATCGGAAAGCTGACTGAGGCCGATGTTCCCCCAGACGATGCAGTTGCGGATGATGCCGGAGCAGCCGGAAAGCCCCGCGCCGCTTTCGGCGGAGTTACCGTAGATTGTGTTGTTTTCTATTGTGCCGGAGCAGCCATAGACACCTGCGCCGTATGCTGCCGTGTTACGGCTGATGGTGTTGTTCTGGATGATGCCGCCGCAATACATCAGCCCCGGGCCAGAATTTCCGGAAATGACGTTGTATCTGATGGCAGCGTGAGTGCGATACTTGAGAGTCCCACCACAGATTCCACCGACGTACTCCCCACACCCGTTGCGAATGGTGAGGCCCGATAGAACGGAAGTCTCGTCTTCTACTCCCAGAAAGGTCACGACCGGGCCGGCCTGGTCGCCGTCAATGATCGTGTTGGCGACGACTGCGGGATTCGACGGATCGGTGCTGCGGAGAATAATGCTCTTGCCGTTGAAGTGAATGTTTTCTACGTATGTTCCCTCCGCCACGGCTACGGTGTCGCCATGGGATGCCCTGTCAATCCCTTCCTGGACCGTTTTGAGGGCAGTCTCCCAGGTGCTACCGTCGCCGGAGCGAGGGACCGAACCATCCACATGCCACGTTTTCCTCGGAGGAGGCTCGGACACGTACTCGTAGGCCCCCATGTCTACGGTCATGGAGGTCTTTCCCTGGAGGATTCGGGGATTGCCGTCCGCGTCAACGGCCTCCCACATCCAATCCTCGTTCATTCCAGCGTCAATGCAGAGTGAATCAGGCGACAGGCGATAGCCGGAGGCAAAATGCGGGTCCTCGGAAATATTGCCTTCGCCGCCGCCCGTCCAATCCTGGATGCACGAGTAAGTCGCCGTGGACCATGGGGCCAGCTGGGAACCATCTGTGGTGGGATTTCCCCAGATGATGCAGTTGCGGATCGGACCGCCGATTCCATGTATCGCGCCGCTATAATGACCCGTGTTCCCTGAGATCGTGTTGTTGACGATCTCCCCCTTGCACCAATCGAGCCCGCCGCCGAAGTAGGCCGAGTTGTCGGAGATGATGTTGTTGCGAATTGTCCCGTCGCATTGGTAAGCCCCTCCGCCGGAGCCATAACGGGCCGAGTTTAGAGAGATCCTGTTGTTCTGGATCGTGCCGTGGCACCTGTATAGGCCGCCGCCATCATAGGCTGAGTTGCCGGAGACCACGTTGTTCTGGATAGCACCATGGCACTCGAACAGCCCGCCGCCCCACTCTGACCTGTTGCGAGCGATGATGTTGTGCTCAATGGTGCCGCCGCACCTGAGGAGGCCACCGCCGCCAAGGTAATACCTGAACCAAGCTGAGTTATCCAATATGATGTTGCTGCGGATGGCGCCATCGCAGTGGGCCAGCCCGCCGCCGCAATCCGCCTGGTTTGTGGTAATCACGTTATCCTCGATGGTGGCGTGAGTCCGGTTGTCCTCCGTTCCACCGCAGATTCCGCCGCCGTAGGAACCCTTGCCGTGGCGGATGGTGAAGCCGGATAGTACGCAGGTTTCGTTTTCGGTTCCGGAGAAGGTCACCACCGAACCTACTTCGTTTCCGTCAATGATGGTGCTCCTGACGACATGGGAGTGAGGGGGCTCGGTGCTCTGGAGGATGATGTTCTTGCCGTTGAAGTGAATGTTCTCTACGTAGGTTCCCTGGGCGACGATGAGTGTGTCGCCCTCCGATGCCGCATCAATCCCTTCTTGAATTCTGGCAAAAGCCGTCTTCCATGTCTGGCCGTCGCCAGATTCAGCGACCAACCCGTCAACGTACCACGTCCCCCCTCTGACAAAACCCCACTGGAAGAGGACCAGCAGAACCGCAAGAAAAGAGATGACAGTCCTCGTAGTCACCACTGTGACCTCCGCTTGTTCTCGCCTGTTCAGCCAACCCCGCCTCAAACGTACTCGCCTATCTCATACCACGTGCCAGCGTCTCGGGCAACCCCTTTTCTGCCTCCACATTTAGCTCTCGATTCAACCTGTGTCGACGAACGCCGCCGCCGCGCGTATAATAACCTTTTGATGGCGGTCAGCAGATTCCCAAGACCTGATTCAGCCCGGGTGGCTTTGGCGACAGCGCCTCGGCGTCTCCAGAGCAAGCCTTTCCCGGAAGACATCCGCTGAGGTTTTGAGTACCAGTCGAGAGGTGAAGGATGATTCATAGAATTGAAGTGGGGTTTAAGGAAGGCGTTACCGACGCCGCCGGGAATAGCGTCCGGACAAGGATTCTCGAGCACCTCGGCATCCGCGTCGAGCAAGTCCGCACTATCGAGGTCTACACCATTGACGCGGAGATTACTTCAGAGCAAGCCGATTTTCTCAGGGAAAGGCTCTTTACCGACCCCGTGATCCAGGAGTCTTCCCTCCACGCTCCGCTGGAGCGAGATTTCTCCTGGATGATAGAAGTCGGCTATCGCCCGGGCGTCACCGACAACGTCGGCAAAACCTCCGTCGAAGGAATGAAGGACATCCTCGGCGACAAACTTTCCGGCGAGCCGAAAGTCTATACCTCCCGAAAGTACCTCATCTCAGGGAGTCTGTCCCGCGAGCAAGCTGAAAGAATCGCCTCCGGCCTTCTCGCTAATGAACTTATTCAAAGATGGATAATCACCAGCCGCGACGAATGGAATCCGAGAAGCCCCCGCCGGCTCGAAATTCCGGAGGTGCGAAGCGAGCATCGCCCCCTCGTGCGATACTACGACCTCAACGTGCCCGACGAAGAGCTCTTGAGAATAAGCAGCGAAGGAATCCTCGCCCTCGACCTGAAAGAGATGAAGGCCATTCAAGCCTACTTCAACAGGCCAGATGTCCGCGAAGAGCGCCGCCGCGTCGGCCTCCAGGCAGAACCGACCGATGTCGAGCTGGAAGCGATTGCTCAGACGTGGTCGGAGCACTGCAAGCACAAAATCTTCGACGGAATCATCCGATACACAGAGAATGACAAGACCGAAGTCGTTGATAGCCTCTTCAAAACGTACATCAAGAAGGCCACCGAGGAGATTGGGAGGAAAGTTGACTGGCTGGTCTCGGTCTTCCACGACAATGCCGGCATCATCAAGTTCGACAACGAGTGGAACCTCGTCTTCAAGGTGGAGACGCATAACAGCCCTTCGGCGCTCGACCCATATGGCGGCGCCCTTACGGGGATAGTCGGGGTCAACCGCGACCCCGCCGGGACTGGCCTCGGCGCGAAGCTCATCTTCAATACCGACGTCTTCTGCTTCGCTCCTCCGGATTACAAGAAAGAACTGCCGCCGCGGCTTCTGCATCCAAAGAGAATTTTCGATGGAGTGCGCAGGGGGGTGGAACACGGCGGCAACAAGAGCGGCATTCCTACCGTCAACGGCGCCATAATTTTCGACGAGCGATACGCCGGCAAGCCCCTTGTCTTCTGCGGCACCGGCGGCATTCTTCCCCGCAAGGTTGGCGACGTGGACGCTTCCATCAAGCGAGCCGACCCCGGCGACCTCATCGTCATGACCGGCGGCAGAATCGGCAAGGACGGCATCCACGGGGCAACTTTCTCCTCCACCGAGCTCGACGAAAAGTCCCCTGTCTCAGCCGTCCAGATAGGCGACCCGATAACGCAAAAGAAGATGACCGACTTTCTCCTCGAGGCGAGGGATGCTCGTCTTTACCGCTGCATCACCGACAACGGCGCCGGCGGGCTTTCGTGCTCCGTGGGCGAGATGGCACGCCTCCCCGGCGGATGCGTCCTTCATCTCGAACGAGCTCCCCTGAAATATGCCGGCCTCGACCCCTGGGAAATCCTCCTCTCCGAAGCGCAGGAACGGATGACCCTCGCCGTCCCGCCGGAGAAGATTGACGAGCTCCTATCGCTGGCCCAGAGACGCGGCGTAGAGGCGACTGTCCTCGGCGAGTTTACCGATTCCGGCAAGTTCCACGTTCTCTACGATAATAAAACCGTCGCCTACCTCGATATGAACTTCTTCCACGACGGCGTCCCTAAAAAAGAGATGACCGCCCGCTGGCAAGCACCTGTTCATGGTGAGCCGGACATTCCCTTGAAAGACGAGCTCACACCTGACCTTTTGGGGCTTCTTTCGCGCCTCAACATTTGCAGCAAGGAGCCGGTCATCCGCCAGTATGACCACGAGGTCCAGGGGACAAGCGTCATCAAGCCCCTCGTCGGTGCCCTCAACGATGGCCCCAGTGACGCCGCGGTCATCCGCCCGCTCCTTGGCAGGACAGAAGGCATCGCCATTTCCAATGGCATCAACCCGTGCTACGGCGACATAGACACATACCACATGGTTGCCTGCGTCGTTGACGAAGCAGTCCGGAACATCATCTCCGTCGGAGGAAAGCTCGGCTTCATCGCAGGGCTCGACAACTTCTGCTGGCCTGACCCAATCGCCTCCGAGAAAAGTCCCGACGGCGAGTACAAGCTCGCCCAGCTCGTGCGCGCTGCCAGAGCACTGTACGACTACACCACCGCCTTTGGCGTCCCGTGCATCTCCGGGAAAGACAGCATGAAAAACGACTATAAGGTCGGCAGGTATCGAATCTCCGTTCCGCCAACCGTTCTCTTTTCAGCTATGGGCAAGATCGACGATGCAGCCAAATGCGTCACCATGGACGCCAAAGCCCCCGACGACTTAGTGTACGTCCTCGGAATTACGAAGCCGGAGCTCGGCGGCTCGCAATACTACGCCATGCACGACGCCGTCGGAAATTCGGTCCCGAAGGTGGACGCCCAGGGAGCAATCAAGCTGTACAATGCCGTCTCCCACGCAGTTGAAAAAGGGCTTGTCCGCTCCTGCCACGACTGTTCCGACGGCGGACTGGGCGTGGCTCTCGCCGAGACAGCCTTCGCCGGAGGATTCGGCATGAGAATCAACCTCGCCGCTGTCCCCGTTGAAAAGGTTGACCGCGACGACTTTATCCTGTTTTCGGAATCCCAGAGCAGGTTCGTCCTTACGGTTTGTCCTGCCAAAAGGGAAAACCTCGAGAGCGCCCTCGCCGGGAATCCTTTCGCATTGGTCGGCGAGGTCACCCCGCCGCAGGCGGGGTTCAAAATCATTGGCCTGACAGGAAATACCGTCATCAGTGCCGACGTAAACGACCTCAAAGAAGCCTGGCAGAAACCCCTTCGGGGAGTTGTTTGATGAAAAAACCGAAAGTTCTCGTCCTCACCGGGTATGGCATCAACTGCGATTATGAGACTGAGTTTGCTTTCAATATGGACTCGGTCGGAGGGGATGCCCGCAGAGTCCACATCAACGACCTGATTGACGGCCGCGATTCCCTCGACAACTACCACATCCTCGCGTTTCCCGGCGGCTTCTCTTTCGGGGACGACATTGCCGCGGGGAAAGTCCTCGCCCTGAAGTTCGAATACAACCTCGGCCGGCGGCTCGAAAAATTCATAAAGGACGGCAAGCTCGTCATCGGCATCTGCAACGGCTTTCAGGCAATGGCCAAGATGAAAATCCTCCCGCGCCTCGACCGCACCAACAACCAGGACGTAACCCTCACCTTCAACGATTCCGGGAGGTTTGAAGACCGCTGGGTCTATCTCAAGGTCAATCCTCGCTCCCCATGCATTTTCACACGCGGAATCGAGAGACTCTATCTGCCCGTCCGACACGGCGAGGGAAAGTTCATACCGGCAAGTGAACAAATCCGCCGCAGCCTCCGGGCAAACGAACAGGTCGTCGTCAAGTATTCCGCCCCCGACGGCCAAACCAATCCGCCCTATCCCCTCAACCCCAACGGCTCCATTGACAGCATCGCCGGAATCTGCGACCCATCCGGCCGAATCTTCGGTCTAATGCCCCACCCCGAAGGCTACCTCTTCCGCACGCAGCATCCCCGCTGGACGAGAGAGAACTTGCCTGAGGAAGGGCAGGGCGTTCAAGTCTTCCGCAACGCCGTCGAGTTTGCCAGGAAACAGCTCCTCTGACACTCGCCGTCCGCCCCAGCAACTCTCCCCATGACAACGCCGCAACCTCGCCGCCAGATAAAAACGGGCGGTTGAGTGCACCCGGCTCAACCGCCTCTTTTTGATCCCCTCTGATTGTCGTCATTCTTCCCAGCGGCGACGGGGCGCACCGGCCGAAGTCCTGGAGGGGGTCCCGGTGCGCCCGCTGCTATCCCTCGTCGTCGCTGTCCGCGTGGGAAGTGTCGCCGCATCTTCGTTCAAGATTTTTTCCGTTTCTTGTTATTGCGGGCTCTCCCACGCAATCGCAGCCCCCGCGCAGCTTTTTCCGCCCTTCGGCAGCCAGGGCTTTCTGCCCGGACGAATTCCATCCCAAGTCACGTTCAGGGTTTGTCTGTCGAAATTATCTGCCAGGACGTAAGCGCAGCTATTAGGGCTTCGCCTGTTGGGCAAAGCACGAACCGTACCAACCAAAATAGACTCAAGGACCCTTCCTTTTTCCATCGAGCTGACAGCATGTTACGCTCAAGGACTCGCCTTGGCTGGCTCCCTTCCGGTAAGCCTTGCCCTACAGGTGCGGCCTATTCCCCTTTCAGTGCGGGATATTTCGACGCCTCCTGGCCTGACGGTCTCGTGCGCCGTCTCAATATCCTTGACCTGCCGCGCAAGGCGCGATAAAGGGGCCTCCCGGCTACAAGTTTCTCGTTCTGTTTGCCAGACAAAGTGGGAAATTCAGCACTCGGGAGGAAAAACGGCCAACATGCACCTGATTGTCAGAATCGTGGAAATAAAGGGCAATTGCCCCGTTTACAAGCTCGGCGACAGCTTCAGGCTGGAGGAAGGCTACCGTCTCGTCTCGGAAATTCCCCTCTGCATGCACTCATTGGCTTCGCTGATGCCGCATTACAACGCATTGCGTGTTTCCGAGCCGAGCGAATGGGGTCTGGCGGGAAAGAATAACCCCTCCAGAGCCTACGTCCAGTGTCTCGACCCCCACGCCTACACCGGCGGCGGCACCGTCATCTTCGAAATCACCAAAGTCCGCGCCTGAGCTATATGCGATCGCGGCAGACGAAGCCGGAGGGCTCGCCGGGGCGTGCCGCGCTGACGCTGAGCTTCGCGTAGTCGGCATCAGTCGCTTGCTCCGAGGGCTCCTTGACGAGGGCAGCGGCGCTCTCGGTCACTCCACCCGCCGCAATCTCATTCCGCACGCTATCCGAACCCCCACTGGCTGATAGATTTTCGCTGCCGGTGTTTGTGGCTCACGTGTACCAAGAATTTGGATACCCTCTGCCTTGGCTTGCCCGGTGGTTGGTTTCCTCAGCCCGCGCCAGCGAGGGACCGGCAAAGGATTTGGGAATTGCTATGAGGTTACCAAACCATTGGGAAAAACCTGGCGAAGGGTCCGCAAGAAATTGCGAAAAAACTCTTGACAGGGCGCGCTGATATGGTAATTATTTGAGCGACGACTGAAAGTGGCTCCATGGCTACCGTAGGCCGTCGCCACTGCCCTCGAAAGAGGGCATTTTTGTTAGCCGTACACAAACGCGTAGTTGTCCTTCCGGGAAGCTTCCGGCACGTAGCGCGGCTTCAGTATCTTGTACACCTTGTGAAGCTCCCATTTTCTTTGCCTGGCCGTAGCGTTGTCGCGTAGCCGGCAGAGGTATGCTACCACATCCGCCAGTTGAATGATGTACGAATGCTTGGACTCTCTGAAAATGGGGTCCTCCAGGACATGGGCCACGTTCTGCGTGTAGAAACCCGCGAACTTGCTTGGTATGGGGTTATAGACTCGCATTTTGCGCAGCTGGCGTCTTATGACTTTCTCTTCTCCCCGGTCTGAGAAAATCAGTCCGTCCGCGCGCTTCGCCAGCAGGAAGTTTTCAAATCTCTGGATCAGCAACTTCCAAGCGTACTCTCTGATGTCTACGGTCACCAGTTTGGGCTGAGACTTCTGAACCGACACGGGTATGATCGATACCTCCGACGACTCCCGGAGAAACACGCCTGTTTCTCTAAGAAGCCGGCGGCGCTGCGCGTAGGACAGCCTGAGAGCTTCCAAATCCCCTGCGCTCTTCCAGATGTCGCGGGCGCGCAGCTCATCTCTGACCCTGAGGCGGTAGGCGGCCCTGAGCTGTTTCCGAAACTCCTTTATTCTGCGCAAGAAGCTGAGCCACGCGCCCTCCGCCACGATCAAACCCGCAAGGACGAAGTGGGTCGTCACGGTCGTATCATGACCCGAATCTCCTGACTCGTCCGCATAGAGAAAATACTTCGCCATTAGACCCACTCCAGAGAGCCCACGAAGGGCGCGCGTCGTCCACGACAGCCGCGGGCACAGACACCAGAGACCCGGCCCTGTCGGGTTCTACCTTCCGCCCTACGGCATACCCGGGACATCCGGGAAAGCATCCTCGGCCGTCAACCCCTTTTGCGGCAGTTCGTCGTACATAGACATCGCCATCTCACGCGTCAGGAGGACAAGCCGGACGAACCAGCGCGTCCCAAGACGATATTGATGCTCCGCGAAGTAAGCACCTGCCGGGTCCCGAAGCAGGAAAACATGCCCCTCCCTGCCCGCAGCGCGCCCCTCCATGCAAGCCGCCTGAGCCCCCGACGGGGGCCTTGGGAAAACCGCGGCAAGCGCGTAGCCATACACAACCCAGTCTGAAGACGAGGGGTCCGAGCGGTCCCACCGGTAGCGGCGACAGTAGATGTAGGCCATCGGGCGGCTGGGCTCGCGTTCCTCATCTTGCCCGGCGGGGCCCGAGGGCGGGCGCAGACCATAACGGGGAGCCGCGAGCGGCCGGCCCCAGCCGCCCGGGCGGAGCGAGCCATACGGGCCGTGAGCGAGCAGCCTCGCCAGTTCGGGCCTGTGCCCTCTGATCATTCGCCGAGCGATCCCCGGACCCAGGAGCCTTCTCCAGAGGACACGCCATGCGCCCCAAGACGCAGCACACAAGAGGACCCAGACGATGAAGAAAACCGCGGATTCCCAAGAGTCGCCGTCCCGATCACGGCCCTCGAACATCCGCCCGGGAAGAATCTTAGTGGTGAGCGAACACGCCAAGGCGACGGTCAGGAGTCGGGCCAAACCAAGGCCCCAGTCGCTTGCACGATAACGGACCATCGCGTATACGACCTGCGTACCTACGGCGATGGCCCAACCCACGAGTAGACCCGGGAAGCCAAACGCTACCACGGTACCAAACACGATTGCCATCATCACCGCCACACTTAAAAATGCACGCATTTCCAGAACCCTCCCCTTCAACTGCCATTTTCTCCAACGGCCCGCGACTCGCCAGCGAGCATTCCCGGCCACGTCTCGGCCCCACCGCCGCACGGGCTCCTTAAGGCGGCCCCAGGCTGCGGAGGTAATTCTCCGGGAAGCCGATGTCGGAGGAGCGGCCCTGGACGAGGTAGCCGAGGAAGCCGTCTTCTTTGCGCAAGCGGTCTAAGCAGGGAGTCAATTGAAATTCCCCGCGATCCCTCACATTGTGCGCGATGTTTTCCCCAAGGTACTCGAATATCTGCGGCTTGAGGACGTACTGCCCGGAAAGCCTGAGATATTCCTTCTCGCCGAGGCCCTCCACCCGGAGGTTCTCCCTCGCATAATCGAGGCTCGGCTTCTCGGCAAATTCCGCGATGGATAGAAGCCGCTGGTTTGCCTGCCACGTTCCGGCGACGGTGCCGTACATTCCCACTTCCTCTTCGGATGCCTTCAGCAGCCCGACGACGCTGATTCTGTGCTCTTCGAAGACTTTGAGGAGTTGCCGGGCGCAACGCTCATCCGTCTCGGAGAAATAGAGATGGTCTCCGAGCATCAGAAGGAACGGCTCTTCCCCAACCCATTCCCTCGCGCAATAGACAGCGTGCCCGAATCCGTCCTGCACGTCCTGGGTTACGAGGGTCACCCGCCGCCCCACCTCCAGGAGGTGCTTCGAGTAGTCGCGGAAACGCCCCGGCAGTTTGTTGTAATTCTCAATCGAGACCTGCGTGTAGAAGAAAGACGAGAAGGTCTCCACGTCGGCCCCCTGAACAACAATGCAGACTTCCTCGATGCCCGACCTCAATGCCTCCTCGACAATTAAAAGGATCGCTGGCTTGGCGATACCGTCGCTGTCAACGATTGGGAAAAGCTCTTTCTTGACCGCCTTCGAGGCGGGGAATAGGCGAGTTCCAAAGCCGGCTGCCGGGATGACCGCCTTGCGAACGCGGGCGGCCGCTCGCAGAGAGAGCTTCAGGCACGGCATTTTCAGGTCTCTCTCAATGATTTCGATCACCTTTGCCTGAGATTCCCCGTCCCTGGCGACAAGCTGTGCCGCTCCATCCCCCTGCGACCCGACCCCTTTGCCGCCCCAGATGAAATCCTGTATGGGTTCGTAAGAAAGGACGCGGTGCAGAACCGGCGCCGTGAGTTGAGACGGGCATGCCGGCGCCACGTACCGGTCAAAGAGCCGCTGCGCCTCCGTCATAAGCTCCCCGACACGCCGAGCGTCCCCTTCGACAATTGCCTGCCTGGCTTTCTCGACGATTTCCTTGTTTATCGCACCGAGATATTCTTGAACGCCCTTTTCCAGCTCACTTTCCGCAAAGGGATAGCAGCGGTTCAAACGACTGAGAATCTCGAGGGTGTCTTTCCCGGCGCGAAGGTCCACAATCACGAGGAACAGGTCCCGCTTCACCGCAAGCTCCCCCACGTCGAGATGGTCGCCGTCGAAAATCATCAGAATGGGACGATTCCCGAAAGCGCACCCCTGGTCCATCCGCCCGCAGCGAGAAGGGGTCAGTACCTCCCCGCGATATGCGCACTCCATCTCGCCCCGCGTGGTCATTTTCAAGTCGTAAATCCGGTTGAACGCCCTCGCCGTCAGAACGCAAATAGCCGCGCTGGACGATAACCCTTTCCTTATCGGCAGGTCTGTCCTGTAATTATCCATCCGCAGCCCGCGAACGTGATAATGCGTCACCACGTCGTATGCCACCCCGGCGACATAGCTGAAGAATCCCCCTTGCCTGGCCTCCCGCAGGAGAGCCTCCTTCTCCATAGGTATCTCGTGCGGACCGACCCTCTCCCCCTCCGGTGTCGTCGAAGTGAGCACGAGACGCGAAGCATGCGGCGAGACTTCCGCATAAATCCCCTGGTCAGTCCCGCAAACCAGCGTGTATCCCCTCTCAATTGCCGAATTGGTTCGCCTGTGCCCACCCGCCCAGTCAGAATGCTCTCCGAAAAGGCATATTCGTCCCGGAACAAACAATTTCATCGTCCTCTCCTCGCTGGCGAAAAGCCCGAGGTCCATTTCCGTTCACGATTCAGGCTCAACTCCCCCCGGTTAATATTTCCCACCTCCTGGTAATACTACCACTAACTTCGTTGTGCCTGGTAGAGCAAGTTACCGCGGGCAGCTCGACTGAAACGTCTGCTCGAGAAGTCTGAAACATGCAGGCCGTCCGACCTGAGAACCCCTGGGAAGAGAACCGAACAACTCGTGACAGTCTCCTGCCATAAAAGGGGCTGGTGCCAACCGGCAACAGAGGCACGAGCATTCGCGGAATCGCTTGGTCGTGGGTCCGCCTCCTGCTATCATTGACGCCCAGAAAACCGCATTCTTCCCGGCTTGAAAACGCTTTACCCACGAACGGGGCGTCTCATGCTCGCGACGGCTCTCGCAGTTTTCATAATCTCGATGTCGGTGCTGGCTTACGAAGTGGCGCTGATGCGAATCTTTGCCATTACGCACTGGCATCACCTCGCCTATATGGTCATAAGCATCGCTCTCCTCGGCTTTGGCGCCAGCGGCACTTTCCTCTCCCTTTTCCAGAGAAGCATCAGGAGACACGCCGACTTTTTTCTCGTCCTGCTTTCTCTCCTCTTTTCGGTCTCAATGAGCATTTGCCTGGCAGCGAGCCAATCAATTCCATTCAACCTTTTCATGCTCATCCGAGACTGGCATCAATTCCTTCATCTCCTCCTTTATTATCTCGTCTTTTTCATCCCCTTTTTCTTCGCGGCCTCCTTCATCGGAATCGCGTTCCTGAAACACGGCCGTAACATTTCGGGCCTCTACGGCGCCAACCTCCTCGGATCGGGTGCGGGGGCCCTGGCGGTGCTTGCCTTGCTTTATCTTCTGCCGCCCGCGTCAGCGGTGCGGGCCGTATCCTTCGGTTCCTTGGTCGCCCCGGTCCTCACTGCGGCGCATCTGCGCGGCCGAAAAATCGCCCCGGGCATGCTGTTTTGTGCCATTGCGGCAATCGCCGTGGCTCTCCTCCCCGTTAAGCTTTCCATCTGCGAGTATAAAACCCTCAGCATCATCCGCGGCTCCGTTGGGACAAAAATCTTTCGGACGGAGTGGAGTCCTCTGACCAGGATTGACGTCCTGGACAGTCCCGCGATCAAATTCGACCCGGCACCCGGACTGAGCTTCGCATTCCAGGGAGAAGTTCCGCAGGTCCGGGGAATTGTCCTCGACGCCGATTCCGTGACCGCCATGACCGATTTTGCAGGCGACATCCAGAACGCTCGGTACCTCGACTATACCTCCCAGGCGCTTCCCTATCACCTCGTCGAGAAGCCAAAAGTCGCCATTCTCGGAGCGGGAGGCGGCTCCGGGGTTCTTCTCGCCCTATTCCACGGGGCGCAAAGCGTCTCTGCCGTCGAGCTTGACCCTAAAATCATCCGCCTGGTCAGAGAAGATTACAGGCAATTCTGCGGTGGAATCTACTCACTCCCGCAGGTGAAAGCCATCGCCGCCGACGGGCGAGGCTTCGTCGAATCATCGAAAGAGAAGTTCGACATCATCGAAATCACGCTCATCGGCTCTTTCGGGGCATCCGCTGCGGGAGTTTACGCCCTCGCCGAGAATTACCTTTACACAGTTAACGCTTTCAAGGTTTACCTCGAGCATCTGACTCCACGCGGCATGCTCTCCATAACGAACTGGATTCAATTCCCGCCACGCGACAACATCAAAGCTTTCGCGACCGCAGTCGAAGCTCTCGAGCGCCTCGGAATCGCCAACCCGCTCAAACATCTCATCTTCATTCGGAGCTGGAAAACCGGAACAATCCTCGTCAGCAAATCTCCATTCAGCGAAGAACAAATCAAGGCGGCGCGGGAATTTTGCGCGCATCGGTCCTTCGACTTCGAGTACTACTATGGCGTCTCCAGGGATGAAACCAATAAGTTCAACATTCTCTCTGACCCCCAGCGCCCCGGCACGCCCCGGCCGCTTTTCTACGAAGCCTTCACATCGCTTCTTTCCGCAGAGAGGGAAAACCTCTACCGCGACTATCTTTTTGCCATCCGCCCCGCGACGGACAACTGTCCCTATTTCTTCCATTTCTTCAAATGGAAATCCCTTCCGCAGCTCCTGAGAATCTTAGGAAGGCAGTGGGCGCCGTGGGGATACGTTCTCCTCATAGCCACCCTCCTTCAGGCAGCTCTGGTCAGCGTCGTCCTGATTGTCCTCCCGCTCTTCTTCCTGAAGAAAAAAGCTACCGCGAGCAGAAAAACCCGCCGCCTCCTCTACTTTCTCTGTCTCGGCCTCGCGTTCATGTTCGTGGAAATGGCCTCCATCCAGAAATTCATCCTTTTCCTTCGCCACCCAATCTATTCGATAAGCGTGGTCATTTCCTCCTTTCTGGTCTTTTCCGGATTGGGAAGCCTTTCATCGAGGAGGTTCATAAGGGGCGCATGGGAAAACCCGCTCCGCCGCCTGATTCCATTCGCGCTGATTGTCGCCATTTCGCTCATTTACCTCGGCGTAATCGGTAGGATTTTCTCGTTTCTATCGGGGCTGCCCATCGCCGGCAGAATCATCGCTTCTCTCGTTTTCCTGGCGCCCTTAGCCTTTTTCATGGGAATGCCCTTCCCATCCGGGCTCCAGGACGTATCGGACAATTCTCCCGGACTTGTACCGTGGTGCTGGGGAGTCAACGGATGCGCATCAGTCCTCAGCACCGTCCTGGCGACGACTATTGCTATGTCCTTCGGATTCGCCGTAGTTGTGGTGATTGCCTCGGTCCTTTATCTCATGGCAGGATTGATTGGGACGTGATGAGGCCCTTTTCAGTCGGCCTTCGCGCTCGTGTTTCGCGCGAGAAGATAGACGGCAACGCAGCCGCTGATAATCGTCAACGTCAACTGATGAGCAAACAGACCGAATCCAAAATCACGACGAGAATCCGCCGAATCATCGAGCTTCTGGAGCGAGAATACGGCGTTCCGAAACGCTCCGGCCGCAGCGACCCGCTCGAAAGCCTTATCGTCACTATCCTTTCCCAGAACACCAACGACGTGAACCGTGATAAAGCCTACCAGAGGCTGCGGCAGCGCTTTCGCACGTGGCAGGAGATTCACGACGCCCCCGAAGAGGAGATTGCGGGGGCGATTCGCGTGGGAGGCCTCGCAAACATCAAAAGCAAAAGAATCAAGGAGATTCTTCACTCGATAAGGGAGGAGAGCGGGGATTTCGACCTATCATTTCTCCGCGACCTTCCGCCCGAAGAAGCGGAAAAAACGCTCCTCTCCTACAAGGGAGTCGGGCTGAAGACCGCCAAGGTCGTCCTCATGTTCTCTCTTGGGAAGAACGTCTTTCCTGTGGATACCCACATTCACCGCCTTTCCCGCCGCCTCGGCCTCGTCCCCGAGAGAGCGACCCGCGAGAAGACGCACGAGCTCATGGGCAACCTTGTTCCCCCGGAGAAAATGTATCCCTTCCACCTCAACCTCATCGCCCACGGTCGAAAAATCTGCGCCGCCCGCAACCCCCTCTGCCCCCATTGCCCCCTCAGCCCCCTCTGCCCCAAGCTCGGCGTCGAAAGCCGCTGGGCCTGAACTGTGCCGAGCTGTGCGGCTAAACCTTAACCGCAGAGAACGTGGAGAACACCGGGGTTTGAAGGTCAACAAGATTTCACCCGGAGCTGAGTTCTGGCAGCGATTTCACGACCCGCAGCGAATCAAAGCCATACTTATCCCTGACTTCGTCCACGCTTTCATAAAAGCTTTTGAGCTTATCGGTCTTCTCCTCCTCGAAGAAGTTAACCTGCCAGGCTGGCGAGCAGAAGTTCGAGAGGCAAATCCCCAGCAGCCTTACCCGCCCCCTCCTGGTATACGCTTTTCGGAAAAGTTCCTCCGCGCACTGATATATCTTCTTATCCAGGTCAGTTCCTTCCCGCAGCGTCACGGATCGCGTCACCGTCGAGAAATCGGAATACCTCAGCTTCAGCGTGATGGTTCTGGCCTGAAGTCTCTCCTCCCGCAGCGACTTGGCAGTTCTCTCCACGAGCCAGAAAAGCGTCGAGAAAATCAATCTCTTATCTATCGTGTCCTCGTCGAAAGTCGTCTCCCTGCTGATGGATTTCGGCCTCGAATATCCCTCCCCCACCGCCGAATAATCAATCCCGTTTGCCCTGTAGTAAAGGTCAAGTCCCCATTTCCCGAACGTCCTGAGCAAAAGCTCCTTTTCCACCTTCGCCAGCATCCCTATCGTCTGCACACCGAAAGAAACAAGCTTTTCCTTCACGCTGCTTCCCACCCCCGGCAGCCTCTCCACCGAAAGCGGCGCCAGAAAAGTTTTCTCGTACCCGGGGAAAACCATCAGAATTCCATTCGGCTTCGCACAGTCCGAGGCGACCTTTGCAATGAGCTTGTTCGTCCCTATTCCAATCGAAGCGTTGAGCCGAAGCCTCTCCTTTATTTCCTCCTTGATTTTCTGAGCTGTCCCGAAAGTGTGCCCGTACAGCCTCTCGAATCCCGTCAGGTCAAGATAAGCTTCGTCAATGGACGCCATTTCGATCTCTGGCGTGTACTTCGACAGGATTTTGAAGACCTTCCGCGAAACAATGCCGTACCTCTCGAAATCGCCCCCCAGAAAAATCGCTCCCGGGCAGAGCTTCTTCGCTTGCGAAAGTGCCATCCCCGAACGAACACCGAACTCCCTCGCCTCATACGAAGCCGCCGAAACCACCCCCCTCCCATCCGGATTGCCCCCCACAATCACCGCCTTGCCGCGAAGGCTGGGATTGAGGCTCTCCTCAATCGAGACGAAGAACGCATCCATGTCCACGTGAAGGACTTGCTTATGCCCCTTTGTTTCCATTGTCAGGGTTTGCAAATGCCGTTTGACGAAAATCGAGGTGCCGCAGCAATCAATTCCACCGTTACCATGATGCCCTCATCCCCGTTATAAGTCAAGAAAAATTTTCGCCAAATATTCGCCTTTCCCCGCCTCTGCACCTCACTGTTGACAATTCTCTCTCTCGCAATCCCTTCAACGACCTCAGAGTCGTAACGCCGCCGTCGCCAGGATCCCCCGGACACAGCCGGCAAGATGCTACTGCTAAACCGCACCCGCAAATCGCCACAAGCGCTCCACCCCGTCGGCTCCGCGCCGAAGAGAAAAAGCACACCGCAGCCAAACCTCCTCGCTACGATTATGCAGCCGCGCCCAGACCCATCCTTTTCTTGACAAATGGGAGCTGATATGCTATCATCTTGTCAAAAGTTGGGAAAAAGCAGCGTTCATTCTTGCGAAAAAAATGGAACAACCATTCCAGTATTCCCTCTCGTCGAGAAAATACTGGAATTTACTGGAATTTCAGCCGATTTTTCGGCTTTAATGCACAGCTTTCTTCCGCTTCTCTCGCAATGAGTTGCGCAAGAAAATGCACTTTCTTTTGTCCATAAAATGCCTGCAAAGATGGCCGATGCGCTTCGATTTTTGGCTTCTCTGGCCGAAGCATGCCGTTGCGCTGGGCCATTCCCCGGCGCGCCCCGGGCCCTCCCGAAACCCGCCGTCCTCTCCGCTGGGCTGTGCCTGTATTCCGGGACGGGGCCGGAGTAACGCTGCCGTCTCGGCGGCTGTCTCGAGGGCGTCTCGCCCTCGCCATCAGGGGGAGGATGCCCCCGGCACGGCCGGCACGATGCCAGCGATACACCCCTCCTGCAAACCGCCAGAAGCACCCCACGCCCTCTGCTCCGCCAGTGAGAGAAATACGGCGCGCGGCTGTACCCGGTTGCGACGATTATGCAGCCGCGCCCATTTTGTCTTGAACGAGGCGAAGCGCGCCTGCTACATTTACCCTGTTCGAGATGCGCCCGGAGGTTTCTCCGGGCAAGAAGCTAAAGTCAGCAAACCGTCAGCAGGAGGTTCGAAAAATGAACAGAGAGCTTGGGATAATCGGCATCGTTGTGGCGCTTCTCCTGTGCCCGGTGGTAGCCGCCCAGACGACCTGGTATGTCGCCCCTCCGCCATCTGGCTCCGACTCCAACCCGGGCACCGAGCAACAACCTTTCGCAACCATCCAGAAGGGAATTGACTCGTCATCCCATGGCGATACCGTCATCGTCGCTGAAGGCACCTACGTCGAGAACATCCAGTTCAATGGCAAGAACATCGTCCTTCGCAGCACGGACCCGACCGATTCGGGCGTGGTGGAGAAGACGACCATTGATGGCGGGAAGCGCGGTTCCGTGGTTACTTTCGCTGGGACGGAAAATGAGGGATGCGTCCTTGCGGGGTTCACCATTCGGAATGGCATGGCTCCTTATGGGATCGCTCCTTTCGGCGGCGGAATCTGCGGGGGGACGGAGGACAATCGCACTCAAGCCAAGATCCAATACAGCGTTATCACCGGGAACACAGCCACCGCCAATGGCGGCGGAATCGCATACTCCGACGGCATCATCGAGAACAATACCATCTCGCGGAACACGGCGGCGGGCGATGGCGGAGGACTCTTCCGCTGCGACGGCATCGTCCGAAACAATACCATTTCCGGCAACACGGTGACGTCGGGTGCGGGTGGCATAGGGACCGGTGGTGGCGGCTTGAACAGTTGCAACGGCATCATCGAGTACAACCTCATCACGGGCAACAGTAGCCGCTGGGGCGGGGGGCTGATGTTGTGCGACGGCATCATCCAGAACAATCTCATCTCCCGCAACACGGCAGCCGAGGGAGGCGGTTTATGCCTTTGCGACGCCCTGATCCAGAACAACCTAATCGTGAGGAACTCCTGCTCGGCCCCCTTCGGCGGCGGACTGGACCACTGCAATGGGACCATTCGAAACAATACGATTGCCGGTAATTCCGGTTCGGGCGGGAGCGGTTTGTTCAGTTGCCGGGGCACAACCCTGAACTGCATTATCTGGGGAAATACAGGGTCGGCTCAGATTTACGACGCGCATGAGACGAGGTACTCCTGCATCCAGGGATGGACCGGAGGCGGCGAAGGAAACGTTGACGCCGATCCCGGCTTCCTTAACTACGCTGGAGATGATTATCGCCTTTCGGAGAATTCGCCGTGTATTGACAAGGGGAACAACGAGAACTGGATGTGGCAATCCGCTGACCTGGACGGCAACGCCCGTGTCCTGAAAGGAAAATCCTCCGTGAGGGTTGACATGGGGGCATATGAATACGTCCCCGAGCCGGTTGTGGTCAAGACTTGGCACGTGGACGCCAGTAGACCGGAGGGCGGCGATGGAACTTCGTGGGGGACGGCTTTCGCGAAGATACAGGAAGGGATAGACGCGGCATCCCACGGAGATGTTGTCATGGTCAGGCCGGGGACCTACACGGAGAACGTCAGATTCAACGGCAGGAACGTCGTCCTTCGGAGCGCAGATGCCCTCGACAACAAGGCAGTCTCCAATACCATAATTGATGGCAGCCAGGCAGGTCCCGTCGTGACCTTCGCCGGAACGGAAGATGAAACGTGCGTGCTCTCCGGATTCACGATTCGGAACGGCAGCGCTTCCTATGGGGGAGGGATTCTTGGCGGGACTGAGAAAAAGCGGACACGCGCCCGGATCGAGAACAACATCATCACCGGCAACTCGGCCACGAATGGCGGAGGGCTGGCATACTGCGCCGGTCCGATCTTGAACAACACCATTTGCGACAACCAGGCAAATCAGGGCGGTGGATTGTACGAATGCAAGGGCACAATCCGCAATTGCATCATCTGGGGAAACACGGCTGCCATGGCCGGCCCTCAGATCAGCGGACAGACTCAACCCACTTATTGCTGCGTTGAGGGCTGGACGAGCGGTGGAGAGGGGAACGCCGCCCACTATCCATATTTTGTGGATGCTGCCAATGGCGATTTTCGTCTTGAGAGCTGGTCGCCCTGCATAGATGCCGGAGGTCCGGGTTCACCCTTCTCCGAAGAACCAGAGCCGAACGGAGGGCGCATCAACATGGGGGCATACGGGAACACGGCCGAGGCAACTGCCAAGTCTCCGGACAGCGACAACGATGGACTACCGGATGACTGGGAGATGAAGTTCTTCGGACGCTTGAGTTTGGGTCCTCGTGATGATCCTGACAGTGATCTCATCACGAACCTCAAGGAATACCATCGAGGGACGGATCCGGCTATTGGGCAGCCTGTGATGCCGCCTCAGCACTGGTATGTGGACGGCTCAGCGACCGCCTCTGGGGACGGAACATCGTGGCAGACCGCTTTCACGACGATCCAGCAAGGGATAGACGCGGCGAAGGACGGTGATACTGTAACCGTTGCCCAGGGGATATACGTGGAGAACATCAGGTTCAACGCCAAGGGTATAGAGGTAAGCAGCACCAGCCCCCTTGACCCTGCCGTGGTCGCGGGAACGGTCATTGACGGTGCTCAAGCCGGGTCCGTCGTCACATTTGCCGGAACGGAGGATGAGACGTGTGTGTTGGCCGGGTTCACAATTCGCAATGGCAGCGCTGATAACGGTGGCGGAATCTGCGGAGGCGCTCGCGACAGGCGTGCTCGACCGACAATCCGCTACAACACCATCACCAATAACCTGGCAGTTGACTCCGGCGGCGGGCTGGCTTTCTGCGACGGCGTAATTCAAGACAACACAATCGCCAATTCCAGCGCGACGGGCGGCGGTGCCCTGGCTTATTGTCACGGCATCATCCGCAGGAACGTGATCAGCGATAACTCAGCCGAGACGGGCGGTGGTCTGTATAAGTGCAACGCCGTGATCGAGGCCAATACCATCTCCGCGAATTCGGCCACGTCCACAGCCACCATGACTCTCGGCGGCGGTCTTTGCCGGTGCGATGGAGCCATCCAGAGCAACCTGATTTGCGGGAACGCTGCCGTCCAAAGCTTCAGCGGTGGCGGGGGATTGTCCTTTTGTGCCGGCCCTGTGCGGAACAACACGATCGTTTCCAATAGGTCTAGCTTCGGCGGCGGGATAGCCTGGTGTTACGGTACGTTCCGCAACTGCATCATCTGGGGGAACAGCGCGGGGAGCGACGGCCAGCAACATGGGTTTCGTGACATGACATACACCTGCATCCAGGGTGGGGCTACGGGACAAGGAAACATTATGGGCAGCCCGGTGTTCGCGGACGCGGACGGTCCAGACGACGACCCAAACACCTACGAGGATAACGATTATCGCCTGTCCGCCGGTTCGCCGTGCATTGACAGCGGTGTGACGGAGGACTGGATGGCAGATGGGCTCGATTTGCAGGGCAATCCGCGTCTCTGGCGCGGCAAGTCCTCTCTGACCGTGGATATGGGGGCCTACGAGTACGGTTCTTGGCCTTTCAGGATCGTGCAGGCTCCGAAGCCGGAGGAGGGTGGCATTGTACTTACATGGACCAGCCGCCCGGGAGACACCTACATCATCTGGTGGGCCTCTGCCCTCACCGGTAAAGCGCCGTGGAAGCAGGCCGGGACAATTCCGTCCGCAGGTGAAACAACCACCTGGACCGATCCCGACACAGCCTCTACCCGCAAGTTCTACAGAATCGGAATCGAGTGAGGGATTAATCATGTCTGCTAAGCCTCTCTTTCTTGGTCTGATAGCCTTTCTTGCCCTTTCAGAACCGCGGATTGGTTCCGCAGGAACGTGGTACGTCAACAAGGCGGCGATCGGGTTGCGGGACGGGAAATCCCTGGAGACCGGGTTCGAAACGATTCAGGAAGGTATAGAGGCGGCAGCACAGGGCGATGAGGTCATCGTCGCGGAAGAGACCTACGTCGAGAACATCCAATTCAAAGCCAAAAACGTCAGCCTGCGTAGCACCGATCCCCTCGACCCGGACATCGTTGCCGCTACCATCATAGATGGCAACCATGCTGGTCCCGTTGTTACCTTCACCGGGACCGAAGACGAGACATGCCTTCTTTCGGGCTTCACGGTTCGAAATGGGAGTGCTGGCAGTGGCGCTGGGATTGCTGGTGGGGAAGGCCTCCAGCGAAATCGTGCCATCATCCAGAACAATCACATCTCAGGCAACTCGGCCCAATTGTATGGGGGAGGAATGGCCTACTGCGATGGCAAAATCCAGAACAACACCATAACGCTTAACTCGGCCGCAGACGGCGGCGGCTTAGCTCATTGCGATGGTCTGATCCGGAACAATAACGTAACCTCCAACTCGGCTGTTGGGACATTTCCCTACGGGAGCGGCGGCGGGCTGCTGGACTGCGGCGGCACCATCCACGGAAACACCATCAGCGGAAACTCCGCCGCCATCGGCGGCGGATTGGTTGGCTGCCAGGGCATCATCGAGAACAACACCATAGCCAGCAACTCGGCTGCCTACGACGGCGGCGGGTTGCTTGCCTGCAATGGCACGGTTCGGAATAACGCTATCGCCGCCAACTCGGCCCGCCACGGTTCCGGCGGCGGTCTTTACGACTGCTTCGGCACAATTGCGAATAACACCCTGACCGGCAACTCCGCCAGCTCTGGCGGCGGGTTTTACGGGTGCGACGCCGTTATCCTGAACTGTATCGTTTGGGGAAACACCGCTTCCTGGGTGGACCCGCAGATTTGCTCCTCGAGAACTCCCACCTATTCCTGCATCCAGGATTGGTCGGCAGGCGGAGAAGGCAATACCACCGACGACCCCAAATTCGCGGATGCCGACGGCCCCGACGACATTCCCGACACTTACGAAGACAACAACTATCGTCTATCAGGCGAGTCCCCATGCATTGACAAGGGGAAGAATGAGGACTGGATGTCCTCGGCCACGGACCTCGGCGGCGATCCCCGCATCATCAACGGAACCGTTGACATGGGAGCGTACGAGTACTTTGCCTTCAAAGTCGTGGAGGTCTCTGTAGCCCCTGACGGGCAGGCTCGCCTCACCTGGACCAGCCGCCCCGCAGACACCTATGTCGTCCGGTCGTGCTTAGACCTCATCAACGCCCAGTGGAATCCCCAGCAACCAATGGCTTCCCAGGGCGAACTAACCTCCTGGACAGACCCTGACAAGGCATCATACACCCGAAAATTCTATAGGGTCGAAGCGTTGCCCTCGCAGGGCATCGAAATCCACCACTAACAAAAGGGAGCGCAAATGAGTCTCATCAGGTACAAAGCCCAACTTATAAGCCTTCCGTTGGCGCTGCTCTCTCCGTTTCTCCCCCGGCTTGCCGTCGCAAACCCCAACACCGAGATTTTTCACGAGCAGCCCGCCGCCACTGAGTTCATCACTTTCGACAACCAGAGTTTCACTATCATGGGGATGAAGACCTTTTTGACCTGCGGGGAGGTGCACTACCCGCGCATCCCGAAGGAGCTGTGGTCACAGAGGCTCCTTCGAGCCAGGATGGCGGGCTTCAACACAGTCGCCACGTATCTTTTCTGGAACGCACACGAGCCGGAGGAGGGGCAGTTCGATTTCTCCGGCAACAAGGACTTATCCGCCTTCCTCGACCTTTGCAGAGAGCTGCGCCTTTTCGTCATAGTGAGGCTCGGGCCTTACAGTTGCTCCGAGATTGACCTGGGCGGCTTCCCTGCGTGGCTGGCAGTCGGCAAAGGCGTTCGGCTGCGGAGCGAAGATCCTGAGTATCTGAAATATGTGGATAGATGGTTCGAGAAAGTGCTTCCAATTGTCGCGCGCCACCAAATCCACAAAGGGGGCCCGGTCATCATGGTTCAGCTCGAGAACGAATACCCCGGCGGCTGGGGCACCGACGAAGACCCTTACCTTGCCCACCTCCGCAAGAAAGCGCTCGAGATGGGGATCGAAGTGCCCATGTTCTATTCCGGTCTCCGTCACAGCCACGACCCGGCTGGCGAGAAACCGTGGCCGCGAACCGGCAACTCTCCATGGTTCACCACAGAATTCTGGCCCGGATGGTTCACCCTCTTCGGCGACCTGCCGAAGGATGACGTTGACCGCTACGACAGAGCCACCCGCAAAATCATCGCCTTTGGGGGAGCCGGCTACAGCTATTACATGCTCCACGGCGGCACGAACTGGGGATACATGAGCAACGACGAAATCTCGACGAGCTACGATTTCGCCGCCCCAATTGGGGAATCTGGGGCTCTCCGTGAGACCTATTTCCGCTTCAAGAAAAGCGCCATTTTCGCGTCCAGCTTCGGGCACATCCTGACCCGCGGCACAACCGATGAGGAGGGCTTCAAAATCTCATCCGGCGAGCTGAAGCACTACCTCTGCCGCACCGAACGCGGAAACATCGTCTTTTTGGACAATCCGGGCAGCCAGCCCGTAACCACAACTGTCGAGATCGAGCGTCACTTCCCCGTTCCGATGGTCAAGCCCCTGACTCTCCAGCCCGGCGAAATCCTCCCCATTATCGTTGATATGCCTCTCGGCGGCGGCGTAACCATTACGCACTGCGCCGCCAACATTCTCACAATCCGCCGCTTGCTCCACCGAACCTTCATCTTCATCTATGGACGCCAGAACGAGCCGGGCGAAATCGTCTTCCGGTTAGAGGGTGCTCTTCGCCTCATTTCCGGCGTCGAGGGTTACATCATAGACTCCACCGGCCGCATCCTCATTGTCTCCTTTGACTTCCCCGCAGAATGGGAGAGAAAAGACTTTGCATTCGTCTCGGGCCTCGCCGCGATTCAGGTCGTCGTCCTGGGCGAGAAGCTCGCCGAGCGAACGTGGTTCGACACCCTGAAGATGAGTCCTGTCGTGGTTGCTGGGCCGCACTATGTCCGGGAGATCACTCAAGAGGAGAAATCGGTCGCAATCGCAGCCGAATTCAAGGGCGACGAGAAAGCATGCTACATTTACACAGGCGACCTCATGCTTCCTGACGCGGAAAAGTCAAGCAAGCTCGTCACCTTTGAGCCTGACGAGCCTAACCTTTGCCTGAAGGGGAAACTCTCCGACTTTCCCGCCCCTCCCGAAGTGCCGCGTCTTACGGACTGGAAGTTTGCCGAAGCGGCGCCCGAGGCGGACGTGGAGTTCGATGACTCCGGCTGGTCGCTCTCGGACGATCCGGCAGACATGGGAGCAATGCCCGGAGCAAATCGCTCCTTCTATGGATGGTATCGCTGCTCATTTGAATCGCCCGAGGAAGACGAAGGAAAAGTCGAATTCCCCTTCGCTGGCGAGAGAATCCAGGTTTTCTCGAACGGCAAGCTCGCCGCGAAAATTGACGGGCGGGGGCCGCAATCGGTTTCCATTCCCCTGCGAAAGGGGAAGAATATCGTCGCCATTCTTGCACGCCATTCGGGGAGAGACAAACTCTACAATTTCAGCGGCGTCGCCGGGCTGAAAGTCGCCGCCGGCATTCACGGCCCCGTCAAGCTCGCGACCAATTCCGGCTCGCGGGTCCTGAAGGGCTGGCGCTATCGCGCAGGCCTCGTCGGCGAGCAAGAGGGATGGTTGGCTCCTGACGGGAAGACTGCCGTCAAATGGGTTCCCCTGTCATTGAGAGAGAAGGGTGCGATCCCCACATTTTTCGCCGGCAGCTTCTCCTACGAGCCAAGCCCGCTCTACTCGGACATTCTGCGCCTCAAAACCAAAGGGCTCAGCTTCGGCACCCTCTGGCTAAATGGGCGAATCATCGGCCAGTACGTCCCCGACGGCGAGTACTATCTCCCCGAACCGTGGCTTGAAGGACAAAACCTCATCGTCATTGCCGATGAAGAAGGTAAATCGCCCGACGAGGTAGTCCTGGTGAGAGAAGCCGCCGCGGCGACCTACAGGACGAGGATTTTCCTGGCACCCAAGCCCTCGGAAGAAGCATTGCCGCCGGAATCGCCCCAGTCGAAAAACTGACGACGCGGTCGGCAGTCCCTTCGGTTTTTCGTCGGGAGCGTCGGGGCATGAGAAACCTTTCGCGGAGCCGCCTGTCCCCGGCACAGGATGAAGGGCTGACGCGGTCGCGTGAGGCAGTGAGTCAGGAGCCGGCGACGCTTGTCCGCGGCAGGCCATTGCGGAGAAGGTTCCATAACGGTTCGGGCTGCGAGGTTTCTATGTCGGCCTGTCCCCCTGGCGAGAGGTATTCCCGGGCGAAGTACTATGCTGAAGACTGGCTCCGGCCCTCGAGCGGCGACCGCCATTGTGCAGGCGCTCTCTCACTAAACATACGTCAGCCAGCCGTGCTTGTCCTCGACCTCGCCCTGTGCGACCCGGAAGAAATGCTCCTGTATCTTCAGAGTGATGGGCCCCGGTTTCCCATCGCCGACAGGAATCTTGTCCACGCTGGTCACGGGCGTTATCTCCGCGGCTGTGCCGGAGAAGAAAATTTCGTCAGCCATGTAGAGGGCTTCTCTCGGCAGGAGATGTTGCTCGATGCGGATGCCCAGGTCTTTCGAGATGACGAAAACGCAGTGGCGTGTCATTCCAGCCAGAATGGAGGAACTCGTCGGCGGTGTGTAAATCACTCCATTTCTGACGATGAAGACATTCTCTGCCGAGCCTTCAGAGACATAGCCGTAGACATCCAGCATAATCGCCTCGTCGAAGCCATCCTCCACCGCTTCCATCTTGGCGAGCTGAGAGTTGAGATAGTTTCCGCCCGCCTTGGCCAGCGAAGGAATGGTGTTCGGCGCAGGCTTCGTCCAGGAGGAGACTTTGACCGCGACCCCTTTCTCCAGCCCCTCCTTCCCCAGGTACTCCCCCCAGTCCCACGCCGCCACTGCAACATGGACAGGGTTGTTCAGCGGGTTGACCCCCATATTCCCGTATCCCCTGAAGGCGAAGGGGCGGATGTAGCACTTCTCCAGCTTGTTGACCTTCACGGTCTCGATAACAGCCTGACAAAGCTCCTCTCGCGTGTACTTCAGGGCCATCCGGTAAATCCGGGCAGAATCGAACAGACGCGCTATGTGGTCTGGCAGCCGGAATATCGCAGGGCCTCTCCTCGTCTTGTAGCACCTCATGCTTTCGAATACCGACGACCCGTAGTGGACCACGTGCGACATGACGTGCATCGTCGCGTCGTTCCAGTCAACAAACTTGCCATCGTACCAGATTTTGCCTGTCCCGAAACTCATCTCTTCCCTCCTTGGTCTCCGCTGGGCCGACCTGTGACACACCGGCTAACGCCTTCGGCGTCCACAGCCGCGCCGAAGTTATCTCCCTTTGCAATGTGTGGTAACATCAAAGACAAAAAGCCAGATTGATTTTTGCAAACCCATTCTCTTGCGTCAACGTCGAAAAACTTGCTGCGGCGCGCGGCAACGTGCCCGGCCGGACCGCGCTGAATCGTGGCGACCGGTGGGCATTATCGTTCCTCGGAAAGCCGAAGAGCCCGCGAGAATCCCCCGCGACACCGACAGGAAATAAAAGGTTCTTGCGCATGGACAATGAAGTGAGGAGGAAAAGCCTATGGAATGGAAAGAATTCGCGAAAACTCTCAAGGAGGTGCTGAAACTCGACGGCAGCCCTGTGGCGATAACCTACTCCATGAGACCTGCCAGGAGAGCCGATGAGGCAAAAGCGTGGGTCTGCCGGGCATTGCTCGGCGCCAGGGACGGGAAAACCTTCTGCATCAGCAAGGAAACTTCGTCCTGTGCCGGGGGAACTTGGCATCTCGGGCTGGGTCCAAGACCCAGCGGCGATGCCGACAAGGCACTGAAGAAATTCCTCGTGCGCGGAGAGAAACTCTTCTCTTCGGTATCAACCTTTTACCGCTGCATGTCGCTGACCAGCCCTCCTCCTGCTGGTCTGGCTGATTACGTCATTTTCTCGCCGCTGGAGGAGGCGGACCAGAAACCCGACCTGGTTGTCTTCATCTGCAATCCGGAGCAGGGGTGCCGCCTGTTAACCCTCGCTCTTTACGCAACCGGCGTCCCGCCCCGAACCGAAATGGGCGGCTCGACCTGCCACATGGCAATCGCTTACCCGATTGTCTCCGGCGAAATCAACGTCAGCCTTCTCGACTACACAAGCAGGAGAATTCAGAAATTCCGCGAGGACGAATTGACGGTCTCTGTCCCCTATCATCACATGAGGCAGATCGTCGAGAGCGTCGAGTTCTGCTCCGCTGGAACAGCCAGCATCGAGGATTTTCAGAGGATGCTGCGGGCAATGCAGCGGCACTAAGCCGGGACGCATTTTGGGCGGCCGCGATCCAAGTAACGTGCGGGGCCCCACCGGGCTCACAGTGCTGGCGAAGCTTTCCTCGCGTAACGAAAAGCCGGCCGAGGCCGTGCCTGGGGGACGGACGGCATGTAGCCGCTTCGCTCAAAGGACAGTGCTTTTTTCTTGACAAGGGTTGGCACGGTGTGGCAGATAAAGCCCTGTCAGACAGAGCATAGTGCGTCCTGGAGGGCGAAAAGGGGAGTGGGGAAGATGACACGGTTCGCCGCTCAAGGTAAGAAGTCCAAGTTCCGGCCGATGAAAGAGTCGGCTGTTTTTGTTTTGAGGTCGTGGAGCAGCAAGGATTATCGAAAGGGGGTCCAAAATGAGGAATATGTCAATGGCAAAGGGGAAACCCTCAATCTTCTCGAGAACGGGGGGGGGCGCTCTGCCTTCTCCTCATAGCGGCTGCCTGCTTTGGACAGGATAATGGGCAGGGAGCCGAGCCACGGTATGCTCCGGGGGTTCTCATCGTGAAGTTCAAGGAGGAAGCCGCCGATATTCTCAAGGGCGCACTCGTGAGGGGCGAGCCCCTCCATCAGGTTTCCATCTCCCCATCCCTCGACTCGCTCGCCGTCGAGTACGGCCTCAAAGAAATCCGAATGCTCTTCCCCTCCTTCCAGGTCAAAGACGCCTCCGGCGCAGTCACGAAGGTCGAGTCAATGCAGGAGCACGACGCGAAAATGAGGGAGAAATTCCCCGTCAGAGCCGCCAGGGCGCCCGGCGACTACCGCGGCCCCGACCTGACGCTATGGTTCCGACTGGACCTCGACACTTCCGCCGACATCGAATCCGCCGCGTCGGAATACCGCTGCATCCCCTCCGTCCAAGACGCCCACGCGAATTATTTGGGCGAATTTTTGTGGGTGCCCAACGACCCCTACTACCGGGGCCCCGGCTGGCAGGGCCCGCCTTATGAGGACTTGTGGGGGATAAAGAGGATTCGATGCGCGGAGGCGTGGGACAC
>Ga0315312_1000111_pt1 | contig 137685 bp, 130 predicted proteins | sample TDP7_MG_FD_203629 | JGI IMG/M metagenome (GOLD analysis project Ga0315312, IMG submission 203629) | Freshwater sediment microbial communities from Lake Towuti, South Sulawesi, Indonesia - TDP7 | ecosystem: Environmental > Aquatic > Freshwater > Lake > Sediment | place: Indonesia: South...
TGACCAGGATTCTGGTAACTGGTGCTACTGGCCGGATCTGATCCGAGCTTACGTTGGAACTGAGAAGTAGATATGGCAATGAAAACATCGTAGCGGCTGGACACAGCAGAGCTGAGTAGGTATTTACATGATTCGGGTGCTGGATTTCTCACGCTATTTCCAACACACTTACGGCAATATTCATCGGAATTCTCTAGAAGCCATCTCATAAATACACTGGATAACATCTGACCTGCGAGCTTAAAGAGCTAGGGATGATGGTGGCTTATATATTGATGTGACCGATAGGGAGGGCCAATCGTGAGGAAGTATGATATCGACACAACATATCATCTCGCTGCAGTTCACCTTATGCTCCCTAACTGTGATCGTGAAAGTGAAATCATGCAGCGTATAAGTGCCTGTTACGATATCCTTGTTTGTTAGAGGTCATGAGGCATTAAAATAAGGAATGATATCGATTTACATCAAAATGAGTAACAGCTTTATCTTAGTGTATCATCTTAAAGAATAGGTGGAGTTGAGAAAGTGTGATAATCGACATCCACACGCACCCTTGGAACAGCGAACTGCCCAAGGAGAAACCTATTTTATCGCGCCCTTCCACTAAGGATATTCAAGGATATGTGGATTTATCCGATCGACTCATCGCCAGCATGGACAAATTGGGTATCGATGTGTCCGTGGTGGTCAGCAGCATAGACCTCTCCGACGAAATGCTGGCGCAGATGGTGGAGCGCCATCCGAATCGGTTGATCGGCTTCACGTATGGGTTTCCGAGCACTGATCCTGCACTCACGGATAGGGAATTGGAGGCATTGGACCGTGGTATCAAGGACTTGGGGTTCAAGGGCATCAAACTATTGCCCCTGTTTCAGGCCCTGCCCTTCGATTCGCCGGCCCTAAGGCCCATCCTGGAGAAGGCCAACGAGCTGAGGGTTCCCGTCATGCTCGACTGCTGGGGCATAACCACTGGATTCGGTCCCGTCACGAGCGACCCACGCTTCGAGGGGATAAGGGCCTACCGCAATATCACGAACGATTACCACAATCTCTTCAGGCTAACGTCGAGCGATCTCATGGACGATCTACTAAATCTCAAGATCATCGCGGCCCACTGCGGGGGAGGGGCATTCCTCTTTCCGGATCAGATAGGGGGAGGAGAAGCTGAGCCGCATTTGCTTTGACACGGCTGCCGCTGATCCTGCACATGACCTCAAACGCATAAGGATGACCGTGGACCTCATTGGCGCTGAGAAGATACTGTTCGGAAGCGACGAATGGATAGAAGGCTGTCCGTATACCCAAGAAGTGATGTTGAATGTGATCAGGAAGTTGGGATTAAGCGAAGAGGACGAGAAGAAGATATTGGGAGAGAACGCCGGTAAAATATTGAAAATATGATATAATGTCATTTTGCTAATGCATAGTATTGGGAGAGTGCCATTGTATTTTTGTTGATGTTATCAAAAAAAGAATATTCTCCTCATGAGATATCCAAGTAGTAGAGAGAGAAGGGAGGATTAGAAGCCATGTCCTCCATCTCCTCTATTAACTAATCAATCTGATCATATAAGACTGCCTGTAAGCCCGTAATACCTAATGCCTTTGTCCAAGCTGACTGAGGGAGAGATTTATCTTGCACGTTTTTGTTAAGGGGAGGTGCTGTGAATGACTAGGATTCTAGTTACCGGTGCCACCGGCCAGATCGGATCCGAATTGACACTGGAGCTGAGAAGTAGATATGGTAATGAAAACATCGTAGCGGCTGGTCATAGCAGAAAGCCAGGGAATAATTTGCTCGGATCGGGTGCATTTGAATATATTGATGTGACAGATAGGGAGGGCCTTTCGAGGATCGTGAGGAAGTACGATATCGACACGATATATCATCTCGCGGCAGTGCTATCGGCCACGGGGGAGAGGAATCCACAGCTCGCTTGGAACGTGAATATGGGCGGGCTCTATAATGTGCTCGAGGTCGCTAGGGAAAACGGGGTGAATATGATATTCTGGCCGAGTTCGATAGCCGTTTTCGGACCGGAGGCCCCTCGAGTCGACACACCCCAAGATGCGATATTGATCCCCAGGACTATGTACGGGGTCACGAAGGCCTCCGGCGAACTGCTGTGCAACTACTACTTCACTAAATTCGATATGGACATCCGGAGCGTCCGCTATCCCGGCATCATAGGCAGCGATATGCCGCAAGGAGGGGGCACTACGGACTACGCGACGGAGGTGTTCTATGGGGCAGTCAGGCAGAAACGATATACATGCTTCCTTCGAGACGACGCAATCCTCCCCATGATGTACATGCCGGACTGCATTAAAGCCGCTGTGGATCTGATGGAGGCTCCGCCCTTCAAGATTAAGCGCTATGTGAGCTACAATGTGGCTGCGATGAGCTTCTCCGCTGCAGAACTGATGGCGGAGATCCGTAAACACATGCCTGAATTCGAATGCGACTACGAGCCCGATTTCAGGCAGGAAATCGCGGATACATGGCCGATGTCGATCGACGATAGAGTGGCTCATGAGGAATGGAATTGGAGACCTGCGTATGATCTTAACAAAATGGCAAAGGACATATTAGAAAAGCTGACGAGATCTCATGGAAGTGGGCTTTCGAAGGTTTAAAGACGGTCCCTATATGGCATGATGATTAAAGGTAGCTGGAGAAATACTTAAGAGGGCAAGTGATAAAATAATCGATAGAATAAAGGGAAGATAATTGATTATGCGAAACCCCACGGCGTTCTTACTAGACGAATATGGCGAACTCGTGAAGAACGAGCTCGATTGGAAACTTCACGTTTTGCAGGGACCAAGCTCGCCTTGGTGTACCGTCGATGGCAGAAAGGCCCTCATGTTGTGCTCAAACAATTACCTGGGCCTCAGCAACCATCCGCGATTGAAAGAGGCGGCCATTAGGGCCATCCAGACCCATGGTGCCGGTTCTGGCTCAGTCAGGGCCATTGCCGGAAACATGGAATTACATTTGGAACTTGAGAAACGGTTGGCGAGATTTAAACGCGCGGAGGCTTCGTTGGTATATCAGACTGGCTTCGCAGCCAATACCGGTCTAATCCCCCAGCTCGTCGGCAAGGGCGATCTAATAGTCAGCGATGAGCTCAACCATGGCAGCATAATAGATGGCGTCAGGCTGTCATATGCAGAAAGGGCGGTCTACAAGCACGCGAACACAGATGACCTACAAAGGGTCCTTGATGAGGCCGAGAGGCACAACCCCCCATACAGGAGGATTTTGATCATCACGGATGGCGTCTTCTCCATGGACGGGGACATAACACCCCTAGATCGCATAGCTAAACTTGGAGCGGAACATGGCGCCATGGTATATGTTGACGATGCCCATGGAGAGGGCGTGTTGGGCGAAGGTGGAAGGGGCATAGTCTCCCACTTCAATCTCGGCCGCGATAGCGTTCAGGTGGAGATGGGCACATTCTCCAAGGCCTTTGGCGTAGTGGGAGGGCACGTTTCCGGTTCCGAGGACTTGATCAACTTCGCATATAACAAATCGCGAACATGGCTCCTCAGCGGATCGCATCCACCAGCGGTTGTGGCCGCCTGCATTGCAGCAATCGAAGTATTAATTGACGAGCCCCAACACGTGCAAAGGTTGTGGGAGAACACCAATTACTTCAAAAGCGCTATGAAGGATTTGGGATTCGATACAGGAAATAGCCAAACCCCCTTAACGCCGATCATCGTCGGCGAGAGCGGCGTTGCGAAAAAATTGAGCTCAAGGCTCCTCGAGGAAGGCATCTTTGCCCTGCCGATCGTCTACCCGATGGTCGCACGGGATAAGGCCCGAATAAGGACCATTATGAATGCCGCCTTAACGCACGAGGATTTGGATTTCGCCATAGGCGCCTTCGGGAAGACTGGAAGGGAGCTGCACATAATTTAAATTAATATGTAGCATCACATCGGTCAGTTTATGGAGTAGCGATTACAGCGGGAGAATTATGGGAGCCGACTTGAGAGCTGATTGGTAGGTCGCAACGATTATCTCCAGCGCCTTTCTGCCATCTTCCCCCGTTACTGGTGGCGCTCTATTCGATAGGACGGCTTCTGCGAATCCCTCAATGAATCGATTTATGTGTTTGCCTTTTTCTTCTAACTTAATCTCATGCCATTCGTTTGCTTTACCAAACTCCGTGTCCTCGAAAGTGCGCATCCACAGGGGATTCGATACGATTATCTCCCCTTTAGAGCCGTATATCCTGTTCCCCCTAATTGCCCCAGATCCCGGAGATTCCTCAATGCACGAGCTGGCCTCTATCATGCCTATGGCCCCATTTGTATAACGGATTACAACGTTGATGAAGTCCTCGACTTCCACGGGCGTCAAAAATGTGTCGCATTCGCTGTATACGCGCTTCGCCTCTAGGCCCGTTATGTACCGCATGTAGTCGATGTCGTGCACGCAGTTCATGATCAGGATCCCACCCCCTGTTTTATCCTTGTATTTGCGCCAATCCGACTTTATCCTCCCGCTGTAGCCTCCCATCCAGTAGCTGTCCGGCTTAATGCCCATGCCCGTGATCTTGAGGCCGATCACCTTGCCAATGCGACCTCCCTCGACGAGTTCCTTCGCCTTCTCGACTTGAGGCAAATATCTCGATGGGAAACAGGTGGAGAGCTTCACCCCGTTCTCCTTGCATTCGGCGATCATCTCGTCGGCTTTTTTAAGATCTACGGATATCGGTTTCTCGACGATCACGTGCTTCCCGGCCTTGGCAGCCTCTATGGTCAATGGGGCGTGAAGATAGTGGGGTGTCGCTATGTATACGAAGTCGATGTCCGGATTTGATAAAAGCTCCTTCACATCACTTGTGTGGGGAACGCCATATCTCTTTCCGATGTCCTCAGCGGCCCATCCGACGACGTCCATGGCCATGCCGATCTTGACGTTCTTCGCCTCATTGAGGGCCCGTGCGGTCAATACATTCGTAATCTCGCCACATCCGATTATGCCTACGGTGAGCTTGTCCTTCAAGATTATCCAATCCCTATTGTGTTGATTGTCGTCAGGCTTGAGCGATATAGCCTTTAAGTCTTTTCGCAGTCTCGATCAAGAGGCTCTCCGGCAGATCATGTCCCTTAATGATCTCCAACGAGACGTATCCATCGTAGTTGATGCCCTTCATCATTCTCGCCAAATTTAGGATGTTTCTATTCTCAGGATCCAGTACCTCGTCGTGGACATGGAAATGCCTTATGCGGCCTTTGAGTAGGTCAAGGGATCGCCCGTCTATGTCCGAATGATTCCACAGGATACCAAAATTGGGGGTCTTGGTTCTCTTAACGACCAACATGGCGTCCTCCGTGCCCTTGACGATATCGTGCAATGTCTCAAGCATTGGGGTGACCCCGAATTGCATCGCATAGTCCCCAACTTCTGTGAAGGCCTCTGCGATGCGGTCGGCGACCTCGTCGGCCATTGGCAAGTTCCCTCCGGCGAAGATCCTCACGACCTTTGATTCCAGATCGCCGGCGAGCTTGATGTTTGCCTTGGCATCCTCGATATTCCCCTTGCGCTTTAGGGAGTCGCTGACCCCAAACTGAACCGAGGTCGCGATGCACGCAACTTCGATGCCTTTATTGCGGAATAGCAACTTCGCATTCCGCCTATCCGTCGGTGATGACCTCGAGGATATACCGTGTTTGTGTCCCTCATCAACTCTGAGCTCAACGCCGTCATAACCACTATCCTTAGCAAATCCGACGATCTTCTCAATCCCCCAAGTGGGGCACACGAATGTCATGAAACTGAGCTTCATCTCTCTCGTACCTTTGACGTTTGCGACGTTGTTCCAGCGCATGCTATTATGCTTAGTGGTCCTTCACCATTCACAAGATACGAAGGTGCCAAGGAGAGCTGTGGAATTAGTTAGGCATCAGGCATTTATCGACCTTCGAAGGCTGAACTAAGGGCGGCGGCAGCTCTGCCGGCCTCAATCGGCCAGCCCTGTAGATGCAGAGCGCCCTCCAGGGCAGAGATCGTGAGGGCGATCTCCCTCCTTGATACATTGCCCATACAACCTATCCTGAATGTCGACCCCCTAAGCTTGCCCATCCCATCTGAGATTACGACGCCATGCTTCTCCTTCATGTATCCCCTCAGGCGGCCGTTGTCGATTCCCTCGGGCACTTTCAGCACTATGACCGTATTTGATCGATGGCGCGCATCCATTGGATAGGCCTCCAATCCGAGAGCGTCCAGGGCGGAGTAGAGGGCCTGGCCGCACGTCCTGTGCCTCTCGAGTCTGGCCTCGTACCCCTCCTCTTTTAATAGCTTCAGTGCTTCGCCCAAGGCATAGAAGAGGGGTACGGCTGGCGTAAAGGGGATCTCGCTCCTCTCGTGATATTTTCGTATTCGAGCCAGATCGAAGTAGAAGGACTTGCTCTCGGCCTTCCTTCCCTCAACCCTCTTCCACGCCTCCTCATCGACGGAGATCAGTGAAAGGCCTGGAGGAGCTGCCAAACACTTCTGACTTGCCGTGAAACATACGTTCACGCCCCAATCGTCGTTCTCGATCTCCTCCCCGCAGAGGTCGGAGATAGCGTCTACGACCACCAAGATGCCCTCCCTCCTGCACAGCTCAGCCATCTCCTTCAGGTCCCTTGCGGTCACTCCCGTAGACGTCTCATTGTGCACTAAGAAGAATAAGTCGATGTCATCGTTGAGGTCGATGGCCTGCTTTACGTTTTCGGCCGTCGGAGCCCTACCATAAGGGATATCCAGCCTCAAGGGCTTTGCTCCCATCCTCTCCACGCTTATGGCAATCCTCTCGGCGAATTCGCCGTTAACCGGGACCAGGACCTTGCCTCCTTCTTTAACGAAGTTGGAGATCGCGCATTCCGCGGCTCCCGTTCCGGAGGCCGTTAGTGGCAGCACATCTCCCTTGGACCTGAAAGCGTACTTCAGGTCCTCTTGCATCGCATCGTAGAGCCTATGAAACTCCTCACCCCTGTGATTGACAATGGGCCTGGCCATTGCCTGCAGCACGCGCCAATGGACATTAGTAGGACCTGGAATCATTAGGATGGGTTCGATGACCACTCCTTTGCACCCGCATGGCCATAGCGCACCAGCACCCCAAATAGGCGTTGCTGATGTAGCGCGAGGGAAACGTTATAGGATTCCGAACAAAATTAGGATGATTCCCCGATGAAGAAGTTGAGGGATGATTTCAGGAGGCCGAGCAAGGACTTCAGGGGGGCTCCATTCTGGTCTTGGAACGACGACCTAAAGGATCGTGAGCTGCGCAGGCAGGTCAGGGGGATGAAGGCAGCGGGCCAGGGGGGGTTCTTCATGCACTCGCGAATGGGCCTGATTACTCCCTATCTCTCGGAGGAATGGATGGACAGGATGAGGGCCGTCATTGGCGAGTCAAGGAGGATCGGCATGAACGCGTGGCTATATGATGAGGATCGGTGGCCCAGCGGATTCGCGGGCGGCATGGTGCCATCGAAAGGCCCGGAGTATTGGTTGAAGAGGGTCGAGTGCGAGGAGGTGCAGCCGACTGGCATGGATGAGCTGAAGTTGGATGAAGACACCATCGGCATCTTCACGTTCACGAAGGATGGGGATGGGATAAGGGACGTGGAGAACGCAGTTGGAGGAACCATTAAGGACATCGAAGGCAAGGCCGTCCTGGTATTCAGAAAGAAGTTAGACGGGAAGAGCGATTGGTACAACGGCTATGGCTACGTCGATCTCATGAACCCGAAAGTTGTCGATGCATTTATAGACTCGACTTACGAGGCCTACAAAGTCGAGTTCCAGAGGGAGTTCGGCAGGACATTACCCGGCATATTCACGGATGAGCCCAACTTCTCACAATGGGGTGAGACGGCGTCCGTGCCATGGACAGAGCGACTTCCAACGTTCTTCGAGGAAAGGAACGGCTACGACATATTGGGTTTCCTGCCAAGCCTGTTCTACGATTACGGGGAATACATGAAGGTTAGGGGGGATTTCTGGAGCGCCGTTACGGACCTTTTCATTGAGTCGTTCTCGAAGAGGATCTACGACTGGTGCAATGCCAACAAGCTGGAGTTTACGGGTCATTACCTCTGCGAGGACAGCCTCACGGCACAGACCAGGTACATCGGGGCTGCGATGCCCCACTATGAGTACGTGCACGTACCCGGAATAGACCATCTCGGCAGGAACGTCAGCGACCTCATAACCGTGAAACAGGTGAGCAGCGCGGCCCATCAACTCGGCAAAGAGAGGGTGCTTTGTGAAACCTACGGTTGCTCCGGTTGGAACATGAGCTTCGATGACCAGAAGTGGATAGGTGATTGGCAGTATTGTCTAGGCGTGAATCTCCTCAACCAGCACTTGGCCCTCTACTCGCTCAGGGGACGCAGGAAAAGGGATTTCCCGCCTTCGATAAATTACCAGCAGCCATGGTGGCCACATTACAGGAATGTCTCCGATTATTTCGCAAGGCTGAGCTACATCCTCACGCGGGGCAAATTTGAGGCCGACATACTCGTCATTCACCCGATCCAGAGCGCGTGGTCCGTCTACAACCCACGGGATACCACAAGGGCCGATGAGGTGAACAAACGATTTGTTTACGTCAGTGAGTCCCTCTGCAGGATTCACAGGGACTATGATTTTGGAGATGAAAAGATAATGGCCAAGTTAGGGAGAGTTGAAGGAGACACGATCATCGTGGGAGTATCGACGTACAAGCTCGTCATCGTGCCACCAAGCACAACGCTACGGGCGAGCACGCTCAACTTGCTGGTGCAGTTCGTTGAGGGAGGTGGAAAGCTGATCTTCATCGATCCCGCACCTGAACTCGTAGACTGTCAGAGAAGTGAACGACTAAAGGGGTTGATGGGGCTGGCCAAAAGGATCTACTGCGACAAGGAACGGCTCCGAAGTACCCTGGATGAGCTATTGCCGCGCGATGTCGATGTCAAGGACGATGAGGGAGGGCAGATAGAATCGATATACTATCAACACAGGACGCTGGGCAAAGTCCACATCTATTTCTTCGCGAACACCGACCAAAGCAAATCCCATGAGGCGACGATACGCCTTAAGGGCGAAGGGAGGGTGGAGGAATGGGATCCAGTTAAAGGCTCCATGAGGGAGGTGGCGTGTAGAACTGAGAACGGATATGCGACTCTTGAGAATGCCTTTCCACAGACGGGATCTCTGCTCTTGGTGCTCGATACATCAAAGAGGGCGAAGCAAAGAAGGGAGCATGAGGAAAGGGTTGTCTCCGCAATCGATCTGCAAGACACGTGGGGAATTAGGAGGACGAACTACAATTCCCTCACACTGGATTACTGCCAATACAAGTTCGAAGGAGGTGAGTGGAGCGAACTTGTACCCGTCTGGAAAGTCCAGCGCGAAGCAGAGAAATTGGATAAGAACGTCAGGGCATCCCTTCGATATGCGTTCAAGACGGAGTTCACGAAGAGGAAACAGAGGAGGATCTACGTTGTCATGGAAACGCCCGAGAGATATGACATCACGATTAACGGAAGGAGGATAAGGTATGAGGGAGCTGGATGGTGGGTAGACATGAGTTTCAAGAAGGTGGACATCAGTAAATTCGTAGTGAATGGGGAGAACATCCTTGAGGTGACCTGCCTATTCAGAAGGCCCACGATTAAGGGGACGCTGGTATTTCTCAAAGACGGGGTCGAATTGGAGAGCGTGTACATCATCGGTGACTTTGCCGTGAAGAAAGTTGACGATGACTTCATCTTAGTGGATGGTGCGAATGCGGCTCATACCGGTGACCTAGTCCAACAGGGTTATCCATTCTATGCAGGCGCTGTCGTTTATACTCAAACGATCAAGGCCCAAAGGGCGGACAGGATTTACCTCGAGTTCGAATCACTGGATGCGATCGTCACAAGAGTGGCCATCAATGGTAAAAGGGCGGGCATAATAGCTTGGAGGCCATATAAACTGGATATCACGGGACTTGTCAAGGGAGGGAAGAACACCATCGAAGTGGAGGCCGTCTCGAGTTGCAGGAATCTCCTTGGCCCTCACCACCACAGACAGGGTGAACTACTCTGGGTCGGCCCAGGTAGTTTCTCGGACGGATCCAATTGGACGGATCAATACAGCTTCACGAAGTTCGGCATAGGGAAGGCTAGGCTGATAAGGACGCGCATCAAGCGATGAGGGGAACCCTATTCTAGTCTACAAGATCTGGGAAACGCTTCCTTATCCAATTGATCGTCTCAGACAGAGCCCTGTCCCTTGGCAGATCGTGGCCTGAGTCATGAACGACCAAGTCCTTGGGTTCCTTTGCCCTATCGTAGAGCTTCATCCCACAGTCGAAGGGAACGTAGACATCATTCTTACCGAGCTGGAGTAGAAGTGGCCTGGGCGATATCCTATCGACGTAGTTGATCGGATCTATGTTGGCTACCTGTCCCCTGAACAGGCTGAACATGAACTGTGGAATCCCGCTCACGATCTGAGACACCATTGGATGTTTGCCCTTCTTTAAGATCTCCACGAGGTCGCCCCCTGCGGCATAAAGGGCGGCTCCTGCTAACCTCTGGTCCACGCCGGCTATCACTCCCCCCAGGATCCCACCCATGCTCGTGCCCACGAGAATCAGCTTTCCCTCCTCCACCCACCCGTTCCGCGTAGCGATGTCGATGGCGATGCGGTTGTCCACAATGCTCCCACCCAGATAACCCATAAGTTCTTGCACTGGCGCCCCTATGAAGGCAGATTTCCTATCGCCGTGCCCCCTGGCGTCTATGGCCAGCATCGAGAATCCAAGGGATCCGGCCACCTCCCCGAAATTAACGACGTCCTCCTTTCTCCCACCGAAGCCATGTAGGAAGAGTAACCCCCCTTGCGAATCTACTGGCCCATGGACGAACAGCCCCGGTATGGGTTCGCTGCCATCGACATCAATCCTGAACCACTTGGAGGTGAACTGGTCCCTAACCTCCTCCCTTAAAACTGACAGTCGATGGATCCTGCTTTTCCCCTCTTCATATTGCCCCTCGTGGTTCACGTTATCGGTTGGGATGCCCCGCCTTTAAAAAGGGTTTATCATCACATCATGCCGAGATCGAAAATATATGGCAGATGCCCCTTCCTTGACAAGCGAGAAGGATATATAGAGGCTGGCCTAAATGGGGTTTTTTTCACAGGAGTCGGACAGGAGATGAACGTCAAGAAGGTTGAAGGTAGAAACAAGGAGCACAAAGTTATGTTGTATGCCATAAGCACGTGCGCGTGGTGTAAGCGAACAAAGAAATTCTTAAGAGATAAAGGCATCGAATATGAATACATCGATGTCGATCTGTGCGATGAGGCTGATCGTAAGAAAATCAGGAGTGACATCGCGAAGAGGGGAGGGGGCTCGGTCTATCCTACGATCATAATAGATGATGATCTGTTGATCACAGGTTTCCTTGAAGATATGATAAAGGAGGCACTGCGGATTTGATAGATTTGAAGAGTGTGCACGCGAGGGCGGAAGGGGATGCGGGTACTCATGGCTATCACCTAAATCCCGATCCCGATTTCCTCAACGATCTCCTCGAAGGGCTCAGGCAAAATGAAGAGCGCTATGGCTATCCCTCCTGCCCCTGCAGGCTTGCGACTGGGATTTTTGAAGTCGATAGGGACATAATATGCCCATGTGATTATCGAGACCCAGACGTTGAGGAATACGGATGTTGTTATTGTGCACTATATGTCAGAAAAGATGCATATGAGGGCAAAGTGCTTATACGGCCGATTCCAGAGCGCCGACCGCCCGAAAAACAAGCTAGGGCCAACGAAGTAGCGCCGAAAACGCCCTCCATCAAGATAACCGGAACAGGTGCTGTCAAAGATGAAACCTACAAGGCTGGCATGAAGATGTGGTACTGTAAACAGTGCGGCTACGTCTGCCTTCGCGAGGACCCACCTTACGTTTGCCCAATCTGCAGGGCAAAAAGGGAGATGTTCGCTGAGATAACGATAGGCATGCGCACGGCAGGTTAGTTACGCGCTCAAGTGTCCATTTTTCGGCCGTCTTGGCATTTGCCTGGTCACGACGACATCCGCCCCCGTATTCAAGACATTGCTAAGTATCAACCTACCTACTTCGACGGGTGCTTCGATTGAGATCTTCGCCAATGCTTCATGCACCTTTCCAACCAGTTCCTTGGGGATCGGCTTAGTTGTCTTAACGGAGGTCACGGGCATGCTTCCCCCCTTCACACGAACGAGGGTAGTCAAGATCCTCTTCGGCGAAGTGCATTCCTCTTTTGCGTAGCCAAGCCCCCGATCGCAGGCATTACCCTTCATGCTGTAGATCTTGCCATCGCTCATCTCCACTTCGATCCTGCATCCCAAAGGGCATACTATACAGGTCAGGCTTCTCTTGGCCATCGGCTTTGTACCTCGAAGGTCAAATCGTCCCTAACTTTCGATAAGAGGTCGCTTTTCAGGCTTAGCCTTATCATCTCCGACGGCTTGGCTCCCACGATCCGTATCTCCTTCGATAGTTCCTTGAGCAGGAGCCTGCAGTTTTCCCTTGGCGTCCTCACCCTCGTGTAGAAGGTCGTGTCCCTTTCGCCGCTGAGAAGTTGAGGGACCACGAATCTAATACCATTCCCAGGCACCGACCTCTTCCAGGTCGTGGGTCCCTTAAGGCCCCCATCGAGATAGGATTTCGCGGATCCCGCGCAAAGCCTGCCCTGTTCGACCGCATGGTCCACGAGATCGTTTACGACCAACACGTTCCCGCAGGCGAAAACCCCGGCCAACGAGGTCTCCAAGTATTCGTTCACCACTGGGCCGCCTGTGGCCGGATCGATCTTGGCTCCGGACGCCTTGAGCGGCCCAACCTCTGGCACGAGGCCTGCGGCCACGACTACGGTATCGCACTCCATCTCCCTATCCGTGCCACGTATCGGTGCCCCCTCCAAATCTACTTCGGTTATAATGACCGATTCCACCCTTCTCCTCCCCCTGATCTCCAGAACGGCATGAGAGAGCAGAAGCGGAATTCCGAAATCATCGAGGCACTGGGCGATGTTCCTCGTAAGCCCTCCGGAGTGGGGCAATATCTCGACAACCGCCTTCACGTGCGCGCCCTCTATGGCGAATCGCCTGCTCATGATCAGACCAACATCCCCAGAGCCGACGACGACGATCTCCTTTCCGGGGAGGAGGCCATAGAGGTCCATTAGCGATTGCGCCGTTCCCGCGGTGAACACTCCCGAGGGCCTGTCGCCCACAATGCCGATCTCAAAGGCATGCCTCTCCCTGCATCCAGTTGAATAGATCAAACAAGGAGCCTTGAGCACCTCCAGGCCTCCCGGGCTTATGCACTCGACCGATATGCCTCGATCCCCATCATAAGCGAGCCTCCTCGTGAAACGATCCAATAGAACCTCAACGCCGAGGTCGTGAACTTGGCCCTCCAGCCTCTCCGCGAACTCCGGGCCAGTGAGGTCCTCATTCAGCTCAAGGAGCCCGAATCCAGGATGAATGCATTGGGGCAAGATGCCCCCAAGCGCCCCTTCCCTCTCGACTAATAAAACCGCCCCCGCCCCTTCCCTCTTGCAGGAAGAGGCTGCTGCCATCCCTGAAGGCCCGCCGCCGATCACGATCACGTCCGCCAGGCGTTCCCTCATCGCATCATCACCTCATCGGACCTTGAACGAGATTCGAGCCCTTGCCCTTCTGCGTGAGGGCCTCGATGGGCTCACGCGTCTCCCGGCCCAACAAGGCCAAGGTCTTGGCCAAGCAGAATGATCCCTGGCAGCGACCCATGCCGGCCCTCGTCCTGAATTTGATGGAATCGAATGTCCTAGCGCCCCGTCTTATCGCCTCTTTGATCTCGGCCTCAGTCACCATTTCGCAGGCGCAGACGATCTTCCCGTAACTTGCGTCTCCTGAAATCAGCCCATCAATCTCCTGCGATGGGACGAGCCTGAACCTCCGAATGGCCTCTCTGCTCGCCTTCCATTTTTGTCTAATCGTCAGCTTAAGGCCACGCCCCTTCAGGAGCCCGATGACCTCCTTGGCAATTGCGGGCGCCGAGGTTAGGCCAGGGGATCTCATGCCAACGCAATTTACAAGGCCCTCGGGCCTGTCATACGCCTCAATTATGAAGTCCCCGCGGTTCGGTTCCGGCCTGAGGCCCGCGAACGTCCTCGTCGCCGTGTCCCTCGGGGGCAACGCGGCTACTAACCTTGAGGCCCCCTTCCAGATCTCGTCCAACCCGTACCTCGTTGTCATCGTGGCATCTCTTTCGTCGAACCCGACGTCCTTCGCATTGGGCCCTACCAAGAGGTTCCCCTCGGTCGTCGGCGTCACGACGACTCCCTTCGTCGCAGGCTGAGGCGTGTGGAAGAGCGTCATGTGGACTTTCGGAGCCGCGTCCCTATCGAACAGGAAATATTCGCCCCTCCTCGGCCTTATTGAAAAATCCGAGATCCCCGCTGTCCTCGATACTTGATCGCCGTAGATTCCGGCCGCGTTGATGACGATGTCGGCCTTCTGAAATCCCCCGTTCGTATCGACCCCGACAACCTCCCCCGCTCTCGTAACGATCTGCTTGGCCAAGGTCTCAAGGCACAGTTGTGCGCCGTTGTCGACCGCGTTCTCCGCGAGCGCTATTGCGGCCTCATAGGGGGAGATTATGCCGCTCGTGGATGCCCAGAGCCCTTCCACAACGCCCTTCGAGATGTTCGGCTCGAGGTCGGAGCAGAAGCCGCCTTCAATCAACTCGAGCGCCGGCACTCCATTGGCCCTTCCCCTCGATTGAAGCCCCCTTAAGACGCGCCTATCGTGTTCGTCGAATGCCAGAACCAGGGCCCCACACCACTCAATCGGCACTTGGAGCTCTCTGCCCAATTCATGCCAGAGCTCGTTCCCGATCCTGCACAGCTTCGCCCTCCAAGGGTACTTCTCGGCTTCATCGTCATAACCGGCATGGACTATGCCGGTGTTAGCCTTGGTCGTTCCCCAACCGACATCTGGCTCTTTTTCGATGACGAGCACATCGAACTCCTCATACCTCGTGAGCTCCCTCGCAACCGCCGAACCGACGATGCCCGCGCCTATTATCGCCGCCTTGTATTTCAAACGGGCATTACACCTTGGCCCAACCCAAAGATCTCCTCACGGCCTCATCCCAACGCCTCAAGAGCCCCTCCCTCTCACCCTCCCCCATGGAGGGCCTGAATGTCCTCTCGGACTCCCACATCGATCTTGGCTCTGAGACGCTTTCCCAAACGCCAGCTCCCAGCCCAGCGAGATATGCCGTGCCAAGCGATGTCGTCTCGATCACCTTGGGCCTTACAACCTGAAGCCCTGTTATATCCGATTGGAATTGCATCAGGAAGTCGTTCCTGGAGGCCCCGCCATCCACCCTGAGTTGGTCCACACTGTAGCCAGAGTCCGTGCGCATTAAATCAACGATGTCCTTCACCTGATATGCGATCGACTCCAAGACAGCCCTGCATACATGAGCTACGCTAGTTCCCCTTGTGATCCCCACCAACAACCCCCTTGCGTATTGGTCCCAATGGGGGGCACCCAGCCCCACGAATGCGGGCACAAAGTAGACGCCTGCGTTGTCGGGAACGGAGCGGGCCAACTTCTCCGTCTCGGCGGAATCCGATATAACGTGGATGCCGTCCCTGAGCCATTGGACGGCCGCGCCTGAGGCGAATATGCTCCCCTCTAATGCATAGTTGGCCTCGCCTTCCTTTAGACCCCAGGCTATAGTGGTCAGGAGGCCCTTTGAGGGGCGAGGGCTGCTGCCCGTATTCATTAGGATGAAGCTGCCGGTTCCATAGGTTGCCTTTACCATGCCCGCTTCAAAACACGCCTCACCGAATAGGGCCGCCTGTTGATCTCCCGCGTCCCCCGATATCGGTACCGAGGCTCCAATAACATCCGAGTCGGTATGGCCATAGATGAAGCTTGAGGGCTTTGCCTCGGGGAGGATGAGACCATCCGGTATCCCGAGCGCATCTAATATCTCCTGATCCCATTCGAGGCGATATATATCGAAGAACATGGTCCTGGAGGCATTTGAGTAATCCGTGGCGTGAGCCCTTCCACCCGAGAGCTTCCAGATGAGGTACGCGTCGATGGTGCCGAAGCAGATCTCCCCCAGTCTACACCGATCCCTTATCTCCGGATTGTTCTCAATCATCCACTTGACCTTTACGGCACTGAAATAGGAGTCGGCCTGGAGGCCCGTCCTCCGCTTCAATAACTCCCCATGTTCTTCCTTGATCCCCTCAACCATGTCCGCCGTCCTTCGATCCTGCCAGACTATTGCGTTGTGAACGTGGTTGCCAGACCTGCGGTCCCACAATATAGTTGTCTCCCTCTGATTCGTAATGCCGATGCATGACAAATCCCCCGTCGCGATCTTTGCCCGTTCGATGCTTGTCAAAATCGCCTTCAGCGTCAGGCGCCATATCTCGGAGGGATCGTGCTCGACCCATCCAGGCCGTGGATAGATCTGGGTTAATTCCTCTTGACTCGATGACATTTGAGTCCCAGATGAGTTCCAGACAATTGACCTTACGCTCGTGGTTCCTTCGTCGATTGTCAGGATGTAGCTCCCGCGCTTTGACATCGCAGCCATCATTGTGGTGCGGATATTCGATATTTAGGTTTACCATTATGTAGCGCGGGCATTCCATGTAGGTGCTGCAACTACGCGTGGGAACTCCCGATGTTGCATATAATCGGTTAGGATATGAGCCGGCAACTTATCCTAAGCGACGATAGATGAGGCGATGATATTGTGGAAGGGCGACCTAACTCGGAGGATGGCGTCGTTCTCCCTCGTGGGATGGACCCTGTTCGTCAGGAGGACCACGATGAGCTCATTCACCGGATCGATCCAGAGGGAGTCCCCCGGGAAACCCGTATGGCCGAATGATGAGTCCGACAGCAAGTCGCCGGCCGATGACACCATCTTGGGTTTGAGGGCCCACCCTATCCCCCTCGGCTCGTTTTTACCAACCGTGTGGTTCTCCGTCATCAACTTCACGGACAGGGGGCTCAAAACCCTAGTGCCTCCGTACTCCCCACCGTTCAGGAATGTCTGCGCGAATATCGCGAGATCCAGCGCGGTCGAGAAAAGGCCGGCATTGCCGCTCACCCCACCCATGCCGAAGGCGTTCTCATCGTGAACCTCCCCGATGAGCAGGCGTCCCCGCCACTTGCATCTCTCGGTCGCCGCCATCCTGTCCCTCAACGCCATCGGTGGGTTGAACGTCGTGTCCTTCATCCCAAGTGGCAAGAAGACCTCCCTTCTCGCAAAGGAGCCGAGGCCCTCGCCCATGACCTTCTCGAGGACGAAGGTCAACAGTATGAATCCTAGGCAGCTGTAGACGACCTTTTCCCCCGGCGGATATTCCAAGTCAATTCGGCATATCTCGTGAAGGAAATCGTCCCTGCGCTTACACACCTCATAGAGTGGCTTCCAGGCGGGCAGTCCAGAGGTATGCGTTAGTAGGTCGAATAATGTGGTCCCCTCCTTCTTTCCTCCAGTATATTCAGGCACGTAATGACTGACGGCGTCGCTCAGCGTGACTTTGCCCCTCTCGAGCAGGATCATCAGCGATGTCGCAGTAGCCACGGGTTTGGTAATGGAGCCCATGTCGTAGATCGTATCCAACTTCACGGTCCTGGACATCTCGGGAGGCGTCGATACCGCATTCCCATATGCCTCGTGCGCGACTATGACGCCCCTGCGGGCAACCAGGAAAGTGGCGCCCGGGAAGGCGTTCTCATAAATGGCGCCCCTTATGAGGTCGCTCGCTTGCTTGATGACGCCGGGGTCCATCCCTACATCCTGCGCTTTATCATATCGAAGAACTGGTTTGCCGGACATCCGATCCCCCTTTGGCTAGTGTCCTCGAGCATCCTGTGAACGTTGTGACTTAAGCCTTTTGAGAACGCCACATCCATTGGTGCAATGCACGTCATGATCTCGACCAGGGGCCATGTCGTGTGCCACTTTGGTACAGCCTCTACCCATCTACTTGTGGGTCAGCGCAAGGCCGCATATAAGCCGAGTATGTTATCCTTTATGGACTGGAGGAGTGGGTATCTTATCTTAATGGGGGATCCCAGCTTCTCCAATCGTGCAACCCTGAAGTAGATCGGGGGATGGGGATCGAATCCGAGCCATCCCTGTATCCTGTAGGAGGGCATCCTCTCGAACTGTAATTTACGGTATCCGATCTTCTGCAGGGCTTCGGCCAGGACCATGGGTTGCCCCAATTTTATAGCTGACTCGAGATCGGCCCGGGATTCGAAGAACTTCGCTATGAAATAGATCACGCCAAAGGAGAGGAAGAGGTAGAGGAACCCGAACGCGTATATCAAGGGCCACAGGATGTATGCCCTGAGTAGAAATTCGGCAGAGGTTAACCCGAAGAGGATCAAGGGATCCCTTGCCCTCAGGTGGCTGAATTCGTGCCCTATTACGTTCAGTATCTCGTCGTCATTGAGTTGGACCAAGAGGCCCGTGGTTACGAGCACCACCCCGTGGGTTGGGGATGGCCCCGATGCCGCCGCGTTTGGAATTGTGGTGTTGGCGATAACGATCTTGGGCATTGGGAGCCCGAAGATCCCCGCGGCTTTTTCAACGATCTCGTAGACATTTACCTTCTTCGTCATCATGTTACCGGGCTCGCACTTGAATCCATAAGAGGAGAGGACGTTCCCCACTGCCTCGCAATCTATGGGCTTGTTGAAGGCTATCGTTTGCTTGTAGATCTCTTCCTTAATTTTGACTAGAGTTTCCCTGCCATATCTCCTACGAAATCCCTTATATTCCTCGATTGGCATGTGGTATCCGAAAAGATGAACGTCCGTATTCTTCTCGGTGATGCGCCAGTCTCCGGTCCTCATTATGAATTTATCGGAGAGCAAGACCATGACGAGCTGGACCGCTACGAGGGCTATTGGGGCGTATAGCCCAAAAAACGAAAATAGGATGATGCTGGCCGCCATGAATATTATGAAGAACACCAACATGCTCTCCGAGAATAACTTGGCTATGATGTTCTCCCGTCCAGGGGCCATCTCCGGTATCACGTCCTCGCCCTTGACCCATGCGAAGTACAACGTGGTCCTCCTTATCTGCTCCTCAAACAACTTGACGCCGATGACCATGTCCTCCTTAAGCTGATCTATCGCCTCTTTGGGGAAGTTCTGGTCATTCGGCGTCATTTTCACTTTGACCGGTTGCCCAGCCCTAATCTCGACATCGACGTATCCCCTTACGCCAGGCCCTTGAACGGTGAAGGAGAGGGCGTAGTTGTCATCGACTTCCATTCGGTTGACGTTCATGAAACGCTCCTCGTGCGGGAGGATGTATTGTTGATAGAAAAACGTCATGAGGCCGTCGAAGTAAGCGGGCGTGATCTCGGTGTCTATCTCGAAGCTGATGGTGATCGGGGAGCTGATCATTTTATACTCACGCTTCCATTATGAATGCGTTCAATATTCCATCATGTACGCTACGCACTATAACGGTCATTCCCCCACACATTCGCTGAATCGCTGTATCCCCGTCTTTCCCAATATCCCGGCTCCTTTGAGGACGTGAATGCGATCTTCGTAATCCACATGGCGCTCTTGTAGGCATATTTGCTGGGAACTACCAATCGAAGTGGCGCGCCTATGCCGGCCTCAAGGTATTCCCCATCCAGTTTATAGGCCAGTAGCACGCCATCTTCCAGAATGTCCTTAATCGAGAGTGAAGTCGTATATCCGTCCATGCATTCAAATGTGGCGTATTTCGCGCTCTCCTTCGGTTTGATCCGCTCAAGCATGTACTTCATTGAGATCCCTTCCCATCTGCAGCCCACGACGCTCCAGCCCTCGACGCAGTGGAAGTCGCTCACCGACTCATGCCTGGGCCATTTCATCAGGTCATTCCAACTTAGTTGCAACGGGTTTTCAACTTCCCCCGTTAACACTAAAGTCCATTTTTCGCGATCTATCTTTGGGATCGACGGCGTAATGCCGGGATGATCGGTTCCCCACCTAAGTAGGCGTTTTACGCGCCTCTGGCCGGGCGGTAAATCTCCTGCATGTCCTTCATTATCGGACAACGTCGGGCCCTCGCGGATGGAAACGCCGTACAAGATAAGGATTACTAAATCAGGCACTCCCACGATGCCCTGAGTACGAAAACGATGCGATTTCCAAATGTGCTCACGCTGAGGTACCGTGTGCCCGCCTGTACCTCGATATCGTCTCGAGCATTGCGCGTATGTTCTCCCGAGGAGTTGCCGACGTGATCTGGTTTGATACGCCAACCACTATGCCTTTATTGATCTGCGCTTCATCTATGCACGATCTAGTCTCCGATATGACGTCCTCGACGCTACCCCTGTGCAGCGTGTGGGAACTTATGTTCCCTAGGCAGGTGAGGGCCGGATACCTCCGTCTGAGATCCCCGAGATCCATGCCAGCCCTTCTATCTATCTCGTAATACCCATCCACTCCCGATTTCCCGAAGAGGTCGTCGGCGAGTGGCCAGAGGTTCCCATCTGAGCCGAAGAGGTAGTACATCCCGTGTTCATGGCATGATTCCGCCACTCGCCTGAGCCTCGGGAGCATAAGTTCGCGGAAGGATTTGGGCGAGTAAAATGGCCCTCGGCTTGACCCTATGTCCCCGCCTCCGAATAGCAGTTTAGCCCCAACCTCGCTGAGCAAACCCATGTTTCTAATGGCCATCTCGGCCTGCACGTCGAAGAGGCGAGACACGATATCCGGTCGAGCTACAACCGCTTGAAGCCAGATCTTTGAACCCAGGGGTATGCCCATGCTCCCCCCTCCGACTCTTATGGCGTACTTGTTCCCCAGCCGCTCGACGATGGCCCTGACCTCCTCGAAGTCGGCCTCCGTCTGGAAGTCCCTAATGGAATCCTCCTGCTCCAGGACCTCGGCCTCCAGGGCCTCGAAGTTCTCCTCGCCCTTCGGACTTTGGGCAACTACTTGGAAGAGCTCGGTCGCGGGATCCAGGCGCCTGACCTCCCATCTCCCCTCCGGATCGCCGAACATCAATGTGAATTTGTCGATCAACTTGCTTGGCTTGACGTTCATCCTCCAATATTCGTGCCTGACGATGTCCTGTTGAGTGGCTTCCGCCAGTTCTATCGCGTCGCGTCTTGTCCTCTCTAAGAATTTTTCATGGGATTCCCCCCCTTCCCAGCAGGAGACCGCCTCCCTCCACTGCTGTATTCCACCCCCGACGTAGGCCTCGCGGCCAAGGACGTGCGATGCGGCCCTCGAGGAGAAGCCTATGTGGTGGACCGCGACGACATCTGGGATCTCGTGCGAAAATGTCTTGAGCACCCTTTCGATGGGAAGCACGTTCCGTTCCTTCTGGCCTTTCTAGATGAGGGATTTGAGGATTACATCTGGCCTGTTCGACGTAATGCTGTCTATGCCCAACGACACGAGATTCCTCGCGAGGAGGCCATCGTCCACAGGCCAAGCGTCAAATGTTAACCCATGGACATGCGTCTCGAAGATATCGGCTTCGCTGAATCCATTAATCAGGATGGCCAGTGCATTGGCATAGCTCTCGATTGACGAGTGTAACAAACCTCTGTTAAATGCGGTCGATATGGCGATTGCTGGCGTGCTCGGGCAGATCTCGCGTAATTTCCTGATCCTCGCCAACTCGAATGATGCGACTTGGACCTTGTCAACCAACCCCAATCCCCTCACTAGGTCTGAGATCCTCTCCTCCATTCCGCCATCCTTGAGCTCTATTCGGGTCAAAGCCATTCCGTCGATTGCCATCAACGCCTCCTCGAGCGTTGGGATCGCGGTTCCCTTGAAGGCGTTGCTGAACCAAGACCCAGCATCTAGCTTTTTGATCTGCCCGATGTCGAGGTCCTTCACGAGCCCCCTTCCGTTCGTGGTCCTGTTAACGCTCTCATCGTGAATGACCACTATCGATCTATCCCCCGCCGACCTCGCATCTAACTCTATAATGTCCACACCGAGTTCTATGGCCTTTAGGAAGGATGGGATTGTATTTTCAGGGGATGTATTTGGCGAACCCCTGTGCCCGACGATCGCGTGTTTCATCGAGCGGAGGGGGCCATGCAATGCTTGAAAATGCTTTCCCCCTCACTCGAAGGTCAGGCCTTTACTATGTTGAGGCCTGAGGCCCTCCTCAACCTGTTCGCGATGGCAAGGCCGAGTCCCCCTGGCGCTATTCCCTCGGCGATGATAATGTCGACCCCATCATCATCGAAATCCCTAAGCAAACCGTAAAGGCGCCTCGCAACGGTGGCTAGATCCGTCCTGCTCCCGACTGATTTGACGATGTTCGCATCGTATGCCGTTACGCTTTCATCTGTTGCCATGATGCCCACTCTCTTTCCCTTTTTCATGTAGAGGGCGGCCAATTCCTGAACCCTCTTCATGACAGCGCTAGGCGTTCCCTCTACGACGACGACCTTGGCATTTGGGGCATAGTGCTTATGTTTCATCCCGGGGGAACGGGCTCTGGGTAGATGCATTTTCCTCCCCGTAAGGACGATCGGATGCAGGCTCACCCTCCCTAAAATCCCCCTCAGTTCTTCGTATGGGGTTCCCCCTGGCCTTAGGATCTGAGGTGGACTAGAGGTCATGTCGATGACCGTCGATTCTAATCCGATCCTCGTGGCGCCGGCGTCCAATACGACGTCGATCCTACCAGCGAGATCCTTCATGACGTGCGCGGCGGTGGTTGGGCTGGGCCTTCCTGCAAGGTTTGCGCTGGGCGCTGCTATCGCGGTCCTGGACTCGGAGATGAGGTCGAGGGCAACCTTGTTATCCGGCATTCTGATCGCCACGGTGTCTAGGCCGGCAACGGCGATGTCGGGCACTGCCTTTGCCCTCTTGAGTACGAGCGTTAAAGGTCCTGGCCAAAATTTAGCCATCAATTTTTCGGCCGCCTTCGGGACCTCTCTGGCGAGCTCGTAGACTTCCCCCATATTTGCTACATGAACTATCATGGGGTTGTCGGGGGGCCTTTTCTTCGCGATGAAGATCCCCTTTATCGCCTCCGCATTCAGGACATCAGCCCCAAGCCCGTACACGGTTTCCGTAGGAAAGGCAACGGTTCCGCCTTCCCGGATCACCCTCGCGGCGATCCGTATCTTATCGATTTCCGGTTCCTGGGCATTGACTTTCAGTACTTTTGTCCGTTTCATCTCTCTCTTTTGCACATTCGGAGCGATCGTTTCACCTCTCCCTTCGCCCTGAGAGTTGCAGCACTTCCGCCATCAGGGATTTGACGAATGAGCCTTCATTCGAAAGGGCCCTTTTTAGCATCTCAATCTTGTTTACAGGACCTGGATCTATTCCCCTTAGACATGCCAAGTACAGGCTTGCGGAATCGCAGATCTGAATCGTGGTGAGCAGCTGCACGACGCCGGATCCGACGCCCTTTACCACCACTATGTCTTCAACGCTGTCCCTCAGTATTTCAGATGTCTCGTCGATTCTGCTTTTTATCCTGGGATCCTCGTCTTCGCTTCTAAGCAGCACCAACACGGGTTTTATCTCGGATGCGGAGAAATCGAATCCCTCGATGTCATTGTGATCGAGCTCGGAAAATAATTCACATTTCGAATAAAGCTTACTATTTTCATTGAGCTGTTGCTTAAACCTCAACGCCGCTCCGGAAAACATGCCATACCCGTAAATTATCGGGAGATGCCCGATGATCCTCAGGGCCAGTTGTTTTGCAGGATTTTCGGGCGTGGGTGTCCTGTAAGAGCATTTCTCCGCGATGGCCTTTAGGATCTCGCTCGAGCCAAGGACGTTATCCAGCGCGTCCTTTGGCGCGATCCCCAAGTGCACTAGAAGCGTCAGCAACGGGATGAGGAGGAACCCGAAGGCGGCCCTTGGCTGATATCCGTCGGGTATCTTAACATGCGGTATGCTCAGCATTTTACTGAATACCTCCAACTCGCCCCCAGAACTGACGGAGAACATTGAGGAGCGCCTTTTGGCAGCTTCGACCAAGCAGCTGAGGGTCTCCTCCGTGTCGCCCGAGTAGCTGGCGAGGAAGACGAGGTCCCCATCGCCTACGTATCTGGGCAATGAATAATCCCTCACGACGATGAGGGGCAGGGTGAGTTCCTTCTGAAGCCACGTCCTGACGAGCTCCATTCCTATCGCGGAGCCCCCCATTCCGCAGCCGATCACTCTGTTGAAGGCCTTCTTCTCAACGTGTGAGATGACGTTTGAGGCCAGGGCGTGAGAGTGTGCGATCTGGGACGGGAATGATTCCACTGCGCCAAACATCCCAAGCGAGTCGATTTTTTTTAGCTCTACAGGGTCGTCTAGGTCCATCGCGTTGCGTCCACCAGCCTCATTTGGCCTTGGCTAAAAAGTTTCTGTAGGATTCGGCTCACACAGCACTTCGCAAGCGTCTACAAATGTTCAACTGGGAAGGCCTTTTCCCATGGCTTCGTCGTTAACCACTCCTGGATCCAGTCGTTGGGCATGACTAGGGAGAGCCCGGCAATGGTCCCCACAGAGCTTCCAAGTTTCGACAGCCGTATTTCAGTGCCCCTGGAGATCGCCGTGAAGGAGCGCTCCTCGACATATCGCATGAGCGGCATGAGGATCAGGTCAGAGCTTCGCATGACCCCCCCGCCGAGAACCACGACCTTGGTGTCAGTGGCATTGATTATGTTGATGATGCCTATCCCGAGGTATTTCACGGTCTCATCTATAATTTCAGTGGCTAGGGGGTCCCCGAGCCTGGCCGCATCGAAAACCTCTTTCGAGGTGAGAGCCTTAAGATCACCATTGGATAGCGCTAACATCGCGGATTTCCTCGCACTCACCTCCTCAAGCCTTTCCCTCGCCCTCCTGGCGATCGACTTTCCCGATACCATCGCCTCCAGACAACCCCTTTGTCCGCACCCACATTGGGGTCCATCTGGCACTATGATCTGATGCCCCACGTGAGCCGCATTCCCGTTCTTGCCTTCGCAGAGGACCCCGTCCACGATGAAGCCGCCGCCGACGCCCGTGCTTATGGTCATATAGACGCAATTGCTCTCCCCCACGGCGGCCCCGAAGAGGTTTTCAGCCAGCGCTGCGGCCTTTGCGTCGTTCTCGAGCCTGTACCTTATTTCCTCTCCGAAAGCCTCCCTGAGCGGCTCGATTATCGGGATGATGCGCCAGCCATTAACCTCGTCGCAGATGTTGGGGGTATCCTCCAAGGATGCCATTTCTTTGAAAGGGCCGCAGGAACTTATGCCGATGCCCCTGAGGCCACTTGTGACGGCATCGGCCTTAGAGAAGGCCGTCCTGATCAGTTGCTTTAGCTGTTCACTTACGGCCCTCTCCGTCCCACGCTTCCTGGTCTGCTGTGTGACCTCGATGAGGACCTTCTCCCTGTTCGCCAGAACGACCCTGACCCAAGTCCCGCCGATATCGACGCCTATGTAACACCCCGAGCTTATGTGCATTTGTACCTTAGCCCGCGAATCCGCCTTAAAGCTATTTCAGCCCTCTGTGCTCCAAGACGAAGTAATTGATCGAAACCTTAATGCTGGCCATCGATTCGATGGTCCTTGGCCATATTGAGTCCAATCGCTCTAGGGATTTCGGGAAGCCCAAGGGAGGGGGGCAACACGGACATATCGGTTATGATGGTCTTGAAGGAACTGAACGGAGGGGGTTTCGAGACTGAATTCCTGAGAATCGCCGACCTCAGGATCGAGCATTGCGAGGGTTGCAGGAAGTGCATGCGGATCGGGCGGTGTGCGATAACGGGCGACGACTTCGATTTACTATTGGGGAAGATCGATAGGGCATCGCTAATAGTTCTAGGCATCCCCGTTTACTGGAATAGCCCACCAGGGGGCTTCAAAGACTTCATGGACCGAACTCATGGATTCTACCTCAACCATGCGTATTTCGCACGGAAGAAATTCGGGATATTGAGCGTTGCTACGGAGTCCGGGTTCGAGACCCACGAGGCGATCCTACATGGCTGGCTCCAATCCTATGGCGGCACTATTATCGATAAAGTGCGCATCCTTTCAAGAGAGAAAGGAGAGGTACTCTCTCGTCCCACCGAAATCGAGAAGATAAGGGAGTTCGCTGCTAGGCTGCTTAGGGGGATTTAGTTAGGTTAACCTCATGATGAGAGCCGACGATAGTTATCTATCTTTCGAATGTGAGTGCGTGATCATGATAACTTCGCCATCCTTGATCTCCAACATAAAGTTCTCACCGCATTTCGGACACCTTATCTTGCCCTTGTAATTCCAATGCGATGCATCGTCGAGGTGGATCATTATCTTGCAATCCTCGTTCAGACAAATGACGTGGACCAAGTTTCCTCCCCCAGTTACAAAGGTCTTCTGCTTCCTGTAGCCATTTCAATCATATATCTCTATGGGTGCAAAACGGAGGAGATTATAGCGATGTTTTTAGGAAAGTTTTATATAAATAAAAATAGACGAGCCTCACAGAGGAAAGGTAAGGTGTAATATCTTGGGTACTACACAATCTGAAGTAACTACTGAAAAAATCCCTTGGGTACCTTTACTCGTTCTCACAGTTGTGATCAGCTTCTTCGGACCCGTCTATACGTGCATACAGCCTAACGGCGCATGGTATGCATTGGGCTCCATCGGCTGCAAGCTCATCCTCATGGTGTTACCCCTCTTGCTCATAATGGTCGCGAGCGTGATCGGGAAGCTCACTGGTAAGTCAATGAGCATGGCCAACTTGACCTACCTCTACTCGATGGGCACTGCGCTCCTTAGCTATACATCCTACGATGAATTTCCAATAGGACGGGGACTTCCTCACTTCATCTACGATAGGGTGAACTTCGCTCCGGAAGTCCTCCCATGGTCTACTTTGTTGGTTCCCTCCCGCGAGGCCGTCCTTCCGATGATATCTGGCGGCGTACCAGTTGATTGGGGTGCATGGATGCCCGCCATGATCTGGTGGGGCATATTCCTCGCGGCCTGCGGGTTCTTCGCCCTGGGCTGGGGGGTCGTCTGGAGGAGGCGCTGGATCGACGTCGAGAAGGTCCCGTTCCCCCACACACAAGTTGCGATATCGGTCGTGGATAAGATAGGTGGCAAGAAGCCGCTCAAGGAACGACTCGGACTGCCTTTCATCGTGGCCTTGATACTGGGCATAGCCTATCAGATCCCTCTCCTATTGCAGTACATGTTCCCGTGGTTCCCCGATATCTATGGCTGGAGGACGAACACCTGCCTGATGGGCACATACTATCTTGACTCTTCATCACCGCTAGCGGGAATAGCTGGATTCGCCCAGTTCCACAAGAATCCGGTATTCGTCGCGATCCTCTACATGGCGCCGCTCAACGTTCTGCTCGGCGGGTGGCTTTGGTACCTTGTCTTCGTCGTGCTCATGCAGATCGCATACCAGATGGGCTACTACAGCGGTATACTCGAGATGTCCGGATGCGGTCGAGTCTGGTGCGGCACGCAGGGCTTTAGGATCGGCGAACCGTACAAGTGGGACGTCTTCTCGACCGCCGGGGTTACCATCGGCATCTTCGTCTCATACGTCGCCTTAAACAGACAGTATCTGGTGGAGACGTTCAACGCCGCCACTGGTAAACTCGGTAGGGACAGGCTGGAGGAGTATGGTAAAACAGAGCCAGTGTCGTATAGGAACGCCTATGCACTGATCGCGGGATCGGCGGTCCTCATCATCGTCACTCTCATGGCCGTCGGAGGGGGCATCGCAACTTCGCTGACGCTGATCATAATGTACATCGTGGTGGTCTTCGTGCAAACGCGAATGTATGCCCTCGTTGGTTATGTCGCACCCGCTGGCTCAACATATGGAGTTGGTTGGGTCAAGACGGTGCTCGGCACTCCAGCCGAGAGCCAAGATTGGTACGTCTCGACCTTCTTCTCGTATTACTTCAACTGCCAGCCGATAGCTGGTGCAGGAAACGGCTTCCCTCTGCTCTCATCGCTCTCGTCCTACCAGATGGCCAGCGCTTACAAGGTGTCCACAAAGAACGTCTTCAAGATACAGTTTCTCGTCGCAGCCATTGCGCCCATAATCTCAGTTGCGGGGATGGTCTGGGCCTTCTACACGTTCGGACAGGCGACGATGCCATCTGCGGGCGGGTGGTCGCTCTACGAATACTACTCACCAACCGGATTGCAAAGGCGTCCCGCCGTCGATCCCTGGTGGCCCCAGATGTTCGCGGGCATATTGTTCGCGATAGCTATCAGCTTAATGCACTCCAGGTTCGTCTGGTTCCCGCTGGAGCCACTTGGTTTCCTGCTCGCAACCGACGGTCACGCACTAATCGAAGGCCTTTGGACCGTGTGCCTTGCGGCGTGGGTGTTGAAGACCATAACCCTTAGGATCGGAGGCAGCAAGCTCTACGAGAACTCGGGGATACCGGCCGCAACGGGTTTCATAGTGGGCGTTGTCATCTCGTGTGTATTCGGCGGCATACTGCTCTTGGTGAGGTTCTTCTTCCCGTTCTAGCCAACTTCCCACGGTTTTTTCTATTTTTCGTAGACAGAGCGCGTCCTGAGAGTTTCGCGACCTAACCGGACTGTAACCACCTCTCGGCATCGATCGCCGCCTTGCAGCCCGCACCAGCTGCCGTCACAGCCTGTCGATATCTGGGATCATGAACGTCACCGGCAGCGAAGACGCCCTCGACGTTCGTCCTCGTCTCATCGTGAATCATTATGTAGCCTTTGGGATCGAGCTCTATCTGTCCGAGGAACAGCTCCGTGTTCGGTTTGTGGCCGATCGCCACGAAGACGCCATCACAGGATAGAATCGATTCCTCCTCAGTCTTGACGTCCTTGACGCGCATCCCCTCTACCTTCCTCTCGCCAAGGATGTCAACGACCTCCTTGTCCCACATGAAAGTGATCTTCTCATCCTTGAATGCCCTTTGCTGGAGTACCTTGCTGGCTCGAAGTTGATCGCGCCGATGCACGACGGTGACATGGCTCGCGATCTTGGCAAGGGATAGGGCCTCCTCCATCGCCGTATCGCCGCCGCCCACGACGACGACCGATCTGTCCTTGAAGAAGATGCCGTCGCATGTTGCGCAGCTCGACACCCCCTTTCCCCTCAGCCGCTCCTCGGATTTGAGCCCCAACCATTTTGCCGAAGCGCCCGTTGCCAGAATGACGGACCCCCCCTCGTGCACTTTGTCGCCAGCTTGGACCTTGAAGGGCCTTGATGAGAAGTCGACTTTAATGGCTTCTTCGTAGATGATGTTGGCGCCAAAGCCCTCAGCCTGCTTCCTCATGTTCTCCATGAGCTCAGGGCCAAGTATGCCACCTGGGAAACCTGGGAAATTCTCGACCTCGGTTGTGAGCATGAGCTGCCCGCCCCAAAGCGATCCCGCGATGACGGTCGTCGTCAGGTTCGACCTGCGTGCGTAGATGGCCGCGGTTAATGCCGCAGGGCCCGATCCTATTATGATGACGTCATCCAAATGTCGTTTCCGAAACCGATAACGGTTTCACTAAGATAAACGTTGTGCAAGTTCAACGTTTGCTCGATTTTCCTTATATAATGTCTTAGGCACACCGCGCGGGTTGTGGGCGAATGTTCGGGGAATATGCCATAGAGGTCGCCGCAAGGGCGAGGAGCGAGGAGCATCGTAAATGGGCCCAAGATCTCCTCTTGGAGCTCGTTTCCATGGATAACACTCCAAAGGCCGATGTGGATCTGATGACGCGAAACGAAGACGAGGTCTTCAAGGTCATCGAAAGGGAGGTTGGAACACTATGTAGTTACCTGAGGCCTGCGGTATACCGGGTCCCGATAGATATCGGACTCATATCCGGTCATCAGTATGTCACGCCCCCACACTACACAAAGACTCCGGAAAGGCCCAACGGACTCCCGATAGAGGGCGCGTACGCGAGTAGGAGCAACTTGGTCGTCGTCTTGGATGGAGCTGACGGCAGGAGGCCAGATGGGCCGACCATGTGTTCCCACGTAGATACCGTGGCCCCATACCTCAGTAACGTCAGGGCTGAGGCCGGGATTGTCCATGGCAGGGGGGCATGTGACGACAAGGGATCCATCGTCAGCATCATCGAGGCCATGCGCCTGATGTCGGAGCTCGGTGATAAAATTGGATCGAACCCCCTCGGCCGATCCGTTGTGTCGCATTTCGTAATAGATGAGGAGCCTGGGGGAAACGGCGCGTTGAGCATGTCGTTGAGCGAGAAATGGACCTCTGACAACGTCATCGTCACAGAGATTACAGATCTCGTGCCCCACAGGGCCAATAGGGGCGCCCTATGGTATCGAGTGGACCTCATCGGGACGGATCCCGGCGTCAATTCCCTCATTGCCCTTGCCCACATCGTCCTGAGCCTTGAGGCTGAGGGTGAGAGGATACTGGAGGAGACCCCCGAAGGCATCTTCTTGAAAGAGCATGTTCAGACCTCACACGGCATAATTGCCGCTCCATCCGCAGGCGATCGTCCAGAGGTGACGTTCGGGCAGCACCCATCAACTGTCAATGGATATGTCAAGTTGGCCACATGCACTGAGGTTGATCCGATAAACTTACGTGAAGATATCGAGAAGTCCATAAGGGGATATGTGGCCAAGTATGGCGATAAGGCCCTCGAGACAGACCCGGAAACGGGACTGCCCAAGGTTGCCAGACACTTCAGCGCGGTTAGAAGGGTGGCTAGCAGGGGGTTGGCCTACGATGTCGAGATCTTCGGGAAGACGGGGCACATGGGTGCCATCAGACAGTGCGATTGCGCCATCATTAAGGTGGCATACGTCCTGATCGGCCTTCAGAGGCTTGCCCAAGAAAAGGGAGCCACGATGGACATCTTCTTAGCAGGGGCAGAAGGTCTCCCAAACAGGAGGCTCGTCCTAGAGGGCGGACAGGGATTCACGGCCTCGCACGATCTCGCCGAAATACAATCTAGGATCGTCTCGGCAGTCGATAAGGGGATTGGGTGTTATCTCACAAAGTCGGGGCTCACGGCAACTTCGATAAACCAGGAAACAAGTTTCGATAAGCTTCACAACGACGCCTACGAAAGCCCCGAGGGGAGCGCGGCATGGAGCACAATTCTAGATGCCTGCAGGCTCACTGGCATTCGACTGAGCGGGCAGGAGAAAAGGGCATGGAGGGTCAGCTGCGATGCCAGGCTTTACGCCAAAGCCCTAAAGGTACTCGATCCGTTAAAGGGCGTCAGGAATGTGATCACCTTCGGAGCTGGTTCGCTAAAATATGCTCACAGCGAAGCGGAGCGCGTGTCCGTTTCCGATGTACTACTTGCGGGTTCGACGATCGCGCTCTGGGCAATGAAAATGAGTAGATGTTAAAGTCCTCTATATCAAATCTCTTCTAGAATTTTGATGACTAATCTTATTAACTCGAATGTTTGATTTCAGGAGCGATGCATAATGACGGTTAGAGTCGGTGTCGTCGGTGGCGGGAGGTTCGGTACAAATCATCTGAGGACATTCAGGCAACTCGAGCATTCGGGTAGAGTCAAGCTCGTGGCTTTGGCGGATGTCAGCACAAAGGTCTTGGAGGAACAACACAAGGCCTTTGGCGTTAAGGGCTACCAAAATTATCAGGAGATGATGAGCGAGGAGGATCTGGATGCGATCACGGTCGTTACGCCAGATCATCTCCACAGGGAGATCGCCATCGCGGCCGCTAATGCCGGAAAGCACGTCCTCGTTGAGAAGCCGTTGGACGTGACCGTAGGGGGCTGTAACGAGATAATCGACGCCGCTAATGGGAACAATGTCCTCCTGCAGGTCGACTTCCATAAGAGGTTTGATCCGGATTTCATCGAACTCAAGAGGGCCATCGATACGAACAGGCTCGGGGACGTCGAGTATGGCTACGCCTGGATGGAGGATACGATAGAGGTGCCATCGAAGTGGTTCCCAAGATGGGCCCCCAATAGCTCCCCTGCGTGGTTCCTGGGCATACACTTCTACGACCTCGTGAGGTGGCTCATCGGCAGCATGCCCAAGAGGGCTTATGCGACTGGCATCAAGCGCAAGCTGTCATCCATGGGCGTTGATACCTACGACTCGATCCAGGCCAAGGTCGAGTTCGGCAATGGATCGAGTTTCTCCTTCGACACGTCCTGGATCATCCCCGAGAGTTTCCCAGCGATCGTCAATCAGGGGCTGAGGGTCGTCGGAAGCGAAGGGATCTGGGAGGTGGATTCGCAAAACCGAGGGGTAGAGGCGTGCACCACGAGCGAAGGGACTAAGACGTTCAACACCCATTTCATAAGAGAGGGAAAGGACAAGTTCGGTAGGAATGCGTTCTACGGCTACGGCATTGACAGCATTGCCGACTTCATCGAGAACATCGAATTCTTACAGTCTGGTGGTAAAATTAAAGACCTGGCGGGAAGATATGCGTCTGGGGAAGAGGGCAGGATCGCCACAAGCATAGCCGTCGCCGTACACGGAAGCGTTGCAAGCGGCACGACGGTTACAATAGAATAGGATTAAGGGTAAGAATCCTCAATCCCTAAAAGATAACCTAACTAACGATGCAGATGCCCATTATCGACTTTCCACGCCCTCGCGAAGCAAGGGCGTAGAATTTACGACTTTATCGATGAGAGGTTACTGATTAGGCGAAAAGTCTTAAGATAGGCAATGGAAGCTCATAGCCCAATGGCTCTTTGGTTAGGGAGACAAAAAGAGAAGGAAGTTATGCGCCATTGCGTGATCCATGCAGAGGATATCCTGAAGACCGTCATGCATATGAGACAGGTTGTCTTCTCTTTCTGCGATGGCGACGTTGAGGGAGCGAAGAACGCTTTCCGCCATGTATTTGACAGCGAGCGGCACGCGGACGAAGTAAAGGGAAAATTTTAGGGGAATTGTCGAAGGGACCTTTCCATCCGATGGATAGGGAGGACGTCATGAGGCTTGTAATGACCGTAGACGATGTTGGTGCGAATGCGAAATCCGCTGCTAGGAAGATTAATTTCTCATCTCCGACCGACCTCGACGACATCAAAATGGGACTAAGGCAGCTCGCTGACATGCTCGTGGAGATAGTAGATGAGATGAAAAGAGCGATTGAGAGGTTACTGGAAGAACCGAAAAAGGTAATCGAACTGGCTGACGAACTCGAGAGGCTAGAGGAGAAGATAGATGATCACAGGGTTGAGCTCCTTGTGAAGATCGTCAAGGTCGGCGATAGAGTCAAGGGCTTCAGTTCCTGGCTCATGTTAAAAGAAGCTGTCGATAACATGGAAAATGTTGCCGACAAGTGTGAGGATGTCACAGACTTAGTAAGGACTATAGCGATCAGCCACTCATAGAGGCATCTTTTTAAGCCTGACATACCTTTTTCTGGGTGCTGGCCTCGCATTATAATTCTACATGGCCTGGACCCTCGGGGCGAACGATGCGGCTTCGCCTACGGATTGCGCAGTAGGTGTGGGCGTGATTTCTCTAAAGAAAGCCTTGATTCTGTTCGCCATCTTCTCGGCCATCGGAGCCCTAACTCAGGGATTCATGGTGATAACGACGATCGGGAGGGGCCTCGTTCCAAGCATCGATCTTCTAGGCGCCATGACTGTAGTTCTTGCTGCCTGCATCTGGGTGACCTTTTGCACCTGGAAGGGCCTTGAGATCTCGAACACGCACTCGGTCGTCGGAGGCATAATAGGTTACGGACTGATTGCTCATGGCTCCATTCAGGGCGAACTCCTCTTACGGATAGTCGCCGCTTGGGTAACGTCTCCACTTCTTTCAGCCACGCTGGCCATACTGATCTATTTGGCCCTTAGGATGATCCTGCGCCGATCGATCAACGAGAATATGGTGCAGCGAGCCATCTCATTCCTCCTCATATCTTCGCTCTGCTTCTCAGCATACAGCTTCGGAGCGAACGACGTGGGCAATGCAACTGGCGTTTACGTCACCGTAGCACAAAGGATCGGTAACATGCCCGACTACACTACGACGGTATTGCTGGCAGCGTTCGGTTCCCTGGGCATAGCTGTGGGCGGATTGACTTGGGGTAGCAAGGTTGTGGCGACGGTCGCATACAGGATAGTACGTCTTGACCCATTATCGGGGCTTTCGGCTGAAATGGCGAACGCATTTGTCATATTCCTCTTCGTTACCATCCCTTATGCGGTATTCGGGTATGGGCTGCCCGTCTCCACATCCATATCGAGCGTAGGATCGATAATAGGCGTTGGCCTCGCGAAAGACAGGAGTGGCGTAAGCAAAGGAACTATAGCACGGTTGGTAGCTACTTGGATAGCCACCCCTTTCTCCACCGCCATCCTGAGCATCGCGATATACGGCGCCCTTTCACCACTTGTGCCCCCCATCTGATAATGCACGGATCCCCCTTCGGACTTCGTAGCCGTTGCTGACGGTTCGACTAGAGCTGCTCAGCTATGCTACCCAAGTATCCATGGGATGCCCTGAGGAGCGCATCTATATCCTCCGGAGGCGTTGCTTCAGGAACCGCCGTTTCAACGACGCAAGGGCCCTCGAACCCCATCTCCCTCAATACCTCGAATATCCCCCTGAAGTTTATCTTCCCTTCGCCTGGTGCCGCTATGCTTCCCCCTCTGCCTCCCATGATGTCCTTTGCGCATAGACCAGTGACGTAATCGGCGATTATCCTGAGGTCGTCCGAGGTGTCCTCGGGCCTGAGTCCCTCGTAGAAGACTACATTTCCTGGATCATACCAGATGCGCACGCTCCTCGAATCGATCCTCTCCATCGTTTCAAGGCATTCCTTTGCCGTTGCCGTTATGCCTGCATGCGGTTTGAGGGCGACTTCAACGCCATTGTCAGCTGCATAGGGGGATATCGCATGCATGGCCTGAAAGAACTCATCCATCTCCCTCATCCACTGGCTTGTGGGTTTCCTGACGATTATGCCCTCCAGATATGGCCATGGGCCAGCGGTGAGGATGGTCTTTACACCAAGGTCCCGGGCGATGTCGATGAGCTTCTTGAAGTCGGAGATGCCCGATTCATCAGTTCTTAATCCACCCCAGGTCGCCAAAGGAACGAGATGGCTCAGCCGAAGGGCCTCCCGAAGTTGTTCAACCTCAGCCCTAGTCATGTTTGGCGTCAACATCCCTGGATGCATCAGACCCACATGTCCGAACCCAGCTGAGGCAATTCCCTTTAATGCCCTGTCGAGGGTGTGTTCACCGTAAGGCCTTGTGAAACAACCCAGTTTGATATGCATGGTGATGGCGGTGTGAGATGATTGGCTAATAACTTTTATCGACTATACGACCTCTCATTGCCGACTTCTGATCGGGACTTGTCTTCTCAACAGCGCCCATCTTCATCCCCTTTACGGCGTTTCCGTGTCCGCGCCTGTAAAGTATGATGGATGCGATGCCGACGACGCCCAGAGCTGATAACATGCCTACTGCGGTGTAATCCCTGTGCCACTTTGCCATCATGCCCTTCGGCCTTTCCATGAGGGCGGTCGCGTTCAGCGTTTTCACATTTTCATCCCCCGTCCACCCATCGAATACGTATCCTATTATGTTGGGCGGAGGGGGTATCACACCAAACGATACATTTGATCCCTCAGCGTACCATCCTGCGCCCCAGGTCTCGCCGTATTGCGATGAGAGGTTGAGGAAGAACTCCCTCTGCCAGACGACCTCGATCGAGACGGGCATATCCACTAAGAGTGTGACGTTGGGTTCTTGGCCATTGACCAAGCCCTTCCATAGCTGGAATGTGAAGCGGGATGTCTCCGTATCATAGACTACCGATTCGACCGATACATTGATGGTCGTGAACTCGTCGTGCCATCCCGCACCGAGCGGCTGGCCATGGGTCGAGTTGATGGCCACGTAGTATTGTGTCCCCCATGTGGCCGATTCATTTATCGGCCCCGTTATCGTGAGCGTTTTATTCGGTTCCTCCCCTGAGTATCCACCAGCGCCCTCTCCCACCCAAAGGCTGAATACCCTCCTGGTTCCATTTCCGCAGTCAATGACAACTGGATGCAGCCTGATATCTGCCTCAGAGGATTCATCGTACCATCCTCCGCCCTCCGCATGGCCATATGTTGAACTGACTTGCAGCAGGAACTGCCTCTTCCAGAGGGCCTCCACCGCCGTCGGCCCGTGCACGGTCAAATTAATTGTCGGATCTGAGGCATTGTTCGACCACCCCCTGAAGACGAGCCTTGTGCCATCGCCCTGTGGTATCTCCGTCGAGTTCACTGAAAGCTGTATCATGACGCCCTCATCATACCAATCTTCGCTTATCGAGGAGTTCGGCCCTATCCTTATCGATGCCACGTATTGGGCAGAGAAGATGGCCTTGTATGTCGCCGGATCTCTGATGATGATTCTCCTAGACCGATCGAGGCTGCCATCGTCCCACCTTTTGAAAACGTATCTGCCGCCTTGTGCAAAGTAGTGGCTCTCCTCCACGATTACCGCGTGCTCCGTTCCCTCAAGCCACTTGAACGATTGCGGCAATGAGCAGTTGAGCCCGTCCACGATTACGCTAATGCCCGTGGCATTTGATTCGAAGGTCACGCTACACAAAGCCGGATCCACGGCGAATGTAATGGGAGATGTGGAAGAACCGAAATGGTTGTCGTCCCCATTCCAAGAGGCTTTCACGCTCCAAGTGCCAACTACGTTGGGAGCTATGACATCGTTGTAGTTCCCATTCTGGTCGCTCTGAACCTGTACTATTATCTGAGAGCCATCGGGCTTCCCGTATGTCAATGTCACGGTCGCTGCATGTGGGGGCTTGATCGATCCGCTCACCGCCAGCTTCTCGCCTCTGGCAACGGCGCTGAGCGAAGTTGCGAGCGTCATCGACGATGGGAGTTTGACCTCTACAGTTGTGGGCTGGGACCAAGGGGATTCCTTGCCGGCTGAATCTATGGCCTTGACTTTGACTGAGAACGTCCCAATGCTGCCCCACGTGTGGCTGGCCTTGAACAACGACCCCGAGCTCTGCGTCGATGTCACCGTGGTGGTTCCATCCCCCCAATCGAATATGCAGTGGACGTTTTCACCATCTGGATCTGAAGCGTAGACGCTGTACTCGTGGGTGCTATTGGGCGTGCACGATGTCGTCCCAGAGGGCCGAGCCGGCGTATTCGGAGGCGCGTTCTCGATGTCTATTGTCACCGGTGATGACCAACTTGAGTCGGCCCCGTTGCTGTCGGTCGCCATCACCTTAATGCTATACGTCCCTGGTTGGCTCCATTTATGGCTCGCACTGGCCGTCGACCCCGAAGAATGATAATTTGTATCGTGGTCGCTCCATCCCCCCAGTCAAACGTATACTTCAGTTGATTTCCATCAGGGTCGGTCGCTGAAGTTGTAAAGGTGTAGCCTGTTGCCGTGTACCCGTTAGCTGCCCCAGAGGGGGTGCTGGGAGTATTTGGTGGCCTATTCTGTATCGTTATCGTGAGGGGCGAAGACCAATCCGAGGAGGCACCCTTGCTGTCCGTTGCCTTCACCCACACGTGATACTCGCCTTGCCCACTCCAAGTGTGGCTCAGCGATCCCGTTGACCCAGACGGTTGAAGGCCAGTTTCTGAGGTTGTCCCATCGTCCCAATCGAAGGTGTATTTCACTTGGTCTCCATCTGGGTCCGTTGTACTGGTAGAGAAGCTGTAGGAGGCCCCCGAATAACCCGTCGTCGGACCGGAGGGGGTCGAAGGCACGTTAGGAGCGTTGTTGGGGGGCGGAGGCGGGGCGCCCGAGTCGTCGTAGCCACCGAAGTCAGTAGTCCAGTACCATCTGTACGTGGAGCTGGCGTTGTATGTCAGGCCTATGCCTATCACGACGAAACTTGGGCTAAGCATGTTTTCATTATGGGCGGGCGAGTTCCTCCAAGCATCGAAGACGGTCTGAGCTGTGTTGTATCCTGCAGCTATGTTCTCACCATACCAAGTATTATAATTGTAACCTGCAGCACGCATCCTATCGATAGGTGTTCGGCCATCCAAGCCATTGTGAGCGAAGTAGTTGTGGGCAGCCATGTCCTCGCTGTGAAGTTGTGCCGCGGTCGTGAGGGCACTCGAGATCTTAAGGGTGCCCACCCCATTATCCTGCCTATACTGGTTGATGAGCGCGAGGAAGGCCGATTTCTCGGAATCGAGGTCGGATGAGCAGACGCTTATGTTTAGAAGGAGAGCCAGGTAAAGTGCGAGGAGGATTACAATACCCCGATTACGGTTGAGCATGGCTCTCTATTGAGGTGAAGGAATCATAGATGCATATATGCAGTCTCGTTTGGGAGTCCATACTTTAAATTCAGCAACTACTTAATCTACATGACTGCACGACAAAGCATCGACGTCTGTCGACCAGGTCCATTGGGGCCTTTAAGGAGCGCGCAACAGATGACCTAGCCCTCAAGTGATCGCCTGTATAGGAGCGCACCCAAGAGGGTGAAGAGTGATGAGGCCGCGGCCAAGTACAGGATCGATTGAAGGCTTACCCCAACGGGGAGGGTTCGGAAGGCCTCAACCGTCCAAGTCATCGGGTTCGTCAGCACAATCGGCCACAGGACCGATGGGAGGCTCGTTGCGGGATAGAAGGTCGTGCTGAGGAAGGAGAAGTACGTCGACGTTATGCTCCTCCCCGTCGCGTATGCCTCCCTGCTTCCGGCCACCGTGGCCATCGACATGCTGATGCCGACGACGCCCATAGAGAAGAGGGTCATGAGGAGCGCCGCCGTCAGGAAGGCCGTTGGTATAGAATAGACGATGCACGTCACGATCGTCCCGGGGAGCGCCGTCAGCAGACATCTGAGGGTCCAGGCCGTCATCCTGGCGGCGACGAAGACATCGCGGCTCACGGGCAGGCTTGTGAGGTACTGCTTTGTCATGAGCACGTACTTCTCCCTGAATATCCACCTGCCCGCCTGAAAGGCCGCCGCCGTGGCCGTGATCATATTGGAGCCGGGGGCGAGGTAGAGGAAGTAGTTGAAACCCTGAACGAGTTTCCCAAGCGTTATGCCAGTGACGAAAAGGTCTATGCAGAAGTTGGCGAAGGCCATCACGAGCAGGATCTTGTCGACTAGGAATAGCCTAATGTCCCTCTCGAATACGACCGCGAATCCCTTCACTTGTATCTGCCCCCCTCTATCCTCTTGTAGTAGAAGGCAGAGCTCAGCGCGAAGAACGCGAAGACGAACGTCAGGAGGCTCCCCCAGCCCGTCAGGTCCGTCATGGAATTGAAGAGGGAAGACTGTATTATCTCAGCGGCGCTCGTGACGGGAGAGAGGCTGGAGACGGCGGAGACGTAATAGGGCATGGCCCTCCAAGGATAGAGGGCCGTGCTGAATCGCACCGTCAATAACTCGATGAAGGCCAATAATATGTCGAACCTCTCCTCGTTTCGAATGGCGATGGCGACGGTTATGCTCAACCCGCTTATGCCGAAGGCCAAGGCGAAGAGCGCCAGGAGCGACTCGGCTATCTCCAAGGGGCTCCTGAATCCCAGCGCGAATACCGCTATGACGAACATGGGAGTGCCGTAGGCCATGCTCCTGGCCGCTCCGCCGAGGGCCCTCCCCATGATGAGGGATCTCCTGGAGATCGGCAGGCTGAGCAGATAGTCGAGGACCCCCCGCTCGGCCTCGTCGAAGAGGTCATGGCCTATGAGATAGGAGATGGAACAGACGGTCGTTATGACGGTCCCGATCCCATAATACTGATAGAAATTGAAGCCGCTCACCAGGGTGCTGACGGTATAGCCGAAGATGAAGAACTGGACGAGGAAGCCCATCGTCCTCGAGATGACCACGAAGGGCCTGCTTAGCAGATTGTTTATGTCCCTGGATACGACGTGTGTAACTTCAACCATACTGCTCTTACTTTCCATCCAACGACCTCCCCGTGTATCTCAGGAAGACGTCCTCGAGCGTGGGTTGTGCTATGGTCACGTTCTCAACTCCGATGCCGTGCTTCTGGAAGATGGCCAGTACCTGCTGCACATACCTCCCCGCCTGGTTGAGGTATATCCTGACGCCGGCGCCCTCAAGGTAACTCGCATCGACGACCTCGGGCATCCCCCGTATCTCCTCGATGACCTGCTCCCGAGGCCTTTGCGACCTAACTACGAGGACCTCGCCACCCCTGATGGATTGCTTGAGTTCGCCTGGGGTTCCGACTTTGACGAGCTTCCCCCTATCCATTATGGCCACCCGATCGGAGAGGCGGTCAGCCTCGTCCATCATGTTCGTCGCGAGTATGACCGTGGACCCCTCGTCCCTCAGCTCCCTTATCATCTCCCAGATCGTAAGGCGCGATGGTACGTCCAAGAAAGCGGATGGCTCATCGAATACGGCTATCTTTGGCCTTTGTATGAAGACCTTCGCGGTCTCGACCTTCTTGCTCATGCCACCCGAGAGGGTGAAGCCCCTCTTCTCCCTCTCCTCCCACAGATCGATCCTCCTGAGCACCTCCTCTATCCTCCTCGCCCTCTGATCCTTTGGCACGCCCGTGATCTTCGCGTGCCACTCCAGTATGGTGTGGATTGGCAGCCTGTTGTCGAACTTCGGGTCCTGGAAGCAGATCCCCAGCGACCCCCTGACCCTCTCTGGCATGGCGGTGACGTCGTGTCCCTCGACCTCGACCGTTCCCGAGGTGGGCCTGTAAACCGTGGCCATCACCATTATCGCCGTGGTCTTTCCAGCGCCGTTGGGCCCGAGGAAACCCATTATCTCCCTATCATATACATCCAGGCTGAAGTCATCTACGGCAACGGTCTCCCCGAACCGTTTGGTCAGATCACGAAATCTTATCGTCTCTCGCATCCGTCCTAGCTGGCCTTCTACGACCCCACTAGCTGTGAGCACACTATTTAGGCATCAAGCGACGCTACGTTTGGCAGACCCAAAACGCTTCGTCACTCCTGCGCTATTCTCCCAATAAATGGGGTGCAGGAAAGAGGTCTAGGTTATATAGCCTGAATGCAGTAGAAGGACATGCGATATATCTTCGTAACCGGCGGTGTGCTCAGCTCCGTGGGCAAGGGGTCGGTCACCGCTTCGATGGGTAAGATACTGCAGGTCAGGGGATATAGGGCCACAGCTACGAAGATCGACCCCTACTTGAATTTCGACAGCGGGACAATGAACCCGTACATGCACGGGGAGGTCTTCGTAACGGAGGATGGTGGCGAGACCGACCTCGACATAGGAAGCTACGAGAGGATGCTCGACAGGAGCATCGGCAAAGACCACAGCATAACGACGGGTCAAATTTATTGGGACGTAATCGGGAAGGAGAGAAGGGGGGAATTCCTCGGAAGATGCGTCCAGATAATCCCCCACGTGACCGACGAGATAAGGCGCAGGATCGTCGAGGCGGTCGAGGGGGAGAAGGTTGACGTATCACTGGTGGAGATAGGCGGAACCGTTGGCGACATCGAGGGGGCGCCGTTCCTAGAGGCGGCAAGGCAGTTGAGCCTGAAGTTGCCCCCAGACGCCGTCATGTTCGTGCACGTCGCGCTCGTCCCGGTACTGGACTCGACTGGCGAGGCGAAGAGCAAGCCATTGCAGCACAGCGTCCAAGAACTCAGGAGGATCGGCATTCAACCTGACGTCATAATCGCCAGGACAAGGCACCTCATCGAAAAGGAACTGAGGGCGAAGATAGCCCTATTCGCGAGCGTTCCAGAGGATTCCGTGTTCTCATCCCCGAACCTCCCGTCGACGTACCTTCTCCCGGAGAGCCTCGATGAACAGGGCTTAGGGATTAGGATCTGCGAAAAGCTCGGCTTGAGATATCGTAGGCCCAATTGGGGCAAATGGAAGAGGGTGGTCAGGCCCATGATAAAGCCGCGATATCGCGTTACCATCTCCCTAGTCGGGAAGTACACCGGGCTGGCCGACAGTTACATGAGCGTGATCGAGGCCCTGAAGCACGCGGGGAGCGCGTGCGATGCTGGAGTTGACTGCAGCCTAGTCGAGGCCGAGAAATTGACGGGAGACGAACTGGCGAGGTGCCTGCACGCCTCGGACGGCATACTGATTCCGGGAGGCTTCGGGACCAGGGGCGCTGAGGGCAAGATAGCGGCGATACAGTATGCGAGGGGACACGACATCCCAATGCTGGGAGTGTGCTTCGGCTTTCAGCTCTCGGTTGTCGAGTTCGCCAGGAACGTTGCGGGCATGCGATCGGCCAACACCACGGAGATAGATCCCGACACCCCATACCCGGTGATAAACCTGATGGCAGAACAGAGGGGGGTCGAGGACCTAGGCGCTACGATGAGGCTTGGTTCGTCACCGATATTGATCGAGAGGGGAACCTTCGCTCACGGGCTCTATAGGAGGGGCAGGATATACGAGAGGCATAGGCATAGGTACGAGGTCAACCCCTCCCTGAAGGCGAGGCTCGTGAGACATGGGTTGAGGTTCTCCGGATTCACTGAGGACAGGACTAGGATGGAGATACTCGAGCTGCCCGGGAAGTTCTTCTTCTTGGGTACCCAGTTCCACCCGGAGTTCAAGAGCAGGCCAGGCCGACCCGATCCCGCTTACTATGGGCTCGTGAAGTCGGCCCTCGATAAGAAGCTTGGGAGGGGGGGATTCGACCTCGGTAAGCCCTTCAGCTATGCTGCGGCTTCGATGGAGACAAAGGTGATCACACCACACAAGTGAGTCCCTATCAACGAATTTGGCTACATATGTAGCATCTCGACCGTCAGACGGTGTCCATTATCGTTGAGTCCATGATGGGGCGTTTCAACTCATCGTTTTGAATGAAAGCCTTTTTTTATCAGCTCTCCTACGATAAAGGCCAAGGGAGCCAATATCGAGAGGGACAGCCAATCAGATAGAAGAAGTGGAGCCGTCCCAAATAGCGGTTGAAGGAAAGGGGTGTAAGTTATAACTACCATGATCCCGAACTCTATGAATATCGCGGGTAAAAGCCAACGATTTTTATGTGGATTGAGCTGTAAAATATTTGAGTCTGTTCTGGCAACGAAAAGATTTCCAAGCTGACCGATCATTATCCCCACCATAACTACAGTAGTGCCCTTCGCATAAATCAGGGGATCGGGAACTGTCATCATCCCAAACGTCCATCCTCCGCTATGCCAAACGTTGAAGGCCCAGAGGATCGCGCCAGCTCCGATGATTAACCCCACGACAGCACTCCTAATTAACATTGAGGGGTTGATCAGCCGAGTTCCACTCTTCCTCGGTGGCTTCATCATGATGTCGGGTTCAGGGGGTTCCATTATGAGGGAGAGGGAGGGAAAAACATCCATGCCAAGGTCTATCGCCAGCACTTGTACAACGAGTAAAGGTAACGGGGTATGAAGCAAAACGAATACGATGAACGCGAGCAACTCAGCGAAGTTATGAGTGTAGACATAGTACACGAACTTCCTCAAGTTGTTGAACGCAGCCCTGCCCAGTTTGCCCGCCTCAATTATTGACGTAAAATCATTATCTAGTAGAACCATGTCGGCCGACTCCCGTGCTACATCGGTTCCGCCCACTCCCATGGCTATGCCGGCATTTGCCTCGATGAGGGCAGGGGAATCATTTACACCGTCCCCCGTCAAAGCGGTGACCTCGCCATTCGATTTCAGGATCCGTACGATCCGTAACTTTTGCTCAGGCGTTATCCTCGCGAATGCATATTCGCCTTCGATTAGCATCTTCGTCAGGTCTTCATCCCTCATCTGATGAAGCTCACGGCCAGTAACGACCTTCCCCTCGGCTGTTATGATGCCGACTCTCTTCGCGATCGAGTATGCCGTGAGCTCATGATCTCCTGTCAGCATTATGACCCTGATGGCCGCCCTTTGGGCCTCCCGTACGGCCTCGGCTACCTTAGGCCTCGGTGGATCGTGTAGAGCCACTAAGCCCATAAAGGTCATGGCGTTTTCTGCGTCCCTTAATGAATTTGTGGAATTTCCTGACTCCGATATCTCCCTTGAAGCCAATGCGAGAACCCGGAGGCCTTCAGAGGCGAAATCATCTATCTGCTTCGTTATTCTATCTCTCAACTCGTCAGTGAGTAGAACGATCTCATTTTCATGGAAGATATAATTACAATGGGCAAGGACTTCGGGGCCCGCTCCCTTCGTGTAGGCCATCGCGTTCCCCTTAGGGCCTTTATGGATGCTCGTCATCATTCGCCTATGAGAATCGAAGGGGATCATGTCGATCCTAGGGTTTTCCGCTAGGGCTCCGCTGACATTTAAATCCCCCTTTGTCGCAAAGACCAGGAAAGCTCCATCCGTGGGATCCCCGAGGATCGACCATCTGCCGATCCTATCCGATGGCGGCTTAAGCTCGGCGTTATTACAGAATGCACTCACTTCCAAAAGCCTAAGGACTGGAAGCCAATCCCTGCCGCTTATCTTGTGGCCATCGAAGGTGATGAAGCCATTTGGACTGTATCCATCTCCAGTGACCTCGAAGATACGTCCCGAGGCCCATAGCTTCTCAACCATCATCTCCCCACTCGTTATGGTCCCAGTCTTATCAACGCACATGGCGGTAATCGATCCAAGGGTTTCGACAGATGAGAGGCGCTTGACGACGACGTTTCTCTTTGCCATTATGAGCGCGGTCAGTGCAAGTGAAAGTGATACGGTTAGCTGGAATCCCTCAGGTACCAATGAGATCATTACGCCGATCGCGAACAAGATGCCCTCAATGACGCTCAAACCGACGAATAATAGAGCTGCAGAGAAGAAGATCGCGCCAACGAGAAGCGCTACGAGGAGGTTTATCTTCGCGGTATGGTCTATGTCCCTCTGTAGGATACTCATGGGATCCTTGACCTCGGTGGACAAGGAGACGATACGCCCGAACTGGGTCTCCTTTGCCGTGTAAAGGGCAATGCCCCTGGCGACTCCAGATACGATGGTCGTTCCCGCGTAGAGTATGTTCTGTAGATCCAGGGGATTGCCGGTCACCATGGCGGGGGACATGGTGGCAAATCGCCTCTGTGGTTCGGACTCCCCGGTGAGGGTTGAGTTGTCGACCGAGACCTCGAATGCCCTCGTCAACCTAATGTCGGCGGGGACCCTTTCCCCTTCCTCTAGGGCCAATACATCGCCAGGAACGACGCATCTGACGTCGACCTCCTTCACCTGATCTTCCCTTACGACTTTGGCCTTCTTGGGAATGAGGACGCTTATGGCCTGAATCGCCCTTTCGGCCCTATGCTCTTGGAAAAGGCTGAAAAGGGCATTTAGGATGACTACGCCGAGTATGGCTGATCCCATCTGGATCGAACCCGTGTCAGAATATACCATGCCAACCGCAAACGATAGAAATGTGGCGATTAGAAGGAGGACGTTGAACATGTTCTTTAATTGTATGAGAAACTTTTCAGCAAGACTGTCCCTGTGCGCCATAGGTAAAACATTAGGGCCGAACTTCTGTAAACGAAGACTGGCCTCTTGATCGGATAGACCTCGGGGCCCGGTTCCAAATTCACGATAGAGATCATCGATGGCAGCCAATGCTGCCCTTTCATATGACAATATTACTGCCCTTTATGCTGAAAGGAAACAGGAATGAAGGCATGTCGCGCGCATTTATGCACGCACTCGTTTATCTCTATCATGTCTTTGAACCTTGGGCTTATGCTCAACAAAGAACACCAGTTAATTAACCTTTCTAAACTCCAAAAGCAATGACCTATGCCAGGACATATGGGACTGACCGATGACAGCTCGAAGGAGTTCAGAAGGACTATGCATTGGAGAGAGATATCGTCAAGCTTCGCGAGTGGGTCGCCAGGAAACATGTGCAGGGCTGGGGCCTGGATGAGATAGCAAGTCATGCCCAGGTGCCGAGGTCAACCTGTCACCGGTGGATACGCTGGGCTGAGGAGGGCAGGACGTTAGAGGACCTATCGAGGAGGCCCAAGCACGCGAGGAAGATAAGCTGGTTCGTGGTGATGGAGATCGTCATCCTAAGACTGCTCTTCTGGTGGGGGCCGGACAAGATCAAGGCCTAGCTGGCCAGGCAGGGCACGGCTATAGGGCAGCGCACGGTCTACGGGATCATCTGCAAGTGGGGATTGAATCGACCGATGAGCGGGCCAAGGAAGAGGCTGAGGTACATCGGGTGGGAGCGCGATGAAGCCAACGATCTTTGGCAGACGGACTGGAAATGGGTTCCCTGGCTGGGCAAGTGGATCATGGCCTACTTGGACGATCACAGCAGGCTCATCGTGGGAGCTGGACTGTACGATCAGGCTACGGCCGATAATGCATTGGAGGTGCTGAAGGAGGCTGTCAGGAGAAATGGGACTCCCAGGCAGATCCTCACCGATAATGGCACTCGGTTCATCCCCTCTAGGGGAGGGGGGTCATCGTTCACCAAAGCATTGAAGGAGATGGGCATAGAGCGCATAACTTCGGGGATACGCAAGCCCACTACGCTCGGCAAGATAGAACGATGGTTCCATACCTACGAGGAGGAGCTGAGGAGGTACTGGAGCTTGGAGGATGCCGTCCGCTTCTACAACGTTATTAGGATCCACCAGAGCCTAGGGTATAGGGCTCCGATAGAGGTCTATCAGAAGTCTCAGATGTCATGACAGAATACAAAACTCCAAAAGCAACTCAAGTATCATACTTGTTGATCTCGATAAGCTCCTGTTGACCCCTGCAAGGATATTTTGATAGGCCGACATAACCTTGCTGATGCCAATAACCCAGTGATGTGCTAGAAGGCAGCTCAAGGATGGAGGGGCTGCTGTCGCTGGGTAATGTGAAACTTTTTTAATTGAACCCGTGGTTAAGAGGGGGTCTTCCTTCCATCCACTCCTGTGTATTGTGACAGCGCATCTCTCAGTTCATTTACTATTCCTATCCTTTGTAAAGATAGTCATATAAATGGAAGTCATTCAGTAAAGGCTGGAGTCGTCGTTGTGTCGATTATTCAAACTAAAGGAATAAAAAAGGTGTTTGGTTTACTTACGGCTGTTGACCACTTAAGTTTTGAAGTTAGAGAAGGTGAAGTCTTTGGCCTCCTGGGTCCAAATGGCGCTGGAAAAACAACAACTATCCGTATGCTTGCCTGCCTTATATCACCTTCAGAAGGTTCTGCCAAAGTATGTGGATATGATATAAGTCGGGATTCGATTAAGGTCAGGCAAATAGTTGGAATACTAACCGAGAACCCAAGCCTATACGAAAGGCTGACAGCTTATGAGAACATGGATTTTTTCGCAGAAGCTTACGGCCTCTCAGATGTACAAGAAAAACAGAATAGAATTAGGGAACTGCTTGAGTTTTTCAAGCTATGGGATCGGAGAAATGACAAAGTGGCAGCTTTTTCTAAAGGCATGAAGCAGAAGCTTTCGATCGCGCGAGCGCTCGTGCATGGGCCTCACGTCTTATTCTTGGACGAGCCAACTTCAGGTCTTGACCCAGAGTCGGCAAAAGTAATAAGGGATCTTATAGAAAGGCTTAGTCGGCGTGAGAAGCGTACTATCTTGCTTTGTACGCACCGCCTTGAGGACGCCGAGAAATTGTGCAATAGAGTGATGATTATCAATAGAGGTAAGGGCGTTATCGCTGGGACTCCTGATGAGCTTCGTGAAAGAATAGCGTGTCAACCTGCCCTACAAGTTACTTTAAAGGAGTTAAATCAGATGATAATATAAGTTGTGAGGAAGCTTGACTGTGTTAAGGAAATTAATATAGATGACACTGCATCTGGGTTAATGATAATACTAGATGACATACAATCAACCATACCTGAGGTTGTAAGGAGCATAGTGTATGCTGGTGGCATGGTACTCTCCGTAAACGTCCTTCGTCCATCCCTTGAAGAAGCCTACTTAAAGCTGGTTAAGGTAGAATCAGGTTGAGAACTCATAAAGCCATGCTGGTCTTCAGAAAGGATTGGCGCGAGGTCAGCAGAAACAGGCAAGTCATCCTACCTATGGTTGTCATTCCCTTCATGTTTTCCATACTACTCCCGATACTCATTACAGTCATTCCTAGTTTAGCAGCTGTGCCAGGGACATCCCTAGGCGGTCTTGAACACATGATACGGAACCTGCCCAAGCATGTGCAAGATGAACTTGAAGGGATGACGGATCAGCAAGTCATGCTCTATATAATGTCACTATATTTCATGGCTCCGTTCTTCCTACTTATTCCACTTATGGCGTCAGGCGTATTAGCCTCTGACAGTTTCGCAGGGGAGAAGGAAAGGAAAACAATCGAAGCTCTTCTAGCGACGCCCCTTTCGGACAGCGAACTGTTTTTGGGAAAGATATTGGTTTCTTTCATACCATCCATGATGGTCACGGTAATCTCCTTCTCCATTTATTCATTGGTTGTGGACTCGATCTCCCTTTCCATCCTTGATGGTAAATTGTTGCTTCCCAATGTTGTTTGGATTATGTTGATTTTTGGGCTTGCCCCGGTGATAGCGCTTGCAAGCATTGGCTTAACGGTTATGATTTCGGCAAAAGTTAAGGGCTTTAGAGAGGCTCAACAAATCAGCGCGATCTTACTGATCCCCATTCTCATATTAGTATTTGTACAGATCACTGACGCAATAATTTTTGGACCCTTGGTGGTTGTAGCATTAATAGGTTATTTCGCCATCTTCGATATAGCGGTATTTAAAATAGGGGTGAAGGTATTCGAGAGAGAAGAGATCTTATCAAAACTGGCATAGATCAAAGATCAATTTTTATCTCCTACGAGAAAAGTCAAGGGAGCCAATATCGAGAGGGACAGCAAAGTAGATTTAATGAGTGGAGCTATCATATTTGCTAAGAGAGTGGTATGTATTTTCCCAATAAAATTAACATCACCCCCTTTCGATTTATCCCGTCCTTAACTAAGGTGAGACAAGTACTTGTTGACGATTGGCATTTTCCATCCGATGCCGAACGCCTTTGCCGTGATCTTTATGCACGGGGTCGCCTGTCTCCTCTTGTATTCTGCATTCCTGACCCTTCTGAAGGTATCTTCAACAACCTCCTCCGGATATCCCATCTCGACAAGCTCCTGTTGACCCCTACGATTCTCTATGATCTCATCGACTAGAGGGCTGACGATGTCAAAATCGAACGGGTCGAACTGGCCTTCCCTCAACTCAGGGGAAGGTCTCTTCTCGAAGATGCTTTCAGGTATGATGGCCATTCCGGCTTTTTCATTGACGAACCTCGCAAGCCTGTAGACCTCAAGCTTACTCACGTCCCCCAGCGCCCCGATTCCACCGACCATGTCCCCGTATAAAGTGCAATAGCCAAGTGCAAGTTCGGTCTTGTTTCCAGTATTGACGACCAGTATCCTCAAGTCCTTCAACCGATTGGATATGTCCATCAAGCAACTCCCCCTTATCCTGGGCTGTATGTTTTCATCCGCAACTGGGTCGTCATTTTCACCGCTTGTTCTAAATCTCCTTCTTATCTCCTCAAGTGGCTTCAATAGAGTATTGTGGTAGGCTGACATAACATCGCTGATGCCATATTGAATGAAGCATATTCCCAGATTATCAGCTAGTCGATGCGCATCAGTCTTACCGTGATCGCTGGAGAATCTTGAGGGCATTGAGACGCCTATGACGTTTTCCCTTCCTAGGGCTTCGACGCAAAGGCAGGTAGTTAGAGATGAGTCGATGCCTCCGCTCATCCCGACAATGGCCTTCTTGAAACCCGTCTTTCGGATGTAATCCCTAATGCCTAAGACTATGGCATCGAACATCTCCCGTTCCCTGTTATATGTAATTGGACTGATCTTGGGAGCGGATCCAACATTCAAGTCGATGTCAGTTATCACCAGATCCTCATTGAATTGTTTGCCAATGGCTATCATATTGCCAGTTCTATCAAAGGCCAGGCTCTGCCCATCGAAGACCAATTCATCCTGACCGCCAACCGCGTTCACGTAGAAGATCGGGACATCGTTGGCCCTTGCATGCCTGCGCAACACCTCCTCCCTCGCGAACCTCTTCCCAACGTAGAATGGCGAGGCTGAAAGGTCCACGATCAGTCGAGCGCCCTTTCCCACAAGCTCCTTCGTAACTTTGACCTCGTAACCTTCGTCCCAGAGATCTTCGCAGATCTCGATGCCCACCTGTACGCCATCTATTTCGAAGACCTTACGCACGACCTCAGGAGTGAAATACCTGTCCTCATCGAAGACATCGTAGGTGGGGAGTAAGGTCTTAGATTGGACACCTAATAACTTGCCATTCTCTATTATTGCTGCGGCGTTATACTTCACATCAGTGCCATCGCTGCCCTTCATGCTCGGATCGTAATCGACGAAACCGACGACTGCAGCTATTCCTGCGCTTTCAGTGACGATTTCCCTCAATATCTCTTTGTTCCTCCGTACAAAGCCCTTTTCATGGAGTAGATCCTGAGGTGGATAACCGGTCACCGCCAGTTCCGGAAATGCGACCAGATCGACCCCATTGCCTTTCGATTCGCGCATGTACCTTCTTATCTGTTCAGCGTTACCTTCTAGGTCTCCTAGGGTCGAATTGATCTGGGCCATGGCTATCCTCATCTTGATCCGTTTAGCTACTAAATAGATCCTCTTAAAATGTCTTGCCAAACTTAGCGCAGATATGGGCGAACGTGGTTTCCTACTAAGAGGGGGAGATGCCTAAGCCTCACCAGCCATTATTCTTATCGTCAAAACGATTGGGGTTTACAACCGATATCTTATGTAAGTTGCTTAACAACTGAATCCTCTCTATTAATTTTGGGACCACATCGAACATATCGCCAACTATAAAGTAATCCGCGACATCGAATATAGGTGCATTAGGATCTTTGTTGATGGCGATTATCATTTTGGAATTCTTAATCCCCATTACGTGATGCATCGTCCCGGAAATGCCACATGCTATGTAAATGTCCGGTCTAACCGTTTTGCCCCCTATCCCCACCATGTGGTCGGGGGATATCCATCCCGCATCTACTGCTGCCCTTGACGCCCCAACCTCCGCACCCAGAACGTCCGCCAAGTCTCTCAATAGATTGAGCCCCTTTATGCCACCAACTCCCCTGCCGCCAGCGACCACTATCCTCGCGCCATCAAAGCTGACCACGTTCTCCTTCTTAATTATTTCGAGGACCTCAACGTCGTTGTCACCTTCTTTCAATTCGACTTCGCACGGTACGACCTCCCCCCTTCTATCAAGATCCTTGTTCGGCACCTCGAAAGTTCCTGGGCGTACGGTTGCCATTTGTGGGCGTCGCGCAGGATTTACTATCGTGGCCATTACGTTGCCGCTAAAAGCCGGGACGATCTGTAGTAAGATATTCCGATATTTATTCCCGGATTCCTTATCCTCGAAGTCCCCGATATCCAAGTCGACGCAATCCGCAGTTAGACCCGTTTCCAACCTCGCCGCTATCCTTGGGGCAAGATCGCGGCCATTTGCGTCAGCAGAAAAAAGGACTATTCCAGGTTTTTCCACCCTTATGAGATCGCCCAATATCCTCGCATATGGCGTTGTTGTGTAATTCGCGAGCCTTTCATGATCTACAATATAGACTCGGTTGGCACCATAACTTATCGGCTCATGCGATAATGACTTGATCCCGAAACCGATGAGTATAGCGGAGAGATCGGCACCGATCTTATCGGCCAGTTTCCTCGCCTTCCCAAGCAATTCCATAGCCGACTTGTGCAATTGACCACCACTATGCCCTGCATGGACCCAAATTCCGTCAGGCTCTCTTTTCATTGCCATACCCCACTAGACTTATGCCATTCTCCTCTAATTTATACAACAGATTGGCAATAACGGCTTCAACGTTAGCGCCCTCAATTGTGTAGCGTCTCCTGTGAAATGTAACCTTCTCAACCTTCATGATCTTCGTTGGCGATCCTGCCGAGCCGACTTTGTTCTCGTCAGCCTCTATGAATGCCGTAGACCAAGTTTGAACCTGTCCTTTAACAGCTTTCATTATCCCCGAGAACGTCGTGTTCCTTGGCAGGTATGCGACACTAGAGATTGTCAACAACGTCGGAAGCCTTACCTTAAGCCTCTCGCATTTGCCTTCGAGCGTCCGCTTCGCTTCTACGGAATCTCCCTCGATCTTAAATTCCTCAACGCACGTTATTTGTGGTATTCCCAAATATTCTGCAACTTCTGGGCCAACTTGGCCTGTTCCGCCATCCGTCGTTTCAACGCCACAAAGGATCAGGTCGTATCGTCTTAATTTGCTAATCGCCTTGTGTAATACGTAGGAGGTGGCTAGCGTGTCTGATCCGCGAAGCTTCCTGTCCGAAATTAAAATCGCCTCATCAGTGCCCATCGCCAATGCCTCCCTCAAAGCGTCTTCGGCATTCGGTGGCCCCATCGAGATCGTAATTATCTTAGCTCCGTATTTTTCCTTGGCTACGATAGCCGCTTCCAGCGCACTCCTGTCGCACGGGTTAATTATCGATCTGGCCTTTTCCCTATCCAACGTTCCGTCTTCCTTTATTCGAACATATTCCTTGGGATCCGGAACCTGTTTTATCAGAACTATGATATCCACGTCAATCACCACCTTCATACCTGCTCAGAGCGGCAACTTCGTCTGGCACGACCTTCCTGTAGACTTCTTCGGGGCCTCCCGCCGTCCCGTCAACCGCCAAAAGGTCCTCGACTTTTATACCGAACAGCCTTTCATTTTCTTCTAGGTAAGGCAGGATTCTATTCCAGTCCTCGTTTGAGATGTCGGTGAGCCTACTGCCATTAAGTTGATCATCGCCCACCGTTTTCCTCGGGTCCCTGAGATATATCGCGCCAGTAGCTGCGAGGGGGAAGAGGTTTCCGCCATGATAGGGAGTCCCTTGCTCTACGACCTTTCCATGCTCATCAAATTCTATTCCATTTAAAATCGCAAATCCCGTGGCTGCCATGAAGGATTCGCCCATGTAGTCCTTACATGAACCGTTAATTACGGCGATGGCGCTTCCGACAGCGTTAATCAATGGCCTGTCAATAAGGTCCCCTAAGATGTAGGAGACGCCACCCTTGGCACCGTATTCGAATGCCTTTCCCACGTCCCCGTAGATGACAAGTTTTCCGGAACTGAGACAATAGGCCACAGAATCTTGAGCGCTCCCATGTACGTAGAATTCAGGACCGTCCGCAAATGCGGCAAGGCAATCGCCAGCCCTGCCGTAAACATCTATTCTAACCCTATCCCTAGCGACCAAGCCAGCACCGAAGTTCCTTTGCCCTCTGAAGTTGAATGCGATTATTTTCCTCCAACCCAACTTAAGGGCTCTATCAAGAAACTGGCAGGTGCCTTCATCTCCCTCGGGATGGAAATCGAAGGCGTCGATGACTAGAGTTTGTCCCTGATTGATGGGGCCTCGCAGCCTGTTTCTGCTCTGCCAGTCTATCAGGCTGTAGTTGCCGTTAACATCAGAGTTGATTAAGTGCATTGAGTTGAAAAAATAGTATAATGTTTCCTCGAATAGGGGGACAAGATCTCCCCTGTTATTACTTCCAACATCGTACCGCCTGTCGATGAGCAGCGAAAGCACTTCTATCGCGGCTGATTTCTCATCTTCGCCCCTGTCTGCATACCTCTTAATTTTTTCTACAAACGAATGAGCTTCGCATAAATCCCATTCCGAGATGCTTTTCGTAATGTATTCGAAGAGCTCAAGCGGCTTCATTCTTTCGAGCATTTTTAGATCAACGTGAGGAGAGGGCCTAGCGCTGGAATATGCTATTCCCTCCCGATGTCTCTCCTTTTTTGCACTTGAAATCGGATTTCCAAATTTATCCCTGCATGCCAAGTCATTGGATTTGCCGATCGTGAAAATGAAAGCGCCCCCATCTGTATGACTTCCACCTCTGGCATACCAGTAACAGTCAGCCATGGGACGGAACCTCGTATCCTCTTTGGCCAAATTTGCGAGCATGGCATCGACTGCCTGTTTTTCTGAAGCTATGAGGCCAATACTGGCATTTCCTTCTTGAAGCGCAAAAACCTGTGGCCTGAGCATCGATGTATCGGTAATGCCGATCAATTGAAACCGCTCATTTTGAGGGTCATTTCTGGCAATGATGAAAAACCACGGGCCATCCGGGGAACCATGGATGTGCGTCTTCTGAATGGCCTTATAGATCTCCCTTTTATACTGCGGCAACATCGTGAAATCCCTTTCGGTCGTTGGAGCGATGGCTTCGATCGCGTATTCCAAAGGATACCGATAGACCCTGGTCAAGAGGTCCCAATACAGAGCAGCAACTTCAGTATCCGTTAGAAATAGGGGATAGATGTTCCTTTGTTTGAGGTAATCGCATATCGATTGGTAATTCGCAAAATCACCGTTATGAACGAGGGCGTCATTCAGTCCCACGAACGGATGCGATCCTCCGGGATGCCAGACCTTGCCCTTTGTAGGATACCTCTGATGACCTACCCATACATGGGCCTCGATATCATCGAGCCTATAATATTTGAGAACCTGTTCGGCATAGCCGACGATTTTGAAAACCATCATGTCCTTTCCATGAGAAAGGACGAGGGCTTTCTTCTCACCCAAGGAGGCATAGTATTTCTTATTCAAATTATGGCTTTTCCTATGGATGAATTCATCCTCCACTTCGACGGCATCTAGTCCCTCGATGTTGTCCCTGGATGCAAATTTTTTCATTTCGTCTTCGTCCGCCCTTACGAAATACCTCCAGACATCGGGGGGCTTCGTTTCTAAACCGATGCTTCGGTAATTTTGGATCGAGGGTATCTTTTCAGCTAAATGGACGTCAAAATGCCGATTTATGAAGTAGGTCTCCACCGTATCCCTCGATCCAGGATCAAGATAGGCGACCTGCATCAGGTAGTAGTCCCTTAAAATTCTCTCCGAAACCGACAATTGCTTGGCGGAAAAGCCAACGGCCGCTATGCCTCCTCCCTTCCCATTTCCCCTATTGTGCATCTGAAGCAACGGGGGTAACAAATGTCTACCCTCTATGGGGACAGAGGAGGCTATTCCTATTACTCCACACCCACCTTCTGCAGGATTGACGTGATATTGTGGGCTAATGCGATCGCCCGTGACTTCCTTCATTGAAGCGATGACCTTGTATTTCGATCCGACCATGTTTGTCATCTCAGGTGATCGAGGTGGACTAGGTGCTCGAATCTACCCCTCTTGAATGCCACTTCGTCGCTCGGACGAAGTTCCCTAATGCCATCGAGATCGAGCCGTTTCAGGATGTAATTCCATTGTAATTTCCACGAATGATACATGTTGACGATCCTTTGAGCCCCCCATTCTGGATTGATCAAATGCGTCAGCATTGGATCGGTCGTAGCGATGCCGGATGGGCATCCCCTCCCTCTTTCGCAATTACCGCACCTCTTGCAGCCGATGGAGACAAGTTCAGCCGTTCCGATCACCGCGCCATCTGCACCTAAGGCAACCGCCTTCGCGACATCGAATGCCGTCCTTATGCCGCCACTCGCCATCAGTACCATTTCATCCCTCACCCCCTCCCTTACAAGGTAATTGTGGACGATGGGGATCGCATACTCGATAGGCATGGCGATGTTCTTCTTCGCAATGTCCGGGGCTGCCCCTGTTCCCCCATAACCTCCATCTATCTCCAATATGTTTGCCCCAGCATAATAACTCCCTATGGCGACCATGTCGACGTCCACGGGCGTTGAGACCTTTACGGAAACCAAAGCCTCGGGATTCATGTCCTTCATCAGCTGGACATGTCGGTAATGGTCTTCGACAGAATATACGTTATGAAATGGAAATGGCGAAAATAAACTTATGTTTGGAACCACGCCGCGCATCCTTGCGACTTCGGGGGTGACTTTGTCAGCAAGCAGGTGCCCTCCTAGGCCTGGTTTGGCGCCCTGAGCGTATTTCAGCACAATGATCCTCGCCCTTTTGATGGTTTCGGCGTTCACGCCGAAATGTCCAGTGGCAACTTGCGTTATGACATGATCTTTGTATGGAATCAGCTCATCAGGATAACCTCCTTCGCCCGTACTGGTGAAGGTATCCATAACTTTGGCTGCCATGGCTCTCGCAAGCATTACGTTCAGGCCAACTGAGCCGAAGGACATGTCCGCGCCATAAATTGGAATGGGAACCTCTATCAACGGCCTCCCGTCATCCCTCTTGTTCAGGACTATCGAGGTATCACGGCCGTTTCCATCAAGAACATCGTCGTCACGTGAATCCTCATGATCCAACTCAAAAGCGAACCTTATCCTATCAAAGCCTCCTCCCGAATTCCCAATCCTGAATTCGTATTCGTTGGATGTCCTTCCAGTTGCAGCCTGTTCCCAAGTTGACAGAATCAAATCAGAGGTCCAACGCACATCGCCGAGAGCGACATATTGTGGGTTTAGCTGAACCGATAAAGCATTAGCCTTGCACTCTTTCACGCAGAATAGACAGTCAAGGCCGATGCAAGAGCTCTGCCGATTGACTAGGCGTAGAAATCCGTTTGGTTTTTTGAAGGCTTCATAATCGATTTCCGCTGACCCAATATATCGGCGGCATATTTCAGCACAAATCCCACATGCCGTACATTTGGATCTATCTAGGATGACCTCGTATTTTCCTATGGTGCTCGGATGTCTAGACAGCGCAGGCTTTATCTTTGGTGGATTTATGAGTAATCGCTTTTGCATCATTCTCTATCGCCAAAGACCCTATCTTCGAGTTCCTGATTGAACATCACCCTTCCGATCTCACCCCTCTGCCTTCTCACTTCCCGTAGACCCATTCCCCCTAAAACTTCAAGAAGCTGGTCCCTCCACGAACTCATCAGATTCAGAAGCCTTTGAGTTGCCCATTCGACATCTCCATCTCCCACGTTAATCGGGCAGTATGCCGCGTGCGCTTTACCATAGCAGACCTTACATCCAAGGGCGATTTGGTAAGCCAGTCCGACCGAGACGACATCAGCCCCGATAATTATTGATTTGGGGACGTGCGATGCCTCAGCTATGCCTCCGCTGGAGACAAGGGTGATTCCATCGCGCATGTTCTTATCGATGAGGTATGAGTGGGTATACTTTATGGCGTCCTTTACGACTTCAGGATCTTGCTCAACATATTTATCGTCAACGTAAAAATGGGCGATGTCTGCCCCATCCTTATTTAAGGCCTCTGCCCTTTTACCCGATTCCCCATCATAGGGGAATCGGAATGATACTAATGTTGAAGGATTTACATCCCTTATTCTCCTCACATAACCTTTTACAGTTTTTATTCTCCTAACATCCCCGAAGTCGATTTCAACTATTCTCGACGCGTTTATCAGCTCCCGGAATTGCTCCATTTCATTAGCCCTGATCCTGGGTATCAGATTCGATGCATAAGCAGCTAAGTCGTCAGAGTATTCCTTTGCCTCTATAATGGCGAACGTGTTAGATGCAGATGCGGCCTTTGCCAAGGCCACCCGAAGGTTCCCTCCAGTAGCAGAGGCAAGTGGGGCATCTAGAATGATCGGCATCGGGATTTCTATTGTTATCGGAACATCTGAGAGAAGCTTACCACTCCCATCAAACTCCAAACGAGGTATATTCCTCCCCAAATCCACAGAGGTCGAAATATACTCCCTGCCATGTATCCCATCCCTCGTCGGCCTAACTATCTCCGAGAAATCGAACCACATGCTATCAAAACCCCTTCCCGCAAAAGGCCCCCCGTATCCAGCCCCGGATACGGGAACCCTACCGGTCTCAGCCTCAAAATAGATCGTCTCGATTCGATCTGGCGTGAAATAGGAGGTTCCCATCTTTTCAAATTCCGGATTTTTACCGATCGATATGGCGCCCTTCGGACATGCCAATGAACAAACGTGACACCGCCTACAGGAATCGTTGATCGGTTCTGCGATCTGACCATCTTCGCGAATCCTGTGAACGCCGTAAACACAGGCTTCAACGCATTCTTGAAGGTTTATGCAGTTATTGTACTGCTTGACAATGAACTTCGGAGGCAATCTTACCTTTGGAGGTGCCCCCTTCACGCCGATGTGGTACCTTTTGAAGGTTGACCCTTTCTCAAAACTACTGCCACTTGTAGTCCCGTTTAAGCACACATCGAGTTTCAGTCCAGCGACCGTCTCGCCGGAGGCTGTGGAGTTTGAGGCAACCTTCACTTCCATTTCCTTGTTCAATAAAAATGCATTATCCTAGACCAACAGATATATATCATATTTACTCTTCAAATAGAGTATTTATGACATAATTGATATTATTTATGAAATTATATATAAATTTGGACATATTATTAATGAACATATTATCGGATTTAACCATATGCTTATACATCTCTCGCGCGCTATTTGGCGGGAATTTCAGCATTTACATCCTCTTGTTAAAACTACTTCGAGTTAAGGAATTCAGGATGTAGTAAGCGACCGAAGGCCATCGAGGGCTCTGGAGATCGTCTAGTGGATCGAGACGAGGAGTGGGGCGATCAGGAGGGCTGACATTCCGAGGAGCTTCATGAATATCAGTATGGACGGGCCCGCAACGTCCTTGAATGGGTCTCCCACCGTGTCGCCCACGATCGCGGCCTTGTGGGCCATGGAGCCCTTGCCCCCCAGGAAGCCGTTCTCGATCATCTTCTTGGCGTTGTCGAAGGCAGCACCAACGTTGCTGAAGAACGGGCCGAGAAATGCAGCTGAGGCTATCGCCCCGATAAGCATCATCCCCAGGCCCTCGGCGTGGAAGAGCAGGCCCACGAGCATTGGAGATAAGATGGCCAAGAGGCCGGGCAATATCATCTCCTTGAGCGCATTCCTCGTCGATATGTCGATGCACTTCGCATAGTCGGGCTCTGCCTTCCCCTCGAGTAGGCCGTCTATCTCCCTGAACTGCCTCCTCACTTCGTCGACCATCAGGTAAGAGGTCTTGCCAGTGGAGCCGATGACGAGGGAGGCTATCAGGAACGGAAGCCCTACGCCGAGGAAGAGGACCGCGAGGTCGAAGGGCTCTGACACGTTGAGCTGGCTTATCCCCGTCGTCTGGAAGAAGGTGGCGAATATCACGAAGGCCGTGATCGTTCCGGATGCCATAGCATATGCCTTCGTCGACGCCTTCATCGTGTTGCCCACGGCGTCGAGCTGCTCCAGCGAGGTGTCGATCTCGGCTGATAGGCCCGACATCTCCGCTATGCCGTTGGCGTTGTCTATTATGGGGCCGAATGTATCGGACGACATTATGAATCCTATTATCAGATCCGTCGAGATGTTGGCCACCACCGTGGCGTAGAGGGAATACCCCGATACAACGAATGAGAAGACGATCGCCCCGATGATGCCTATGACGGGAATGATGGAGCTCTGCAAGCCATAGGCCATGCCCGTGATGATGTTGATCGCTGCACCCCTTTGCGAGGCCTCCGCTATCTTTCCAACCGGGCCAGGGCCCATGGATGTGTAATAACGCGTGATGAAGACCGCGAGCGTTGTGGCCAGGATGCCACTGAGGGCTGCCAGGAAGATGGTAAAGTCCTGTAACAGCAGGGTCGCGAGGATATAGGATCCGACGGCATCCAATGTGGCCGTGACGAAGAAGCCAACGCTCAATGCCGTCGAGGGCTTCATCCCCCGCCACGTCCTTGTGGCGTAGATCCCAACCATGGATGCCAGAACCCCAAGCGCCTGTAGGACGAGGGGGAAGGCGACGGCATATTCCCCATACCTACCAACATATGCGATCCCGATCAACATCCCGGTCACGATGTCGTCGCTGAAGGACTGGAACAGATCCGACCCCCTGCCTGCGCAATCGCCAACGTTGTCGCCGACGAGATCCGCTATCACGGCTGGATTCCTCGGATCGTCCTCCGGCATGCCCTCCTCCAACTTCCCCGCGAGGTCCGCCCCTATGTCAGCGGCCTTGGTGTAGATCCCCCCTCCGATCTGGGCGAAGAGGGCCGAGAGGCTGGCTCCGAAGCCGAATCCCACGAGGGAATTCAGGTCCCCGAAGGCGATGTAAAGGACGCAGAGGCCTATAAGGCTCAGGCCCGTTACCGAAAGCCCCATGACGCCGCCTCCGAGGAAGGCGATGCGAAAGGCCCTCGAGGGGGAGGCCCTGGCGGCATTGGCCGACCTCACGCTGGATTGGTTCGAGAGGTTCATGCCGATGTAGCCTGCTAGGAGAGATAGGAGGGTCCCGAAGACGAACGAGGCAGCTGTCATCGGGCCGAGGAAGAACCAAATCACAGCGGCCAAAAAGGGTATGAAGGCCAATATGGCCCTGCTCTGCCTTGAGAGGTAGGCGCGCATCCCCACTCGTATGTGATCCGCTATGCGCGCCATCTCCTTCGTCCCTGAGCTCTCCCTGCCGATCAAGTAGACGAGATAGGCGACGGCCGTTAGGGCGGAGATCCCAACGATAAAGGGCAAGACGAGGATGAACAATTGTGACTCCCTATACGAGAAACTGGGCGAATAGTACCTCACCGCTCATCGTGTGGCATAAAGGGCCCTTCATGCCATCTTAGGGGGCTCAATTATTCGGTTCTCCAATCGAGGGAGAATCGACTTCCATATATGTCTTCTACCTCGCCCCCAGCATATCCCCTGCTGCACCTGCCAGCTTGCTCTGATGGGGAGGCCCTGGGAGGGGGCGCCCTCTGAATCGAGACCGAGGTGACCCGTATTTACATTCTCCTGTTAAAACTACTTTTATTCGAGCTTCCTTCGCGAACCTTTTAGAGTTGCGAGAACACTGCGGCTTGATTGGCATCTTCTCGCTCGACGGGCGAAACGTAGTCCCGATGCTCATTGCCGGTTTGGGATCGCTACAGCACAGGGGGCAAGAGGCTTGGGGGATGGCCGTATGCGGGCGTCTTTCTTTCAAGAGGATGGGAATCGTATCCCAATCCGTAGAAAGAGAAGCTCAGAGTATCGAAGGTCTCAGTGGGAAGGCGGGAATAGGCCACGTGAGGTACTCGACTACGGCGGCATCCACCCTAGAGAACGCCCACCCCCTGGACGTGGGTGATCCTTTGGGTGATCTCAGCTTCCACATAGCGCACAACGGCACCATCGAAAGGGAACCGCTCGTGGAAAAATTGCGAGAAGAAGGCCTTTCTCCACATACCGGGATAACGGACACCGAGTTGATGGGCGAGGGGCTCTACCTTCATCGGAGGAGGGGAAAGGACTGGGCCGAAGCCTACCAAGCCTTGAACGCCTGCCTGAACGGCTCCTTCTCGGCCGTCATCTTGACGGATAGGGGGGATCTCGTCGCGGCGAGGGACGAGAGGGGGTTTAGACCCCTTTGCCTGGGATGGCACGAGGAGACCGGTTCCCACGTCGTGGCCTCGGAGAGCTGCGCCCTAGACATGATCGGCGCCTCTCTCGTTAGAGATGTGGAGCCGGGGGAGATAGTGAAGGTCGATGCCGAAGGGATAGTTGCAGAGAGATTCGCTGTTCAGGAGCGGCATGCCCACTGCTCCTTCGAGTACACTTACTTTGCCCATCCCAGCTCCCACGTGGAAGGGATCAACGTGTACGCCGCGAGGAAGGGGATCGGGAGGCTCCTCGCCGGAGCGTACCCCATCGTGGCGGACATCGTGGTCCCCGTGCCGGACTCGGCTAGACCCGCGGCCTTAGGTTATTCCGAGTGTTCGGGGATCCCATTCGAGGAAGGCCTGATGAAGGACCGTTACAGGAAGAAGGGCAGCTGGAGGAGCTTCATAGAGCCCGAGAGGAGGGAGGACGTGGTCTCCAACATCGCGGCGATAAGGGACGCCGTGGACGGTAAGAGGGTCATACTCATCGATGACAGCATAGTCAGGGGCACGAGCTCTAGGGCGATCGTCAGGGACAAGCTACGGAGCGCGAGGGACGTATCGCTGCTTCTCACCTTTCCGCCCATCATGTATCCGTGCTACGCGGGGGTGGATTTCCCAACTCAAGAGGAACTTCTAGCATACAGGGTCTGCGGAACATCGAAGTCCTTGGAAGAGATCAACAAGGCCGTCGCAGAGCACCTAGGCGTGTCCGCGTTGGGATATGCCGACGTCGAGACCTTGAGCAAGGGCATCGGGATGCCCGAGGACCAGCTCTGCCTCTCGTGCGCAACTGGCGACTACAGTTGCCTCAAGCGCAGACCGAAGTTCATGACGAGGGAGGGGATGAAATCATGAAGGCCAAGAAGGTCGATGCGGTCTTAATTCTCGACTTCGGTGGTCAGTACTGCCACCTGATCGCGCGGAGCGTCAGGCAGTCCAGCGTGTACTCAGAAGTGATCCAGTCCGATGTGACCTTGGATGAGGTTCGGGAATTGGGTGACCGGATGAACGTAAAGGGCCTCATCCTTTCAGGGGGGCCTTCTAGCGTCTATGAGCTGGGCTCTCCCAAGATCGACACTAAGATCTTGGAATTGGGAATCCCCGTACTCGGGTTGTGTTACGGCCACCAACTCATAGCGCATATCCTTGGGGGGAGGGTGGAGCCAGGTAAGAGGAGGGAGTATGGCATCGCATACGTCACAGTGGATAAGGCCGTCGGGGTGCTGAAGGGAGTGGGCCGAAAAGAGAAGGTGTGGATGAGCCACGGCGACATGGTCCGAAAAATCCCAAGGGGCTTCGAGGTACTGGCTCGCTCGACCGACTGCCCCATCGCCGCCTTCCGCCACCGGGAGAGGGCGATCTACGGCCTACAGTGGCATCCGGAAGTCGCGCACACCGAACGAGGGGCCGAGATGCTTCGCAACTTCATATCTGGGGTCTGCAAGTGCCGGCGAAATTGGAGGCCGTCTTCGCTAATAGAGGCTAAGGTAGAAGGCGTGAAACAGGCAGTAGGGAGGGGGAGGGCCATCATCGCCCTGAGCGGGGGTATAGACTCCAGCACCGCGGCGGCCATAACCGCGAAGGCCCTGGGCGATAGGCTCACTGCCGTCTTCGTCGATAACGGCTTCATGCGCGAGGGAGAGCCCAAGTTCGTAAAGGAGGCCTTCGGGAAGCTGGGCGTGGATGTCGTCGTCGCCAAAGCCGGGGATAAATTCTTCAAGGGAGTGGGGGACGCCGCTGACCCCGAAGGGAAGAGGAAGGCCATCGGCAGGGAGTTCGTAAGGGTCTTCGAGGATGTGGCTAGGAGGATTGGCGCCAAGTACTTGATACAGGGAACCATCTACCCTGACAGGATAGAGTCGGGGTTCAGGAGGTATTCGGACAAGATCAAGAGCCATCACAACGTCGCCGGTCTTCCCACTGACATCGAGTTCGAGGCCGTTATCGAACCGTTGAGAGACCTCTACAAAGACGAGGTCAGAGAATTGGCCAAGGCCCTCGGATTGCCAGACGAGTTGGTCCTGAGGCAGCCCTTCCCTGGCCCAGGTCTGGCCGTCAGGATCGTCGGAAAGGTGACGCCTGAGAAGGTGAGCCTCGTTAGGAAAGCAGACGCGATTGTGGCGGATGAGATCGAGAAGAACGGGCTTGAGGGGAATTTGTGGCAGTATTTCGCCGTCCTTACCGACACGAAGAGCACGGGTGTCAAGGGCGACGCTAGGGCGTACGGTTACGTCATGGCGATAAGGGCCGTCGAAAGCCGCGAGGCCATGACAGCCAGCTTCGCACGGCTTCCATACGAAGTGTTGGAGAGAATTTCGACGAGGATAACCAACGAGCTGCCTGAGGTGACGAGGGTCGTGTACGATGTAACGCACAAACCGCCGGCAACGATCGAATGGGAATAGTGATGGGGATACTCGGCTCCCTAGACTCCCCCACTTTAACTTTTACATCATTCTTGTTATCAGGTACAGGTTAGGTCGTTATCATTTGACCTATGTTTAAATTTAATACGATCTCAGCGATGTCGCTTGCATACTCCGTTGTCCTGCGGATGCTTTCCATTATCATCCTCATGTTTGAGGAATCCTCGGTCTCAATTCCTTTACTGATGACCTTCATCGCCTCGTTCTCCATCGATGCTACCTTTTTTGACTTCGTGACGACGCTGTCTGCCAATTTGTAATCCTTACCGTAAAGCGACTTGATCGAGTCATCCAATACCGATCGCGCGAATGAGCTCATCGCCGAAACTTCTCTATAAACAGTACTATCGATCTGATGCCTCATGGATGTGACATTCTCGGCTATTTTGACGGCGTGATCCGCTATCCTTTCGACGGACTTCGCTATGACCCGATAGCCCAGGCAATCCCTGGGATTCGTAAGCCCGATTTCCTTTAACGCGATTTCGTTCTGCACGGCGGCCTTTAATTGCCGTATGACGTAGAGACTGAAGCGATCCACCTCATCGTCAAGGGTGATGACCTCCTTTGCCAGTTCCTGATTCAGATGCATAAGGGCTTGAACGGCGTCTTCGTGCATTGAAGACGCTATCAGGCACATCCGCCTCAGCGCGCTGTCGACGGAAAGCTCGGGATAGCTTATCAGGACCTGCAACGCCATCTCATTGAGCGCGTCCGTGATTATCTCCGTGCCAACCAGTTTCCTCCTTGTAAGGTCCTTGACATAGTTCCTGTTCGCGGAGGTTATTCGCTCTCCCTTCGTCCTGATCCTGATGAGGTTGTAGCCAACAAGGTACAGGGCGACGACCTTTCGCATTAGCGTATTGGGGTCCTCATTCTCCGATACCAATATCGTCGCTTCTCCAACTTTTATGGGTTTGACCAGCTCCTTTGGCGTCAGGACGAGAGATGAGTCGTCCAGTTTCAATATGGCCACTTGGCTGCCGGCCTTGAGGTTCATGCCCATCACCCACCATTTCGGCAATGACACTATGTAGGTCGATTTGCCGGTCAGTTGGATCTTCCGGGTCTCTTCACCGGCTGCTCTCATCGAATCCATATGGCTATATAGTAATAGGACATCTATATTATCTATTTGCATTGTGTATATATAGTGTATATAGTAGGTCCTTGCCTGTAAAGGAGTTGATTGAAAGATGAGAGAAACGAAGAACGGCATAACGACCAAAATTGCTGGCATGGGGATGCTTGTCCTCTTCGTAGTTGGCGCCTTTGTCGGGTATTATGTTGGACAGCAGTCACAATCCTCCCAGATCATACAGCTTCAGAACGAAGTGGATCAACTTCAAGCGCAGCTCGAGGCAAGAGAACTCCAAGGAGACATAGTCGTGAAGGGATCGGACACGTTGCTGATCGTAGCACAGCTGTGGGCAGAGGCCTTCATGGCCGATTACCCAAGGGTAGCGATCTCCGTTGCTGGAGGCGGTTCTGGAGTGGGCTTTACCGCATTGATCGACGGTACTACGGATATAGCAGACGCTTCGAGGGAGATCAAAGCCTCTGAACTACAGAGTGCAAGGGCCGCCGGTGTAAACCCCGTCGAGTGGACCGTTGGCCTCGATGGCATATCGATCGTGGTCCACCCAGACAATCCATTATCCGAGTTGACGATGGAACAACTGGAGAAGATATACAATGGAACATACACGAATTGGATGGACGTTGGGGGCAGGGACGCGACCATCATCACGTATGGCAGGCAGAGCACATCCGGAACCTACGATTTCTTCAGGGAGCACGTGCTGCACAACAAGAACTATAGGGCTGACAACAGGGAGCTCGCTGGCAACGCTGAGATCGTCCAAACCGTTCAGGGCGATGTCAATGGAATCGGTTATGTTGGAGTCGCCTATACGAAGCAAGGTGTTTCCGTCAAGATCTTGAAGATAGAAGCTACTGCCGCTGGAACGGCTTACGAGCCGTCCATAGCCAACATCAAGAGCGGGGCTTACCCGATCGCGAGGAAGCTATACATCTACACTAATGGGATACCGACAGGCGTCTTGGCCGAATATGTCTCATTCATATTGGGTCCTGAGGGACAACGGATACTCGAGAACATCGGCTATGTCTCATTGGCCAAGTTGGAGAGGTAGGCTATCGAGATCCAGTGCACATGCTCTCTCCCGACATTTTTATCGATGCTATTTACGAACCGGTGACTTACTTTATGAATCGCCGTATGCCTGAAGGGAGTCGCGTCTCAAGTCTACTAGAGGCGGTCATAGAGAAGCTCCTGCTTGCAAGTGCGTTGATATCGATTATAGTTGTGGTACTCATCTTCCTGTTTCTATTCGACCAAGGTCTTCCCGCCTTTGGACGCATCCCGATTTCAGAATTCTTGTTCGGGACGAGCTGGCAGCCGACATCTCTGATAAGCCCCGAGTTCGGTACCGTCCCACTCGTCTATGGCACTTTAATTGTCACTATCATAGCCATGGCCATATCCGTGCCAGTGGGGGTGATGATCGCGATCTACATCGCTGAGGTCGCACGTCCAGTCGAGAAAGAGACCATGAAGCCAATTGTTGAGTTACTCGCCGGGACGCCTTCCGTGGTGTACGGATTTTTCGCGCTCGTTACCCTTGCGACTTGGATCCAGCGGCTCACGGGCACCAACTCAAGGTTGAACGCCCTGAACGGAGGCATCATACTCGCGTTCATGGTCATACCGACTATCGTCAGCTTAGCGGAGGATGCCATCACCTCTGTCCCGAGGGAATACAGGGAGGCCTCGATCGCCCTGGGGGCTTCAAGGTGGGAGACGATCCGGCACGTAATATTGCCTTCAGCCTCGTCTGGGATACTCGCTGCGATCCTCTTGGGCTTCGGAAGGGCCATCGGGGAGACCATGGCGGTCCTCATGGCAACGGGTAATGCGGCGATCGTGAACTTCAACGTCCTCGACTCCGTGCGGACGATTACAGCCACCATAGCGATCGAGACGCCCGAGGTCGCGTTCGGCAGCCTGCACTACAGTGCACTGTTCGGTCTCGCGATCCTCCTGTTCTCCATTACCTTCGCCTTCAATTATTTAGCGGAGATCGTGATGAGAAGATTCAGGAGGCTTCAGTGATGAACCCAAAGTTGTTAAGGGAACGGGTCTACTTCCAAATCCTGCGCATAACCACCGCTTCCGTTATTTTTCTCCTTTTCATCATGCTGTGGACCTTCGTCTCAAATGGCATAGGAGTCATCAGCTGGACCTTTCTTACCGACATACCAAGGCACGGCATGACGGAGGGGGGAATCTTCCCAGCAATAGTCGGGACGATCTACCTAACCCTTGGAACCATAGCCTTCGCCCTGCCGGTGGGGATCGCCTCAGCGATCTACCTCGTGGAGTACGCTCATCGGGGGAAGCTCATAAACGTCATAAATTCGGCAATAACGAACCTCGCCGGGGTCCCTTCCATCATACATGGGCTATTCGGTTTTGGGCTCTTCGTAAGCTTGTTGGATCTTGGGACCTCGGTAATTTCCGGATCGCTCACCCTCTTCCTCCTCGTCTTGCCGTTGATCATATCGGCCTCCAGGGAGGCGCTCCTTAGCGTGCCGGCCTCCTTCAGGGAGGGCTCCCTGGCCCTCGGCGCCACAAAGCTTCAGACGATAAGACGAAACGTCCTACCGTATTCCATACCAGGCATACTCACTGGCACCATCTTGGCCGTCGCGAGGGCCGCCGGCGAGACTGCGCCAATCATATTGACTGCCACCTTCTTCTATCGACCAACGATACCAAAGTCCATAATGGATGGGACGATGGCCCTCGCGAGCCACATATACTATATGGCCACCCAGCATCCAAACCTGTCCCTCGCTCGTAATCTGACATACGGGACTGTCCTGGTCCTCCTCGCCATCGTCCTGTCCCTCAACTTCGTCGCCATAATCGTCAGGACCATCCATAGGCGAAGGAGGAACTGGTAGCATGTCGGTCAAGATCGAAGTCAAAGATCTCAGCGTATCATTCGGGGACGTGAAGGCGATAAAGGGCGTAACCATGAAGATACCCGCCAATCGAGTGACGGCCATCATTGGGCCGTCTGGATGTGGGAAATCCACACTGATAAAGGGCCTCAACAGGATGAATGAGATCGTTGAGTATGCGCGCACGGTCGGGGAGGTCCTGCTAGATGGGAAGAACATATACGACGATAGTTTCGATGTCTTCAGCCTAAGGAAGAGGGTTGGCATGATCTTCCAGAAGCCAAATCCCTTCCCCAAATCGATATACGATAACGTTGCGTATGGTCCCCTAATAAATGGAGTTCGTAGGAAAAAGGACTTGGACGGGATGGTCGAGGAAAATTTGAGGAAGGCCACTCTCTGGGAAGAGATCTCCGACAGGCTTGGCGAATCGGCCATGGGCCTCTCCGGGGGGCAACAACAAAGGCTGTGCATCGCGAGGGCCCTAGCAGTAAGCCCTGAAGTCATCCTAATGGATGAGCCTTGTTCAGCGCTCGATCCGATTGCAACAGCGAAGATCGAGAGCTTAATCCGTAACCTTTCAGAAAATTACACCGTCGTGATAGTGACCCACAACATGCAACAAGCTGCTCGGGTATCGGACTACACGGCCTTCCTATACCTTGGGGAACTCGTAGAGTACGGAGCAACAAAGTCCATATTCGAGAACCCGAGGAGCGAGCTCACGGAAAAATACATAACTGGAGCTTTCGGTTAGGTGAGTTATAGATGGACAGACTTATCGACGCCGGTTTGGAGCAGCTGGCGAACACGACCATCAGGATGGGAGAGCTTGCCTATAGGACAGTTTCCCTTTCCCTCAGGAGCTACGTCGATAATGTGGACTCCTATCAACAGGTGTGCGACCAATCCGATAGGGTAGTCCTAATGCAAGATCAGGCCGAGGATATGGCGTTTGAGCTCATCGCCAGATTCCAGCCCGTCGCCTCCGACCTGAGGGTTCTAAAATCGTATATGAAGATCGCATATGACTTCGCCCGCTACAGCAGATACGCGTTCGACATCTCACAGGTACAAAAAAGGCTTGATGGCCTCGAGGAGTGCGATGATTGGATTAGGAGATCCATAGGGGAGATGAGCGAAACAGTGTTGAGCATGGTTCGCACGAGCGTCGACTCCCTTAAAAGCCACGATGCCAAACTAGCAAGGACCTTGTCTGAAACGGAAAACCATGTTGACGAGATGTATTTCAAATATCTGGATAGGCTGATTGAGACGGCGCCGGCCACAAACAGGTGCACGATCTCCAGCGTACTTGTGGTCAGATACCTGGAGAGGATAGCCGACCATGCAACTTACATTGGCGAGTCGATCATTTACCTCGCAACGGGAGAGAAGGTCGCGTTAAGGTGATATCGCGTATAACTTAAAAGAGGTGAGATAATGGCTAAAAAAAGCTTCGCGTGGTTTGAGAAAAGACACAAGACGGATGCGCTGAACCTTGCACAAGAACAAATGACTAAAGCGCTTGACACGACCACTATGTTATGCAAGGCCGTCCGAGGAGCCTCTGAGGGAAAGAGAGAAGAGGCGAAGGAGTTCATTGAAAGGCTTTTCAAGGATGAGGAGAATGTAGACAACCTGCGCATGGCAGTCTTTAAAGAATTGACGAACGTCGCCATATCGATGGAATTTCGCGAAGATCTGATGCATCTCGTGAAACGACTTGACGTCATGGCCGACTTCGTGAAGGACTCGGCGAGAAGCGTCATGGTTCTGCTCGACACGAACGTTCCGAACGAGATATGGGACGTGATCGTCCGGGTCGCGGAAGCCCTTGTCCAAAGTGCCACAACGCTTCGCGGCAGCATCGAGAAACTTGGGACGGATCCAGACAGAGCGAAAGAGCTCGCTAATAGAGTAAATGCCATAGAGGGGCAAATAGATAGGGATTACCTCAACATCCAAAAAATGTTCGTAAAAAACGCTCAGACGGTTGACGCTGGTACGCTTCTGATGCTCAACAACCTAGTCGAGTTCATGGAACAAGCCTCAGACACTTGTGCCGATACAGCAGATTACATAGTAGTATTGGCAAGCGAATGATAGAATGGCTGGACGGCAGGGACGAAGTGTGTGTATATTCAGCGTCATTTCATCCATATTACGATTCACAGGTTAATTTGCATGTTGTGACATACACTAACATGACGTGAGTTCTACATATATACGAAAAAATGATTAGGGTAAAACAGGAAGACAAGTGGCATGAGAGATGGCCTTGCGGTGCAGGCAGATGGCCTGCACAAAACCTACAGACTCGGGGGCAAGCAGACCCAGGCTCTGAAGGGAGTGAGTTTACAAGTCAGGAGGGGAGAGATAGTTTGTCTCCTCGGACCAAATGGAGCTGGGAAGACCACGCTCGTCAAGATATTGAGTACGCTGCTCTTACCAGATGAGGGGAAGGCGAGGGTCGCAGGTTACGACATCGTGTCCCAGGCCGACAGGATCAGGAAGATAATGGGCTATGCAGGCCAAGACAGCGAAAGGTCGGCATACTTCAGATTAACGACGAGGGAGAATTTAATTTTCTTCGCAAATGCCTACCATGGAATTAATAAAATAGAAGTTAATAGGAGGATTAAAACCCTGGTAGATGCTTTCGATTTCAGGGATAGTTTGGACAGATATTTCATCGCCCTCTCGGGTGGGCAAAGGCAGATGTTCGTCATAATGAGATCATTGATCACGAATCCCGAAGTAGTGTTTATGGATGAGCCATCGAAGTCCTTGGATCCCCTCGTGGCTTCAAGGGTCAGGGCCTATCTGAAGGACTACGCTAAGAGCCAATCAGTTGCGTTAATCGTGACAACTCACAACATGAAGGAGGCGGAGGAGATAAGCGATAGGGTTGTGATGATTAATAAAGGCAACGTTCTATTCGATGGCACAACGGGAGACATGAAGGAATCCGTAACCAAGACGGAGGTCGTCGAGATAGCAGGGGTACACATCGGAGAGGATGTTAAACAGCTACTTACTGGTATGCCAGACGTTTTGGGAGTTCACGAGGAAAACTCGAACTTCAGACTATACTGCAAGGACGCATATGAGGTTCTACCCCGAGTTATCGAGACCCTGAAGTGCAGTGGCCAAAGGCCCGCGGTGGGCATAGAGCACCTGACGCTAGAGGAGGCGTTCAAGGTGATGGTGGGAGGGGGAGAGGCATGAGCAGCCTCCTCAGGCTCACGTTCATGTCATCCTGGAGGAGGATCAAGGAGATAACGAGATACAAGGTAAACTTCGCATTAGAGACGGTTATGAATTTCGTGTGGGGATTGGGAGTTCTGGTATTTGCTGCAGTCATAGATCCCGGAAAACTACAAGATACGATCGGGAGCACCAACTACCCCCTATTCCTGCTGATAGGGGTGGCCTTTCAGGCATATACAGGGGCATCGACCTATGGAGCCTGGGAGATCCACGACGAGTTGACTAAAGGGCAGATCGAATACACGTTCGCCTCACCAGTCTCGAGATATTCCTACATCCTTTCCCATTCGCTCTCGCAGGCGATCGTCGGGACGATTTTCAGCCTGTTGCCGATGTTCGCCATAGCGGCGCTATTTATGGGCCTCCCTTCACCTTGGGCCATGGCGATGGCGTCGATCTCAGTCATATTGACTTTCTTGGCACTGTGTCAGATAGGCGTGATGATCTCGAGTACCCTCTTAGTCCTAAAGAATGTCTCAGCCATAATGTCCATCTTCAACTTCCTGCAGCAGGTAGTTACAGGCATGTTGGTGCCAGTTCAGTTCCTCCCCGAACCAATGAAGGCCCTCGCGTATGTAATACCATTCACACACGGTATGGATCTGGCCCGTCACTTCATCCTTGGAACTACTACGATCTGGCCCGTCGAGGTGGAGCTTGGAGCGCTTGTCGCCCTCCTGATAGTCTTAAGTGCATTGGCGAAATTGACAACATCATACCTTGAGCGCAAGGCGAAGAGGGAAGGGCTATCCTTGGCATAAAGCCGAACGCCAACATAACCACATACTGTAAGACAGAACTATGAACTGAGTGCTGCGTAAACCTTGTTAGTTTCTTATTGGTTGATCTTCTTTGCCAGCCACGCCACCTTTTTGCCGAAGTTCCTCACGGTCCTTATTCCCTCTTCGTCGCCCTTTGCCTCCCCCCTCTCCCTTCCGAAGGCGACGTTCCAGTACGTCGATCCGGGCACGATCATGCCCGTTATCATGAAGAAGAACAGGAGCTGGGCGAACGTGAAGTTCTGGCCTGCCCTCCTCGCGACGACTATCGGCCCACCCACCTTGTCCTCGAACACCCTCCCCATCGATCCTCCCCAGTAACCGGCCCTGTCGATGAGCGCTTTGATCTGAGGCGTAGCCGAGCCGAAGTAGACCGGTGACGCAAGTATGATGCCATCGGCCTTGAGCATCTTCTCAAAGATCGGCGGGAGGTCATCGTCCTGTATGCGGCACTTCTTCGCCTTCCTGCAGGAGCGACAACCGTCGCAGGGTTTGATCGTCTTCCCCGCGAGTGAGATCAGCTCGGTCTTGGCGCCTTCGCCCTTGGCAGCGGAGAGCGCCTCCTTCACGAGGAGCTCCGTGTTACCGCCCTTTCTGGGACTCCCTACGATGCCTATGATCTTGACCATATCACGTCTACTGCTTCGTTGGATCTTACGTACTTAGGCCTTTGGGATCATCGGGCTTCATTTCAAATCAGCCTGAGTGGGTTTATGACAGCTCTTACAACGTTGTACGCTATGACGCACGTGTATGCCTCCTTCCTCTGCATGTTTTTCTTGTGGCTCCTGAGCCAGTACGCTATAGTCCTCTTGAGGCTGCTGAACGTCGTCTCCGCCTTGGGCCTTATGCCATTATACTTCTCCATGAACCCATCTTGGTCATCGAGGTAATGGCGCATCATCCTCCTCCATGCCAGTGATCCCAGGCCTTTGGCCGTGGTGTTCCTCTTGGGCTTGATGAGTATGCTCTGGACTCCCCTCTTTGCGAGCAGCGTGCAGACCCACCTCGCCAGGTAGCCGCTGTCGAGCGCGATCTCCTCCATGTCCTTCAGCCCTATCTGCTTCACCAGCCTCCTGAGCATGGGGGCGTCCGCGGCCGTCCCATCCGTCACCTCCATGCAGGGGATGTTGAGGAAGGGGAGCTGGATGAGGCAGTGGAGCTTCAGGGCCGCCCTCTTGGCGGTCTCGATGTTGCCCGTCAGATCCCTCCACCTGATGTAGGTGGAGGTGGAGAAGCCCGTGGAATCGCCCGTCCACCTCCCATCGCCCTCGAACGACTTGTTCAGCTCTTGATTCAGCTGCCTGAACCAGGCCACGGGCATCTGCCTCATGGCCCTCCATAAGGTCACATGGCTGGGGATCTCCTCGTACCCATACCTCTGGAACTCGCTCCAATGATCCCTCAGCTCGGTCACAGCTCCCCTGTACGTGAGATTATGCCAAGCCTTTATCAACAGGGCCAGGGCCTTCAGCTCGAAGCTAATCGGCCTAGCGCCGACGGGCTTCGGCTTGATGGCTGGCGGTAGTCTTCTCACGAGGGGCACCGCCACCATCAGGAACTCAGACATCAGGGCATCTTCCATCCAACAAGATCGCCGAGTAGGACTAGGAGAATGGGCAGATATAATTATGAAATGGAGCCGGATCATCGCGAAATTTTATATCCTGATGCACATTGGAGGAGTCAAGGGAGCGTACAAAATGAAAGATGTGGAGATCAAGGTGATTTACTTTGGCAAAGGCGGTGCGGCCAACACGGACAGGACATTGGAGGTGGCGAAGGAGAGGGCGAAACAGCTCGGCATCAAGGACATCGTGGTGGCATCGACACACGGGGGGACCGCGCTCAGGGCAGCCAAGCTCTTCAGGGACATGAAGGCGAACGTCGTGGCCGTCACGATCAGCGATGCATTCAGCAAAGAGGGTTGGGTGATGACGAATGAGGAGCGAAAGAAGCTCGAGGCCGAAGGCATCAAGGTGCTAACATGTAGCCACGCCCTGGGAGATGGCGTTGCGGCCTCCATGGCCGAGAAACACGGCGGGATATCTATGGAACAGATCGTGTGCCAGACCCTGTATAGATTCAGCCAGGGCATGAAGGTGAGCGTCGAGGTCGCCCTGATGGCGGCAGATGCCGGCCTCATTAGGACAGACAGGGAAGTCATAGCTATCGCCGGGACCGGTGAAGGGGCTGACACCGCCATCGTCGTCAAACCATCGTATCCCAGGAACTTCCAGGAATTCGAGATAAGGGAAGTGCTAACAAAGCCTAGACATCCATAGTAGGGCCCCTAAACACTCATTAATCTAGGCGAAGACGAACCCGAGCAGGAATCCCACTAGGAATCCCAATCCCAGCGGCAGCGCCCCGATCAAGATGGCCGCATATTGCGCTACCTCAGGCCCATACTGCGCTATGGCGTCCTTCAGCTTATCGAAGGTGAGGCCGAGAAAACCAAAATACGCTGCAACGATCGCCACGAGGGCCACGATGATCAGTACTTTAAGCACCTTCTTCAGAATATACCCCAATATGAGGCCTATTATGAACGAGACTATCATTAGGGGGATCGTGGGTATTGAGAAGAATTGACCCGACGTTAGGAGATTTATGATCTCGTCCCATAGACCCAAGATCGTTCAATGGCAGATGTGCACGTGACTTTATCTCCTTTATGGATAGTGAGATAATAGTATTCCCCCTGAAGGATCCCAGTATTACGTATTTCACGCGGTGAATGAGTCCGGCCTGAAGAAGGGAGACACCGCCGTTGTCTTTGGCGTCGGCGGAGTTGGCATACATGCCGTGATGTGGGCGAAATCCTTCGGCGCCGAGAAGAACATCGCAGTTGATCTCGTAGATTCTAAATTAATTGCTGCGAGGAAGTACGGGGCCGATCTCACGTTTAACCCTAGCCGGGATGATGTCCTAGGGACGGTAGCCAGGGAGATAGAAAGTTCAAGATAGCTCAGCTATATCTGCAATTTTTTCTCATTCTATGAGTCCGCGATAACCTCTGTTCCAACGAGTAAGAGTTAAATGTCATATATGATATTTGATAGTAAGTAACTATGATAGGGGAAGTCGTAAAGAAAGTTGTTAAAAATTTGGATGGTATGATAGGCGAGAGTGAATTAGGAGATCCATTTCTCAGCAGCCATAACTACAGAACCCATCCGTTCAACGTTGAATATTTCAAACCAATCTGCCCCATGAAGTCGGATAGAAAACTCGCCTTTGTAGACGGTGGAAATAGCGAATTACTACGGGCACCGAACTTTTCCATCCAACTAAACAGGATTTACTTCAACATGTTTGAAGGAATGAATCGGATTCAAAACTTAAAAATTCCGCAGGCGATCGAGTTCTTCTCAGAAACATATGCTGTCTTCAAGAATGATGAGATCTTTTTTGACACATTGATTTTCCCTGTTGAGGATGAATTCAGAGCTTTGTTGCCAAGTGAATCTGACTTATCCTTCTGCTCAACGGATAGAAGGCTCATGATTGGGGGCTCAAGGGCTGACATATCCCGTGTTGCTTCTATAGCAAGAAGGTTTGCTGAATGGACGTTTTCGCGCCACGTAATTGAAAATGAGCTGCAGAAGGGCGATATCATAGTCATGGATGGCACGCTTAGGACAGCGTTCGTAAACGAAGCGAATTATGCCAAAGAGGCATATAGGATTGCAAAGGACGAAGACGTCGTTTATTCGGGTCTGTCGAAAACCAGTAGGCTCTTCACTACAACTGGATTGTCGCTGCTTGGAGCGGTGAGGAAGCTCGCTCAGGTTTCAAAGGTGGGACCACTATGGTACTACTATCCCATAGCCGACTCACTTAGCCCGGAGCACGAAGCCGCGTTTTTCATCGTCAAGCTTCATGAGCAGGCTCAAAGGGTATTTCGCTATGAAATATACGGTGAGCAGGCCAAGTCCCTCACTCCGGAGGAAATCAACGGAGTGCTCTGCCTGCTATCCATCAACTCTTGTGATGCCAGCTTTCCAGGATACCCATATGGTCTTATAGATGCGGATGCCAACGCTAGGGTGAGACACGATGAGCTTGAGACATATCGTGTCATGCTACTGTCCGAGGTATCGAAGCTTGGCTCATGGTCTAAATTCTCTATGCATATGCAATCGGAGGATGCTCACAGCATCTTGAATATGCTTAAGGGATGAATTGTATGTCAATAGATGTATGTGGTCAGATAATAGCGGGTCTTGTTGGAAAGATCCTCATACGTGAGAGGAGCGGGCAGAAAATAGAGCTCGGTGATCTCTTGGTTGCAGAAGATAAGGAAGGATACTTGATACTACAGGTGTTCGACCTGATTTATGGTAGCCAAATCACGCAATTGGCTCGTGAAATGATTGCTGGCATGAAACTTGAAGGTATGGGTGCAGGCCTTGAATTTCTTGAGCCACAATTAAGAAATTATATTATTGCCGAAGCGAAAGCTGTTCTAAGAGTTGCAGGAAAGCCCCAGGTCCCAAAGGTCCTCCCAGAATTTTTCAGCACCGTTAGGCATATAACTGCAAAGGATCTTGAATTTCTCGTCAAACCGCCTAATCCAATATATCTTGGAAAGGTAAGGAGCGGCAGTAAAATCATTGATGTTGACATATACCTGGACGGTTCTTTAACGATAAGCCACCATATCTTGATACCATCAACGACTGGAAGAGGCAAGAGTAATCTTGTCAAGGTAATGTTATGGAGCATCATAGGTCAGAAAAAGTTTGGTATACTTGTTTTGGATCCGCATGATGAATACTATGGAAGAAACTCTAAAGGACTGAGAGATCATCCGGAAGCTAAAGGAAATCTACAATACTATTCTACTGATCCTCTCACTGCAACCAACACTCTTGTGGTCAACCTCAATAGCATCGAGCCACAGCATTTTGATGGCATAATAAATTTCAGCGAAGCACAACACAGAGCTATCAGGCTATATCAAGACCAGTTTGAGGGCCAATGGATAGAGAACATCGTAAGAGGAACTCAAATACAAGGTGTTGACCCGAGAACGCTGACAGTTCTGCAGAAGATCATTCAAACGGCATTATCAGTGTACATTAGGGATGAAGAGATTTTCTGCGGTAACAGAGTGTTCAGTGACATAGCTGGTGAATCAACTGTCTCGGAAATAGTTAAAGCACTTCAAGACGGAAAAGTTGTCGTCATTGATACATCGAAAATAGGGGACGATGCAGAGCTTCTTATCGGAAGCATTATCGCAAATGAGGCCTTTCATAGATACCAAGATTATAAGTCAAAAGGAGAGCTTGACGACAAGCCTCCAGTCTGTATTATCATCGAGGAAGCGCCCAGAGTTCTTGGAAGCGAAAAGCTTGCCACCGCCGGTGATAACATCTATAGCAAGATAGCCAGAGAAGGCAGGAAGTTCAAGGTAGGTCTCGTGGGCATCACCCAATTAACAAGCGTCATCCCGAAAGAAATTCTCACCAATATGAACACTAAAATAATTCTTGGAAACGAGATGGCACCAGAGAGGCGTGCGATAATTGATAGTGCGGCTCAGGATTTAGCTGAAGATGATAGAAACATAGCTAGTTTGGATAAAGGCGAAGCGATAGTTAGTAGCATATTCACAAAATTCGCAGTGCCAATTCAGATACCTTTGTTTGAAGAGTTCGTCAAGTACACGAGATCAGAGCAAAAAAAAGCCACTACGGAGAAGGTCGAATATAAAGGGTGAGATGCATGTTCAAGTTCGCTCATTTGTCGGATATTCATGTAGGTGCTTTTCGACAACCAATCTTACAGAGCCTTCTATTGGAAGCATTCATAAAGGCTCTTGAAGTCTGTATTGAGAGAAAAGTAGACTTCATTGTGGTCAGTGGCGAGCTCTTTGACTCCAACATTCCCGATATGGCTTTGGCCAACCAAGCAGTGAAAAAACTTAGGGAATTACGAGAACAAGGGATAGAGGTCTACGTTGTTTATGGGAGTCACGATTATAGCCCTACACAGGCATCGATTGTTGATCTTTTGGAAAGCGCGGGTCTGTTTTTCAAGGTGACAAAAGGCGATGTTATTGAAGGCAAACTCCAACTTAGGTTTGTTACAGATAAAAAGACAGGAGCAAAACTCGTCGGAATATCGGGTAGAAAATCTGGAATTGAAAGGGAATACTTCGAAATTCTTGACAAGGACGGTTTAGAAAAGGAGCCGGGCTTCAAGATTTTTGTATTCCATGGGGCTGTTACAGAGTACAAGCCTGCACTTATTTCTGAAGCAGAGTCGTTCCCGATCTCAAATCTGCCTAAGGCCTTTCAGTATTACGCTGCTGGCCATATACATGATAGGACTGAGGGCAAGCTTCCGGGTTACGACTGCATTCAATATCCCGGCACACTATTCGCTGGCGATTACAGAGATCTAGAAGAGAACGCGAGTGGTAGAGATAGAGGGTTCCTTATCGTATCTTTTGATGATAGAGTCCGTAATGTTGAGTTCGTAAAAGTATCCGTCTGCGATTATGCTCTTGTTCAATATGATGCAACAAACAAGAATTCCATCAAGGTGCAACAGGAATTAATGGAGCAGGCCAAGAGCCTAGACATAAAGGGTAAGGTTGTTCTAATAAAGGTCAAAGGCGAGCTGTCTGGCGGCAATACCTCTGACATAGACTTTATGTCTATTAGGAAAATCATCGAAGAGAAAATGGCGCTACACGTAAGCATTAACCATTTCGGGTTAAGGTCGAAGGAGTACGCCGATATAAAGGTCGGAGTTGAAGACATACAGGAGGTCGAAAGAAAGCTCTTCAAGGAAAATATAGGAACGGTCAAGGTTTCTCAATCAAAGTTGAAAGGGGATGCAGGTGTCCAGCTCTCGCTTGAACTCATAGGAGTACTTAGACAGGAGCCTAAGCTGAACGAATTGAAAAAAGACTACGAGTCTCGTATGGTTCGTAGCGGCGCAGAGACTCTAAAACTGGAGGGGGTTTTGGGATGATACTCAAGTCGATTCATTTAGAAAACATCAGGAGCTATGTAGACGAAACTGTGGATTTTCCTATGGGCGCAATTCTTTTTGAGGGTGACATTAGATCAGGAAAATCAACAATTCTTTACGCAACTGAATTTGCGCTATTTGGCCTTGGTTCACTACGCGGGACTTTCCTTCTGCGGAACGGTGAAAAGGAGGGATCCGTTACCCTTGTGTTCGAAGTTAATGGGTCAGATTACACGGTACATCGTGGTCTTAAAATAAAGGGAAAATCCGTGCAACAATCAGAGGAAGGTTACATAAAAGGGCCGAACGGTATGGCATATCTTTCGGCAGGCGAGATGAAAGAGAGAGTACTTCAGATTCTCAACTTCAACGAGCCAGTTGACCCAAAGGCACAGAGTTTAATCTACCGTTATGCTATTTTCACACCTCAAGATGAGATGAAAGAGATAATCACAAAGGATGTCGACAGGAGACTTCAAACGCTGAGAAAGGCGTTTACAGTTGAAGACTATAAGCTTGCATCGCTGAATGCTGGAAGCCTTTCATCGGTATTGAAGGAGAAGATCGCCAAGCTTCAAGGACAAACCCTAGATCTAGATCAAAAAAAGAGACAACTTGCTGAAGTCATAGGGAAAATAAACATAGCTACTAAAGCGCTTAGTCCTTTAAATATTGAGGAGGAAAAACTTCAGGGGGAGTACGATGAACAGCAGAAACAACTAATGGAAATCCAGCAGGCAAGGGAAGAAATCAAGAAGATTGAAGCTGAAATACCATTGCTTAGACGGAGCATAGTCGATAAGTCGAAGCTATTAAATGAGAACACCAATGAAATGAAAAAGATCAGCAGGAAAATTAATGAGGATATTGGGCCTAGAATAAACGAGCTCAAGAAGATGCCACAGCCAACAACAAAGACAAAAGAGGAACTGAAAGATGATATCACGAAGCTCAGGGATGAAACAAAGAAGCATGAGCGATTGAAAGCAAAAATTGACGAGCGTAAGGACAACTTTGAAACTATAATAGACCGAAAAAAATGCCCTGTTTGCGAGCAGTCCATAGACTCAAAGGAGTTCAAGGAAAAGCTTGCCCACATACAGCAGGAGAGAGAGAACCTAGAGAAGAAGATAGACAAACTTGAGAAAGAAGCTGAAAAATTAGAAGGTTTTGTTGATAAAATAATAGAATATAACGATGCGCAAAGGGAACTCAAGCAGTTGGAGCCACAACTTATGGAATTTGAGGGGAAGGTTGAGAGGCTCAACACGTCTGTCACCGATCTGGAAAAAGAGATCGAGGAGTTAGAAGGAAAGCTCGAGGAGGCAGAGGACAAGGAGAAGGACTTGAAGAAAGTATCTGAAACAATAACAAAGGTTGAGGAAAAAATTGGGGAAATAGAGAGGGATCTGAGAAGGGTCAGAGATAAGATAGTAGAAACAAGGAGAGACATAGAAAACTTACAGGGCTCGAAGGCCGATTTGGAGAAAGAAGTAGGAAAAAAGGAAGAGCAACTTAAGTTTAAAGAAAATTTGGATGAGGATAAAATTTGGCTTACTAACTATTTTGTACCAACTGTTGAGAACATAGAGAAACATGTTATGGTTAGCATAAATCAGCGGTTCAACCAACAGTTCGAGAGATGGTTTAACGTTCTGATCGAGGATCCTGAGCTGCGGGTAAGAGTCGACGAGGAATTCACTCCCATAATCACCCAAAATGGCTATGAGCAAGACTACTCTTCTCTCAGCGGAGGAGAGAAAACAAGCGTAGCTTTAGCCTACAGGCTTGCACTGAATACCATCGTACAAGAAGTTTCGACGGGCATGAAATCAAATTTGATAATTCTTGATGAGCCGACAGATGGATTCAGCAAAGAACAACTTTTCAAGGTGAGGGACATTCTAGCGGAATTGAGGTGCCCTCAGGTTATCATAGTTTCACATGAAAAGGAGCTGGAGAGCTTTGCGGACCAAGTTTTCAAGGTTCAAAGAAGTCAAGGGGTATCGTCGGTAAATCGGGTTAAGTAATATCAGATGGTTATAAAATATATACGGAGGGCGAACGAGAAGCGATCTCACAGGCATTAGAGTAGAGAGTATGATCGCTAATAGACTTCATAATAAGGGGTACGTTGTATCATATTATTCGATGGCCGTTTAGCCGGTGCCAAATTCTCGCTTACTGGTCACACGAGGACGGTGTAATAAGCCTTTGAAAGGCGGCATATTTGGGACGGCGGCCTCATGCGGCCATAATCGGACCCAACCACATAAATTCATGCTCTGAATACGCATGACCGGTGATGCCTTTGCCCAGGGAACTGGTGGCGATGGCCCCGAGGACTCCTATTCTGAGGGAATATGACGAAAGGCCCCTTGGTGAGAAGGACGTCCGCATAAAGAGCGTGCTCTCCGCGGAGAAGCATGGGACTACCCTTGCGGTCTATCGCGGCCTCTCCTCCCTGAATGAGAAGAGATTCGACCCCGAGATGGGCGTTTTCTTGCCGAAGGATGCCGGCACGGGTCAGACCGTCAGCGCGTTTCCGATGAACCTCGGCAACATGACCGTCGGAACTGTAACGGAGACCGGCAGCGGAGTGACCCGTTTTCGAAGGGGCGACAGGGCATACGGGTACCTTCCCATAAGGGAGACGCACGCCATCAAGGAGGACGCCGTGATGAAGGCCCCCTCGGAGTTGAGGGATGAGGAGTTGGTCTGCATCGATCCAGCCGTCGTGGCGTTGATGGCAGTCCGTGAAAGCTGCCTAAGGATTGGGGATGCTGTGGCGATATTCGGCGGAGGCGCCATCGGACTCATGGCTGTGCAGATATCGAAGCTCTCAGGCGCTTTGCGCGTCATTTGCATTGAGCCGATTGAGATGAGGCGCAGGGCCTCTGAGAAGTTCGGCGCTGATACGAGCCTCGACCCAAAGGACCTGGACGTTGGGCTCGAGGTCAAGAGGCTGACCGAAGGCAAGGGCGTTGACATCTCCCTGGAGACCAGCGGATCATACCACGCCCTCCAGTCCGCGATAAGGGCCACCTGCTACGGGGGGGTGGTCGTGCCCGTCTCATGGTACCATGGCGAGCCGAAGGGCCTCGATCTCGGCGAGGAGTGGCACTTCAATCGCCAGGTCATGGTATCGGGCGCGCGGGTCGAAAGCGAGCCCTATCGTGACCACCCGCGATGGGACGGGAAGCGCGTATACGACGTGGTAATCGAGCTCTTCCGCAGGAGGCGCCTGATCGCGGAGGGATTGCTGACCCCGATCGTGAGGCTCGAGGATGCAGTTGAGGCATACCGGATGATCGACGAGAGGCCGGAGGCGGCGATCAAACTGGGGGTCAGGTACGGCTAGGGAAGAGCTACCGATAAACTCGCGGAAGTTCAAGGCACGTTCAGGATTCCACGTATGCTCGTCGCGGAGATGATCGGCTGTAAGAATATCGCTGTTGCTTCTGAGAGCTGTGGCCTCCATGGGCATAAAAAGGGCAATTTATCTGCCCAATATTGGAGGCCAGGCTGGCTAGATTCGCGTCCTTCGAACTTTCTTGAGGCACATGGATAAATCCATTCCAAGACGAGATTAAAGAATTCATGGCCTCGTCCAGCGAGAAGTTACTACCCCTTGCCCTCCCCGCCCTAGGAGTGCTCGACGTACTAGTTACGACGGTCGCCTATGCGAGGCAGGGCGAACTCCTGACGGAGTGGAATCCAATGGTCAGCATCATAACGAACTCTCATAACCTGATGCTGTATTACGCCTGGTCTGTGTTCTACATACTGATCCTGACGTTCGCGGCCAAGTGGCTGGTATTCGAGTCCTACAGGGCCAAGAGGGGCCAGGAGACCTCCTTTGGTAAGTTACTCATGAGGGGCGTCCACGATCCGGAATCGATCGGCCAATATGATCCGCACCACTTCTATGTCGTGATGTACTCTTGCCTCGTGGGCCTATACGTGATGATCATAGCCACCAATTCCTTCGTGTTAAGGGAAGGCCCGCCGACGTTCGTAGATAACCTCGTGGCCTACGTGATGTCGCTGTTCTCAACCGCGTCTATCGCCTATTTCCTCACGAAGATAAAAAGCCGTGTAGCGCCTTTGACTCGGCAGCACATACTTAGTCGCGAACCATGATCAGCACAAGGCCTTGCCTTCGCCCACCATGAGACGGCATTCACAAAGCTTTTGAAATTTAGCGGATGGGCTTCAAGCATGGTACCCTCACACAGGATCTTAGTCGCATTTCCCGTCCATGAGTCGGGCCTGAAGATACTCCGCGAATTGGGAGAGGTGATCGTCCGTCCCGACTTAAGGGAAGAGGGTGATTGGATGGTGGCCCTGCAGGAGGTTGATGCCCTCATCATAGGCCCGCAGAGGCTCAGCGCTGAGGCCATAAAGGCGGCGAGGAGGCTTCAGGTGATTGGCAGGCACGGGGTGGGTTTCGACAACATCGACTTGGCGCTGGCAACGGAGAGGAAGATAGTCGTCACTTGGACCCCTGGCGTACTTGGCGAAACCGTTGCCGACCTCACATTCGGCCTGATCGTCTCCGTTATGAGGCGGGTCCCACAGGGGATTGAGAACGTCCGATTGGGTCGCTGGAACAGGAATCTGGAACTTGGGAATGACATCCACGGCAAGGCCATTGGGATTATAGGGCTGGGCGATATCGGATCCCGCGTTGCGAGGAGGGCACGGGGATTCGGCATGACAGTCCTATATGCGGATCCCGTCAGAAAGGGCCCCGAGCTCGAAAAGGAGCTCCAGGCGACGTACCTCCCTCTGGACCTTCTCCTCCAGAAGGCCGATGTCATCAGCATACATGCCCCACTGACCGAAGAGACTCGACGCCTGATTGGCAGAAAGGAGCTGTCCCTAATGAAGAGGGGAGCATTCCTCATCAACACGTCCAGAGGGGCCTTGGTGGACGAGGTAGCGTTGTGCGAAGCACTAGATGGGGGCATGATCTCTGGCGCAGCTCTGGACGTGCTGGAAGATGAGCCACCCTCTCCCGACAATCCCCTCATACAGGTGAGAAATGCGGTGATAACTCCACACATGGCCTCGGCAACTGAGGAGAACAGGGAGCGCATGGCCATGATTGTGGCGGAAGATGTCGCAAGGGTCCTAAGGGGACTCAAGCCACTGCATCCCCTTAACCCAGAGGCGGTCACGGCGAGGGGACTCTTGGACTGGGCGTGAGGGGCAAGGGGGTCTTCCCGCCTTAATGCGATTTCCGCGATCTCAGTCGCCTAAAATAAAGTAAGCCGCCGATTGCCCCGACGACGATAACGGAAGCCACGATCGTGATCGGAAATGCCCCTTCCACTGTGAATTGAGCGGCAATATGACTATCGCTGCCACGCAAGCCCATCTCACGAGCTGCAAGATCGCTCCGATTGCATCTTGGTCGATGATGCAATTAAACCTTGCATAGGGCCGATTCCAAAGGTTAATCTCCAACTTCGTAAGCGAGTGGCACCATGTCATACCATGTGAAGCGGAAGGACAAGGAGATCACCGATGTCCGAGTCCTCAAGAAGATATTGAAGGACACGAAATACGTCACCCTCGCCCTGTCGAAGGACGACGTGCCGTACCTCGTCTCCCTCAGTCACGGTTACGATGAGGGCCGTAACTGCCTGTACTTCCACTGCGCCCCAGTAGGCAAGAAGCTCGACTACATCAGGTCGAATAACGTCGTATGGGGGCAAGCGCTGTTGGACTACGGTTATGCTGAGGGCGAGTGCGACCACCTTTACGCCTCCGTTCACTTCAAAGGCAAGGTGGCCTTCATCGACGATGTCGAGGAAAAGCGATTAGCAATGGAGTGCATGATGAACCAACTGGATCGGAAACCAGCGGAACTCATCGCGGGGATCGATGTCGAGAGGCTGAAGGGAACTACCATGGGCAGGATCGATATCGAATACATGAGCGGCAAGAAATCCAAGGAAGTGACCGTATGAAGGTCGACGGAGGGTGATTTCGGCGATGACGGACGGACACGCTTACTTATCGAGGGCATCGCGATGACGATGTTGAAAACGGAAAGGCTTACCATCAGGAACTTCCGAATCGATGACTGGGAGGCCCTGCATGAGATGATCGTCCAATATGTATCATCCGGGCTTGCCGCTTTAGAACCTAATCAATGGCCGACATCGCCGGATGAGATCAAAAAGGTCACCGAGTGGTTCGCAAGCGGGGATAGTTACTTCGCCATCTGTCTGAAGGATACGGGCCGATTCATCGGGTTCGTGTGCCTCAACCCAGAAAAGGGGGAACGGGAGTTCAACATCGGCTATACCCTCAATTTCGACTATCACGGCAAGGGCTATGCAACGGAGGCGTGCCGGGCCCTTCTCAGTCATGCGTTCGACCGATTGGGGGCACAAAGGGTAATTACCGGGACCCATCCTGCGAATACCGCGTCCGTTCGATTGCTTGAGCGGCTGGGTTTCAGGAGAACCACCGAGGACCCAGGGTGGGAATTGTCAAGGGATGATTGGAAGGATAAATCGGGGCAAATTGACCGTACGCCCAGCTAAGCAGGCAAGCTTCAAAGCCATTCACGCTCCCTAGCAGAAAAAGTCCACTCCCTTATATTGCCGATTATATATGGTTATGATATCCGTCTGTAGATGGAAGATGCAGAGTGACTGTGATAGGGACTGCAACGATTGTAGGCTCTTTCACACCTACTGCCCGGGCTGCATCACCCGCGTCTGCCTGATAGCCAAGTGCAAACGCGGCATAACCCACGTCGGCATCACGGATCCCAAGTCGTTCTGTAGACTGCGCGAGTATTGCACCTCCCCCGACGTGATCCCAGCCGATTATATGATACAGGCCATGCCCAAGCTTAAGGCACAAACCAAGGTCAAATTCCCGAGATTCGTCCCCGCAATTAGCCTGATAGATAAGAGGTCATGGTTCTGGGACGATCTCCCTCTCCCCTGGATCGTCGTCAAATTGGCTGATCTTGTCAAAAACAAGGCTTTGATGCAGAGCGTATCCTCCCGCGGGCTTCACGATTTCTTGGGCTTCGATGGGAAGATCCTGCTATCGACGGTGATGGAGGACGAGCTCCTCGACACACTCACGCCCGACGGCTACGTCAGGATGATCGGCGGAATTCGACCGGATGCGACTATGACGCCCGACACCTACACCTACCTGGACGACCCGCTCTGCCTCTCCTGGCAGCAGACGCTGAAGCAGGCCGCGTTCTCGGGCGCCTTTTCAGGGCTGGAAATCGCCGTCGTGGGCTTGATCAAGGGGGCCCTAGGGAAATAGATCGCGTGGTCGACCGAGAAGGCGATCGAGCTGGGCTGTGAGTCGTTCGCCCTCCCATCTAGGGAACTCGTCAAGCTGGGCCTCTTTGACGGCGTTCTATCGGCCATCATGAGTGTCTTCCGTAAGAGAAGGAAGGACGCCAAGTTGCTGCTTTACGGCCTCTCCTATCCCTTGAGAGGGAGGGGGAGCACGTTCGTCTACTCAGGGTTTTCATGGTTCATCGGAGCGAAGAAGGGGTATTACCACAAGGGTAAGCATACCTTCTTCCCAACGGACACCTACGTGAGATTCGAGGAATGCCACTGCGCTGCCTGCAATGGGAGGATGCCGACCCAGCTCAGGGATGACCTGAGGTCGTTTGCCCTCCACAATCTCCTGCTGACGGTGGAGAGGTTCAGGTAGATGGGAGGGGGAACGCGGGAGGCACAGTACAAGGATAGATTTGGACTTGGCACGCCCACGGATACTTACGGAACGTCGTGTATCAAGTCAGGGCTATCAGAGCGCCTCAAAATAAGAAAATATTTCATTGAGAAACAAAGTGACGGGTACTTGCTGAAGAAAGAAGACCAGCTTTTAGGCACGTATAAAGAGATGACGTTTCTATCGCCAAGAAAGGCTCTGTTCAAGCTGGATAAAGGAATGCTACTCGAAGTAACTTCTAAAGCCACTAGAAAGATATTATCACCAGCAAAAGCTGGTATAATAGGATTCATTAATTCAGATGGCAGCTTAACTTATAATATAAAATATAATAAATATCAGGTGAGATTTGGAAGCAGTTCTGATGAACTTCTGAACAAATTTAATGAGTTTATGAATGAAGTCTATGGAATCTCTATAGCCAAATATCCTAAGAAAGGGAAGAACCATTTCTCTGAGTTAGTGAAAACAAGCAAAGAGATTGGTCAAGACCTTAAATTACATGACCGAAGCAGAAGGAAACTGGTTTGTTCCATTTGAATACCTTGACAGGGAATCAGCTCGGATGTTCTTGAAGTGTTTCATGAGCGGTGATGGTAGCATAGGATTGTATAAGAGCCGTGGTAAAAAGAATCCTGTATTACGCGTTCGATTCATCTCGGGCAATAGAAAGGGATTAGAGGAAATAGCTATATTACTAAGAGACTATTTCAGGATAAATTCAACAATCCACTTTGTAAAAGAGTGGGAAGGTTTTGAATTATATGTGCTCAGTCAAGAGGGAAAGATTAGGTATATCAAAAAGATTGGCAGCTTCAAGAAGGAACGTGTTCAAACTATCCATAAGGTCATAAAGGGAGGTGAGAGAGGTTAAAAGAGTTGAACTTTGGCAGAGCTACGAGCCTCTGGAAGAAGCCTCAATAAGAGGGGTTATAGCGGTCAAGAAATTTTGGAATAAGGATATCAAAGAGACATGCGTGGAACTCGGCGGGCATAATTTTGATAGAGAATATCGTTACCGAGTATTAATGTACATTCAGAGGCCAGATCAAGTGAAGGAAGCTGTAGGCACAATCATCAAACTTGGACCTGGACACATGAAGTGGATTAACCTTCTTTTCTACAGGTCAAGCGATAAAGATGTATATGCGAAAATCGACGTTATTGATAATCTGGAAGCACTAAAAGATAAAATAAAAAGGAACGATGAGAAAGCAAAAGAGATAGCCACAGGGTTGGTTCGCAATCATCTTAAGGAAAAAATGGACCTGAAAAAGCATATTTTTGCCGAATACGATATGGTTTTTGGGTATATAATTCGGAAGAATGATGACCGGATCCTCATTGCGATTATAGGATACGATTTCGAAGCCGACGACGTGATCAGGAATAGTCTTGAAGATTTTAAGGAATTTGGTAAAGTCGTCGGTTATTGGATCGAAGAAGTGAAAAAGGCTGATTTAATTGAGCTGGATGAACAAGAAGACGCCTACATCGTATTACTTGGAATTTGACTTCACCTTCTATACATAGCTAATTATTTTGAATATTACTTACAACTGCTCAAACTGGCCCTAAAAATAGAAATAAAGAAAAGAAGTGCGGGGGATGGGAATTTCACGGCCGTTTTCGCGCCGTTTTGAACCCATGTACCCCTTCGGGATAGGAGCCTCAGTCCTACGCCTTTGACCTGGCTTGGCAACCCCCGCCTGTTCAGGCCTCGTTAATTTCTTAATGATTTGAATATTTCCTTTGCTGCCTTCATAATGGCTTAAGGCTTTACGCAAATAATACGAGGCATGCCCTATACGGTCAGGTCCGCCACAAGGACCTCAGGTTCATCGTGGCTTTTCGCCTGGCACACGATCCCGCTCTTATCCGGCGTGTCTTCCTTCTTGGTCATTATTGAGGAGACCCCTTCGAACGTTAAATCGAAGATCTTGCCGATCAACATCGCCTGGACTCCATATTTGATCTCCGGCTCCTCCTGGACCCTAGCGTAGAGCCCTTTCCTGTTCGCCTCTTCGGTCTCATTCGTCCATGGCTCCGGGTTGGCGGACGGATCGATTAGTATCTTGGCGCCACCTTCCGCCAAGTGCCTGACTATCTCGGGAAAGAAGGCATCGTAGCATATCGTTATGCCGATCGGGATGCCCTCTATCGTGTACGTCTGGAGCTCGTCGATGCTCGCGGGGGACAGGCCCAAGCCATCCCGCTCGAGTGGGATCAGGTTCACCTTCCTCTGTCGAAGCAGGATGTCGCCATTTGGGCCGAAGAGGTACGCCGTGTTGTACAGTTTCGTCTTCCTCGTCGCATCTCGCACGGTGTGCAAGGTTTTTAGTGGACCCGTCTCCTGAGATGGCCTCCATTCGGGCGGCAGCACCACCGTCCCCGCCAGGATGTAGGCGTTGTATTCCTGGGAGATGGATGAGAGGACCTCCTCGTAGGTCTTCCTGATCATCGGCTCTTTGCTCAGAAATACAGCCTGTGTTCCACCGGCCCTGTGCCTTATCCTGCTCACGAGCACGTAGTCCATGGCCCTCTTCGATATCGCGGCCACAGCCTCATCCAGGGTCTGGCAGTCCTTGACCGCATTGAAACTGTTCAGAGCCACAAGTGGGGCTCCGACGTCCTCTGGGAAGATGACCAGGGTCGGGTTCTCATCTGTCAGATGGGGCTTCGCCTTCTCCATCTCGGTTGTCAAAAACGCCTCAAAGCTCAGCCTGTTCCTATAGTCAACCAGCTCGATCTTCGTTTGGAGCGCTATCGCCCTGAGCGTCTTCGTCATCTTCGGATTCCCTGTTACGCCCGTTAAGCTCGTAGGTATAACCATTCCGAGGCGGGAATTATCGGGGTTCCTGTCTGTCCAGTACTGCGTTCTTTATATAGCTCCCCCTTCTTGATTGTGTGCGAACTGCCTTGAGTAGGGTTGCTGAGCTCGGTTCTTTAAAGGAAGGCTCCTGGATAAATATCGATGGTGAACCTTGCCAGGTCGTTGAGGTCATCCATTCGAAGACTGGAAAACACGGCTCCTCAAAGGCCAGGCTCGTCGCCATGTCGCTGTTCACGGGCACAAAAAAGACCCTGATGGCGCCTACGAACTCCAACATCGAGATACCGATCATTGAAAAAAAGTCTGGCCAAGTCATCTCCATTTCGACAACGGCGGTTCAGCTGATGGACCTGGAAAGCTATGAGGTGTTTGAGGCGCCGATGCCAACGGATTTACAGATTCAGCCAAGCACTACTGTAGAGTATTGGAAGGCTCTAGGAAAAGTCAAAATAATGAGAGTGAAAGAGGGCATCTGAAAGCTCTCTATTATTAAATTTATTTTGCTTCCTTCAATATCTTCAGGATCTTCTCGGCATCGGCTTTGCTCATGAGCCTCTTCATGGAGGACGAGAAGAGCCCCATCAGCTCCTCCGCCCTCCTCGGCATTACGTTGATGATCATTATGGCTTCCTTCCTCGATAGCCCTATCTCCTGGATCAGCCCCTCGACTAGCTTCTCGGCCGTTTCGGGATCCAGCTTCGAGAACTTGCTCGTATATTCCAAAGTCCTCCTCTGGAACTGATCTAGCTCCTCTTCCTTCTTCGTCTTGATGGCTTTATTTGCTTCTGCGATTGTGATGTCTTTCTCCGAGATTACTCGCCTGACCACTACGACTCACCGTATGGCACGATGTGCTCTGGTCTGACAATTATGTCTTTAAGCTTCTCCATGCTCCTGACCCTCAGGACGTAGGCCCTCCCCCTGGGGGCGATGACGGTCCCGATCTTCCCATGGTACCTCCTGTGGGGCATCCCCTTGTGGTAGGTGGAATTAATTTTGACCAGAACCTTATCTCCTACCTTATACTCCTGAAGCAGGTAGGCAGGTGGCCTCATCCCCTTATCCCTAATCCCCTTCCTCATCATGGCCCTCGTTCCTGCCCTATAACCATGGGTCTTCGGCATGTGCCTTCACTACGTAATGGGGGTCCAATCCCCGCCTTAACCACTATAAATTCCTTTGATGCCTATACCTCCCCTATGTCCAAGACCTCAAGCTCAATGCATTCTGCCTTCCTGTCCGCCAACTCCGACAGGGAAGGCCTAGTTCTGCCCTCGTCGCCGCTTATCAGCTCCTTGATGTATAGCCCACCGTCGCACTGGAACACGCCCTCCACCGTGTCGGGAGAAAGGGCCCTGAAACTGACTTTATAGAGGCGTTTCTGCCTGACCCTGTCCCCACGCCTCCTCAGGACCCTCGTTGGGGTCCTTTGCGCGATTATGGCGTCCGAGAGCCCTTGCTCGAGGTGGGCCAAGTCGGATTCCCCTATTTCCCTGTCGAGTTTTATAATGGCCTTGTAGGTCTTCTTGGCCTTCTCCCCGAATATCTTGACGTCCGCCACGTCCCTCTTATCCGCCTTAGAGAGGCCCAGTATCTCCAAACGCCCCTTCTGCTGCTCTCTGATCCCCTCCTCAATGCGAGCGAGGTCTATGGTCCTCCGCTTGGGCCTCACTATCTCGATCACGAAGGGCCTGCCATTACCCGTCATTCGCGCATCGGCATCCTCCCTTCCAGCTCCATGGAATTTCATGTCCTCTCCTCGAGTTGCATCGAGAAGAGGTACGCCAACGATCTCCTCGATGGATTCCCCCTTCTGCCACGTGGTCCTAGTCTGAGATATTCCACCTACTAATTTCCTATACCTTCCCTTGAAAAAGACCGGGTTGATGTTGACCTCAACGTCCCCCTCCGGAAGCCTCACGATCAAGGTGATGTCCGGCCGGAGCTTGTCCATCCTCTTATCGGCTAGAGCCTGAATGCGCCTTCCGATTTCCCGCGTAACCTCATACCTTATGTTCTCCCCGTGCCTTAATTTATAACGGGCCTTGAGCTCATCCTCCCTCTCCTCGACCTGCAATGGCATCTTGCACCCGATCATGATCGTTGAGCACTCCACATCCCCCAACGAGTTGATGGCCTTGAGAGAGAACTCCTCAAGCCTGTCCATAAAGCCTGAGCAGATGTAGCATGCCCTTATTACTATGTCGAGCTTCCTCCTCATCTTCCTCAACGTAGTGAGGGATGGCTCGTATCCGCTCTCAGCCAGTGCCTTAAGAGCCTTGAACGCGTCCTTCCTTTTAGTAGATGCGTGCATCTGAGCTTGCATGTGAAGCATCATTTTGAGAGCGCGGCCCTTTTCCTTATTGCCAAAGGTTCGGTCTAGGCTGGCGAATTGCCTGCCCAGACAGCTGTCGCAAAGCGCGTATTCGGAGATCACATCCCCACAGATATCCATGGTGTTCATCTTCATTTCAAATCTTACCCAACAATCGCCGCCTAAGCTCCCTGCTCCCTCTGAACTTCTTGAGCAGGCTTCGAGCCATATTGAACTGCTTGAGTAGTTCCTTGACGTCTCTCTCGGACGATCCCGAACCCCTGGCCACGCGCCTAATCCTCTGCGAATCCAAGATGGTCGGGTTCTCCCTTTCATCCCTGTTCATCGATTGCACTATCGCCTTCCACTTCTTCACCCTTTGATCCGCATCCTTCAATGCGCCTTCTGGTATCTTTTGTCCTCCGGGGAAGAATTTCAAGAGGTTATCTATCGGTCCCATCTTCCCCGCAGCTTGCAGTTGCTCCAGCATGTCGTCCAATGTAAACCTTCCAGATGCCAATGCCTTCGCCTTCTCCCTGGAGAGCTCGATCTCCATCTGGGAAAATTTCTCCACAAGGCCCTTCAGATCGCCATACCCTAGGAGCCTTGAGACGAACCCCGTGGGATCGAAATGTTCGAGGTCATCTATCTTCTCGCCGAGGCCAACGAACACTATTGGCGCTCCGGTCGCTGCCGCAGCCGATAGGGCACCGCCGCCTCTGGCGGCGCCATCCAACTTTGCCACGATTATGTATCCCAATCCCACCGCATCGTGAAAGGCTTGTGCCTGGGACTTAGCCTGCTGTCCTATTGTAGCGTCGATGGTCAGTATGATCCTGTCTGGCTTGACCTCCTTGGCTAGCTCCTCCATCTCCACTACGAGCGCCTTCTCGTCCTTGTGTCTACCAGCGGTGTCCACTAAAATGAAGTCGCAGCTATCCCTCAACTTGGCGATGCCGCGGGTGGCGATCTCAATCGGGCCCTTTCCATCCTGCTCGCCATAGACGGGTATCTTGAAGGGCTCGAGTAGCTGCAGGAGCTGTTGATATGCGCCGGGACGGTAGGTGTCGGCACAGACTACGCCCGAATTGAACCCCTTCCTCTGAAAATAATGCGCGAGTTTGGCAGCGGCTGTTGTCTTGCCCGATCCCTGTATGCCCACCAGCATGTATATGTTGGTGCGGCCCTTCTCAAGCCTTGGCTCGACTGGGTGTTCCCCCAATATCCTTATCAGTTCATTATAGGCTGAATAGACGACCTGATCCTTCCTCGAGACCCCAGGTGGGATCTCCTTTGTGGCATCTTTCTCTATCCTCTTGGTCACCTCGAGGACGAGGTCCACATTGACGTCCCCCCTCAACAGCGCCCTTTGAATCTCCCTGACGAACTCCTTGATGGCGGCCTCGTCAGCAACGGTTCTGCCCAAGAGCTTTGTTATGGCAGAGCTCAAAGACCTTCCTAGCTCATCCAAGACCATAGATGCCACTCAAACCGTAATTAACGTAGTTCAAAGATAATAAACTTGGCGCTCAACGGGTCGGTCACGTCGCCTTCTTCAATTCGCTCCTCCAAAAGTCGATTTCCTCAACCACTAACCCGTATATTATCTTCGGATCGCCCATCCCCTCTGTCTCCTCCAGTACCCTCCCCGTCACGAAGTTCACGGCCTTCTCATTCTGAAGGGCATCCTCCAGCAATTTCGGCTCTTCCTCAAGGACCTTCTTTACGATGACCTTCAAGCTGTTCCTGTCGCCGATCCTCCTAAAATTTGACCTCCTGGCAAGGTCCGATGGTGAACCTCCTTCTCTCACCAAATCCCAAAGCATCTGTTTTGCTATCTTCGCGGTCAACTCACCCCTGTCGACGAGCGAGAGCAATTCGGCGAAATCCCTGGGTATGAAATCGCACTCCTGAGCCGTCATCTCGTTATGGTTCAGCCTCCTAAGGAACTCCGTCGTGATCCAGTGGCACAAGCTAACTGGATTGTGGTAATAATTTGCGGTATCCTCGAAATAGTCAGCCAAGCCCTTGTCCATCGCGAGGACCGTCGCATCGTATGAATCGAGGCCATATTGTTCGACTAACCTCGTCCTCCTGGAGTCGGGCAGTTCGGGCATCGTCCTACTTGCGTTTTCGACGGCCTCATCGGAGAACTCCATGAAAGGCAAGTCCGGCTCGGGGAAATACCTGTAATCTTCCTCCTCTTCCTTGACCCTCATCTCCTCGGTCACCCTCTTGGCCTCGTCCCACCTCCTCGTGGCCCTTTTGGCCGCTCCGCGCATGATCCTCAATCTGAGAAGTTCGAAATTCAGCGCCTTTTCGACGTCCTTGAAGGACGAAATGTTCTTCACCTCTATCCTCGAACCCCCACCTACGGATATGTTGGCATCGCACCGCATCGATCCCTCCAGCGTGCTGTCCGTAACTTCGAGGTGTTCGAGTATAGACTGCATTTTCTGCAGAAAAATCCTCGCCTCTCGAGGGGAGCTCATGTCCGGCTCTGTCACGATTTCCACGAGGGCGATGCCGGACCTGTTGTAATCCACCAGCGTGACCTCGCCGCCGTCGCTGGACAGGTGGACAAGCCTAGCGGGATCCTCCTCCAGCTGAATCCTCCTTATGTTAACGGTCTTTTCAGCGCCTCCAATTCGGAATGATACATGCCCACCGATCGCGAACGGTATTCCACCTGCCTTGTCATATTGTGATATTTGAAACCCCTTGCTCATATCTGGATAGAAGTACTGCTTGCGGAAGAAGAGGGTTCTGTGTGAGATGTTGGATCTTATTGCCAAGGAGACCTTCATGGCCGCTACCAGGGCATTCTTGTTGAGAACGGGTAAGGCACCGGGTAGGCCAAGGCAGACGGGGCAGGTATTTCCATTAGGTGGCTTGCCTCTGTAATCGGAAGGACAGCTGCAAAATAGTTTCGTTTTCAGGGATGTGAGCTGGCAGTGGAGAACTCGTCCCTGAGCACTTAGCTCAACGGGATCTCGAGTCCAATTAGGACGTTGGGCGATTCCAGTGCCTTCGACTCAGTTATCAACCTCATCACCTCGCCAACTCGAGCACTCTTATCCGTTAGTTTGGCGATGGTGATGGAATGAAATAGAAAAACCTTTTGTCCACGCTCATGGCGTGGCCCCCTCTCCGATGGGCCATTGGCCATAAAAGGCACCGCCATAGGCGAATGTGCCCCATGAATGCGGTTTGGCTTAAGAGGGGTCCGTTCTCCCTGCCGCATAGGCCGCGGCAGTGGGGAAAGTATTATTTTTCCGTAGACATGGCGTTGTAGCGGTGGAGATGTCAGAGGAAGAAGTCGGAAGGGTATCCAACTACTTCTCACGCATTGGCGTCGCTGCCATAGAGATCACGAACGGCACGCTCAAAGTAGGGGATTCGATCAGGATAAAGGGTGTGAAGACCGACTTTACCCAGATGATCGGTTCCATGGAAATCGATCGGCAGCCAGTTGAGATGGCTCAGAAGGGCTCCTCGGTGGGAATTAAGGTCAAAGATAGAGTAAGGCAAAACGACGTCGTCTTCAAGGTCCTTTAGCGGCTCATACAGACAGCCTCATCCTTTCAGGATAACGCTTCCAGAGCAGGTTCTCAAGTTCAATTTTAAGCCTTAGGTCGAGCTCCTCCTGCTCCTTGGACAAGAAGGTGGGGGTCTGTCTGAGGTGTATTATCGGCCCACTCAGAAGGCCCTCCCCCTGCATCGCCTCCCTTATTGGGACGGGGCTGCGGCGTAATATTCCTTCAAGTACATTAGGTGCCAATTTTTCGTCAAATATCGTCTCAAGCTCGGAATGGGGTATGGGCCTCAACCCGAACTCAGGACTTTCAAAGGATCTGGGTCGACTGCCATCGATTCTGGCCCCAAAGCCCACTATCTTGTATGGATTGAGGTAATGCTGTTTTATCTGCCATAATTCCTGATCCGAGTTCTGGATGAAGAAGAGGTCTTGGAAACCCCCAGCGCCCCTGCCCACAAAGAATTGCCATCCCTTTGGGTTCTTGTCGTATCTTTTCAATATCTCCTTTATTATCTCATCCGCGGGCTCCAGCTCCAACGTGGCTCATCTACTGGGACACAGATCCCATTTCATTATGCGACCAGAGCGGGTCTATCGGTTAAATATGTTGCGTCCTCTAGGATGCTTGGTTCAATAAATAAGGCGAGGCTTAGTCGATGGCGTGGAGGCCTATTTTCCCTTGCCACGGTACGAGAGCTCCGTCCTTCTCATCAGTTCCTCACCCTGAAGCCTGACTATCTCCTCCACACGATCGGCCGTTACTCCCGTCGTCGTGCCCACGGCCGTAACGCAAGCGGCTCCCGCTGCCTGTCCCCTCTCCAGCAGCTCGATCATCAGGGAGGGCGGAAGATTGGCCACTTGGCCCTTTTCGATACCCCTTCTGAACATCGTGTCCATGATCCCCGCACAAAATGCGTCACCAGCGCCAGTCGGATCGATGGAATCGACCCTGAAAGAAGGTTGGGCCACCTTCTTCTCCTGGTCAACTGCAAAAGCCCCCTTCTCGCCATCAGTTAGTAGCATGAGCTTGACGCCCAGCCTGAGCATCTTCTCCATGGAGGAGTCGAAGTCCGAACTGCCCGTGAGGTTAAACAACTCCCCGGTATTACAGTGGAAGATGTCGGAGTACTTCATGGCATTTCTTATGCCACTCCAATCTATGCCGATGGCAGTTATGATGTCCAGGAATGTTATGCACCCAAGATCATTTGCCCTGCTCATGATGTCCGCTATCCTGTTGTCAACGTCCCTGCACATTCCTGAGACCACGTAGAAGATCTTGGGGGGCTCCTCTTCGAGGGTGGCGATGACCTCATCGGCCTTTAGCTCCCAGCTGGCACCTAGTTCCACGTGGAACCGTCTATCCTCTCCCTTGACGACGAGGATGATGTTCTTCATCGTCCCAACGTCGTAAGTGCCAACTGCTGTGCGGATCCCCTTTGCCGCCAGCGTGCTCAAGACGAACTCACCGAAGATGTCCCTACCTACGGCACCGACGGCCTTGAGCCCGTTTCCCGACTGGCCTAAATTGACCAGGTCGATTGTGATGTTCGCAGGATGCCCGCCAATATGTAACTCAATCCCCCTGGGCAAGACAACAAGTTCCCCAGGGCCAGCGACCTTGGGTAGATCTGCAGCTATTATATCTGCCACCAACACCCCTACAGCGGTTAAATTTAGGTTGCCCATTATCGTTTACCCTCTCACAAGTTGGATGAGGACCACAAGCCTTGTAAGCATTACTCCTAATGACGGCACAGAGGGAGTTGTAGATTGGAAGAGAGTACCTATCTATCAGTGCCCTTAATCAGAGGTAGGGATCTCGAATCGGCACTCAGGATAGCTGAGATAATTAAGGGGCTTGGCAACAAGGTGGTTTCCGACTGGGTGGTTACCCAAGATCCTGGTTGGAACCTGACCCCTGAAGCCGTCTATCAGAGGGACACCCAATGCGTGAGGGCGTGCGAAAGCCTTGTGGCCGAGGTATCAACGCCGAGTCACGGTGTGGGAATGGAGATAATGCTCGCTCACATGCTTGGAAAGAGGGTCATATGCGTCTGCCAGAAAGGCACGAGGTTATCGCGCCTATTACGGGGAATGCCCAACACCAAGATCATCGAGTACAGCTCCTTCGAGGACATGGAAGGGGAATTGAGGGCGATCTTTAGGGGAACAGAAGGCGATCCAACGAGATGATAGTCCCAAACCAACGATACTCACTTAGCAATGGATATAGGCCTGTGTGAATCGCATACGGGCATGGGCGAAGACCAAAGGATTGTTGACGCCATAAGGCAGAAATTGACGACGGTTGTGGATCCAGAAATCGGCGTCCCCATAACTGAAATGAACTTAATCGATGAGGTCAAAGTCGAAGGAGGCGATGTTATGGTTACGTTCCATTTGACGATGCCCTTCTGCCCACCCGTGTTCGCTCTCCAGATATCCAAGGACATAAAGGAGAAGGCGAAGTCCATCGAAGGCGTACGCTCTGTTAGAGTAAACTTGATAAAACACGTGAATGCTGATGAGATCAACAAAGAGGTAAACCAATGACGTGTGAGGGATAAGATAGAGCCCCCGCCGAGAGTTCCTGTGTATATTCGAACTCGGGACCTGCAGCTCACCCTGTGAGTAGATATACGAGGCTGCCGCCCTACCGACTGGGCTACGGGGGCTGATTACATGTGGTAATCCGACCCCTTATTAAGCGGTGGGTTGAATTCGGCATATTCAAGGCCAATCCCCCAAGGGCCAGTACGAGCCATAGCATACCGTAGTGGCCTATAATATGAGGAAAGGCTCCTTATGTGCCCTGTCCCAATCCTAGTCTGCGATGCCCCCCTGCAACTTGACAAGTAATGGACGGTGCCAACGACAAAGGTCTACTTTTTCTTCTTGGCCTTCTTTGGCTTTGCCTTAGCCTTGGGTTTCTTCTTGGCCTTAGCTTTTTTAACTTTCTTCTTCGGATGTATTACAGGAGCTGCAGGAGGAGCCACTTCAACGGCCGGAGGGGGTACCTCCTCCACTTCATGCTTCTCCTCTACTGGTTCACTCGGGGTTTCCGCGACCATAGTTAGGAACGGCGTAGGAGAAAGATATAGTATTTTCGGTGTTTGATGCCATCCGCAGTCCACTATCCAATGGCTTTGGGTGGTCGTACGGGGTTCAGATTAAGTTCTGAAGTAGGTTGTCAGTTGATAATGCCTTCTCTATAACAGAACGTGGTGCGCTCAGGGATATCCTCTTGGTCCTGCCGTACCGTCCTTGGCTCATGATCTTGCATATCAAGATGCCGGCCTCCTCGAGCTCGTTCACAAGGGTGCTCACCCTCCTGTGGGTGAGGGGCTCTATGCCGGCATGCTGGCAGAGGGCACCATACGACGTATAGCACTCCCCACTGGTTAATTTGCCGCTCTTGGAGGCCGTCTGGAGGGTACCCAGTAATACGAGCCTTGAGTGCAGTGGAAGTGATTTCACCACCTGATATAGCCTGTCCTCCTCTATCTTCTTCCAGGCAATACGAACGCAGTCTTCGTCTACCGTCTTTCGCTCGGCTCTTTCTGCGATCTCTCCGGCAACGCGGAGTAGGTCCAAAGCCCTGCGGGCATCCCCATGTTCAGCTGCTCCCAGAGCTGCACAGAGATCGATGGCGGCCGGGCATACGATGCCCTCGGAGAAGCCCTCTGCAGCGCGCTCAGCCAATATGTCTCTCAGTTCAGGCGCCGCATATGGTTTGAATACTACCTCCTCCTCGCTCAGGCTGCTTAGGACTCGTGGGTCTAGATACTCTTTGAAGCTCAGGTCATTGGAGATGCCCACTAAAGTCAAGCTCGCAGCCCCAAGGAGCTCATTTATCCTTGTAAGCTCGTAGAGCAGCCTGTCCCCAAATCCCTTCACGAGGGCGTCAACCTCGTCCAGGACAACTATGCTATATGATCCCTGTGACTTCATGGATTCTATTAGCCTGTGGAAGAGCTCCGCCGTGGCTAATCCCGTAAACGGCGCATGGATTGCGTGCATGCTGCAGATCTTAGAGAGGACCCTGTATTCAGTTCCCGCAAGACGGCAATTGACATAGATTCCCTTGAATGACGAACCCACCGAATTACATTTCTCCGCAAGTCTCGCCAAGACATACTTCACCGACGCGGTTTTGCCCGTTCCAGTCTTGCCGTAGACGAGGGCGTTTGACCCCCTGTTCCCGGTGAGCGTCGGGGCCAATATCTCTGCAACTCTTGAAAGTTCGTCCTCCCTATGCGGGAGACGTGAAGGTACAAAATCATGCCTTAGAACGTCCCTATTCTTAAATATGGCCCTACTTGTAAGGAATCTTTCGAATATGACTTCCAACGGATCTGAGCGCAGGGCCTTCTCCCGGCAAACCTTGGTTTCCACTCCAGATTTAAACAAGTTAGTGAAAATCTTTACAATTAAAACTACAGGATTAAGTAGATAAAAAATACTCCATGTGAAAGTATGAGTTGAATTAAGGAATGATCTAGAACCGACACCCCTACATTTCCATTGGAAAATAATAATATAAACAAAATTAAAAATATATTTTTGTATGGGAAATAATACTCTGATCCATAATTAAAGATAAGATATTTTAGGTAAACCATCCTCTACATATGACACACAACTACAACGTATAAGTATAAGTATCTACTTAATAGTTAAAATTCAACTCAAGTGGAAAATAAGGGGTGGGTTTTTATGACGCTACAGGCCCTTTATCATTATTCTCACTTAAATTGATGACATCGTAAGTGAATTGCCTTCCCAACCTATTCCTCTTAATCAACTCTTTATCCACTAATTTACCCAATAAACGACTTATGTGTTCACGGCTCTTACCTATTTTAACTTGTAAATCGTGGGAGCTCATCGGTCCATTTGCTGATAGCAAATTTAGGACCTGTCTATCCAAATCTGTAATCCTTTCAACTTCATTTGACACATCCGCTATATCTCCCTCACGTACTTTTCTCGTTCTGATTTGCTTTCGTTTCCCTCCAATTACGTTATTAGCCTCAACCTTGCTTAACTTTCTATCAATCTCCATAAAGACATCCAACGACATCTTGATGCTCTCCTTAATCTTCATAATATCCTCTTCAAGGTGGAGCATCCTGCGCATTAAGATCTCCGACCTTAAGTTAGCTACTTCGGCCTCATGAGAGGTCCAATCTAATTCTTCCCTTAATACATTATAATTGCCTATCGCTCCTCGTTCACCTGTAAGTCGTTCCTCCTTATCGCGGCCTTCATTTTTATGCGTCCTACCAATTCCCCAAAATATACCGACAATTGTAAGGGATAATAGGGTTCCACATAATGGCGATGAGAAAAGCAACTACGATTTCGCCTCGCGTTGAATCTTGAGCGCGGATATTACGTCGATCTTCGTTATGATCCCCTTTAATTCTCCCGCGTCCACAACCAGAACGGCAGCATGGCCCCCCGATAATAGATCTGCAACTTCAGCTAGACCGACAGAGGAGGGAACGGAAGGATAAACGGAACTTACGAGATCCCCCACCCTCGCGTCATAAACCCTTTCAGGATTAGAGAGATTCGAAACCAACTTTTTCAATATCTTTTCCTCCTCAATGGCTCCTACAGCCCGACCCCTGAGCATAACAGGCAGTTGCGAGATGTCCCTCCTCCTCATCAGCTCTGCGGCAACCTTTACTTTGTCGTCAAAATCAACCGTTACCACGGGACTTGCCATTATGTCCGCGGCAATCCTTACAGAAGGCACATTGGTCAATACCTTCAGTATCTTCTCTAAAGTAGAAACCCTTGGATCTACTGAGCCCGCTTCAAGCCTTGCCACCAAGCTTTGGCTCACCCCTGCAAGCCGTGCGAGCTCGCTTTGTGTAAGCCCCCTTCGTACCCTCATCCTTCGAAGTTCCTCGCCTGTTGGTATCAGTGACATTTTTTTGATATATCACACAACACTCATTAATCACAGATAAGGGATATAAATTAATCGATTGGGCTACTTTATTTCATTATTTAATCGACGTAGGACTTGCGATAGGAGCTCATTTACCTTATTATTGGTCGTTTTTCCCCCGTTTTCAGTTAAAACATCTTTGAGATCTCGTATTTTTCGACCAAGCTCGAAAAGTTTTGTGATATCATATGTGATATCAGATATATTTGTGATATCAAGATATCCTAGAAGTATTAATGTGACAATCGCCTTTCTGACATTATTTCTAGCTTGTTGAAGGGTACGATGGAACGCTCCCTTTGCCACCGGTTGACCGAGGCGGTTGTAAATGCCAGATTTTCCCTTATGCTGGCCACTCTGGTAGGATAGGTATGTTGCCAATTGCTTATACGTTAAAGAACTATTTTTAACGAGTTGAGCGATTATAGGATCATTTTTAGGATATTCGGGTTCGTGCAAGGTCCAGATGGTCCTTCCCCCTCGACGTTATACAAAAACGTATGCCCTCAGGTTCGATCGTGATTGGGCCAGATCGGTTATGGAATTTGATCGTCCACATCATGATGTTATCATTCTAGTCATGTTGTAGTTGCACGATCAGCGTGGGTAAAGGGTTATTATGGCAGTGCTCTTGAATATGCAGAGCATCAAGTCAGTGTAGAATAGGTGCGTGAGCCGCTGTGGGCAGACGTAAAAGGAAAGTCGTGAAGATAATCCGGAGGACCTTACCAAGGATTTTCCTATGTCCGAAATGTGGCAAGCAGAGCGTCAGCGTGAGAGTTGACAAGAAGGGCCAGACGGCCCACGTAGTCTGCGGTGGCTGTGGGGCAGAAGCAGATGTCCCAAGGTCATCGCATGAGCAACCCGTCGACTTGTATTGCAAGTTCACGGATAAATTCTATGCTGGTGAACTTTAGTCTTGTATGGAAGGGTTGAGTCCGAACTCCGAAGGCGTTTATCCGACGAGAAGGCCCTCCATTTCCTGTTATTGGATCCACAAAAACCAGGTGACGCGACCGCCATTGCGAAGTCTGCCGAGAGGTCAGGTACCGCTGCATTCCTTGTAGGTGGTTCAACCGCCACACTCACCTCAGAATACGATTTCCTGATAAGGTCGCTCAAGAACAATGCGCATCTCCCAGTGATAATATTCCCGAGCAACCTGCCCAGCATAACGGGCGAGGCTGATGCGATATTCTTCATGTCCTTGCTGAACTCGCTGAATCCATACTTCATCACCGGCGCTCAGGCCTTGGGCATCAACGCGATAAGGAAGAGGGGGCTCGAGACAATTCCCTTGGCCTACATCATTATTGGCGGAGGAGGGGCGGCGGGATTCGTCGGCCAAGCGCAGTGCGTTCCCCTTGATCACCCCGAGATAGCTGCCGCCTATGCAATGGCAGCTGAGGCATTCGGTTTCCGATTCGTATATCTTGAAGGTGGTTCTGGAATAGCACAGCCGCTCTCCCCTTCCTTCGTTTCCGTTGTCAGAAAATGCGTCTCCCTCCCCCTAATAGTTGGCGGCGGAGTTAGGGCCGGATCTAAGGCCGAGGATTTGGCAGTTGCCGGGGCCGACATCATAGTCACGGGCTCGATCGTAGAGGAGACGGGCGATCATAACGTAATATCCGAACTCGTTGCCGGCATAAGGCGGGGTGGGAAGAGGCGTTCACAGGGACAGGCCAACGGGCCATTCAAGAGCGAGGTTTAGACGCTCCTCATCGACCGATTTAGGCACAAGCCAGGCCTACGAAAAGGCCTTTCGCAAGTTTTTAAGCCACCCCATTCGTATGTGCAGGTAGAGTGACCCCTGGGGTGTTAATGATTGACCAGCTTTGAGAATTTCTTCGCTTCATTGAAGAAGGCACTGGGTCGTTCTGACCTCTACGGCATCTGGCCCGATTTTGAGCCCTTATACGATGAGACCGAATTTACCATCACGACAATTCATCGACTTGGTGAGATACTATTGCTAAACTGCGGATCATGTGATGGCCCATCCGATACAAGGCATCCGAAATGTGACCTTTGTGTCCACAAGAGGGTCGATTACGGGATCAATGCCTATCGGAAGTCAACGGGAAGGGACAAGTCGGCATGGTCGACCGTATTCCTGACTCGGGTAATTCAGCTCAAACACTTGCCAACGGTCCTAGAAGATGATAAGCAATAATTCCGTTGTAGATCAAAATTACTACGACGCCTTATTGAAGTCGTTGGACGAATGCTACCGCCTAGCTGCAGAGGCAAAGTCAAGGGGCATCGACCCTGACAAGAACGTCGAATCCAAAGTGGTTCGTTCTCAGGCCGATGCCATGGAGTACCTAGTCGGGCTTCCTGGTTTGGCCGACAGGGTGCGCCAATTGGTGTCGGAGATGCCCACCTCTGAAGTACCCTTTAGGCTGGCTGAGGACATCATATATGGTAAATTCGGTCGCCTTGGGCCGGATAGGGCAGCACTCACGGCAATCAGGGCCGCATTGGCTACTCTCACCCCCCCTGGCACAACAGCGGCACCAATGGAGGGCATAGTTGACGTCAAGATAAAGAGGAACGACGATCACTCATCTTACCTCGCCATCTACTTCGCGGCACCGATGAGGTCCGCAGGCGGGACAGAACAGGCCGTGGCCGTCATTCTCGCCGACTTCGTGCGAAGGGCACTCAAGCTGGAGAGGTACCGCGCTTCGGAAGATGAAGTAAATAGGGTCGTGGAGGAGATTCGCATCTACGAGAGGGACGTTGGGAGGTTCCAGTATAGGGTAGCGGACGATCAAGTGAGATATGTCTACAGGAACCTGCCGGTCGAGGTGACGGGCACGCAGTCCGATCCGATCGAAGTAACCCTCTACAGGGACCTTCCGAGGGTTGAGACGAACAGGTTGAGGGGTGGGGCTCTGAGGGTCGTCAACGATGGCATCATTGGCAGGCGCAACAAGGTTCTGAAATGCGTCTCGGACATCGATCTGACGGGCTGGAACTGGTTGGAAAAGGTCTCCGCATCTGCCCGTGAGGAGAGATACCTCGGGGAGGTTCTTGTAGGAAGGCCCGTGCTCTCCTTCCCTGAACGCTTTGGGGGCTTCAGGCTGAGATATGGCAGAAGCCGGAACACTGGCCTGGCGTCGATGGGCGTCCATCCCGCGTCGATGGTCATAACCGATGGCTTTCTGGCCGTCGGCACACAGATTAGGCTCGAGAGGCCGGGTAAATCAGCAACCGTCGTCCCCGTCGATTTCATCGAGCCACCCATCGTTAAGCTCGTCGACGGATCCTTGGTAAAAGTTGGTTCCATGGAGTTCGCGGAACGCGTCAAGGATAACGTGGCATCCGTCCTATTCTTGGGGGACCTTTTAGTGGGGGTGGGGGAGTATGTAGAGAATAACATACCACTTGAGGAATCCCCGTACGTAGAGGAGTGGTGGTGCGAGGAGGTTAAGCAAGCCCTCCTTAAGAACGGCATAGTTGAAGCCGCATCCAAGTCCGGCCTACCAGTGGACAGGCTTCAGGCCCTTATTGACGAACCCCTGCGCTGTCAGCCGAGCTTCGACGAAGCCTCTAACATATCACTTAATCTGGGAGTTCCACTCCACCCGTCTTATCTTTTCTTCTGGTCCCGTATTTCGGTTGCAGAGGCCCTGCAACTGAGGGATGCCCTGAAGGGCTGTCGGCATCTGGATGGCGGGCGTGGTATAGAGCTCCAGCTGAAGGTTTCCATCAAATCATTGCTCGAAAAGCTATGCGTCCCTCACGCGATCAGGGATGCGTCCATCTGCATAGGCCCCGAAGAATCCTCCATACTGCACTTCACACTTCTATCCAGGGAGGTGCCGGCACAACTGCCCGTACCCATCCTGGAACTCCTCTCGACAACATCGGGCGTCGAGATCAGGAACAAGGCCCCGATCTTCTTGGGCGTTAGGGTTGGTAGGCCTGAGGCGGCTAGCCCCAGGCACATGGATCCGCCTGTACATGCCCTTTTCCCGGTGGGGAACGTCGGCGGGGCAACTAGGAACATCATAGAGGCCTCATCAAAGCGTTTGGTTCTTGTCGAGCTGGCCTCAAGGTCGTGTCCCAAGTGCAAGGCCCAGACACACCTCAGTTACTGTACCACCTGTCTAGAGAAGACGACGCCCGTCATGAGGTGTCTAAATTGCGGCAATGTAGTGGAGGCTGAAAAGTGCCAGATATGTGGGCGCAGAGCGGCACCATATAGAAGGTCCACGGTCGATCTGGCTGGGCTTCTGACCGAATCGTTCAACATTCTTGGAATCCATACGGCTCCTAAGCTCGTTAAGGGCGTGAAATCGCTTGTGAATCCCGGGAGGGTGCCCGAGAACCTCGCTAAGGGCATCCTGAGGGCCCAACTCGGCCTATCGATTTTCAGGGACGGAACGGTGAGGTTCGACGCCTCAAACGGGGTGCTTACCGAATTCGCACCAAGCGAGATCGGTACCTCCGTCATGAGGTTAAGGCAACTTGGTTACTCGCACGATGTGAATGGGAAAGAGCTTAACGACGAAGATCAGCTCGTTGCATTGAAACCGCAGGACGTGATCATACCGGTGAAGTGTGCGAGATACCTCGTTAAGTTGGCATCGTTCATCGATGCATTGCTAACAAAGGTATATGGCACAAGGCCATTCTACAATTCGAGGGAGATAGGGGATTTGGTGGGACACCATGTAGTGGGCCTATCTCCCCACACGTATGGGGCCATACTGGGCAGGGTGATAGGCTTCACGAAGTCCGAGGTTCTATTCGCGCATCCCTACTGGCACCAAGCGAAGAGGCGCGACTGCGACGGCGATGCCGACTCCATAACGCTCGTGATGGACGTCTTATTGAACTTCTCGAGGAGCTACCTTCCTGATCAACCGGGCGGGCTCATGGATTCCCCCCTCGTTATACTTCCAACAGTGAATCCCGCAGAGGTGGATGATCAAGTTTTCAACATGGAAAGCTGCAAGAGGTATCCCCTCGAGCTCTATGCACTGTCATGCAGGCATTCGCCACCGGACGAGGTAAAGGGAACGATGCAGTTCGTCGGGGACGCCGTGAAGGGAGGTTTCGGGCTTCAACTGCTCGAATCCAACATCCCAACAAGCCAGATGGATGGAGGGCTTGCCGAGAGCACGTACAGGAGGCTCGATACGATGGCCGAAAGGCTCAGGAGGCAGATGGCGCTGACGGAAAAGCTGGTGGGCGTGATTCCGGTGAAGGTGGCCGAGCGTATATTGGACTCGCACCTGCTCCGGGATCTATCCGGCAATCTTCGCACATTCTATACCCAGGGAGCGAGGTGCAAGAGGTGCGGCGTCAGGTTCAGGCGCGTGCCGTTATCAGGGAGGTGCACTGCATGCCAGGGGGAACTCTCCATGCTCGTGCACAACAAGAGCGTCGGTAAATATTTGGATCTGGTTCTGTGGCTACTGGCAAGGTACGAATCCGATGACTACTTCAGGCAACACGGCAGTATATTGAAACTGGAGGTGGAAGCCTTGAGGGAGCCCACTGGGAAGAAGATCTCCGATTATATCTTTACCACGGAATAGATGGAATCTACTGCCATGCCTCCGCGATGATGGGGATGCTCTCGACATTTAGTGAATCGAGGTGCAGTACTGTAAAGATGCCGGGCGCTGGCACGTAACCCAGTGACTGCTGATACGGCGTCATCATCTGCCAAGTGCCGGTATTGGCTACGACAACGCCGCGATACTTCCCCACCTTATAGGAGTGGATGTGCCCCGCATGGAATACATCGGGTCTCTCGGATATCACGAGCATGTCTTCCCCATCGGTATGTATTGGGGTTCTGCCCCCATATATCGGGGCGACATGCCTGACCGCCAACAGATGGCTCATCGCAACGTCGGCGTGGGAATAATGGAATTCTGGAACTCGATTCGCCAGATCCTCAAGGCTGGTTCCGTGTGTTATGAGGAATTTCACCCCATGGAGTGCGACCAGGGAGGGATTACTAAGTAGGGAGACGTTTTCCATTTCCCGTAACGGCCTTCCATACTCCTCCGGTATGGGTGGCTGGGGCAGCGCCTTACGCGTGGCATCGTGATTACCTGGTATGATCACTATGTGGATGTGATCGGGGATCTGCCGAAGCAATTCGGCCGCCCTCTTGTATTGGTCTCTGACGTTTTTGATCGATATCTCCTTCTCCTGTTGAGGGTAGATCCCAACTCCATCGACGAGGTCTCCAGCTATCACTACATACTTAACCTTGCCCGCAAGCCTTCTGCTCTCGTCTCCACCGACCTCTCCGCGCAGCCACTTCAGGAAGAGCTGAAAGGCCGCGTCCATGAAATACGCGCTTCCGACGTGAAGGTCCGAGGTCAGGACCGCACATATCTCCTCAGAGGCCCTGTTCGGCTTTGCCTCAGGTATGTCCGGAAGGATTATGTCCGAACATATCAATTTACCCCCTAGGACCACAACTTCAAAACAAGCGACGAGATCCTGATGGAGCCTTTGGGCCTTCTTCCTCAGCTGCTCAGAGGCCTTGCGTGGTATTATGAGGTACGCTGAGCCATGGAGGTCCTCCAAGAGCATAAAGCTCTCAGACCTGACATCCAATATCATCGCTATGATCTTTGCCCTCGACTTGTCAGGAAGCTTACTAGCCTCAGGAATTGTGTGTACGCCACTTACATCGAGCCGAGATCTGAGCACCTTCTCCAGTTTCCTGAATCTATCTGCTAGATACGCCCTCTTTGACTCGACGTCATCGCTCGGGCGATCGAGCTCCTCCACGTTGAGGAGCACCTTGACATCATCCTTGATGGAGGCTGCTTGGGGGGCGTAAATCGCTCCCACGGATACATCAGCCGGGACCGCCATCTGTTCAGCGTGCCCAGACCCCAGCAGGGCCTCCTCGAGTATGGCCTTGGTTATGAATAACGTCGACCCTCCTGCCCTGTTTGCCACCTCTTCCACCAGCTCCCCTAAGTCGTAATTCCCTTTATTGAGCAGGTAGTCAAGTGCAGCCGCTTCGAGGGCTAACCCCTTTCTGCCGAAGCTCTCGACGATGAGCCTTCTGGACTCCCTGTGGCCCTCCATGCGCTGCACTTGGAGTTTGGCTTGGTAAACTAGGAAATAATCCTTTCACCAGCCTAGGGCGTCGCAGAGGAGCAAATGCTTTAATGATGCCCCTGCATCAGCCAGCAATGATAGCAATGCCAAAGAAGAGATCTAGGTCCAGAGAGGCACCGATGCCGGCAGCGTCAGCGGGTCTCCTGCGCTTCTTCGAGGAGGAGAGTGAGGGGTTTAAAGTTAGACCGGAGATCGTAGTGCTGCTTTCGGTGGCCCTCATGGTGTTGAGCATCGTAGCCCCCATTTTCATCAAGCTATGAGGGAAGCGTAAGGGCTACCATCTGGCGGACCTTGCGGATCGATTCAAAGGCGGATTGAGGAAGAGAATGGTCAGATGGCCTCGGCCGAGGAACAGTTCCAGAGATATGAGCGAGTGATAAGGTCAGCGATCCGAAGGTACGGTTGGATCATCGAATTCCCCTCCATTTGGAGCTTGTTGGCGCTCTTATCGGCATCTTCGTTCTGCTCATGGTTGCTGACTTGGATCCTCTTCGGCTCGGATCCGAGTACGGTCCCGATATGGGCTTTCAGCTTCGCGCTCGCGCCGCTTTTACTTGACAGCCTCTTCCTCTGGGGGAGGTGGTATGGCTCCCCAATCTTAGATAGAAGGCGCCTTATCGCCATCTCGTTGGTCTGCAACATCGCCTTCCTCTTCTGCGCCTTCACAATGGGCGTCATCGGCACGATCTTTTACCAAATGGGCGCCATCAAGACAGGCATCATATTGGGGATGTCGGTCTACTTTGGAATTCGTCTCGCCGCGTTGTCAACACTTGGGGCACCCAAATTGAGGATGGGTTCAACGTCCCTCTACTTCTTCATCGTCTTCGGAACAGCCGTCCAAGGACTGCCCGCCACGACGAATTTCGGGTGGCTTGCAGCGGTGTTTGGTTGTTGGGCATTCTCATCCCTCATCAACTCCATCAACTTGTACGTAATAGGCTCTGTAGGGAAAAAGATGTTTGGGATCTCAAGCCTCGATCTGTTCCATGCTTACTTGGAGAGCCGCCTGGTCAGGCTGAATGAGCCGTTCGAGAAGATACTCGACAAGGTCGGAGGGGAGAGGGACATAGACTGTCGGCTGGTGACCTTTCAAGATGAGTATGGTGTAAAACTGCTAAGCTTGGGCTCCACATCGGCGCACTTCGGTCCCTTCGGGAGCGTTGGGAGCAGTGGGCTGTCACATGGGCTCAGGTTGGCCCTCGAGGAGAGGCTACGATGTCCCGTCGTCGTCATACGGGAAGTATCGGACCATACGATGGACTTGGTCTCGGAGAAGGAATGCAGGAAATTAATCGAAGGGTTCCCACTCATTGGGACTGAAGGCATCGCCGCTGATAGATGCTCCCCTATAATCACCGACACATTTCGGGGACATACGGCAAGCTCGCTCGTTGCGGATGGCTTCTCCCTGACGGTCCTATCGCGTGCACCCATCCCGACGGAGGATTTGCCTATCACTGTGAGGGATCTGATCAGGGGGCGTCTCGGCTCGAATGGTATACAAGCGACAATCGTGGTCGACGCGCATAATTGCATCGGCGACCTCCTGAGCACTCCCATGGACGTTGTTACGGGCGACTTCGTCGAGGTGGCCAGCAGATCCGTGCTTGAAGCCCGTAATAGAATGGGCCCATTCGAAGTGGGTTTCTGCCGCCTGAATCCCGCCGGGGTTAGCCTCGATGATGGCCTCGGTCCTGATGGGATATGCGCCATTACCCTTAAGGTTGGGGGCGAGGTCTCGGCTCTCCTGATACTTGACGGCAACAACATGATGGCCGGCCTCAGGGAGAAGATCAGGGAGGAGCTGAACAAGGATTTGCTCTCATCGAGATCGGAAGTCGTCACCACCGACACGCACCTCGTCACCGGCCTGTCCAATGTGCGGGGTGGTTACGAACCATTAGGGGCCAGAATAAGTCAGCTGCTCCTGGTTCAGTCATGCAAGGAAGCGGTCTCGAAGGCCATCGTCGGGGCTCGACCCGCGAGGATTTCGATAATTTCGGGCATTGCCAAAGGCATCAGGGTTGTGGGATCGGGACTGGGAGAACTTGCCGAGCTCCTGGACTCCGCGGTATCCGTGTTGAAGAGGCACCTGCTTGCCTCTTTCATCATTGCCATGGCCCTCTCCTATCTGATCGCCATCTTGACCTAGTTACGCACTATATGAGTGTTATCCTGATCTCTATCGTTGACTTCCACGTCGTCCTATTGCCATCATTGAATTCGTCTGAAGATATCTCAACGCCCACGATGTCGATCTTCTTGAGGAAGGACCTCTGCAGGGAGTTAACCACATCGATCGCCCTCGTTATGGACTGCCCGCGGGCTCTTATCGTCAGCTCCTTGGAGCCGGAATTGAAGCTCGTGATGCAGGCCGTGACATAGGCCCAAACCTCCTTCCTACCGATCTTGATCACGTTCAGCTGCGAGTCCATTATACAGCGTCGACGTCATACGTGTTTGGGGTGAGGGGAAATAAGCACTGCGGTGGCGGGAGCGAGAAGGGCCGTTCGCGTTAGTAAAATCTATCAACTGGGGGGCCCCGAGTTCCACTCATGGAAATATCGTCGATCAAGGTCGTGGCTCCGGAGGGTGATAATTTAATACTCGGGCAGGCCCATTTCATAAAGACCGCCGAGGATCTGCATGAGGCATTGGTGTCATCCGTCCCGGGGGTAAGATTCGGAATTGCATTTTGCGAGAGCTCTGGCCCGTGCCTAGTTAGAATCGAAGGCAACGACGAGGCGCTCATGGAATTGGCGGCGAAGGCCGCGTTCGAGATCGGGGCTGGCCACTGCTTCCTGATATTCCTAAGGGGAGCCTATCCCATTAACGTCTTGAACGCCATAAAGGGGGTTTCAGAGGTTTGCTCAATCTATTGTGCAACGGCCAATCCCGTAGAGGTCTTGGTGGCCGAGACAGAACTTGGGAGAGGCATAGTCGGCGTCGTCGATGGCTCCAAGCCCAAAGGGATAGAGGACGAAGGACATAGGAAAGAAAGGGGGGCCTTTCTGAGAAAGATCGGCTATAAACTGTAATGGGCTCTATTTCTGCACTTCCTCGACTTCGGTATTGCTCGTGAGGACGACTCCCGCTTTGCCGTCGAAGGGGTTTGTGCGGATCGTAACCCACCTGAGGCGAACCACCGATCCAGGACGCAGATTCGAGAGCTTGGCAACCGCGTCCCTCCAGGCCACGACTTGGACCTCACCCGTATCGTCCGCTAGCGATGTTACGGCCCTAGAGACGTTCTCGCCAGATGAGGTCGTAACCTCTCCCACCTCGACGGGCTGCGATATGAGCCCCTCGACCGTCGCGTTCCTCATCCCCACCTTCAGTTCGCCCAATTTTTGGACAGAGGCCCTGGGCTCCTCGATGGGCGGCATATCGTCCTGGGCTGGCTCTATGCCCCCGAGGGCGCCGATGGCCAACGAAGACCCCTGATCGGTATGCCTGACCTTCGCGTTCCGAACTACAACACGCGCTCCCTCGATCAGAGCTGGGAATTCCCTCTCGCCCCAAATCGTCAGCGTTGCATAGCCGGTGTTGTCGTAGAGAACCACTTCCCTAGCCCTCCTGTCGCCAAGTCCAGCTATCCTTACGATTTTGGGGGGAAAGGCCCTTGACACCTTGGCGTATAAATTCACCACCCCCTCCCTTTGGCCAAGCTCTGATATCGGCGCGAAGGTCTCAGCGCCCTCAGGTCCCCCCTCACAAACCTCAACTTGGCTGGTTCTGTCGACGACGAACTCCATGCCCCCCATCCTCCCCTGCCTTGTCCTGGCCAGCGTCACGTAGAGCCTCCGACCGACATCGCCCTCCGATAGTTCGTCGGCGTGCTCATTCCACAGGGATCCAGATACGTTTGCCTTTTCGTCGCCCAAGATGACCCTCCTTACCCTCCCATTTGAACCATCAAATCGTCGAAATTCCGTGATAGGCGACACACCGATGATCGATCCCATGATGTTAACCACTTGGAGGTCGTTGGTCAACTGACTGGGCTTCGTGTAGAATCCCTCTCGTGCCGGTATGTCCTCCCCCTCGCCTTCGCCGAGCCTCAGGACGGCCCCAGATTGACCGACGTGTAACTCGGCCTTCCCGAGCCTCCCCTCTTTACAATACGCCTTCCTAACCCTTATGAGGTCGTTTGGCTTGAGGGCTTGCGACTCCAATAGGTCAACCTTATCCCTCCACACCATGAGCGGGACCCAGCCTCCCCCATCCCCAATCAATAGCTTCACGAACCTCCCGCCGAGCCTCCCTTCGCTCTCGAATTCCTTTGGCGGAAATATCGAGATGATCCTGGCCTTGACGGTCACGCTGCTCATGCCGGGCATGAGCTCGGAGATGGGCAGATCGGAATCCGAGACATCCTGTTCGAACTTGACCCCAAGCTCATGGGCTACCATCAAGGTTGCCCATACCCCGCGGTATTTTTCGCTGACAGTCGCCTTCTTCTTCTTCTCCTCAATCAGGCTGAGGACCTCCTCCTTTCCAAGATCGCTCCGTTGCCTAAGGATGAGCTCCAAATACCTGTCCACAGGGGATTCGGTCATGTGGCGTCCTCTCAACCTCTGTTGTCAAATGCGCGCTCAGGGCTGATAATAACGTTTAAGCCAATGGCGCGAAGGCGGGACGAGCCCGGTGTAATACGCCCCAATCACCATCACCACCGATATAGCATAACAGTATATAGGCCCCAATATTCCGCGCCCTCCCGCATGGGCCTATGAAGCAGGCCTCTATTCCTGCTTCCTCTTGCGCGTGACTAGCTCGAAGGCTCCCACCGCGAGTATTATGACGATCAGGACCTCCATCGCGATGCTCAAAAGGTTGATGAATTGATCGACGGTCGTTGTATGCCACCGCTTTCACACAGAGGCCTACCGATATTAAACATTGTGCTGCGCGATCAAGGGGTTCAGTGTGCCCCTCCGGATGCGCAGGCGCATGCACAGCTCACACATGCACATGCGCATGCACAAGCGTGGCATGCGCACACGCAGTTGGACCCGTGATGTACCGGTTCTTTGGATTTCGCATCCCGTGGTGGCGGAGGCAGGATGCGTTTCGCCAATTCTTCGATGTTCGAGACTATCCTCGAAGATCCCGTCTCCAGTGCCGTTGCGATGGAGTTAGCGAAATCAGCGCCGGGCATACTTGGCTTGCCAGAGGCTATGTCGGTGGGCGAAGGGGGATGGGGGAGATATCGCGTGTTGAAGTCCCACCACCACCACCATTCGATGTTGGGTATGAAGACTATCTGGTCGAACTTGTCCCTAGTTCTATCGGCGCATTTGTCGTCTAGTATGAGCCATAGTAGGCTCTCGTTGAAGAGGCTGGAAGCCAACTCAGGGGTCTGAGCCGCCTCGACCTGCTTCCAGGCCTTGTCCACGACGCCCTTGTAGTAGTTAACCGTATCTTCCCTGCAGTAGCCCTTGAGCTTGTTGTCCACCGTATCCCTCAGGTTCATCAGCATGTTGGCAAGGTTCGCTTCGTCCAAGCTGCCGTCAGGTTTTATCGCCCGTATGAACCCCGTCTCATAGTACCTGAGTTCCGGAAGGTTCACCGAGGCAGTGAGCTTGATGTGAGGTTCTATGCCCTCCACCGACACTGCCTTTTTTATTAGGAGGCCATAGAGGGTCGCTATCAAGACTTTCTGCGGGGGTAAGCCTATGAGCTGAGCCGCCTCAACGGCGGACAATCCTGCCTTGACGCCCAGGGACTCGATCTTCATATTGGGTCTCACGTATGTCCCACGCCGAACATTTTTCACGACCATCAGTCCGACGACTAATGCGAAAACACCCAGCCCAGAGAAGATCAATATCGTCGTAAAACTCAACCCCCCCTCCGGCGTATAACCCGGCATCAGGGATGAGGGGAAGGAGACCCCCACGGTGAACCTCTCTCCTTCCACGAGGGAGTGTCTCTCCCAATACATCGTCAGGCGACCGTCTTCATTCGGGTCATGGGCCGGCGGCGAGCTCCAGTCCGGCGAATTCTTCACATTGTCTGGCTCGGCCCCCTGTGGGAGGACTATGAGCACCCTGAGGTCGAGGACCTGCGCGTCGTCGAACCAACTCGCCGTGAACTCCAAGCCATAGTTGCCTGGGTTCTGACCATCCTTGAAGACCATCCTTGCGACATTGGTCAAAAGCGTAAACTCCGACGATTCGCCGCTATATATTCGACTCGCGAGCGTCACGTCGACCCTGTAGTCGTCGCCGTTGCTCACGTCCTCTACGTTAAGCGCTGATCCGCCCGCGTCCTCCGCGCTCCCTATCGTGAAGTCGCCGTTGGGCATGCCGACGTAGAATCCACCTATGCTGCCCGAGAGACACGTAATCTTGATATTGTATTGCAGATCTATCGTCCCATCTTGGTTGATCCAGATCCTCGCGTATTCTTTGTCAACCCGATAGGCGATGGCCTGTGCGTACGAACCATCGAATGATCCCAATAAAATCGGTAGGAAAACCAACAGCACCGAGATGGCCGTCAGGGTCCGTCTGCTCACCATTTGGGTTCCTCTGATATCTGCGAGACGTTCCCACAGTAGCTGCACTTCACGCGGGTTATGCCGGCTTCAACGGTGATATCCTCGGCTCTGATTTGGGCACCGCAGCGCGGGCATTTGATCGACTGGATTTCCACTTGGGACGGGAGCTCGACTACATATCTCTTGGCCTGTTCGCCGGTGCCAGGGGTCCTGCTGGCGAAATACAAGAGCAAAAATCCAGCGATGGAGAGGAAAGCGCCAGTTATTATCCTGTTGGTATCATCGAACGATGCCATTAGAAAGATGACGCCAAAGAAGATGAGTCCGACGCCCGAGAGGACTAGGATGATCGTTTGAGCCTTCATCTCACTGCGCCTCCTGACATGCATGCGGGCCATCGGACAGTTCCAATGGGCAGCCTGCCCCGCATAACTGGAGATCCGAACAATCCTTACATTCCTCCGGCGTGTATTTTCTCCCCCTCAGCTCCATGCAAAGGGGATTGTTCCAGATTTCCTCCCAGCTATCGCGCAGGACGTTCCCCACCGGTTTGAAGTAGCTCTGACACGGGTAAACATCACCGTTGGGGCCGATGCACATGTTGAGGAGGGCAGCGCTACACGATTTGATGCCGAGGCCCATGTTGACCGGATTCAACTCACAGTATCTCGTAGGGGTGAACCACGTGAAATTCATCCCACGTTCCTCAGATCGGTCCTTTAAGGCCAAAAGGGTCGCTTTCAATTTTTCTATAGGCAGAGCTAGTGATTCGCTCGAGGATGTCCCCCTGCCACTGTATATCAGGCTGTTGCACGAAAAGTCCTTCACTCCGAGCTCCCTCGCGAACTCCAGGGTCTGCAGGGCGTGGTCGACATTGAGGCCGGTCAGGGTCGTGTTGGTGGACACGTATATCTGAGAGGAGAGGACGTTTTTGATCCCCTGAACGGTCTGGGCCCAGCTTCCTGGCGCGCAGGTCATCTTATCGTGTACTTCAGGGAGATGCGATTCGAGTGTGATCTGCACGAAGTCCAGGCCAGCGTCTGAAAGGGTCTGAACGTATCCCATGTCGGACAACCTCCTGCCGTTGGTCACGAGGCCTGACACGAGGCCATTTTCCTGCGTGTATCTAACGAGCTCCGCGAGGTCATCCCTGAGCGTTGGCTCGCCTCCTGTGAATGTCACTACGAATATCGCGACATCTTTGACTGTTTGCATCACCTTGATCCAATCGGACGTCGAGAGCTCCGGCGTTTCTCGGGGCCCACCGGCGTAGCAGTGTAGGCAGTCATTCTGGCACCTGAACGTCAATGCTAGGTCCATCCTGATGGGCGCGGTGTGGCTTCTGCTGAAAGGATCTATCCTCTCAACTCCTAGATACGATATGGGGCACACTTTCTCGGTCTTGGCGAGGGTGTTAACGGTGTATAGGAACTGCTCGTGGTCCCTTCTTGCGTCTTCCTTCGACACCTTATACGTGCTTTTGATCGCTTTGACGGCATCCTCCACTGTGAGGCCTTTGATGAAGAAGTAGGCATGCGCCGTAGCGGTCTCATTCATGAACAGCACTGTGTTGGCATTGATTGCAAGAACCCCCTCGCCATCGGGTTCGACCCTGAGCTGAAGAGACAGCCCTTTGTATTTCCCTTTGCCCCTATAGGCGTATAGACCCGGCCCGACCTTCAGCTTGGGGAAAAACCTTCTGGCCCCACCTAACACAATTCAGACCTCTATAACGGGTGAGGCTCTCAACATATATTTGAACTTAACTTAATCCCGAAACCCTCCCAATCCTCAAGGTCATCCCTTGGATTATTGGGTGATGGTGAGGGTTCTCAGGTGGTACGATCGCACATGTAAATGATAGACGAATTCCCCGTATCTCCCCGTCCGTAACGACAACCGAGAAACGGGTCTCTAGCAAGATGTTACCTCATGCGTTTTGCAATGGGAACCGCACCGAGCCCACGCATGCTTTAAGTCGCTATCCGGGTGAGCATCACTGTGGCTTCGTCCCATCGGGCAGGGCCTTCCGATAAAGGCCGATGCCTTCCATCGGAATTCGCTTGAAGCCAAGTTCATAGGCAGGCGAATCCTCCCTCAGCTGGTAATTGCCTTCGTCCGGCAATAAAAAGCCCTGATGGCCATCTACGAGGTTGTCCTTGAGTATGACGATCTCGTCGGTCAGCCCATCGAGCAAGTCGAGCAAACGTCCTCCGGCGCAGATGTTGCGCACTATCCTGTTCCCCTTTGGAATGGCGGGTTCGTCCTCGAGGATATTCGCCAGCTCAGGATAGTGGACGCTGTAGGGAGGTTTGTCGTAATCCATCGCCTTCAACCGGTCCATCAGCGTGCTGTCACTCCCGTCGAACCAGAACTTCGCCCATGTTAGGCCACGAGCATCGACCTGCACCGCTGGCTTGCAGTCGACGAAGACGTTGTTCTCGATTACATTGTCACGCCCGCCGCCGATCTGAACCGCACACCCAGCCCTGCAGAAGAGGTTGCCGAAGACAGTCGTGCCGCTTGAACAATCGTCTAGGTAGACGGCCTGCACCTTACTGGCGTTACCGAGATCGTGGAAGTGGTTGTAGTGCACGACGTTGCCCCTCTCCGAAGTCACGGCCCATGTAGAATGCACCGGCGTCATTGGTCTCCGTGCACGTGGTGGATCTCATTGAGCTCTATGAGGTGGTCGTTGCCATGTAGGATGATGGCACTGTGAGGCGAATCATAGATGAGATTGTGCGCGATGCGGTTGCCAACGCCGTCGATGGCGATTGCGGGACGATAGGTCCTGGCTATACGTTGATAATCGTGGATGATGTTGTTGACGACGAAGTTGTGAGCTGGCACAAGCTCCTTTCGATCCCCCCCGCCCAATATGATGCCGCCTTCGCCGGTCTCGTAAATGGTGCAGCCGACCACGCCGTTATCCGATCCACCTATGCGATTCCAAGCTGTATTTTCGTACAGTTCATTGTAGACGCCCTCTAAACCAGCTCCGATGCAAACCGCCACGTCCCCTATGTTCCTGAAGGTGCAACCGAAGATCAGGTTGTGCGATCCGCCCACCATGGATATCGCCGAACCACGCGTGCACTCGAAGGTCAGTCCCCGGGGGCCGACGTAGGAGATGTTCTGTATCGATACGATGGGTTCCTCTAGCGTCGACACGAAGGCCTTCCCCTCCATGGCGGGAGTCGGGGGCCAGAAGTATAAGATGCCGCTCTTCCGATCGAGGTACCATTCGCCGGCTTCATCGAGTTCCTCCAATACGTTCGGGAAATAATAGCGCTGGCCGACCGTATACCCGTATGCCCCATGCGGCTCATAAGTAGTGATTTCCCGACTATCGACATCGATCGCCTTAACCCTCTCATACGTATCCGCCCAGTCGTAGATCCAATAGCCATGAACCCAAACGTCCTCCACGTCCGTCCACTGGGAAGGTCGATCCCCTTCGTATACGAAGGTGCCTCCATCCTGTCCATTTGGCACTGCGACGATCTTCGTCCAGTTGTGATTCGGCCAGCGAGCCAACTGCATCGGCCTGTCCTGAAAGAACAATTCCAGTGACGATGGGAGGATTGGGCATCCGAAGCCACATCGCTGCAGGTCGCCATAATTCGTAATCCCCTGTGACCTCAGGTCTGCCTGTAGTACATGGCCACGGGCACTCTCTTCGAGCCGGGCGAGCACTGCCGGATCGGTGACCTCCTCGAAGCCATTGACCTGCCTTCCGCCAACAAGTCGCACCTCCTCGCCATCATACGCACAATAGACGATTGGCGATTCCTCCGTGCCGCCATCCTCCGCAGTAAGCATGAAAGATGCCTCGCGGAGGTAAATGCCGCCTCGAAGATAGACGGTCACGCCTCCCCCATGAATCCCATCTCGCCTTAGAGCCCTGATGGAGTCTCGGGCCCGCTCCAACGTCGCAAAGGGACCATCAGTCATCACTTGGTTCGGCTCAGCCAATCTCCCGGACCAACTGTCGTTGCCATCCGGTGATACGAAGAGGACGGTCACGTCTTCTGCTTCGTGCAATGTGAATGAATTGTATACTTGAGCCTTTTGTACAGTCGGCCTAATGTAGTTGATCAGAGTGATATTGGCCTCCAAGAGGAATTCCCACTGCGTTTGGCTCGGTGAGAGTACCAGAGTGAAGTTGGCATCACTTTCTAAAGGCTCCTCGTCCGCAAACTCAATGTCGAGCACAGAACCTTGGGCGTCCTCATAGGAGCGTGAGGATGAAGGGAGTAGAAGCGCGTCGTCTATATATTCCGGATAGATGGGGATGAAGCCTTCACCGCATACCCTTGCCACAATGGACTCGATCCCAGTACCATATGCATGCCGTATCGAGATCGCGATGGGCGTCCATCCTGGCATGTAGTGAACTCTCACCCTTATGTGTGACACGCTTTCCCCAAACGCATCTGAGATATTGGCGACATACGCCCCATCTGTGGCCCTCTCGAACTTGCCAACAACTAGGCTTTCTCGCGGTGCGGTCCTGAAGAGGCTCGCACGCAACTCCCTTACTTGGGCCTCCAGTGTGGAGATGATGGCTTTCGCATCGTTCAGGCTTGAATTGAGTAGGGAGATATCTGATCTCAGTGCAGCGATTCGTCCCTCGCAATCATCTGCCTTTGACCGATAGATCAGATATGCACCCAAATATCCACAAAGGCTTCCAATGATCAAGCCCAAAAAAGTAAACGAGATCATGGCTTTGGTTAACGACATGCGGTTCACTCACCGTGTGATTTACGCTTGTATATCCAAGAATAAAAGCTATGGCCTATGCATCGAGTTGATATGTATCTAATGGAAATCGACGCATAATGGCATCTGTATCGGTTGAAAGATACTCAAAGGTCAAAAGACCCTGAAGTTTAAGGGACAGCCGTTGTCAGCTGGACAAGCAATGAGCGGAAATCAACGCCAACCAGTATAGTAGATATAAAATGCATTGCCTCTCTCGATCACGGAACCAGTCCAGCACCCCCCGCTGTCGGGACAATCGCCATCGCCAGGTAAGATCGCGTCTGGCAACCCCTCCCAATGGACAAAATCTCTTGAGGCGATGTGCGACCAACGAAGCCTTTCATCACGAGCGCGGGTGGTCTTCAGGAAAAAGACATGGTAGATGCCCCCAGAGTAGAAGGAAATGGCGTCACCGAAATAGCCATTGGCAGGACGATAATGCAGGTCCGTCATCATCGCCTCAACTAATTGTTCTCTATAATAGCTTAAACTTATATATCGTGCCTTAGCTACTGTTGTTGGGTGGCAAGGAAAAAGGACATCTGGTCCATGATTTCATGACCACGTGTCCCTTTTTTATCCTCCTCTCCCCCCACCTTGCCGCCCACTATAATTTGCGATATGCGTTGTCTTCTATTATAGCATTATAGGTAGACTTATAGGCTCATTTTTCTGGAGAACTTAAATAAGCCAAGAACAGTAAATTTGGAAGGCAATCCTTTTGATCATATATTGTCGTCATGATTATAGTATATGTTATAACCTGTGGATATTTAAGAGAATTGAAGGAGAGAAATTGTAAAATGACTGTAAGGAGGTCAAAGTGGAAAAGATACCTTGGATACCACTGCTCTTGGTGATCGTAATCTACAGCTTCTTCGCGCCAATCTGGGGCCTGATGCTTCCCTCAGGCGCAACAGTTTGGTATGGAATAACACGGTCTGCTTGCCATATGATCCTGATAACGGGTGCATACCTGCTCGTTATGTTGGCCTTGGGATCAAGGTCTGCAAAACCTTTCAGGAAAAGGATAAACGTAGCTACCCTCACATACCTATACGGGATAGGAGCATCCGTTGGCTACATCGGCGTCACCGATGGCTTTCCGATAGTCGACTGGTACATACCGATGCTCAGCGACAGGGTTGTATATCCGGAGTTGTCTCAACGTTTTTGGCCAGAGTTCTGGGCTCCACCTGCGGAAACTATCGAGCAGATGCTCTCAGGAGGTGTTGCCACACCTTGGGGAGAGTGGCTCCCATCTATCATGTGGTGGGGAGTCGTGTTCGCTGCTTTCGCTGTCTGCACATCGTCTGTCGCGAACATCCTTCGAAGGGCTTGGATAGATGTTGAGAAAGTGCCTTTCCCGCAGACTTTGGTTGCACACGACATAATCACACGTGGAATGGCTGAGAAGCCATTGAAGGACCGGTTAGGAATGCCATTCTTGGTGGGGCTTTTGTTAGGTATAGTCTTTGAATTTCCCCTCTTCATGACCTATGCTTTTCCATGGTTCCCAGACATCTACGGCTGGAGGGTGAATACGTGCGGAACAGGTAACTATTGGGTTCCAGCCTCTTCGCCACTTGCAGGCATCGTTTTCTTTGGCGCTCTTCAGAAACATCCCATATACTTAGCCGTCTTCTACCTTGCCCCACTATCGATTTCGTTCAACGTATGGTTCTGGTCGCTAGTTGCAACAATTCTCACACAAGTAGCCTACATCATGGGCTACTATACCGGAATTGCAAGTGTGGATGGATGTGGAAGATACTGGTGCGGTACTAATACCATATGGAAGGGTGAGCCGTTTAAGTGGAACGTAATGGCCGATGTCGGAATGGTTCTGGGCATGTTCGTCATATACTTCGTGCTGAACAGAAGTTATGTCATTGAGACCCTAAAGGCGGCACTTGGCATGTTGCCTTCCGAACGCGTTAGGGACATGGAGAAGGATGAGCCGACTACGTATAGGACAGCGTACGCATCTTTCCTCGCATCGTTCGTGATCTTGTGTGTTCTTATGATGTTCAGCGGGATAAGCGTCATTCCGGCCTTTCTGATGATCATAACTGGATTGATCTGGATGTTCGTAGCGATACGTGTCTTTGGGCTTGCAGGCCTTGGCTTCCCAACTGCAGGTCACGCTGGAACTGCTGTGATGAAGGCCTACTTCGGAGAAGCCGCACCTGAGCCCATGACAAGGGAGTGGATGATATCTGTTTCCGGGCTCACCAGATATCCATTCTGCCAGGGACTCACCAAATGCTTCGGAGCTGGCTTCGTGGGTGGTTTTTCATCCTACCGCTTGGCAAGCCTGACTGGAACCAATCCCAAGAATGTATACAAAGTCGTCCTTTTAGCGACAATACTCGCACCATTCCTAGCAAATACAGGCTTTATCTGGGCATGCAACACGTGGGGCCTAACACGTCTTCCAACAATATCTGGTTGGGCTGGGACATCGTACATCGATGGATGGGCAAACGCGACAGATGCGGCTACGGATCCCGCGCCAGCGCCATGGCTTCCTCAAGTCGCAACGGGTTTCTTAGCAGCGGTGATATTGAGCTATATCCACTCTAGGGTATATGGTTCCCATTTGAGCCGATAGGCCTCTTCATAGCTACAGAGGAGTGGGGAACTCTAACAGGGATATGGACGATGTTTCTGGCAGCATGGATCTTAAAAGTCCTGACGCTGAGAATTGGCGGAAGCAAGGCATACGAGGAATATGGAGTTCCTATCATGGCAGGATTTATAGCTGGATTTGTTATCGTCGCTCTTATTGGGGGAGCCACCCTGGACTGGAAGTACTTCTTCCCCTACTAAACTTACTGCCCCCTTCTTTTTCTTTTGAAGATCTACAAGTTCTAATCAATCATCTAGGTGCTTTTTGGTACTTGATACATCTTACGGATACTACGGCCTCAATAATGGAAGCAGTGAGTGTAGCGATTGGTGCGACAGCACTGCATGTGATATGACACGATTAGAAAAATCATATATACTTTTAAATATTTCAGACGTTACTGTTTGAAATGCCTCAAGAAAAAGTCGCCATAATCGGAGGGGGTAGCGCTTACGTTCCAGGGATCCTATACTCTTTCGCTCATTCTGGAGAAGCGATTGCAGGAAGCGAAATCTACCTGATGGATATCAACCCATCTCGTCTACCTATGATGGAAAAATTGGGTAGAAGAATCGTCATGGAGGCGGGAGTTAATTTAAAAATTAAGAGCACCATCGATTTAAAGGAATCCCTCAATGGCTCTACGTTTGTATTGACGAACTTTCGCCCAGGCGGGATCGAAGGCTTGAGGCTCGATGAGGAGATTCCAGTGAAATACAGCATTCTTGGCCAAGAGACCTCAGGGCCTGGTGGAACCTTTTTCGCTTTGCGCTCCATACCCCAAGTGCTCAGCCTATGCGAATCAATGGAAGACATATGTCAAGATGCTTGGTTAATCAATTATACTAATCCTACTAACTTTGTGGCTGACGCCATTCATCGAAAAAGCAAAGTTAGGTTCGCAGCAATATGCGATGGTGGTGGAAACGGGCTCTATTATTGGCTCACAGAAGCCTTGAATATGAAGCTTGGAGAAGTTCGGCCGAGATGTGCTGGCACAAATCATCCGACTAACTGGCTAATGGAGCTTCAGGTCAAGGGCGAAGACGGTTACCCGCTTCTTCGCAAGCTGGTGAAAGAACGTTTACAAAAAGAAGGAGGGGAGAAGAGGCTCGTTGAGTTCGAGGCTAAAATTTTGGAAACTTATGGACTTTATCCGGTAAATCCCGGGTATTTGTTCCCGTATTATAACCACGATGATGCCTTGGCGCACCATAAAGCTGGGCACTCGTTATATCAAATGTTCGTGAATGATCTACCAATTCACTGGAAGAGGTTCGAGGCCATGGCGAACGGAGAGGCTCCTGTAATCATGGACCCCAAGATGCACCACACGGCCGTTGGCCATGGTGACATAGCCACCCAGCTCATCTTGTCCATAGTAACGAATACCCAAAGGGAATTCCACTTGAACATCCCCAACGAAGGGGCCATTACTAACCTGCCATCAGGATCGATCGTCGAGGTTCCTGCTTTGGTCGATGGAAGCGGAATAAGGCCGCTCTGTTTGGGCGGGCTTCCTAGGGGCGCGTTGGGTCTAACTCAGGCCATAATTAACTGGGAGGAGCTGACCGTTGACGCTGCCTTGAAAGGCGATAGGGAATTGGTCCTGCAAGCCTTACTGGCTCATCCCAAGTGGCCCATAATGCTCGATAAGGCCGATAAACTCTGTGATGAGATGTTCAAAGCGCACGCAAAATACTTGCCCCAATTCAAAGAACGGTGAGCGTGCACACAAAAATATATAGCTAGCAGGTTATAGACGCAATAAGTAGGAGGAATATCGAAGTGGTTTTAGACGCAGTCTGCAAGATGGAGGTAGATGAGAAGACCGCTAGGTGGAAATCCGAGCACAAGGGGAAGACCTTACTTCTGCGCACCACCCTGCAAGCAGAAGTTCGATAGGAATCCTGAGAAATACATAAGATAAGCCGAATCAGGTTATGAGTTGGATTGGCGAAGACAACCTCTACTTGGGTGCCTTCGGCGTCCGGGTAGAGTATCGTAATTGGCATATAACATGTGTCACGCCTATGGGGGTAGAGTGTGTCGGTAGGAGGGGAAAGTGAAATGAGAGTTTGAGAGCCTCGGAGGGGATTCGGACCCCTGATTTGCAGCTGTCCAACAATGGATACAAGGCTGCTGCCCTACCAGGTTGCCCCCCATCTTAAGGTGAGGCTGGGCCACCGAGGCTTGCTCACGCGATTGGCTTGGGAGCTTTAAACTTTGCCAGATTCCACTATGTTGGAGAGAGCAGGCACAATCAGGGGATGAAAGGTGGAGAAGATCTAAAACAGTCGCATTATCCGCAATACTAAATACTGGGCGTTTTCAAGAGGATAACTGGGAAGTATCGCCGTGCCCTATTCCAAGGTTAAAATAACCGTATTGAAAAAGACGTTCAATAGAGACGCTGTGGACGAATGCGCAAGCGGCCCCTGGGAGCCGTGCTCGATGTTCAAGGACGGCCAGGAGTTTACGGTCGACGGCCTATTCATGCCACAGGGGTTCTGCAGTTGGGCGTGGGCCGACATAGAGAAGTACGTTCAGGTTCTGGTCCACGGTGGGAATTTCTCGGGCTCGAAGGAGGGCATGACGGTCGCATGCTGCACGGATGGCTACAGGCCCGTGATCTTCAAATTGGAGAAGATAAAATAGCCTTCCAGAATAGACTGGTTATGACATACAAACTTGTTAGTCGATGCGAAGAGGCTCCCGCTTGATGCTTGCGCGCATAACGTCAAGATCAGCAGGTTCGACGCCCTCTTGCCAAAGTCACTCCCGACTCTGCTAGAGATCTGATCGTCGCACGTTCCTGGTCCCAATCAGCAATACGTTCACGGCCACCAATTGCGATGTCGAACTGTCATGATGCAATTCTCCTGCTCCGAACGAGGGCCCTTAGTTTCCGGACATCCTCAGGTTTCATGGGGTCGGCAGGCAAGAACCCGTCCCAGCGCATGGCTCGCCTTACGGGTCCTATCCTAGGCCAATTCCCTCCAATCCATATCGGAATCCTCGGGGTCTGTAATGGCTTTGGCAAGAAAGTGACTTCACTAATTTTAAAGTATTGGCCTTTGTAAGTGAATGGTTTCCCGCTCCACAGACCCGCTAATATGTCCAACGCCTCGTTTACCCGTTTGGCACGCTGTTTGTCATTCGTTGTTTCGCCCACCTTTGTAAAGCCCGGTTCATTCACGTTACCCAAACCAACTCCTAGGATCAGGCGGCCGTTAGACAGGTGATCTAGCGTTACCCCTTCGCGTGCGACCTTCCAGGGACGCCGACGGGATAGGGGGGGCACTGTAGTGCCAAGCCGGATGTGTTTCGTGCATAACGCCATGGCGGATAATGAAATCCAAGGATCACACGTTGGGGCATCATGGGACACCCAGTGGACGATGTAGTCCTCAAGGAAGACACCATCCTATCCGGACTCCTCTGCCAGGGAGGCCATGTCGGCGAGCGTTCGGGCATAACCACACACGCCCCCAATTGGCAACTCGAGGCCATACTTCGTGAGCTTCTCCTACACACCCATTTCGGTCTGTCTAGTTAAAAATAGCGTCTAAAATAATACCGCTATATGTGATAGGTATGACGTCCTTAAGATAAATAAGCGATATTAGCTAATTACTCCTGAACATCTGAATCAATGCCGGCTTTTTCGACAATGCAGAAGAGGTTGCCATCGGGATCTTCAAGGACTCTGAAATCGTCATCGGGGTCGTAGGCCTGGGGATGACGTGCAGCCCCTATCTTGAGCAACCGCTTCCCTTCGCCATCTCGGTCGTTCGTATAGAGGTCAAAATGCAGCCAGTTTCTTCCCACGAGCCTTTTCGGAACCCTATTCAAGGATATGTTCGGGCTTCTCCCTTCGGGGTCCTGAAGGACCACCCAACCGCCCTGTGCCGGCTCCCTGGGAACGTAATGAAGTGCCTCTTGCCAGAACGCCAACATCTCTTCGAAGTTGATGCAATCGATGACAATGGAGCCGATCCTCAAATCAGATTTTACGTGCAATCCAGGTCGAGAGAAGGCTCGGTGAGGCTAAATTTAAATTTTCTAGATTAGCCGACCACTCCTAGTTCGACAAAATAGGCGTCTCCCTCCTCCTCTATCTCGATAAGAGTAGCCTTTGTAATGTCATCAACGCTATAACCGACTACTTTACACAACCACTTGAAATCCTTGCAGCCACTCTTAACGACCTTGTGAGCTTGGAAGTTATACCCTATGAGGTAAACGACGGCTTTGTCGCCGTTCCCCTGCATCAAGAGGTTGATGATCGGTTCATACTCCGACACAACCTCCTTCCTTGAGTCCATCTTCGACTTTAGATGCTCGTGGGCTAACTTCGTTGCCAACTCCTTCGCCTTTTCATCGTTTTTCCTAAAAGATGCCTTAAGATCATCGAGGCTACCCACCCTATTCTCTAGCTCCTCGCATACGCTCTTTTCTTCCCCCTTGAAGAGGATGAGATTAACCCACTTTATGTCCCCTTTCCTGTTGGTTGAATAAAATCTTATTCTAAGCGGGAGCTTCCTATAGTGATCGGAACTTGATCCCTAAACCACCATCACCACTCATGAAGCACTTCAAGAACAAGGTAGCCGATTCCTTGTCAAGGTACTCGAATGGGACATTCCATTTGCCTTTTGCACTTGCCTTTGAGGTATATTCATTGAGGTCTTGGCAAATATCTTTACTACACTTTTGGGTAGAAATAAAATGGTCTCTATCCTTTTTAAGGTATTTATACATCAAAATCCCATACACCTCATTAATGAACTCATCAAATTTCCCTATAAGTTCATCAGAGCTACTGTTAAAATCAAACCGATATGTGTAGGTCTTTGTATTGTAAATCAAACTCCCATCTGAATTAATGAAACCCAATATGCCTTCTTTTCCTGGAGTAAGAATCTTCCTGATTCCTTTAGGCGTAATCTCCAAAAGCATTCCTTTCTCTAATTTGAGTAGGACCCTATCAGAGAGGAGTTTTGCCTCTTTACGTTCCCAGGAGCTGATTACCTTTTATCAGATTATATCCTTCATTTCCGAGTTTAATGATATACTCCCCTATCTGCAAACTCTTTGAGAGTCAAGCCCTAAACAGCGCGTCCCAAAAGTATCTATGGACCCACCTAATCCAAATCTGCCCTCGTACTGTGCCTCCCGCGTTCCCCCTCCCATCTACCTGAACCTCCCCACCGTCAGCAGGAGATTGTGGAGGGTAAACGACCTCAGGTCATCCCTGAGCTGGGTCGGCATCCTCCCATTACAGGCAGCGCAGTGACACTCCTCGAACCTCACAAAGGTGTCCGTGGGAAAGAACGAGTGCTTGCCAATGTGGGATATGCCGCGTTTGCACTTGGCTATCAGGCAGACGCGGGTGATGCAGCCCGGGCAGTAGGTGTGAAAGAGCCTACAATCGTTGCAGTCCCTACCGCAGTCGCTCAGCACCTTCCATCTACAGAAGGCTATCCTAACCATATATAACTGGCAATATATCTAGTTCAGTGTTAGTATCTGAGTAATATGGTGGACCGGCAGGGATTTTTGGGCGAGTCTTTGACTCTGGACCCTGGACCCCCTGAGTGCAAGTCAGGTGTTCACTCCGGGATCACTCTTACCAGACTGAACTACCGGCCCACACCGTTAGTACCACAATATTCGCCATTTTGTGGCTAACGGCATGGGTCAAATTGCGACTGTCGTTCTTAAAGCTTTGTTGACCATTACCTAGTCCATTTTAAATCAAGAGTGCTGTAAAAGGATATTTGAAGTTCGAGTTGGATTAAATGACAGCGTCGTGGTCATCAACGGATTAATCGGGAGGAGTTGAGGAACAGGATGAAGTCTGGAAGTGCGTGGGCTACGGCGGCCATCGTGGGGCTCAGGAGGCCCATGGACGCCAATGTCACCCCCACGATGTTGAAGACGATGCTTGTCGCGATGTTCTGCTTGATTACCCTGAAGGCCTGATCCCCAATCTTGATGGCTTCTGGGATTCTCGTTAGATCGTCGGTCATTAGGGCGACATCCGCGGCCTCTATGGCTGCATCGGTCCCGGCAGCCCCCATAGCAATGCCTACGGAGGCTTGGGCCAGGGCTGGCGCATCGTTTATGCCGTCTCCGACCATCACCACTTTCCTTCCTCTCTCCACGAGTTCCCTCACCACATCCACCTTTCCTTTGGGAAGCATCTCGGCAAAGACTTCGCTTATGCCGGCCTTCTTCGCTATGGCTTGGGCAGTGCGAGGGTTGTCGCCTGTAAGCATAATCAACCTTAAACTCCTTTCCTTCAATTCTTTCAGGGCACGGACAGCATCCTCTCTTAAAATATCTGATACGGAGATGACGCCGCAAATCTTATCATCGTGGGCAACCAGCATCGCTGTCTTCCCATTTTCTTCCTCGTGAAGCATGTAACTCTCTATATGCATAGAGATGTCGACGCCCCTCTCTTTAAGCATCTCTCTGTTGCCAATAATCAGAGTTTGATCATTATATGACGCGATGACGCCCTTTCCGCGTATAACTTGGCATTCTTGGTGTTCTGGTATCCCGATCTGATAATCCTTTGCAACTTCAAGAATGGCCTCAGCCAGCTGATGTTCAGAGTGTTTCTCGGCGATGGCCGCCAGGGTGAGCATCTCCCTCTCATCATGAAGATCGAAGCCCTTGATGTCCGTCACTCTGGGCTTCCCGATGGTGAGAGTTCCAGTCTTGTCCATTACTACAGTGTCCACCCGCCCCAGCTCCTCCAAGTAGATCCCGCCCTTGACGATAATCCCCCTTTTCGCCGCCTTTCCTACACTCGCCACCACGGCGAGAGGTGTCGCCAGCGCCACTGCGCATGGACAGGCTACAACAACCACAGCGATGGAAGACTTGACGTTCCCAGTGACCACGAAGGTGAGGAAGGCAATGGCTAAGACGAGAGGTACGAAGTATGTCGCAAATCGATCAGCCGCATTTTGAATTGGCGCCTTGGAGCGTTCAGCCTCCTCGACCAGCTCGATGATCCGGGCCAAGGTGGTGTCCATGCCGATCTTGGTTGTCTTGACCTGAATTACCCCCAGCTCATTTATTGTACCGGTGAAGACTTCATCACCAACTCCCTTCTCCACGGGCATGGATTCCCCAGTGATCGGGGCTTGGTTGACAGAGGCCTGTCCAGCAACGACGATCCCATCTACGGGTATCCTCTCCCCTGATTTGATAATGACGATATCGTCCTGCTTCACTTCACTGATGTCGACCTCCATCTCGACATCATTCCTCTTAACAACAGCTTTCTTGGGCGATATCTCTATCAACCTGCGTATTGCGGATCTGCCCTTACTGATGGTGAACCCATCCAAAAATTCGGCTATCAACATAAAGAATGCGATAACGGCTGCTGATAGAAACTCGCCGATGGACAACGCCGCGATCATACCTATGGTCATGGCCACTTCAGCCGTGATCGATCTGGCCTTAAGGTCAAGGTACATCCTCCTGAAGAGGGGCAGACCTCCAAAAAGGGCTGCTAGGAACCCTGCTATGTCGAGGGAGATAAAGTGGTGCAGAACCTTAAACCAGCTAATCAAGATCATCAGACCAACGGCAAAGATATGAGAAAGTTCTAAGGTTCGGTTTTCATCGGGAGGCTCTTTAATCTCCAAACGGTGCAAACTCCTATGAGACTTCTGAAGGTGCTAGACGTTCAGCTCTCCCAATAATAAGATTGCTAGCAAAGATTGCCAATATAGTACTAGGAATTTGTCAATGCCTAAGCAACGGTGACCCTGACCACTTCGATGCCTCTTACGGCCTTTAGCCTCTCGGCAAGCTCCCTTATTCTAGCGATGTCTCCTCTTATGAGGATGACTTCGAGGCATGATGGGCCCATGTGATTATGTAATGTCGTGGAAATAATGTCCTCATACCTGTGTTGCAGTCGACTGATCTCCTCAAACACACCCCTCCTCTGCACACTAAAGGTCATGGTTACCACACCCAAGGCGGTTCCTGTTAACTTCGATGTCCACTCAACTTCGCTGAACAGAGTCCTCAGGGCATCTCGCACAATCTCTGAACGACTGGCGTACTGTCTCTCTTTAACTATTCCATCGAGCTTTTCTAACATCTCATCCGGCAACGAGATGTTGGTCGTACCCATATGTGGCTCTCCAGACACACTACTAGTTAACATCTATAAGGTTATTCATAATTAAGGTTTGATCGACTAGTTAACGTCCTTTTACCGGCTTGGTTGTGCTTTGATAAAAAAGAAAATCATATATTCAGTAAATGATAATAACTATTAAGGTGTTTCATTGACGAACAATACCTTTCGACTGGATGAATGGTATTACCAGAAACATAAGCACTTTTGTCCTAATCGAAGTAAAGTGAAGGGGTCTTTCCATGGAGTGGCACGCGCTTCAGCCACATGAAATAGTTCAACAATTGGAAATCGACCCGAAGCGGGGATTAGAAGATGCTGAGGCTAAGCAAAGATTTGAGAAGTTTGGAGCGAACTTGCTCGTTGGGGAAAGGAAAATCAATTTCTTTGAGACAACTCAAAAGTTAAGTTCAGTTGACCGATAATGGAATCCGATTGGGCAGGGAATGGAGAAGTCTACTCTTGAAGAAGGAGCCCATCCTTGAGATCGTCGCAGGACTGTCGGACGAATCCGTCATAGGACTGGTGGTCGTACTCTCGACTTTCATAGCCGGCCTCTATATCAATTCGGCCGTCTTTGCGGCCCTCCTGACGCTGACGGCTGTATCCCTGACGAATTTCTCAAGCTTCTTGCTGGGTGGGATAACGGAGGACTTGGCTGACATGATGACCCTCCAGAATCTGATGAACTACAGCCTGAGCGACATATCTGACAAAGCTGAGAGGTCCAAATCGCTGACCTTGGTCAAGCAACTATTCACCGTACTGCATAAGGAGATAAGCAGATCGAACCTCTATGCGGCCACGATATCCGGCATAACGACTTTTTTGGCGGGAAGTTTGCCCATAGTCGCCTATTTGATACTGCCAGAACCACTCGGCATCATTCTATCCCTTTGCGTAGTCGGTACTGTTGTAGGCTTCTTCCTCGTCCGCTATCGTTCAAAGAGGACAAAGGTGCATTGGTCGATAACATTGCTTGAGACTGTTGTCATCATAATGATCGCCGTTCTCGCCTCGCTGCTTGTGGGTGGTAGTATGTAGAGTGGTTAATAAATACACGCTACCCTATCGCGCTTGACCTTTCAGAGGACGCTTCAAATCTTTATCCTCCTTGAACAGTAGCAATCCCCCAGGCACCCATACCCCGAAGCAAAGGACAAGGAAGACACCTACAAGGGAGTGCTTGGCTGAAACAGAAGCCCGCCTTTTCTGGTAAAAACCTTAGATAGATTATCGGACGTCTATTCCCTTTTTGTCATGCTCTGACTTTTATGTGGCAGCCATTCAAGTTCTAGGTGGATCTCGTGCTTACTATTCTCTTTTGCATAAAGCAATTTCATAGATACAGGATGTGTTGGCCTGACTTGTCTTTTCTTCTCTGTAGGGAAGATATCGGAAAGCTCGAAGGCCTCATTCTCGAAAGATGTTCCCAGTTTTGTAAGCATTTCTGCGGCTTCAATTTGAGTGCACTCTTTTCTGAATCTAAATAACGCTACGTGAGTTTCCCTGTAAGTGTCAATTATCTCAGTCATTTTCGCCCACCGAACCATTGTAGACTTTAGCTCAGCCTTTCCTTTATCGGTAATCGCATAATGCTTTCTATCTGGCCCATGCTCTCTAAACTCCACTTGTCCAGCAATCATGCCGTTTTGCTCTAGTTTCTCCAATGCTGGGTAGATTGTCCCTGTTTTCGGCGACCAGTGCCCTGAAAATCGCCTTTCTAATTCACGTATGATTTCGTAGCCATACATGGGTTTATCTGAGAGCAATAAGAGGAGCCATAGCTGCACGGTTCCAATTTTCATGCCTTTAAGCCGATGCATTTCTACTCAATATCGCCGTGATAAAGTTTATATATTCTACCTAAGTAGATTAACTACCTAGGTGATGTGTCACGAAGTGGGTAACGAGACAATATGTTCATGTCGATAGAACCGCATGCCCGTGGTTGATAAAGCGATTCGTAGACCCCAAGGCAGAATTCATTTTCGTACCTACAGATAATATAGGAGACATTGTTAAAAAAGAGAAAGCAATACCCTACGATGCGCCAAATGCTGAACTTGGACATCACGGCGACAAATGCAGCTTCGATGCAATAATCGAAAAATACAAGGTTACAGACCCTGCCGTGCTAGAATTGGCAAAGATCGTGCGAGCGGCTGATACCGGCAAGCCTGAAGCTGCGCCAGAAAGTGTCGGCCTAGAAGCGATCATGAGCGGGTTCTCCATAGCAGCAAAGGATGACCACGAAACCATAGAAAAAGCCAGTATAGCTTACGAAGCTCTTTACACCTCCTGCAAGCTGAAGCTTATACGCGATAAATACAAGTCTGAAATAGAAAAGATGGACCGAAGGCAGGTTAGAGACTTCCTGAGAAGGAAGCTAACGGAATAAACCCAATAACCCTCCCCTTTCTCATGGGAAGGATGCAGGTTTGTTGTGGGTAACTCGAACCAAGCCTCATGTCGATCGCTGCGCCTCAGCATGGCTCATCAAGAGGTTCGTCGACAGGGAAGCCGAATTCGAATTTATCCCCAAAGAAGGCCCGATCCCTAAGGACGCAATTGTCTTCACATTGCCAAAGGCGCAAATAAAGCCGATTGAGGGGAAGAAATCAACCTACGATGTCTTAGTGGAGAGATATCCGATCCAAGACCAGTTCGCCCTGATGATAGGCAAATTTATACATGATTACGAGATCGACGCGGAAGAGGATCCGAGCAAGGTTAAATTTAGGGAGACACTCGGTCTATGTTACGTGCTCAAGGGTCTGGAACAAAATTCAAAAACAGACCATGAAACTGTGGAGAAAGCACTAATTGTGTTAGACGCCTTCTATACAACGCTAAAGGAGGGGCATAATGCCTAAAGCTCTAGCACCCTGTGTTGTTCGCGGCAATGTTTTGGTCACCTATAAACAGGGTGATAACTGGGATATCTATTGCTGATGAGGTGTTGATGAAGGCATCATGATAGAATACAATCCTTCTAACTGGGAACTAACTAAGCGTCTTTTGGGCTACATCAGACAGTTTCCAAAAACCTTTGTGATTATGGTTGCTACATCCCTTGGTAGGGAGTCACTTTACTCGCTCGTGGCTCCTCTCTTAGTTATGCTCATCGTAGACTACGTCTTGGTCCCCGTCTCCCCGGATAAGACAAATTGGTTTCTTGACCTTCTCAGGAGCTGGGCAGGAATTAAAGACCCCGTTGGCTTGCTCGCAATTCTCAGCGCTCTCATAGTAGCCTTCGCCATTCTCAGAGGCGTATTCCTCGTCATCCACAGGACATACAGGGCAATGCTGTCGCAGAACATCCTTCGGGTGATGCGCCGTGAGTTTTACCGAAGCCTAATGGGCAAGTCCCTGGCCTATCTGAATCAGGTCAGAACGGGTCAAATTATCAGTCGCGTAACCAGTGACATGGGAGCAATGGACCTGTTCTACTCCGAGACGGTTCGTGAGTCTTTCAGAATGACGATGCAGCTTCTCCTTGCTATATACGTGCTCCTACAGTTTGACGTGCGACTCACAATCATATGTTGTCTGCCACTCCCCTTCATCTTTATCACGACGAGAATGTACTCGGGTAGGGTCAGACCCTACATGGCTCAGAGCAAAGCCCAACTGGATAGGCTGAACTCCGTTCTCATTGAGGGGATATCAGCTCAGAAGCTCATCAAATCCTTTGGACAGGAGAAGAACTTCGAAGAGAGATTCGATCAGGAGAACCGGACATACGTCGATAGGTCTCTGAGGGCGACACGAATACGAGCCCTTTACCGGCCCTCGAACTCTCTGGTCACCGCGGTGGGAATCGCCTTGATCATCGCCTATGGAGGTCTTATGGTCATCGGCGGGGAAATCACAATCGGGGAGATGATCTTGTTCGTGACGTACTTTAATCAACTCATCGGCCCAGTTCGCATGTATTCCCGGCTCATCGACTTCTACCAAGATGGCATAACTAGCGCAAGGCGCGTATTCGAGGTCATCGATGTCCGAAGGGACATGCCCGAAGCAAGCAACCCCATTGAACTGCCACGCCTAAAGGGGGCTGTCGAGTTCGACGATGTCTCGTTCAGCTATGAAGGTTCAAAGGAAACTCTCAGGAACGTATCGCTGAAGATCAGCCCAGGAGAGAAGGTAGCACTCATGGGTTTTGTTGGATCGGGCAAGACCGCACTTGCAGAACTCGTACCTCGTTTCTATGATGTTTCCTCAGGAAGGGTTCTCGTTGACGGATATGACGTTCGTGATGCGCCCTTGAAGTCACTTCGTAGCCAGATAGGCATCGTACTACAAGATACATTTATCTTCTCCACCACGCTAAGAGAAAACATTGCATTTGGGAAGCCTCAAGCTTCCGAGGACGAAATAGTCAAAGCGGCCCAAGCCGCTCAGATCCACGACTTCATAATCTCGTTGCCCAAGGGCTATGATACTATTGTGGGTGAGAGAGGCCTTACGCTATCAGGCGGGCAGAGGCAGAGGATATCCATAGCTCGCACCCTCCTCACACAACCTACAATACTGATCCTTGATGATTCCACATCAAACGTGGACGCCGAGACCGAGATACTCATCGGAAAAGCAATAGGGTCTCTCTTGGAGGGAAGGACTGCTCTCATAATTACTCAGAGGGCGTCAACTTGTGAAGCAGCTGACTGCGTAGTGGTAATGGACGAAGGGAGAATTGTCGCCGTTGGGAGACACAGTCAACTTCTGGAATCCTCCGACAAATACAGGCTGCTTATCGAGTCTCAGACACTCGTGTTAGAGCAGGAGGTGAAGGTTTAGTGGCGGAGTACGCCGGACGATATGACGTCGGTTCACTGGAGTCCACAGAACGCAGGATGGGCGACTTCAGAATCGTCAGAAGGGTCCTCATGCTCTACATGATGCGCCACAAATCCCTCGTCGCTCTAGTCGGGCTACTTATGATGGCACAAACAGGGCTGACGCTTGTTGGCCCATACGTATACAAAGTGGCTATAGACTTCTTCATCAGGGGAAATCCCTCGGCAAGCGGACAATGGCTCTCCGACCTCATCAAGTTAATAGCATCGGCGCTGAGTGCTTCAAGTAAACCTGGCACATGGATGCTTCTCGCGGTATCAGGGCTTTTGTACATTGCCGTAGGCCTATCACTTTGGATCACGATGTCCATGCAGGATTACTACATCGAGAAACTGGGTCTGACAATAATCGCCGATATAAAGTACGACTTCTTCATCCAGCTGGAAAACCTCTCTCAGAGTTTCTTCGAATATGGGAACACTGGGAGGCTGGTATCCAGGGCTACTAACGATGCTGAAGCTCTCAAGGGGCTGGTCTCCTCGGGAATAATAGGTGTTGTGGCCGACTGTATAACGGCCATCGCCATTGTAAGCACGATGTTCTTCTTGGATGTCCAGTTAGCTCTGTTGACTATCACCATAGCCCCTGTGCTAGCCATCGTCAGCAGTCTCTTCCAGCGGTGGATTCGAAAATCATGGCAGATCGCCAGGATAAGAGTAGCTTCCATGACCGCCAAAGTGCAGGACTTCATGTACGGTGCCAAGGTCACGAAGGCAATGGCGCAGGAAGAACGCGCACTAAAGGAATTTGATGCGGTCAACGAAGAAAACATGACCGCACAAATACATGCCGAAGTTGTCTCCAACGCCTTTGATGCCACGATTGGCGTATTCGCGGCACTCATCCAAGCCCTCATCTGGTTCGCAGGCGGCCAACAAGTACTCGGTGGCACGCGCACACTCGGAGACCTAGTGGCGTTCACACAATATGCATCCAGCTCCCTAGACCCCATCCAGAGCCTAGCGACATTCTACGGTGAGATCCAAGGCGCATTGGCAAGTGCTGAACGCATATTTTTCATCTTGGACCTCAAGCCAGACGTTACTGAGGCCTCAGATGCAGTCGAATTGGGCACCATGAAAGGCCTGCTGGAGTTCAAGAATGTCAGTTTCAGTTATGTGAAAGACCAGACCGTTCTCAAGAACATCTCTTTCACAGCCAGCCTTAGAGAACGGCTTGCCATATTCGGTCCCACTGGTTCGGGAAAGTCCTCAATGATTAATCTCATCGGCCGCTTCTATGACCCGGATAAGGGCGTCATTGAATTGGACGGAGTGGACATCAGAAAGCTCAAGTTGGCTTCTCTACGGCGGAACATAGCCATCGTCCTGCAGGAACCTTATCTCTTCCAAGGTACCATAGCATATAACTTGAAGTTCGGAAGACATGAAGTAACGGACGATGAGATGGTACACGTCGCGAAACTAGTGGGAATGCATGAAAATATAATGAAGCTGGAAAAGGGATACGATACAGAACTTCAGGAGCGGGGCACAAATCTTTCCTACGGTCAGAAACAACTCATATGCCTCGCCAGAGCCATACTTGCTGATCCACGGATTTTGATCTTGGATGAAGCCACTTCTAGTGTCGATCCATACACGGAATCCGTTATCCAAGAGATACTGAAAGGAGAGATGAAGAATCGCATAGTCATCGTCGTCACTCATCGAGTCTCCACAGTCAGAGATACGGATCGCATTATAGTTCTAGTCAATGGCGAAATTAACGATGAAGGTAACCATGAAGAACTTATTCAAAAAAATGAATTGTACAGAAGGCTTTGCCAGATGCAATTAGTCACTGTGGCGAGAAGCTCAGCCAGCACATAAGATGAAGACCCCGTAATGTGGAAACAAAGCAAAAAAGGGCTCTCCCCCTTTCTTTCCTTAGATTAATTCCTTGGTTGAATGATCCTCCAATCTATTCAGACTGAACTACCGGCCCACACCGTTAGTACCACAATATTAGCCCATTTTGTGGCCAACGGCATGCCTAAACTGCGACAATTGTTCTTAAAGCTTTGTTGACTATTATCTAGTCTATTGGCGAAGAAAGTAGACTTATCAGATGTGATGAAAATTGATGCAAGGCAGACCTTAAAGTGATGATCCGGGGGGAGCCAGATCTGATGCGTGAGTATGTCGTGATGGTAGGCATGCTCTCTCTCATGACGAAAATAGGGAAGGATCGGTGCATCAAGTGTGACCTTCAAGATGGGAGACAGAATCGCATCGACCCTCTCAAAGCGCATGCGCTACAAGCCCTACCATAAGGCCAGCTTCGAGATGCTAGAAAAGAAGCCCAAATTGACTCTTTTTACACTCCTTATCGAAGTTATGGGAGGCGAGCCAGTTTCTATTTTATGAAAATTATCTTTATTAGAAGTGGCCAATAACGTTTTTCACCAATTTCATATTCTCTAAATTTAGTTTTAGTAGCTATCTCAGAAATCTCAGTTTGTGAATAAGCATTCGCTTTAATCACG